>TARA_R110002049_G_scaffold61626_3_pt1 | contig 585917 bp, 554 predicted proteins | sample TARA_R110002049 | Tara Oceans TARA_R110002049 (sample SAMEA4396941) | marine metagenome | biome: Polar Biome; feature: [SRF] surface water layer (ENVO:00010504); material: water (ENVO:00002006), including particulate matter (ENVO:01000060) such as... | depth 5 m
GTAGAGAGAGCCATTGATTACGCAAAGGATTATATCGTCCGAGTAGAGGAATTGCAGGGATGGGGTCGTAAAAGAGAAGTGCAAGCCTGGTTACCATTGGTTCTGCACGATCTTTCCGCTGTTGCTGAGAATTACCCAAAAATGACGGATAAGAGCCTTAAGAGTGATTTTGTCTCGGTTACGTCGACCCTTATTGATCATGAAAAAGAATATGATCCCAACCCAGGAAAAACAAGGTCTAGTGTTGATTGGATCAAAAGTTACCTTCCTTTGTGATGGCGCCTACTAAAATTAGCCGTAGGTAGGGCTAGCCTACTTATAATAATACACCAAAGATCTTAGAAAAACTAAGCCGCGCTAAAAATATTTCAGCCGCGGCTCAGTGTTGTTAATTATCTATTGGTTTGGTCTGTAATTACAGCGTTGCTTTACACAAAGCGGCTAATTTCGGGGCGCCAGCGGCTTCGAGCTGCGCTACAGAATCGGCTGTTTTAAGGTCTTCTGGTAGAGGATTTGTAAGAGTATCTTGGTCAAGATGGCTCGTAGCCGAGTTAAAAAATTGCTCTAAACTTTTATTGCTTTTGTCTTTATTTAGCATAAAGCATGTATCTACATCAAGAGTTTTTCATAACTCTGGCTTGCTTGCTGATTAATCCTCCTTTAAAAAGGGGGAGGATATAGAGCCCATGTCATCAGGCTTTTTTAGCCATGTGGCCTCGGGCGGCATAGACATTAAAATGCCTTCTGTATTACCGCCGGTCATTAGGCCGAATTTTGTGCCGCGATCATGTAGTAAGTTAAATTCAACATAGCGCCCGCGCTTCTCTAGCAGGGTAGCGTGATCAGCGTCACTCCAAGGCATAAACATATTGCGGCGGACAATTTCTGGAAAGACATCAAGGAAAGTTTTGCCAACATCTTGGGTGAAAGTGAAGTCTTTATCCCAGTCACCTGTATTTAACTGATCATAGAATATGCCGCCAATGCCACGTTCTTCGTTGCGGTGAGGAAGGTAGAAATACTTTGCGCACCAATCCTTCAATTCCTGATAATCTACAACATCTGAGTGGCGCTCACAGCAAGCCTTATTGGCATTGTGGAAATCTGCACTGTCTTTTTCAATGGGCAGAGCGGGGGTTAAGTCCATACCGCCGCCAAACCAGTTTTTCGATGTCACAATCATTCGCGTGTTCATATGCACTGCAGGGACATGCGGGTTCTTCATATGTGCGACAAGGGAAACGCCCGCCGCCCAAAATTTTCCGCCGCTTTCTTCGCCGCCGGGAATTTGTTTTCTAAACTCCTGCGAAAAATGCCCGTGCACGGTTGAGATATTCACGCCAACTTTCTCAAAAACGCGACCATACATCAACGATATCTCACCGCCGCCGCCATCCGTGTTGCCATCTGGGCTATGCTCATCTGTGCGCTGCCAATTTTTACGCTCAAAGCGGCCCGCGGGGGCTGAATTGTTTGTGTCTTCATCTTCAATGCGCTCAAACTCGGCGCAGATTTGGTCGCGTAATTCCTGAAACCAGTTCGCGGTTTGCTGTTTTTTGTCTTGCATCGGCTCGGCTCCTTTGCCGCTAGATAGTCTTACTTCGTTTGGCGAATGGCTTCGCCGATAATCATTGATGTCGCGTTGACTACGTTTAATGAACGCTGGTTATGCGCCATTTTGATGGTCAGGCGCTCTGTGCAATCATTATGCACATGCTCAGGAACGCCAGAGCTTTCTGAGCCTGCTAATAAAATGTCACCATCTTCAAATGCGAAATCGTAAAAGCTGCCTTCGGCCTTGGTTGTCATTAACACAATGCGTCGATCTGCATAGTATGATTTGAATTTGTCCCAATTATCGTGCTTCTGTAATTGACAATGGTCAATATAATCCATACCAGCGCGCCGGATTTTTTTATCATCCCACGGGAAGCCGCAAGGCATGATAACGTCTATCCCGACGTCTAAACACACGGCTAAACGCATCATCGCGCCGAGGTTTTGTGGAATGTCTGGTTGATAAAATGCGATACGCAATTGTTTTTTCATTGTTTTTATCACGGCTTTCTGTTTTATTCGCTTACTTGATAATTGTCTATTAGAACATATTGATAATATAGTTTATGTTCTTGTCGGCAAGGTTTGAATGGCCTAGACTAGCTTCCGAAATGGTGTTCGTCTAGATTCTATTTAGACTTAATGAACACAATTCATATGATTATTTACGAGCAGGTACTTAAAATATGTCCGCAGATACAGCGAAAACGAAATCTTCACAGGAACCAGCACGTCGCGAGTTCCTTAATCTGGCAGGCGCTGCTTTTGGCGCCGTTGGTACAGCCGCGGTTGTTTGGCCTTTTGTCAGCTCCCTTAATCCCGCAGCGGATACATTGGCGATGTCATCAACTGAGGTTGATTTGTCACCAATTGAAAAGGGGCAGTCCATTACAGTAATGTGGCGCGGTAAGCCGGTATTTATCCGCCACCGTACAGCCGCTGAAATTGAAGATGCCCGTGCGGTGGATATGTCAGCCTTACGTGATAAGCAAGATGATAAAGACCGTGCGCAAAAGCCTGAATGGCTTGTTATGGTTGGGGTTTGTACACATTTGGGCTGCGTCCCACTTGGGCAAAAAGCAACAGAATCAAAAGGCGAGTTTGGCGGCTGGTTCTGCCCATGCCATGGCTCACATTATGATACATCTGGCCGTATTCGTAAGGGCCCTGCGCCTAAAAACCTTGCGGTTCCAGAATATGAATTTTTAAGTGATACAACAGTAAGAATAGGTTAATTGGCAATCTTGCCGCTTCGATAAAGCAGGCAAGATTTGGCGTTTATAAATCAGGAGACTAAAGATGGCTGGCGGACAGCGTGAGAAATTTAAAAACCCAGCGGTAGAATGGATTGATAGCCGTCTGCCTGTGTTTACAATGATGCAAAAGGAATACGGCGTATTCCCGACACCGAAAAACTTCAATTATTTTTGGAATTTTGGTGCAATTGCTATGTTCATGCTTATCACAATGATTGTGACGGGTATTACGCTTGCCATGCAGTACACGGCAGATACGGCGCTCGCTTTTGATGCAACAGAACGTATCATGCGTGATGTGAATTATGGTTGGCTAATCCGTTATATCCACATGAACGGTGCGTCATTCTTCTTTATTGCGGTGTATACGCATATTTTCCGCGGTATGTATTACGGTTCATATAAACAACCACGTGAATTGCTTTGGATCCTCGGTGTTGTGATCTTCCTTCTTATGATGGCGACAGCCTTTATGGGCTATGTGCTTCCTTGGGGGCAGATGTCTTATTGGGGCGCGACGGTTATTACGAACCTGTTCTCAGCTATTCCACTTGTCGGTGACGATATTGTGACATTGCTTTGGGGCGGTTTCTCTGTCGATAACCCAACGTTGAAGCGTTTCTTTGCGCTGCATTACTTACTGCCGTTTGTTATTTGTGCCGTTGTATTCTTACATATATGGGCGCTGCACGTTACGGGGTCAAACAACCCTTCAGGCGTTGAAGCAAAGGGTAAGCAAGACACATTACCTTTCCACCCATATTACACAATGAAAGATACATTTGGCTTGGTCGTGTTTGTTACGATTTATGCCGCCTTTGTTTTCTTCTTGCCAAATGCATTGGGGCACCCAGATAACTACATTCCTGCGAACCCGCTCGTAACGCCGGCCCATATTGTCCCTGAATGGTATTTCCTACCGTTCTATGCGATTTTGCGTGCGATTACGTTTGATATCGGCATTCCGTTTACGGATATCGTCTTCATCGAAGCAAAGCTTGGCGGCGTTATTGCGATGTTTGGTGCTATTGTGATGCTGCTGATCATGCCATGGCTTGATACGCACCCAGTACGCTCTGCGCGTTACCGACCACAATTTAAAAAGCTACTCTTGCTATTTGTGTTCGGTGTGTTTGTGCTTGGTTATGCAGGCTCTCAGCCTGCTGACCGTGTGTATTGGCAGACATGTATTGGCTCAGCCGAGGCTTGCGCCACTGATGACGCTCATGGCGCGGTATCGCATGCTAAAGAGGTTGGTGCGCATGCGGAAGAAGTAAAGGCGCCGATGGTGCTAAAGCTAGATAATACAATGCTCGCGCAGCTATTTACTGTTTATTACTTCTTGTTCTTCATCGTGTTGCTGCCTTATTTGTCACGTAAAGAAGTTGCATTGCCAATTCCGGAGTCTATTCATCAGGCTGTGCTTGATAAAAAGGCTGCGAAAGCGGCTGATAGCAAATAGACCAGTTTGAGTAAAAGGAAAATAAAATGAAAAAATCTATTGTCTCAGTTTTATTCGTTGCTTTTGCAATGCTTGGCTCTGTTAACATTGCGCATGCATCAAGCGATGCTGAGAAACCACCAAAAATGGAGTGGAGCTTTTCTGGGCCGTTTGGTACATATGATAAAGCCGCTATGCAGCGTGGCTTCTTGGTCTTCAAATCAGTCTGTGCATCTTGTCACTCAATGAAACGTGTGGCCTTCCGTAATTTGGAGGCTCTTGGTTATGATGAGGGGCAAATCAAAGCTATCGCGGCCGAATATACAGTCATGGATGGCCCCGATGACGAAGGTGAAATGTTTGAACGCGCAGCGCGCCCATCAGATATGTTCCCAAGCCCATTTGCAAATGACGCAGCGGCAAAATACGCAAATAACGGCGCGTTTCCACCTGATCTATCTCTGATAACCAAAGCACGTGTCGGCGGCGCCGACTATTTACATGCTATCCTCACCGGTTACGAAGATGCGCCAGCGCATGTTCATTTAATGCCAGGTCAGTATTACAATAAATATATGTCTGGCGGCGTTATCGCGATGCCAACACCGTTAATGGATGACCAAGTCGAATATGAAGACGGCACGCCAACAACGGTTGACCAATATGCGTCTGATGTGTCGCATTTCCTAAACTGGGCGGCTGAGCCTGAATTAGAAGTGCGCAAGCGTATGGGCGTTAAAGTTATTATCTTCCTCATTGTCTTTGGCTTTGTCATGTATGGCGTGAAGCGTAAGATTTGGAGCGATCTACACTAAGGCTAATTAAGCCTGTAGATTTTAGTTTGAAATAAAAAAAAACCTAGCAACTGTTTGTTAGGTTTTTTTTGTTATTATAACTAAACGGTACAGTTTATTTATTTATTTATTTATTTCACTATAACTCTAATTTTTTGATGATATGAGCACTAAATTTTTTTATATAAAAGACGTTAAAGTCCGCGAGGGCATTATCAAGTTTAAAATGTATAGGGTTTTCTCTTATGTGTTTTTCATTGCTGGATTCATCACATTTTTGATGCTTTATAGCGCCCATATGGACGGGCGGGAAGCTATGAGTATCTTTTCATTTGAAACGATCGCAATAATTCTACTGCCGTTCATGCCGGCGTTCGTGCTGTCTATTATTGCGCTGCGCGCGGAGAAGGCTGCTGATATCGCTTTGGAGCTGTATTTGGGCGAAGTGGCGCAAAAAAAGGATGCGAAAGCGACCCCCCAAAGTGGACGCCCTGAAAATGCACCGAAGGGTGAGCCAAATAAAAATGAACCTGCTGCACCACAAGAAAAACCGTTTTCAGAGGCGGGCTCTGCGAAAAAAGAGTAGTGGCTTAGCCCGAAGGGTTTTTGTGACTCTGTAAATTAAGACTAGGCAAGCGATTCGTTTTGATTCATACTGTCAATAGTGATTCGTTGTTACATAAAAGTTATCAAGGTATAAATGCAAGATACAGCTCAGTCGATATTAAAGTTTTGGTTTGAAGAAATAAGCCCTAAGCAATGGGACGTTGTTAACCCTGCTTTTGATTTTGAAATTAAAGAGCGCTTTAGCCTTGCCTATGACCTTGGTCTTGAGGGGCTTTGTGACGAATGGCCGGCGACAGTTAATGGCGCTCTAGCTTACGTACTTCTCATGGGTGTTTTTCCCCATTATATGTATCGCGGAGAATATAAAGCTTTTGATGGCGCAGCGAAGGCCGCGCAAGCAGGGCGTGACGCGCTCGATAAAGGCTATGATCAAATCGTACGGCCTGCAAAACGTAAATTCATCTATGCGGCAAAATAGTGACGATAAAGTAGACATCATGCGTGCCGTTAAAGGCTGCGCAGGGATACAGGATGTTGAACCCGTGGCGTATAGGCGTGCACAAAAGTCTTTCGATGATTTTTGTGCGTCTACAGCGGGCGTAAAAAACGTTGATGTCGCTACTGTACAATCTAAAGAGTTGGCGTTTGTTTATAAAAACTAAGCCTAGACTTCGTTTTATATGAATTTTTACGGATCTCGCTTGACCAGATCTAAGACACACTCTATGCTACAAGCCTAATATAATTACTGCGTTTGACGCACTAAAATTCTAAAAGGTTTGCTGTAAGTGCCAACACTTATTCTAATTAACATCTTTGGTGGCGTTGCCATGTTACTTTGGGGGCTTCAAATGGTCCGCAACGGCATGATGCGTGCTTTTGGCGCAAAGCTACGCGATTTCTTATCTTATTCTACATCAAATCGTTTGAAGTCTTTTTTTGCAGGGTTGATGTTTACGCTTGTGCTGCAAAGCTCCACCGCGACAACTCTTATTGTGAGCTCGTTTCTTTCAAGTGGGCTCATTACCTTGCCGGCGGCGATTGCCGTTATTCTAGGGGCTGATACAGGTACAACAATTGTCGCGCAAGTCTTGACGTTTGACCTTTCATGGTTAGCTTCGCTTCTTTTGGTTATTGGTTATATTGTTTATCAGCTAAAAGATAAAAAGGCGCAGCTAAAGCATATTGGTCACGTTCTTATCGGTCTTGGTTTGATGCTAATGGCCTTGAAACTGGTTAAGCTAACATCTGCGCCGCTACAGGAATCAGAGCTCTTTCCCCTGATGCTAAAGCCGCTCGCCGAGGATCATATTTTTCCGATTATTATTGCTGGTTTTATTACGTGGATGTTCCACTCTTCACTTGCCATGGTGTTGTTAATAGCGGCATTGCCGTTGCCGCTCGAATTAGGTTTGGCTATGGTACTGGGCGCGAATATTGGCGGCGTTTTCCCTGCGTTGTTTGCGACATTAAAAGATAAAGAAAACAGCTTCAGGTTGCCTTTGGCTAATTTGTTCGTCAGGGTGTTCGGTGTCATCGTAGCGATGCTTGCCATGCCGTTTATTCCAAAGATTTTTGATCATGTGGACATGCTGTATCCGCAAATTATTGTCTCGTTCCATATGACGTTTAATATTGTTCTCGGGATACTCTTTTTGCCGTTTTGCCGTCAGTTGTCTGGTGTGGTTGAGAAATTTGGTAAAACGCGCGTGCCAGAACCCGCTGCGGGAGCGCCGCTATATCTTGATAATAATGACCTTGAGATTCCTACAGTTGCGCTGTCGAATGCCTCGCGCGAAGTCTTACGTATGACTGATAAACTCGAAGAGCTACTTTATTGTGTTTATCAATTATTTAGAACGAATAATGTGGAGATACTAGGTCGCGTCCGTGAAATGGATGATTTTATTGATGAGCTTTATAAGTCGATTAAGACTTATTTAGCGCGTGTAGGGGCGGCGGGCGTTGATGGTGCGGATGCTGAGCGTCATCTGCTTATCATGTCCTATGCAACGAGTATTGAGCATGCCGGTGATATCGTTGACCGTAGCCTCATTCACATGGCACGTAAAAAAATGGATAAAAAGAAAGTCTTCTCTGACGAAGGTTTTAAAGACATTCGTATGTTCTTTGAAACGACGTTAGATAGCCTGAAGCTTTCGCGCAACGTGTTTATTACAGAAGATCCAGAGCTTGCGCGCCGACTATTCGTTGTTAAAGGCGACTTTAAAAAAGGTGAGCAGGAATCTTCAGAAAGGCATCTACGCCGTATTGCTGATGGCGTACCTGAAACCTTGTCGACAAGCTCTATGCACACGGATATCATTCGTGATTTAGTGCGAATTCAAAGCCTTATCACCTCTGTGTCTTATCCAATTTTGGAGCGATCAGGTCAGCTGCGTAAAACACGATTGCTTGCGGAATAGTATAGATATAATTTTTTCTGTTTATTATTCTCTAAGAGTGCCGCGCTGTTAACGCCGTGTTAATAAAAATCATGAAATACTAGATGATAAGATGATGGCGTTTATGCCGATCCGCATTGTATGGATGTGTAGGTTTGAGGCGCTATCGGCCGTTGATGTTTATCAGTAATCAACTTTAAACAGCAGGAGAAACTATGTCTGAAGAAAACCGTATTAACTCTTTAAAGCAGCGTAAACAGCGCTTGGATAGTAAAATTACAGATGAGGAAAAGCGCCCATCGCCAGATGAAATAACATTACACCGATTAAAGGCCAAAAAATTGAATATAAATGATGAATTATTAGAGCTTTGTAGCGTTTAACGCGGCAGGTTTGTCATTAGGGATATAAATAAAAAGGCATCGATATTCTCGATGCCTTTTTTGTATGCTTGTAAAGTGAACGCTTATGAATCTTGGTTTGAAGATGCGCTAGTGCTCATAAATGCAGAGAAATCAAAGCCTGAGCTGTGTTGATTTGATGGTGTCTCTTCGCTAAGTGCGGCGGCTTTTTCTGCGTCTTGTTCTTGCTTGCGTTTTGCTGGGTCAATACCCTTGGCAATAAGAGCCTTGTTGATTGCTTCTTCAAGCTCAACATATGTACAAAGGCCAAGGTCAGCAGGGCTATTTGGTTTCAAAGTAGACATGCTGGCATGTGTCTTTTCACGAATAGATTTAATTGTTGGCTTAGTTGTGCCGACAAGCTTACAAATTTGTGCGTCTGTTAGCTCTGTGTTGTGCTTGATTAAGAATGCAATTGCGTTCGGTTTGTCACCACGTTTTGCAACAGGTGTATAACGCGGGCCTTTTGAACGGCTACGCAGGCTTGAGTTTGCTCTACGGTTAATACGAAGTTCAGCGTCGACATCGCCTTGGCAGCGGTCAATTTCCTCTTGCGTGAGCTCGCCATCATCAATAGGGCTACGGCCAACCATGCCACGGCCAATATCTTCATCCGCAAGCGCCTGTATTTCTACTGAGTGCATACCGCAGAACGCCCCGATTTGTCCGAATGACAACGCAGTGTTTTCAATCAACCATACAGCTTTGGCTTTTGGCATTAACGGAGTGTCTAGATCAACTTGATGGCTCATAACAGTTTTCCTGTATCTAATAAGTGTTACATTGGCCTCACATCATAGTGAAAGGCATAATCTATTCCTTTGCCAAGCTGCTTATCAGGCGGGGCTGGCAGGCCAATCTTAAACGGCCATATTGGGAATTTAGAAAATTTACACTGTTTTTGGCGCGCAGGTCAAGAAAAGAATTATTTCATGTGCATTGAAAATTAACCGGAAAGGCAGTAAATTAAAGGTCGTTTTAATGGAGGCCGTAATGTTTGAAGATGATCCTGTCGTAAAAAAAACAGTACAAGATTTTCCCGCTAATTTGGTAGATATCTCAGTTACTGATTTACGTGAATATATTGTCGCGCTAAATGAAGAAATTGCGCGTGTTGAGGTCGAAATAACAAAGAAGCAAGCGGCAAGCAGTGCTGCGGATGCTTTCTTTAAATAAGGTAACCACAGATGACACTTAATAATAAAACAGCATTAATCACAGGTTCAACAAGCGGCATCGGGCTTGGTATTGCAAAGCAGCTGGCATCAAAGGGGGCCTCAGTTGTTCTTAATGGCTTTGGTGACGCGAAGGAAGTCGAGGCTATCCGCGCTGAGATAGAAGCGCATTATAAAGTTAAAGCGTATTACGTGCCTGCTGACTTGTCATCAGAGCAAGGTGTTCGTGATTTGTTTGAAAAGGCGGAGATGCTTTGCAACGGCTTTGATATAATTGTCAATAATGCAGGCATTCAGCATGTCGCGCCAATTGAAAGCTTTCCTGCTGAAAAATGGCAATTAATTCAAGACTTAATGCTCTCGGCGCCGTTCTATATCATTAAGCGCGCTCTGCCTTATATGCGTAAAAATGACTGGGGCAGAATAATAAATATTGCTTCTGTGCATGGAAAGGTTGCATCTGTGAACAAATCTGCTTATGTTGCAGCGAAACATGGCTTAGTTGGCTTAAGTAAGGTTGTTGCGCTTGAAACGGCACAGGAAAACATTACTTGTAATTCTATATGTCCGGGGTGGGTTTTAACCCCCTTGGTCGAAAAGCAGGTTGATTTGCGTGCGGATAAAGACGGGCTTTCTTGGGAAGATGCAAAAAATGCACTTCTGGCCGAAAAACAGCCTTCTGGCGAATTCGCTAAGCCCGAACAAATAGGGTCGATTGTTTCATTTTTATGTTCAGGCGATGCGGCGCAGATCACAGGCTCTGAATTAACTATAGATGGCGGCTGGACCGCTCAGTAATGTAAATAATATATCGGTAAAGAGGGTATAAAAAATGCGTATTGAAGAAGATATCAAGTTAGACTTTAAAGATGTACTAATCCGCCCAAAGCGTTCAACGCTTGGCAGTCGTAAAGAAGTCGACATTCGTCGTAAGTTTACATTTAAATGGTCAGGTCGTGAATTTGATGGTGTGCCGATCGTCTCTGCAAATATGGACGGCGTCGGTACTTTTGAAATGGCGCGCGCATTTCACAATGATGGCAACGGCCTTTCTGTGGCAATCACAAAGCATTATTCAAAAGATCAGCTTGTTGAGTTTTTAAACAACGACCCTGCGGCTTCTAATATGTGGTATTCGATTGGCGTGGCAGAGCGTGATAAAGAAAAGCTTGATGCTGTAATGAAAGAGGCGCCGGGTAAAATTGATAAAGTCTGCATTGATGTTGCTAATGGCTACAGCGAAATGTTCACGAATTTTGTGCGCAGAGCACGCGATGCGTATCCTGACCTAACAATTATGGCTGGTAACGTTGTGACGGGTGAAATGACTGAGGAGCTTATTCTTAGCGGCGCTGACATTGTTAAAGTTGGCATTGGTCCAGGTTCGGTGTGCACGACTCGCAAAATGACCGGCGTAGGCTATCCGCAGCTTTCTGCGATTATTGAGTGTGCTGATGCAGCGCACGGCCTCTCAGGCCTTGTCTGCGGCGATGGCGGCTGCACGGTCCCTGGTGATCTGGCAAAGGCGTTTGGCGCTGGCGCTGATTTCTTGATGCTTGGCGGTATGCTTGCCGGACACGATCAATCAGAATTAGAAGTTGTTGAGATTGACGGTAAGAAATACGTTCAGTTTTACGGCATGAGTTCTGACACTGCGATGAATAAGCATGCAGGTGGCGTTGCGAATTACCGTGCGAGTGAAGGCAAGACCGTTAAGGTGCCTTATCGCGGTGATGTACAGGGTGAAACGCTGCAGAATATTCTTGGTGGCGTCCGTTCAGCCTGCACTTATGTTGGCGCGCGTCAGTTAAAAGAATTGTCAAAACGCACAACGTTTATTCGTGTGTCGCAGCAATTAAACACAATATTCGGTAATGAGTAGCTATATATTTTATTTTTGTTAGGATTTACGCAGTAAAGTGTTATCTTGGCATTATAATTTCAAAAATCAAAAAGGTATAAAACATGGATGAAATTGAAACACGTCTAAAGGACACTTCAGAAAAATGTGTGGAAGCGTATTGCGTATGGAAAGAAAAGAAAAACGACGCAGAACTTCGTGGCGGTCTTCAAGAAGCAGTTCATGAGCTTCGCAAAGTTTCTGCACGTTTAGAAATTGAAATTGCGACAAGCGAACGCGACCAGATGACACAAAAACCAATACCTGTACCACCGCACAGATCAGCACGCCGCAAAGGCGGCGTAGCAAATGGTGGTGACGGTAACAATATGCAAGAGCCATCAGCGCCAATTAGTGCTCCACCTGAAAACACAGGGCCAAAGATGGAAATTAAACGCCGTAGACGTACAGTGCGCAAGCCAAGCGATTCTGCCGGAGAGTAATATCTCGCTATATGAATTATGTTAGAAAAGAGCCGCATTTGCCGGCTCTTTTTTTCTCTTTGATGTGTCTGTTGATTATGGCTAAAATTATCTATAGAGCGTATTGCTGTAAATCCATCTGGCGCAAATAGGTGCTCATTATCTCAGCCATCATGTCATACCCCTTATTATTGGGGTGCAGTCCATCTGCAAGGGTCGCAATGAATTTATTATGTTCAAGGGCGCTAAACATATCAACGAAGCCATGTCCAGCAAGCGCGGCTTCGCTTTTGAGCATCTCATTATAGGCTATAATATCTGCGTTGTGGAGGTCTGTGCCTTTGTCGCGATCATCAAAAGGTCTCCATACACCAGGCAGTTTACTTTCGTTTACTGGGGTGGGGCCAACTAATATAATGGGGTACGCTGCGCCTTTGAGAATGCTAAAGCTTTCTTTCCATGTAAAGCGCGCCATATGGAGGTCGATTTTGTGGCCGCGCTTATCAGGCCATATTTTATAAGCTGTATCATTAATGCCTGCGGCAATAATCAATAATTGCGGCGTGCGGTAAAAGACTTCGCTGCATAGGCGGTGCTTAATGTCGATGCTTGTATCGCCTGCAACGCCAAGGTTTATCATCCGCCACGGTTCTGCCTGCTTACTTGCGGCCTCGTGAGCTAAAAGCTGACCAACACGCCCGACCCAGCCATGCGCGTCTTCGTCACCTATGCCTTCGGTAATGGAGTCTCCAATACAAACAATGCGCCCCGACATATAGCTTAACCTTTTAAGCTTTTACTTGCGATTTCAAAGACATCCTTAGAAAGGTCTTTAGTCGCGAGAATGCGCTCTAAGCAGGCTTTAATTTTATCTTGTCGTATAGCATCAAAACGTTTCCATTCACGCATCGGAGTTAAAAGCCGCGCCGCGATTTGTGGGTTAATATCGTTTAGCTTAATAATGGCGTCTGTCAGAAAATCATAACCGCTACCATCCGCTTTGTGAAATGCAGCAGGGTTGCGCATTGCGAAGGCCGCAAAAAGGGACCTGACGCGGTTTGGATTTTTCCAGTTAAAGTCTGGATGCGCAGAAAGCTCCTGTACGTCTTCAATAATGCTTGGGCGTACGGCGCCAGCTTGCAGACCAAACCACTTGTTTACGACAAGTTCATGCTCCTTGAAGCGCTGATGAAAATCTGCAAGGCATAAGTCTCTATGGGCGCTTTGTGTGTCGACCAGATTGCTTAAGGCAGCCATACGGTCTGTCATATTTGCTGCCCTTTCATATTGCGCATTGGCAAGTTCATGTGCGTTACGGTCAGCGTCTTTGTGGCCGCATAAATATTGCAGGGCAGCGTTTTTAAGGGCGCGGCGGCCTGCGGCTTCATGGAATTTTAAACCATCAGCCTGAACCTTAAATGCGTCATATACTCTAAGCATAACATCATGGCATGCCGCAGAAAGATCGCTTTGGACTGTTTCGCATGCGCCGTGTAAGCGCACAGGGTCAAGATCCTCAAGGTGCTGCATTAAGTCGCCCATGCTTGGCAGGCTAAGTGCGCGCGCAAGCAATGCATGGTCAGTGTCAGTATCAAAGGCTTTTTCAGCAAGCGTTTTGATGCTGTCAATAAAAGCAAAATCTGTGCTGTGCTCATCGTTATTGTAATGCGCGATAATTTGACGCATGGCCAATTTCTGTCCGGCTTCCCATTTATTGAACCCGTCTTGGTCATGCACCATCAGGAATTGTAGGTCTTGATCACTCAGATCGGCGCTAAGCTTCACAGGGGCAGAAAAGCCGCGCAATACTGAAGGCACAGCTTTTGAGCTGATGTTCTCAAACGTAAAGCTTTGCTTTGCTGCTTTTAAATGTAGGACGGTTTCTTTGTCGCCATCGCTATTTAGGGCAAGTTCGCTGCCATTAGCGGCTATCAACGCCATGCGTATCGGGATATGCATCGGAGCTTTGTCGCTCTGGCCTGTGGTGTCAGGAATCTTCTGCGTGAATTCCAAGGTCATGCGCTGTGCGGCTTCGTCATAAACTGTTCGCATCGTAACTTCTGGTGTACCGGCCTGTGTGTACCAGAGCTTAAACTGCGTCAGGTCAAGGCCGGAAGCGTCTTCCATGCACTTTGCCCAGTCTTCACAGGTCACAGCCTGTCCGTCATGGCGTTCAAAGTATAAATCAGTCGCTTTGCGATATGTTTTAGGGCCTAGTAAATTATAGAACATGCGAATAATTTCAGCGCCTTTTTCATAGACGGTCATGGTATAGAAATTATTGATTTCAATATAGTTATCAGGGCGAATAGGGTGTGCAAGTGGGCTTGAATCCTCTGAGAACTGGAATTCGCGCAGGTGAATAACGTCATCAATACGCTGCACTGGCGCGGAATTCATGTCGGCACTAAATTCTTGGTCTCTAAAGACTGTGAGGCCTTCTTTTAGTGAAAGTTGAAACCAATCACGGCATGTAATGCGGTTACCTGTCCAGTTGTGGAAATATTCATGGGCGACAACGCCTTCAACGCGCTGAAAGTCACCATCTGTCGCGGTTTCCTCGTGTGCAAGAACAAGCGCTGTATTGAAGACGTTAAGAGATTTATTCTCCATCGCGCCCATATTAAAGTCGCTAACCGCTACAATGTTGAATAAATCGAGGTCGTATTCACGCCCGTATTTATCTTCATCCCATTTCATGGAATGTTTCAAGCTCTCCATTGCGTGTGAACACTGGCCTTGGTCACCATCACGTACATAAATTCGCAGTGTGACTTCGCGACCTGATGCGGTCGTGAATTTATCCTCGATATGTTTCAAGTTTCCGACGACGAGCGCGAAAAGGTAGCAAGGCTTTTTCCACGGGTCATCCCACACTGTAAAATGACGACCATTTTCAAGTTCGCCAGAATCGGTTAAATTGCCGTTTGATAGCAAAATAGGATACTTGCTTTTATCTGCTTCGATCCGTGTGGTGAAGGTCGCCATATTATCGGGGCGATCTTGGTAATAGGTAATGCGTCTAAAGCCCTCAGCCTCGCACTGCGTACAGTACGTGTCGCCTGATTTATATAGGCCTTCCAATGCGGTGTTGGTCTCAGGTGATATTTTAGTTTCGATCGTCAGTTTAAAGCTTTGTTTTTCAACGGTTAAGTTCAGCTCCGTATCTGTAATCTCGTAGGCGGATTCACCTAATGTAACGCCATCTAATTCAATTGAAACAAGCTCTTGATGCTCACCGTTCAAGCTTAATATGCAGCTCTTGACGCTGTCATTTTTCTCATATTGCGTTTCTGACCTTACAACCGTATGTCCATCATGAATTTTGAATGTTAAATCACAATGCTTTGCGAAGAAAGCAGGCTGTTGATAGTCTTTTAAATAGATTGTTTGGGGCAGGTCTGTGCGCATGAGATCCTCACGTAGATTGAAGTGGAAGTCGTTAATATGATTCTATACCAGAAAACGCTTACGGATTACAGTTCGGATTAGCTTTTCCGCTGCATTGCGCTCCGTTTTTTTTACTATATTCATCCATTGCGTCTTCAACAGCCTTGCGTAGCTGTAGCGGCATACTTGGCGTGCTGTTAATGCGCTCTAATGCTTTGTGCATCTTGGCTGCTGTGGTTGCATCGAAATTATTTAGCGATGTCAGGTGGCCACCCACGGCAGCGGCGACTTCTGGGTTGATTTTTCCTGCCGCGATAGCCATATCAGCAATAGCTTCATAACCGGAACCGTCAGCTTTGTGAAAATTCTCGTAATTCGCAGCAAAATGTAAACTAACCATTTTACCGTGGTGTGGGATGCCCCAATCATAACTGTATTTCGTGTCATTTAACACGCGATGCAATAGGGCTTGTGGGTCGCTGACTGTTTCGCCGACCAGAATATCCATGGCTTTTAATGTCCCATTTGTATCTGCGGACATATAAGTAAGGAAGTCAGCCTCTAATGATGCTGCTTCTTGTGGGTTTGTGCTTCTTAATGCGCTAATAAGGCTTGCGGCAACGAGGCGGTCATGGCCGCAATTGGCAGTATTGTAGAGGTCCATAATCTTTTGCTGTTCAGCGGTGTTATTCGCGCGGCTAGTAAACCTGATAAGTGTTGAGGCCAGCGTACGGTTTTGCTGCAATGCCTTTTCTTCTTTGTAAGGGCCTGATAACGCAGCTCTTAAATCAGAATATTTCGCATCCATTTCGCTGTAAAGCGCGCTTGAAATATCATTAAGGTAGCTTTCTCGTGCCTTGAATAGTGTTAGTGGCTCGGTATTGGTTATTTTTGCGCGCAAGCCGCCACAGGGCGCAGGGGTCAAAAGTTTGGCCAGTACGTCTGGCGCAATATCATTGCGCGTGACGAGCGTTTGTAAGGCGGATGAAAGGCTATTTGGTATAGCAGGCACCGTCTGTCCGGTTTTGAGTGCCTGATAGCGCTTTAAAATCTCTTTATTGTGGATGTCCTGAATGATTTGTAGCTGCGTCACGCCGTCACTTTCAGCGGCGAGTAGCTTTAACGCCTGTCCTGAGTCTTGGTCGTGATTGACTTCAATCGGCGCAGAGAATCCACGGTTTATGCTATAGGCATCAGGCTGTTTCGTGACGTTCTTAAAAACGATGGCGTCGTTTTCTTGGTCGAAGACAAAAATCTGCTCCTGTTCCATTGCGCCATCAATGCATAACGCCATATTTAATGGGATAGGTAATGGTTTGTTTGTGTCATCTTTGAAGCTTTGCTGTAGGCTGACCACAAATTCTTGGCTATCGGGTTTATAGTGGCCTTGGCTTGTGACTGTGGCGCGCCCAGCTTGTTTAAACCAACGTGAGAATTTACCTGTGTAATCAAAGTTATGATGCTGCTCAGCTAGGGCGAGGAAGTCATCAATGCCGCCATTTTGCGTATAATGGTTATCAACATATTCTTTCACAAGTTTGGTGTAATTATCGTGCCCCATAAGCGTGTGCATCATGCGGAAGCATTCTGCGCCTTTGCTATATGTGGTTGATGAATAATGGTCACGCTCTGAGTTTAGTGACTTCGGAATAGGGGGGAGCTTTTGGTCGTCCTCTTTGGCGAACTGGCTGTTCACCATGCCGTTCATGTCCCCCATGCGGACAACATCAGCATCGGCGAGCATCGCGGCTGTTGCAAGCTGCTCTAAGAAGACTGTCTGGCCTTCTTTCGAGCCAAGCTCTAGCCAATTGTTGATATAGAATGTGTTGCCGATAAATTCATGAATGTACTCATGAATAACCACTGCCATTGTATCAAGCAAATTAGCGTTATAGACAAAGTCTTTGTCTGTTGTGAAATAGCTAGCGGAGAACATCGGCATTGTCTTCGTTTCAGTCGCACCCGCATTAAAGGTGGTGAGGGATGTTATGTGATATTCAGGCTTATCATAGATAAGGCCAAACTCTTTATCTAAATACTCCATGCCGCGTTTGATGCCTTCAACTACATATTGGTCTTTGTCTTTGTCTTTTAATGGCGCGTGAGTGAAGATTTGAACTTTATGGCCATTGCTGAAGGTGTGGTCGTATTCTGCGCTGGCAAATTCACCCGCCTGTACGCCCATTAAATAGCAAGGTTTCGGGGCGTTATCTTTGTATTCAGTGTAAGTGTAGCCATCTGCGTCAATGCCTTCGTCAGTAAGCAGGCCGTTTGATAGCAGCTGGTTGTAATTGCTTAGCTTTTCAGCGTTTGGATTGCTGCGTAATGTCACTTTATATGTTGAGAGCACATCAGTGCGGTCCTGTATCGGCGATACTTTTCTAAAATTCATAGTCTCGCCTTTAAAAAAGATGTTGCCATCGCTCATGTAAAGGCCAACGCCGGTGGTGTTATTTTCAGGGTCTACATTGGTTTTTGCGCTTAATATAAAGTCGCTTTTGCCATTGGGAATATTAAGGTGAATTTTATGCTTTGCGCCAATGTAGCTGTAATCTTGTCCCTCAATTAAGGCCGTGCCGTCAATCTCTAGGCTCAGTAATGTCGTTGGTGACGCGCCATTTTGGCGCTCATCTGCGGAGAGCTTAATGTCTTCAAAATCTAGCTCAATATAAGCAGGTTTAGCTTCGGCAGGGAAAGCGTCTTTATAATGATAGCGCGTTTCAACGTCTACATTGTCTGTATCATGAATTCTGATGTCGACATCAATGTGATCTGGCTGATATTTCAGCGGCACTTTGAAATGATCTTCATGTAAAGCTTTGTCTAGACTGTCTTTGGGCATGTTGTTGTGACCTTGCTATTTAAAAATAAAAGAGACTCTTACATCTCCTATTATATAGAATTTAATTAAGATAGCATTAAAGAACGATCCGCAAAGACCAAGGCTTTGGGATAAGTGGCATGGAGACGTTGTTTTATATGGTGCGCGTTAGGCGAGCTGTGCTTCTTTATCAGCCTGAATGCGTGCGCGTACGGCATCGCCAAGCTCATTAAGAACGGGGTCAAGGCCAAGGCCAGCAACCGCAGACATAACATAAGGTTTAATGCCTGTTGCGGCCTCAAACTCCTCGGCTTGATATGCCGAGAGTTCATCCCCAAGCGCGTCTGATTTATTCAATGCAACAATTTCACGTTTTGTCGAGATTTCGCCGCCGTAGGACTTTAACTCCTCGCGAATAGTTTTATATGCCTTCGCGGGGTCATCTTGCGTAATGTCGATCATGTGCAGTAAAATCGCAGAACGTTCAACGTGACCAAGGAAGCGGTGGCCTAGGCCAAGCCCTTCATGTGCGCCTTCAATCAAACCGGGAATGTCCGCTAGAATGAATTCTTGGCCGTGACGGCGGACAACACCCAAATTTGGGTGTAGCGTTGTAAAGGGGTAATCGGCAATTTTAGGGTTTGCGCGCGAGCAGGCGGATAGAAATGTCGATTTGCCTGCATTGGGCATACCGATAAGGCCGACATCTGCGATTAACTTCAAGCGCAACCATAAATCGCGTTCTTCACCAGGCCAGCCCGATGTCGTTTTGCGGGGAGCTTGGTTGGTTGAGCTTTTATAATGTGCGTTACCAAAGCCGCCATCGCCACCGCGCATGAACAAGACAGTGTCACCGTCATTGACCATATCAAGCAGGACGGTTTCTTTATCTTCATCAATGATCTGTGTACCAATAGGAACATTAACGGTGATATCTTCACCGCCGCGGCCAGACTTGTTACGGCCTTGGCCGTTATGGCCATTTTCGGCTTTGAAATGCTGCGTGTAACGGAAATCAATAAGTGTGTTTAGGTTGCTCACGGCATGAATGTAGACGTCGCCGCCTTTGCCACCATTACCGCCATCAGGGCCACCATATTCAACGTATTTTTCGCGGTGGAATGACATACAGCCAGGGCCGCCATTGCCGCTTTTTACATATATTTTGGCTTGATCGAGAAACTTCATAACTTATTTATCCTGAAATAGAAAAGAAGAGGCTAGAGATAAGCCTCTTCTTTATAAATCTTTATATTGTGCGCGTGGTTACTCAGCTGCTTTCGCAGGGGCTGCCGCATCGTTTGCAGGAAGAATATTCACGACAGGGCGGTTGCCTTTGGCACGTGAAAATGAAACCTGACCGTCAATCAAAGCAAAAATTGTGTGATCTTTACCAAGGCCAACGTTTTTACCTGGGAGGTACTTAGTACCACGCTGACGTACAATGATGTTGCCCGCTAATACAACTTCGCCGCCATACCGTTTTACACCAAGTCTACGACCTGCTGAATCTCTTCCGTTCTTAGAACTACCACCAGCTTTCTTATGTGCCATGACGTGTCTCCTTTAATCTTTCTATAATTTCGTAATATCGGCTAAGTTAAATTAAGCCGCTTTAATATCTTTAATGCGTAAAACTGTAAGGTGTTGGCGATGGCCCTTCTTACGACGGTAGTTTTGACGACGTTTCTTTTTAAAGATAATGACTTTATCAGCGCGTGTTTGCTCTAATACTTCTGCTGTGACTGTTGCGCCATCAATTAAAGGAGCACCTACGGTAGATTTTTTACCGTCATTAAGCATTAGCACTTCTTCAAGTGTAATGTTTGTACCGGCTTCTACTTCTAGTTTTTCAACGCGGATGACATCATCCTTTTGGACTTTATACTGTTTTCCACCAGTTTTTATAACTGCATACATAGTTTTTGCCTTTTCTCTCAATTAAATCGTTAAATAAAGCTTTTTGCTTTTGTACGCCCATCGTGGCAGGCATAGCCACTTTGGTGCGATTTCATACGAATTAGCGTGTATAAAGGGTTTGGCTGTGTTCTGTCAAGGGAATAATGCGCTGCAGCTAAGAAAAATTACTAAATGCGAAGTTGGTATTTTCGTAAATTTAGATTTTCACAAACTGTGTTTATTATTAACTCTATTTTTCCGTGTAATGGGCAAGTTCTTTAATCTAAGCCCTTTACGGTGCGAATGCGGTCTATTGCACCTTGCAGGATATGCTGCGCCGCAAGTTTATCAATAACGCTTGCACGTTTTTTACGAGACAAATCGACTTTTTCAATCAAGAAACTATCCATGTGGTGGCTTGATAGCCGCTCATCCCAATAGGCGATTTCAATATTGGGAATATGTTGCTTTATATTCTGGCCTAAATCTTGAACAGACTGTGCGCGCCTGCCTTCGCTGCCGTCCATATTTAGAGGTAGGCCGATAATAAGGGCTTTGGCTTCAAGCTCGTTAATGATCTGCTGCAGGCGAATGACGTCTTTGCTGAATTTAGTGCGCTTTATGGTCTCGATGGGCGTCGCAACGCCAAGCATGACAGATGCTAAGGCGATGCCAATGGTCTTTTTCCCAGGGTCCAACCCCAAAACCTTGTCAGTTTTCTGTAGTTTATGCGCGAGATCTTCTATTTCCATGCTTGCCTTATCGTGCTTTTCCTTGTATTTCTGTATCTGCTTATTATATATTTCCCCAGTAAGCAATTTATAATTAAGTAAGCTGTTAATAAATAGAGAAACTTTGAAGAGAAGATCATAGGCCTGTAATGGATAAGAATACAGTAATCAAAGCCGCACGATTGGCGCAAATAGAATTAAAAGAAAACGAAATTGACGCCGTGAAGTCAAAAATGGAAGGCATCATTGGTTTCGTTGAGCAGCTTTCTGAAGTCGACACAACAGGTGTAGAGCCGCTACGTAGCGTTAACGAAACTGTGCTAAGGTTGCGTGCTGACGTTGTCAACGATGGCGGCATCCCTGACAAAGTGCTGAAAAATGCACCAGAGAGCAAAGAAGGTTTCTTTGTTGTCAGTAAAATCATTGAATAAATTTACAGTTATATAGACTAGATATACGAAAGATAGACAGATGACAGACTTAACTGCATTGAGTGTGAGTGAAGCTTTAACCGGTATGAAAAATAAAGATTTTTCTGCTGTTGAGTTAACGCAGGCCCATATTAACGCCATGGAAAAAGCGCGTCACCTAAACGCATATATCGTTGAAACACCAGAAATTGCTTTAAAGCAAGCGGCAGAAAGCGATGCACGTTATGCTTCGGGGGATCAAAGACCGTTAGACGGCATTCCGATGGGCGTGAAAGATTTGTTCTGTACAGAAGGCGTGCAAACAACAGCGGGCTCAAAAATTCTTGAGGGGTTTGTCCCACAATATGAGTCTACAGTGACAACAAAGCTGTTTGCTGATGGCGCAGTGATGCTTGGCAAAACGAATTTGGATGAATTCGCAATGGGGTCATCAAATACAACGTCGTACTTCGGTAATGTGGTTAATCCGTGGAAGGCGAATGATAGCGATGCTGATTTGGTGCCAGGTGGTTCATCAGGTGGCTCTGCGGCCGCTGTAGCTGCGAATATTGCTATGCTGACAACAGGCACTGATACGGGCGGTTCAATTCGTCAACCTGCGGCTTTCTGCGGCATTGCAGGTATTCACCCAACTTATGGACGGTGTTCACGTTGGGGCGTCGTTGCTTTTGCTTCATCATTGGACCAAGCCGGCCCATTTGGTCGTAGCGTTGAAGATTGCGCGCATATGTTAACGTCAATGTCGGGTTTTGACCCTAAAGACAGCACTTCTGTAGACATTGAAGTGCCAGATTTCGCGTCGATGATTGATCAAGGCGTTAAAGGCTTGAAGGTTGGTATCCCTAAAGAATACCGCCTAGAAGAAACACCTGCTGAAATTAATGCATTGTGGGAACAGGGCATTGAGTGGATGCGTGCTGAAGGCGCTGAGATTATTGATATTTCCCTGCCGCACACAAAATATGCATTGCCAGCTTATTATATTATTGCACCGGCTGAAGCATCGTCGAACCTGTCACGTTATGATGGTGTACGTTACGGCCTCCGCGTTGACGGTAAAGACCTTGCGGAAACATATCAAAAGACACGCGCCGAAGGCTTTGGTGACGAAGTGAAGCGCCGTATCATGGTTGGCGCTTACGTTCTTTCTGCTGGTTATTATGATGCGTATTATTTACAGGCACAAAAAGTACGCCGCCTTATCCAAGAAGACTTTACGAAGGCTTATGAACAGGTTGATGTTATTTTAACGCCAGCAACGCCGTCATCAGCATTCGCGATTGGTGAGAATGAAGATGACCCGATCAAGATGTATTTAAACGACATATTCACAGTGACTGTGAATATGGCAGGTCTACCTGCAATGTCCGTGCCTGCTGGTGTGGATTCTCGTGGTCTACCTTTGGGTTTGCAGGTCATTGGACGTGCGTTTGATGAGGCAACAGTGTTAAGAGCATGTCGCTTTATTGAAAGAACAGCGTCCTTTGCAACTAAGCGACAATTTTTAACGAATAAGGCAGCGTGATAATGAAGTTTTCTAATCTTATATTTGTTTTAGCTGTCTTTTTTGTCTCTGCGGCGCTGCTGGTTACGCCCCTAGGGCAGGCACAGGCGCAAGTTAAGGCGAGCGGTCTTGATATCCGTGGCGCCGTTGGTGACAATGCGCCTGACGAGATGGTCGACGCAGCGGGGGCAAAGCGCTTCTACCAAAACTGTAGCGGACATTTACCTATTGGCTTTACGCCATCGACCCGCGATGATTTTTGTACCTGTGCATCAGTCTCAGTAACGCAGATCATGACAAACGGCGAGCTTGCTGCAGTACTCGATGTTAGAAAAAAAGCGGATCGTTATTACGATATGTCGCTTATTAAATATGTAGAGGGCGTTGTCTCTCCATGTTTGGAAAACCCTGTACGTACGCTTGGTTATATAACGTGTTTGGAAGAGCGCGCACATGATCATCGTATCAGAAGTTTTCCTGCATATTGTTCCTGCGCAGCAGATATCGCGTCACGTATGATGCGTGACCGTGGTTCGCGGGATATGATTGCGCATTTCACGGGAATGGAGCGTAATACAGAGTTAAGGCCTGTGGAATCGTTCATCACTTCACCTGCATATAGAAACTATGTGAAAACAGGTATGCATGCTTGTGTTCAGCCGGTCTATATGGAATGGCGCTAGGCTTAAGTTTAATCAAAATTAAAAAACACAATATTTCAAAAGACGTTTAAGGAAAGAATATGGCTCAAATACTTAGAGGCGAAACTGGTGATTGGGAAATGGTAATTGGATTAGAGATCCATGCGCAGGCAATTACAAATTCTAAATTATTTTCTGGGGCTGCGACTGATTTCGGCGCCGCACCTAATCAGCAGGTATCACTTGTTGACGCAGCAATGCCTGGTATGCTGCCCGTTCTGAATGAAAAAAGCGTGGAGCAAGCGGTGAGAACTGGCCTTGGCCTAAACGCCAAAATCAATCTATATTCTGTGTTTGAGCGTAAAAATTATTTTTACCCGGACTTACCGCAAGGTTACCAGATCTCTCAGTTCTTGCACCCGATTGTTGGTGAGGGCGAAATCGAAATTGATTTGCCCAATGGCGAAGTCAAGATTATTGGCATTACGCGTTTGCATTTGGAACAAGACGCCGGTAAATCGATTCACGACCAACACCCGACCAAATCTTATGTTGATTTGAACCGCTGTGGTAATACGTTGATGGAAATTGTTTCTGAGCCAGATTTGAGCGATGGCATCGAGGTTGGTGCATATTTGAACAAAATGCGTATGATCCTGCGTTACTTAGGGACGTGTGATGGCAATATGGATGAAGGCTCAATGCGTGCAGACGTTAATGTATCCGTGCGTAAAGTCGGCGACAAGGAGCTCGGTACGCGCTGTGAAATTAAAAACGTTAACTCCATCAAGGCGGCGCAAGGCTGTATTGACTATGAAGCGCGCCGCCAAATTGAACTTTTGGAAGATGGCAAAGAGGTGGACCAAGAAACCCGCCTTTGGGATCCCGTTCTCAATGAAACGCGCTCAATGCGCTCTAAAGAAGACGCGCATGATTACCGTTATTTTCCAGACCCTGACTTGTTGCCATGTGTTATTGAACAGGACTTTGTCGATGACATTAAGAAAACGTTGCCTGAGTTGCCTGATGAGAAGAAGCACCGTTTCATGGATAGTTATGGCCTTGGCGCATATGACGCCAGCGTCCTTATATCCACGCGCGTGCGGGCTGATTACTATGAAACCGTGGCCAATGACCGCGATGCAAAGTTAGCTGCGAACTGGGTTATTAATGAGCTTCTAGGTATTCTTAACAAAGATGGCAAGCAAATTGAAGACTCGCCAATATCTTCTGAAAATCTGGGTAAGCTTGTTGGTTTGATCTCTGATGACACCATTTCAGGGCGTATTGCAAAAGATGTTTTTGCTGAAATGTACGAAACAAGTAAGGACCCTGAAGTTATTGTTGAAGAAAAAGGCTTAAAGCAAGTCACCGATACGGGCGCAATTGAAGCGCTTATTGACAAGGTTATCGCCGATAATATGGACAAGGTTGAGCAGTATAGGTCTGGTAAGGATAAATTATTTGGCTTCTTTGTTGGTCAGGTGATGAAGGTTAGCCAAGGCAAGGCGAACCCACAAATGGTAAATGAGCTTCTAAAGCAGAAGCTATCTTAGGTCTATTAAAGGGAGCGTTGCTGTGTTATTTTAAATACCCACAGTGACAAGTTCTTTGTCGGCTGTTGATTTAAGCATAAATTGAGGCGCGCATGAGCGAGTATAAGACCAGCCCTGATCACGTAGCTTTGATTATTAAAAAGCTATTAGACTGGTACACCCTTGTGTTTCAGGCTTACCTAGCTGGTGATGACAGTGTTAAACCGCCTTATATTTTGCTTGATTGGTTGCAGAACAGCTCTGCCTCGTCATCGGACCAACAAAATTACTATGATGATCTAATTGTCAGCGTGGAATCTGTTATAACTCATGCGAATGAGTTCATTCAGGCGCCAAAAACTGACGTGGCGCCTGTGCAGGAAATGCTAGACCGACTGAATAAATCTATTGAACGTATCTGCGACCAACTTATACAGCGCCACCACGGCCATGACTTGGATCAAGAGAGCCTTATCATACGCTCAGGATTAAATGCGCACTCACAGCTTGTGAAAGATTTCGATGTTGAGCTGGAACGCCGCTCGCGGCACGGTTCTAGTTTCGTTTTAGGGCTAGTGACTTTAAAGTCATTTGATGAAAATGTCGTACAAGGACGCAGCACACAAGACTTTTTCGCGACGTCGGCTGCGATAAAAAAATGTATGCGTGTGTTTGATGAGGCTTATGTGTTATCCGATACCGAATTTGCAGTGATGCTTAAGGAGACAGATAATGATGGCGGCATACGTTTTTACAAACGTTTAGAAGAGATTCTTGATATGGCGTCGAGTAAAGCGCTGTTCTGTGCGTCTGAGCCTGTGCCAGGTGACGAGTTTGAAGGCTTGCTTAAGCAGATGCGCCATGAGGTCGAAAGGTTAGAGTTGGATGACCCTAGCTCGGTCATACATCAAGAAGTCAGTCCATTAGAGATTTTCTTACAGGAGAATAAAGATGCATAAGCATGAAAAACACGAAAATCTTTGGTTGGCCAATAACCCTGTCATTAATCACCGCTTATCACAAATTCGAGACGTGGGCGCAGATAAGCGTTTGTTCCGTGAAAATGTTCGCCATATTGCTCAAATGATGTGTTATGGAGTGACTGCAAATCTGCAGCAGACAGCAAAAAAAATTGTTACGCCAGTGCAGCAATATGACGCGCCTTTTTTGGCGCAGGATTTCCCTGTGATTGTGCCTATACTACGTGCTGGGCTTGCTATGGCTGACGGCCTAGAGGAGCTCTTGCCGGAATCTACAGTGGCGCATGTCGGAATGTATCGTGACCATAATACGCTTGAGGCTGTTGAGTATTTAAATAAGCTTCCTGATTTAAAGAATAGGGACGTCATTCTGGTTGACCCTATGCTTGCAACAGGAAACTCAGCGCAGCTTGCGCTGGATATGATTAAGAAAAAAGACGCAGACATGTCGCGCGTTTCTTTCTTGGTTTTGCTTGCTGCCCCTGAAGGTGTGCAGCATCTTTATAAAACCTATCCAGATGTCAAAATTTTTAGTGGCGCTCTGGATGAAAAATTAAATGAGAACGCCTATATTGTCCCTGGTCTAGGGGATGCTGGCGATCGTAGTTTTGGGACGGAATAAGCGCTAAATATATGTCATTATCTAGGATAGATCATAAACAGCTATTTGATACGATGCCGGTTCCAAGATTTTTGGTCTCGGTTGTTGATGATGAATATAAAGTTATAGAGATCAACAATCGCGCGTTAGAGTATTTTGACCGCGGCAGTGAAGCTATTTTAGGCAAGTCTGTTGAAGATTTCATGGATAGTGAAAACGCACGCCACTTTAACCAGTCTTTTGAAGTATGTTCAGGCCAAAAAGTTCCAGTGACCATACAGGCGCTGCCAAATCTGCCGGGCAGCATTCGTGTTCACGGCTTTTGGATCAACCCTCTGCTTGATGAACATGGCAATGTGACGATACTTGACGTTATGGCGCAGCCAGATGCGTCGGATGAATCAATATTACAGCGTGAGCGTGATGATGCGATCAGTCTTTTGACATCAATATTTGATGTCAGTGAGATTGGTATTGTTGTGACCGACCATAATGGACGTATTGTCCGCGTCAATGACAGTTTTGTTCGTAATTACGGCTGGAAACGTGACGACATTATTGGTTATGACTTCGCAATGCTGCTCACCCCTGATGAGCGCAAACTCGCACGTGATAACCATGAGGATTATATTGTCTCAGGTGAGCGCTCAAGCGGTGAGATGAAGCTTATCCGTAAAGACGGTACGATCGCCAATGTTATCTTTACCACGGCGACGTTAGAGCTTTCGCAGCGCCGTCGTTTTCAGGTAACAAACTTGATGGACATCACCATGCGTAAGCAAATGGAAGTGTCGCTGCAAGTCGCAAAAGAACAAGCAGATACAGCAAATCATGCGAAATCATCATTCTTGGCAAATATGTCGCATGAGCTGAGAACGCCACTCAATGCGATTATTGGTTTCTCAGAGCTTATGCTCAATGAAACTTTTGGCTCGCTTGCAAATGAAAAATACAAGGAATATATGGGTGATGTGCTTTTGAGCGCGCGTCATCTTCTTGAAATCATCAACGAAGTTCTTGATATGTCAAAAATTGAGGCCGGTAGGTTAGAGCTTGATGAAGAGCCTGTGGATTTATCCAAGCTGCTGGAATCTGTCATGCGGATGATGGCATCGCGGGCATTTAGCAGCGGCATTGAATTAGAAGAAGAGGTCGTCGCCGACCTACCAAGAGTTTACGTTGATAGCCGCCTTATCCGTCAGGTTCTGATTAACCTGGTTAGTAACTCGCTTAAATTCTGTGAACGTGGCGGGCATATCTTTGTTAAAATCGATCTCGGTAAAGATGGTGAAATGACTATTACCGTTTCTGATGACGGTTTTGGTATCCCTAAAGACAAGGTACAAGAAGCGCTTAAGCCGTTTGGTCAAGTCAAGGATTCAACTCTATCTGCCAAAAACCAACAAGGTACAGGCCTTGGTTTACCCCTCGCTAAGGCGATGATGGAGCTGCATGGCGGTGAATTGTTCCTGCGCTCTGACGAAGGCATGGGGACAATTGTTACTTTACACATCCCGTCGCAACGCGTATTGCATAACCCTGAAGATATTAATCGCTTTAAATAAAAGAAATATAAACATGACAACTTCACTTCAAGAGAGATGTATAGCCGCAGGCCTTAAAATGACAGGTCAGCGTAAGGTCATTATCAGCGTTTTAGAAAGCTCTGTAGATCATCCATCTGTTGAGATGGTTTATGAACGTGCGAAAGCAGAAGACTCGTCAATATCCCTTGCTACAGTCTACAGAACAATGAATTTGCTGGATGAACTTAATTTAGTGATCCGCCACGACTTTAACGAAAGTTTTTCACGCTATGACGTGAATGTTGACGACCATTACCACCTTATTGACACTGAGAATAATGCTGTTATTGAGTTTGAAAACAGCGAAGTTGAAGAGATAGCAACACGGGTCGCCGCTGAACTTGGCTATCACTTGATCGACCATCGCTTAGAGCTATACGGCCGCAAGCTTAAATCGTAGCTTTGTACGGAAAAGGCAGGCTATTATGGATTCCACATCACAGCGTCAACAAACTAAATTAATCATTGATGGGCTTTTGCATCGTTGTAATATTGCAGGTGTTCCGTATTATATTGTTAACCGCGGCGGCAATGATGGCTGTGCAATACTGTGTAAATGCTATGTCGCAGCCAAAGGCGCGAAATTATACGGCCAGATGCGTGATATGGACGGCGAACTTAAGTGGTACGAAGTTTTTGACGGTAATATTGAGGTCGAATCTAAGGTCGATGCGCATATGAAAAGCGAAATTTCAATGGATCCTGATTTATGGGCGATTGAATTTGAGCTCGCTGAATTTCTAAATCCGTTTGATGCTGATGATTTTCTCATCATGGAGTCATGACGGGTTGAGATTCTTCCTTCTATGCGGTATAAGCCTTACATATAAATGTCCAAGAGTATGAATAATGACCAAAGAAGATCATAAACCACGCAGAACCTATGCGATTATTTCGCACCCTGATGCGGGTAAAACCACATTGACGGAAAAACTGCTTTTGTTTGGCGGCGCTATTCAGATGGCTGGTCAGGTTAAGGCACGTGGTGACCGCCGACGTGCGACTTCTGACTGGATGAAAGTGGAGCAAGAACGCGGGATTTCTGTTGCGTCATCCGTAATGACGTTTGAATATGACGGTATAATGCATAACCTTCTTGATACGCCAGGACACGAAGATTTCTCAGAGGACACATATCGAGTTTTAACGGCTGTTGATAGTGCAATTATGGTTCTTGATGCGGCTAAAGGCATTGAAATACAGACATTAAAATTATTTGAGGTTTGCCGCCTGCGTGATATTCCGATTATCACCTTCATCAATAAGCTTGACCGTGATGGTCAGGAGCTTTTTGACTTACTTGATGAGATCGAAGACAAGTTACAGCTTAGCGTTGTGCCCGCAAGTTGGCCAATTGGCATGGGGCGTGACTTTAAAGGCTGTTATGATATTTTCAATGACCAGTTATTATTATTTGCACGTGGTAAAGGTGATAATGTGAGTGACGCGATTACCTGTGACGGCTTAGACGACCCCAAAATTGACGAGCTTTTACCCGCAACTCAAGCCACGCAGCTGCGTGAAGAAGTCGCGATGGTGCGCGGCGTCTATAGTGATTTTGACCACGAAAGTTACTTAGAGGGGCATTTGACGCCCGTATATTGTGGTTCGGCTATTAACAACTTTGGCGTACGTGAAATTCTTGAGGGTGTTGCGAAATTTGCACCACCGCCGCGCCCACAGGACACGCTTGAGCGTAAAGTTGACCCAACAGAGAAAAAGGTCAATGCCTTTGTCTTTAAAATCCAAGCTAATATGGATCCGAAACACCGTGACCGCATGGCTTTTGCACGTATTTGCTCGGGGCAGTTTAAGCGCGGGATGAAATTAAAACATGTGCGCTCAGGTAAGAATCTAACCGTCCACTCGCCGCAAATGTTTTTTGCGCAAGACCGGGAGATGGCGGAGAACGCTTTTGCAGGTGACATCATAGGTATTCCAAACCACGGCAACTTACGTATTGGTGATGGCCTGACTGAGGGTGAAGATTTGCATTTCAAGGGCATCCCAAGTTTCGCGCCTGAAATTATGCAGCGCTGCGTGCCTGAAGACCCGATGAAGGCTAAGCATTTATCAAAAGCGCTTGAGCAGATCGCAGAAGAGGGTGCTGCACGGATCTTTAAATCCGCAATTGAATCATATTATATTGTGGGGGTTATTGGTTCTTTGCAGTTTGACGTGCTGATTGACCGCATCAGAACGGAATTCAATGTTCCTGCAAAGTTTGAAAGCACTAGCCTGTATACGGCGCGCTGGATTGAGTGTGATGATCACAAGCAGCTGAAGGCGTTTATTGACGCGAGCGGCAGTGCTATAGGGTACGATCACGACGAAGACCCAGTATTCTTGGCTCGTAACGCTTGGCACTTACAAGACGCACTAGACAAAAACAAAGACATACGCTTTGTATCTACTAAATAAAAGCAGGCATAAATAAACTGTGATTTCTTAAGGTGACGCTCAGCACATAGGACATGGTCGAGCTAAAACTGCACGTTAGCGCAGTTTGTTATTCTGTATTATGCGCTTAAATGTACGCCTGCACTTGGGGCAGTAACTGTTGGGACTTCACCAAAACGTTGGTTAAGTTTTTCCAAAAGCTGTGCGTTAGTTGATGCTTCTAGCTGTGCTGTTTTATTTACTTCTATGATTTTACCCATTGGTTCACTTTCTGCGCCAGTTAACTTCCAAGCCGTTGTAAGTACTGGGGTGCTATCGTTTGTTTGTATTTCCATTATTTATTCACTTTCCTTGAAAAGTTATACACATGCTATCATTATACCATATAATATGCAATATGTTTTGTGTGTTTTTATTAAGTTTGATGCCGCTTAACTTGTTTATATGATAAGTTTTCTTAAAAATGATGCAAAACTTAAGAAAAGACAAACTATTAGACGGCACTAATAAACTTATGGGACGTATATATTACATCGTAGGGCTAATTGTCGTAGCTGGAGCGCGTGCAATGTTATTTGCTGTGACATCATAGTTGCCTAACGGACGTACGTCATTACTTGCCATGATGAAATGGTTCAGGTTCTGACCGCCGTTTTTACTGATATGTGCGAATGCTTCTTGTTTCATGTTATTTCCTCTTTGCTAAACTAAGTATTAATTTGATAAGCCCATATTACACAGACGCTCTTAAATTTATGTTAATTATAGATTGCATTTTATTTGTTTATTTAAAACTTGAAACGGTACAAATTTAGTACTATATAGTTCAGTGCAGGTAATTATTGGGCTTAAGGCCGTTTTTCGCCCCATAAAGAATACATTTTTTTTGTAGTAAATAAGCGTGATAAGTATGTTGAAGCTTTCAAAACTAACGGACTATTCCATTATTTTGTTAAGCGTGTTGTCCAAAGATAACACGCGCTGTTTTTCAGCATCGACATTATCAACCATGACAGCTATCCCTGAACCTACTGCTGCCAAGGTCATGAAGATGCTTTCGTCTGGGGGCTTGGTTGTATCTGTGCGTGGTGCGCATGGTGGCTACCGCTCAATTGGTAGCTATGAAGAAACGGCATTGTCAAAGATCATTGACATTATGGAGGGTGGCATCGCCCTAACAGACTGCGCGACAGGCGACGACCATCATTGTTCCATTAAAGAAAAATGCCCTATGGATGGCTGCTGGAATACTGTGAACAAGGCCTTGTATGAAACTTTAAACACCATTAAATTGTCAAGCCTTTTAAGTAAAGCTGAGTTAAGAGAAACACTATGAACGACACATCGCCAGATAACGCGGAATTAGAAGCACATGTAGATTCGCTGAAGACGTATTCAGCCGGTTTTGTGACGGATATTGAATCTGACATGGCGCCAAAAGGGTTGAATGAAGATATTGTTCGCTTTATATCGGAGAAAAAAGAAGACCCTGAATGGCTTCTTGAATGGCGCCTGCGTGCTTTTGCGCATTGGAAAACAATGCCAGAGCCTAAATGGGCTAATCTCGATACGCCGGACTTGGATTATCAGGACGCGCATTATTATGCCGCGCCAAAGGTTGCCAACGCGCCACAGTCGTTGGATGACGTTGACCCGCGTCTGCTTGAAACATACGAAAAGCTAGGCATTCCATTGCGTGAGCGCGAAATATTAGCAGGTGTTGCTGTTGATGTTGTTTTTGATTCCGTGTCCGTTGGCACAACATATAAAGAAAAACTCGCAGAAGTTGGGATTATTTTCTGTTCAATTTCAGAAGCGATTAAAGACCACCCAGAATTAGTACAAAAATATATGGGCTCCGTCGTTCCGTTTCACGATAATAAACATGCCTGTTTAAACAGCGCCGTGTTTACGGATGGTAGCTTCGTCTATATACCGCCAAATACGCGCTGCCCGATGGAACTTTCAACGTATTTCCGCATTAACGAGATGAACACAGGCCAGTTTGAGCGCACGCTAATTATTGCCGATAAAGGCTCATACGTGTCGTATCTTGAAGGCTGCACCGCGCCAACGCGTGATGAACGCCAATTACATGCGGCAGTGGTTGAGCTTATCGCCCTAGAAGATGCCGAAATTAAATATTCAACAGTACAAAACTGGTTCCCTGGCGATGAAGACGGCAAAGGCGGGATCTTGAACTATGTAACCAAGCGCGGCATTTGCGCGGGAGATCGTTCCAAAATCAGTTGGACGCAGGTTGAAACAGGCTCATCCGTAACGTGGAAATATCCGTCTTGCATATTAAAGGGCAATGATAGCGTTGGGGAATTTTACTCTGTTGCGATCACGAACAATAGACAGCAAGCCGATACAGGCACGAAAATGATCCACATGGGTAAAAATACGAAGTCACGTATTATATCTAAGGGGATTAGTGCTGGGCGATCAAACCAAACATATCGCGGGCAAGTTAAAGTGCTTCCCGGGGCAACGGGCGCGCGAAACTTTACTCAATGTGACAGTTTGCTGATTGGCAAGGAGTGCGGCGCGCATACGATCCCGTATATTGACAGTAAAAATAGTAGCGCAATTTTGGAACATGAAGCGACAACATCAAAAATTGCTGACGCACAGCTTTTTTATTGCCGCCAGCGTGGCCTGAACGAAGAAGAGGCCGTCGCATTAATTGTAAATGGCTTCTGCCGTGAAGTGATGCAAAATCTACCAATGGAGTTTGCCGTTGAGGCGCAGAAATTGGTCGGTGTAAGTTTAGAAGGTAGTGTCGGTTAAACGTTTAACGTATATGTGGCTTAAGGAGTTTTTAAAATGATCAAAAAGATATTCATTGCAACATTTTTTGGCGTTTTCGCATTGTTTTCAATATTTGTGATGCGCGGGCGATTGCTGTATTTGGATGCTGTGGCCATTACTGGCGATACGTCTATTGAGGCGCGACTTTTCCACTTACTATATTTGGTGCTCTTGATATTATATGTCTTTTTCACATATTTGTTTTTCAAGGCGGACCCAGAAGATGACGGCTACCGTAAAATATTAATGGGGATGGCCTCTCCTATATATGTCTTGGGCATTATGGGTTTGCTGGCAGGTATTGGCTGCGGCGTATTGGGGTGCGTTTATGGGGCAACCTACGACCCTATATTGGGCGCTCTGATTAATTTAGAGTTTTTGGATAGGTTCTTTGGCGATGAGGCCAAGGTGCTGTATAAATTTGCGTTTAAAGTACCGTATTTGTAAGAAAGTTGAGTGAACAATGATTGAAATTAAAGATTTACATGCCGAGATTGCAGGCAAAGAAATTCTAAAGGGCTTGTCTTTAGATATTGCCCCCGGCACTGTTCATGCGATTATGGGCCCGAACGGCGCAGGTAAGTCAACACTGGCAAGCGTGCTTGCTGGGCACACTGACTATGAGGTCACAGCAGGGCAGGCGTTATTGAACGGCCAGAGTTTGCTTGACCTTGAGCCGGAAGAGCGCGCTGCGGCAGGCGTGTTCCTTGCTTTTCAGTACCCGCTAGAAATTCCAGGCGTACCGATGAATACATTTTTGAAAACGGCGATTAATGCGCAGCGTAAATTACGCGGCGAAGATGAGCTTGATAGCCTCGCTTTTCTAAAAAAGATTAAGCCTTTGGCTAAAAAACTCGGTGTAGCGGATGATATGCTTAAGCGCGCCGTGAATGAAGGCTGCTCTGGCGGTGAAAAGAAACGTAATGAAGTGCTGCAAATGTCACTGCTTGAGCCAAGCTTTGCCGTTTTGGATGAAACAGATTCAGGCCTGGATATTGATGCGCTGCGCGTTGTTGCTGACGGGGTTAACGCCATGCGTGACGGGACAAGAAGCTTTTTGATTATTACTCATTATCAGCGCTTGCTTGATTATATTAAGCCTGATGTTGTACATGTACTTGCCGATGGTAAAATCGTAGAAAGTGGCGGAGCTGAACTTGCTCTACGTCTAGAAGACGAAGGCTATGCGAAATTTGCAAAGTCAGAAAAGGCAGCATAAAATGAATGCGTCAACAAATTCAGTTATAAAACAGCCAATTTATTATAAACCAGAAACTGCCGATATGTTCGCGGCATTGCTTTCTAGCGTTAAAGCCAATGCGGCAAATATACCGCCGACACTTGCGAAACTGCAAAACAGCTCGGCGCAGTTATTTGCAGATTATGGCGTGCCGTACCCAAAACTTGAGCGCTGGAAATATAGTAATTTTTATCCCGCGCTAAAAAAACATTCATTTTCGCAGTCTCTTAATGCGGAAACATGGGGTGGTGACATCGCGTATTTAAAACCCATGAGTGAGGTGCTAAACGAGCCTTGGGTACAGGGTATATTATCGCAAAGCGCACCCGAAAGTGGTGAGTTAAAAGACGACAACGCATTTTGGTATCTTAATGACGCACAGTGTAATATTGGCTGGGTAATTGATATTCCAGCGAATGTTGAACTGGATAAGCCGTTATGTCTTGAAAGTATAAATGGAGAAGGTGCGTATAACGCCATGCGTATTATTATACGTTTAGGTAAAAACGCGCGCGCTGTCGTGAAGGAAAATCACAGAAGCGAGAATGCAGATGCACGTTATTTTAAGAACTGGGTCACGCAAGTTGAATTAGCTGAGGGCGCGCATTTGACGCATTTGCGTACGCAGAATGATGGGTTGCAAGCTGCTTATGTGCAAAATACGCATGTCAAATTATCACGAAATGCTGAATTTTACAGCTTAACCACCAATACAGGCGCACATATATTCCGCAATCAATATCAAATTGATATGGACGGCGAGGGCGCGCATGCTTCTGTGCGTTCATCTGCGAATGTGGCCGATGAACAGCATATTGATTTCACAAGCTGCGTGAACCACAATGTTAAATCATGCACATCAGAACAAATTGTTCGTAACGTGCTTGGCGGCAAGGCTACAGGCGTTTTCCAAGGTAAAGCCTATGTCAAAAAAGGCGCAGACTTTACGGATGGCTCACAAAGCTCTAAGGCGATATTGCTATCACCTTATGCATCAATGCATGCCAAGCCAGAGCTTGAGATTTATGCGGATGAAGTGAAGTGTGCGCATGGCTCAACTTGTGGCGCTTTAGATGAAGGCGCACTGTTCTATGCGCGCTCACGCGGCGTTCCGTTTGATGATGCACGGATGATGCTTGTCCATGCTTTCTTAGAAGAGGTTAAACATGGGCTTCCCATTGCAGATCAACAATAGCGAGAGCGCCAACTCGTGGCGCGCGGACTTTCCTATATTGGATAATGCTGACAAGGCGATCGCTTTTTTAGACAGCGCAGCATCGGCGCAAAAGCCCGCGGCGGTGATTTCGGCGATGAGTGCGCTAATGGAAACGCATTACGCAAACATTCATCGTGGTCTATATCAATTTTCGCAGAAAAGCACAGCGGCTTACGAGGCAGCGCGTCATAGTGTGGCAAGCTTTATCTGCGCGAAGGCGGATAACGAAATTATCTTTACGCGCAACACGACAGAGGCAATTAATCTCGTCGCTTCTTCATGGGGCGCAGCGCATTTATCGCATGGTGATGAAATTCTAATTACGGAGATGGAGCATCACGCGAATATCGTGCCGTGGCACATGATCGCCGAAAAGACAGGCGCAGTGCTACGCGTTGCTCCGATTGCCGATGATGGCACATTGGATATAGATGGCTTTCAAGCGCAGCTAAGCGCAAAAACAAAAATGGTGGCTTTTACCCATATATCAAATGCTACAGGCGTTATAAACGACGTAGCCGCGCTTATACGTATTATAAAATCATATAATGCAGATATACAAATTCTGGTCGATGGATCGCAGTCAATTGTACATAAAGAGATTGATGTTGACACTTTGGGGGCTGATTTCTTCGTTTTTACAGGGCACAAGCTTTATGGGCCGTCTGGCATTGGCGTTTTGTGGGCGCGCGAAGACACGCTGAATGCTATGCCGCCATATCAAGGTGGCGGTGATATGATTGAGACGGTAAGCTTTACCAATGGTATTACCTACAAGGCCGCGCCTGCTCGTTTTGAGGCGGGGACGCCTGCAATCATTGAGGCTATAGGTCTTGGCGCAGCGATAGATTACGTGCGTGGATGCGGCATAGACAATATTGAAAACCATGAAATGGCGATATATCGTTATTTGCGTGAAGAAGTTAATGCCATAAAAGGCTTAACATTCTATGGCGATGTCGCGGATAAGGCGCCGATCCTGTCCTTTACAGCCAGTTGGGCGCATGTGTCAGACATTGCAACCATATTGGATCAATGCGGCGTTTCTGTGCGCTCTGGGCATCATTGCGCGATGCCGTTAATGGAGCGTTTCGGTGTTGATGGGACAATCAGAGCCTCAATCGGATTATATAATACGAAGGCAGATATAGATCAATTTATTGCAGCCTTGCACAAAGCATATAAACTTTTAGGGTAGGATAACGTTATGGGTTTACCAATAATGAAACAAGTGGCGGATAAAGAAATGGTAGAAAATGCAGTCGGTGGCGGCGATGAGTATGATGCGTTGGCGATACCGCCATATTGCGAATTTGATGCAAAGCATGAATTATGGGCGGATGTATATAAAGCCATCTGCGAAGTCTATGACCCTGAAATTCCTGTAAATATTTTTGAACTCGGTCTGATTTATAAATTCGACTTCACCAAAATGGATGATGGGCAGTATGATGTCTATGTGCAAATGTCACTGACATCACCGGCTTGCCCCGTGGCGCAGGAAATGCCTGGTATGGTACAGTCTGCCTTGTTCCCGATTGATAAAGTCGGCGCGGTCGATGTTGAAATTGTATGGGACCCGACATGGGATCCAGCCTTTATGGCAGAAACAGCAAAACTACAGCTGAACATGTTTACTTAATAAGGAAACGTTATAGTTTATTTAGGGAATAGGGAGCAAAAAAATGTTAAAGTTAAATGATGATTATGTGGTCGTAACGCCAAAATTAAAAGCGCATTGGCTAAAAGCTGTGAAGCCTGAACATGATGGCATTCGCGCGAGTTTCACTAAAGGCGGCTGTAGCGGCCAAGAGCTCAAGTTTGAACTTGTTGATAGCGGCGCGAATACAGAAGATTCATTTATCATGCTTAATGATACAGCGAAGCTCTTTCTAGACCGTACAATGATGCAGGTTTTTGCAGGCGGTACACTTGATTTAGTTGAAGAAGGTATTAGCGAAACAGTAAAGCTAGAAGGCCCCAACCTTGGTGGTGGCTGTGGCTGCGGACTGTCTTATAATCTAGATGCCCCTCAATAGGCTTATAACGTAAAGGTTTTATCGTGGAATTAACGCAAAACGAAATTATTATTACCGACACAGCCCGTGAACATTTTCTCAGGCAGCTTAGCAGTGTCAAAGCTGATGATGCGCCGGTTAAAGGTGTGCAGTTCTGGATCAAGGACGGCAAGGGTTGCGGTGGCAGTGAGTATATGATTGACGTCGTCAAGGACGTATCGTCTATGGATTCCATAAAAATCGGCGGCGATTACAGCTTCTATATCAAGTCACTGGATTTATTTCGCCTGCTTGGCACCGTGATTGATTACGGCAAGGGTGACCTTGGTTTTGATCAAGTCCTTATTAAGAACCCTAATGAAAGTGGCGCCTGTGGCTGTGGAATGTCCGTGACTTTTGACGAGCTGAATTAAGGCATAATTAACTACATTACTATATTCTAATGTAATGTGGTTTTTATATAAAATGAGATTGAATGTAATATGGGCTTTGGCTCTTGTTGCTGTTTTTCTCTTTGGCTCCAATGCTGGGTCAGCAACAAGTTTTCCAACAGATAAATGTTTTACGATCGGCTATGCGCAGAGTGAAAGCGGGGTCGTTGCGCCATATAAGGCACCGATGCGTCATGTTTACAACAATTTAGGGCATTGCGTAGTTTACTTGGAGCTTCCCTACAAGCGCTTAATGAAAATGGTGTCAAGCAACAAGATTGATGCCATTATGGGGCGGTCGCTACCGGCGATCTTAAATTATCCGGACCTACCATATGTGCCAACGGCAGTTGTAACGTTTAAGGCATATCTCGTGACCAGCCCTGAAGCGGCCGAAAGTGTAAAAAAGGATATAGCTAATTTGCCTTTGTATAATATAGGCGGGCTATCAGGAGCGGATTGGGCAATGCAAACGTTAAACATGGCCACGCCAGATTTTAGGTATACTGAAAATATAGATCAGCTTATCTCTATGTATATAAAGCATCGTTTGGACGGCTTGCTCGTCAATGAACTTCAGCTGCCTTATGTTATGGGTAGCTTGTCTAAGTCTAATGATTCTGCATATCAGACCGTCTTACTTTATGATGTACCTGTTTATCATGTCTTGGCACCGAAGCACGTGGATATGGTCGCGCAGTTAGACGCATCGGTGAACAACGTGCTTGCGCTTTTGGCCGGGAATCCTAATGTAAACGCCGTGGAGCAAGAAGGTGCCCTATAGTCCGAATTGATTTTTTCCAAAAACTTGCTAAAATGCTCTAAATACATATTAGGGAGATAAAAAAATGCAGGACATTGGTGTTTACTTGGCAGGACCAGATATTTTTCGCGCAGATGCGGTCGAATATGCAGAAAAACAAAAACAATATTGCCGCGATAACGGTTTAGCGCCGCAGCATCCTTTTGATAACAACCTTGAAATCAAAGAATTAGGGCCTGAATACCGTGCAGATATATATGCAGCAGATATTCAGCAGATGATTAGCTGTGATGCGATTATCGCCAATGTAAATTCATTTCGCGGCGTTGAGCCTGATGGTGGGACTGCTTTTGAAGTCGGTTGGTTTGCTGGTTTTAATGCGGCTCTGCGTGTTTTAAAGGCCGCTTATCCACAAAAACGAATCTATTGCTTCTGTGATGATGCACTTGAATATAAAGAGCGCACGTTAAAAGCGGGCTATATTAGCGATATGCAACAGGACGTCGATAAAGACGGTATGACAATTTCAATTTTTGATATGAATGTGAATCTTATGCTTCAAGTCTCAGCTGAAGAAGAGGGCGCGTTCTTAATGAAAGGTTTTGAGGATTGTGTACAGCGTCTTGTGCAAGATGTTAAGGCTGGCTTGTTCTCAAAACAGGCCGCGGCCTAGAGGGCGGCAGATTAGTCTGATGAGAGCATATCTTTGATGTCTTCTGGGCTAAATGTTTTACTGTAATCTGAGACGGGGTTCAAAATTAACGATGTGCCCTGTGTCAGCTCAAACAGCTCCGCTGCGTTTAGACGGACATAAGTTTCTTCTCTCTCAATCGAATCTTTCAGTATGTCGACAGATGAAAAAAATGGGATCGCAGCATTACCGTCTTGGTCTTCCCATAGCGTAATCGCCAAATGTGTATCGTCAGCATTAGGCGGACGGTCTTCATTGGCAGGTAGTGTGTCTGACATATCTGGATTCGCGATATATTCGGTGGAGGCGAGAATGTAAACTTCGGATTCGAGAAGTGCCTCATAAAGCATTTTTCGGTATGATTCATCTTGGCTATCTAGCCGAATAAGCTTCTCTAAGTCTGCAATGTTTTCAATATTCATCATAACTCTCGTTTAAATACCTCATTTTACTTTACCGCAATACAGTTAAAGTAAGCTTTATAATACAGATATTTTCAAAATGGATCAAACTGTTACGTGATATAAGCGCAGCGAATGATTACTCTCGCTTTTCGCCGCTAGGCTGGGAAGGGGATTGCTGCTGTTAATGGAGTGGGGAAGTAAAAAGTGCAATGGCTCCTCGGGCCGGATTCGAACCAGCGACCAATTGATTAACAGTCAACTGCTCTACCACTGAGCTACCGAGGAACAACCAATTGCGAGATCAGAAAATACAGCTTTTTTTCGCTGTGTCAATTCCGTTTTTGCTAATAAATGAAAAAAAATGAATATTTTTCACAAAAGACATCAATTCAATGCATTTGAGGGTATTAAAGCACTTTTGGGGATGCACGAACTTGTGTTGTGCAATGATAATTTACACAGTCTGCGCCATTTGCATGGGGGGAATGATTCTTTGTTGGGTGAATGGAGGCACGAGCCGGAATCGAACCGGCCTACACGGATTTGCAATCCGCTGCATAACCACTCTGCCATCGCGCCTTTTTGATGCGGGCTGCGCTTAGTAAAGACAGCCCTGTCGAAGTGATTTATATGAATTATCACCTTTGTTTTAGAAAATCCAGCTTTTTATATTATTTTTTCGTGTTATATTTGCAGAAGAAATTCTGGGATATTCTTTGAAAATGTCCTCGTCAGGCCTCTTACACTATTATTAATTAGGATTATGAATATGACCGATTACACAAGTGCACGTAAAAATATGGTTGAATGTCAATTGCACCCATGTGGCATTAGTGAGCAGCGTGTTTTGGACGCATATAGCAATATTCCCAGAGAAAAATTCGTATCAGAGGCCCAGCGTAGCATTGCATATGCAGATAATGATCTGCCATTAGGCCATGAGCGTTTCTTAATGGCGCCAATGACCCACGCTAAGCTTGTTCACGCCGCGAATGTTGGCGCTGAAGACGTTGTGCTCGATATTGGTGGCGCAACTGGCTATTCTGCGGCCATTCTCTCGCAGCTGGCAACAACGGTTGTCGCTGTTGAAAATCAACCCGATTTTGTTGAACACGCAAAGGCGGCGTTAATTGATCTTGATTTGTTAAACATTCTGCATCTTGATACGCCACTACAAAATGGTGATAAGAAGCATGCGCCTTATGATGTTATTATTCTTAACGGGGCCGCAAATCATATCCCGAATGCCTTGTTGTTGCAGCTTAATGTGGGGGGGCGCCTTTGTTATATTCATCGTCAATCGACAGATGATGTGTGTGGTAATGCTGTTATGCTTACAAAGCGCGCAGATGGGCAATGTGATAAAAAGACGCTTTTTGAAACGCGGGGCCATTTTCTTACAGGCTTAGTTATGGATGCGCCTTTTGCCTTTTAATGTCCGTTAATTTTCTTTCCCGTTGGTACACGCTTTCGTTTACATTTATATCAGTTTATAGTGAATAATATTTGTTAAGCTTATTCAGCGCTTTGACAAACTCGTCAGCATGGGTCAAAATGCAAAAGGTATTAAAAGTTAATGAATCGATAATGGCTTCACATCATGTCAGAAGAAAACCAAGAAGAACCGTCAATTGAAGAGATCCTTGCGTCGATACGTCAGATTATATCTGATGATGAGGATGAAACTGTTGAGGAAAACAATGATATAGAGGTTGAATCTGAGCCAGAGCCAGAGCCAGTTGTGGAAGCTAAACCTGCCGCTGTCGCTGAAAAGCCAGAAGCTCCTAAGCCAGAGCCTGAAATCGTCGAGGAAGATGAGATTCTCGAGTTGACTGAAAAAGTCGACGAAGATGATGCCTTAGATGATGATATTTTGCCCGAAGTTGATGAAGCCCCGATGGGGGACTTTAATATCGACTTCGATGGCGATGATGACGATCTTGACGCTGACGAAATTGAAGAAGTTGCTATTATAGAAGAAATTGAAGAAGTTATGGATGATTCTCTTGCTGAGATTGAAAACATTATTGAAGGGGAAGCCGCACAGGCTACTTTGGGGGCCTTTGAACGCCTCGCCCAAAGTATTCCCGTGGCACGCACAGGTAGCGAGTCGAATACGTTAGAGGATATTGTCCGCGATATGCTGCGCCCCATGCTCCGTCAGTGGGTTGATGCGAATATGCCTGCAATTGCAGAGCGTTTAGTGAAGAAAGAGCTGGAGCGTCTTGTCGATAAAGCTTTAGACTAGTTTTAACTAGCGTTTTTTATCTCAATTTTATGATTTTGTTTACCTGCTATGTAGGGGTTGTTTGAAATGTCACCTGAATTTATGAACATATATGTTATTCCTGGCGCAATGATGTTGCTGCATATCGGGGTTTTAGTTGGCGCTGTAATTGGCGCGGTGGCTTATATGACATATGCCGAACGCAAAGTTATGGGTGCCATGCAGCGCCGTCAAGGGCCGATGCTTGTCGGGCCTTTTGGTCTGTTACAGCCAATTGCTGATGGCATAAAGCTTCTATCCAAAGAAACAATCATACCAACGCAGGCCAACAAGCCCGTGTTTATTATCGCGCCGATGCTGCTCTTTATGCTCGCTTTGGTGTCTTGGGTTGTGATTCCGGTTAGCGCAAAGCTCGTTGTCGCCGATATTAACGTCGGCATACTTTACTTGCTCGCCGTATCGTCGATGGGCGTTTATGGCATTATTATGGCGGGCTGGGCTTCAAACTCTAAATACGCTTTCTTAGGCGCGATGCGCTCTGCATCCCAAATGATTTCTTATGAAGTCTCTATGGGCTTGATTATTGTGAACGTTCTGTTGGTCACGGGTTCATTGAACTTGTCGGAAATTGTACTGGCTGACCGCTCTTTATGGATGCAGCTTTTACTTTTCCCTATGTTTATTGTGTTCTTGATCTCTATTTTGGCTGAAACCAACCGTGCACCATTTGATTTACCTGAGGGGGAATCGGAAATTACTGGCGGTTTCATGGTTGAGTATTCGTCTATGTCTTATGCGCTATTCTTCCTTGGTGAATATGCGAATATGATCTTGATGAGCGCGATGACTGTTGTCTTGTTTTTAGGCGGCTGGCTGCCACCATTCGGTATTGATGCTTTGGCATTTGTACCGGGGATTATCTGGTTTGTTCTTAAGACATGTTCAATATTATTTGTGTTCATCTGGGCGCGCGCTACATTCCCGCGTTACCGTTACGATCAACTTATGCGCCTGGGCTGGAAAATTTTCTTGCCATTAACTTTGTTCTGGGTGGTTTTGGTTTCGGGAATTTTGGTATATACTGACTCGCTGCCAAAATAGGCTGCGGTTAGTGTTGTTTACTTAGGCGATAATAGACGCGTAATTATTAAGGTTTATAATGTTTGTACAATATGCGAAATCATTCCTGCTGTTTGATATAGTTAAGGGGCTGCTATTAACATTGAAATATATGTTTTTCATGCCGCGCGTAACAATTAACTACCCACATGAAAAGGGGCCGATCAGCCCACGTTTCCGTGGTGAGCACGCCTTGCGCCGTTACCCGAATGGTGAGGAGCGCTGTATTGCTTGTAAGTTATGTGAGGCCATTTGCCCTGCGCTGGCAATTACAATTGAAGCTGAGCCGCGCGAAGATGGTTCACGCCGTACAACACGCTATGATATTGATATGACAAAATGTATCTATTGCGGCCTTTGTGCAGAGGCTTGCCCTGTTGACGCGATTGTCGAGGGCCCAAATTTCGAATTCTCTACGGAAACCCGTGAAGAATTATACTATAATAAAGATAAACTCCTTGAAAACGGTGATCGATGGGAAGCACAAATCGCAGCGAACCTCGTCGCTGATGCGCCGTACCGTTAAGTGCTTGGGTGTTTGTTGGTTTAATACTGGTCTGGATTAATAATGGATAAAACTAAATTTTGCGAAGGCATTTCAGACGTTTCTGATAGCTATATGGGTTTTATATTAGACCTATGGGGCGTACTTCATAATGGCAAGAAAGCTTTTGATGACGTGCCTTACGCGTTAAAAGAGCTTGCGCACCGTGGTAAGAAAGTCATTTTACTTTCTAACGCCGCGATTGATGCAAAGGACATGAAGGCGCATTTGAAAAAAATGGGTATTACGCCGACGATGTACACGAAAATTGTCACATCAGGCCAGTATGTGCGGGACTATTTGTCTGCTGAAGAGACGGCTTTGGGTAAAAAATACTACCTGATTGCGAATACAGAGAATTATCCTGCCTTTTCAGGGCTAGACCTTGAGCGCGTTGAAGATATTAAGGATGCAGATTTCTTGGTTATTGGCGGCTTGCCGCAGGGCCAGTATCTTGATGATGTTACGCCCATCTTAAGAAAAGGCGTGCAGCGCCACTTGAAAGCAATTTGCTTAAACCCTGATAGTTTATCATTGTTAGGCGCGGCTTATCTAAGCGGCCCAACTGTTATTGCATCTAAATACCAAGATTTTGGCGGTATTGTTGAGTATATCGGCAAACCATATAAGGCCATTTATAAGCACTGCATTGATATTTTACAGCAAGATGACATCTTCCCCGGTGACACCGTAATGATCGGCGACACAATGGCGCATGATATACTGGGCGCATCTTTAGCGGGTATGGATACATGTTTAGTACGCACAGGTATTCATGCTGGTGTGTTTAAACGCTGTGAAAACCTTGCTGATGTTGATAGAGCCTTGAATATTCTTTCCGTTCAGTATAATAATCTGCGTCCGACCTATCTGTTAGAGAATTTTTCTTGGGGGCGCGCTTTGCCAGATCGTAAACATAAAAAGCGCCGCAAATTATTGTGAGCTCAGTAGCCAATGGCTGAACATAAAAATAACATCCACACACATACCGACACAGCTAGTACTGTATTGATCGGCCGTATTTGGCGCGAATATATGTCGCCTTATAAGGGTACAATTCTCATTGCCTTGTTCTTTATGATAATTGATGCGGCGATGACGGTTTCATTTGCGAAGCTTTTGCAGCCCGCAATGGACGAGGTCTTAATTGCTGTGCAGGATGACCCATCTAAAGTAAATAATATTTGGGGCTATGTTGGCGCGATATTGGTCACATTCATTGTCCGTGGCTCGGCAAGCTACGTCCACAGCATTTTAATGAGCAAAATGAGCCAATCCGTAATTGCGGATATACAGGCATCTTTGTTTGGTCATTTCATGATCCTTGATTTAGGTTTCTTTAAAAGTCAGTCGAGTGGCGGTCTTGTTTCCGGTGTCGTTAATGACGTCGCTGTAATGCGCGCGACGGTAACAGATTCAATTGTTGGCCTTGGTAAAAACGTACTAACTTTGGCGGGGTTACTGGGCTTGATGGTTTATCAGGACTGGAAACTTTCATTAATCGTATTCTGTACATTCCCATTAGCTATGTTCGTCGTTGTCCGTTTGGGGCAGCGCATTCGTAAGGTCTCCAAGAGGCTACAAAGTGAAATCGCGGATTTATCTTCACTTCTTGTTGGCTTGTTCCAAGGCGTGCGCCAAATTCAAGCCTATAATGCAGAAAAGGCCGAGGTTGAGCGGACACAGGCCGTTATTCACAATGTCCGTGACCTAAACGTTAAAGCGGCGCAGATCAGCCATTTAAACACGCCTATCAATGAAATATTGGTTGGCCTCGTTATTGCGGGCATCATGGTTTACGGCGCTTTTCAAATTGCGGCAGGGGTGTTAACGCCAGGGACATTAATTTCATTTATCGGGGCGTTTTCTTTGGCTTATGAGCCGATGAAGAAGCTTGCCCGCCTGAATAACAGTATTCAGCAAGGGTTAGGGGCAGCTGAGCGCGTGTTTAGATATAAGGATCTCGAGCCAACAATCCGCGATAAGCCACATGCTAAAGCCGCTACCTTTAATCAAGCTGAGATTCAGTATAAAAATGTAAAATTCGCTTATGACGATGCAGATGAGACTCTCATCGATAACTTTACGCTCACACTGAAACCGCAGACCGTCACGGCGTTTGTTGGTCCGTCAGGCAGCGGTAAAACAACGTTAATGAACATGTTGCCACGTTTTTATGATGTTGGTGCAGGAAGCATTGAAATTAATGGTAAAAATATCCAAGACGTAACAACCGCGAGCTTGCGTGGGCAAATCGCAATTGTCTCGCAGGATGTTTTCATTTTTGATGATACTGTTGCCCGCAATATTGCTTATGGCGCAGATGCGTTGGACCATGGAAAAGTCGTTGCTGCAGCAAAAGAAGCCGCTATCCATGATTTCATCCTCTCGCTTCCTGATGGCTATGAAACCAGATTGGGCGAGCAGGGCACGCGCCTATCGGGCGGTCAAAAGCAGCGTATATCTATCGCGCGCGCTTTATTGAAAGAGGCACCGATATTGTTATTGGATGAAGCGACGTCAGCGCTTGATAACGAATCCGAAAAACTCATTCAGCAGACGTTGAATACACTGCAAAAAGGGCGGACCACGCTCATAATCGCGCATAGGCTATCAAGCATTAAAGATGCGGATAATATTGTCTATATTGATAGGGGGCGCATTGTTCAGCAAGGTAGCCATGATGCGCTTATAAAAAGTAATGGGCCGTATAAAAAATTATATCAAGGCAACATAGATATTTAAGGTGAGAGCATGGCGCATAAGAAAAAACGGCTGAAGAAAATGGCGAATTACTTATTCTTCTTTTTATGTGCCTATGGTGGTTTAATCACCTATTTGTATTCTAAGCAAAGAGAGATGCTTTACCATCCACACGGTGCAAGCGCTGTGCCGGCGGCGGTAAGTGAAGTTTACGCCATGGATGTTAGTAATCGCGGCTTTGCGCCTAAGGGCTGGTATGTCGAAGCATCCGACCCGTCAAAACCGACTATTTTACATTTTCACGGTAATGGCGGTAACGTCGCGATGCGTTATGACGGCTTACAAGATTTCATTAAAGACGGCTATGGGCTTTTACTGGCGGAATATTCTGGCTATGGCGGTAATACAGGCGCGCCGTCAGAAAAAAGTATTTACCGCGATGCGGAAGCTTATTACGCGTACTTACAATATATAGGCTTGGCGCAGAGCGATATTGTGCTTTACGGGGAATCGCTCGGCAGCGGCCCTGCAACGTATTTAGCGCAAAAATATGACGCGAAAGCCTTGGTTCTTGAAGTACCCTACGATTCTATTCTAAGCGTCGCGAAGGCAAAATACTGGTTTGTTGTCGGGCTGCGTTATCTATTGAAGGATCACTTTGATAATATCGGGCGCATTGACAGCATTAATATGCCTGTCCTGATGATGCTGGCTGAGCATGATGAGGTTATTCCTATATCTCACGGCAAAGCATTATTTCTAAAAGCAAAAGAGCCTAAGCTTCTACGTGTGCACCATGGGGTGGGGCATAACGGCTTAAAGCGCAAAGATGTGTTTGCTGATGTTAACGCATTCTTAAATTAATAATTATTATCAAACATAAAGCCATCAAACATCGCATCGCCTGCGGCTTTATTCACTTCATGGACACAGCCATCCTTTGCCCAGAACTGATCTTCATAATAGATATTAGCCACTCACATTTATGGAAACGCGAACCTTAAGCCATAAAATGTCAAGCGGAGGTGTTGGACATAATTATTTTTGTTGTGTTTCAAGTCATTAATTGGCTGGCTATACCGCAATGCAAAAAAAACGTTGAAATATGTTTTTTAGAGGAGCATAGTGCGGCGGTCTCATTATGAATATCTTCATAATAGAGGTGTGTGAAGAATAAAAACAATAAGAAAGAAGATATAATGCCTTGTAGAAATGCACTGATTACTGATGTTGTTTCTTGCCATCCGGATGATACTGTTGAAAAAGTAATGGCGATCATGGAAGAAAAAAGAATACGTCACGTTCCCGTCATTGATGAGAACAATGTTTTAATGGGGATGTTTGGTTACAGCCATTTACTCAATGAATTACTGCCAGTCTCCGTCAAAATGGAAGATGGCCTTCAGCGCCTCAACTTTGTTATTGGTGCATCCCCAGGCGTGGCAAAGCGTTTGCGCAAAGTGTACAAAAACGCTGTTAAAGACCATCTTTTTAAGGATGTTTGCGTCGTTTCACCAGATACCCCAACATGGGAAGCAACGCGCTTAATTGTTAAATATGGTAGCCCATTACCTGTTCTTGAAGAAAACACAGGTAAGTTTGTCGGCTTGATTTCTGAACAGTCATTATTTGCAGAGCTTTTAGATGTTCTCGATGAAGTCGAGAAGGATGAAGCAGCAGAGGGATCTGACGCTTAGCACCCATAGTTAAAATTTCAAAACACAATAAAATAAAAACCTATAGAGGGTAACATGTCTATTGAACAAACTCATATAGTGCCAGAGGTAATATTGGGCGTAAGTCCTATGATTGCTGCGTGTGTGGTGCTTTTAATTGTCTACTTTTTCATTATAACTGAGAAAATCCACCAAGCTATTATTGCGCTACTTGGCGCCGTTGCGATGATTTACCTCGGTCTGATTAACCAAGAGCTTGCCATTCAGGGGATCGACTTTAATACGATCTTCTTATTAATCGGCATGATGGTTTTGGTTGGCATAATGCAACGCTCTGGATTTTTCCAATATGTTGCAATTATATCAGCCAAAATGGTCAAAGCGAACCCTAGGGCGCTGCTGATTGTACTGTCACTTATTACCGCCGTATTCTCGGCCTTACTTGATAACGTGACGACCGTGATGTTGATTGTGCCTATAACCTTACTGTTAACAGAGCAGTTAAAGTTAAAGCCATATCCATTTCTTTTCTCGCAGATTTTCTTTTCTAATGTTGGAGGTACGGCGACGCTTATTGGTGATCCACCGAATATCTTGATTGGTTCTGCTGTGGGCTACGGTTTTATGGACTTCGTCTATAACGTTGGGCCGCCTGCGCTTATTGTGGGCTTGTTCCTTATTGTTTTCTTTGACGTGCTTTGGGGCCGTAAAATGAAGACATCCATGCGTGCGCGTGCGCATTTACTGCGTTATGACGCGGCTTCCGCATTGACTGATAAGCCTCTACTTTATAAGTCGTTATTTGTTTTGGGATTGGTGCTTGCTGGGTTCACAATTGGTCACGGTTATGGGCTTGAGCCTGGCACTGTTGCGCTTTCAGGCGGCGCACTGCTTATGCTGCTTGATACATTCTCAGTCAGTAAAGATGAGCAAAGCAAGCGCGTCCATAAAGCGTTTGCGGAAGTCGAATGGGATACCATTTTCTTCTTCATTGGCTTATTCATCATTGTTACAGGCGTTGAACATAGCGGTCTGCTGGCCATTATTGCGCATTGGATTGTTGAGGTCACCCAAGGTGATTTGATGATGACCGGCATGACGATTATGTGGGTGTCTACCGTGGCGTCGGCCTTTATTAACAATATCCCGTTCGTTGCAACGCTGATCCCTGTGATTAATAGTATGGCGAGCGATTTTGGCGGCAAAGATATGCTGGAGCCGTTATGGTGGTCACTTTCAATCGGTGCCTGTCTTGGCGGTAACGGATCATTAGTTGGCGCAAGTGCGAATGTGATGGTGGCAAGTTATGCTGCGCGTGCAGGGCAGCGTATATCCTTCCTAAAGTTTATGGCTCTTGCATTTCCGCTTATGATTGTTACAGTGATGATCGCAACGGCATACGCATATTTCTTCTACTTTTAGATAGGCTAAAAAAATGACAAAAACAGCTCAGGAAACTTTTACTAAGGTCTTATTTTTCTGGGCTGTTTTTTTATCTGTTACACTCACGCTCGCAGCATGTAAGCCAGAGGTCGCAGCGCAGAAGCTGTATCCATTAGCGATTATTCTGCAATCTGGTGCGCCAAATGTGGAGATCACTGTTGAGCGTGCCTTTACCCGCGCAGAGCAGGAGAAGGGCCTTATGGGGCGGGAGTCCATGCCGGAGGATCACGGCATGATCTTTACTTATGCTCAGCCGCAGCGCACATATTTCTGGATGAAAAATACGTTAATCCCTTTGGATATGATCTTTGTTGATTCGGACAATAACATTATCCACGTTCATAAGGGCGCGAAGCCGCATGACTTAACGCCAATTCCATCGGGCGGTATTGTGCGCTCTGCTATTGAAGTTAACGCGGGTATTGTTGATAAGTTCGGCATTTCTGTCGGTGACAAAATCGTTTTTGATAATTTTTAATGATTAAAGGCAAAAAAATGCTTGCACATATAGTGCGAGTTTGATATTTAATCACACCATGATCGGAGCGTAGCGCAGCCTGGTAGCGCATCTGTTTTGGGTACAGAGGGTCGGGAGTTCAAATCTCTCCGCTCCGACCATTTTTAAAACCCAGTGACTTTAATCAGTCAAACTTACTAGTCATCATTTCCATCACCATATTTTTTTCTGTACAGAGCTGCGCTAAAAATTTATTCTATGCGCCATGATAGCGGATAAAACAAATCATTATCAGAATTGGAATAATTTAGCGGCGGCTGCACAGGCTGGCGATAAACGGGCGTATCAGCAATTAATTAAAGAGCTGATCCCTTACGCTCGTGCGGTGCTCTCTGGCGCACTTGCTCATGCGGATTGGGCCGATGATGTCGTGCAAGATATGTTGATATCTATGCATAAGGCGCTGCCGACCTATGACCCTGAACGCAGCTTTAAGGCATGGGTCACAACAATTCTTTATTACCGCAAAGCTGATTTCTTACGCAAAGTTTATGCAAGCAAGAGCCAAGAAAATCAGTCCTTTGACGATATGGTTGAAAAGAACTCTGCGCCACATGTAACTATTGGGGCGCATCATGCCGAATATACAGATATAGAGAAGGCTTTAGGTAGCATCCCTGATAAACCGCGCGCTATTTTCATTTTAAGCCGGTTAGAGGGCTATAGTGCAAAAGAGGTGGCAAAGATTAAGAATATGAGTGTATCTGCTGTGAAAGTCTCCGTGCACCGGACAGCAAAGCGTTTAAAGGAAATTTTGAGATGACTGAGAATGATCCAGCGCAAGACAACATCGATGTTAACAAACGCAGCGCAAGACTGGAGGCGCTAACGGGGCATTTGAGCGACTCTCTTGTACCGCAAAAGCGTATCTACGGTGTGGTGAGGCGTATGTTGCTGTGGCTCGGTGTGTCTTTTACTTATATTGCTGCGATTGTTTTGGTCGGGGTTCCTTTGCGTCATGACCTTGGGCATTATTTGATGTACACAAGCTTGTCCTTTGATGTGATTATTGCTGTGATTATGGGGTGTAGCTCAGCCTATGCCGCGCTACGCTTGATGGTGCCTGTACCTAAGGCGGAGCTTAAACGTATATTGGCGCTGCCCTTAATGTCGATCACGCTGTTTCTCGCATGGACGCTTTATCGTACTTTTGTCGATACAATGGATAGTGGTTTTTCGAGTATTCTTCATCATTCACCATGTTTTGACTGGGGCGTGATTTTTGTAATTGTCCCTTTGGCGGCGCTCTCTTATTTGGCTAAGCGCGGGGCGTCGACTAACCCGTACTGGCTGCATTCTATGGCGTTGATTTCTATATTCGCTTTTGGCTGGATTTGCCTGCGCCTAACTTGTCAGGACGACCACGCTTCACATGCGTTTATTTACCATTTTTCACCGTTGGCCGTTATCGGCTTATTGACTGGTTTCTTTACGCGCCAATTATTTAAATCGATTTAGCTGCTCTTTAAGCTATAAACGACATTTTAAGCTATAAACGACATTGTTTTTTTTAGCGTTGTTCACTAATATATACATAGAATCTATGTGCCCTTTATTTAGCAAGGTGAGTTATGCAGGTAAAAATTTTCAAACCAAGCAAAAATACAATGCAGTCAGGCCTCGCAAAAACGAAGAACTGGCGACTTGAATTTGTGCCATATACAGAACGTAGCCCCGAGCCGCTTATGGGCTGGACGCAATCTGGTGATACAACAAACCAAGTCAAGCTTAGCTTCCCTTCATGCGATGAAGCAATATCCTATGCGCAGAAAATGGGCTGGGAATGGACTGTCGAAAAAGAGCGTAAACGTAAGATACTGCCAAGAAATTATGCAGATAGCTTTAAATATGTTCCTATCGAAGAATAAAAGCTTGTCTGATCAGATGTTTTAGTGATAAAAACATCCAGATTAAGCCATAGCTTATGCGCCCTTAGCTCAACCGGATAGAGCAACTGCCTTCTAAGCAGTAGGTTGCAGGTTCGAGTCCTGCAGGGCGCACCACTTTCCCCAAAACCCTTTTTCCTATTATTTATATTTAGAATAGTAATTCGCGCGAAAATGAGAGGGCCTATTTATGAAGATTATTCCCGCTGATAACCTTACTTGCCCTTTGGATGGGCGGCCGCTTCATGCCAACGGGTGTGCTAAACAGCTCATTTGTGATGCAGGACACAGCTTTGATATCGCAAAGCAAGGCCATGTAAATTTATTGGCGGTGCAGGATAAGCGTTCGAAAGACCCAGGTGATAGCAAAGACATGGTCGCAGCGCGCCAGCGCTTCTTGGATCATGGCGTTTATCAGGCGGTATCAGATGAATTAAATGCTATTATCGCCGCGCACATACAGACGTTAAAAAATAATAAAGTGTATCGTGTCTTTGATGCGGGTTGCGGTGAGGGGTATTATTTAGATAAGCTCGTGGCCTCGCTTAAGGGCGTAGGGCGCGCAGGAGGCGCAGAGCGCTCGTGCGCCCTCATTGGTATGGATATATCTAAACATGCCGTGCTAAGCGCTGCAAAGCGAAACAAGCGGGACATTTCATGGGTCGTCGGCACAAATAGAAAGCCGCCTGTTGGCAAAGCGAGCATTAACAGTATTATCTGCATGTTCGGTTATCCTGTATATAGCGCATTTACTGATATTTTAGATGAGGGCGGAATCGTCATTCTTGTAGAATCTGGTCTGGATCATTTAATAGAGCTACGTGAGGTTGCCTATGATGAAGTCCGTAAGGCTGACCTGCCTTCTTTAGATAAAGCGCTTGATGCGGGTTTTGCACTTGAGTCTACGCAAAATATTAAAACAAAGACTGGGGCACTTAATGCAGAGCAAATCAACGACTTGCTTATTATGACCCCACATTTCTTTAAGGCGAAAGCCGAAAATAGAGAGCAGGCAGCAAAGCTAAAAAGTTTAGACGTTACGATTGACGTAACTATTCGCGTCCTTGCGCGACGTTGAGAACGGGGCCCTAATTTCAGATAATGGAAAGTTACATAAAAAAAGTCCGGAGAAATAAATTCTCCGGACAAACGGCGGTAATAGAGGGTGTGTAAGATGTTTATAGTAAATACAATCAGCATATGCAAGCTTTTTTTTGCTGCAGCATGTATAAAACATTCGTTGTTTACTTGCTGCAAGTAATCGTAATTTGCTTACTAGGTCAGGCTATTTTTTAGATATTATTTACTTTGAAGTACTTGTATTACCCATTTTTTTACTTATCATTACTTGTGCTGAAAAATGTTTACGCTTGCATGCTGTTACACCATCTTCAATTTTTATCAATCATAACTTGTGATATGACAAAGTTAGCGCCCTAAAAAAATATGCGTTATAGAAAATAAATCATTTTCTATAACGCATATAAAATTCAACGTTTAATTACTTAAGCAAGGCTATAGACTACTATGCCTAACCTAGCTTCTGGTCGGGCGCAGAAGGTGTCGCATTGTCATTGCGCGCTAAAGGCGTTCTGTATTTACGCTGTTTACGTGGGCTGTACAGGCGAAGTGTTTCTCTATCTTCAGCCGTTATCATTAAATCTTGATCATTTATACGCTCATCAACAATGGCCTGAGCCTGCATAATGATTTGCGCAATTTTTGAACCGTTCTTAATGTCATCAGCGTATGTGATCTTCGCTTTTTCAACCTGTTTTTTAAGTTGATATATTGATACAGGGGACTGGAATGGGTTATTAACATCCAGCTCACCACAGAAATAAGCACGTGTTAAAGCGCGTGCGTAAAGCTGATCTTCCTTGTGCAAAAATTCACGGCCATTCGGGTCGTTATATAGCTGAAGAACATAGCGTTCGCGTAACTCATCCATTTCAACGTCATCCAAAGCGTGGGCGCGCTGTTTGTTCAGTGCTTTTGCAAATTTCTCGTTTGTGAATTCTTCTGCAACCGGCTCATATAAAGACGCGAGCTCTTTATCGTTCGGTGAAAGTCTAAAGCTCGCCATGCCGATAAAGCGTTTCTCAATACTTTGATGCGGCTGCCCATCAGGGATAAGACGCGCTGTTTCTAACGCTTTGATGACTTTTTCAGCCAAAATTGGGTTACGCTCCATATAACGCTTACGTTCTTTGATCTGCTCCTGTGGAATGCGCGTGCCTAAACGGAAGGCGCGATCAGATTCGAGAACGATAGGGTTTTTAGAAATATCGATGATATTAAAGGCTTTGTGTAAGTGATGATCAGGGCTAGACATGATCTCCGCTATATCGCTCGCGCTTATATCGTCAAAATCTTTAGGGTCGAAATCTTCAGCATTAAACAACACAGCTTTATTACAAAGCGATGGAATGTTCGATGTCCCAACCATAAAGCCAACATGACGCTGTGCATTTAGGGCGCGGTTATCAACATAACTGACTAATGGGCGCTGATAGACATGGCCATTTTTCGCACCGCGAAGGAAGCCTTTAATCTGCGCTTTATCAGTGTTCATAATCATTTGTGTGTAAAGCTCAGGGTCAATGCTACGCATATGGTCTAGTAATTTAAACTGTAGCTTCACATCGTAATCGGCGTCATGCGCCGCGTCTTCGCTGTATTTAATGCCGTTGGAGAGTGCCAACCCTTTAACTGTGAAGTCGAGGAAGTCTTTGACCTTCGGATCACAATCAGGATTATTCTCACCTTTGGTTTTCACCTTAAAGCGATCAGGTCTGAAGTAATAAAACGCCCGCGCAATATTACGCGTGTCAAAGCGGCGCATACTACGGTTCGTCGGGAAGAAGCTTGCATAGCCTGCCGCAAAACATTCCATACGGATGCGCGGATCATCAAAGCCAGTATTGTTATAACCGCCAACGAGGCCTTTAACAAACGTACCTTTAAGTAGCGCCTCAGGAGGGGCTGCTTTTTTGTTAAAGATAGGTTTAATGGACTTACGCATATAAGGGTGAATGCGGCGATCTCTTTTTCTTAGCTCATCATCGCTTGGTGGCGTGGCGGCGTCTTGCTTCTTTTGTGCATTAACGCGTACACGTGGGTCAACAGCAGGCTTTGATTGATCAATGTAAAGCTTTTTACCATCACGTGCTATTTCATCAATGAATTGCATTTTTTCAAACGCATCGTACATTTGTAGTGAAAACTCACGCTGACCGATACCTTTTGTATAGAGGTCTTTTGGCATTGTGCCTGTCGCAATCATGCCTTCTAAGTCAAACAAAATATGTTTATCTAGTTTGCTGCGGATATTCACATTTTCTAGAAGTTTACCATTGGTGTCACGGCGAATAGCGGCAAATTGATGCACGCGTGCATAAGGTCCAAGGCCTGTTGTTTCAACATCATACATAAATTCGTTGAGAATGCCGTTGCTGACTTTCCAATCCGGCAGTGACATTTTAACGCGGTGCTGTTTTGGAATAAGGTTTGCTTCGCTGATATTCAGCATAATGTCTTCAACATCACCTGAACTCGCAACAAGCATTGATGCGCTTTTGCGCTTGGCGTTAAACTGATTTGTCGGATGCGCCATTAAATCATGCGCCTGACGAATAAGCTGTCCGGCCTCATTACGTATTGCGGGCTGTGACTTGGATGCAAAGAAATCAATATCTTCAACGGAGCCCCAATATTGGTCTTTTGGGCGTTGGTAGCGGTAATAAATACGAATGGATGGATGCTGCGCCGTGATATCAAGCTTACCTGGCGTGACTTGCATAAAATCTTGTTCTGTTGGGTTCATCGGGATAACCCCAACTTTCTCCAAGAAATCTGTGCCTGCTTTACGCTGCACTTGGTCACCATGGCCTGTGATACCATATTTAGGCTTGATGCTGTCTAGGATTTTCTCCCAAGCCTTTTGTCCATCGTGACCAGATGTATGGCGGTGAATGACGTTAAAGCCACGACGTTCTAAATCGGCATAGCCGTAATTATAATTCTTTTCATTACCAGGAATGGCATATTGCGAACCAAGAACCCAATAATTCTCATGCTGAATATTTTTTAGTGCAGGTTCTGTACGGTAGACAAAACGGTGCATCCATGACTTAGGCTCAAAGTGAGAGCCTGTGAAAATCAACCAGCTTGGCTTGGTGGTTTCATCATTGAGGATGGCTTTGGCTTTTTTACCGCTTGGTGAGTAATTAATAATATCAACGCCAGCAGCTTTGGCAATGCCATTAAACGTATTTTCGGCAACTCTGACGCGCTCAATAACGTCCTTCGGGTATTCAAGTTTGCCCAACAGATCAATAAACTTTGTACGCTCATCGTCTTCAAAACATTTTAAGTTTAACTGTTTGCGGGCGCGGTGGATAGCCTGACCAAACAAGACCATGTCATGGCCTGTTTTACCGGCAACAGCGAGCTTACTCAGAAGGCGGGGGAAGTTTGAACCAATTTGAGTTGATACAATGTTTTTGCCTTCTTGTGACATCACATCGGCTAATATTTCTAAAGCGACGTCATCTTCTGGCTTGGCTTCGTCTTCTTGCGTAATGCGCGTACAATCAATAAGCGCACTTTCTACGGGGCCATGCTCTTTTAACTGAGCAAGGAATTCTTCTTCAGTTGCCTTACCGTGGGTTACGACAGGTGAAAGCTTAGAGTCACCGAAATGCATGTGCTTCGTACCATTAGGGAACTCTAGCAAATAGCCATATGATTTGGTGGAGTGCGATGTCTCAATCGCTTTGATTTTTACATTGCCGATTTTAAACTCTTCATCAGGCTCGATCACATGGAATTTAGGATACCATTCAGGGCTAACGCCATTTGATTTCAATAGTGAGGTTAGCTCATCGCGTGAGGTATCGGAAAGGTGAACGTTGTCAATTTTATAACCAGACATAATCGCAAAAGCGAGGCCGTTAATGTGGTCAATGTGACGCTCCGTTATCAACCAGTCTTTGGTTGGGAATTTTGGCGTGTGCTTATCATTTGTACGGTGAGGGAAGAAGTCACCTAAATAAGAAAAGAAACCATCATAACCTGTTTTATCAGTATCAAGCGGCTTAATACCAGCATCAATACCAAAGTTAATGGTGTCTAGGCCGCCTTTATCATTTTTTTCGCGGACGTGGTAATGCCATGCGTTCGCGCCGATGCCTTCTTCTTCATTTTTGATATGAACATCAGTAGGGTTACCGCCAATGGCACGAATAAAGACCTGTGAGTCTTCATTTTTCTTGAGATCTGGCAGCGGGGATAATTCTTCTTGAAGGTGAGTATAACGGATAATCTCTTGTGGGTCAGTTGGTACGCCAGCAAGGGTAGGGACAGTAAAGTCACGGATGAAGTTTAGGCCGCGGACTAAATCTTTATGGTCTTTTTTATCAAGGTCAGCGCCGCAAATGTTTAAAGACTTAATGGATGTCAGAGCTTCTGATGGCGGCGTCTTCACGTTATTTTTTGGTCGCAGAACAAGGTTAAACAAATCCGCAGATTTATCCTGTTCTGTCTTGTTGTGACCTTCACTAGATTTCATGGTAGCAGAGAGGTAAACCTTACGGTCGCGTTTACTACAGCCACGCTTAAGCGTTAATTCTTGTACGAGCTGTGAGCTTTTTGCATCTGGGTCACGTAAGACAGAGCGGCGTTTAAGCTCCTTACAGTTTACAGTTGTTTCATCTTGGTCAATGCCCAAAATACTATCAAGATAATCTGTTGGAATATCTAAAGTGCGCTGTGGGCGACCACCTGCACGGGCATATGCATTGCGCGCAGCGCCTGTTTTGAATATCCCCGGCATTGCGGAGGTTTTAAATTTATACTCAGCCGCCGCTTCCATTAGGTTTGGCGGGATACGTTCATTCCTTAGATCTTGTGTAAGCTCCGTGAACATGGCTTCGATGTTGGAAACAACGCTCGGGTTGTGAACATCAAGCTCTTTGTTTTGTAGCTTGGCGTGATTAAGGATAAAACCCTTTTTGTCGTTAGGGTTTGGCATAAAATTCAAAGTGAGGAATGGTGTGCGTGTGTTCTTATTATTTGGCTCATGCAACCAATGCTCGACGCGCAATGTAATGCTGCCGTCATCATTATGCTCAGTAAATGAACCTGCGCCCTGTATTGACCCTGTGCTTGGGAAATAAGTGACGCTTGTGCGTCTTTCGCGCTGCTTTGAAAAGTACTGGTCATGGCTTAAGCCATAAAAAGAAGGAAGGTCATCGCGTGAATATATCGCGGTGTATTTAGCGTTTTCGTTGAAATCTTTTCGTGCATTAGATGTCATAACGTTTCCCCATTCGGCTGTAAGCTTAGCAAAAACAATGCCCTGCGCCCATATACATAGACACAAAAACCAACACACCCTTTATTATTATTATTGTGGTGATATAAACATATTAATTTCTATAAAACAAGGGAAAAGACTTTTTGTGGGGATAAAGCTGTTTACGAATCATTTTTCGTAAGTGCGGTGATGATGCCGTGGAATGTCTTTACTTCCTGCACACTCAGCTCTGCGCGAGTATACATATTCTTTATGTTGCGCATGGTTGCTCTTTGGCGGTGGTCTTCTTTAAAGAAGCGCGTATCAACTAAGGCATTTTCTAAACGAGAGAACAGATTGTCGAGATCAGCCATTGGCGCAGGGGCATCATCTGCGCCCTCCGCAACATCAACCCGCACAGATGGCTTGATCGCATGTTTAGAACATTCATAGGCGATCAACAACACGGCCTGCGACAAGTTGAGTGACGTAAAGTTGGGGTTTAGCGGCACGGTTATGATGCTATGTGCCAACGTAACATCATCATTTTCAAGCCCAGTACGCTCGCAGCCGAACATGACGGCGCATTTCTGGCCCTCAGCCATGCGTTTGTATATATCTGTGCCAGCTTCCTCAGGGGTCAGCACGGGCTTGAGCATGTCACGTGGGCGCGCTGTGGTCGCATAAATGTAATTGTAGTCAGCCAATGCCGTGGGCGTATCGTTAAAGACTTCGACTTCGGGCATGATGTCTAATGCGCCTGATGACATGACGTGTGCGCGTGGATTAGGCCAGCCGTCACGGGGGTTAACAAGCTTCAGCCTATCTAAGCCACAATTCAGCATCGCGCGCGCTGTGCCGCCAATATTCTCACCCATTTGGGGGTTAATTAAAATTATTGACGGCTGTAACATGGCGAATACTTATACTTAAATTATGCTGCTTTTTTAGTTTGTAGACGGCTTAATGCACGCTCAGGACCAATTAACGGCAAAAGCACAGCAAGTTCAGGGCCATGTTCCATGCCAGTTAAGGCTTGGCGCAGCGGCATGAACAACTGCTTACCTTTACGGCCAGTTTGTTCTTTAATCGCAGATGTCCATTCTTGCCATGTGTCTTCATTCCACGGTGTTGCAGGCAGCAGGCTTGCAGCCTGCGCTGTAAACTCAGCATCTTCGATCACGGGGGTAACTGGGCCATTAACGACGCTCCACCATTCTGTAGCGTCGGAAAGCTTTGTTAAGTTCGGACGTGTTGTGTTCCAAAACCCTTCATCCATATCTGCGATGTTGATGCGTTCTTTAACATCATCAAAAGACGTCTCGTGCAAAATCTTTTTGTTCAGGCGCAACAGATCATTGGAATCAAATTTTGGCGTTCCGCGACCAAATTTTGAGAATGAGAAACTCTCAATTAATGGCTTAATATCTCTGAACGCTTCAATGGGGTCTGATGTACCAAGGCGCGCCATTAGACTGACGACAGCCATGGGCTCGAGGCCATCTTCATCACGAATATCAATGATGCTTAATGAACCCAAACGTTTAGAAAGCTTGCCACCTTCACCATCAGAAAGCAGCGGTAAATGCGCGAACTGAGGCGGGGTCGCGCCAAGTGCTTCGAACATCTGTATATGTGTTGCCGTGTTGGATACGTGGTCTTCACCGCGAATAACATGGGTGATTTCATAGTCAACATCATCAATGACAGAACATAGATGGTAAAGCGGGCTGCCATCTTCACGGATAACGACAGGGTCAGATAAATCACCACCTTTGAAGTTTACGTCACCGCGCACTTCATCGTTCCAATAAATTGGCGTGTGCATAAGCTTAAAACGCCAATGCGGGGTACGCCCTTCAGCTTCAAAGGCGCTAACTTCTTCAGCGCTAAGCTCTAATGCGGCGCGGTCATATATTGGTGGCAGGCCACGGTTGAGCAAAACTTTTCTTTTTAAGGCAAGCTCGTCTGATGTTTCATAGCAAGCGTAAATGCGGCCTTCAGATTTCAGCTTTTCAATACATTCATTGTAACGGTCAAAACGGTCACGTTGGCGGGCGTTTTCATCCCAGTCCATACCTAGCCACTCAAGGCTTTGGATGATAGCGTCTTCAAATTCTTTCTTTGAGCGCTCTTGGTCAGTGTCATCGATACGTAACAAAAACTTGCCCTGCTTGGAGCGCGCAAACAGCCATGAAATGAGGGCTGTACGTGCGTTACCAACATGGAGCATTCCTGTTGGGGACGGGGCGAAGCGGACTTTTACGTTATTATCTGACATTTTTGACTCATCATAAGTTAAGTGTTTTTATAGTTTTTCATAGCGCGAAACAGGCTAATCTGCAACTGTATTAAAGAATTTATTTGTAATAGGATAGCGACGATCACGCCCAAAAGCGCGTGATGTGATTTTAACGCCAGGGCAAGACTGCCGCCTTTTATACTCAGCAATATCCAGCAGGCGCCATATTTTTGTGACAAGCTCTGGCGCATGGCCACGGCGCGTAATGGCGTCTATGCTCATATCACGCTCTATCAAGCAGCGTAAAATATCATCCAGAACATCATATTCAGGCAGGCTGTCCTGGTCCACCTGATCGGGGCGTAATTCGGCGCTTGGCGGACGGGTAATAATGCGCTCTGGAATAACTTCGCCATGTGGGCCAAGGGCAACAGCAGGCTTATTTGTGTTGCGCCATTTCGACAGGGCGTAAACTTCTGTTTTATATAAATCTTTTAACGGGTTGAAACCGCCGCACATGTCGCCATAAAGCGTCGCATAGCCGACAGCCATTTCGGACTTGTTACCAGTGGAAAGCACCATATGACCCGTAAGGTTCGACAGCGCCATTAATGTTGCGCCGCGTGCGCGGGATTGTATGTTTTCATGCGCCACGCCCTTTAACTGCGGGATCATAGTCTCGTAAGCATTAAGGGCAGGGGTGACGTCAATGCTCTCATATGTCACACCGAGCGCTTCGGCGCATTTTTTTGCATCTTCGAGGCTCATATCCGACGTGAACTCAGTTGGCATCATAACGCAGCGTACATTCATTGCCCCCAAAGCATCAACGGCCATAGCGGCTGTGAGCGCACTATCAATGCCGCCGGAAAGGCCAATAATGCCGCCCTTAAAGCCGTTCTTAAACACGTAATCACGCAGTCCAATGACGCAGGCCGCATAGATAACCTCAAGGCGATCATGGTCCGCTTCGATACGGTGCGTGTCTGCGATTAAATGACCATTATTATCTGCGTGCCATGCAAGTGTTTCAAAATCTTCTTCGAAATACTTGGCTTTAAAAATCACCTGCCCCTGTGCCTGCATCGCAAAAGACGCGCCGTCAAACACGATTTCATCTTGTCCGCCAATTTGATTGACGTAGATTAACGGCAGCGCATTTTCCTCAACGCGCTTAAGAACATGATGTTCACGTGCATCAGATTTTCTTACCTCATAAGGGCTCGCATTAATGCTGATGAGAATTTGCGCGCCGTTTTTTTTAAGCGCGAAAGACACATCATCATGCCACATATCTTCACAGATCATCAGGCCGACTTTAACGCCTTTATGTTCAAAACATGTTGGCAGACCACCAGAAGAAAATATACGCTTTTCATCAAACACGCCGTAATTCGGTAAATGCTTCTTTCTTACCTTATGAATGACTTTGCCGGCATGAACAACGTAAGCGGCGTTATATATCTTTGTGCCATCAACTTCGGGGGCAGAGATAATCAAAGCTGCCGCAATATCCGTAGACTGCGCCATGATTTGCTCAAGGGCATCTTTACAGCGCTCAATAAAAAAAGGTTTGAGAACAAGGTCATCAGGCGGATAACCGGAGATACAAAGCTCAGGGTATATGATTAAATCACTATCCTGAGCATGCACGCGCGCAGTGTCTAAAATGCGCGCGACATTCCCTTTTAAATCGCCAACGATAGGGTTTATCTGTGCAATTGATGTCCGCAAAATAGGGTGCATACTAGGCGCTACTTCTTGTTTTCTTTTAAGCGGTCAGCAATTAAGAACGCCATTTCAAGCGCCTGTGAAGCATTTAAACGCGGATCACAATGTGTGTGGTAACGGTTTGATAAATCTTCATCTTTAATGCCATATAGACCGCCAGTGCATTCTGTTACATCTTGACCTGTCATTTCCAAATGAACGCCGCCAGCATGCGTGCCTTCTGCTTTGTGAGCATCGAAAAACTCATTCACTTCAGAAAGGATATTTTCAAAGCGGCGTGTTTTGTAACCAGAATCCGCAGTTTCTACATTACCATGCATCGGGTCACAAACCCATGCAACTTTACGGCCTTCCTCTTTGACCCGGCGAATAAGCGGCGCAAGTTTTTCTTCAACATTTCCAGCGCCCATACGCGCGATAAGCGTTAAGCGTCCAGCTTCATTTTCTGGGCTTAATGTATCAATCAGGCGGATCAAATCATCGGCGCTTGTGCTTGGTGGTACTTTTAAGCCGAGAGGGTTTTTAATGCCGCGAACAAACTCGATTTGCGCGTTTTCAGCTTGGTTGGTACGTGCGCCAATCCATACAAAATGCGCAGAGCAATCATAATATTCACCAGTAATGCTATCGGTGCGCACTAAGGCTTCTTCATACGGTAGAAGCAAGGCTTCGTGACAAGTGTAAAACTCAGTTTCGCGGATAACTTCTGGCATTTGGTCACCCGTAATGCCGCAAGCTTCCATGAAATTTAAAGCATCGGTAATGCGCTCACTAATTTCCTCATAACGCTTTGCTTGCGCTGTGTTTTCAGTGAACTCTAAGGTCCATTTAGATATTTTGTGAAGGTCTGCATAACCGCCTTTTGCAAAAGCACGCAGCAGGTTTAGTGTTGCCGCAGACTGATTATAAGCACGCAGCATTCTTTTCGGTGAAGGAATGCGGGCTTCTTCGGTAAATTCAAGGCTGTTGATAATGTCACCGCGGTAACTTGGTAGTGTAACGCCGTCAATAGTCTCCATGTCAGAAGAACGGGGCTTAGCAAACTGGCCAGCCATGCGCCCCATCTTAACAACAGGAATGGATCCTCCATAAGTCATAGCAACAGACATTTGCAGCAAGACACGGAAGGTGTCACGGATTTTTACAGCACTAAACTCAGCGAAGCTTTCAGCGCAGTCACCGCCTTGCAGCAAAAAGGCTTCACCATTTGCTACTTTCGCAAGGTGGCCTTTTAAGCGGCGGGCTTCACCAGCAAAAACCAAAGGTGGCATTTGACGGATAATGTCTTCTGTCTCTTTGACTTTGCCTTGGTCAGGGTAGTTGGGCAGCTGTAGCGCCTCTTTACTTCTCCAACTATCAGGCGACCAATTCTGTGTTGCTGGTGATTTTGCTGCGTCTTGAGCCATTATAAATTCCTCTAATTGCCATTTATTTTTATTTTATGATTTTGTCTTTATGATTTTATCGGCTCGCGCATGGTCACGAATTCTTCGCTTGATGTCGGGTGAACGGGCATTGTCCGGTCAAACACAGCCTTGGTTGCACCTGCATTGAGGGCAATAGCCATAGGTTGAATAATCTCCGGTGCATCAGTGCCGATCATATGAACGCCAAGTACTTTGTCGCTCGCTTTATCGACGACTAATTTCATCAGTGTTTTTTCTTCTCGGCCTGTGAGTGTATGTTTTAACGCACGAAATGATGTGCGGTAAATTTCTACATTATAACCCTTATCACGTGCATCTCCTTCACTTAGCCCTACTGTGCCAATTGGCGGATGCGAGAAAACAGCCGTTGCAACATTATCGTAATGGACAGGTTTAACGTCCTTATTCGGACCGAACAAATCATCGGCAAGATAATGCCCCTCTTTAATCGCAACAGGGGTCAATTGATACATGCTAGATACGTCACCGACAGCGTAAATATGCGGCACGTTAGTCGCGTAATCATCGCTTACGGGAATTGACCCGTTTGCATTTGTCTTAACGCCAGCTTTATCTAGCCCTAGATTCCCTGTGTTCGCATCACGACCAATCGCTGCTATGACGGCGCCAGTTTCAAATGACTTACCGCTGTCCATATTTACTTTTTTAAGGCCGCTTTTATCTTCAATACTGTGAATGTTATCATCAAAAACAAGGTTAATGCCTTGTGTCTTCATTTCTTCGACAAGCTGCGTACGTAAATCAATATCAAAGCCACGTAAGAAGAGGGGGCCGCGATAAATAAGGTTCACAACATGGCCAAGGCCGTGAAAAATATGCGCCATTTCAACGGCAATATATCCACCGCCAAGAATGGTTATATCTTCAGGCCATTCGTCACGCTGAAAAACATCGTCAGATGTTAGAATATGCTCCGCGCCCTTAATGTTAGGGCGTGAAGGCACGCCGCCAACAGCGACGAGTATTTTATCTGCCGTAACAATTTGATTGCCGATTTTTAGTGTTTTTGCGTCTAGGAATGTCGCAAAGCCGTCATATATTGTAACGCCTGAGTTATCTAACAGGCGCTTATAAATACCGTTTAGCCGTTCAATTTCATTGTCTTTCTTCGACTTGAGGACCCCCCAGTCGAACAACGCTTTTGATGTGTGCCAGCCATAACCGCGTGAATCTTCGAAATCCATGTGGAAGTCGGCGGCATAAGCATAGAGTTTCTTCGGCACGCAGCCTAAATTGACGCAAGTGCCGCCAAGCGGGTTACCTTCGGCAACGCCAACTTTAGCGCCATGTCCTGCGGCAATACGCGCGCTGCGTACGCCGCCTGACCCCGCGCCGATAACAAAGAAGTCGTAATGATGGTCGGTATCCATAAAAACTAACCTATTTTTTCACGTAAGAAAGCCAAAATATCGTCAAGGGCAATGCGGTCTTGCTGCATTGTGTTACGGTCACGCACGGTCACAGTGCCGTCTTCAACGGTTTGGTTATCAATTGTGAAACAATAAGGCGTGCCAATTTCATCTTGGCGCGCATAACGCTTACCAATATTTTGTTTGATGTCCAAATCAACCACAAAATGCTCACGAAGCTCCATATAAAGTTTCGTTGCAATTTCAGGGTGCTCACCTTTTGCCGTAAGCGGCAAAATAGCAGCCTTTTTCGGTGCAACGGATGGGTGGAAGTCCATAAATACACCGCTGGGCCGGTTTTCATCAACCGTATAGGCATCACAAATAACAGCAAGTACGCCGCGCGTAAGGCCTGAGGCAGGCTCAATCACATGTGGTATGTAGCGTTCATTTGTATGTGGGTCGATATATTCTAGCTTCTGGCCAGAATGTTCCTGGTGTTTAGTTAGGTCGTAATCGCAGCGATGGGCTACGCCTTCAAGTTCACCAAATCCAGGCCAGCTAAATGGGAAGCGGAATTCAATATCCACTGTACCAACGCCTTCTTTCGCATAATGCGCAAGCTCGTCAGATTCGTGCTCACGCAGGATCAAGCTTTCATCTTTCAAACCGATAGATTTCCACCACTTCATGCGTTCATCAATCCAGAACTGTCTCCATTCCGCCGCGTCATCAGGGTGGCAGAACCATTCCATTTCCATTTGTTCAAATTCACGTGAGCGGAAAATGAAGTTACGCGGTGTAACTTCATTACGATACGCTTTACCGATTTGCGCGATACCGAACGGCACACGCACGCGCGCTGTATCAAGGACATTTTTATAATTCACGAAAATGCCGCCGCATGTTTCAGGGCGCAGATAAGCAATGTTATCTTCGCTTGCTGTCGCACCGACATATGTCTTGAACATCAAGTTAAATTCTTTTGGCTCCGTTAATGTGCCTGTTTCAGCAGCATCGGGGCCGAGTATTTTTTCAAAGTCAGCAACGTCTAAATCAGTAAGTGTTGCAACATCGCAGTTTTCAACCTTGATGTTTTTCGCCATCTTCTTCATGCGTTTTGCAGCGTCAACATCTGCTTCGTCGCCTTCAAATACCGCGACCCAAGGCATCGCCCCTGATTTTTCTTTGTAAATGACTAAATGGTCAGCGCGGTAACGTTTTTTCGTCTCGCGACAATCAACCATAGGGTCAGAAAAACTTGTGGTGTGACCAGAGGCTTCCCAAAGCTTTGGGTTTTGGATGATAGAGCTATCAAGCCCAACAATTTGCAGCGGCTGACCATCAGGGCCCATCGGCGGTGTTTTAATCATCTGCTTCCACCACAGATCACGAATATTGTTTTTCAGCTCTGCGCCCAGTGGGCCGTAATCCCAAAAACCGTTAAAACCACCATAAATCTCAGATGCAGGAAAAATAAAGCCACGGCGCTTACATAGCGCTACAATATCTTTCATTTCTTTGTTTTCAGTCTGCACTTCTAATTCCGTCATTTCTGCCGCCATTGTCATTTGTATTTCCTAAAGCTCTGCGTTAAACTCATTTAGACCAACATTTATAACGCGTTAAAAAGTAAAAATCTATAGTGCAAATGCCAGAAATCACCATAGCAACAAGAAAAAACCAAGATAATTTAAGCTGTTTCCGTGACAATGAGTGGGAACGTGTTTTTCAAGCTGTCGAAAACGGCGAAAGAGAGGTTTTTGTACTTGTTGCTGGCTGTGAAATATACGGCTACGCGACGCTAAATTACGCGCCAAAATATGCGCTATACAAACGCCTCAACATTCCAGAAATTCAGGACGTGTATATAACTCCAAAACAGCGCCGCCAAGGATACGCGCATAAACTGATTGATTACTGTGAGCTGCGTGCAAAAGAAAAAGGCGCAGCGCAAATAGGCATAAGCGTCAGCGTCAGCCCTGAATTCGGTATAGCCCAGCAAATCTATATCGCGCGTGGTTATAATGTCGACGGCAACGGTGTGGCGTATGACCGCAACCCTGTCACGGCGGGGCAACAATACACTGTTGATGAAAATCTGTGTCTTATGATGCTGAAAGCCTTGCTTTAGCTATTCGACATAACTTCGCATAGGGTGCTCCGCTTTCTCTAGCAGTTTTTCCTTGTGCAGCATGGACACATAACTCCTTTGCGTCACAGCGCCCCTATTCACAATGATGAAAAAGAGCGCCGTGCTGTGGCTATTTTTATATTGAGCTCATGTAAAATAGGGTGTCTTCGCTGTAGCGCATGGGCGCTTTCTTAAGAGTAAAAAAAAAAGGAGGAGGGACGTTAGTAATGGCTGTAATAGTCCCTTGGGTTTTCGTGAGAATCTTCCAAAGATATTTTTAATTTCTCCATCGCACGCTTTTCGATTTGCCTTACGCGCTCTTTACTGATGCCAAGCTGGTTGCCTAGCGTTTCCAAAGTCACGGTTTTGTGCTGTAAATGACGGTCTTTAATGATTTGTACCTCGCGGTCATTAAGCATTTTCATGGCGCTGTTTAGCCACTCTGAACGACTTTTTGAATCTTTCATTTCCAGCACAACATCTTCTGGGTTTGGGCCTTCATCTTCAAGGAATGTTTGCCATTCTTCGTTTGTGTCATCATTAAGGCGCATATTCAATGATTGGTCGTTACCAGACAGGCGGTTATTCATTTTCAGAACTTCAGCTTCCTTAACATTTAGTTCTTCGGCAATGACCGCGACATCGTCCTGATTAATGCCTGTTTCAAAGCTATTCTCATTATTAATCTGTGCTTTTAGGCGGCGCAGGTTAAAAAACAGCGATTTTTGCGCGGCGGTTGTGCCGGTACGAACAATTGACCAGTTTCTTAGCACGTAATCTTGTATGGCGGAGCGTATCCACCATGTCGCATATGTTGAAAAACGTACTTCGCGTTCAATATCAAAACGGTCAATTGCTTGCAGTAGCCCTATATTGCCTTCTTGGATCAAGTCACCCAGCGGTAGGCCGTAATTACGAAACTTGCTCGCCATTGAAACAACTAGCCTGCGATGTGCATTGACGATTTTATGCATTGAGTGTTTGTCTTTTTTTGTTACCCAAGCAAGCGCAAGCTCTTCCTCTTCTTCACGGCCAAGCATCGGAACGCTCATGGCGTCACGTATGTAAGCTAAATTAGCTCTTTGTGTATACGGATCATCTATATGGCTCATTGCGTTACCCTTATCATTCATTACTGTATCTGTTTAACGTACGATTCTTGTACGCGTTAGGTTCCGTAATGGATCACAATAAAATTATTTTTCTCTAATATGCATAATGATGAGAGTGTGAGGTCTGTTAATATCAGGCGGCTTCAAGGTATTGTACAATGTCGCCTTTACCGTCTATACCTGCGCAGATAAGACCACCGCCAAATCCTGCGCCGTTATCAATTGTTGCATAATGTTTGCGGACATAAATCCCGCGATGCTGTGGGTCATAACCACGGACAACCCAGTCAAAACTTTGATAAGGGGTTTTGATCTTGTCAAAATCATCGCCGCGCCACCAAAATGCGTCATCTTGTTCGCCAATACTTTTATTGACGTCAAGCCCTGAGTTTACGAACAGCATAGATGCATGGTCTTCGTCGCCTTGGTTAGGGGCGGGCGTGCGTATAGCTGCGCGCTTCATGTTGATATAAAAAGTGTCGAAATCAATTTTACTGCGAATATGCTTGCGCGCTTTATTGATCCAAGGTGTCATATAACGTGATCCAGAGCGCACGGCCTCTAACGCTTCGTGCGTGTTGATGCCGCAGGATTGCAGCGTCGCGGTTAGGCCGTTGCCAAGCATCCAAAGAAAGACCTTTTCAGCGTCAGGCGCATAATGAAGCTGCCATAGCTTTTCAAATATCTCTTCTTGTGCGCCACGTAAATATATAAGGTCATTGGGGAATACGCCCGTTATTGATAATATCAAACGGCGGAACGTCATGATTTCATTTAGCGTTTCAATCGGCTTGTGTCCGTAGCCCGTATAATTTCCAAGATAGATGATTTTATCGCCAGCTTGGAAATGTTCCAAAAGCTGGTCATGAATGACAATCAGATTGTCAACATCAGCATGCAGAGAAGGGATGGCCCAAATGCGATTAGGGGCACCAATATCCAAAACGACATCTTTAGAAATATTACAATGGCACATATATGATCATGTAACGTAAGAAATGAAATGAAGCGACAAAGAGAATCCTTGTCACCTCATAATCTTAGCACATTTTCATGGTGCGCAAACCAAACGGTTAGGCAAATAACCTATTTAGCAGCAAAGCTGTGTACAAAATGTTTAGAAAACGTGTTCTCTAGATCTTGTTGAGCTTGCAGGTTCTGCGCTGCGACGGGGGCTGTTAGGGCATTAAAGCTGCTTGCGCTATCAGAAAATGCCTCTGAGACATTCGCTCCAATATAGCCGGCGCCCAGAGCGCCTGCAGCGCCGGAACCAAGGCAGATCATGGCAATAGGCATAGCGCCGCCAATATCACGTCCGCCATACTTCTTTTGACCATAAGCTTTACCTGCTTTATATGACGCGACACCACCAATGGCAGCGCAAGCCATAACAACAGGCGCGCTTAATGTGGCGATAGCGGTGGCGGATAATAGGCATATCTGTGATATCGTTTTTTTGCCTTCGGACATTTGTATAGCTTTCTCTGTCTAGAATTATGATTCTAGCTTTAAATAAACAGGTTTACCTTGGGCGTTTTTAATACCGCCATCTAGAATGTCATCTAATGTGCGTGTCATTGCTGATTCTGCATTGATTGTTATTCCAGTATCAGGAGGCGTCATAGCGCCTGCGCTATTAAAGTCACTGCTTAAGCCAACAAGGCCGCCAGCCGCAAGGCCAATAGCTGTAGTGGCTGCGACAACTACGCCGCCAGATGCGCCGTTTGACTTCTTTGCGTTATAAGCTACGCCGCCACCAAGCCCAATTGCACCGCCAATTGCAGCGCCAATTGTCGTTGCGGGGGCGATAAAAGCGAGCACAAGTAATCCCGCAGGCAGGCCATATTTAACAAGTATATTCTTATCTTTGCTCATTTTTTTTATCCCTGTAATTTTATATTTCAACTATTAGTAGCACAGGGCGTGAATATGTCAATAGGGTTGTTCGCCAATTAAAAAAATGCGCCCCAATTGGAGCGCATTTTATGTATTTTTATAGTCATCTGAGCGGGATTGTTACGCCGCTTCTTTTTCTGCTTCGATCTCAATGTCATCATCAAGCTCAAGTTCGCTGAGCAATTGTGGAACGCCCATGATCTCTTCTAAGCGTAGAGATGCTTGCTCTTCTGTAATGCTTTCAAGTGCGGCAACTTCACGTGCAAGGCGCTCTAATGCGGCTTGGTAAATTTGACGCTCACTGTATGATTGTTCGCTTTCCGCATTGCGGCGCTTCAGGTCGCGAAGTACTTCTGCGATTGATACAGGGTCACCAGAGTTAATTTTGAGCTCATATTCTTGTGCACGACGAGACCACATAGTGCGGCGAATACGCGCACGGCCTTCGAGCGTGTTCAGGGCATCTTTCATACGTTCATGCGTACTAATACGGCGTAGACCAGCATTTGCAGCTTTAAACACAGGCACCTTGAGGCGCATACGATCTTTTTCAAAAGAAATCGCATAGAGCATGATTTCCGCTCCGCCAATATTCTGTGTTTCTATACCCTCAATTTGGCCAACACCATGGGCCGGATATACAACATAATCACCTTCTTTGAAGCTTGCTTGATTGCTTGCCATTTTATAACACCTCATTTTTTAGCGCAAAGTTCCTTATGAGTATTGTGAAATACCCACAAATAAATCTTGCTATATTGATAATTTCAAATTGCCAGCTTGCTTAAAGTAGCTTATTTATAAGTTACTTTAAGTGGTTGATAATTCGTCGTTTGAAACGAATTATGCAAAAACTTTTTGGTCAGCAATGATTGTTACCATACCAAAAAAATGGGCATTTTTCAATGAAAAAATAACCTATTATAAATATCGTGCAATTACAGTGGTTTGGTTATGTCAATTGATGGTTATTTAGATACGGTGCTGCTTGAATCACAATCAATCACCCTCACCAGGTAGTTCTGAGAACATATCTGGGTACTTATTTTCCACAGTTTTAAACTTTTCTGCGTCGGGCAGGCCGTCTTTCTTAATTGTTAAAACGGGCCAACCAGCATCTTCTGAGTATTTACGGTTCATTTCCAAAAAGTCCTGCGCCTTATCATCCATATCAGGTAATATGGCGTCAATAGGGCACTCAGGTTCGCAGACGCCGCAATCAATGCATTCATCAGGGTGAATAACCAACATGTTTTCGCCCTCATAGAAGCAATCTACGGGACAAACCTCGACACAATCAGTATATTTACAGTTGATACATATATCAGTGACTACAAACGTCATTATTATAAACTCTTTATTTATTTAACATCGCTGCCTATAAATATGCTGATTTACCAAGGATTTCAAGACATGAATGCAACAGAATTGAAAAAAAGAGCGACAGCCATTTCCGCGGAGGCAGGCGGTTACAAGAATTTGAAAGCTGCCGTAAGTGCATATAAGCTGTATTTGGAGCGCTTGTCCATGCGCTCTGTGCCCCTAATTGAACGCCACGTATCAACAGGCGCAAAATTCAAGGATCCATTCTTTTTTAACGGTGACCTCGACCAACGCAAAGAGCTTTTAAAAATCATGTGCAACTCAGCGAGCGCCTTGAAATTAAGCGTAAGCGAGGTTTTGTGGAGCGAGAATGATTATAAAGTTTTCTTTAAGTGGTCAATACGCCTCGAAAAAGACATGGCGGGGCTTGAAGGGGTCAGTGAAATATTGTTCGACCATAATTATATGATTGTCGCGCAGGATGATTACTGGGATTCAGCATCCACAGTGTGGGCGGCGAGCCCTTTGATGCGCTGGCTGTTTAATAAGGGTAAAAAACGCATGTTTGGACCATTAATGCGCGAATAAGCAACGTATTTATACCGATTCTAAATATTGAAATCTAAGCTCGCCTTTCCATTGCGTGCTGTAAGTTGACCATTAACGCCAAATGGTAAGGCTTGCATGCGGGCTCCGTGCCCAAAAGGGGCATTCATAATGACAGGGCCATTTATCACGTCACTATGCTCACGGATAATATCTTCAATAGTAAAGCCGTAAGGGCGGCCTGTATCGCTGACATTTTTAAAGTCACCGATAATAAGCCCGCCGAGTTTGGCAAAAGGCAGCGCCGTTTTTAAATGGCAGAACATACGATCTATCCGGCTAAGTTCCTCATTACAGTCTTCAACATATAAAATATGGCCGTCAATATTGGGCATATATTTTGTGCCTGTAATGTTAGGTAGCATAGACAGCGTGCCGCCAATAAGCGTGCCTTCGGCGTGGCCGTCTTTTAAAATCACGGCATCTGTGCCGAAATCATAGCTAGTCACGTTTTTGGAGATAAGCTGCAAAAAAAACTTTCTATCAGCTTTCGTTAGGTCGTGGACATTCTGCACCATAGGCCCGTATACGGATTTTAGCCCTGCTTGGGTATGCAGAGCAAAGCAAAGCACCGTCGAGTCGCTATAGCCGCAATAGAGCGCTTTGCTGCCTGCAATTTTGCTAAAGTCTATTTGATCCAGCAGATGCAAAGCACGGTTGCCACCACCCGCAGCGATAATAACGTCAAGGCTATGCTCGTTAAACAAATCATATAGCGCCTTGATTTTCTCTGCGTCTGTGCCTGCGCTTTGATTGTGCTTGCTGTAGCATTGTGGGTGCGCATAAACATTAAAGCCATAGCCTGCCAAAGCTTTAATGCCTGCATCAAAACGCGGCACATCAATATAGGAAGAGGGCGCAAAGCTGCCGATCTGTAATGTCGTGTCTATGTCTATGTCTATATCTATATTCTGTATATCGCTCATCATCTAAACATGCCATTAAAAAAGCCCACATACAAGATGAGGGCTTTGATAATTAATTCTTACAAAGAGAAGCTTACGCTTTTTTCTTCTCTTTTTTGTCGTCGTCGCCATCTTTTTTATCATCGTCGCCGCCGTCTTTTTTATCTTCGGCCTTGGCTTTCTTCTTTTTTGTTTTACTGATGACGTATTTTGGCTTTTCTTTGTCATTAACGGTCGTGTCTTCGATAACGACTTCTGTAAGGCCTTCAATGTCAGGAAGTTCAAACATTGTATCAAGAAGCATGCCTTCAAGAATTGAACGTAGGCCACGTGCACCTGTTTTACGCTTGATCGCCTGTTCTGCAATTGCAGTAAGCGCATCATCTGTAAATGTGAGGTCTGTGTCTTCTAATGAGAATAAACGCTTATACTGTTTCACAAGAGCGTTCTTAGGCTCTGTCAGAATTTTGATAAGGGCATCTTCATCAAGGTCTTCCAATGTAGCAATAACCGGTAGACGACCAACAAATTCAGGGATCAAACCGAATTTCAACAAATCTTCTGGTTCTAATTCGCCAAGAAGCTCGCCAACTTTACGTTCGTCAGGGCCCATAACATCTGCGCCGAAACCAATTGTTGTATCACGGCCACGATCAGAAATGATTTTTTCAACGCCAGCAAACGCGCCGCCAGCAATAAACAGAATGTTTACAGTATCGACCTGTAAGAACTCTTGCTGTGGGTGCTTACGTCCGCCTTGTGGTGGAACAGAGGCAACTGTACCCTCCATAAGTTTCAATAGCGCCTGCTGAACACCTTCACCAGATACGTCACGCGTAATTGATGGGTTGTCAGATTTACGAGAAATCTTATCAATCTCATCAATGTAAACAATACCGCGCTGTGCGCGTTCAACGTTATAATCAGAGGCTTGAAGCAGCTTCAACACAATGTTTTCAACGTCTTCACCAACGTAACCAGCTTCAGTAAGCGTTGTTGCGTCAGCCATTGTAAATGGAACGTCAATAATTTTCGCTAATGTCGACGCCAGAAGTGTTTTACCACAACCAGTTGGACCAACAAGAAGGATGTTTGATTTTGCTAGCTCTATTTCACTACCTGAACCAGTTGCGCCATGTTCTAGGCGCTTGTAGTGGTTGTGAACAGCAACAGAAAGCACACGTTTTGCACGCTGCTGACCGATAACATAATCGTCAAGAACGGCTTTGATCTCCGCGGGAGTGGGCACTTTGCCATCACCAGAACCGCTGATAAGCTGCGTTTTATCTTCTTCCTTTATAATGTCCATGCAAAGTTCGACACACTCATTACAGATGAACACGTTCGGTCCAGCAATAAGTTTGCGTACTTCATGTTGGCTTTTGCCACAGAAAGAACAATAAAGGGTATTTTTTGACTCGGATTCGGATTTGCTCATGTTAGCGCTTTTCCTAGAAGTTACTTGATTTCATTAAGTGTATATAAGTGATATAGATCAAAAACAATAAATTAGAAATAATCTATATTTACAATTTGCCAAGCATTGAGACGAAGCGCAAGAGTTTTACTTGTTTTTTTTGAGATATCCTTGAATAATCTGCAAAAACTTGGCAAAAACATAAAAGAGCAACAAAAAAGAGCCGTGATGACCTTACCGAATACAGACGAATTAATAGAAAACTTTGGTTTCTTCGATGACTGGGAGGATCGCTATAGCTATTTGATAGATTTAGGCGAACTTGTCCCGCCGATGGATGATGCGCTTAAAAGTGACATTAACTTCGTGAGAGGGTGCACATCTAAAGTTTGGATGGTCGGTCACTTTGATAATGAGAAGCTACAACTTATTGCCGATAGTGATGCTAAAATCGTCCGCGGCCTCGTTGCTATCCTTATATCTGTCTATTCAGGCAAAAGTAAAACAGAGATCAAAAGCGTCAATATTCAAGAGCTCTTTGGCCTGCTCGGCCTTGAAGCCCACTTATCACCCAGCCGCCGCAATGGTTTTTATGCCATGGTTCAGCGTATTGACATTCTTGCCCAAACGTAATGCCCTCACAATGCTTAGCCGGCAATGGTTAAAGCGTAAAACTTTCAACGCTAACTTCGCGCTGCTCACCATTTTCCATGTTCTTAATCTCATGAGACTGCCCATCTTCAAAAGGCGGGAACCACACTAATGGAATCGCTTTTCTCTCGGCATAGGACATTTGTTTTTTGATTTTCTGTGGTGCGTGGTACAGCTCAACCTTAAACCCCTTGGCGCGCAGCTCTTGCGCTGTTTGTTGAGCCAAGGCTCTTTTTTCTTCAGAAGGTAGTGCCATTAATATATCAGCAGGTGATTTTGCTGCAGGTTTAATGTAGCCATGCTCTAACAAAACGCTAAATAAGCGCGTCAAGCCAATAGAAATTCCAACACCCGGAAGCTTCTTATTAATATAAGAACTGGCAAGGTCATCATAACGCCCACCAGAACATACGGAGCTTGTAAACTCAGGAATCTCTAGCAAATTGGTTTCGTAGACAGTGCCTGTATAATAATCAAGTCCGCGGACGATCGACAAATCGGCAATAATCGCACCCTCAGGCATATGCGCAAGGTAATCAAGCACAAAGCAAAGTTCATCAAGCCCCGTAGAAAAAGATTCGTTTTCAACGTTCAGCGCCTCAAGGTCAGCTCTTAGCTGTCTCGCGTCACGTGTTTTGATCGTTGAGAGCTTAAGCAGCGTTTCGATGTCTGCATCTTTTAAACCTACGTCATTTGACAGTGCGGCCTTTACGCCATCAATACCTATTTTATCTAGCTTATCAATAATGCGCGTTGTTGCCGTAACATCGTCAATGCCAAGGCTTTCTAACAGCCCAATAAGGATCCTACGGTTTGATATTTTAATTTGTATCTTGCCGATATTGAGCCCCATTAAGGCTTCATATATAACGGCAGGCATCTCCGCATCAAAATGCAGCGGCAGATTGTCAACGGCCAGAACATCAATGTCGCACTGGTAAAATTCGCGCATACGCCCAACTTGCGGGCGCTCGCCGCGCCAAACTTTTTGTATTTGGTAGCGCTTAAACGGGAAGACAAGGTTGTTAAAATGCTGCGCGGTATAACGGGCAAGCGGTACCGTCTGGTCAAAGCGTAGCGCAAGGCGTGAATCGCTCTTGTCATCAGGGTCAGCTTGCAGACGGCTCAGCGCGTAAATCTCTTTATCTGTCTCACCCTTTGCCATTAGGACTTCAGTTTCCTCCACGGCGGGGGTCTCGATATTGCAAAAACCGTATGATTCAAACACGCTGCGTATATGGTCAATCCATTGCTGCTCCACGCGCCTAATTTCTGGCAAATATTCCGGAAAGCCACTGATTGGTGATGGTTTATATACTTTACTCATGTGTTTTTCTGCGACTCTTTATCAAGGTTTCAGGAGAGGTTAAAAATATCGTCACATGATGAAATGTCAATAACAATAAATGTTGTTAAAATCTTACAACAGCTAAGGCCTGCGCCATATGTTCATCAACATCTGTGCCCAGCTTGTTGTTCCAATATTGATACTCTGTGCCAATATAAAACTTGTCTGGTTTGCTAAACAGAGCGTTGCCAACGTCCCAGCGGATTTGTGTCTGCGCCAAAAACCAGTCCTTTTTGGTGCCGGTGATAATATCATCAAGCTCACGGCCTTTCATGAACTCGGCATGCCCAGTGATCATGAATTTCTGATCTTTGATTGAAAAGGGGTACAGGTAATTCATATCAATAAACCAGCTATCATCCTCAGCTGGTGCATTAGCGGCGTTCTTTCTTTTTCCTGCGCTGCGGTCAAGATAAGAAAGTATGTCTGTGTTTAAATAAGTAAAACCGGGCACATCCCAGGCAAGACGAATGCCGGGTGTGTATTTCACAACTTTCGGGTCACGGCTATAATTTGTGCCGATAATGAACCCCACATCTTTAAGGACGCCTTTATGAAAGTGCTCACCAAATAAAGCATTAAAGCTTAGGTTTAGATAAGCTTCGAGATAAATGTTTTCGTCGTTAAAATTGCTGCCGTCGCTTTCATTGTTATCCTTACTGTAGTCAACAAAGAAGAATGTCGAGCCCCAGTCCCAAAGTGAAGCATTCTGCGTCGTAATAACAGTGGTGTGGTTTTTCTGTTTTGTGAACGGATTATCTTGATTACCGTATTGGTAATGGATCTCAGTAGTTGAGAAATTGGGTTTGATGGTTTTGAGCAAGTCAGCGTGAGCAAGCTGCACAGAACAGATTAAGCCCAATGTAACCATGACTATATATTGATTGAGAAGCTTCATAATTTTAATATTCCAATAATTTTAATTTATCACTACGGTTTAATTTCTTTATAAAATATTCGCGTTTTGAAGCCTCGCTTCGTGAGGCCGCATCTTCTGAGTAGAGTAATTTAACAGGGGCTCGGGCTTTTGTGTATTTCGCCCCTGTGCCGTTATTATGCATATCAATGCGGCGATCAATGTCATTGGTGATACCTGTGTAGAGTGTGTCATCGGCACATTCCACGATATAAACAAACCAACTCATCTAACTGCCCATTATAAAAAATAAAGTTAAATAGTGTTTTTAGCACAAGAATACGCTAAGAACAGGAATACGTAGTTTAACAGTGTTTTATATATAGAGGAAGTTTTCAGATGGATAATTATGATGTCATCATTATCGGCGCAGGCGCAGCAGGTATAATGTGCGCAATAGAAGCCGGTAAAAGAGGGCGCAGCGTCTGGTTAATTGACCACACAATGAAAACAGCCGAAAAAATACGTATTTCAGGAGGAGGGCGCTGTAACTTCACAAATATGAACACATCACCTGCCGCGTTCCTGTCACAAAATAAGCATTTTTGTAAATCTGCGCTCAGCCAATATACGCAGCATGACTTTGTTGAGATGGTTAAAAAACACGATATTAGCTTCCACGAAAAGAAGTTAGGACAGTTATTCTGTGATGTGTCCGCGACCGAAATTATTGATATGCTCATGAATGAGTGCGCTGCTGCGGGTGTCAAATACGAAATGGGCACCCATGTTGAACGTGTAACCAAAACCGACGAAGGTTTTGAACTGCTAACCAATAGAGGCAAAGCTTGTGGCGAATCCTTAGTTGTCGCTTGCGGCGGGTTATCAATTCCTAAAATTGGAGCGACAAAATTCGGCTATACACTGGCCAAACAGTTCGATCATAATGTTATTGAAACGAGCGCCGCTTTAGTGCCGCTTACTTTCACCGATGACGTTTTAGATTACTGTAAGTCACTATCAGGAGTGAGCCTTGAAGCGATTGTTAGCTGCGGTAAAACAAGTTTTGAAGAAGCGCTGCTATTTACCCATCGCGGCTTAAGCGGCCCTGCAATATTACAAATCTCATCATATTGGAAAGCAGGCGAAGTTGTTAAAATCAACATGGCGCCAGATACCGATGTCGAAGCATTCTTAAAAGACAAGCAAATCAAGCAACCACGCCAAGAGGTTCATAATACCGTCAATGAATTGCTGCCGTCACGTTTAGCTGAAATGATCTGCGATAAATATGAAGCAAAAGGCCGTATGGCTGAGGTTTCGAACAAGAAAATCGCAGCTCTTGCGCAGGCAATTAACAACTGGGAAGTTAAACCCAACGGGTCAGAAGGTTACCGCACAGCGGAGGTCACTCTGGGCGGCGTTGATACGGCTGATGTGTCATCCAAGACTATGGAATCAAAAAAGCAAGAAGGCTTATTCTTTATTGGTGAGGTCATGGACGTTACAGGCCACCTTGGCGGTTATAACTTCCAGTGGGCATGGTCATCAGGTTATGTCGCAGGGCAGTACGTTTAGTGACGATCTGAATCGTAAGAACCTAAGTGAAACGAAGTTACAATAAGCCAGCAGCCTCTAAATCTGCGCGCATATCTTCGGGAATGTCGTCTGCGATTGTGCCGCCGGTGTAAATGCCTTTATCGGCAGGCGCATCGCTTTCTTTAAGATAACGCCACCCTTGAAATGAGCGGCGCGGCTGGGCGATTGTTTCAATCATCTGCGCATCTTGCATAATCGCGCACATCGTGCCTTTTGCTGTGTTCTCAACAATTTCAAAACCCAGTATTTTATGGCGGCAAATGATACGGTTTTTCACAACACGATAGATAGATCCTTCAGCGTCTAAGATAGCATCGGACTCTTTGGGTTTGTAACGTGTCCAACAGGGCACAGCGGTTTGCCCTTCATAGTCTATGATTTGCGGGCGCTGTATGTCATAGAATTGTTGGATTGTTTCAACGCCAACGGCTAATTTTATAATGTGTTTTCTGCTCATCTGCATATAACTACCATATTTATGGTTACTTTCAAGGCTTATGCTTTGCGCGGGGCCAACCAACATGCGCCGCTATGGTCATTGACCAAGCCAACAGCTTGCATATAAGCATAGATAATTGTTGATCCGACAAAGCTCATGCCGCGCTTTTTAAGGTCTTTCGACAGCGCATCGCTCACAGGTGTTGTCACGGGCACTTCAGCAAAACACTGCCAGTGGTTTACGATTTGCTCACCGTCAACAAAAGACCATAAATAACGATCAAAACTGCCGAACTGTTTTTGAATAGCAATAAAAACGATAGCGTTCTTACGTGCGGCATAGATTTTCAAACGATTGCGGATAATGCCCTCATCTTGGCGCAGCGCCTCGAGTGTCTCATCACTCATAGCGGCGACTTTTATCACATCAAAGTCATGAAAAGCGGCTTTATAGCCCGCGCGGCGTTTTAAAATGGTTTCCCAGCTAAGGCCAGCTTGCGCACCTTCCAAGATCAGCATTTCAAATAAATACCGGTCATCATGCATAGGGATACCCCATTCATTATCATGATATTCAGCATATAGCCCTTGGTTAGGCTTATTGCCAAAACATCTTATTTTGGAGTCAGTAGGAGGACGTTCCATGAGATATGATTTTTCTAAAATTTATAACCGTTTTATCTAGACGGCCAAGATTATCATAATTTAAGGGGCGCTGGCCACATTGTTTAGCTTTTGAACAACATTATTGTTCTGTCTTTGAATGTTCATAATATCGGAGGCTTCAATAATAGGAATAGCTTGAATATTTAGCGCCGTTTCTTCAGACATGCCTCTCAAATACGCCTCATCAGCAGCGATTTCGCTCAAGCGAACTTGCATACGTGCTTTATGATCTACTTTCTCGACAAAGGGAAGCCCTATTTTATCAACAGCACTTTCCCAAACACAGGTATTCATTGGCGTTCCATCTTTAGGGGAGTGCCCGAACATCCAGCTTAAGCATCTGTCACCAACAATGGACGGGTTAAAGCCTTTTTCTTCTGCGCTTATGGCTGTTTCCAAGTTACAATAGTACGCAACCCGCCCCATAATTAATGTATTTTTGACATTGTTATCGCGCAAATATTCAGGCAGTGTTTTGTCATTATTAAAAAGCTTTAGAAACTCAGCATCTGCTTCGCTTCGTGGAATTTTTCGAAAATATTCTGAAACTTCACCAAGGCTTTCATTGTCAACTAATACCCCCGCCTGCTTAAGTAATTCTTCTTGGTGTTCCTGCCTAAAATCATGTTCAATATCTGATGGCTCGGTAAGTGCCGACATGAATGCTTTTCTGAACATCGCCTCATTCGCTTGTGGTCCATATTTGGCCATAAAAGACTCCAAGACCTCATAATGATCATAGGATTCTTCATCTTTCATAATGCCGTCTTGTTTGAGTTGAGCAATAGATCTTTTCTCGTCACCTGCGTTACCTTCAGGTATAAAAGCCTTGTTGCCCACCTTCGAGTTAATGCAAGCCCAGATTATAGGGATATTCTGGGCACGTAAGTCGTTAATGGTTTGCCCTAAAGCTTCCGAGTAGTCGATAGCGTCTTGTCGGGTCATGCCCTGAAACGTCAACACGCTAGAAAAAATAGCTACTGTATCAGATACACCATTCGGCACACCAGCATTCGGAATCGCCTTATTAGTAAATTCAGTTAAAATATGCCCCGTATTATCTAAACTTCCCATACTACCGCCTTTATCACACAATGTTTTTGGTACTTCTTATTAAGATTATATTTCATAACACTTAGCGAGGTCAAAACAATCAACCCAAGGCATTGTAATCATATGATAAAACCATTTGAGATGTGTGCGGAACTTTGTAACGAAATGCAGGGGCTTTGTTTGCATATGTGCGAAGACATAAATTGAATAAATATATGAATGCGCTTTAGTGAGCACGGCTTCCCGCAGCGCGTGTTTGCTGTATGCATAATATTTGAATATATTGAGGAACCAATGCTGCATATAAATAAATGGCGGAAGCGCAGGGATTCGAACCCTGGAAGGACTTGCACCCTTGCTGGTTTTCAAGACCAGTGCATTCGACCACTCTGCCACGCTTCCGACTATTATTACTGGCTGTTAAAGCCAGTGCATTCAACAGCTCTGTCGCTCATCCGCGACACATTGAATAACAATGGATAGTGTTGTATACGAAAAGACGCGAGCGAGTAAAGTCCTTTTTTCGTTTTTTTATTAGTTTTGCTTAATTTTTCTTTATAGTTTATATTTTATACTCATTAATTAGTCCAAATTTTGGATGGGGGAAAATTTTTGTCAGATCATAATTTCAAAGAATACTCACTGGACCCAGTGCGTTCCTTAACACGCGGATATATATTAGCTTTATTTATTATTGCGGCAATGAGCATAACAATACATGTCATCATGGACCGCATCCTTGTTGAACAAGACCTCGCCGCAACGATCGTATCAAAAAGTGCCGCTGAAAATACGCAAATTCACATGATCGTCAATCTTGCAACTGAGTTTTACTACACGCGCAACCCCAATATAGTTATTGAGCTTGAGCAAGAAAACGGCGCACTTAAAAATATTCATGCCGCATTGGTCAAAAGAAGCCAATCTGACGATTTTAAATCAGGCGCAGCGCAAATTATTCGCAGTATCTATTTTGAACAGCCCCATAAGCTAGATGTAAAAATCAGCATGTTTGCCAATAAAGTTGATAATTTTATTGATGAATATAATGAAACGGGCGAAATTAATGCCGATACATATAATTTCATCAACAGACAGTCTAGCCGAAATTTGACGCAGTCTTTAGCAACATCACTCGTGTATTACGAGAACGCGTTCTTAGCAAAAGTGCAGCGCCTACGCATGGTCCAAATTGGCGCGATTATGATTATCTGTATTACGTTGATGCTCGAAGCCTTTGCTATCTTTATGCCATTAGTTTCCCGCGTCAGCCGTTATGCTGAACGCCTGCACGAGATATCAATGACGGATATGCTAACTGGCATTGGTAATAGACGTTATTTCCTTAAGCGTTCAAGACAGGAGATCAAACGCGCGGCGCGGATGAAAAAAGATCTTTGCTTGTGTATGATCGACATAGACCACTTTAAACCTGTGAATGACACACACGGTCATGCAGCAGGGGACTATGTCCTGCGTGAGTTCGTTGAAATCATTAAATCTGCCATACGTTTGGAAGATGACGTTGCCCGCATTGGCGGCGAAGAGTTTATTCTTCTTTTGCCCGCATCGGATATCCAAAGCGCCTTAATTGTCGCTGAACGTGTCCGCCAGCGCTTAGAAGAACGTCCATTCGTACTGCCTGATACAAACCAATCAATTAAGCTTACCGCCAGTTTTGGTCTATCTCAGGTCAAATTAGAGGACGATGAAGACGTTGAAGTCGCAATGTCACGTGCAGATGAGGCCTTGTACCTGTCTAAAGAAACAGGCCGTAACCGCATTACTTATTCAGACCACGTATCAGGCGGGCTCGTTCCCGTGAATACAGGCGGAGCTACGGAAGAGAATGATCCCTCGGCTAAGGTAGCCACGCTAAAACCTGTCAAAAAGTAATTAGTGGCGCCGTTTAATGTTTTTCATATCATCCAAATTACTTTGGGCTGTTATTGCGCCATCATCAATAATGATAGGGCTAATATGCGTGAACGCGGTATTATTCGCGCTGAAAAAGAACTGCTTAGCAACGCGGCTTTTCTTTGTTAATTTTGCCTTGTTTACCATCATTGGCTGCACCTCACTTGTTGGCCACGCCACGAATAAATGGGAGAGTCAATTCCCACTTATCGGCGATATAAGCGACGGCATTCAAGGTGTTATTATTTTAGGCGGCGCCATAGACATTAGCGAAACGCTACAGCAGAACCGTATGGTGCTCAACCAACAGAGCCATGGGCGCATCACAGCATTAACCCAGCTTATGCAGAATCACCCCACGAAGCTTTTTTTGTATAGCGGCGGCAACGCTTATTTATCCTCACCACTAAAGGGCGAAGCCGAATCGCAGCTTGCTTCGCCTTATATGTCTGCGCTTTACACAGGCAATAAAGACGACCTTCTTTTTGAAACAAAAAGTAAAAACACGTACCAAAATGCCGTGATGAGTAAGCAGCTATATTTGGATAAAGTAGATACGGCATGGCCAAACCAGAAGCCTTGGCTACTCTTAACCTCGGCCTACCATATGCCGCGTGCTTATGCGACGTTCAAGGCGCAAGGGTGGAACGTCATCGCCTATCCGGCAAGCCACACAGAAAAGGCACCTGCGTATTGGGCGCTGACAACAAAATTCTGGGGTAACTGGATGAAAATAGATGTACTCACGCGCGAAATTGTTGGTATTATAGCCTATAGGTTAACCAATAAAATTTAAGGTGGCATCATGCTTTTCTTTCGGTCTCTCCTCGCAGCTTTAATTTGCGGGTGTGCATTATTTTCTCCCTTACCCGCTAAAGCTAACGATGCAGGTTTTGTTGACTGGGCACAGCAGTTACTTACAGAAATGGTCGATAGTGGCGAAATTAACTCCGAAACACGCTCTAACGTTTTGACTTTTCTATCTTACAAAACGCGCGTGATAGAACTCGACCAAAAGCAACCGGAGAAAAAAGTTAGCTATGCTGATTACCGCAAACGCATACTCTCAGATTCGCGCATTACTAACGGCCGCGCAAATTACAAAAAGCACCAGAAACTACTGAATGAAATTGGCGATAAATATGGTGTGCAGCCCAAATACATTATTGCGCTTTGGGGTATTGAAACCAACTATGGCAGCTTCACTGGCGGCATGCAGGTTCTTTCATCACTTGCTACGCTTGCTTACGAAGGGCGTAGGTCTGAATTCTTCACTGCCGAATTTAAAAAAGCGATACAGATCGCCGAACAACTTGACCGTCCGGTTGACCAACTAAAGGGCAGCTGGGCTGGAGCAATGGGACAGTGTCAGTTCATGCCTTCAAGCTATTTCGCTTATGCCGTTGATTATGATGGTGATGGCAAGAAAGACATATGGAACAGCATGCCTGATGTATTCGCATCCATGGCAAATTACCTTTCCAGTGTCGGCTGGACTAACGATTTACATTGGGGCAGGGCCGTTACTCTGCCCGATAGTTTTCCTATGGATCAAGAGGGGCGTGACATTAAGAAGCCGCTATCTTATTGGGCAAACCAAGGCGTAACCCTTCTTGGTGGGGGCGCGCTTCCTGTTGATGACAACATCGACGCATCTATTATTGTGCCTGATAAAGACGGTAATGACGCGTTTATTGTTTCTAAAAACTTCAACACGATTATGCATTGGAATAGGTCTACTTATTTTGCTACATCCGTTGGTTTACTTGCAGATCAAATCGCAATAGACTAATATTAAGCCTAATACCTAAACGTTCTGTTTGCGAGAGTCTGCTATGAAAAAAATCCTTTGCCTAATGTCTATCCTTTGTCTTTCCGCTTGTACAAAGGTTGAATTGGGTTCTCATATAATCAAAAAAATTGACCCTTCAGCGTATGCTACGCATAAGGGCAGCTTTAAGGTCGGCAATCCCTACAAGGTAAGGGGGCAGCGTTACAAGCCCTTTGAAACGTATAATTATACACAAACGGGCGTTGCGTCATGGTATGGGCCAGACTTTCACGCCAAGCTTACAGCAAATGGCGAGATGTATAATCAGAATGATTTAACCGCGGCGCATAAAACATTACAGCTACCGTCCATTGTTCGCGTCACAAATTTAGAGAACGGCAAATCTGTTATTGTCCGCGTGAATGACCGCGGCCCTTTTGCACGCGGCCGTATTATCGATATGTCTTCAAAAGCGGCGGAGCTTCTTGACATGAAACGCCAAGGCACAGCGAAAGTTAAAGTCGAAGTTCTTGGCGAAGAGAGCCGTGAAGTCGCGCGCATGGCCAAAGCAGGTCAGCCGACACGAGGCATGGAAATTGCTTATAACAAAGGCGTGCACCCACATTACCAAACGGCATCTTTAACACCTGAATATATACAAAAGGCGCCGAAGCTGACAACACAGCCCGCGCCGTATGCGCAAAAATCTGGTAGTGCTTATTCACCAAATGGACCGATTACTGTCAGCAAAGCTTCAAGTTATATAACCAAGCCCGTTCAGGCGGAAAAGCTTGTAAAGACATATAATGTTGCGCCTTCAAATTTATACGTACAGACCGCGTCATTTTCTGACAGCGCAAACGCGCATCGTTTTGCTGACGGCTTAAAGCGTTATGGACAAACAAAAATCAAAGAAATAAACATTAACGGCCGTAATTATTACCGTGTCAAACTGGGGCCGCTTAATGACGTTGCACACGCTGATAGCATGCTATCCACATTAATCGCAGCTGGCTATAAGGATGCCTTGATTGTTGTAGACACGCTAGGCTAAAACCTCTAGGTTGGTCATCAAAATTGACCCATAATCATAAAGAGGCTCTTCAAATGGATTCACATTCATTTTTGCAAAAAACTGTTTTCCTTATTTTGCTTACACTTATTGTTTTGTGGAGTAGCTTTGCAAGCGCCGCGCCGGTTAATCATACTTCCGCTAAACAGGCGATCATGATTGATTATGATACAGGAATGGTGCTTTATCAAAAAAACCAAAACGTAGAAATGCCGACGTCATCCATGAGTAAAGTGATGACCGCCTACATGGTGTTTGAAGCATTAAAGCAAGGTCGTCTGACCTTAGCTGACGAATTTAAAATTTCAGAAAAAGCTTGGCGCAAAGGCGGGTCAAAAATGTTCGTCAAAGTCGGCGATCAAGTTTCAGTTGAAGCGCTGTTAAATGGAATTTTGGTACAATCTGGCAATGACGCGACGATTGTCGTTGCCGAAGGCATGGCGGGTTCAGAAAAAGCCTTTGCCGAAGCGATCACGCTCAAAGCGCAGTCTTTAGGCATGATGCACAGCCAGTTTAAAAATGCCAGCGGCTGGCCGGAAGATGGCCACTACTCTACAGCCGCCGACTTAGCCAATCTAGCGATGACAATTGTTAAAAACTACCCTGAATATATGCACTTCTTTTCTCGTAAAGAATATACCTACAACAACATCACCCAGAAAAACAGAAACCCATTGCTATATCGTGACATTGGCGCTGATGGTATGAAAACAGGCCATACAGAAATTGGTGGTTACGGACTTATTGGCACGGCGACATCAAGCGATGGCCGCCGCGTCATATTAGTTGTAAATGGCCTAGAGAGCGTTAAAGATCGCGCCAATGAAGCCTCAAGGCTCATACAGTGGGGCTTGAATGGCTTTGAAAACTTTACACTAGCCGCCGCGGGGGAAACCATCGCTAAAGCGAAAGTGGTCTTTGGTAAACGCGCCGAAGTAAACCTTACAATTGCTGAGGACATTAACCTCACTGTGCCTAAGCTGGCGAAAAGCCGCATTAAAATGAACGCAAAGTACCAAGGTCCGCTTGTTGCACCCATTGCACAAGGCACCGAGGTTGGCGTTTTAGAAGTCGAAATTCCAGAAGTAGGCAAACGTGAATATACATTATATACGGCAGCAGCCGTCGCGGAAGTTGGCTTCTTTAAGCGTGCAATCACCCATCTTAAAATGATAATCGCCGGAGAAACTGCATGAGCAAAGGCTTATTCATAAGCTTTGAAGGCGGCGAGGGCGGCGGTAAGACGACACAGATTCAAGCCCTGAAAACAAAGCTTGAAAGTGAAGGTCACAGCGTGGTCTTAACGCGTGAACCTGGCGGAACGCCCGAGGCTGAAAAAATAAGAGATTTACTTGTTAAGCGCGAAGGCGGTAATTGGGATGGTATGAGCGAATTACTGCTATTCTATGCCGCGCGCCGCCACCACGTTGAAACACTCATAAAGCCTGCGCTCGCCGAAGGTAAAGTCGTGGTATGTGACCGTTTTTCTGATTCTTCGCAGGCCTATCAATGCTACGGTCATGGCGTTGCGCTCGATGCTTTTGTACAGCTCGACATGCTCGTCTTGGGCGGCTTCAAACCGCACATAACCTTTCTTCTAGATGTCCCCGTTGATGTCGGGCTTAAACGCTCTAAGCGTGTGAATGATGATACAAAAACACTCAGCGACGCCGAAATTGAAGATCGGTTTGAACGCTTAGATTGCAGCTTCCACGAAAAACTCCGCCAAGGTTTTCTCGATATAGCAAAGAACAACCCAGAGCGTTTTTGCGTTATAGACGCGTTACAATCCCCCGCGGCGATAAATGAAACCATTCAGGGTGTCGCGTTAAGCGCAGCAAAAGGCGACGCAAATGTTTGATGATTTTGACATTGATGATGACGGCGGCGGCGCAGGCGCAGGCGATGACAGCCAGCCTCTTGCGAGCACATTAACATTATCACCACCTGCATCTTCTTGCGAATACTGGGGTGATGAAACATTAGAACAGCATCTTTTAGTGTTGTTCAATGCAGGGCGCTTACCACACGGTATGATTTTCTCTGGCATTAAAGGTGTCGGCAAAGCTACGTTCGCCTATAGATTTACACGTTTCCTGATGAAGGAAAGCGAAAAAAGCGATTCATCTATGGGGGGCGGCTTATTTGGCGGTGAGGAAGAGGCACTCGCACCAACATCTATGAACATTAGCGCCGAAGACCCGATATTTGCCCAAATTGAATCTGCAGCCCATTTGGATTTCAACATTGTTGAGCCAGCCTTAAAAACTAACTCAACACAAAAACGTGACGTTATCGAAGTTGCACAAATTCGTAAGGCTTCTGATTTCTTCAAGCTTAAATCATCGCGTGATGGTGGCTGGCGTGTTGCCTTAATTGATGATGCCGACTTAATGAACCGCAGCGCACAGAACGCTTTACTCAAGTTGCTTGAAGAGCCACCAAAAAATGCCCTGATTATCCTAGTCTGCCACCGTTTAGGTTCAATGCTGCCCACGATCCGTTCGCGCTGTCAAACTTTTAACTTCGCGCCGATGGGCGATAATAAAGTCAGCGACATTATTCAAGGCCTAAAACCTGATGTGACGCCAGAAGAGCTTGATTTGATGCTTTCACTTTCTGCGGGCTCAGTGGGCCGTGCAGTGCGCTTTACCAACGAGGTTGCATTTGATGTTCTCACTGATTTACAAGCGGCGCTATCGCAATGGCCGAACTTAAACTGGCCTGAACTGCACATGTTAGCGGAGCGCCTTTCCTACGCAAAAGATGACGTCACGCGTTCAACATTTAAGGAATACATGCTTTGGTTATTCTCAGAATGTATCAAAACCAAGGTTAACCGTAGCTTTATCAATGAAGACTGGTTAAAAGCTATGACAGCGAGTTATGACTTAAAACAGCTCATCACACTGCAAGATGATTTAAAGAAACATTTCAGCGATGTTGAAATTGGTAACTTGGATAACATGCATTACTATTTAGGGGCATTCTTCTTGCTCCCCACGGCAAAATAAACAGGCAAAAGGCTTAGAAAAATGGCAGATAATAAAGGCTCATATTACATTACAACACCAATTTACTATGTGAATGATAAGCCACATTTGGGGCATACTTACACAACAGTCGCCTGTGACGTACTTGCACGCTTTAAGCGGCTTGACGGATTTGATGTCATGTTCCTTACGGGCACAGATGAACATGGCCAAAAAATAAAGCAAGCCGCTGAGAAAAAAGGCGTTACGCCACAAGAGCACACAGATTTTTATGCTCAAAATTTCCGTGACCTTGCCGAAGTCATGAACATCTCCAACGATGACTTCATCCGTACAACCGAAGACCGCCACAAAAAAGCAGCGCAAGCACTTTGGACAACATTAGTTGAAAAAGGTCACATCTATAAAGACAGCTATTCTGGTTGGTACGCTGTCCGTGATGAAGCTTATTATAATGAAGACGAGCTAACAAAGAATGATGGCGGCCAGTTTATTGCACCATCCGGCGCTGAGTGCGAATGGATGGAAGAAGAAAGTTATTTCTTCAAGCTATCTGAATGGACAGAACCTTTACTGAAATTCTATGAAGATCACCCTGACTTCATTATGCCTCAGAGCCGTAGAAACGAAGTGCTAAGCTTCGTCAAAGGCGGTCTACGTGACTTATCAATCAGCCGCACTGCATTCGACTGGGGCGTTAAAGTCCCTGGCGATGATAAGCATGTCATGTATGTCTGGATTGACGCGCTCACGAATTATCTCACCGCCATTGGCTATCCTGATACAGATGCCGAAAGCTACAACAAATTCTGGCCTGCTGATGTGCATATGGTCGGCAAAGACATTATCCGTTTCCACGCTGTATACTGGCCTGCTTTCTTACTTGCGGCTGAAATTGAGCCGCCTAAACGTGTATTTGCACATGGCTGGTGGACAATTGAAGGCGAAAAAATGTCTAAATCAGTCGGCAATGTCATTTCCCCTTATGATTTGATTGAAAAATATGGCGTAGATGCGTCGCGTTATTTCATGCTGCGTGAAGTGCCGTTCGGCAATGATGGTGATTTCTCTGATGAACAAGCCGTTACGCGCATTAATGCTGAGCTTGCTAACGGCCTTGGTAACTTGGCGCAGCGCACACTATCGATGATCCACAAAAACTGTGACGGTAAATTCCCTGAGCAAGGCACACTTAATGACGATGATTTGGCGCTTTTAAAAACGGCGCGTGAAGAGCTTATCGTCCATGTTCGCCGTGAATTAGATGTCCAGAAATTCAACGAAGCATTACGTTATTTCAAAATGGCGGTCGATGCCGCGAATGGTTATATTGACGAACAAGCGCCATGGACACTGAAAAAAGAAAATCCAGAACGTATGCAAACAGTGCTTTATACACTCGCTGAATCTATACGCTGCCTTGGTTTGGTTATTCAGCCTTTTGTCCCCGAAGCATCTGCAAAACTACTCGATCAGCTTAAGATCCCTGCCGATAAACGCGACTTCACCGCACTTGACGCAAGTGAAGCGATTACAAGCGGCGTAGAAATAGATAAGCCACAAGGCATTTTCCCACGTATTGAAAGAAAAGAAGAAGGACAAACAGCATAATGTGGATCGATTCACACTGTCACCTCAACCATAAGAACCTCAGTAAGCTCGGTGAGCTTGATGAAATCATCGCAGCGGCGCATGAAGCAAAAGTCGATAAAATGCTAACCATTTGCTGTGAAATTCACCGCGAGTATGAAGCCTTAAAAGAGATTGCTGAGAAATACGATATTTGGGCAACCGTTGGCACGCATCCGCATGACGCAGCGCATGAAGCTGAAATGGAATATACGACGGCAGATATTGTCAACTTTGCAAAGCATCCACGTATTGTCGGCATTGGTGAAACGGGGCTAGATTATTTCTATAAACATGCCCCCAAAGAAGAACAGCACGAAAACTTCCGTAAACACATACGTGCCGCCATAGAAACCGAACTGCCTTTGATTATTCACACGCGCGATTCTGATGTAGATATAATCAGACTGCTCAAAGAAGAGGGGCAGGGCGATAAACGTCTAAAAGGTGTGTTCCACTGTTTCAGCGGCGGCCTTGACCTAGCTGAGGCCGGTTTAGCTCTGGATTTCTACATATCATTTAGCGGCATAGTCACATTTGAAAAAGCAGGGGAGCTGCGCGACGTTGCACGCGCAATGCCTGTAGAGAAAATTTTGGTGGAAACAGATTCCCCATATTTAGCGCCAGTCCCATTACGCGGCAAGGTAAACCAACCTGCTAACGTCGTGCGCACCGGTGAAATGGTCGCGCAGTTAAAGCAAATGCCCGTTGCTGATTTTGCGAAACAAACGAGTGATAACTTTTATGAGCTGTTTTCAAAAGCCAAAAAAGTGGCTTAATTCTTTTAAGGAGTATTTTAATTTGTCAGTTAACGGCGAAGGTCATAGCGCTGAATTCATTATCCTTGGGGCTGCTGGCTCCACGGGCGTACCGGCGATTGGCAATTTATGGGGGGATTGTGACCCCAGCAACCCAAAGAATACACGTCTTCGCACCTCAGCGCTAATAAAGTATCAAGGCCAAAACATCATTATAGATACGGGACCAGATTTTAGACTGCAAGCTAACCGAGAAATGCTTGATGACATCGCCGCCGTTCTTTATACCCATGATCACGGCGATCATACAAACGGCATTGACGAATTGCGCGTTTATAAAAACCGTCATAATAGAGACATTAATATTTTTGGTTCCGATGAAACGCTGCTTTCTATCCAGTCGCGCCATCAGCACATGTTTGAATCGCGCAGTGAGTTTTACCCCGCTGTTGTGACACCACATATGCTTAAAGCCGCGGATATGCGTCAAAGTTTTCATGTTGTTAGCGGCCTTGATGCCATACCATTTGAAATGCAGCATGGCCATATAATGTCTACAGGTTACCGTATCGGTGACCTTGCTTATTGCGCTGATATGTCGTTCATCCCAGATGAATCTCTCGACGTGTTAAAAGGTATCAACACCCTTGTCGTTGACAGCTCTGGGTTTAATTTTCCCAAAAGCAGGGTGCATGCCAACCTTGAGTATGTCAGGGAACTACAGGCAAAGTTAAAACCGAAAAACACCATATTAACAGTACTTTCCATTCATATGGACTATGCAGAGCTTAATGGTATGTTTCCTGAACACACTGTTCCTGCGCATGATGGATTATCCATAAAGATAAAATTTTAGATAAAATTAAGAAATAAGCAACGTAAACGCCCTATACTACAGAATAGGTAAAATTTTGTGGCTAGAGCATTTTATGGATTATTCTCAAATAAGTGTAGACGAAAGACAGGTCGCTGATGTGCAGCGTGAAGCTTATCTGAAGCTGCGCAATATAGCCAAAAATGAAGGCCTTAAATTTGCCGCGAATCTTTACTGGGAAGAAAAGAACGGTAAAGAATACCTGATGCAAGAAAGAGCCGGAAAAATCAAAGTTGTTGGCAGCAGAGTTCCGCATATTGAAGAATTTTACCAGTCTTATACAAGTGGTCAAAAAGACGTTGTGCAAGAAATAATTGCGTTGCGTCAGCAAATTGACCATAACAAACATCAAATTAGCCGCAGCACGATAAGTCGCGTGCCTACAGACGCAGCATTAATCTTAAGAAAGCTTGAGAAAGATTCATTGCTAGGCTCACATTTCATAATAAGTGGCCTACAGTGTATATACGCGTATGAAACACATGCAAATGTACGTTTCAAGCAAAGCCTTCAAGAAAAAGACATCTATAATATAAGCAAAGCAGCAGCAAAATCTTTGGTTTTATTGGGTGCCATGGGCGACGAAAAAAAGCTTTTAAAAGCCGCGCAGCAAATAGACTCCACCTACAGGATTGTCGGCAGCAAAGGCCGCTATAAATTAACAAATAGGAACAATTTTAGCGTAGAGTTTGTATGTTCTGAAAATGTTGAAAATAATTGGATGCTAGAAGTACCGCGTATTGAATCTATAGCGTTTTGCGATAAAGGCTTACCAGTGCCATTTGTTTGTTTGGCACCACATATTTTTGCGCTGTACAAGTATTGGCAAGCACAAAACCACCAAGATAAAAAACAATCGACGCGTGCCGAAATTGATAGCAAACAGGCTTATGCAATTACAGACATGGTCAAACAAGAACTGGGCAAATGTATTTTAGAAGAAGATTACACATCTGTGCCTAATTGCATTACTATTCTTAAACAGCAACTTGCGACAGAGACACAGGAGTGTTTTGGCCGGACCTACGAGCTGTAGCATAATTATCGTTAAGCTTAGCGCATTTCACGCAATACAAACCACATCAGCGACCTTCAAGCACTATAGCCACCTCTTCTTAAACATAACCTTATTTTTCATAACGCGCAATATCATTAACAATTAAATTTTGCGACAGAGCCAAAATATTCAGGAGGAAAAAACATGAAAGACGATATTGTTTCTAAAATTGAAGCTGATTTTGAAGACCCACAGGAGGTATTTGAAACCCTGGAAGCTCTAGAGTCAATGAATCGTGGGCCAATATCAGATAGGATGTGTAGATCCATTGTTTTTTTGGTAAATGGGGATAGAGATAAATTACATCACTATATAGATCTAGCATTTCTAGATCCTCGTGATTTATTGTGGCAAGCAGAATACGAAGACCCAGAAATAAAAAAATATGATTTTAGTAAAAGCTTCGGCGAACAAGATCAAATACAAGCTTAGTTAATACTCATATTTACCATAAATTGGCTTTGTCACCCTTTAATCATGGTTTTCTAATTATTTACTGCTGAAATAATTCAATGAAATCTAGTGATAATCAATCTTAACTAAATAACTGATAAGGAATAGAAATAATCAGTTAATTTCCATAACATATATTATCAAATCGTTGTTGGCTGTGAAATTAGCTTTACTCACTATCTGCCAATGGTGCGTTTAATATAGCTACATTACTCCGCAACGACCTTATTTCGTCCTGTTTCCTTGGCTTTATAAAGCATTTCATCCGCGCGTACCAGAAGCTCTTCAATCGTTTCTTTTTCTGGCACCAGAGACACAACACCAATACTGACGCTATAATTCAACGAACATAGACGCCCACTTTTGTCGTTGTAAGGACATGGCGTTGACGCGACTAACTCACGCATACGATCAAGCACTTGGAAGGCCAGCTCTGCATGTGTCTCCCTCGGCAGAACAACGGCAAACTCTTCACCGCCAATACGCCCAATAATATCCCCGCCCCTCAAATGCTTACGCAGCATTTTTGAAAAATGTTTTAAAACAGAGTCTCCGACATCATGGCCGTAATTATCATTCACGAGTTTAAATTTATCTAAATCCATCAAGACAACAGACACTGATTCCTTGTCGCGCGCAGCTTGCCGTAATTCCCCTGTGGCGCTTTTTACAAACGCCCTACGGTTCCTAAGCTTGGTCAGAGGGTCTTCTAGGGCCTGTTTTAACAACAAGCGGTGATACACACTGATTTTATGAATTAACGGCCTAAATATAAGTATAGCCTCCAGCAGCAATACCAACAAAATGATAAAGGTGCCCATGACTTGAAGGCGGTGGTAGCCGTCAATTTTCCTGACCGTCTCTTCACGGTAGCCTTCAAGGGCGACATCAAAGCCCCCTGTTAATGCGCTAAGCAGCCCCGCGCTCAAGTTTTTTGACACAACCTCACAGACTTCTGCAGGCTTACCATATTGGTGGTCTTCATTACTACACAATGAAATTTTTTCTAAAAACAGGGCCATATTTGCGTTAATCTCAAAACGTGACCGGAAATAGATTTCTGATAAACGTGCACTGATCGTCTTCTTTTTTCCAACCTTCTCCGTCAAAAAATCATGGCTCGTTTCAACTTCTTTGATCGCCTGTAACAACAGCATACGATCAACCTCGCTAACGTGTTGTTGATAATTACTAATATGGTATGGAATGCGCTGTACTAACCCGCGTAGGCGACTGATATGATACGTTACTTCAGTGCTCTCTGTTTGTTTTTTCATTATATAATACGTCGTGCCATGCCCAGCTAACGTAAACAGTGCGATAACAGAGAACGCGACAATGTAAGCCCATGAAAGGGCGTTTGCGGGATTTTTAACATTATATAAGGACGCAAGAAAAGACATTGTTTGATATCGCTATTAGAAGAGAGTAAATGAACATATTAGCCTAATAAGAATAAACTAAAACCATGTTTAAGAGTAGTCGTTATAAGTAAAAAAACCTTTAACAGAACAACAATATCTGCTTGTTATAGAACAACTTTCTTGATATCGCAACTTAAAGACCCAACAATACTGCGTGCAGCCTCACAAAAGCTCTCGCTTATATCAGTAATTTGCAATGCAAAGCGGCCGTTTTTACCAATTTGAGCCTCAAGCCAAGCATGTTTTTTCAAATAAGTGGCTAATTTTTCTGGGATCAGCTCATCTTGACTAACAACACGAACATCTGCACCTAAATAACGTGATATTTTTTCTTTCAGTAAACAATAATGGGTACAGCCTAAAATAATAGAATCTATATTCTGTGCAACAAGTGGAGTTAAATATTTATCAAGCGCTTGATCTATGAAATCTGCGCCCCCATGCTCTAACATCGGGACCAATAATGGCGCGGACTGCGCAAACAGTTTTATGTCGGCGTTGATCTTGCCGAGCTCTTCTTCATAAATACCTGAATTGCACATCGCTTCAGTAGCCAGCATTCCAATGCGGCGCAAATCGTGCTCTGCTGCGTATTCCAGGGTTGGTACAATGACCCCCAACACACGGCGATCCGGATAGGCGTCAACTAAATACTCTTGTTGAATGCGGCGTAAAGCAAGCGCGCTTGCGGTATTACATGCGACAATGATTACTGCACAATCTTCTTCTGCGAACAGGTGTTCAATTGCGTTGCGCGTCAGTTGATACACAGTATCCACAGAACGCCTGCCATAAGGCACATGCAAAGTATCACCTAAATAAACATAGTCATATTCAGGTAAGCGCGCCCTCATGGCGTTTGCAATATATAGGCCACCAAGGCCTGAATCAAATATCCCAATTTTCATACTCAATTGAATAACCACTCCCGGCCTGACTGTAAAGACTAATTGACAATAGCGGGCAGCAATGTCATTAAAAACAAGGGCTTTCTTTATAACAATGATTCATTATGCGATTTAAAACTTCATTATTCACATCGCCGCGCAAGTTCGATTCTGGGCGCTGGAGTAACATGCGTATCGGCTTACTTGGTGGTTCGTTCAACCCGCCGCATGAAGGCCACGTTTACGTCAGTGAAGTGGCAATGAAGCGCCTGAACTTAGATGCTGTATGGTGGCTCGTCACCCCGCAAAACCCGTTTAAAACAGGCGTAGAAACTGTGTCATTTAATGAGCGCATGTCAATGTGCCGCGACATTAATACTGACCCACGTATGGTCATTTCTGATATCGAACACCGCTTTAAGCTTAACCGCAGTATAGACACAGCGCGGTTTGTAAAGCACCACTACCCGACGACCAAATTTGTTTGGCTCACAGGTATGGACTTGGTTGCAGAGATTCCCAAATGGAAAAACTGGACAGAGTTATTAGCAGAAATTGCCTTCGCACATATTATCCGGCCGCCGACACCGGCATTGGTACGAAACTCCCCTATTCGGCAGCTAAAAACGCAAAACCACATATTTAACCCAACAACGCATAATGCAAAGCACATATCGTTAGCGCCGTCGCACACATACTGGATCCTAGACGCACGCGGTCACAAAGCGTCATCAACTGAAATTCGTGCAAAATTAAAGCGTTATACACCACAGCGACCAGTGCTTCCGCAAGAGCCACAGTAAAAAGAAATACACATTTATATTACACTGCAACATACAAAAATTTGCTGTAATGCTGATTTTAAGGTAAAATAGAGGTATGTATATGGGCTTAAAGGCAACCATAGTTCTAGAGATCGGAGTTTTATGCAGAGCATAACATCCTCAACACTCTTAAATACTTCCCCCGACAACAACATTGCCGGATATAATTTCTTCGTATTTGCTACATTTTTAGTGCAGCTACGCAGAATAGCTATGGAATGGTTTTTATGCTTTTGTTCAACATCAAGTGAAGGAGATTGCGAAACTTGACAAATTATACGGGCGATTATGCCCTTGGACCTGAGGAAATTAAGCAATTAGTTATTCAGGCACTAGATTCAGATAAAGCAGAAGATATTGAAGTGATCCCTCTTCCTGCACAAACATCCATAGCCGATTATATGGTTGTAGCAAGCGGAAGGTCTACACGACAAGTCGTTGCCTTAGCTGAGAAGCTCAAAATAAGACTGAACCTTGAAGGTATCCAAGATGTTAAAATCGAAGGTACAGAACAAGGAGATTGGGTTATTGTTGATGCAGGTGACATTATCATCCACCTATTCCGTCCAGAAGTTCGTGAATATTATGGCATTGAGAAGATGTGGCGTCTGAATCAGCCCATAGAATTCCAGGATAGCTTTATCCAATAAAAGCTTAAATTGGGCAAAGAAGCTGTGTAAACATTATGTTTGTTTGCATGCGCATATAGGATATCGCGATAATAGCTGCTAAAACTATGCTGAATTACAGCTTAGATATATGTGGAGATTAGTAGTAATGCGTATTGAAATCATTTCTTGTGGTCGTCTAAAAAGAGGCGCTATGAAAGATTTACTTGATGAATATCAAGGGCGCATTCGGTGGTCTCTCGCCATCCACGAAATTGATTCACGCTACCGCGAACCAGAAAACCAGCAATCAGACGAAGAACGTAAAATACTTGAGAAGCTTGATTCTCTAGCTTTCGTCGTTGTGCTTGATGAACGTGGCAATGGCCTCAAATCACTAGACTTTGCCAAAACTATTGAGAACTTACAAAACACTGGCGAGAACCATATACAGTTTATAATTGGTGGCGCCGAAGGCCTGACCGAGAAAGTGCGCGATAAAGCGAACTTACTCCTTAGCTTTGGTCAGCAGACATGGCCGCATATGATGGCGCGTATTATGTTGTTAGAGCAAGTTTATCGTGCCCAGCAAATCATTGCGGGTCACCCGTACCACCGCGAAGGCTAGTATATAAGGTCTCACTATGAATCGGCTTAATTCTATTACGCGTTATTTTTATATTTTTATAATCTCCTTCTCCTTATGCCTCGCATATGCGCAGAAATCCTCCGCGCAGGACGTCGATGGCACGAAACGCCTTGATGACATTCAACGTGAAATCGACACCGTCAATCAGGATAAAAAGAAGCTCGCCATTCAGAAAAAAGACTTAGAGAAAAACATCCAAAAGCAAGAAGGTGGATTACTCGGCCTGTCTGCTAAAATCCAAGGTAATGAGCTCAATCAAAAGCATTTAAAGACGCAACTTTTAGAGCTTACTGAAAAGGAAAAGGTTCTTAATGCATCCTTTAAGGCAAGAAAAATTGATGTTGAACGTTTGATTTTTGCAATGATACGCCTCAAAACCATTCCCACAGAAATCATGCTTCTGCAACCTGATGGCTTATTAAAGGCCGCGCAGGGCAGCATGGTTATGGGTGGCGTTCTACCGAATGTTGAAGAGGACTTAAAAGAGCTCGCGCAGGAGATTCAAGGCCTGATGCTCTTAAAGGAAGAAATTCAACAACAAAAAGAACAAGCCGAACAGGTAAAACGTGAGCTTGCCCAAGACCACAAGAAGCTGGCGAGCTTAATTGAGCAGCGTAAAACGGATTTATACAACACCAATAAAAACCTTCACAGGCACCAATTAACGCTTAGTAAATTAAGCAGTGAAGCCAAGGACGTAGAAGATTTATTAAACAAGATCGCGCAATTGCAAAATATACCTAAGCCAAAATCCGCACCACGCACACAAAGCACAGCAAAAGTGTATAAAAAGCAAAATGAAAAACAAGTTCCCCGTAGCGCGCAACGCAAGCATAGCAACCGCAAGGCAGTGCAGGCTCCGCAAGGCATTACGCCCGGCATGCCTGTGGTCGGTCATGTAAACGTGAAATATGGACAAACTGATGATATAGGGGCAAGAAGCCAAGGCTGGACAATCACCACCCACGAAAACGCCATTGTCACCGCCCCGTTTGCTGGAACCGTTAAATATACAGGAACGTTTAAGCGTTACGGACAAATCATACTCATTGAACATGATGAAAATTATTTCAGCTTAATTGGCGGAATATCCGAGATTTTTGTTCTACCTGAGACAAGAATACGCAAAGGCGCGCCTATTGCAAAAATGGGAGAGATAACAAAGAGCAGCGGTGAAATTGGGCTTTATTATGAAGTTCGGTATAAAGGTAAACCAGTCGACCCTAATAGGTTGTTATCATCCAGAAAATTATAGTAGTATAACAAAACAATTTGAAACGTTTAAATATAGGTTCTTTCCATGCACAAGCCATCTGTACGCAAGCTAATACCCCTTCGTTCTTCATTAACACTGGTAAGCTTTGCCTTATTAACACTGTTTACAATTACCCATACACAAAAGGCATGGGCCGAAGAAGATGACAGAATGGCTGGCGCCCCGATGAAAGACATCAAGTCTGAAGGCGATTCAGTTTATGATAAACTAGACTTGTTCGGTGTGGTTTTTGAACGTATTCGCGCACAATATGTTGAGGACGTTGAAAGCACAGAGCTTCTAGAAGACGCGATCAATGGCATGCTAACGTCACTTGATCCGCACTCTTCTTATTTAGACGAAGATGATTTTGATGATATGCGCATTGACACTAAAGGCGAATTTGGTGGCCTCGGCATTGAAGTCACTATGGAAGACGGCCTCGTCAAAGTCGTTTCGCCAATTGATGAAACTCCAGCATCTGAAGCTGGTATACAGGCAAGTGACTACATCACCCATTTAGACGGCGAGTCGATTATTGGCCTTAGCCTTAGTGACGCGGTTGACCGTATGCGTGGTAAGGTAGGCACGAATATTGAAATCACTATCCGACGCGAAGGCTTAACAGAGCCCTTGCAAGTTGTGTTGACCCGCGCGAACATAAAAGTAGAGTCGGTTAAGTACAGAGCGGAAGATGACATCGCTTACATACGCGTTAGAAAATTCACGCGCAACACAACAAGCGGTACGATTAAAGCTGTTGAAGACCTAAAAGAAGAAATTGGCCCGAAACTAAAAGGCTATGTTCTTGATTTAAGAAACAACCCTGGCGGCCTACTTGATCAAGCTATCGGTGTGTCTGATGTCTTCCTTGATAAAGGTGAGATTGTTTCAACGCGTGGACGTAATGACCGTGACACGAAACGTGACAATGCCACTAAAGGTGATTTAACAGACGGCCTACCAATCGTTGTTCTTATTAATGGCGGCTCTGCATCTGCATCTGAAATTGTTGCGGGCGCACTTCAAGATCACCGCCGTGCAATTATTATGGGCACGCAGTCTTTTGGTAAAGGCTCCGTACAAACTGTTATTCCGCTGCCAGGACATGGCGCAATGCGCTTAACAACAGCGCGCTACTTCACGCCATCAGGCCGTTCGATCCAAGCAAAGGGCGTTGCGCCTGACATCGTCGTTGAACCGTCAAAGGTTGAATCTCTACTTCCTAAAGGCGCGTATATTAAAGAATCTGATTTGCACGGCGCATTGGACAATGACAAAAAGAAAACGACAAAAGATAAAGCGAAAAACGACAAAGACGCAAAATCAAAGGACGCCACCGACAAAAAGGTCGATGATTACCAGCTTATGCGTGCCGTTGACTTGTTACGCGGCCTGTCGCTTTACAATAAACCTGTATCTCAACACATAGAGGAAATTGTGAACGGCACTGCGGCGGTAACTGCGCCAGAAAAAGAATAACGGACACTATCGCGCCGTCCACCAGTTTACGATGTGAGAATTATGCCGCCGAAAAAGAAGATTAAAGACAACGTATCTAGGTCGTTTAAACTTCCTAATAAGTTTAAGATGTTTCTATCTTCTTTTTCTATGCCGGCCTTTGTCCTCACATTAGCGATTGGTACGACAGCCATTTTTGGTGCTAGTTTTGCCCTATACAAAACCGCAGCAGGGCCAAATTACGAAGCATGGCCTTATGTTGAAATACGTATCGCAACCATTCTCGATGAAACATTGGACACTGCACAGCCCACTGCACAAGCCACTGACACACAGACGCCGGCAGAGCATGGCGATATAACAACATCAACCGCTCACGAGCAGCAGCACGACACGAACGCCGTAACGCACAGTACGGCTGAATATGGCATTGAAGATGACAACGCCTATAAGGTCAAGCTTAGCCATGACGAAACCCTCTACAGTACTATAGACAATGGCATTACGGTCCCGCGTCGTAACAAAGAACAAACCGTATTTAGCGCCTATAAGGCACCGTTATTTGAAGCGTTAAAGACCAGAGCATATAAAGGCACCGTGTCATTAGTCATGGTCGATTATGGCTTGTCCGATAAAATTACAGCGCAAGCAGCGAGAGCTTTTAAAGACCTGCACATCACGTACGCATTATCCCCGTATGCACTTACCCCGCAAGAGAAAATAGACAGCGCTCGTAAAAACGGTCACGAAGTTTGGCTTACACTACCGCTCCAAGCGAAGCATTTTCCGTGGAATGAAACAGGGCCAATGACTTTGCTGATTAAAAGCAAAGCGAATGAAAACCGGCGCCGTTTAATCTGGTTACTTTCTTTGGCAAAGGGCTATACGGGCTTAATGGATGTACAAGACAGCTATTTCACCACATCGGAATCTGAACTCAACAGCTTGTTTTCGGCGCTCTATGAACATGGCGTCGCCTATATCACATCGGACGATACAGACGCAGAAGTGATAGAATCAATGGCAAGGGGCGCCAAGGTACCATTTAGTCAGAATAATTTATGGCTGACAAAAACAGGGCGTATGGACGAGCTCGACAAAAATTTAAAAGCATTAGAAAAAATGGCAACAGAGCAAATAGATCAATCCTCTGTTACCGCGTTTTTTCCTGCATACCCAAATGTAATTGCACGCATCGCCCAGTGGGCAGATCAATCAGCGAAGCAGCAAGGCATCATCTTTGTTCCTGCTAGCTATAATATGAGTGAATATAAATAACCCTTTGCCCCAGCAGGATTCAAATAATGAGTAACGCAGCAGACCACCGCCACCTCCCTTACCGCGCATGTGTCGGCATTGCCTTGTTTAACAATGATGGCAAAGTCTTTGTTGGCGAACGTATAGACTCACCTGGCGCATGGCAAATGCCACAAGGTGGCATTGATGAAGGCGAAGACCTAGCTGCTGCCGCATATCGTGAGATGCTTGAAGAGATCGGCAGCGATAAAGCTGACATCCTTGAAATAGGGACGAAAAAACTACGTTATGATTTACCTCCGCATTTATTAGGTCGGCTGTGGAAAAACAAGTATCGCGGGCAAGAACAAACATGGATCGCCCTGCGTTATACAGGCCAAGACAGCGATATAAAGCTTGATGCACATAGCCCTGCTGAGTTTCAGCGCTGGAAATGGGTCGAGCTAAACGACATACTTGATCTTATTGTCCCTTTCAAAAAAGACACATACCAAGAAGTCATCAATATGTTTGGCAAATTTGTTACGGATAAATAGGCTTTATAAACTTATCCATTAGCGCCTTATGGGTCGCTGCGCTATTCGCAGAAATAAGGAAATCCTTATGGTCTGAGGGCTTATAAGCGCTACCATCCCATTTACTAACAACTCCGCCGGCTTCTTCGAACAGCAAAGCGCCTGCAAGGTGATCCCAAGGCATACTATGATGCACCATATAGAAATCGGCCTGGCCTGCGACCATATTCAAGTAATGCACCCCTGCAGAGCGCAAATTATCAATCTGTTTTAATTCCGCAGCGCAGTTTTGGAAATGTGTTTTAAAAGGAGTGCGCCCACTATAAATAACCGGAGAGTAGCCATTTAACTCGGCCAGCGTCGCTGTATTTGAAACATGCGTTGGCTGCCCGTTTAAATAGGCGCCATCACCTTTGATAGTACTGACGATATCGCCGGTTTTCGGCTGATAAATCCACCCACCTATTGTTTCATTGTTTTGTACCAAAGCAATAATAACAGCGAAGTCATCATGGTTATTTACAAAGTTATAAGTGCCATCAATCGGGTCAATAACCCAGATGTAATCATCAGGCTTAGACTGCGTAAATATATCTAACGATGCCTGCCCGGCGGCCTGTGCCTCTTCGCCTAACACAAGGCTGTTTGGAATTAGACGTTTTAACTCATGCGTTAAGAACTTTTCTGATTCTGTATCCGCAATGGTTTGAAAATCCTGCGCGTGTGCCTTGGTCACAACTTGGTCAGCAGAAAGCGCATTGAAATACTGCTTTATAACCTGTGTCCAGCATGTTTTTTGTAGCTCTTCAACATCAAGGCGCAATTGATTGAAATCCATTTTTCGGCTTCCTTATGTTTATCTATGTAAAGACGATATAAGCATATCGTGTAAAATTCGCCAAGTCTTTTCACTATTCGCGCTCAGGATACCAGCGCGAACTCCTGAAACAGATGGTTTAATATGTCGCGAATTAATATCATAGGGCGAGCCATCCCAGTTCGCCGCATAAGCCCCCGCTTCCTGACATATAAGAACCCCTGGAAGGTGATCCCATGGTTTTAAGCGCGTAAACATCGTGAAATCTTTACGGCCATGCGCGACGTCTAAATACATATGCGCGGCGCAACCAGTAGAATCGACCATATTTACACCTTGGCCATAAGCAAGAAAGTGGGCTTTATCTACTTTATTCATATAACGCAGGGACGTGTAGCCAGTGAGTGCCTGAGTTTCATCCGTCGTGCTGACTTTTATTGGCTTGCCGTTAGTATGCGCGCCCTCACCTTTGGCGGCTGTGGTCATTTTGTCATTCACGACATCATAGATCCACGCCTTGTGACACACACCATTAATCAACATAGCGACCATAACGCCAAAAACATCAGAGCCTTTGACAAAGTTGTTTGTGCCATCAATCGGATCAACGACGAATATGGGCTGGTCGCCATGAGCGTGAATATCAGATAAATCATACTCCCCGCGCGAAATAGATTCCTCGCCGACAATTAAGGCACTCTCAAGGTACTGTTTGATATGTTTTTGCAGGTAATATTCAGCTTCGGTATCCGCAATCGTAACTAAATCACGAGGCCCCGTTTTAGTGGTGACATCATCGTCTTTTAAGTTACGAAAACGCGGCAGTATAATCTCTGCTGCGCAATTACGAATAATCTGGCTAATTTCTTCAATCATAAGACCAAGCCTAGCATTTATTCCACGGGATAAATACTAAAACGTTGGGTGAAACGCCCTAAATTCGCAGCGGAAAGACGCACTTCTAAATGAATTCTATTCTCGTCTGTTACGGCATTACTAAGTACAAGGCCATGATTGTACAGCCATGATTGCGCCTCGCCTGCTGCGGGGCTAAGCAAGAATTCACAAGCCGTATCTTCCTTGGTGATAATCTCACCAACCAGATCAAGCAGACTATCAACCCCTTCAGAGGTAATCGCAGAGACAGAAACCTGTCTTTTCTCAATTGATGTTTCTGGGGCAAGGCCGTCTTCAAGCAAGTCGACTTTATTTAGGACTTCGATGATTTTTGGGTTATCGCGATAACTCACCCCAAGCTCTTCAAGAACTTGAATAACGTCTTCACGCTGCTGCGCGGTATCAACCGCCGACATGTCACGTACATGCAAAATTACATCGGCATATTGTACTTGTTCTAACGTTGAACGGAATGCGGCAATTAAATGCGTTGGCAGCTCTGATATAAACCCAACCGTATCGGATAAAATAATCGCCTTATCATTAGGCAGCTTTACTTCACGCATTGTAGGATCAAGCGTTGCAAACAACAAATCCTGCGCAAAAACATCTGCGCCTGTGACGTTATTAAATAATGTAGATTTACCTGCGTTGGTGTAGCCAACAAGCGCGACAATTGGATACGGCACTTTCTCGCGGCTTTCACGCTGCAGATCACGGTTTTTCTTTACGTCACCTAGCTGTTTCTTGAGGCGATTGATTTTGTCATCAATCATACGGCGATCGAGTTCGATTTGCGCCTCACCGGGGCCGCCCATAAAGCCCGAACCACCACGCTGGCGTTCCAAGTGCGTCCATGATTTTACCAAACGTGAGCGCTGATAAGACAGGGCAGCAAGTTCAACTTGGATTTTACCCTCTTTGGTTTGCGCGCGCTCTCCGAATATCTCTAAGATCAAAGCGCTACGATCAATCACTTTGCATTTCCAAGAGCGCTCAAGGTTACGCTGCTGCACAGGCGAAAGGCTGTGGTTAATAACCACAAGGTCAATTTCTTGCTCTTTAACAGTCTCACCAATGCGCTCGATAATGCCTTTGCCGAACAAGACCCCTGCATCAACGCGCCGTAAGTTAATGGTCTCACCGCCGCGAACGTCGAGCTCAATGGCTGCAGATAGGCTTACGGCCTCCTGTAAGCGAGCTTCAGGATCACGTATGTAGTTTACGGTGCCTGCTTTGCGATGTGCAGGAATGATAGGTTGTATAATATAGCAATATTCGCCCATATAATTTGGTACCTTTTATTTGCCTAAATATAAATATATCCCCTGTATGAGCCGCACACAGAGGATATTAAAAAACTGAATGATATTTTCAATTACTCGCTTGAGCCTTCTTCACCATCATATAAAGATAGTGGGCCTGCTGGCATAATTGTTGATATCGCATGCTTGTAGACAAGCTGTGCATGGGATTCACGACGCAGCAATACGCTGAAGTTGTCGAACCATGTGATTACACCTTGAAGCTTTACGCCGTTTACTAAAAAGACTGTAACACTTTGTTTTTCTTTTCTTAATTTATTTAGGAACACGTCCTGTACATTTTGTGTTTTTTCAGCCATAAGCTGTTCACCCTCTCGCTATTTATAATTGTAGGCTTTAGTAACGCATATCAATAGTAAAGTTTTTGCATTGCATCAAGCTTTTTTTATATTTTTTTAAAAACTAACCGCTTCGCGAAGCTCTTTATAATTGTTACATATGCTCGGCATTTGCGTTGCAAAAACCGTTTTCTTTAAGTCATCGACATCCCCTAAACCATAAGTTACGAACACACTTTTAACCAGAGCATTTTGAGCCGCGATCATATCCGTTTCTGTGTCGCCCACATATATAGCCTGCGCTGAGGTCGCGTTTAAGCGTTTTAAAGCGAGGTTAATAGAGTCGGGTTGTGGCTTGTCACGCTTTGCAGTCCCCGCGCCTATAACCACTTCAAACATGTCTTGCCAGCCCAGCTTTAAAACCTCACGATCAAGAAAACGCTGCGTTTTATTGCTGACAATACCTAGAACATAACCTTCATTATGCAGTTTGCAGATAAAATCTTCAGCGCCATCAATCGGCTTTATAATATCTAAGTGATTTTCTTCGACATAAGAAAGGTAGATTTTTAATGCTGTATCAACATCATTCTGGTCATCGAATAAGTGGCTATAAAGGTCGCGCGCGGTTAGACGTATATTCTTTTTCGCGTCTTCATCTGTCCATAGCGGCATTGAGAAATGACTAAAAACTTGATTAATGCCATTTTTGATGACGTCATAGTTATCAGCCAATGTACCGTCCCAATCAAATAATACTACCCGTTTTGTCATCAACTGTGTGCCTCGCCGCTAAATCAACCTGATACGGTAAGAAAAGAAACGCTCAACTTTTGCGGTTTCAGATTTATCAGCCAGAATAATAACATGGTCCCCCTCACGAATAATCGTATCGCCATATGGGATGATGATATTATCATCATGGACAATCATACCAATTAAAATGCCGCGCGGAAGCTTTAGCTCGGATATAGGGACATTGGCGATCTCTGAATTCTCTTGCACCACAGCCTCGAACACTTCGGCAAAGCCATTTTTCAAAGCATGTATGTGTTTAATACTGCCCTTACGAACAAATTGCATGATTTTTGAAACAGTTGCCGCCTTTGGTGACACCTGCACATCAATGTTCAGGGAGCTGATTAAGTCAGTATATAACTCGTTCGTCACTAAAGACAGCACACGCTGGCAGCCCGCCTGCTTTGCAATAAGCGATGACAAAATATTCGTCTCATCATCATTTGTAACTGTGATCAAGGCATCTGCATTTTCAATATTCGCCTGTGATATAACACCTTCGCTTAAGCCGTTGCCTTTAAGAACAATCGCCTTGTTATTAAGCTGCTCACTTAGATACACAGCGCGCGCTGCATCACGCTCAATAACTTTAAGGTTCACATTGGGCCGTTTACGAATAATGGTGCGGGCCAAATTCAGTCCAATATTACCACCACCAAGAATAACAACGTTTTTGGCCTCTTCTTCGTCGTGCCCAAAGACAGACAAAACACGCTGTATATGGTCACTATTTGCGAATAAATAAACTTCATCACCGACAAGCATTTGGTCATGAATATTCGGATATATCACCTCATTACCACGTAGTATAGCCGCAATCTTTACGTTCAAATCAGGGAACAATGCCATTAATTGCTTTAACTGCGTGTTCACAACAGGACAGTTTTCTTCACAGCGCACACCAATTAAATGCGCACGACCGTCTTCAAGTGAGACAACATTCGAGGTACCAGGAATATCCAAACGATTGAAAATAGACTTTGCGACCTCCACCTCTGGAGAAATTATGAAATCAATTGGCATATTTTCGCGTGAAAACAGCTTGTGCCATAACGGGTCAAGAAACACGGGGTTTCTCAGGCGCGCAATTTTTCGTGAAACACCGAATAAAGAATGCGCAACCTGACAGGCAACCATATTAACTTCATCAGAATGCGTTACGGCAATAATCATATCCGCATCAGCTGCCCCCGCCATCGCAAGGACATCAGGGTTAGATGCATGGCCAATAATCCCATTCACATCCATCTCATCGTTAATCCGGCGAATTAGAGCGCTACTATGATCCACAATTGTAATGTCATTGTCTTGCTCTCTTGATAAGTACGACGCAATGCTATAGCCAACACGCCCGACACCACAAATGATTATACGCATAAAATTTACCCAGTCTTTTTGTACGATTTATTAGCTACGCCATCTTCACCGATTTGCGCAGTGCTGTCTAGTGCCTCCGCAGTATCCTGCGTATTAATTTCAAGACTCTTGATCTTCCTGTGTAGCGCGGATCTCTCCATGCCAATGGCTTCGGCAGCCTTTGTGATATTCCCACTAAAACGCTGCAGTTGTGCGCTCAGATAGTCACGTTCAAAGTTTGCGCGCGCGTCTTTTAGATTCATATCAAGAAAATCTGCATGCCTTTCAACAACAATACTTTTTGGCAAAACAGACAAAATTTCAGGCGGCAAATCGTCAGGCTCAATAATAGTTTTTCCTGTTGATGACTTCATAATCGTTAGCCATTCAATAACATTGCGCAATTGACGCATATTACCAGGCCACGCATATGATTTAAGTGCTGACATTGCTGATACTGAGAAAGAAAAAGTCTCAAGGTCAGACTTATTACACAGCTCCCGTGAAAACTCTGCGCAAAGCAGTTCAACATCTTCCTTACGATCCTTCAGCGAAGGCACCTGCACTGAAACAACATTCAAGCGGTAATATAAATCCTGCCTAAACGCGCCGCTTTGAATTTTTTCATTTAGGTCATAGCTTGTTGATGCAACAACGCGTATATCAAGGCTAATCGGCTTTGTGCTGCCAAGGCGCTCAAAGCGCTGCTCCTGTAGAACACGCACAAGCTTCCCTTGCGTTTCGAAAGGCATATCGCCCACTTCATCAAGGAAAAATGTTCCGCCATTACAGCGCTCAAATAAGCCAACGCGCTCAGGCTCACCCTGTACGCCAGCTAAACAGCCAAATAGCTCAATGTCGAATTTGTCTGCATGCATCGAACCACAATTTACCGCCATAAACGGCATATCCTCGCGCTCCGAGCTTTCGTGGATCAAGCGCCCAATAAAGTCTTTGCCTACCCCTGCCTCGCCCGTAAGCAATATACGGCTATTGGTCGGGGCAACCCGCGTAATAATTTGACGCAGGCCCTCAGCGGCGTTGGAGCGTCCAACAAGGTGGCGTTCCTCTTTGCGTTGCCCGCTAGTTTTCAGCGCCTTATTTTCACGCTTAAGGCTACTTAACTCAATTGCCCTTGAAACAAGCAGTAATAGGCGCTCTGTTTTAAATGGTTTCTCAATAAAATCAAAGGCGCCGATTTGCAGTGCCTTGACCGCTGTTTCAATATTTCCGTGGCCGCTCATCATCACGACCGGCAACGCAACATCACGGCTAAGCTCTTGTATGTCTGTTAATATACCAAGGCCGTCTTTCGCGCTATTCTCAAGCCAAATATCAAGCAAGACCATATCAGGTCGCTCGCTTTCGATTTGCACGAAGGTTTCCTGATGCGTTTCAGCATAGCAGACATTATAACCTTCATCTTCAAGAATGCCGCCGACTAGAGCACGAATATCAGGTTCATCATCGACAATTAATATTGTTGGCATTGGTTTGCTCATGCAACGGCCTCTTCATGCTTATCTTCAATAGACTTAATTGGCAGCGATACCACCACACATGCACCGCCCTCGTGAAAAGCCTCAACGGCTAAGCCGTCTTCATGCATTGCAGATATCAAAAACTCTGGTATCCCCATATATAGGTTGCCATTATGGTCTTCTATAATTTTTTTCACAATAGCCAGCCCCAAACCAGTGCCCTTCTCCTTGTGGGTAATATAAGGCTCGGTTAAGCGTGATCGGTCAACTCCATCAGGGAATCCAGGACCATTATCTTTAAAGATAAAGAATATGCGGGACTTGTTTTCAAACGTATAAATCCGCACCTCTCCATCTTCGCGCTCACCAACTGACTGCACAGCTTCAATCGCATTTTGCAGTATATTGGTGAAAACTTGTCTGACCTGCTGCGCATCGGCAAAAACCATGGAAGCCATAGATGAACGATCTTCATCGCGAACCTCCATAGTGATATTAACCTTATCATGAGCATGGTCTTCAAATATAACCACCTCACGGAGCACTGCAGCCGCGTTGACATCACTCATTTTAGGATCTGGCATACGAGCGAAGGATGAAAACTCTTTAACCATATGCCCGATATCATTGACATGGCGGATGATTGTCGAGGTACAGAGCTGGAAAGTCTCCCGATCTTTCTCTTCTATCTGCTTGCTGTATTTCCTTTGCAGGCGCTCTGCCGAAAGCTGTATAGGGGTCAACGGGTTCTTGATCTCATGCGCGATACGGCGCGCAACATCAGACCATGCAGCCTTACGCTGCACAGCTTGTAAATCTGTAATGTCATCAAGTGTAATTACCGCGCCGACCTGCTGATTGTCTTCCGTTTCAATCGCTATCCGTATAAGTAAGACACGAGCGCCCAAAGTGCTATGGGTGATAGAAAGCTCAAACTGAGAAACTTCATCAGGCTTTGACAGCGCACGCGTAAAGTAACTTTCTATGTCGATCAAAAAATCATTTACATTCTGACCTACGAGCTCATTGTTTGTGTGCTCTAACAAGGTTGACGTCCTAGTATTTACAAGCGTAATTTCATTGTCATTATTCACAGCAATAATGCCATGGCTCGCACTTGCCAAGATAGCTTCCGTGAAGCGGCGACGTGTATCAAGCTGCCTATTAGCGTGCATCAATGCATTACGTTGTTCTTTCACCTCACTGGTCATGGTGTTAAATGACTGCGCAAGGTAAGAGAAATCTTTGAACTTCGTATCTTCATTAAGCTGTACCGACAAATCGCCTGTACTAATGCGCTCTGCCGCTGTGATCATGTCTGATATGGGCCTTACAATCTGTCGTGCGAAATGCAGCCCGAGCCATGATGCCACGACGATAAGAAGCATCGCGACCACAATGTAAATCATCGTGATTGTGACTTGCAGCCCGGCATATCGCCCTTCTAGAAACGCATATTGTTTGGATGCCTCGCGCGTTACTGACACGTGCGAAAGCACGGTGGGATCAACAAAACGCCCGACCATTAAATAGACATCAATATAATTATTCAGCTTCACAATCGCATGCACGCGCTCGGCATCTCGGTTGGTGATAACGACCACCTCACCCTTATTCGCTTCGTCAACATTATCCTTCACCATTTTAATCAGGCTATTTTCAGCTGCCAGACCAAAGGCCTCTATTATTGAACCGTTCCCTGAAAACAGCCCAATTTCGGAGAAGTTACGTATTGTCGATTGCGTTTCTAAAATACGTTGTAAATCTTCTGGGTTCGCGGATATTATTGCAGCTTGGCGGTCAAAATCACTCGCCGCGGCAAGAATATCTGCGCGCACAACTTTATAATGCTCATCCAAATAGGCTTCCGCGACTGCATTCGCATTATTTACAGCAAGGCTTACGCGTTGATTAAACCAAGACTGGATACCGTAATGAAAAAACATGGCTGAAAAAATTGCCATCAGCAGCGCTGGCGCTAAAGCAAGAAAACCAAAAATCATCACTAACCGTGTTTGAATTCGTACGCCTGTTGCCTTTTGTGGCTTCGAAATGGTTTTACTTTTTAACACGGCAAAAACACGTCTGAAATTCAGAAAAGCCAAAGCAAAGAGCAAAGCGAGGTCTATTTTCAACAAATCAAACAATAAATGCGGATTGTCACCGAAAGGCGGAATTTCGGTTAACGCCGCATAAGTTGCAATTACGCTAATAACAGCGCATAGCATGATAACCGCGCCCAAAATGTCTTCCACAGCCTTGCGCGGCTTATCACCGCCCTTAACTTTTAATGGCGGCTCTGCTGTTACTATGTTGTTATTCTGCTGCAAATCTCTTTTTAAACCTTAATTGTTTACCTTGAACAAGAAGTGTTTTATGAATATATCCATACGCCTTGGAATGCAAGACAAACAGGATTTAGAACACAGCTTAGCCCATGCAAACAAAGTTTCACGTTATAATCGTCGCCGCAGGCTCAGGATCAAGATTTGGTGATAACACACCGAAGCAATATTGCGCGCTAAACGGCAAACCGATCATTCGATACTGCCTTGAAAGCTTTCTGTCATGCGAGGCTTGTCAGGCCGTCTACATTGCGATCAACCCGCAGCACAAGCCATTGCTTGATAAAGCGTTAAGCGGCCTCCCACAGTCTGCTCTAGACAAAATCACAGCAATAAACGGCGGCGCGGAACGTTATGACAGTGTATACAATGCCCTCTGCGCCATGAGCGACATTGAAGAAAACGCCCCCGTATTGATCCACGATGCAGCACGCCCTTTCATTGATAAGCAGCACATCGAAAAAGTCGTAAAGCTAACATCAGCTAACGGCGCGGCGACCCTCGCCGTCAAGGTTGTCGATACATTACGTTATGCGCAGCAGAGCCATATAAGCGACAGTGCAGACCACCCTAACCGTAATGACTTATGGTCCATCCAAACACCGCAAGGTTTCAAATACGGCCTTATCCGCAACGCACATGAGCATGCACAGAATGACTTACTCGGATACGATAAGGTCACAGATGACACAGGGTTAGTCCAAAAAACAGGACAGCACGTTGAACTTGTGACTGGCAGCCGTTTGAATTTCAAAATAACAGAAACAGAGGATCTTATTATGGCTGAACACATTTTAGGCCAAAAGAAAATCACAAAAATGGCCACCGGCTACGACGTTCATGCTTTCGAAGAATACGAAGTTATCGGCAACCAAATCAAGCTCGGCGGTATCAGTATACCGCATAAATATGAACTTAAGGGGCACTCTGATGCAGATGTCGCATTGCACGCATTGACTGATGCACTTTATGGCTTGATTGCAGATGGCGATATTGGCGCGCATTTTCCGCCATCTGATGACAAACACAAGAACCAAGACAGCGCAGATTTCCTCACCGCCGCAGATAGCGCGGTTAAAAATGCAGGCGGCGCCATCAACCATGTTGATTTAACAATCATCTGTGAAAAGCCTGCTATTGGTCCACATCGCGACAAAATGCGCGAAAACATAGCGCGCATAATGAAAATCGATATAAAAAGCGTCAGCATCAAAGCAACAACGACTGAGGGCCTAGGATTCACAGGCCGCAGAGAAGGCATTGCCGTGCAGGCCGCCGTTACTGCAGATTTTGTTTAAAGGACAGTCGCGCTATGATTAAAAAGATTAAACAGAAAATTGAAAATGCGCGCAAGCAACAGCTGCTTGCCCTGCAAAATGTAAACAGGCGCAAAGCTTATTTCTGGCTTTCTACCTGGTTTGGCAGTGGGCTGATTACGCCCGCATCAGGCACGTGGGGTACATTATTCTCAATGCCATTTGTTATCGCGGCATATATATTCGGCGGCGCCCCCGCTCTGATTATTGGTTGCGCCTTGATTTTTTTCATTGGCCTATGGTCTGCACATCAATTTGAAAAAGACAGCAAAGCACATGACAGCTCAATGATTGTCATAGATGAAACAGCAGGTATGTTCTTAGCTGCGGCCACTGTAAACGGCAGCGCCTTATCCTTTGTGCTCGCGTTTATTTTATTCCGCTTCTTTGATGCGGTGAAACCTTGGCCGATAAGCTGGCTCGACAAAAAAGTGGATGGTGCGTTTGGCGTAATGATCGACGACATTGCGGCGGGGCTTTTTGCCGCCATTGCCTTGTGGGGGATTCATGGATTTATCTAATAATGCCGAAAACGTCATTAAACATGCCTGCGCCAACGGCTATGTGATATTAAGCGCAGAATCCTGCACCGCGGGCCTTATCGGCGCGACGCTCACGGAATGCGCAGGCGCATCAAAAGCCTATCACGGAGGCTTTATTGTCTATGACGATCACGCGAAGCACACATTTATTAATGTCCCGAATGATATATTGCTCAATCAAGGCGCAGTCAGCCCTGAATGCGCCAAAGCGATGGCCAAAGGCGCGCTGGATGCTTACCCGCACGGCAACTTATCTATCGCAGTTACGGGTATTGCGGGGCCTGATGGCGGTAGCGCCGCCAAGCCCGTGGGGCTGGTCTATTTCGGTTGCTGCAATAAAAAAGACGGCAAGCTATATACAGAAAAGAAAATTTTCACAGGCAGCCGCCAAGATATTCGCGCACAAACCGTATTGCATGCGTTAACTATGCTCTTAGATAACATGCTTAGCTAGCCCACCATTTAACGTTATGTTAATGCTACTCTTGTATAAATATCGATATATTCATATTTTAAACAAAGATTAGCATGGCAAGATTCAAAAACAGTTTTTCTAGTGAAGATGCAGCAGTGCTTATAGATATAGCAAAGCTGCCTGAAACCTACGAAGCGGCCCTATTCAAAACAGATAGTCATGAATCTGCACTCGCAGCTATGCATGAAAGCGCGCCCGCGAACCTACAGGACAACATAAATTTATTTAGAGTCGAAAACACAACGGCTGTCACGGCCTATGATGAGCAAACAAACAGCCTCACCATTGCATTTGACCCCACTCTTTCAAAAGGAACCGTTTTCAACAATGCCGATAAATGGGATAACTTCACCAGAGGTAAAGAACCACACAGCCTTGGCGGCGAAGTGCATGGCGGCCTTTACAGCGATCTGGTCAAGCCGCATGATGGTACTCTTCCCGGTGACAATATGGTCGACGTCATTAACGGTGTGATTTATGATTATGCTTCACGTACAGATCAGGATTTAAAGGTCAACTTTACTGGTTTTTCAAAAGGCGGCGCGCAAGCCGCATTAGCCGCAGGCGAAGTTGTTTCAACAGGTATTTTTGATGATAATCCAAATATTAAGCTCAATAATGTTTATTCTTTTGCGCCACCAGGATATGGCGACCAAACATACATTGATAACTTTAATGCGCAGGCCGAATCCCTCGGCGCGAATGCATGGACAATCGAGCTGCACGGCGATATTTTACCGACAATACTCACCCCAGAGGGCGGTAATTACTTTACGCAATATGATTACAACCAATTTGGCAACCGCGCCTACTTAACAAACACAGATGACGGGATACAAATTAACGAAAACCCGACAAGCGAAGAACTCACAGCCTTACGCGCTGCGCCCGTTGACGGGAATAACTATCACAATTCAAAAAGCTATGTTGCTGCGGTTCAAGCCGTAAAAGAAACCGAGCAGCCAAACAATCCAAATGCAGAACCGCCAATTCAAATAAACCTTCTAAACACCCCTTCAGCTACAGGCTTTGAAATGTAGCGATTCCGCTGTGGTCAAGCGAAAAACCCTTGAGATTTTAAAATAAAAATCGGAAATACAACCGCAAGACTCTTGACGAACGAATCAAAATGATTCATGATTCAGAGGTGTTATCAATCACCCCATCAAAAGTCGAGTCAGAAAAAATGTTGTCCACAAAAGATTGTCTAAACCAAATCCTTAAAGGTGATTCCATCGAATTGATGAATAGCCTAGAGCCAGAATCAGTCGACTTGGTTTTTGCGGACCCGCCATATAACTTACAGCTTAATGGCGATTTACACCGCCCTGACAACTCAAAGGTCGATGCCGTTGATGATGAATGGGACAAGTTCGATTCACTCGTCGCTTATGACATGTTTACCAAAGCATGGATGGAAGCCGCGCGCCGCATATTAAAGCCAAATGGATCAATATGGGTTATTGGCTCATATCATAACGTATTCCGCATGGGCGCTTCAATGCAAGATTTAGGCTATTGGATTTTAAATGACGTTATTTGGCGCAAGGCAAACCCCATGCCAAACTTCCGTGGTCGACGTTTCACCAACGCACACGAAACAATGATCTGGGCGTCCAAGTCACAAGACTCAAAGTATCGATTCAATTACGAAGCTATGAAGTCGCTGAATGATGAGCTTCAAATGCGCTCTGATTGGTTCATCCCAATATGTAGCGGCAACGAACGCCTTAAAAAAGAAAATGGCGAGAAGGTTCACCCCACACAAAAGCCGGAAGCATTGCTTTATCGCGTACTGCTTGCCTCCACACAGCCCGGTGACGTTGTTCTGGACCCATTCTTTGGTTCAGGCACAACAGGCGCCGTCGCGAAGAAACTCGGCCGTAACTTTATTGGACTAGAGCGTGAAGACGAATATATCAGCTACGCGCAAAGCCGTATTGACGCTATTGAGCCTAACCCTGACCTTGATAGCATCGAGATTCCATCAAAGCGTGAAGCGCAACGCATACCATTTGGCTGGCTAATTGAACGCGGCTTATTAAAACCGGGCGCAGTCCTCACAGACAACAAAAACCGCCACCAAGCCAAAATCGGTGCAGATGGTAACCTGATTGTTAAAGATGGCAAAAACAAGTTTAGAGGCTCTATCCACAAGGTTGGCGCAGCGATACAAGATGCCCCATCATGTAATGGCTGGACATATTGGCACTATAAGGAAGATGGTAAGTATCAACCCATCGACCAACTACGCCAAAAAGTCAGAGACCAAATACAGGAAAGCAAGGCCTAAGAAATTACACCGAAGTAAGAACTGTAAAATAAGCTGGGCTGCTAAAGTCCAGCTTATTTTTTATCCTCAGTGTCAGAGGCCGCTTCAACGCTCTCACCGCTTGATGTTATAAAGCTCTTGCGGCCAGAAGAATTACCGAGCCCTTCTTTAGGGTCAAAGCTGAAGAGCGAAAAGCTCTCATCTTGATTGGCAAATATTTCAACATTCACAACTTCACCATAAAGTAAGTGACCGCCGCTTTCTGTTCTGCGGATATAATCAAAAATCTCTATGTCATAAAAAGTATAAGCGATACGGCCTTGTACTTTTTGGTTATAGCTATTATGGCGCTGGACATACTCAATATATTTTTTCGCTTCCTCCGCAGGCACCGGGATCTCTTTAAGCGTTAAAGGGTACTTCAGGCTAACAGCCACGTCGTTAAGCATGTACTGCTTATAATTCTCCAGAAAGCTTTGGTGGATAGTGCAGTCCGCCTTTACTGAGTTTTCAAAACGCTTCACAGGCAGAATACGGATTGCATCAAATTGCGTGTCTTCTGAAAGTGTAAATGTTGATGTTTCTTCATCAAAGCGCTTCAAGCCAATAGGAACACGAACGCGTATTCGCCCAGGGAACATTTGGACGTTTTCATCAAGGAAATCTTTGTAGCGTTTTTTAATCCGCGTCCATTCCAAGTCATAGTTCATATAACGCTTAAACAGTTTACAGTCATTTAAAGCGATAAAACGCAGGATGTGGTTTTCATCCTCCATGTCGTAACCACCATAGCGCCACAATATAAACTCAAAGTTTTTATATGTAGGCTCCAGATACTCATCACTACGATAAGGAATTTTATATTCCGATGGCGACGCATTCACATTACGCCCAGTATTAGCCACTGCATAGCTTGCCGATGCCGCAACCAAAACAGCTATAAACATGGTTGTTAGTATAATTATGTGTCTCGTAAACATTCGTTCCCGCCTATAGGATGCTGCGAACTTTATTAAATAAAGTCGGCAATTTTAAGCTGTTAAGCTGATGATAATCTACCCAAGTAGAATCTACACTAGCAGATAATGACATGTTATTAAAATATTCAGCATCAACTTTAACCACATATAACTTTAACTTAAAATGTGTAAAGACATGTTCAACAAATTGATAAGAATCCACAATTTCTGAAAAACCAACTAAAATATCCTTGTCATTTCTACTGTTTAGCTCTGTTGTAGGGAAACCCAACATTTGCGCGAGCAGGCCTTTATCTGGACGGCGCTCGACCATTACAGCCCCCGCATCATCAAGCACTATGAAGCAAATCGCCTCACGTTGAGGCACAGTCTTTTTCTTTTTTCTCGGTAGCTGTAATGCGTCACCACTAACATATGCTTTACAGCCGCTCATTAATGGGCACGCTGAACATTGCACCTTTTTGGGCTGACAAATACGTGCCCCTAAATCCATTAAAGCCTGCACGTATGATGATGGCTTTTGATTCACCTCCCCGTTACACATAAAAGGAGCGATTAGTCGTGAAAGTTCACTTTTGGCCTCGGGCATATATGTTTGCACATTGTAATAACGCGCAAAGACACGTTCTATATTGCCGTCAATCGTCAGTCGTGGCTGATTAAATGCAATAGAGGCAATCGCCCCCGCAGTATAAGGGCCAACCCCCGCAAGGCCGAGCAATGCTTTTTCATCACACGGCACAGCGCCACCATATAAGTCAACAATCTGCTTGGCACATTTATGAAGGTTTCTTGCACGACTGTAATAACCAAGCCCTGCCCACATATCCATGACATCTTGGCTGTCTGCCTGCGCCAAACAATCAATACGGGGCCAGCGTTTTATAAATTTTTCAAAATACGGCTTAACAGCACTAACTGTTGTTTGTTGCAGCATAATTTCTGATAGCCACACATGATAAGGGTCTGGCACCTCACCCGCAATAGCGCGCCAAGGCAACTCGCGGGCATTTTCACCATACCAGCGCAATACAGAATCATTAAACTGCAAAATTTCTTGTGAATCAGCTATACTATTCGCGTGACTGGTTTTCATATTTAGTCTAACTTGCAAGTCTTGCAGAAAAATTCAGATTATATTTAGGATACTTTTATAGTATGTCATTAGGGCCAAAACAACTCTCTTATGCAGTTTCGAAAGTTACACGCAAGTCGTGTAGCAAGAAATTCATTTCGCTTGGCCGTATACTTGCCCATTGGGATCAAATCATGGGCGAAGAGATGGCACGCCATGCCCAACCCATAAAAGTCCAATACAGAAGACCAAAAAACCGCCGCGAAAAACCTTCCGCAACGCTTGAGATAGCAACGCCTAGCGCGCAAGCAACCTTATTACATTATCAGGTCGACTTAATACTGGAACGCATCAACCGCATTTTCGGTGAGCGCTGGATTACCGCAATTAAGTTTGTTCATATTCCTGCCAACGCATCGAAAAAACCATCTTTTAGAACCCAAAAACCGACCCTTACAGCCCAAGAAAAAGCCGAACTAAACACCATATTGGAAAATATTTCTGACCCTGAAATGCGCTTGCGACTTGAAAGTTTAGGTAAGGCTATGCTAGTTGATAAGCACAGAAATTAAAAAGCCGACGAGCTTACGTTCAAATATAAGGAAATAAAGGCATGAAAGTTAACGCAAATACGATACGTAAAGGTAACGTTTTGGATTATAATGGCCGCCTATGCGTCGTTGAAAAATACGAGATCATAACGCCTGGTAAAGGCGCATCAGTCATGCAAATTGAAATGCGAGATATTAAAACAGGCAACAAAGATAACGTCCGTTTTCGTACACAAGAAACTGTTGAACGTGTCTATCTGGAACAAGAAGATTACCAGTATTTATTTGCCGAGGATGGTAAGCATACCTTTATGCACCTTGAAAACTATGAACAAATCGAAGTGCCTGACGACGTTATTGGTGCACCCGCGCAGTTTTTGCAAGAAGGTATGGTCTGCGTTATTGAAACATTCGAAGGCCTCGCGCTAAGCGTGACAATCCCTGACACTGTAAAAGTTGAAGTGCTAGAGGCCGACCCTGTGATCAAAGGCCAAACAGCGACAACATCATATAAACCGTCTGTTGTAACTGGCGGAATCAAAGTTATGGTGCCCCCGCATATTGAAGCCGGCATACATATCATTGTAAAAACTGAAGATGCCAGTTATTCTGAACGCGCAAAAGACTAAATCTCAAAATTATAAGAATTATTAAATAAGGAATAAAAACTCATGGTGGCACGGACCCCAACCCTAAACGTAATGATGCGCGCAGTTGAAAAAGCTGGTCGTTCTTTAATCAGAGATTTTGGCGAAGTTGAAAACTTGCAAGTTTCTGTTAAAGGCCCTGCTGACTTTGTATCAGCCGCCGACCAACGTTCTGAGCAAATTTTGCACGAAGAACTTACAAAAGCCCGCCCTAATTACAGCTTCTTGATGGAAGAAAGCGGCGAAGTTAAAGGCTCTGACGGCGAACACCGTTTTATCATTGATCCGCTTGATGGTACATTTAACTTTTTACACGGCATTCCACATTGGTGTATTTCAGTTGCACTTGAAAAAAATGGCGAAATTGTATCCGCTGTTATTCTTGACCCAGTTAAAGATGAAATGTTCTCAGCCGACAAAGGCACTGGCGCCTTTTTAAGACATCGCCGCCTCCGCGTTTCTGCGCGCCGCGAACCAAACGAAATGGTTATGTTTTGTGGTCACCCCGGTCGCCAGAAAGAACATTTTGATAGCTTTTATACAGAAATGCGTTTGGTCAGCTCTGTTTATCCTGGCGTACGCCGCATGGGCGCAGCCGCCCTTGATATGGCCTACGTTGCAGCAGGCCGCGCTGATGCTTTCTGGGAACGCTTTATTCACCCATGGGATATTGCTGCGGCAAGCCTGATCGTCAAAGAAGCAGGCGGCTTTGTTAGAGATTACACTAACCCTAAAGCAAACCCAGTTTATTCAGGTAATGTTATTGCAGGCCACGAACATGCGGTAAGTGAACTTAGCGGTCTTTTAAGCAAGGCACATAAATAATAGTAATGACACGCGCAGCCCTTAAACATATCCAGCACATCGCACTGAAAACAACATTCAGTACATTTCTGGCTGCGCTTGTCATTCTTCATTTTACCCCCACACAAGCAGCGGATGATGTTATTGATGGTTATGAGCTACCGTCAATGTTCGAAGATGACATCAGCACACCTATACCCGACCAATCTGGCACGACGCAAAAACAAGCTCCTGCACCCCAGACGGCTCCACGCGCGGCTGCAAAGCGACAACCTAATACAATGGATACTGAGCTGCAGTATGAAGAAACATTTAAGCCTATTGTTAACACAGCATCAAAGAAGTCGAAGCTGCCAAAAGCGGCAAATGTTCTTTTGCCTATAAAAAGACCAAATAAAGTTATGCCTCTACGGCCGCCTTCCATTGCAGCAGCAGCAGCAGCAGCACCTAAAGCGCCCAAAATTAAGAATGCGGTCACTGAAATCGTAAAATCGCAAGCCACCGCACCAGCCCCCGCCATGCCGAGACCAGAAACCCTCATAAAGCAAGCGGCAAAAACAGAGGCCGCGCCAAGCAACGCACCGCATAAAATAGAACCTACAAAAAGCGCGCCGCTGCCAAAGCAGGAGATTGACGAGCTCTCTCAGTCGTTATATGAACGCACAGATATAGCCGAGCGCCCAAAAGCGCGCCCCGCGAAAATAGCTGCGCGCAACAAAACAAACGTCAAACAAAACATGCCTGCCGTCCCACCTGTGGTTGTCGCCGCAACACCACTGGCGCAACCCGACTTTGTAAAGCAATCCAGCGCTGTAAAATCAATTTCTGCCCCGATGGCGACAGAAACACCGATTACTAATAACAAGTTCAGTAATATTTCTGTTGCGCTAGAATTGGAAAATATTGACGCCACCGCTAACGAGGCATTGGACGTTACGAATGTCATTGATGGTATTGATTCAAACGTTGCGACAGGCGCGCCCGTCAAAAACCGCGCCGAAGCTTATTTTGATACTACGCAGGCACACCAAGCCACACTTTTCTTTGCTTTTGGCGAAACCGATATAGCCGATGATATGAAACAAGAAATAGACACAGGCATCTTAAGGACGTTAGAAAATAAAGCTGATATTCGTATTGAAATTTTATCCTACGCACAAGCCGTTGATGACACACCAAGCTCCGCACGCCGCGTATCACTTGCGCGAGCACTGGCTTTGCGCACTTACTTGCTATCGAAAAAGATTGAAAGTCACCGCATTGATGTGCGCGCCTTGGGTAAAAACACAAACAAGCTCCCCATTGACCGTATTGACGTTGAGTTAATCAATTAACTTATTTATCAGATAATACCAATGCCTAAGCGTGATTTTTGGATGCGCTTCATGCGTTTATCTTGCGCCTGAACAATTAACGCATCAATCTCTTCTGGTGTTTCGACTGTACGGAAACTCTCTTCAGAATCGCTGCCTGTCTGTAGGTATAAAGTCGAAACATCGCCGCATCGCTCAATAAGCTCATCGCGCTCATCATTACTCTCATAACGAGCCTCTGCGTATAAAAACCTATCAGCATCAACAAGTCGTGGCTTCAGTTTCTTTTCGCCATCATTAATACCGTAGCCTTCATGCACCAATATTGTGGCTTTGAATAAGGTTGAGAGATCAATTTTTGCCTCAATCATGCATTCGTCCCTTTATGCTATTTGTAATCGTGCTTTTTGAATGCGGGTAATACGCTCATCTTCGGCGTCACGTATGAGAGACTTAATTTCCCCAACGCTTTCCTTAACGCCTTCGCAGTCATAGCTGTTATCTGAGTTTAGAAAATACACATAACTTAAATGCTTTCCGCCCGCCTTTGCACTCTCATGTTCTTGAGCGCTACTGTGAATATTATAATATCTCTTTATATCATTCACATTAAAAACTTGAACCCTGCCTTCATAGCCATCATCAGCCTCTTTTCTCAGGGTAACTTCTGCTCTAAATAAATCTGCTAAACTCGACATGGCGTTCTCCAATAATTTTTCATATTGATAATGCATAGCTTGTATTATGTCAATAAAAATCACGCCCAATTCAGAATTTGTTTGTAATTACAGTTATGCAGAGCTTTAAGATTGCCAAGTAAAACCTATATTGCTACATATGAACTAATCAAAAGATGTAATTCAAATGGACGATGTAAGGAATCTAAAAATGAACCTACAGAAAATATTTATGGCTATACTTGCGGTAACCGCTTTAAGCCTCATTGGTTATTCAATTTCCTCTCGCAGTGTCAACGCTGAAGCGGGCGAAGTTAATGTTCAACCGGCCACAGTAAAAGAAATGACCGTCACTACAAAAGAAACGATCACTACGGAAGTTACGGCTGAAATCGTCACTAAAGAAGAAGAAGAAGAAGACACCGCACGCCCCTCACCTGATGGCCTTGGAGTTTTTCCTGCTATTTCGCTCGGTGATAAAAATGCACCTGTATATTTAGTTGAATACGCATCACTATCATGTGGCCACTGCGCAGAGTTTCACAACTCTATGCTGCCACAGATAAAAGAAGAATTTATCGACAAAGGTCAGCTTTATATTGAATTTCGTGATTTTCCAACAAGCCAGTCAGGTCTAGATGCTGCGAAGCTTGTACGCTGCATGGCCCCTGCGCGTCAGTATAAATTCATGGATCTGTTATTTCAAACACAAGACGTGTGGGCATTCACCGAAGACCGCACACCATTATTCCAGCACGCAAAACTTGCAGGCATGAATGATGAACAAATCGAAGAATGTATTGCCGATAAAGAACTTGAGCAAACTTTACTAGACGGCGTTAAAAAAGCGCAAACAGCTTATAGCGTGTCTTCAACGCCGACTGTTGTTGCTTTCCCGACAAATGAAAAGCTTCAAGCACTTACCAACTTTAAGCTTGTGAAAAAACAAATCCTTCGTGCACTAGAAAATGCTGGCTCTACAGAAGAGTAAGTTAAAGGCACATCATACTGAATGATTAGGTTTTCAAAACTAAAGCTAAATGGCTTCAAGTCATTTATTGACCGTGGTGAGCTCGACATAGCGGTCGGGCTCACAGGCATAGTTGGACCTAATGGTTGCGGCAAGTCCAACCTTGTTGAGGCCCTGCGTTGGTGTATGGGTGAAAGCTCTGCGCGTAAAATGCGTGGCGCAGGCATGGATGATGTGATTTTCAACGGCACAGAGCGCCGCCCATCACGTAACTTTGCCGAAGTCACTCTTGTGCTCGATAACCAAACCCGCGAAGCCCCTGCCCCTTATAACCAACATGACGATATCGAGATCACGCGCCGCATAAACCGTGACAAAGGGTCAATCTATCGCATTAACGGCAAGACATCGCGCGCCCGTGATGTGCAGATGCTCTTTGCGGACACTATGACAGGGGCAAACTCACCTTCCATCGTTTCACAAGGCCGCGTATCTGAAATTATCAACGCCAAGCCACAGAACCGCCGTCATGTTCTTGAAGAATCTGCGGGCGTAGCAGGCCTGTACGCCCGCCGCCACGAAGCTGAGCTACGTTTAAAAGCCGCGGAGACCAACTTAACCCGGCTTGATGACATATCAGAAAGCATGTCATCGCGGATTGACGCGCTAAAACGTCAGGCGCGTCAAGCGGAGCGTTACAAAGAGTTAAATGCTGACATCCGCAAGTTAGAGCGCCAAATCGCCTATGTTGAATGGCATCAATCCAAAAGCCAGCAGCAAAATGCGCTGCGGATATATGACACGGTCGAATCCCTTGTCGCTGACAAAATGAAGAATGTGACGAGCCTCACCACCCAAACAAACGAATCCAAGCGTGACCTGCCGAAGCTGCGCAATGAACACATGAAATTGACAGCTGCCCTGCATAGTCAAACAATGGCCTTGTCGCGCCTTGAAGATGAAGAAAAGAAAATACAGGCATTGTTAAAAGACAGCGTGGAGAACCTTAAACGCGCTGAAGATGACTTAACTTATGAAACCAAGACATTAGACGACAACAAAGACCAGCTAATCAAAGTCGAAAATGAAGAAAAAGCGCTACATGAACACCTTGAAAATGAAGATGACATTATCAAGCCATTAGAGCAGCAGAAAATAGCCAGTGCAGCACAGGTCGAAGCCCTCGAAAAACGCCATCAGAAAGCGCTAGAGTTGCTATTATCAGCAAGCGCAAAGGGCGAATCGCTAAGCCGTGAACTCAGCCAAGTCACCGGGCAACGCGAACGCATCATCCACAAACAGCATGGTTTGGCAGAAACGCTAAAATTATTAGCACAAGAACAAGCCGCTCTGCCCAATATGGCGCAGCAGCAAGCCTTGCTTGAAGAGCATGAAGCCGCCATTGCGGGGCTCTCTAAAGTGATTAAAAATTGCGACGAAACCGAAGAATCCCTCAGCATCGAAAAAGACACGCTATCGTCACAAAGCCGAGAATCGCAGCAAAAAATATCCGCACTCGAGGCAGAGAAGAAGACGCTACAAAGCTTCCTTAGCGCGTTTGATGATAAAACCGTCCTTGACGACATGAATGTAACATCAGGCTATGAGGTGGCGCTCTCACGCGCGCTTGGCGATACGTTGCTTGCATCCACAGATGCCGAAATGGATAAAGTCTGGACAGGCAAGCCCTCCGCTGCTGCGGCCAAGCTTCCCGATACAATCAAGCCACTGCTTGACTACGTTGACGCCCCTAAAGAGTTACATGAAGCGCTCAAAGCCATTGGTATTGTGCAAGATCACACCCAAGGCGAATCCCTCTGCCGCAGCCTATCCGCAGGACAAAGCCTTGTCAGCGCAAATGGCTATTTATGGCGTTGGGACGGCTTTCACATGAAAGCAGAAGCTGCAGATCAGCTCGCCACCCACCTCAAATACAAGAACAGGCTCAAAGCATTAACCGCCGAGCTTGCTGAGTACAGCAAATTAGCACAGAGCGTAGAAGAAACGCTCACCACTTGTCACGATAAACTGACGCGCAACAAAAAGCAAAAGCTCGAAACTGCGCAGCAGCTAAGCACCAAACAGCGCGAACTTCGCCATTTAGAAAATGAACGCGATCAAGCAAGCTATAAAACCAAAGCCCTGAGTGAGAAAATCACGATCAACGGCGAAGCAACAAGCGAGTTAAGCACTGAGAAACTGCAAATTGACACGCTTATCAAGGAAAAACAGTTAGCCCTCGCCGCTGCGCAAGAAAATACCGAAGACGATAAGCAGGAACAAATAGACAGCTTAAAAGCGGAGCTAAACGAAGCACGCCTCATCCATCAAGATTCCTGCATGGAACTTGATAAACAAATTCAAGAACAGAACCGCCGCAAGGCCCGCATACATGCCATAGCCGATGAACGCAACGCCCTTAAAAACCGTACTATACGCGGCGCAGAACAGTTAAAAAAGCTCTCTGCTCTACTAGGTACACTGAAGCTACGTATTGAAGACAATAAGGATCGCCCCGCGCTAATTCACGCTGAAAAAGAGGCCTTTTTATCCGCGCGGAGCAATATTGAAGGAGAGTGCGACAAAGCATCAGATCGCCTTGCCAAGGCTGAAATGTCGTCAAGCGAGAGCGAAAAGCAGTTAAAAGCAGTCGAAGCCGAGCTTGCCAAAGCACGTGAAGACCGCGCCGCTGCACAGGCAAACGTCCACAACGCCGAAGTACATCTCGGCGCATTAAGAGAAAACATTCAAAGTAATTATCATTGCGCGCCAAATATGCTGCTGAACAAGGCTGAATATGCACTCGACCTTGATGATAGCGGCCAAGATATACCGCAGACCTTTAAACGCCTGCGCCAAGAAAAAGATAGCGCAACGATAAAGCGTGAGAAGATTGGACCTGTTAATTTACAGGCGTCCGATGAGTTAAAAGAAATTGATGGCGCATTAACGTCTATTTTGAAAGAAAAAGAGGATCTAGTCCTCGCCATTGATGAGCTACGCAAAGCCATCAACACCCTAAACACAGAAGCACGGGCAAGGTTAGTCGCAACATTCGAAGAGGTAAACGCCCACTTCAAAACATTGTTTACACAGCTTTACCGCGGCGGCGAAGCTTATTTACAGCTTGTTGATTCTGATGACGCATTGGATGCCGGCATCGAAATCTTCGCGCAGCCCCCAGGGAAAACAGTGCAGTCGCTCTCATTAATGTCAGGCGGCGAACAAACACTGGCCTCCATAGCGCTAATTTTCGCGATGTTCTTAACCAACCCGTCCCCTATATGTGTACTTGATGAGGTTGACGCCCCGCTTGATGACGCCAATGTTGACCGCGTATGTGATTTACTAGAAGAAATCTCAGCCCGTGGCCATACAAGGTTTTTGGTCATTACTCACCACCGCTTAACCATGGCACGAATGGACCGCCTTTATGGCGTTACAATGGCTGAACAAGGCGTATCGCAACTTGTATCTGTAGACTTACAACAAGAACTGGATTTTTTAGATGACGCAGCATGATGATAACAACAATAAACAAGACAATGTGGTAAGCATCACCACAGAAGAGCCCAAGAGCGACCATACAAAGCAGCATGACGATAACGAATCCAACGAAATTAACCTGCGGATTAATACATTAAAGGCCAAGCACGGCTTAAATCACACCGAAGACAAGCAGGCCAAAGCAACAAATGAAGGCGTTAAAGCGGGCGTTGAGCTTTTAACGCCGATTGTCGTGTGCTTTTTCGTCGGTATGGGGCTTGATAACTGGCTTGGCACGTCGCCCATCTTCCTTATGCTATTCTTTGTTCTGGGCGTAATAACAGGGTTTTGGAATATTTATAAATTAACAAAATAGGCTTTTCTAAATTTCGCTGTTGCAAACATTGGCAAAAGACGCTATTTAGTCGCTGCATATTGTTTTTTATGCGCGTAATATATGTAGAAACGAAACAAGATTGAGATATAGAGGTACATGTGGCTAGTCCTACCCATCAATTTGAGATTAAACCTTTAATCGAACTCCAGTTATCTGGCGTAGATTTGTCGTTCACAAATTCATCATTATGGATGGTGATTGCAGCGTTCTTGTCGATCGCATTTTTTGCAATGGCATCACGTAAGAATGCTATGGTGCCGACAAGAATACAGGCCGTGACTGAGATATGCTACGCATTCATCGCCAATATGGTGCGTGAAAATATCGGCACGCATGGCCGTCAGTATTTCCCACTCGTCTTTACATTATTCATGATCGTATTTTTGGGTAACGCATTAGGACTTCTTCCATATGCGTTCACATATACATCACATATCGCCGTTACTGGCGCATTAGCCTTAATGGTTTTCATTATGGTTGTGATTATTGGTATATTTAAGCATGGCATGCACTTCTTTAGCCTGTTTTTGCCACCGGGCGTGCCTTTATGGTTGATGCCGCTTGTTATTCCAATTGAAATTTTGTCTTTTGCAATTCGTCCAATTACATTATCGGTACGTTTATTTGCAAACATGATCGCAGGCCACATATTACTAAAAGTAATTGCAGGCTTTAGCGTAAGCATGATCAGCATGGGCCTTGCAGGTTATGCCCTCGGGGTTTTACCGATGCTGTTCAATGTCCTTCTCATCGGTTTTGAGTTTCTAATTGCCTTCTTGCAGGCTTATGTGTTCGCTATTCTTAGCTGTATTTATCTTAAAGATACGGTTGAGCTTGAACATTAAGCCTTAGTGATAAGTAATTGGATAACTTGAATAATTTTCATCTTTAAAACTAAAAACTAAACATAAGGAAAAGTTAACATGGAACTAGAAGCTGTAAAACTACTTGCGGGCGCAATCGCTCTTTTACCACTAATCGGTGTTGGTATTGGTCTTGGCACAATCTTCGGCTCTTACAACGAAGCTGTTGGTCGCAACCCAAGCGCGGCAGAAATTCTTGATAAGAAATTCTTCCTCACATTCGCACTTACAGAAGCTCTTGCGATTTTCGCACTTCTTATCGCGTTCTACCTAGTATTCGCAGCTTAATTTTTAAGCGCAATACTTTATGGAGTTAGGCAATGGCAGGTGCAAAACCTGCATTGCCTACCCCAAATTTATATGCATAGATTATATGCTCAGAATGACCTGAATATTAAGCAACTATATAATAAATTATAGAGATGATGAACATGAACAAAATTACATCAACCTTAATGGCTTTGCTACTGTGCCTATCGGCGCAAAATGCACATGCTGCAATTCAAAGCACTTATTCTGACGCAGATATCTTTATGACTGCAGAGCTTGATAACAGCGCCGCAGATCACAAGAACAATGTTATGCGCAGCTTTTCTGAGCTTAACAAAATGATTGAACCTGCCGCAGGCGAAAGCGAAAGCCACGCACAAAAAATGCACGACTCGCATCATGCGGCCGTCGATGGCGCACATGCCCCGGCAGGTAGCCACAACAGCGCAATTGACCACAGCGCCGAACACGGCACTGGTGGACTTCCGCAGTTTGACCCAACATGGTTTGCATCGCAAATTTTCTGGCTCACTATCACATTTGCATTTATGTATCTTTTCTTTGCCAAAAAAGGCTTGCCTGCAATAGCAAACAGCCTTGACGCACGAGAAACACGCATCAAGACAGACATAGAAACAGCAGAGAAGATCAATGAGCAAGCCGCTAGCGTCAAAAGCGACTACGAACGCACGCTCAAAGAATCCAAAGAAAAATCATCTGCCATTCTGAATGCAACGCAAGAAGAACTAAAAGGCAAAGCAAACGAGGCTGTAGAAGCCTTCCGCGCAAATCAAGATAAAGTTACGGCTGACCTAGACAAATCAATAGCCCGCGCAAAAGCTGCCGCGCTATCCGACATGCATGGCGTTGCCGCCACCGCTGCAATGCAGGCCGCATCAAAAATTATTGATGTTGAAACCGACATTAGCGCCGTCAAGTCAGTCGTTCAGAAACTAGATAAAGCTGCATAAGCAAGCTTTTGTATTAAAAGGACAAACCAATGTCAGAATTCTTTTCAGACGCTCAAAACTGGGTACTTATTTCATTCTTCGTTTTTGTAGTTCTTGCTTATAAGCTTGGCCGCGGATCAGTGACCTCTGCGCTTGATGCACATATCGAAACAGCACGCAGAGATGTCGCAGAAGCTGAAAACCTGCGCGTTGAAGCACAGGAACTGCTTTCAGACTACCAGCGCATGAAACGCGAAACAGCATCTGAGGCTAAAGAAGTTCTTAAAACAGCAGAAGAGCACGCACAGAAAATCCGCGAAAAAGCAGCTCGAGAATTAGACGCAGAATTAGCACGCCGTGAAGAACAGCTCAAAGAGCGCTTATCTTTAATGGAAGCACAAGCAATTGAAGACATGCGCAGCTACGCCGCAGACCTTGCGATCAAAGCAACACGCGAGATTATCATTGCTAATATTGATAGCAAAAAAGCAAAATCGTTAAATGATAAAGCCATTGCTGATATCGAAGATAGCTTCGCAGCCTAGATCACAATCACATTATAAATATTCTAAATAAGGGGCTTTAACATGACAGAAATTAAAGCCCCTATTTATCAGCTGCTCGACGTCATGAGTAAACTGCGTGACCCTGATGGCGGCTGCCCTTGGGATTTAGAACAAGACTTCGCCAGCATCGCCCCTTACACAATCGAAGAAGCTTATGAAGTCGCGGACGCCATAGATCGCGGTAACCATGAGGATATTAAAGAGGAACTCGGCGACTTGCTGTTACAGATTGTGTTTCACGCCCAAATGGCCAAAGAAGACGACCTGTTCACTTTTGATGATGTGGCGCAGACAATCACAGACAAAATGATATTTCGCCACCCTCATGTGTTTGAAGATGAAAACGCTGACAGCGCCGCAGATGTCCTTGTGAAATGGGAGCAGCGCAAAGACTTAGAAAAAGCCCAAAAAACTAAGGATAAGCCCGTAAACTCCAGCGCCCTTGATGACATTCCAACCAACATGCCCGCCATGCTGCGCGCCGATAAAATACAGAAAAAAGCTGTAAAAGAAGGCTTTGAGTGGAATAACGTCCTTGATGTCTTTGAAAAAGTCGAAGAAGAGCTCGCCGAGTTAAAAGAAGCCATTGAAAGCGGAGATCAAGACCATATTTTAGAAGAATACGGCGACGTCTTATTTACTGTCACCAATATCGGGCGCAAATTGGGCCTTGATAGCGAACACGCTATGCGCAAAACCAACCAAAAGTTTGAAAAGCGCTTCCGTGGCATGGAAGATGATTGCCGCGCCGAAGGCAGAACGCTCCGTGACATTGATTACGGCACACGCGAAGCCCTATGGAATAAACAAAAAACCAAATCAACTTGACATATTGCGCGCAGGCGTTTATACATAACTCCTCACAAAAGCAAAGGAGCTCTCATGATTGACGCAACCGGAATACTTCAAAAAGCCGCAAACTTATTCACTACCCGCGATGAACCTCCTAAGGCTGAACCTTGCATAGATGAAATTACCCACACATTCGCAGAAGACATACAGAAAACCTTCAGCGCGTATTTCAACACCCATTCCTCCGCCCCTACGTCCCTACCAGAAGGCTTAACAATACCTTGGTTTTCTGTTGAGGACAGCCGCTGGAACAAAGGCACGTTGACGCAGGGCTATATCAAGACAACAGGCGAAGTATCACCAAAAGGAAAGCACGTTGTCGATGTTTATGAACTGAGCAACAGCCCACACTTTACGTTTTACACAAAGGCTCCCCTCGCGCTCACAATATAATCGCTGTGCGCTCGGCGCCCAAGGCAAGGCTCAACATAACATTCAATAAAAATTGCAGCGCACAACAACCTTCTGTTGACATAAAACGAAATCACAGCTACTAACATGCTAAATAAACCTGCATGAGGGAGCGCATGATGGCTTTAGATAACCATTTAACAGACATATTTAACAAGCTAAACAAAGATATCGACAAAGTAATCGAGACATCACAAAAGAATGATGGCAAACTTGTTGTTTATCCTGGCGGCGTTAATAATGGTAAGCAGCGCCTCAAAACCTTATTCGGTCTTCGTTCTCAATACTTTCACGGTATCGATAAAGAAGACTTTGCCAATAACGAGAAGTTCCAAGAATTCTATGACGGCGTGAAAGAGCGCGGCTACCGCCTTTCTGTTGAAGAGGTTAAGCAGCCAGTAAACTATGCTAAGAATTTGCTTACTAAAGCATCTGTAGGCATTGGCGGCGGCGCGTTACTCTGGAAAATTGGTTTTATGCCATTTCTAAAAATTGCTGGCGTCGGGCTAATGGTTGGAGGCCTCGGCCTTACTGGTTTAAAAATGAGCAATGTTGGCAAAGCAAAAGTAACCTTCGATATTTATAAGCCTGAAATTTAAGCGCTTACCATCATATTATCCACAGCACACGCAATTGTGACGTAAAAACCATATAGCGTGACACGGACATATTGTATGATCTTATATGCAATTTAACTGTTCATATAAGGATTATATCTATGCCCTCTTCCGCTCAGCTGAAACCCGGTGTCGTATTTGGTGAAACATATAAACAGCTTGTAAAAGCATGTAAAGATGGCGGCTATGCACTGCCCGCTGTCAATATCGTTGGTACAAATTCATTAAACGCTGTTTTAGAATCCGCCGCAAAAAATAAATCAGACGTTATTATTCAGCTTTCCAATGGCGGCGCAGAATTTTATGCTGGCATGGGCTTTGGTGACAGCTTTAAAGCAAAGGTTCTTGGCGCAGCCGCAGCCGCGCAGCACGTGCATTTATTGGCCGAGCACTATGGCGTTTGCGTTGTTTTGCACACTGACCACGCGAACAAAAGGCTTGTGCCTTGGGTTGAAGCACTTATCGAAGAAGGCCGTAAATATAAAGAAATCCACGGCGTTCCATTATTTACATCACACATGATCGACCTTTCTGAAGAAGAGCTTGATTACAACATTTCAGAATCAGCACGGATTTTAAAACTACTTGATGCGCTGGATATGAGCATCGAAATTGAACTGGGCTGCACAGGCGGTGAAGAAGATGGCGTTGGTAGTGACGATATTGACGATGCGCGCCTTTACACCCAACCAGAAGACGTGTTGCTTGCCTATGACACACTAACCCCTCTAGGTCATTTTAGCGTCGCGGCATCATTCGGCAATGTGCACGGCGTCTACAAGCCTGGTAATGTTGATCTGCGGCCTGATATTCTTAAAAACTCACAGGCGCTCGTCCAAGAAAAGCACGGCCTAAATGCGAATCCTATTGATTTAGTCTTCCATGGCGGGTCAGGCTCTGAAAAAAGCCAGATCACTGAAGCGATTTCTTACGGCGTGTTTAAAATGAACATTGATACGGACACACAATTTGCCTTCGCTGAAGCGATTGGTGATTATGTAGAAGCGCACCCAATGGCGTTTAACTATCAAATTGATCCAGAAAATGGCGAGCCCTATAAAAAGCTCTACGACCCCCGTAAATGGTTGCGTGAAGCTGAGAAATCTATGATTACGCGCCTTGACGAAGCTTTTGTTGATCTCGGCTCAAAAGGCAAGTCCTTGGCAACATGTAAAGACCAAGCGGTTGCCGCTTAATTTAGCGCCGCATTACAATCAATGTTCTAAAGTAACGGGATGCCACAGCACATCATCAATATGTGCGGCGCCCGTTATTAACATCACAAGCCTATCAATGCCTAGCGCAATGCCGCTACATGCAGGCAAACCCTGCTCTAATGCGGCGATCAGATCCTCATCTACGGGATAGCGTTCGCCATAGATTTCTTGCTTAGCGTCCATTTCGCTCACAAAGCGCCTACGCTGCTCTTTAGCGTCCGTTAGCTCCCCAAACCCATTAGCAAGCTCCACACCAGCTATATAGACCTCAAAACGCTCCGCATAGCGTGGGTCTGAGCATTTAACCTGCGCTAGCGACGCTAAGCATTTAGGGTAATCATATAATATAGTCGGCTGATCCATTCCCAGATGCGGCTCAACATATTCAAGCATCACACGATGAAACAAATCATCCCATCCATCATCAGCCGCGACATGCAAGCCCTTGGCGGCAATCACCTCTGCGAACCCGTCACGGTCATCTAGGAATAAGTCCAGATCAATCTGCGCGTAGCGTGCAAAACATTCCTTAACGCTAATTCTCTCCCACGGCGCGGATGCATCCACCTCATGGCCCTGCCATATATAAGTGTCCACGCAAGCAATGTCGGCACAATGCTGTATCAGTGCAGCAGTCTCATCCATAAGGGCTTCATAACTAAACGCTGTATTATACCATTCAACCATCGTAAATTCAGGGCTGTGCAGTTTTGTGTCATCCGCATTTCTAAACACGTGGCATATTTGATAAATGCGCTCTAAGCCTGCAGAGAGTAATTTTTTCATACCAAATTCAGGGCTGGTATGCAGGTATAAGTTTTGCTTGCTTTGCAATGAGACATCTTTATATTCCGTTTGGAAGGCATGTGTATGGGTAGACATACATGGGCTAGTCTGTAGAATTGGCGTTTCCACCTCAAGGTAGTCGCGCCCATCGAAAAAATTGCGTATCGCGCTGATTATGGCCGAACGCTGCTTTAAACGAGCTATTTTTGCCTCAAAAGTAACTTTTTCAAAAAACATACTTGCAATCCTTTAGGAAATTATGTAGAAACACGTTCGAAATATACATTAGGAGCGAACACAATGAAAGCCGAAATTCATCCTGATTACCATGACATCACAATTGTGATGACCGATGGTACAGAGTACAAAACAAAATCGACTTGGGGCAAAGAAGGCGACATCATGCGCCTTGACGTTGACCCACTGTCTCACCCTGCTTGGCAAGGTGGAACGCATCAAGTTGTTGAAAAAGGTCAGTTATCTAAATTTGAGAACCGTTACGGCGCTCTATTTGGTGCAAAAGAGTAAGACTTTTAACATTTTAAGATTCGACCTTTCGGGGTCAATTTCAACAGCCGGGACGCAGACTCTCGGCTGTTTTTATATTAGTCGACCATAATAAAAATTATAAAAAAAACAAAAAAATAAAACACGGGGAATCATCATGGCTACATTTACAACGCGACAAAACCTACAAAATAATGCGCTGACACTGACTTTTACATTCAATGTAAAATCGCAAGACAACCGCAGCATACAGCGCCAATCTGAATGTGTGATAACAGCGCCTAGCAATTTGACGATAACGCCAGCGCAAGCAAACGAGATAGAGATGCACTACACAAATCAGTACTGCATTCACGCCGCAATGACACTCGAAACACATTCAAAGAATTACAGCTACGCAGAGTACATGGCTGCGCTGCAAGCAACCCCACCAAAGACACTCTCTACAGCTGTGATCAGCCGAAAAGGTCTGGAAGAACTCAACGACCATGCAATGAATGCACATCGCGGCGCTTTGCGTGCTGAGCTTGAGGCCAATAAAATAGTCACAGGCAGTAAGCAGCTTGCGCTGAATACAGAGCTTAAATACACAATATAGCCTTACACACAAACTATGCGTTTTTATTGAGCCATTTAATGGCCTCGTGGAGGCACTCCTCGCTTTTAGGCTCAAATTTGTGTTCAACCCACCATGTTTCGACATGGCGTAAAGCTTTGCCTAAACGCACACCAGCATCATAACCTTCGGCAAGAAGAAGCCCACCATTTATTGGGAAAACTGGGCTAGGCCACGCCTTCACTTCAGATATAATAAATGCGAGTGAAGCATCGCTAACCTTACCTGTTACATGCAGATATATCGCACATTGCGTTACAATTTTATGGTTATAATGATATAAAAGGTAATCAATTGGTTGATGCGGGTAAGCTTCAACAAACCGCGACATTTCATCCAATGTTGATATCTCACGCTTCGATAGCCTTAAATCGCCTTTTACCGACGAAGCACCACCGGAACAGAGTAAAAACAGCCTGCCCATTGCGTCATTTGCAGAATGCGTTTTCTGCGCCGCGCAGAAGCTATCTAAGCTAACGACAGCGCTACCGAACCAAGCAAACATTGGGTAGTAACGAAGGGCGCTAATCGCGGCTTGTGGCCTCTCGCTTTCCAATATTTTAAACAGCTCGGCGGTAATTCTTTCTTTAGAAACGCTATCTAAACCTATGATTTCTTCTTTGAATATCGATAAGATTTCTGTATCTAGCGGCATGTTATAACGTGCACAAAAACGAAAATAGCGCAATATACGCAGATAGTCTTCCCGTACGCGCGCGCGCGCATCGCCGATGAACACAACTTCGCGCTGCTTTAAATCGGCAATGCCGCGCCCTGTGGGGTCATAAACATGCCCCTTCATATCCATCAGCAAACCGTTAAAGGTAAAATCACGTCGCAGCGAATCTTCAATCCAGCTTGTTGAAAAAGCAACAACAGCACGCCGCCCGTCAGTGCTTACATCCTTACGCAGAGTCGTAATTTCAACACTCACCTCGTCGCAAACGGCAGTGACCGTACCATGTTCAAGCCCTGTTGCTATCGCTTTAATGCCTGCGTCGCGCAGCGCCGTCATTACGCCTTGAGGTAAAATAGGTGTCGCGAGGTCAATATCACTATTGACCTGTTTCAAAAGCGCATCGCGTACGCATCCACCAACAAACAGGCATTGATTATCTAACGCCTGAAAAATTTTCTTCACGCCAGATTTTTTATATACCGCAGGAAGCGTTATTTTTTTTGCCGCAGGAAGATCAATCTGCATAACTTAAAACTTTGTCCTATTCAATGTCCACATCATGAACTTAATATACTAAAATATAAAACAGTATAACAATTCTATTCATTCTGATTCAAAGAAAAACCGGATAAAAAAGATGACCGACGATAACAGCTTACAAAACCAGCTTACAAATGCTTCCAAAAAACTCCAAGACATTAAAAAGCAGCTTTCGACAATTATCCTTGGCCAAGGGCGCGTCATTGACCTGACCCTGACTTGCCTTGCCAGTGGCGGCCACCTTATCCTTCTTGGCGTTCCAGGGCTTGCCAAAACAAAACTGGTTGAATCGATTGGTACAATCATGGGCGTTGATACGAAGCGTATTCAATGTACTCCTGACCTTATGCCTGCGGATATTATCGGCTCAGAGATATTAAGCGAAAGCGCCACAGGAAAGCGCAGCTTTTCATTTGTTAAGGGGCCTATATTCGCGCAGCTTCTTATGGCGGACGAAATCAACCGCGCCAGCCCACGCACGCAATCTGCCCTTTTACAGGCCATGCAAGAACATCAGGTGACTATCGCAGGTAAAACATATGATCTGCCGACGCCGTTTTATGTTCTCGCCACACAAAACCCGCTTGAACAAGAAGGCACATACCCGCTTCCCGAGGCCCAGCTTGACCGCTTTATGATGGAGATCCAGATTGATTATCCTGATATTGAAGCTGAGCGCGCAATGGTGCTTGCGACAACAACAAGCCAGTCACAAAAGCTAAGCGCGATCGCCTCGCCGAAGGACTTGCTTGAAATTCAGGATTTGGTTAAAGACATGCCGCTGCCTGAAACCGTTTTGGATTCGATTGTTGCGCTCGTCCGTAACGCTCGCCCTGAGACATCATCACAGCAGATCGTAAAAGACTACGTCACATGGGCGCCAGGCCCGCGAGCCACGCAGTCCCTTGCCCTTGCCGTACGCGCCCACGCCCTTGTAAATGGGCGCCAAGTGCCGACAAACGAGGATATTAGATCCCTTGCTAGCCCCATCTTGCGCCACCGCATGAGCCTTAATGCACATGCCATGTCAGAAGGCGTAACAATAGAACATATTGTTGAACACCTTATTGAAAACTTTTGTTAATTTAAAGGTTAAGGGGACATATAGTGGCTTTGTCACGTTTTATACCTAAGGTAAGAAACAACCACACGCTAAGCGCTGATTTTATCACGCTTAGCGCCGATAGCGCTTTGGCAAAAACCCCAAGTTTTGAGCACTTAATAAATAAGTTCAAAACGCCATATCTAACGACAGGCCACCAAGGCCAGCGCCGTTCAGGTACAGGCGCGGACTTTTGGCAATATAAAGAATATCAAGACGGCGATAACAGCCAAAACATCGACTGGCGTAAATCAGCCAAGGGCGACACGCATTATATTCGTGAACGTGAATGGGAAAAATCACAGACCATATCCATATGGCTCTCACGCAGTAAATCAATGCAGTTCGCCCATGCATCAGACGCGTATAGCAAAACGCAATACGCCACAGTGCTCGCATACATCCTCAGCGCTAAGTTCATGCATACAGGTGAACAGGTTAAATTTATAAATGCACAAATCAAAGGGCTGCACTCTGCTGCACAGCTGCCGCAGCTTGCCCACGGCTTAACGCAGCACAGCACGCAAATTACGCCGTATCATAAAAATGATATTGGACTTGCAAAAAGTTTCCCGATCCTTATCTCAGATTACTGGGATGATTCAGTCCGAATAGATAGCCAAATCAGGCAGCTTAGCGCTGATAATTTTCGGGGCCTCGTGTTACAAATTGTATCACCAGCAGAGCTGCATTTGCCTTATAAAGGCCGCGTTCTTTTGGAACATACAGCGCAAGGCGCAAGCGATAATTTTACAATCAGTAAAATAGAAGACGTCAAAAAGGAGTACACGGCGCGGCTAGATAAGCACCGAAGCAAATTGGAACATATCGCGCATAAGTATGGCTGCCACTTCCTGCAAATCAGCACAGAGCAAACGTTTGTTGACGCGGCAATGGCTATATATCGCTGCCTCGCGGGGCTTGCGCCGCGCGCTGATAATGTGAAGGGTGATTTATAATGCCATTATTCGCAAATATCAGCTTCATCACACCACAAATATTATGGTTCCTATTGCTCCTCCCTGCCCTTTGGCTGTTTTTTAAGGCTATACCGCCACAGCCAAAACCGCTTAACCTACCAACTGCACGTTTCTTACAGGGGATCGAGACTGAAAATGCTGCCAATGATGAACTGCCATGGTGGCTAAAGCTGTTACGAGTCGTACTTTTTGCCTTTATTATTATTGCCGCCGCAGCGCCTTATATAAAACCGCTTGAAGATCTTTCAATCAAAGGCGATGCACTCGCGATCATTTTCGAAAACAGCTGGGCTGCGGCTCCCCATGTTGAAGCCCAGCAAGATAAGGTCTTATCTCTCATCGCCTTAGCCGAGCAGCAAAAGAAAAACGTCATTTTTATCAAGACGCTCGCAGACCATGAAAAACAAAGCCGCATCACGCTCACAACGCCAAGCGAGGCACGTAGCATCGTGGAGCGCATAACACTTTACCCATGGAAAGCCAATCACGTCACCCTGACCCAAGACCTTAAAGGCAATGCAGAAAAGCTTAAAACAGCCAAGACATTCCACTGGCTCGGGCACGGCTATGATGATGGTGACTTACAAAGCAACATTAATTATCTAAACACCCTTGGCAGCGTCAGTTATTATAAACCTGAAGACAAGGACGGCGCATTGCTTATCAAGCACGCTTTAAATGCCGATACAAAAGAAAGCCATAAAATCATTCAGATTGACGGCGCGTTTAGCGACAACAAAAAATCATTGCGGGTCGCCGCAAAGGATCCGTTTAATAACATCCTTAGTTTCGTCACCTTAAAAGACATCCGCAACAATTCAAATACAGATATTTCCGCACTTTGGGATGCGGTAGAGATGCAGGACGGCTCGCCTAATTACTTGCAGGTGGGGCTTGCCAAACACGCGGGCGCGATTCAGTATATTTCAGCGAATATTATTAAACAGCGCGTCGGCATCGCCGCAGCCGACAACACGATCAACCGCGAAGAATCTCCTCTTATCCAGTCACTTTACTATCTCAGCAAAGCTGTAGAGGGCAAAGCGCCCTATAATATCAGCAGCATCCAAAGCTTGATTGATTGGAAAGCGACACTCATCATCATTCCTGAAAATTATGCGCTATCAACCAATGACGCGGGAATTCTTGAACAATGGGTCAGCAACGGCGGCACGTTATTACGCTTTCCGCCAAATGCCAATATTAAACAGCATGGTAAAGCCCTGATGCCTGTTGAGCTACTAGATGATGAACGTAACATTGCAGGCCGCCTCGATTGGCAGGAGCCGTTAACCTTAGGGACGATACCGCAAGACAGCCCGTTAAACGGCATTCCCGAAGACAAAAACCTTGAAATTAAGCGCCAAATACTCGCCGCGCCCGCGCTTAGCCATGCAGCACAAAGCTGGGCACTTGCCAGTGACGCGACGCCATTAATCACCGCAAGAAATCAAGGCTCAGGGCGCATCATACTTATTCACACGCAGGCGAAACCTGGTTGGTCGAATTTGCCGTTAACAGGCTTCTTTATAAACATGCTCCACCGAATAATTGATATCTCAACAGGAACACGGATCGCGGTTGACCGCAATACAGCGCTATCAGAAAGCTTAGAGGGTGCTTTGTTTACCCCTTATAAGGTCATCAACATTCATGGCGAGCTGATAAACCCACCAAGCGGCCTTAATGCACAGCCCTTAAAGACCATACAAAGTAGCCCCTTATCTCATGATTTATGGCCCGGTATATACCGCAGCAACAATGCGGAGATTATTGTTAACTTAGGCGACAAGCTACAAGCGATCAGAACCATCTATCCGCAAAAGCTGAAAGCCGTCATTAAGCCATATTTAAAAGAAAGAAACATAAACTTGCTGCCTTATTTTATTATGTTGATTATGGCGCTGATTTTAGCTGAATGGCTCTGCATTGCCATTTTAAGCGGCTTCACATATCGTTATAAACGCAAAGCACAAAACTTATCCGCGCTGCTACTTATTGTTTTGTTTACGGCAATTTTTATCGCGCCCCATAATGCGCAGGCCGCGGGCACAGATGACGAAGCGCAGCGCGCAAACTCACTAAACCTCGCTTATATTAAATCAAATAATCTGATTATTGATTCCATGGCTGAAAAAGGCTTAAGCTATGTCGCAAATTCTTTGCAAAAGCGTACCGCCCTGCATGATGTCAAAGTCACGGGCGTAAACCCTGCTGCAGATCAACTGGCCTTCTACCCCGTACTTTACTGGCCGTTCACAGAGGGCGAACACAGCCCCGAAACATACGCGGCACTTAACAAGTATATAAATAGCGGCGGCATGCTGTTTATTGACATGCGTAACGGGCGAAAAATTAGCCAAACGCTTTATAATAAAAATAGCGCCTTAATTAAACTTGGCAATCATTTAGCCGTGCCGCTGCTCTCTCCGCTTCCTGAGGGGCATGTTCTAAGGAAAAGCTATTACCTGCTGAGTAAAGACAATATCGCAGGGCGTTATACATCAGGTGATATATGGCTCGACATCGGTAACAACGCCGATGACACCCTCCCAGAAGACCAGCAAGACAGCCAATATGTTGCGCGGCTGCTTATTGGATCGAATGACTGGATCGGCCTATGGTCAGATGAAAGCGCCGATATTTATGAGCGCGAAAAAGCGCTGCGCTTTGCCATCAACCTCATTATGTATGCCTTAACTGGAACATATAAACAGGACCAAGTGCATACAAAAGCAATTTTAGAGCGGCTCGAAAAGCGCGAACAGCAGTTTAGAGGCCGCAATGAATAAAGAGTTTTCACAAACACAGTTCGATTTTACCCCATTAATTTCAATCACACATATATATGCGTTGGTTTTTCTGTGCCTCGCCGCCGTGGTTTTCTTTGTCGCCTTTAGACAAAAAGCGCTACTGCCAAGAGCCATCGCCTTAGTCGCACTGATTTTAACGCTGTTAAACACATCTATATTATCAACCACGACACATAAAAAAGACGGCGTCGTCTTGATTGTTGCGGATGAAAGCTACAGCAACGATATTGATGGCCGTGACTTGCAAACACAGGCCGTGCTTGACGCGCTGACGCAGAAAATTGATAAACAGGCCGGCATTGACTACAAAATCATCCATGCGCCTGCCGCCCAAGACAAGTTCAGCGAAACCAACTTGTTTACAGCGCTCGATAAAGAGCTATCAAACACACCGCCAAAGCAACGCTCTGGCGTTGTGATTATATCTGATGGTAACATTCATGACATTCCTGACCTTGAGGTGTCGCAGCTCCGTGACAAATACGGACCGATCCACCATGTGCTTACAGGCAAAGCGAATGAAAAAGACAGACGTTTAGAAATCAAAAAATCACCGCTTTACGGCCTTAAAGGCACTGAGGCGCAAATTGATTTTGTCGTTCATGATACAACCACGCCATTCAACACGCCCGTCAAAGTCACGATCAGCACGCCAAACGGCAAAAAAGAAGAAATCATCTCCCGTATAGGCAAGAAAGAGAGCATCTATGTGCCAATTGAGCACGCTGGTGTTAACCCAGTTGAGTTATACGCGCAGCCGCTACAGGGCGAAATTAGCATTGCCAACAACCGCCGCGCCGTCCTTATTCAGGGCGTTCGCGATAAACTGAATGTCTTGCTGGTTTCTGGCGCGCCGCATGAAGGTGGGCGCTACTGGCGGAGTTTGCTTACATCTGACGCAGCTATTGAGTTAATCCATTTTACAATTTTGCGTGATATTGATAGCCGTGACAACACACCGCGCAACGAAATGGCGCTCATCCCTTTCCCACATCAGCAGCTATTTCACAAGCAGCTTGATAACTTTGACCTGATCATTTTTGATCGCTACCGCAACCAAGGTATTTTACAGGACAAAACATACCAAAATATAGCCAATTATGTCCGTAGCGGCGGCGCCTTACTTGTCGCCAGCGGTCCTGAATATCTCAGCGATAAATCGGTTTACCAAACGCCGCTCAAAGACGTTCTCTTGGGGGCGCCTGCCCATGATTTATACGAAACCGCATTTAAACCAACCCGTACAGCGCGCGGCAAAACCCACCCGATAACACGCTCCATCGCGAGCGGAGAATTTGACGGTGAGAACTGGGCCAATTGGCTAAGGCAAATACAGGTCACAACAACGGACAATAACACTTTACTAAACGGCTATGATAATCAGCCCTTATTATTAATTGGTGAAAAGGATGATGGCCGCGTCATTCAACTGACAAGTGACCAAATCTGGCTTTGGGCACGTGAATACAAGCAAGGTGGCCCTTATATTGACCTGATGCGTAAAATGATCCACTGGTTACTTAAAGAACCAAGCCTTGAAGAAGGCCAAATCGAGCTTAGCCTTGATGGCGAAACCATCCGCGTCAAACGCTACGCCGCGCTCAACGGTGAGAGCGTGAGCTACACCGCCCCAAGCGGCGAAGAAAAAGAGTTAGCGTTAAAACCATCTCCTGACGGCCTGTTTAGAGGATCTGTAAAAGCCGAAGAACAAGGGCTATACAGCTTTAAATCTGGCGGCAATAGCGCATATATTATTCACGGCGCTTATGATACGGTTGAGCAAACAACGCTTATACGCACCAAGAAAATCACAAATGATATTGTCAGATACACTGGCGGCACCCATTTTGATGCGGATAAAATTGAAGGGCTAAACACAAAATTGCTCACCCCTTCATTCAATAAAAGATATTATGGCTTAAACACCGTTGCGTTCAGAGAATCTCAATATGCGGAAACATTAAAAATCAACTTCGCATCTTTACTACCCTATTGGGCGTATTTCTTACTTTGTGCCATGTTCATGCTTTATGCATGGCATAGGGAAAGCAGGTAAGAACGGCAGAGTTAAAGTCCGCTATGATTTCTGGACAAGGCCAAGTTCCTGCGCCTTTAATGCCGCTTGCGTTCTGTTCTGCGCAGAAAGCTTTTTACATACGCCGCGCACATGTAATTTGATTGTAACAATTTGTAGGTCGAGCGCACGTGCGATATCTTTATTTGTTGCACCCGTCACAAGGTAACCGAGAACTTCTTTTTCACGCGGCGTTAGTTTGAATTCTTTAGATTTGAAATCATACTGCGCCTGCGCTTCGGAAAGATTCGCTGTTCTTTCGCCAAAATATGATGGCTGCATAGTGCTGTTATAATCCAATACGGGGTAAAAACGCTCGCCCGTTAAGACTAGTTCGATCGCTTTTAAGAAAGATTTACTCGACATTGTCTTCGGGAAATACGCGATAGCGCCCAAATCCATAATGTCTTTAATATGGCGCGGCTCAATAACGCCCGACATAATCGCGAAATCAACTTCAGGGTACTCATTAAACAGATCTCTAAACGTACTCAGCCCATCAACACCAGGCATCATCCAATCCATAATAACCAAATCATAGCTCGTATCGTCTTTTTTTAGTAAGTCTTTGACCTCGAACGCTGACTTACACTGAATAATTTCAGCATCAGCCTCAGCGCCGAGAACAAACTGTGAAAAAAGATCCCTAAAAAGGGCGTGATCATCAGCAACTATTAATTTCATATGTAAATTCCTTTTGTTTGCACATAATAAAGCTATGCAAAAATGTATCCAAAAAAGCTCTAAAAAATATTCAGCAAAAACAAATAGTTAGAGCGCTATACATTAGCGCTCCATCTTACAACAAAAGTATGGTATCAAAACGATACAAAAGCGTTCGAAAATAGAACACTTACTCCTATAGGCTTATCGACCATAATATAGTCCTGTTGACTTATGGTTAACAACCCTATCCGCAGTATCTATATCATGTAGTATGTAGTTATATACCGAAGCCCCCTCCGTTACGCGCATAACATAGTTGCGTGTTTCAGAGAACGGTATCAACTCAACCCAGTCTACCCAATTAATATCCCCCTGCCGTGGATCGCCATAACGATCTAACCATTTACCAACCCGATGAGGGCCAGCATTATAAGCAGCAACAGCCAAAGGGAATGCTCCCTTATACTGAATGAGCAAGTCATCAATATAAGAGCTACCTAAAGCTATATTATACTCAGGGCGCTCCTTCAACCATTCTTTGCTATAACCATACTTAAGATTTTTAGCTACACCTTTGGCGGTTGGCGGCATAAGCTGCATCAACCCCATCGCGCCCGCACCGCTTTGCGCATTGGTGTCAAATAGACTTTCCTGCCTTATTATGCCGTGCACCAAAGCGATTTGCTGCGTCTGCACTTTACCAAGATGCTCTGTCAATACGGGGTAAGCATAGCGCTGCGCATAAAATAAATGATCCATAGCATCCTGGCGCGAGAGCAGCACGGAAATATTGATTTTGCCTATATCTGCGGCACGCTGCGCCACATAATACTTACCAAGGTCATGCGTTTTAGCCGCGCCCCCTGCACTCACCAAAAACTGATTAGCTGAGTTATTATAATCAACACTGGCAAGTGCGCTCGCTGCATTAAACAAATCTGTGATTATAGGGTCTGTGGCTAAACGCCCCACAACGTCTTGCGGTACCTTGGGCGACTTCAGCCCTTTAATTGACCCCGCACTCTGCACATGCCCTGCAGCCAAAATACCGTAATAAGTCGTCGGGTAAGATGAAGCTTGCTGGTAATTACTTGCCGCATTCGCATGGTCACCCAATTGATCAAAACAGCGCCCGAGCCAATAATAATGGCGAGAAAGGCTTATCGGCGTTTTCACAACACTCTGCATTGCATAAAAATGCTTCAGGGCAACTTGCGGCTTCCCCAAAAACTGCAAGGCAAGCCAGCCCGCGAGCCACTCAGCTTCGCTATAGTTAACACCCTTACTTTGTTGGTGGCTTGCAGCAAGCGCATAAGCGGCATCATATTGCTTATCATCCATGTAACGTCGGATTAGTAAATGGCGCTCTCGCCACCAGCGACTTTCCTGCCCAAGAATAGCGCTCGCATCTGGCGCATCCAAAAGAATATCAGAGGCACGATCATTTAATCGATGTACGCGACGCCACTTTAAGCGGTCATAAATAAGGCCAATATCATTCTGCATGCCGTCAGGCACAGCTTTAATCGCAGACGACACGCCACCATCACTATGGGAGCGATCATTTGATAAATCCGCGCCAATAACAATCCGCGCACGCGCGAGTTTTTTATAATCCCCACCCAGTACATCACCAATCGCGTTAGCGTTTGTGTAATGCCCGCGATCAATTAAATGTGAAAGACGGGCAATATGTACATCACGCTTAATCACGCGCCCATATTTAGCCAGAAAATAAGACTGATCTGCCGGCTTTATCAGAATAGCAGGCCACCAATCGTTTATTTTTTGTGACGCGACATCATTTTGGCCTTGCGTCTTTAAGGCGGAGAGATAAATTTTCATACCGCGCGCTGTCACTGGCTCATGCACTCCGAACCACTCAACCGCGTCAAACGCTTTACCTGACACGCTACCATCAAAAGGCATTTTTTGTTCAAGGACAGTTTTCAACATCGTTTGCTGTGGCCAATAGGCGCGGTTCTCAATCAGCGCTTTCATATCTTGCCATGTCACACGCGGGTCAAGCTGCGCTTTTTTATTATACGCACTCGCATACATCCACAGTGTCAGATATTCACTATCCCTCGCCTCAAGCTTATCTGCAGCATTTAGCGCTTGTGTCCATTCCGATTCAGACGCTTTTTTCAAGATGTTATGATCATACTCTAATGCATAAGATGAGCTATTAAATGATGTTAGCAACAACGCCTTCATCATGAAAAGTGCTATTATTTTGAAATGCTTGATTGACAGTTTCATCAGTTAAATACTACTTTTCGTATCTGTATAAATATTATAAAGAGATACTATGTCTTACACTGAAACCATATGTGGGTCTATCCCCGCCCTAATCACCCCCTTTAACAACAGTGGTGATATCGACCTAAACGCCTTTAAATCCTTGCTTTCATGGCATGTGGATAAAGGCTCTCATGGGCTGGTTATCTGTGGCACAACAGGGGAATCTCCGACCGTAACAGACGCAGAGCACATGACCCTTGCACAAAACGCTGTGCAGAACACACCAAAGGGCTTTCCTATCATTATCGGTTGCGGCAGTAACTCCACACAAAAAGCCATTAAACTGACCTTGCAAGCACAGCACGCAGGCGCAAACGCGGCGCTTATTGTTGTGCCCTATTACAACAAACCATCCCAGAAGGGCATTTACGCGCATTTCAAAGCCATACATGACGCGACAGAGCTACCAATTATCCTTTACAATGTGCCCTCACGTACGGTCGCCGACCTTGCTGATGACACCGTGATACAGCTTGCAAAACTAGATCGCATTATTGGTATTAAAGATGCGACAGGGGATTTGCAGCGCCTAGAACATATGAAACAACACATCACCAAGGACTTCACCTTCCTTTCTGGTGACGATATGAGCGCCGTAGAATATATGACGCGCGGCGGTCATGGCTGTATATCCGTATCAGCCAACGTTATCCCTGAAAAATGTGCTGAGATTTATAATCTTATCCAAAACGGTGAGCACACGGACGCAGAAGCAAAAGATAAGGTGATAAACTCGCTCCATAATGCTATGTTCATTGAACCATCACCCGCTGCCGCAAAATATGTATTGGCAAGCATGGGCAAAATTGAGAATATACTCAGGCTCCCACTGCTGCCACTAAGCGCAGCGGGCATTAAAGACATTCAAAACATACTAAAGCAGAATTTATAAAATGGCCGCCAAAAAGAAAAACAGCAAAAACAACCTGATTAGCACCAACCAAACCGTTGTTGACAACAAACGCGCGCGCCGTGATTACCAGCTAGAAGATACATTCACTGCAGGGCTGATGCTACTCGGCACCGAAGTTAAATCTTTGCGGAAGGGGCAATGCTCTATCAACGAAGCATACTGCGCCGAAGTTGACGGCGTTATAGTGCTGCATAACGCCCATATCGCCGAATATATGCAAGCAGGTAAGCATTTACAGCACGACCCGAAGCGTGACCGCCCGTTACTATTGCAAAAACGCGAAATTCATAGGCTTCTCGGCGCAATATCCCGTGAGGGCTATACAATTGTCCCGCTGCGCCTATTTTTCGATGACCGCGGCTATGCCAAGCTCGACATTGCAATGGGCAAAGGTAAAAAAGACTATGATAAACGCCAAACAGAAAAACAGCGCGACTGGAACAAACAAAAAGCACGCGTTGTCAGAGACAAGGGATAAAAATGGATAAGTTCACATCATTAACAGCCATCGCAGCGCCGCTTGATTTGATGAATATCGATACAGATATGATCATCCCTAAGCAGTTCTTGAAAACCATTAAGCGCACAGGCCTCGGCATTCATGCCTTTGACGAGCTACGCTATAACGAAGATGGCAGTGCAAAACCTGACTTCGTACTTAACCAAGAACCTTACAGCAAAGCACAAATCCTGATCACTAAGGATAATTTTGGCTGCGGCTCATCACGCGAACACGCCCCTTGGGCGCTGCTTGATTTTGGCCTGCGCTGCATCATTGCACCAAGCTATGCGGATATTTTTTACAATAATTGCTTTAAAAACGGCATATTACCCATTCAAACATCCGCGGAAAACGTCGACCAGCTAATGGATGCGGTTAAAATGAACAAATCGGCACAAGTTAGCATTGATTTGGACAGCCAAACTGTCAAAGCTGGTAATATAAGCTTTGAATTTGACATTGACAGCTTCCGTAAGCATTGCCTGCTTAACGGCCTAGATGATATTGGCCTTACGCTTGAGAAGAACAAAGAACTTACTGCATTTGAAAGCAGCTATAAAGCAGCGCACCCTTGGGTATAACCAAACTAAGTCAAGCCGCGCGAGATAATTTAAGGACACAAACCATGACACAAAACGAAAACTACAATCTACTGCTTCTCGCTGGTGATGGTATTGGCCCTGAGGCAATGGCTGAAGTGAAAAAGATTATCGCATGGCTGAACGAAAACACCACCGCCACATATAGCTTTGAAGAAGACTATATTGGGGGCTGCGCTTATGACGCATACGGCACGCCGCTTGCTGATGACACCATCGCCAAAGCAAAACAATCTGATGCGATTATCCTCGGCGCTGTTGGCGGTCCTAAATGGGATGGCAAAACAGATTACGCCCTGCGCCCTGAGGCAGGCCTATTAAAAATTCGCAAAGAACTTGAACTTTTTGCTAATCTGCGCCCTGCTATTGTCTTTGACGCTTTGGTCGACGCGTCATCACTAAAGCCTGAGTTAATTAGAGGGCTAGATATTCTTATCGTACGCGAATTAACTGGCGGCGTTTATTTCGGAGAACCGCGCGGTATTGACACTTTACCAAATGGTGAACGCAGAGGTTACAACACACAGGTTTACACAACATCAGAAATCCGCCGCATTGCCGAAGTCGCTTTCGACATGGCCAAGAAACGCGGCAGCTTCGTGACGTCATGTGAAAAAGCCAATGTCATGGAATCTGGCGTATTATGGCGCGAAGAAGTCACAAAACTGCATCAGGAATCGCATAGCGCTATCCGTTTAGAGCATATGTATGCAGACAACTGCGCGATGCAGCTTTGCCGTGCACCGAAACAGTTTGATGTTATCGTCACTGATAATCTGTTTGGTGATATCTTATCTGACGAAGCCGCGATGCTAACAGGTTCACTTGGTATGTTACCTTCAGCATCACTTGGCGCAATTGACGCTGCATCAGGCAAGCGTCACGCGCTATATGAGCCTGTCCACGGCTCTGCACCCGACATTGCAGGTCAGAACAAAGCGAACCCACTTGCGACCATCCTCAGCTTTGCAATGGCGCTGCGTTATTCGCTCAACCAAACAGCTTATGCCGACCTGCTAGAACAATCTGTACAAAGCGTCCTCAATGCAGGCATACGCACCACAGACATCGCAGAAGCAACGCATAGCCCAATCGGCACTTCTGAAATGGGCGATGCGATCATTAAACAGCTGAATATCAGCCTTAAAAACAGCCGCGTGGCCTAATACCCCTTGTGTAATTGTTAAATTCATCTAAAATATCCCCATTCAACCAATGGGGGCATAAATGCATAATTTAAAAACTTTATTGCGCGTATTTACTGTTATTTTCTCACTATCATTATTATCGCCGCAGCTGAGTTATGCTGAGCGCCCGCAGCCGATAACGGTATTGAACATAAAAGGCGCAATCAGTCCCGCTTATTCTGACTATTTACATCGCGGCCTACGCGAAGCAAAAAAAAACAACAGCCAGTTACTGCTTATTGAGCTTGATACCCCCGGCGGCGTCTTAGCGTCCACGCGTGAAATGGCTCAAAAAATTCTGTCATCCGAGATTCCTATTGCAGTATTTGTTACCCCTGCAGGCGCACACGCCGCGAGCGCGGGCACATTCCTGCTCTATGCCGCGCATATCGCCGCGATGAGCCCTGGAACAAACACAGGCGCAGCAACCCCCGTATCCATGACGCCACCACACGACACCAAAGGTACAAAGGACAAAGGAGATCAGAACAAAAAAACGGACGCCCATTCCGCCGCAGGCAAGCGAAATGATGGCGACAGGGATGCGCGCCTTGCACAAAAGTCCCTTGAGGATACAAGCGCCTTTATTCGCGCTCTCGCAAACTTTCACGACCGTAATACGCAATGGGCTGAAAAAGCCGTCATTGAAGCTGACAGCCTTATCGCCGAAGAAGCACTTGAAAAAGGCGTGATTGATTATCTTGCGCCAGATCGCCAAGCCCTCATCAAACAAATCGACGGCAAGGCCATCAAGCTAAATGCCAATAAACAAGTAATTTTAGATGTTGCTAGCGCCCCAGTAATTACTTTCGCACCCAATTGGCGGACAAAGCTTCTTGCTCTCCTCACTGACCCTAATATTGCTTATTTCCTGCTTATTATTGGCATTAACGGCCTTATTTTGGAGTTTTACAATCCAGGAACAATGGTTGCGGGCGTGATTGGCGCGGTCTGCCTTATATTAGCGCTCATGTCTATGCATGTGCTGCCGATCAACGCGACGGGGCTTACGATGGTGATATTGGGCATGCTCTTCCTCGCCTCCGAAGCTTTTATCCCTGCCTTTGGCATTCTTGGCATTGGCGGCTTAATCGCATTTATTCTCGGCTCGCTCTTATTGTTTGACTCAGAAGCAATGTCTGGCATTGGCCTAAATATGAGCAGCATTGTTATTGCATCAGGTTTCTCCGCTCTGCTCATAGGCAGCGCTATTTATTTGCTGCTGAAACTACGCAAACTGCATAACTCTACAGGAATAGAGGCCATGTTGAACTCCCACGCGACAATAATGCAGTGGGATGGACGGCACGGCAAAGTTGAGCTTTATGGCGAGACATGGAATGCCCGCGCAGATAGCGCGCTGAGCGCCAATACCGGCGACAAAATTACAATCACAGGAAAAGATAATTTAACCCTGATCGTCAGTGCCTATAACGCAGAAAAAACAGGCGATTAACCACGATTTTCACTTAACGTTTAACACCACTTCTCTTACAGCTTAAAAAAGGAGCATAACACATGCCTATTATTGGAGTTATATTTGCCGTCATCATACTAGTGTTGATTTCATCCATCCGTATTCTTAAAGAATATGACCGCGGCGTAGTTTATACGCTTGGTAAATACACAGGCACGCGCGGCGCAGGCCTACAGATCGTTATTCCTTTTGTGCAAGAACTTGTACGCGTTGACGTACGTATACGTACAGAAGACATCCCTTCGCAGGATGTAATATCCAAAGACAACGTTTCCGTGCGCGTTAATGCGGTTGTTTACTACCGCGTTGTTGACCCAAGCCATGCGATTAACCGCGTGGAGCATTTTGACCGCGCGACAAGCGAGCTTGCACAGACAACATTACGTTCCGTGCTTGGTATGCATGAACTTGATGACATGCTTGCACGCCGCGAAGCACTAAACTCTGATATTCAGACTATCCTTGATAAACAGACTGATGGCTGGGGTATTAAAGTCACTGACGTGCAAATCAAACATATCGACCTTGACCAAACAATGGTGCGCGCCATGGCGAAACAAGCTGAAGCAGAACGTGAGCGTCGCGCGAAGATCATTAACTCCGAAGGTGAGCTACAAGCCGCTGAGAAGCTTGATCTCGCTGCTGAGATTCTCTCAAGGCGCCCACAGACAATGCAGCTACGTTACCTCGGCACGCTCGCTGAGTTTTCATCATCAGAAGCCAGCACAGTCATCCTGCCAATGCCAATGAACCTTCTTGGTATGGTCGAAAACATCGCCAACGCAGCCACTAAAGCAAAGAAGCCTGCAGCATAATAAGCCGCCCCATAACACCAGACAGCAAAAAGCCCTACCTGATTGGTGGGGCTTTTTAATGCGCTAAGCACGTACCGCAGCGCCGTGAACAAGATAAGCTAAGATCTTCACACAGGACACAGGGGCCTATGCCTAGCACAGCCATAAAAAAAGCCCCACCAACAGGCGGGGCTTTTCTAAAATCTTTATAAACTAAGAACTAGTTTTGGATACGAACCATTGCATTACAACCGATTGTACCTGCTGCTGTATCATATGCGTTTGAGTACACAGAAGTTGATGCATCATAAGTAACGCACTCACCAGTTGCAATTTCGACGGCATAAACAGAGCCTGTAAGCGGGTTGCCATCATCAATCTTACGATCAATACGCTGCATAGTAAGCGAGTTAGATGCCGAAGCTGTGTCTACGCTAGGCTGACCAGCATGTAGCAAATATAGACCAGGTCTAAAGTCATTGATCTCTGCACCAGATGCACCTGGTATGTCAGCTTGCGCTAGAACTGTAGAAGGAGACCAACCGCCGCCAACAGGGGCTGATGGGTAGTTACCACCGAATGTGTCTGAACCCGGCGTAACACCAGAGATCAAATCAGCTGCTGCCAATTGTGGGAAGAATGCAGAAGATTCAATTGTCTGAGCTGCATTCACAAATGGAGCATTCGCTGCTGTTGCAGTAACACGGCCATCCGTAACAAGTGTAGTCGGTACACAAGGCGCTACTGTACAACCTGGCAAGCGAGAACCAGGGCTGGCCACGTCACCAGGTAGGCCTGCATAAATATCTTGGAAGGTTGAAGTCGCGGCGTCAATGCCTTTAACTTGTGAAATAGTCGAAGTTACCTTCGCACTTTTAATAAGTTCTTGACCTTTAAGAACGCCGCCAATAAGTAAGCCGATGATAATCATCACGACAGCGAGTTCTACAAGGGTAAAGCCCTTTTCTGAACGAATATCTGTTTTCATTATAATTAGTCTCCTAATAGATTGAGTTTAAAATAGAATTATTTATAGAGTTGATTCCTCACGACAGTAAGTATACACGAAATCGCAGACCAAACCAGTCACCACAATCAAGTTTTTCCTAAAATGGTTAATTTTTGATTAAGGCCTGAATAATCGTCCTCACTTTGCAAAAATGAGCACTCAAATGTAAAAATTAAGGCTGATTTATAGTCAAAAAAGGGAAATTCTTCTTATAATATTGGTATGAATACGAATCATGCTCACGCATATACCCTATATAATCAGTAAGTGCCTGCGTGTTTTTGATTGCTGAAGGTTCTTTATACGCCTTAGAAGCAGCACGCGGCCTATAAGAAAGTTCATATAATAGGTAATCTGTTCGCGGCATAATGTTTAATACTTTGTAATCAACATTAAAATCAGGAGCTGCATCATCTAGCCACTGTGTAAAGTAAGACGTGCAGTCCGCCCCGCCTTTAATCAGTATATAAAAATGGCTTATCCCTTCAATCTGGGCCATAAAGTAATCAGGATCAAAAACCATAATTTCAACATGGCGCTTGCCCTTTTTTTTGTGAACGTTCGACAAACATGAAAACGACACATTGTGAGCGGATTCTACGTCAAAATAAGGGATATACGGGTTTTCATGGACGCCAATCATAACACGCTGATATAAATTGATTTTAGTTTTAACTTTATGCGGCGCATAAAAACTCAAGGCACTGGCAGGAATCACCGCGTCGGTAATGACAAGATTACGCTCCTCATTAAGACTTCTAACCACCAGCTTTGCCAAACCTACATCAGAACCATCAAATTCCGCTGCTAGCCGCCCCTTACTTATTCTCTCAATTTTGTTTACCACCGGATTATCATCCAGATAAAACTTTTCCTTAAGCGATGAAAAGAACTGAGAGCTCAAAAGCGAGACCACAAAAACTAAGCTCAAAAGTTTATACAGTCGCGCTTGGTTTACATTATCCCCCGCGCCCCACAACAGCCGTTGCAGTGAAACTGAAAAGTGACCGACAAAAACGCTGAATACAACGAACAAAATAACCAGCTGCATATAACGCATATGCCACTGCGCCGCCCAAGCTGCATAAAGTAAGTAAGCTGACAAAACAGTGAACAGCACTATATATGCCCTTCTCTGCTCCCCTTTGATTACCTGATAGCAACCAAATATAGCCGACAAATAAACCATAAAGAACACAGGGTAGAAATGATTCACATTCATTGAAAAATGCGCCCCAAAGAAGTAGCCTTTCAACCCATCCAGAATAAACAGCACAAAACTAAGCACTTCATTTTCGCTGTACGCGCCGCGCGCATAAGCAAGAGCGCTAAGAAAAGAGAGTCTCTCATTTTCAGAATCCTGCCCTAATGTTTCACCAAGGTTCTCGACCACACAGCCGCCTATATATATAAAAAGACAAAATGCCCCATAAAAGATAAACAGGCGCTTCACCTTAGAGTCTAAGTTCAAAGCGAAAACGAGCAACAGGGGAATAATGGCATAATTCAGCCCCGCACTTTCCTTCACCCAAACAGCAAGCGCAGCAAAAACACCCGCGAAGGCCAGAGCGAACAACGACCGCAGAGATGAGAGCCCCTGCTCCGCTTGCTTAAGAAAAAGCAATAAGCTAACAAGGCAGAATACAGGCCAGACGCCATCAAGCCCGAACTCAGGCAAGTTCGATATTATTGTTGGGCAGAGGATAAAAAATCCATAAGACAAAAACGCGGTAAAACGGTCAAACAATGTGTATGCAAGCACATAAGTTAACGTCGCGGTTAGCGCGGCAAAAACGCTCTGCATGACAATCACGAAGAACATTTCATCACCAGAAATCTGCCCTAGCCATAACGCCCCCGCAAGCAACAATTTATAGCCAAATCTGTGGTTAGATATGCCGCCCTGTACATCGACCATACCATTGCCCACAATGAAATTTTTAGCGACGGCCAAGTAACTCGCAAGGTCATGGCCAACATGAAAAACAGTGGGGTAGAACATAAGAAAGCTAAAGCAAAACAAAGCTGCAAAAAGAATGTAATCCTGCTTAGCTGGATTATACCTACTAAAAATAGAAAACACGCTACGCTTCCCCAGTTTCTGTTTTTGTGCGGGGCCCTTTAAATACAAAGTCTCGCAATATAACAAAATTAACGAGGAACATTATTGTCTCGATAACAATTTTAGACGCCACTGCAGGCAAACCAAATAGCTGTATAACGCTTGATTGTAAAAAATACGACACCAACCCCGATATAAAAATAACCAGAACAAGTCGTGGAACAGGATGAAACCCTAGGGCTTTTTGCTTAAAAACATAGTCACGATTCAGGAAATAGTAGACGGGAAAAGAAACTGTCCGTGAAAAGGCGTTAGACAAAAACAAACCGCCGCCACAAATATAAAAAAACAGTGAAAACGCTAACAGGTCGAGAACAGATGTCGAAACTGACGACAAGCCCTGCTTTAATAAAACGCTGTAAATCTTCACAGAATCCACAAAGGGCCGAAAATGAGAACCGCTATTCTCATTGAAATAAATTGTCTTAATATCATGCGTATGCAGCCTGACATTACTTTGCTTAGCCCACAAAAGCATCTCCATTTCAAACGCATAGCCAGAAGACTTAATCGTACATATATCCTGGAAAAATACACGAGGAATATAACGTAGCCCAGTCTGGGTATCGGCTAAATTTATCGCGGTTAGGCCATAAAAAACAAGTTGCGTGAGCGTATTCCCCACCTTACTACGCAAAGGAACATTCTGGTCAAACTTACGCACTCCCAATGTAAGACCACTTTCGTTTTCTTTCCCCGCTTTTAAGACCGCAAATATATCATCAATACAGTGCTGACCATCTGCATCGGCAGTAATTGCGCCTTTTAAATCGATATCGCTTTTTATTAAGGCTGTAAATCCAGTTTTTAAAGCAGCGCCTTTGCCCATGTTAACTTCGTGCTTATATAGACGAACAGCTTTATAGCTTTTCAAAGTTTCAAACACATCATCAAAGCTACGGTCGCAGCCGTCATTCACGACAACGAGAAGATAGCGCTCTTCTTCAGCACGCAAAGCTATCGTCTTGATAAAAGAGGCAAAACCATGCGTCGGGTTGTAAACAGGAACAATGATTGCGCAATCATATATTGCGGAGGCTGCGGCGCTGCTGCCGCCAATAGAGTTTGTCATTTATTTTACAGCCCCAGTGCTCCACATATGCTCCCACCAATGGCGCTCGTTCTCATGCGTCGGGATATCAAAGCTTTGGCCGCCTTGCTCCATGCGGTCCTTAACATCTTTAGGCTGATGAGCTGTTAACGCGACATAGTTATCAACTTCAGACTGATATTGTTTTGCTAGGCGTGACTTATATAATCGTGATACTTCACATTTGGGTGCACTTAAAAAAGGCTCGTGTACATTATACGTAGTTACAAACCTGTTTTTATCTTTGCTCTGCGTAAACTCAACACTACTGATAATCGTTTTTTCAGTGTGGCGTAAATGTAAGCGCGTTAAATAGACATTATCAACATCGCTACGGCTTGCGACATTTCGCTCATTTGCGGGGGTTGCACCAAGGCTATCTAGCCACCATGCGCCGAGGCCTCTCAAATCCGCCACAGATAATTTTTGTGCCGCTGTGCATGTGGGGCACCACTTCACATCCCCTGCATATTCAAGAAATATCGATTGAAAATTATCATCAAGTAAACTTTTTTTGAAAATCGCTTCATAGTCAGCATCAAAGCTCTTCGCGACGAATAACGGCAAGGCTTTATCGTGCACCATCTTTTTTAACGGCAGTGTCTTTGGACTAATCAAACCATCACGCGAAATAAACACAATCGTTAAATCTTGCGCTACATCTGATGAGTGACCACTTAAGCCAATAGGAATAGAGAAACTGTCACTTTCATAAGCGAGCTGCACAGCAGGCAAGCTGCGGTGCCCTTCTTCGCCCTTAGGCGTGGTGATTAATACATATTCAGTGCCTACCGCTTTGTAGCCTTCAATTATTGGCAGGTAGTTTTTGTTTAAATAAAGGTTTCTCTCCTTTAAGTGTTCGACAAGGCTTTTATTTTTTAATGCTTCGCTGTGAATTATCTCAACTGCTGGCTTTATGCTTTGCGGTAAAATATCATTGTTAACACCAAGCGCTTTAAATGCACCGTTCTTCTCTTGCAGTAAAGTTGTTGGCGCACCATCTTTAACGCCACATAAATTCACGTCTTTATAATAACTTACGCGCGGAGATGTGTAAGATAGAATGTTCTGCGCTGCACTAAATCCGCCGACTTTAACTTGCGTCTCGCTGACAAACTTTGGCAGGGGGATCAACATGCCGAAATGCTCACCATCATACGCATAACGCGGTAATATTGTGATCACAGTTCTATTTTCATCGCGGCTGACAATCATCGCAGAATTTTGAGGGGATATATTTTTCGCTGGATCGGTCGCGTACATTACGTTCAACGCAAAAGCGCGCTGCCCAAATTCGCCGTTAAACATTGCGCAGAACACAACCAGTAAAATAATAAATCTTTTATGCATATCTAACCCCATAATCCCCTGAAACCTTAACTATTAATATTTTCAAAATACCCTAAATTCTTATCTAAAGCAGCCATAGTTTTTGATAAATCCACACTATCATCACCACACCAAACCCGCAGCGTGTTTAAATAACACAGCGTAAGGCCATAAACACACAGATTGCCCTTTATGCCTCTAACGTTTCCGCCAGCAGCATCCAGCATTAACTGCATAGAGCGTGACAAATGCGGCAAAACAATAAAAGCCGAAACGGGGCTGCACTTAATATCTTTGAGTATACTTAACGTGGCACCTCGATTATCATTGAGTAAATCAATTCGGGTCATCAACACATCAAAAAGGCGATCCTTAAGTGGTGCATTGGCGTCAGTCTTATCAAGGTCAGAAACGGTCTGTAAATCTAAGCTACGCCCATAGCCAACAAGTAAATCTGTTTTATCAGAGAACCACTCCAAAACATCAGCGAGGCTCAACTCACAGGCGTTTGCAACGTCCATTAAAGACACGGCATGCCAGCCCTGTTGTTCCGTCAGGCGTAAAGCTGTTTGAATAATGTGGTCGCGTCTCGAGTTCATGGCTTTGAAAATATAAAATTAAACGGCGTCAAATACACCACCATGATGCACGCTAACGCAAAAAAAAAACAGCGCTAATTTTATTATTTCATTAAGCCTAATGACATTAAGCGGTCTTGATAAGATTCGTACATAACATCCTCTGCGCAAACGATGATAACTTCTTCAATCGGCGCGGAAAGTTCGCCAAGTATCGCGGATAACGATAAACGCACAACACGCCGATGGGGAAAGTTCGACTTCCCTTTACCTAATGCAGGCAAGACAATACGTTTATACCCATTCCGCTTCGCAAGTCCAATCGCGTTACGGTAACAACGTGATAAAAACTTTTCTTCATTTGAAAGCGCGGTATCCCAAATTGGCATTGCAGCAAAGAGAACATCGGGGAAGTCAATGTTATCGACCTCTTGCAATATGACGTCGCCTGATTTTGTTTTCCCAAGCTGTGCACCAAAATTTTTAAAGAAATCCGCCCCCAAATATTCTGAGATAAAAAGGTTAATAGGGCTGTCAAAGTCATGGCCCTGTGATATAAACGACATGAAAGCATCTGGTTTGTATTCGCCTATAAAATTGCGTATACGCCCCTTACAAATTTTAATACTGGGCGCATTGGACGCTTTAGGTTGATTTAAAGTCATAGGAAAATACTCATGTTTAAAAAGCTGCACGTAAAAACGCCGATATCAAATCGGACTATTCTAATATATATATGTTTTTTGTTAATAAGTGCTTACTTTTCTAACGTCGCAAACGCGCAAGACACCACCCTCGTCGCAGCCGAAGCATCTGAAGCCACTGCCCCTGTTAAAAAAACAGCGCAATACGGCGTCTCCATGCATGATACACCCGCTTTACAGTTAGCGTCAGAGCACTTGCCTTACGTTAACCCTGACGCCCCCAAAGGCGGTACGTTAAAACAGGCCGCCATCGGCACCTTTGACAACCTCAACCCATTTAACATTAAGGGCATTGCTTCTGCGCAAGGCCTAAACCTTATCTATGACCGCTTGACCCTACGCTCTTGGGACGAACCCTTCACGCTATACCCCCTAATTGCGCAAGATGTACAGTTTAGCGAAGACCGATTAAACATAGACATCATACTCAACCCCAACGCAAAATTCGCAGATGGCAGTCCAATAACAACCGATGATGTTGTTTTTTCTTTTAATACACTCAAAGAAAGTGGCCGCCCAAACATGCGCAACATTTACAAATTAGTCACTGAGGTAAATGTCGCAGATAAGCAGCATGTGAGCTTTGCGCTCGACGCCAGCTCAAACCGCGAAACCGCAATGATTATCGCGATGATGCCCGTTTTATCAAAAGCTTTTTGGGCTGAACGTGATTTTAATGAAACCTTAGTTACCCCCCCTGTATCGAACGGTCCCTATAAAATAAAAACTGTCGATTTAGGCCGTAAAATCACATATGAGCGCGATGAAAATTACTGGGCAAATGACCTAGCGATAACGCAAGGCCTGCATAACTTTGATGACGTCACCTATGAATATTACCGTGATGACGACGTCGCATTAATGGCATTTAATGCAGGCGACCTTAATTATCGCCGCGAAGGCAATATCACAAAATGGATAACTGGCTACGAAGAAGAAAATGCTCATAAACAGAAAGTTATCAAAGAAGAGATATCACATAGACGCCCCGGCAAGGCGCATAGCCTTATTTTCAACACACGCCGCCAACCTTTAGATGATATCGCCGTGAGAAAAGCCCTTTTCTCTCTCGTCGACTTTAACTGGGTGAATACGAATTTCTACCACAACAAGAAAGACCGCGCCTTAACCATGTTTCCAAATTCTAGGTTTCATGCCGTCGGTACGTTCTCTCAACAAGAAGCCATTGCCATCGGCAACTACAGGCGCGAACTACCCGAAGGGGCTTTAGCCGGCATGCTACCCCGCGTTAACCACACCAGCGCACAGCAGGTTCGTAAACATTATAAATATGTGGACTTCCTATTAAGGCAGTCTGGATGGGTTGTTGAAGACGGCAAACGCGTTAACCGTGATGACAAGCGCCCGCTAAGCTTTGAGATCATTGTTAATAACCCAGAAGACGAAAAACTCGCCCTCGCCTTTAAACGTAGCGTCAAAAGGCTGGGCATCAAACCCGTAATACGCCGTTTAGATAGCGCCGCTTTCCAAGGCCGCATACAAAACTATGACTACGATGCTGTTATAAGTTATTGGAGCACAAGCCTATCCCCCGGCACCGAGCAATATTTATACTGGGGCTGCGAAGCGGCAAAAACACCATCACAATGGAATTATGCGGGCATTTGTGACCCCGCCATTGAACATTTACTCGCCGGCATTGTAAATACAACCACAACAGAAGACCTTGTGAATCACATGAAGGTTCTTGATCGTATTTTGATGAACTCTTACATCGCCATACCACTTTTTCACACAAACAGAGACTATGTTGCCCACACACACACGATAGCTAAGCCCAGCAAAAAAGCCCTATACGGTGTTATTATTGAAAGCTGGTGGGAAAAACAGAAAAATTAAGAAAAACAGCATTGTTTAAATTTGTATCAACTGATACCCTTACGCATGGTTGATTGACCATTTTTGTTTAATTATTCAAAACAACTTATCAGGACAATATAATGATGAAGCGTACATTCCTTGCTTGTACTGCACTTACGTTAGCCTTAACAGCTTGTACTTCAGAGCGTCAGGCAACTAAGATGAAGATAGAGAACAACACACAGTATTGGCAAAGAGCCGACACCACGACATCACTGTATTTGCGCGGCGCTAAAGCCCAGCAAATGCTGAACCGTGATATTGCACGCTGTACTGTTGAAATTAACGAACTTGTCAACCAAGGTCTCGTTCGTGAAGCAATCCCAACAAATACGGTGAATGGTAAAATCCCTAGACCTGGCTCAGCAGAAGCCAAGATGTCACATTGGGAAACACCAGAACGCGGCGGGCACCTCCTTCATGAAGTGATCGAATATCACGACTTTGAAACATGTATGGTTAGCAAAGGCTGGGCTCGCGTCGAGTATCTACCATATAAACAGTCAGTGAATGCTCGTGATGAATATCTAAACGCTATCGGCAAACAGGAATACACATCGACTTACGAAGTGAGAAAAGATCCTATTGTTGAGAAAAGCTTCGACAACATAACGAATGACGATAGAATCAATTAATTCTGGAGTTCAGAAATAATTACTAAAAAGGCGCATAGATTATGCGCCTTTTTTATTACCTATCAGATAAAACTGACCGCTAGCTCATATCATCATCCTGCGCAATGTCAGCCGGTGGACGCACAGCGATCATCGTAATTTGATTACGCTGACGTCTAATAATTTCAAAGTCAAAACCATAGAAGTTAAAACGCTGATTTACATTTGGCAGCTGCTTTGCTTCAAATATAATGAGCCCCGCAATTGTCGAATAATCTTCATCAGGTAAATCCCACTCAAATTCACGGTTAAGGTCACGTATCGTAACGTCACCTTTAACCAAATAAAGGCCATCAGGCCCTTTACGGACCCCCTTAACGGCAATGTCATGCTCATCATCAATATCCCCGACAATTTCCTCCAAGATATCCTCTAGCGTGACCACACCTTTAAAAGCACCATACTCATCAACAACTAAAGCAAAATGTTCACGTCTCTCTCTAAATGACTGTAATTGATCGTAAAGATTTGATGTCTCCGGTATAAACCACGGCTCACTAACGACCTCACGTATGTCGATTTTACTTGTATCGTTTTGCGTTTTCTGCAGCGCACGGAACAATTCCTTTGCATGCAAGACACCGATAATATCGTCACGGTTTTCATTATATAATGGAATGCGCGTAAACCGGCTATGCAGAACTTCGTGAACCAAATCAGAAATCGGCATATTAATATCAAGCACTTCAACATTCTTACGATGCACCATAATCTCTTCAACCTCGACATCGGCCAAATCAAGAATGGAACGCAGCATCGCACGCTGTTCATGAACGCCTTGCGCAGAACCACGGTGCATTTCAATCGCGCCACGCAGCTCTTCAACATCACCGCCAACATTCACATAGTCCACGCGAACCCCAAAAAGCATCAATGTGCGGCGCACCACCCAAACAACCAACTGTGAAACGGGAGAGAAAACGATAACGACAATATTAATAACCGGAGAAATCTTGAGCGCCATTTTATCCGCATGGAGCAATGCATATGTCTTGGGCAGTACTTCAGCAAAAATTAACACCAATAACGTCATCACAATCGTTGCGTAGACGATCCCCGCTTCGCCAAAAATAGACATCAACACGCCTGTAGCCATAGATGTCGCCAAAATATTCACAAGGTTGTTACCAAGCAGCAATGCGCCAATTAAGCGGTCTTTTTGGTCCGTTAACTTACGAACTAGCCCCGCCCTTGGGTTGCCATCCTTCTCCAGATGCAGCATACGCGCCTCTGATACAGCGGTAAGTGATGTTTCTGAGCCTGAGAAAAACCCAGACAAGGCCATCAAACAGAAGATCACACCAACAGACGTCCAAACCATGGGGTCTTCTAATGGTGGAAGCTTTTCTGCAGCTTGCATTACGTCGACGGCGCTTACTTTTTCCATTTATTTATCATTCCTAGGTTTAAAAATTATCTTTATATTACGAACACGCGACAAAACGTTCAAGAACGTCACGTAAATCTATTTCACTAACAGCATTGTTAGTCACGGCGTGCCCTAAAGATTCGAGCACGATAAACGTCACTCCCGTTGCGCTAGCCTTTTTATCACGCAGCATCAAGGCCATCATCTCGTCAACGCTTGTCTCTGGACGATTTTTTATATCTGCATATGCCGTCGGCAGTGACACGCTCTTCAAATGCGCCACGACGCTTCGTGTATCATCCGCACTTATGTGCCCCATAACTTCGGATAGCTCCGCCGCTAAACACATACCGACGGACACCGCCTCACCATGCCGCAGCCGATCATCATATTCACATAGCGTTTCAAGAACATGGCCAAAGGTGTGGCCCAAATTCAGCAACGCACGCAAACCAGATTCGCGCTCATCCTTGGCCACAATCTCAGCCTTTATTTCACAGCAACGCCCAACAGCATAATGTACAGCCTCGGCATCATGAGCCAATAATCGCCCTCCATTTTCATGCAGCCACAGCATAAAAGAAACATCCCACAGCAATCCATATTTATAAATCTCAGCATAACCTGCGCGCATTTCGCGCGGCGGCAATGATTTTAAGGCACGTGAGCTACAAAACACTGCTTTGGGCTGATAGAACGCCCCAACAAGGTTTTTCCCCGCCGCAATATTGATTGCGGTTTTGCCGCCAACAGAGCTATCAACTTGCGCCAGTAAGGTTGTGGGGATTTGTATAAAGTCGATACCGCGCATATAACTTGCCGCGACAAATCCAGCCAAGTCGCCGACAACGCCGCCACCAATCGCAACAATCAAAGAATCTCGGCGCGCGCCTTCACAGGCCAGCCACTGCAATATCTCACCATACATAGGGACTGATTTACTAGCTTCCCCAGACGGAACATCAAATTGCTTAATATCGCTAAAATCGTTTTGAAGTGCAGCCACCAACTCATCTGTACAAACGCTACGTACAGCCTGATCGGTAATAATAAAGATAGATTTACCTGCATAGTGGGACGCTACAAACCTCGTAGCACGCTCAAGGCTATCATTTTCTATGTATATGTCGTAGCTGCGCGCACCCAAGGCCACGTTCACACATTGATAGCCGTTTTCAACATTGCACTGCTCAATCTTCATCATTATTCTTTCGCTATCATTCGCTTTAATATAACGCGCATTTACTACTCAGCCAAATAATCAATTATTTTTTGCACTACATCACGCGCGCCAGCTCCAGAATCAACAGAGAAGGCAGCCTGCGCATATAAAGGTTTACGCGCAGCGAATAAAGAAGACAAAGCTTCATGCGGGTCGCGGCCTTTTAGCAAAGGCCTATCGTCACGACGTGCAGTCCGTTCAACTAAAACATCTATATCTGACGTCAACCAAATCAAATGCGAAGACAACTTAAGCTTTTCTAAAGTTTCAGGCTGCGTAATGCAGCCTCCGCCTGTTGATATCACACTAGCCTTGTTTTCAAGCAGGCGCTCAATCACTTTACCTTCCAGATCACGAAAGGCCGGCTCGCCATAAAACTCAAATATATCACAGACAGCTTGCCCTGCACTTAGGACGATTTCATCATCAGAATCAACAAAGGAAATACCAAGCTCTTTTGCCAGTAAACGTCCAATGTGGGTCTTCCCTACACCCATCATACCAATAAGGGCAATCGGTTTTGTTAGTACTATTTGTTCAGAATTCAAAAGACTCGGGCCCATATACACATTTTTTTTATCATTACAAAAAATTACTTGGCTCATGCCAATTAAGACTGTAACTTACCGTAACTACAAAGCGAAAGCAATCTGATAGTTACAAACTCAAAAGGCAGATTATGAAAAAAATTTTTATATTACTATTTTTACTTATTCTTGTCGCTGGCGTTGCGTGGCTCGGCTTAACACAGCCACAAATTGAACCGCAACCTATCGATCAATCTATTGATACTGCACAATTTATAGGCACACAAGAATAAAGTAATATGTTTAATTAGCATGTGTTATAATTAGATTAGCCTAATATTGTGTGCTGATAAGCTCTTATTTTTTATGAAGTTTTTGAGAATAAATGAACTTATGTCAAATTTACAGCTTGACAGGTGAAAATAAATTATGTAATAACTAGTTTCGCATTCTGCTTCAGAGTGTGTAATTTATAAAAAAAACAATAACCGTGGGGTTATCATCTGCACGAATATTGACACTAACCAACGTTAATAAGAACGCAGAGTATAATAAGGAGAACTAAAAAATGGCACGTCCAGGACGCCCAGCACTACCGAAACCGGATCTACACCCTTCTGTAGACGCTTTTTTGAATATGCTACAAACAGAACGTGGTGCAGCATTAAACACTCGCCAAGCCTATTGGAGAGATTTAGCTGACGTCAGTTTGTTCCTCAAGAATCAGATGACTTCTGATATTGACAAAGCAAACACAGATGAAATTAAAGCCTACCTTAAAGACCTTGCAGGCAAAGCGAATGCAAAAGGCAAAGGTACCGGCAAAATTTCTGAACGCACAATTGCGCGCCGCTTATCAGCGATGCGTCAATATTACCGTTTTGTGATTTCAGAAAAAATGCGTAAAGATGATCCTACATCTACAATCGAAAGCCCTAAACAAGGCCGCACATTGCCAAAAACACTTAGCGAAGATGAAGTAAGTACTCTTATTCGCGTTGCTGCAGAAGCAGGCACAGCAGAAAGCGTACGCCTCGTATGTTTACTGGAAATGCTTTATGCAACTGGCTTACGTGTATCAGAACTTGTTGGTCTTTCAATGGTTGCTGTTGGCGAAGACATGCAGTTCCTTCTTGTTGAAGGTAAAGGCGGTCGTGAACGTATGGTTCCTTTAAGTGACCCTGCGCAAAAAGCGATGAACAACTATACTGATGTACGTAAAAACTTTATCTCTCCTGAAGATGAAGGCACACAGGCACAGTGGTTATTCCCATCAAAGACCTCAGTAAAAGGTCACCTTACACGCCAGCGTTTTGCACAGCTCCTTAAGGATCTTGCACGCGCAGCTAAAGTTGATGAAGACCGCGTTAGCCCACATGTACTACGTCACGCATTTGCAACACACCTACTTAGCCGTGGTGCAGATCTTCGTTCAGTACAGAAAATGCTTGGTCACGCTGACATCGCAACAACACAAATCTATACTCATATCATTGGTAAAGATTTGAAAGACACTGTTGATGAGAAGCACCCAATGTCCAAAACAGGTACAAACGCTTAATATTTAGCATTTCGCCCTATAATAATTTTTATTTCAAGCAGGTTTTGATTTGTCATTACCTGCTTGATTTGTTATACAGGCCAATAAATTCAAAACACAGAATTTAAAAAAGTAAAAACGATACAGCGCATTAGCGCACGATAAAGTAGAGAAAGTTAAGATATGCTTGAGTTTGAAAAGCCCGTCATCGAGTTAGAATCAAAAATTGCGGAACTCCGTCATGTAAGCAATGATGATGAGCTAAACATCGCGGATGAAATCTCTCGTATGCAAAGCAAAGCAGACCGCCTCCTTTCTCAAATCTATTCACGCCTTACACCTGCGCAAATTGTACAAGTCGCGCGCCATCCAGAACGCCCACATATGACCGATTATATTGAAAATATGATCGAAGACTTCACGCCGCTTGCTGGTGACCGCTTATTTGGTGAAGATCACGCCCTAATTGGCGGCATCGGGCGCTTTAAAGGACAAAGCGTTGTTGTTATTGGCCAAGAAAAAGGCAGCGACACAGAAAGCCGCATCAAACATAATTTTGGCATGGCACGGCCAGAAGGCTACCGTAAAGCACAGCGCCTAATGGACATGGCTTCACGGTTCCAAATCCCTGTCATATCCCTTATCGACACTGCAGGCGCATATCCTGGCTTAGGCGCAGAAGAGCGAGGTCAGTCCGAAGCGATTGCACGCTCTATTGAATCGTGCCTCAAGTTAGAAGTACCTATGATTTCGGTTGTTATCGGCGAAGGCGGCTCAGGCGGAGCAATTGCAATTGCTGCTGCAGATAAAATCTACATGCTTGAGAACTCAATTTATTCTGTTATATCACCAGAAGGCTGTGCATCTATTTTATGGCGTAGCGCAGATTTCGCTAAAGATGCCGCAACCGCGCTCAAATTGACCGCGAAAGATATGCTAGAAAACGGTCTCATTGACGGCATCATCTCAGAGCCTCATGGCGGCGCACACAGAAACAAGAAAGAAACCATCTCAATGGTTGCAAAACAGATTGAAAAAGCCTTGAAAGAGCTCAACCCTTGGAAGCCCGACAAGCTGGTCGCCAAAAGAGAAGATAAGTTCTTAAAAATGGGAAAGGCCGCTTAATATAGCGACCTTCCTCTTCAAATAGCTCTAAATATAGTTTTAAGTATTGCTTTGGAAACTAATCACGCGCCCCACTCGTGGCGAGCAGCCCTTTGCCTGTTTTTAAATCCACATTAATACGCGCACGCTTAATCATGTTTTGAAAGTTACCGTGCCCCGCTTTAATATGTCCCGTTTGTGATGCTGCAGCCCGGTAATAAAGCAATAAAAATACCCGTATGGAAGATGTCAGGCTCGCACCCTCATGCTTACGTAATGACACCAAAGAGCAAAACTCATGTATTGTGGTTTTCTCACGTTCTGCAACTTCATACAAAATATCCCACATCTGCGGCTCAAGCCGTATCGAAGTCCGACGCCCCAATATTGTAACGTTACGCCCCGATAAACTCGTTTTTCGCGCTGATTTCTCTTTAAATAAGTCTTCATACATCGTTTAAAAAACCTTGGTTATAAACACAACCAAAGTATACATAAGAAAGGCACAAAAACAACCCAAAGTATTGCATGCGCACCATAAATTACACCTAATCAACCCAAGGTAGTGGCGAGTATAGAAAAACTATTACACGCAACTTATTGATAATGCATGTATTTTTACGTTCATGAGCGGCGAAAGCTCCGCGTAAATCATCTTGTGCTTATCAATACGATTGTATTCACTAAGGGCATCAGCCTTAATAATAACCTTGAAATGGCTCTCTCCGCCCTCACGGTAGCCTGCATGACCTACATGCAGATGACTTTCGTCTATAACCTCTAATTGCTCTGGTGAAAAGGCCAGAGTGAGTCTATTTGCAATTTCCGCAGCGACGGTTTGTTTTTTTTCTTCCATTTTAGCCCCTAAGCCTGATATTTTTCTGTAAAATTAAAACGAAAAACATTATAATCAATTTATGCCTAGAATTAAACTACAAGAAAAGTCGCCCTTATTTGATGACGACAAACCAAAAATAATCGTTCGTGTATGTGAAATGCCCGAATGCGATGTGCATGCCGAACATCGCGCCCCTAAAAACAGGGGGCTCAGTGAATATTATAATTTTTGTTATGAGCACGTTAGCTCATATAACCGTGCATGGAATTATTTTGACGGCATGCCTGACCGCGACGTCGAAGACTATATCTATAACGGCACAATATGGGATCGACCGACATGGAAATTCGCTACAGAAGGCGCTACTGAAGAGATACTGAGAAACAAGGCTTGGCAAGAATACCACTTCACAGGGAAAGAAGCACCAAGAAGCCATAATGGCAATAATGGCTCCAACAATAATAAGCGTGATAATGGCTCCCATGGCTATACAAGCTACCAAGACAGAAACACCCCTGAGTTTAAAGCGCTTCAGGAACTCGGGCTAGCGCCGCCGGTTACCCTTGAAATCATCAAGGCCGCCTATAAAACGCTCGTGAAAAAATTCCACCCTGATGTAAACAGCAATTGCCCTATGGCAGAGGAAAGAAGCAAAAATATTAATGCTGCCTACACTCTGCTACGCCTCTCTTATGAGAAGTACGAGCGCTTAGAAGAAAAATTAAAGGGATAAGCCCCCTTTAAAAATCGCATTCCTTCCTTATTTTTTGTATAAATAACTATACGCTTAAAACGACTTCTAAGGACGCCATACCGTGAGTGAAGAAACAAAAAACGCCCAAAAATCAACAACCTTCGATACTAAACAGCTTGAAAATAGCCGTGTACACAGCACCATTCCCGATGAAATGTATGATGTGCGTGAAACGTTTAATATCGATGTTGATATGAAAGTCCCTGGCTTTGCCCACGACATCCCTAATGTGCCGGAAATTGACGATACATACCAGTTCGATCACGACACCACCCTCGCTATACTTGCAGGCTTTGCGCATAACCGCCGCGTCATGGTGCAAGGTTTTCACGGTACAGGTAAATCAACCCATATTGAACAAATCGCAGCACGCCTAAGATGGCCTTGTATGCGCGTCAACCTCGATTCCCATGTTAGCCGTATGGATTTATTGGGTAAGGATGCCATCGTCTTAAAAGAAGGCAAGCAAGTCACAGAATGGAAAGAAGGCATTTTAACATGGGCATTGCAAAACCCCGTCGCCCTCGTTTTTGATGAATATGATGCAGGTCGTCCCGACGTTATGTTTGTTATTCAGCGTATTCTGGAGGCAGAAGGCAAGCTTACCTTGCTTGACCAAAATAAAATCATTCGCCCGCACCCTGCTTTCCGTTTATTTGCGACCGCGAACACAATCGGCCTTGGTGATACAACAGGCCTTTATCACGGCACACAGCAAATCAACCAAGGTCAAATGGACCGCTGGAACATCGTCACTGTACTTAATTATCTGCCGCCTGAAAAAGAAGCACAAATCATCCTCAAAAAGATACCCGAGCTCACATCCGAAGAAGATAAAGATGAAATCCGCGCAATGGTACAGGTCGCGAACTTGACCCGTAAAGGCTTTAAGTCCGGTGACCTCTCAACATTAATGTCGCCGCGTACAGTTTTGAGTTGGGCTGATAACACTGAAATATTCGGTGACCGTGAGCTTTCTTTCAAATTAAGCTTTTACAACAAATGTGACGAAGCCGAACGCCCCATCCTCAGAGAATATTATCAACGCTGCTTTGGTGTAGACCTTGACGAATGAGAAAGATAGAAGCGTACTTTTAGAGCGCCAACGCGATCAAGAAGTCTTTAAAGCGGCAACCGCAGCTGCCCTAAAGGCGCTTTCCGAATGCAATGATGTTAACGTCACCTTTTCGGCGAATGAGGCCGTCACATCTCGCTTGCCGTTTTCTGATTCCTACAACGCAGCAAAACTACCTTCAATTGGCGATGCTGAAAGCGACATTCAAAAAGACCGCCTGCGCGCGGCATCAGACATACGCGCGTTACATTTAGCACATCACAATGTCGCCCTGCACAAGACCAGAAAGCCTAAAAACACCGAAAGCGCTTCAATTTGGGACGCATTAGAGCGTGCACGCTGCGAAGCCGTTGGTATGCAGAGCATGCGCGGCGTAGCCCAGAACCTTAACAAAGCATTAGATACAGACTGCAAAAGCAAACGCTATCAAGACATCACATCAAAAGATGCCTGCCCACAAAACGAAGCTATGTATATACTGACCCGCGCGGCCTTGTCACAAACCGACTTACCCGATGGCGCAAAGCAGGTACAAAACTTTTGGGGCAAGGACATTGCAGAAAAGCTCGGCAATCAATCACTCGCAGACCTCATCCCTTTTATGAATGACCAAGATAGCTTTGCCAAGAAAGCACAGAACATTCTGGATACACTCGGCCTTGAGGGTTTTGATACCATAGCCGCCCCCGAACAAAATTCAGAGGATGATACGGGCGAAGATAGTGGCGATGAGAATGAAGAAAAAAACAACGACGATCAAGATGACAATCAGCACGAAGAATCATCCCAAGACGATTCCATAGAGCATGACCACGCAGAAGATATGGCGGAAGATAGCGACACCCAAGATTCAGAAGACGCACAAGATGTCGCCGAGGACAGCGCCACTGGAGAAGAAAATGATGACAGCGCCAAAAGTAGCGAAAATGCACAGGGCGATTACAACCCTCTATCTGATTTAGGACATAGCCCCGGCTATGAGATTTACACCACAAAGTTTGATGAAATCATTGCCGCCGAAGACCTTGCAACCGCCGCCGACCTTAAACGTCTGCGTGATATGCTTGATACCTATTTAGAGCGCTATCAGTCAATGATTACGCGCCTCGCTAATCGCCTGCAGCGTAAATTAATGGCGCAGCAACAACGCAGCTGGAAGTTCGATCAAGAAGATGGACAGATTGACAGCGCCCGTCTCGCCCGCATCGTTGCGAACCCTACAGTGCCGCTAAGCTTTATGCGCGAACAGGAAACTAAATTTAAGGACACTGTGCTGACCTTACTGCTCGACAATTCAGGGTCAATGCGCGGGCGGCCGATTACTATTTCTGCCCTATGCGCTGATATTCTTATCCGCACCTTAGAGCGCTGCGGCATCAAGACTGAAGTGCTTGGCTTCACCACCCGCGCATGGAAAGGCGGCAAATCCCGCGAGCTATGGATTGAAAATGGCCGCCCCGAAAAACCAGGCCGGCTCAATGACATACGCCACATTATTTACAAAGAAGGCGACACGCCGTGGCGCCGTTCAAAAAACAATCTCGGCCTGATGTTGAAAGAAGGCCTGTTAAAAGAAAATATCGATGGCGAAGCCCTTGCATGGGCACATAATCGTATCGCCAAACGCAGTGAAGAGCGTAAAATTTTAATGGTTATTTCTGATGGCGCACCAGTCGATGATTCCACCCTTTCCAACAACCCTGCGACTTTATTAGAAAAAGACCTGCATTCCGTCATTAATCGGATTGAGAAAAACAGCCCCGTCGAGCTAAGCGCCATTGGCATAGGCCATGACGTTACCCCATACTATAAAAACTCAATCACGATCACCGATGTTGAACAGCTCGCAGAGGCCTTAATGCATAAATTAGAAACGTTATTTGAAAAATAAGACCGCTTCACATTTCGAGATCAAACGGCACCGCGACTTTCTTCGCTACTTTTTTCCCATATCCTGATACATTCATATGGTGCGCATCAAAAACATGGTTGCCCTGCTCGGAAATCTCACCAGTCGAAACCATATAGCCAATATCAGTGGCTATATTCCGCTCCTCTCTGAACGTAGGGTTGTAGGGAATAACCAGCCCTGGATATAAAGGTTTATTCTTGTCGAGGCTATGCACGTTGAAATAAGCAGTGAGAGAGCTCTGCATCTCTGGCATAAAAATATGTTCGACTTCATCTAACTTGACAACCGGCTTTGGCTTTTCAGCAAAAGACTCCTTCAGCACCTCCTTAGATTTAGTCATATATCCAAGAAAAGCTGCCGCTAAACTGCTGGTTTTTTTAGTTTGTGGTAATTTTTTATCCATTTTCAATCTCCTGCAACTCTGTGTGCATACAGTTAATAGACCACAACGCGATAATATGTCAATAAAAAACAGCCCTATCCATAACGATGCAGCCCATGACCATGCTCACGCATCCATGACTTGCCACCTTCATAATCAATACATAAATCTTCGCATAACGCCCAAAAACGTTTGCTGTGATCCATATGCATTAAATGGGCAGCTTCATGCGCGACGACGTAATCCATCGCCTCTGAGGGCGCGAATATTAAACGCCATGACAAGGATATATGCCCATCAACGCTGCAGCTGCCCCAACGGCTTTTGGTGTCTCTGATTTGAATTTTTATGGCTTTGCGGTCTAAATTTGCGGTTTTCTCATCCATAATATCGGTCAGATATTCACGCGCAACTTTTTTAAGAAACCGCATTATGCGTGGCGCATATTCATCTAAATTGGTTTGCACCAATAAGATATGGTCTTGAAGTTCAATATGTGTGGATTTACGCGTCGGGTCTTTTTCAACAACAATCTCAACATCCCGCCCTAGCACAGGAATATTTATACCATCTTCAAACGGCATATATTCAGGAAGCTCGCTGATGCGGTCAATTACCCACTGGCGATGAGAATCGATAAAAGCCTGCGCTTTTTTATGCGATGCAAAACGCGGCAGCACAAAATGAACGCAGCGGTTTGCAGGATCAAACCGGAGCGCCATACGCTTTGCGCGGCTATCACGGCGCATTTTTACATGCGCCTCTAGCCCTGTTATATCAATCGCTTTACTCATATTTGTAGATTAAACAATACTAAGCGCCATAAACAACATCAAAATCATTTTTTTTGTTATATTTTTCTGGCTTTAAATCTGGCGTGACCTCAAGGTCAGCCTTGGGTATTGGCGAGACGTCACTTTCTAAGCTGCGAATAAAGTGACGGATACGTGGCATAATCTGGCTGCGGTAGCGCCCACCATTAAATATGCCGTAATGCCCAACACCCTTTTGTAGGTAATGATATTGTTTATCACTAGGCAAATTCGAACACAGCTCATGCGCAGCAACTGTCTGGCCGCGTGACGAGATATCATCCAGCTCGCCTTCAATTGTCAGCAGCGCTGTATGTTCAATTTTACTCGGGTCTACATTTAACGTTTCCCCTGTAATCGGGTCATCCCATGTCATCTCGCCCTTAGGCAGCAAGTGACGCTGAAAAACAACATCAACAGTTTGCAGATAGAAATCAGCAGGAATATCCATTACCGCCATATATTCATCATAGAATAAACGATGCTGCCCCGCCGAATCGCCATCACCCTGAATAAGGTGCTTATAAAAATTCATATGCGAGTCCACATGACGGTCTAAATTCATCGACATAAAGCCACTGAGCTGTAAAAAACCTGGGTAGACCTTACGGAACGCACCAGGGTGGAGCGCAGGCACCGTTTGCACAATAGAATTTTCAAACCAACTCAGCGGTCGGTCTTCTGCAAGTTCATTGACTGCGGTTTTCGACACGCGCGTATCAATCGGCCCACCCATTAAAGTCATGCTCAAAGGCTGATTAGGGTCCCCCTCAGCAGCCATTAAGGATACAGCCGCCATAACGGGAACCGCTGGCTGGCAAACTGCTATGACATGTGTATCACCGCCAAGTAAGCTTAAAAAACTGCGTAAATACGAAATATAACTATCCAATGAAAATGTGCCTGCATTAAGCGGCACTTGGCGTGCGTCAATCCAATCCGTAACGTAAACATCATGATGGGGCAATAAAGCCTCGATTGTACCACGCAGCAATGTCGCATAATGCCCTGACATTGGTGCAACGACCAAGACCTTCGGGTCTTTACGGTCTGTATCACGCTTAAAATGAAGCAGTGAGCAAAACGCCTTATCAACTATAACTTCTTCTTCAACCGCAACGGCTTTACCATTGATAATGGTTTCATCAAGCATCCATGCCGGCTCACCAAAACGTCGCGTTACACGCTCAAACAGCTCCGCACCTGCCGCAAGGCTTTTACCTAAAGATGTATAAGATAACGGGTTAAACGGGTTCGCAAAACTAGACTGGATCATCTGTGCGCCAATCCGAGGCCCAAAAAGTGAAGCATTCCCCAATTCATATAAATGATATAACATGTACTATAATCCTACTCTTTTTAAACGCACCCAATACAGATAAAACATTAGCAGAATATAATGAAGAAATTATAAACCACCATGACAGACTTCATCGACGCACCATTAATTAATCTAATTATAACACGCATTTACACAATTGTTGCAGCGCTTATAATTTCTATCCCCATTGGTATGCTGCAAAGCAAAACGGCCGCAGCGCCCCTCCCTCCGTTTTGGCTCGGCCTAAACAAGGTCTTCCTTGCCAAGCTTATAAAGCTCAATGTCGAAAAGCGCACTGACCATGATTTGTTTTTTAGGGGCTTATTTGTAGTCTGTTTTTTCATCTGCGTCTCAGCTTTGCTTGTTATCGCATTAAACTTTTTACCTGCAGTTTCAGCGGATATACATTTCCTACAAATCGCAATACTCGCCTTTTCTATCAGCACCATCTCGCCTTTTCTACTCAACAAAGCGATACAGGCGCAGCTCACAAAGACAGGCAAACTCACCACAACGTTAGAGGCCAAGCTTTCCATCTGTACCATGCGCGCCTTAAGCAATGCAGATAACAGCGGCATTAATCGCAGCCTTATCCATTATACGGTGTACAGCTTTATCCGCCATTTGATCGCGCCAATACTTTTCTTCCTTATTGGCGGCTTGCCATTGCTTATTATTTCCACGCTGTTCTTATGGCTCACCTATGCAATTGGCAAAACTTCGCTCTCAGGGGCTTACACATACACGATCACTCTGTTTGAAGAGCTGCTGAGCATCATTCCAAACTTTATTGGCACGACACTGATTGTCATGGCGACATTTATTACGCCCAAAGCTAGCTTTAAAACCGCGCTCCACGCCTTGTCATTAAAGCATAGCGGACATTTAATGCCCGGCGTTCACCCGCTTGCCATTACAGCCTACGCTATCAATATATCCATAGGCGGCAAAGAAAAATCGCGTTATGGCGCGACGATAGACCGTCCGTGGTACGGCCCGAAAGATGCAAAAGCAAAAGTCGATAGCGCGCAAGTCAAGCTGGCGCAATATATGATCGTCATCGCGCAGCTACTTGGCTTGTTTGCCTTAATGGTCTTTCTATAAAAGACTAGGACGCTATTTTTTCAGCTGTATAGTAATGATCCAAAATCAGCATTTGGCGCAGCGCCGCGATTTGCATACCGCCATTAAGCGCCGACACTTGCTTCATGCCATAGGGGCGCGGGTCGTCTAGAACCAACCAGTTTTTAGATTCGAAATATTCACGCAATGTAGCGTCAGCACTATCTAAGGACGGCGCTATCGCACAGTGCCAATGCGTATCGGGGTTAATTGCATCAAGCAACAAGCCTGCTGCTATGGCCGTATAGCCCTCTAGAATCACAGGGACTTGCGCAAGCCTCGTAGCTAAGATAGCCCCAATAATCGCATTTAGTTCGTAACCAGAATTGCCTTTAAGGTTCGCAAAGAAGTTGTCCAAATTAAAGTCAGTCAGGTCCACTTTCAATTTGCTGTCAATAAACGGCATAAAGCTATGGCATATAGCGCGCCCAATTTCTTCAGATCCCACACCAATTGCAGCAATAGACACCAAGTCATTCTCAGGTTCAACCGTCATCAGGCCATAAGCTAGCGAGTTTAGTAAAGACTGATCATCCATAGCGTCACCTGCGCGCAAATCAGACGTTGGTTCATCCATATTTAGGTCATAGAGGCGTAAATCCGCACTGGCGAGGTTTAGAACCTCGTTTACCGCGTGGTCCCCTGCCAAAAGCTTACTCACCATGTCTTTAAAATAACCTTGCTGCGCTTCGTCTTGCTTTGCAAAGCCATGTGACGCCGCATATATTGATAAACGAGGACGTTTAATTTCATAGACTTGGCGATCCGCCGCAAAATTAAGCCAATATTTAATACGGCTAATTTGGTCCATATCTGCAAAGGTATCGCGTACGGAACATGATGGATGCTCCATTGACGATATAAGCGCTTTTATTTCGTCGAACTTTAATGCTGATTCAGCCATAATTCTTATCCCTTAGCGAATATAATACGTGCATTTTATATGCTGTTTATTTATAACAACTATATAGAATGTAAAGTGATGAAAAAGAATAATCATTATTTTTTCGGAAAACCGCATTATTTATGCACTCTTTACTTGACTTGCCTCAAGGTGTTGCAGTATTGTCCGCTTCATTGTAAAGAATGCCGCAAGTAGCGCATTGAATTAATATAGATCAAGAATACAGAAGGATTTACACTATGAGCCGTCGTTGTGTAGTAACAGGTAAGAGCGTGATGTCAGGTAACAATGTATCTCACGCAAAAAACAGAACTCGTCGTAAGTTTTACCCAAATGTTCAAGAAACAAGCTTGTTTTCTGAAGCACTTGGCCGTAGCGTACGCATCAAAGTAAGCACTGCAGGTATTCGCACTGTTGAACATAAAGGTGGCTTAGACGCATACCTTACTGGCACAGCAAAAACGAAACTTGATGTATGTTTGCGTCCAGTTAAAGTACAAGTCGAAAAAGTTCTCGCTGCGAAGAAGTAATTTTCTAACCAAGTGACAGAGCTTATCAATGACTGACCTTAAATATCCAAATTTTGCTTTTGATATTACCCACAGCGCGCCTAATTCCAAGGCGCGTTTAGGTAATTTGAAGACTCCTCACGGGACAATTCAAACCCCTAACTTCATTTTCTGCGGGACAAAAGCGTCAATTAAAAACCTCAACCCTGATCAAATGGTTGAGGCCAAAACGGATATTATACTCTCCAATACATATCACCTGATGATTCAGCCCGGCGCTGACATTGTCGAAAAAATGGGCGGTCTGCATAAGTTTATGGGCTGGGACGGCCCTATGCTCACCGATAGTGGCGGCTTTCAGATTTTCTCTATGGGGCATGGCTCAGTCGCCGATGAAATCAAAGGCCGCAATAAAGGCGAGCGCGGGCAGTCGCTGCTTAAAATCACCGAAGAAGGTGCCAAATTTAGAAATTACCGTGATGGCTCTGCCATGATGCTTACCCCTGAACTATCCATGGATATTCAGCGCAAGCTTGGCGCAGACCTGATCATGCAATTTGACGAATGCACAGCATTCCACGTTGACCGTAAATACACCGAAAGCTCCATGCACCGCTCACATCGTTGGGGGGATCGTTCATTAGAACAATTCGCCAAAAACGATAATGGCGCACAAGCCGTCTATGGCATAGTCCAAGGTGGCGTATATGACGAACTGCGCAAAGAAAGTTGCGCATGGACGAAGAATGGCAATTTCTTCGGCACAGCAATAGGCGGCTCTCTAGGCGGCAGCAAACAGCAATTTTATGAGATTGTTGAGCTCTGTAGCAAAGAAATCCACCAAACACGCCCAGTACACTTACTTGGCATCGGTGCGATTGATGATATTTTTAAATGTGTCCGCCTTGGCATTGATACATTTGACTGCGTATCCCCGACCCGCGCAGCACGCCATGGCTGGGCTGTGATGAAGGGCGTTCCGGGCAACCGTATAAACCTTAAAAACGCAAAATACAAAGATGATCCAACGCCGCTTGCTGCGGATTACGACATCAAAGCATCGAATTTTTATTCAAAAGCGTATATCCATCACTTGATAAAAGCGCAAGAGATGCTCTCTATGCAGATCCTCTCTCAGCATAACGTCTATGTAATGAACTTACTTATGAGCGATATTCGCACAGCCATTGCAGAAGACACTTTAGATGCGTGCGAAAAAGAATGGCGCTGTTTATAAGCCTCACCCCCCCCCCATAGTAATATTGACATAATGCTTAAATTTTTGTATCCTGCTAGATCATAAAGATCAAGACAGCGGATTAGAGATAGGATGTAAGCATATATGTTACGCGCAACGCAGCTTTTTAGCGACAATGTCGCACCACATGCCCCCTCTCAACCCACAGCCCCTTATGCCCCAATTTTGGCAGAAAAGCTCGACTTCTTAAAAAGCCTAGACAACAAAGCGCCACTGCCTAGCAAATTTGACGCCTTACTTATTATCGACATGCAAAAAGAGTTTTGCAAAATTGGAAAAATACGTAATGCAATATTCTCTGATCGACGTGGTAATCAAGACACAAGATTAACCACAGAACATTGCGTCCCCATTATAAATCAATTCAGACAGGCGAGCTTGCCCATATATAGTATTTATTTTTCGCCAAAGCCGCGCCATCCATTATTCATTGATTTCTATGGTTATGAACATCGCATACAGGACAAACTTGTCCATAAAAATACAGATTCTGCGTTTAAAACCAAATCAAATAATTTTGCTGAACGCCTGAACAATGCGGGGCATAAAAACTTATTGGTTATGGGGTTTAATACGAGCGCTTGTGTCAAAACAACGCTCCATGATGCACAGCGTCTCGGCTTCAACACTTGGCTAATGCTTGACTGCACAGGAAATGATAACAGCGCAGGTGACAGCTATACCGCAGAGCACCTTGCTGCGGATAGAGTAGACAAGCTCAAGAAAATGAAAAACGCAGGCGTTGAATTCACAACATCTGACGTCGTATTAAAGCAAATAAGCCTATTCAATCGCCCGTAAGATACCATCAATTGGTGGGCGGCTCTTATAACCGTCTTCGCTAAATATATGCGTAATAACGCCTTCTGTGTTCACAACATAGATTGTTGGGTCAGGAATACCGAAAAAGCGTGAACCTACTGTGTATTTCATATTTAAAACACCGAAAGCCGCAATGCTTTTTGAACGCTCATCTGAGAGCATTTTATAAGGGATATGCTTTTCATCACTAAATGTTTTTAGCGTTGCAACAGGGTCATAGCTGATAGAGACGACCTCGTAACCAAAGGCTTTAAAGTCTTCATATTTATCTGCAAAGTCCTGCAATTGTTTTTTGCAAAACGGGCACCAATCAGCAGAGCGGACAAAAAAGACAATCAAACCCTTTTCTCCTTTTAAAGCATCAAAATCAGCGACCTGACCATTTTGATCTGAAAACGCCAGTTGATGAGGAATTTGATCATCAATTCCAACTGGCTCTGCTGCGAAGGCAGCTGTCGCCGAGGCACAAATCAAAACCAACGCAGCTAAAGCGGTGTACAACTTTCTAAACATTCTTAAACTTCCTTTTATAAACAATTTAAAGTGACCTTGTTTTCTATTCGTAATCAGCATAAATTAAATTACATTACTTTTAACAAAAAAGACATGAACATGGCAAAAACACTCTACGACAAAATTTGGGACGCGCACTTAATTGAAACCGGCGACAGTGATAACACATTAATCTATATCGACCGCCACCTTGTTCATGAAGTAACATCGCCGCAAGCATTTGAAGGTCTACGCCTCGCGGGGCGTAAAGTACGCTCCCCAGCAAGCACCCTCGCCGTTGCGGATCATAACGTACCAACCACAGACCGCAGTCAAGGCATTCAAGAAGAAGACAGCCGTATTCAAGTCGAAACCTTGACGAAAAACTGCGCTGAATTTGGCGTGGAATATTTCTCCATGGATGATAAACGCCAAGGCATTGTCCATATTGTTGGGCCAGAGCAAGGCTTCACCCTGCCCGGCATGACCATTGTTTGCGGCGACAGTCACACATCAACCCACGGCGCGTTTGGTGCGCTTGCCTTTGGCATTGGCACATCCGAAGTTGAACATGTGCTTGCGACCCAGTCCCTGCCTCAGAAAAAAGCCAAAACATTACGCGTCAACATTGAAGGCGAGCTGCCCCTTGGCGTTACAGCCAAAGACCTTACCCTCGCCGTAATTGGTGAAATCGGCACGGCAGGCGGCACAGGCTGCGTCATTGAATATGCAGGCGAGGCCATTAAAAGCCTTTCGATGGAAGGGCGTATGACCGTCTGCAACATGTCAATTGAGGCCGGCGCGCGCGCAGGTCTAATCGCCCCTGACGAAACAACTTTTAACTACATTAAAGGCCGCCCAAAAGCGCCCAAAGATGCAGATTGGGAACAAGCCGTCACATATTGGCAAAGCCTAACAAGCGACGATGGCGCCACATATGATAAGGAAGTCACACTGCAAGCAAGCGACATTGCCCCGCAAGTCACATGGGGCACATCACCAGAAGACGTTTTGCCAATAACAGCAAATGTGCCAACCCCATCTGATTTTAAAGACGAAAACAAGCAAAACGCAGCCAAACGCGCCCTTGAATATATGGGCTTAACCGCAGGCATGAAGCTACAAGATGTTGCAATTGACTATGTATTCATCGGCTCATGCACAAATGGGCGTATCGAAGATATTCGCGCCGTAGCCAAAATCGTAAAAGGCCACAAAATTGCAGAGAGCGTCACTGGACTTGTCGTTCCAGGCTCTGGTCTTGTTAAAGCGCAAGCTGAAGAAGAAGGTTTAGACCAAATCATTAAAGATGCAGGCTTTGAATGGCGTGAACCAGGCTGTTCCATGTGCCTAGCCATGAACGCTGACCGCCTAGAAGAAGGCCAGAGATGCGCATCAACGTCCAACCGTAACTTTGAAGGCCGACAAGGCCGCGGCGGACGCACGCACCTTATGAGCCCTGCAATGGCCGCTGCAGCAGGTATAAAAGGCACACTAGCCGATGTACGCGAGTTTCTATAAATGAACAAGACAAAATACACATATCACGACCTCAATTACGATTTATGTGCCTTGGATGACGCTATCGAAAGCTATGATGTCACAAACGACCCTATATTAAGCCCAATCTGGCCAAAAATTGCGGCTGATCTCTGGCGTAATATTGGCGCATATGGCGCGGGTGAGAATGATTACGGCGCCGTCATGCATGGCCATTTAGAGCGCATATCTAAAGATGGGCAAGACTTCATGGCAGCTTTAGGCTATAGCGAAGTCGCAGGCCACAATTTTTACGACGCATTTAAACTCAGTGACATTGGCAAGCTGCATGATGATTACGATATAGCCATCTGGTCACTGCCCCACCGCCCAACCGAAGAAGAACGCATCGCCAAACGTACGCACACTTTGCGCGGCCTAGATTATTTAGAGCGCGCCTATAAAACATATAATGTATCAGAAGACTTTCTGAACCACCCCCACATTAAAATCGTGATCCCTGCTCTAATGCTGTACCACCATGAACGACTTGATGGCAAAGGCTACGCCAGAAAACCCGCTGAGGCGCTCGGTAGAACCATCCGCATGGCCTGCATTGTTGACGCATATGATGGCGACCGCATATTACGCCCCCATCAACCCGCAAAACGCACTCCGATCGAGACAATTGAACGCATGATGGCAATTGGTGAGGATAAGAAATATGAGGGCGCGTTTGATATGAGTTTACTTGAAAAGTTTAAGGCATTTAAGTCCTAGGATATTACAATGTCATTGATTTATTGTTTTTGAAATTATCAACAATGATATCGGCAATTTTCTGTGTGCTATCTAATGCAGGCATTGATTTTGTTGGAAATGGCAAAGCACAATCCAGCGTTTCAATTGGCACAACATAACCAAGATCAACCAGATCCGTGTATTCTGTACACATCCAGTCCGTATAAATGTTCTTCCCCGTATATAGCGCTTCGCTGACCAGTGAATATGAGTGTCCACTTACAACAATGTGGTCAGCCCGCGCCAATAAACCTAAATATGGGTTATAGCCAGTGATAGATTGTTCATACTCAGCAAAAAAAACATCGCGGCCTGTTTGAAAAAGACAGCTTAAATACGCCCTCATTGATTTGCTACGGAATACCGATTCTAAATTATTATCAAGGTAATCAAAGACAAGCTGCGGTGCCCTGTACGCCCGCAAGCTAGGGCAAACAAAGAACGTGATCTCGTCATACAGCTTGCCAATTTCATGGATTTTTTTAACCGTGTCCCTAATATTGGGCGTATCATTACCAATCATTAGCGCGACAAGCGGACCCCGCCGCTGCGGATAGACTGCATCAAACTCACGCCCTGCATTATCAAGTATTTCTGACGTTAAATGATGCGGCACAAGGCGATTTTCACCATATTTAGTACTTAATGTTTCATTGATGTGCGCAACCGTGATGGTCGGGCGTTTTTCTGCCACATAATATGCATCACCGCTATGAGTACCAATTAAAATATCAGGCTGACCAATTTCACGCAAAGCGGCTTCTACTTTTTCTTTATAGCTTTTCGCCTTGCTAAACTGCGCATCAAGCATCGCCTCATCAACATAAACATAGCGGCCACCAACCATTTCAGCGCATAGTTTAGCGAGGCCAATGCTCCCCTTGCTATCACCACGGTTGGGGTCATCCTGCCCAATCCATGCCATAATCAGCGGCTGTGTACCGTTATTGTACTTGATTTTTGTTGATGTCACTGACATATGCCCAATGTGTTTTAAGCCAAATAATAAGGCAAAAACCTAGCACAACCTATGTTTTATGTCAATACTGCATGTTGATACTAGAATTATTCAATACCTGAGGCTGCTCTTCAATTAAAACATTACCTTCTGTTGGCGCCACGACACCATTATCGCCTGACATAGCAACAACACCAGGCTCTAGCGATAACATATCAAAGCCTTCAATATTTTCTTCAATGCCTAATTCGGCCTTGCTGTATTCCTGCACTCCAACCATGTCATCTAACGCATGGTTAACCTCCGCATGACCATCAAACCCCATTTGTCTCTTTACATCCTGCGCTTGCTCAGCCTTCATTGCGGCGAACTTAGCGTAGCCTTCAGCTAGGCCATAAAGCTCACCTTCTGACATGCCCTCAGCACGATAGTTTTCAATAACACCAAAACGATCAAGCAGTTCAAAAGAACGCTCAACCAGATGCGGCGAAATATCCCCGTCATAATTTTGATTCCCTTCAATCGCCATTGAGTATGGCAGAGCGTTTTTTGCGTCTTCTAATAACGCAAGGCTATCAAAATTAAAGCCACTGCGCTCTAAAGTAGACTTCGTATTATCCGCACGCGACTCATAATCAGACTGTGCAAAGCTATCGTGACGAGACTCAGCAAGGCGAGCCTTTTCCTGAAGGGTATTTATATAGGTTGCGTATTGCTGACCAATTTGACTCGATACATCGAGCGCTTTAACATTAATGGTAATCAGATTTAACTGCTCTTCAGGCATGTCCATAATGCCGAGCATATTACCAGCCATCTTGTACTGCATACTCGTAGGTGCTCCATCCAGTTGAGCACTAACTTCGGGCATTTTCTCTCTCAAAATCTCAAGTGCGTCCTCTTGATGTTCTGCGCGCGCTTCTCTACCGGCGCGTATACGCTGCATCGGGGTTTTCTTCATATCGCTCCTCCTACCATTGTTAAAGGTCAAAGCCGATTATAAATCAAAACACTTACGAAGTGGTAAACACACAAGGTTTAATGAATGTTTTTCTTCATCTGCCGCCCCGAAATAACGCATAAAGACTGATAAAGCTTACCGAGGTCACTTGAAAGGAATGCAGCACAAAGAATATCCGCGTGCGATGTTGCATAAGCATGATCGAGAATCTCTTCAAACTGCCTGATGAAACGCAATGTATAGCTTCTAAAGGCGTTATCCTTTTCAAACTTGCTTTGCAGTTTATCTGTGCCTTTATCAAGGTCAATATTGACGAGGCTACGGGTAAAGGCCGACACATCGCCCTTCTTAAACGCCTTCCACGTCTTGTCATCAACTTCGCCGTCTTTGACTTGACGTGTAATATCAACGGACAGAGAGTGCAAACTTTCAACAATAAACTTCGCCGAGTCCATAAAGGCTTCTTGCTGTGCTTGTTTGCGCATATCACTAATGCGTTCAAGCGCAGTTTCAGAATCCCGTACTGATTTCGCCAAATTATGCGATTGACGCGCTAACTCACCTGCTGCGGCCTCAGATACTGACGTCGCACTACGCGCACGCATATTCAGCTTATCGCCCTCTTCTTCTAGCTTCGCACCAGAATCAGAGATTTTTTTCGATACATCTGTTGCTGATTTCGTGATTTGATCCATCTGGCCTTTCATGTCCGTAATAGAGAAACGAATTTGATCCGCCCCCTCATCAGATGCTTCAGCCACAGCATTAGCCTGCGTTCTCAGCTCGATCACATAATCCTTCGTTGTTGTCAAAGACGCCTTGATATGCTCTTCAAACTCACGGGCGCGGATAACGAAGCTGTCACCTGCACGGGAAATCGCATCGCGGGATTCCTTGGTTGTCCCCAGAAGTTTGGATGTTTTCTTATCCAGAATTTGGATCGCTTTCTCATTTTCGCTTGTACAGCGCTGGCCTGCTTCAAGAAGGTTATCAAGATTGGCAATGGCTTTCTCATTCGCCAGCGTAATCGCGGCGCTACTTTCATCCGCGTTTTGTGTAACCTTGCTTGCAATCATATCAAAGCGCGACGCTGCATCACTTAACTGCGCAACCGCCTGTCCAACAGATTCTGTCAGGCCGATAAATTGCTGACCAACTGTGTCATTCAGGCCATCAATCCGTATTTCCATCTTATCCGCAATCAAGCGAATGTTGTTTTCTTGGTCATTCAAGCGACTTTCGACACCTTTTAGTTTTAATGTCGCGCTTTCTGCAGATTCATCAATTAACAATGCCGCATCACGCAGCCCGTCTTCATGCATACGTAGGCTCTTGCCAGATTCAGAAACGGATGCATCCATGTTCATCGCAGTTTCTTCTAGGCGTTCACGCAGCTTTTTCATACGCTCTAATGAATCATCTGATAAGTTAACGAAGCCAAGGTTCAGTTCTTTAAAGCGGTTTTCCGCACGGTCAACCTTTTCTAGAACCTCATCATAAACAGGTAACGTCTCCTGAGATGAATGCTTCAACACGTCAATTGCGCTCTCCAAACGTTTCGCGCTTTTAGTGCTGTGGCTTTCAACGCGGTTCCAATGTTCAAAATAAGTTTCTTCCATATCGCCCAGAGTTTTCTTTGATTCTGCAGCTTTACTATGGATAGACGCATTAAGCTCATCCATATCTTCTTCGAAACGGTCAATATTAAAGGTAATATCTTCATTTGTGCCTTTTAGTTTAGACAAATACCCATCAACGGCCTCACCATGCGCATCAACTTTTTCCATCATCGCACCCAAATATTCATTGAGCTGTTCACGTTGACGACGCACGCGGTCTTCAAGGCCTGCAGAATGACCTGAAAGCTCGCCAGAAAGCGTGGATAGATCCTGCACTTGCACACCCAAAATATCACGGATTTTTTCCGCCTGTCCTTGCGCACGTTCGCCCGCATCCGATAAATCCGCCGTGCGGTTTTCAAGAATTTTAGAGACTTTTTCTTGGCGTAGCTCTAATTCCTGCCCTGCGTCAATAATATCAGAAAGCGGATCGTCAAAACGCTCAACCAATTCACTGATTTGTAGCGTAAAGTCTTTGCATGTCTTTTCAATGTCAATACGCTTATCATCAAGCATCGTGACATTACTAGCGATCATGGTGCCATTTTGTTCAACCGACTTATCAAGGCGGATAATCACATCATCAAAACCATTCGCGGCATTACGGATTTTCGCAATATTATGTGCGCTATGGTCGTGTAGATTCTCAAACTTCACAGAAACCTTATCTAAAAGCTCATCAGCCTTTTCGGCTGTTTGCTGTGATGTTTTTTCCATTTCTTCGGATACACGGCGTACCGCGCTGCGTAATTTCTCCGCGCCGGAGACGGCGACAGACATTGCATCACCAAGCTGCGAAGCCATATGATCGCTTGACTTTTCAAGGTTAGATGCTTTTTCATCAAGCATGTGCGAAACATCATCAATACGGTCAGCTTGTTTGGCCATGCGCTCTTCAATTTCTATGGAACGCGCAACCGCGACAGCGACAGTTTCATCCATATTCCCTGCGGCGCCTTCAATGCGTGATGCGAGGTCTTTAGCCTCAACTGAAAGGCGCTCAACGCCATTACTCAGCTCAAGGCGCTGCGCTTCAATAGACATTGACGATTCCGCCATTGCCTCAATCGCTTGAATGGTCATTTTCTCAAGGCTATCAACTTCCCCGCGAATATGCCCGCCGAGTTTCTCAGTTTCTCCGCTTACACGATCAGCAGAGGCTGAAAGCGCCTCAACATGACCGTCAAAATCACTGCTTAAGCCATCAAGGCGTACACCAAAATTATCAACAGCAGATTGCATAGACTGATAAGTCGATTGCATTGTTTCATCAATGGAACAAACTTTATCATGCGCCTGTTCAGCGGCCCCGTTAATACGCTCTACGCCGTTCTGAAGTTTTGTTTCAACGTCTTGACTGATGCCGAGAATGCCTGCCTCAGCGCTGCGCCATGCGTCTAGGCCGCTTTTTGCATGGTCCTTAAGAACATTTTCCTGTATCTCAATCTCGCCGATGCTTTCCATTAAGCCTGTTTTTCTGGCTTCTAATACATCACCAAGGCGGTCGATATGAAACTCTGCCTTGCTTGCAACGCTTGAAAAGTCGCGTATTTCGTTACGCAGACCGTGACGCGCACGCTGAATGGATTTCAACGCGGCACGTGAATTGTTATTCATATCCGCCACTTGCTGACACAAAAGCTGAATATCCTTATTTACCTTTGTCGCATGTTTTTTACTTGGGAAAAGGAGGCCCTCTAATTCGCCGCGCAGGTTTTGAGCGTAAAATTCAACGTCTTTTTTACGCATCACATGTGAGAAACACAGCCAATAAATCGCCACTGGCGCAAAAACTCCTGTCAGCATGCCGCCTAAAATGGCAGGATCAAACGAAGCTCCGCTGGTCATGAAGTAAACAGCGCTATATGCGACCCATAGGACAGAACCGATCAAACCAATAAGCTCAAACGCTTTATAGGCGTAACCTTTATCTATTTTTGCTTTATCTGCGTATGAGCCAAGTTCTAATATCGTCTCAGCATCATCAAAATTGCTGACGAGGTTATCATTCCCCTTCTTCATATTTTGATTAAGGGCGTTGATCGTCAAGCCATCAGGCACTTCCATCCCAGCGTTAGGCTCTGCATTTGTCTTGCTCGCCGTTAACGTTGTTTTGCTTGATAATGTAACATTATCCTTGCGCGCTTGTTCTCCGTTCATGACGGCACCCCAATCGAATCAGTTTAAATAAAAATATGAATGAACAGATCATTTCACGCATTAAAAACGCTGGCAAGGATGAACCTGCCAGCGTTAAATCTTCTACACAGGAAATCAAAATCCTGCGTTATTTACCAACCATAGATGGTTTAATATCCGCTAAGTAATACTGGTAATCACGCACATCTCGTTTCAACTCACGTGACAAGAAATACAGACCAATAACGTTTGGAATCGCCATGATAAACAAGAACGCTTCTGACAAAGCGACGACTTTACCAAGATCCATGGAACAGCCGACAACGACAATCACAAGGAAAAGCACCTTGTAGACGACCTCAACAAATTTATTCTCCCCGAACAAATAAGCGGCGGCTTTTTGACCGTAATATGACCACGTAATCAAAGTTGAAAACGCAAACAAGAATACAGTGAGCGCAAGTACATAAGGAAACCAAGAAATACCTTGTGCAAAGGCAGCTGATGTAAGCTCAACCCCCGCCATACCATCGCCGCCCTTATAGGCGCCTGTAATAACGATAACAAGCCCTGTAACCGTACAGATAACGATTGTATCAATAAACGGCCCAAGCATTCCAACAAAGCCCTGAGATACAGGTCTGTCCGTTTGTGCTGCCGCATGAACAATCGCCGCCGAACCAAGACCTGCTTCGTTCGAGAATGACGCACGTTTAACCCCTTGTAGCATCACGCCAAGAAGGCCGCCAATGCCAGCTTCCATAGAAAATGCCATGCTGAAAATATCGCGCAAGCTAGAGCCGATTTTGTCATAGTGCATCCCAATCACAATCAGGCCGGCAACCATATATATGCCGCCCATAATCGGCACTAATTTTGATGTGAATTTAGCAATCGATTTAATGCCGCCAATAATAACAACGCCAACCAACATCGCGAGAACAACGCCAAACAGCCACGCTTTACCGGCAAGGAATACATTCAGGTCACCCGTCGTGACATTCAGCACTTGCTGATACGCCTGATTAGCTTGAAACAAATTACCGCCGCCAATTGAACCGAGAATACAGCACAGCGCGAACACTGCCGCCAAAAACGAGCCAATAAAAGGAATATTACGATTAGCAAACGCATCGCGCAGATAATACATTGGGCCGCCATAAACTTTGGATTTATCAGCAGGGTCAGGGTGGTGGCGATATTTCACACCAAATGTGACCTCAGCAAATTTAAGGCTCATACCAAAAAAGCCCATAATTATCATCCAAAGCACAGCGCCTGGCCCGCCAATAGAAACAGCAATCGCCACGCCGGCAATATTCCCTAAACCGACAGTGCCCGAAAGCGATGTCGCCAAGGCTTGGAAGCGGTTAATCTGCCCGCCGCCATCTTCTTTTTTGTCAAATTTACCGCGTAGAATATCAATTGAATGCTTAAAAAAGCGTACATTCACAAAACCGAGATAAAACGTAAAATATAAAGAGGCCAAAACCAGCCAGATGAGGATTAACGGCGCGACGATTTCACTACCATTACTACAGAAACCTTCAGGGTAACCAAAGCTTATACCACCTTCGCTGCAATGCCTAACTGGAAAAAAGACAACACTTTCAACCAAATCAGCAAATCCGCCAATAGTTTCATTTATCCGAGCGTCAATATTCATGAAATCCCCATATATTTTTGTTTATTTTCTATTGAATCGGCAGCTTAGCATCCTCAGCGTATAATTCTAGAGCAAGCGTAAAGATGTCCACATCTGCAAATGCATGACTTTGAACATAAAAATCAGGAAACTTAATGGCAAATAGGGTTTGATACAGGGTGCGACGCATAGAATGTTGACGCCCAATCTTTGATTTGCGTATCACTTAAGCCATCAGCGCGCTTGATACGTGCGCCATAATGGTTGCAGAAAATATCAGGGCGCATTTTTGCAGCTTCGTAGGATATTTTGTTGGCGAAGTTCGTGCGTAAAGTATTTAGGTGCTTTTCAGGGTGTTTAATGCCGTTACGTGAAAAGTAAAACATCAGCGTATCTTCATAATTGGCAAAGATGGCCTCATGTTTTTTAGTCCACTTACGGTATTTAAGGTAAAGATTGTCATTGCCCGATGGCCCCATATGCTGACAGTTAAGGCCAATGACCATCAGCTCGCTATGAATACGAATCCCCTGCTCTGCTTCAGCTTCTGACTTTGTGTAGCAGCCACTGGCGAGAGCTTGCGTATAAAAACCGCAGCTCAGCACAAAAACCATTACAAGATTAAGCAGAGTTTTCTTTATCATTTTATACCTTAATAAATATGCTTCTTTATTGAACGGGCGAAATTAACGCACGACCATCAAAATGTGCCAATAAATTCTCAATGACTAACTCGCCCATTACGGCGCGCGTTTCGCTTGTTGCACTTGCTATATGTGGCAGCAAAACGACATTATCCATTTTAATTAATTCCTCAGGAACATAAGGTTCTTTCGCATAAACATCAAGCCCCGCAGCCGCGATTTGCTTAGTTACTAACGCCTCTATTAATGCGGCTTCGTCAACAACGCTACCGCGTGCAATGTTAATTAACACGCCTTTTTCGCCTAATGCATTTAAAATTTCAGCATTAATCAAATGCTTAGTTTCATCGCCGCCCATACATGAAAGCATCAGCACATCTGCATTCGCCGCCATTTCAGCCAGATCATCATAATATTTATATGGGACATCTTTTTTCTCAGCGCGCCCATAATAGATAATATTCATACCAAACGCTTCGGCGCGGCGTGCTATAGCACGACCAATACGCCCAAGGCCGACAACCCCCATTGTCTTACGTGTCAGTGATGAACCGAGTGGGAACGCACTGCTGTTTTGCGTCCACTGCCCAACGCGGACAAACATATCAGCCTCACAAATACGGCGCATAACAGATAGCACAAGCCCCATCGCAGTATCAGCGACATCATCCGTCAGCACATCAGGCGTATACGTTACCGCAATATTTCGGCGCTCCGCTTCGACCAGATCAATATTATTTACGCCAACCCCATATTGAGAAACAATTTCTAGGTTAGGCAGCGCCCCCATTAAACGCTTACTAATTTTTGGCCCGTTATATGTTGATAGGATCGCGCGCACTTCCTTACCGTATTGATGCAGCGCATCTTCTGGATCAAGTGCCTTCCAAAGTTTTATGACATTGAAATGATGCTCTAATTCTTCCATTTGTTGCGGCAAAATTGGCGCCATAGCGAGTAAACTGCGGGTCATAGGATCAAACTTTCAATAATAAAACGACTAAAGCCATCATAAAACGAACCTTGCACGTTGTAAATTACTTGATTTTTTTAGTCCATATATGCTTTAAGAACAGACACCCTAAAAAATAAAGAAGACAGCAAGGTTCAAATCATGCCTAAAGACGCAAACACAGCAACTGACAAAAAGAAGCTTTTCATCAAAACATGGGGCTGCCAAATGAACGTATATGATAGCCGCCGCATGGCTGACATATTGCGCCCTTTTGGCTACGCTGTCACCGAAGAGCCTGAAGGCGCGGATATGATGATCCTGAACACTTGTCACATTCGTGAAAAAGCGACAGATAAAGTTTTCTCTGAGCTTGGGCGTATGCGCCGCTTGAAAGACAAAAAAGAAGCCGAGGGCGGCACAATGATTATGGCTGTTGCAGGCTGCGTTGCACAGGCCGAAGGCGAATACATTATTGAACGTGCGCCTTATGTTGACCTTGTATTTGGCCCACAAACCTACCATGAGCTGCCGGAAATGCTAGCGAAACTTACTGGAGCATATGGCACGGAGCGCATTGTATCAACAGAGCTTGATACCGAAAATAAATTTGATTCCCTACCAGAAGAAAGCAATGATCAAGGCGTTACAGCATTTCTATCTGTTCAAGAAGGCTGCGATAAATTCTGTACATTCTGCGTTGTCCCATACACTCGTGGCGGTGAATATTCACGTACTGTTCAGCAAATTGTTGACGAAGCAAAAGCCCTTATTAATAGCGGCGCACGTGAAATCACCCTGCTTGGTCAAAACGTCAACGCCTTTCACGGCGAAGGCATGGACGGCAAGTCATGGAACTTACCGAAGATCATCGAAGAGCTTGCAAAGCTTGATGATTTAGAGCGCATCCGTTACACAACATCGCACCCACGCGATATGGAGATGTCATTAATCGAAGCACATCGCGATATTGATAAATTAATGCCTTATTTGCACCTGCCCGTACAAAGCGGCTCAAACAAAATTCTAAAAGCCATGAACCGTAAGCACGAACGTGATGTATACTTCAAAATCATCGAAGATTTACGCAAAGCGCGCCCTGACATTGCGCTTTCTGGTGACTTTATTGTTGGCTTCCCTGGTGAAAGTGATCAAGACTTTGAAGACACAATGGATCTTGTACGTCACGTTAAATATGCCAGCGCTTACTCATTCAAATACAGCCCGCGCCCCGGTACGCCAGCGGCGAATATGGCGAATCTCGTCCGTGAAGACGTAAAAGCTGAGCGCCTTGCTGCGCTTCAAGCGCTTATTAATGAACAGCAGCTTGAATTCAACAAAAACTGTATCGGCAAGACTTTGCCTGTTTTATTCGACCGCACTGACAAAAAAGGCGACAAGTTACATGGCCGTACGCCTTATAATCAGGCTGTTCACGTCACCGCGTCAGAACGTCTGATGGGGCACAGTGCCAATGTCATTATTGATGGCGCATTCGCCAATTCATTAACAGGTGAGCTTGAACTGCAAGAATCCATTTTGAAATCTGCATAAACTCGTCTAATCTTAATGCTGTTTTAATATGTATTTGAGATACTTACCTTATATGAGCGAAAAAACAGACGTTTTAAATAACATCAAACATTCACAAGCAGACAATGCGCTATGTCTGGAGTTTGATGACAACCAATTGCTTAGTGCGCTTCACGGCCCACAAAATGAGCACATCACCCTATTAGAAAAAGAGTTAGACGTCAGTATTGCTGACCGTGGAAATATGATCAGCATTTCTGGTGACCCGCAGCAAGTTCGGTTTGCTGACCTCATTATTTGCAAGTTATGGGACACGTTACAAAAAAAATCTCATATTTCCAGCCAAGATATTTATGCTGCGATCCGCTTTGCCAAGGCAGACGCAGAGGATGAAAAGGATGCCGCCATGAATACACAAACAGACAGTAAAACAAAAACTGACGATAAACCACCTGAGAATAAAGGCGGCCGCCCAGCTGAAATCGTCACGCACAAAAAGAAAATCGCTGCACGCACGCCGATGCAGTCGACATATATAGATTCTTTAAAAAGCAAAGAACTTGTTTTTGGCGTCGGCCCTGCTGGTACGGGCAAGACATATCTTGCCGTTGGCATTGGCGTTGAAATGTTTGAACGCAAAATCGTCGACCGTATGGTGTTTTGTCGCCCAGCCGTAGAAGCCGGCGAGAAGCTTGGTTTCCTACCCGGCGATTTAAGAGAAAAAGTTGACCCTTATATTCAGCCGATCTACGACGCACTTTATGATTTCATTGGCCTTGAAAAAACTGAAAAATTGATTGAGCGCGGCGATATTGAAATCGCGCCACTTGCCTTTATGCGTGGACGGACTCTCGCCAATGCATTTGTATTGCTTGATGAAGCGCAAAACACGACATCTGCACAAATGAAAATGTTTTTAAGCCGTATGGGTGAAAACAGCCGCATGGTCGTTAATGGCGACCCGCATCAAACAGACCTCCCCCCTGGACAGGTTTCAGGCTTAACGGAAGCTATCGTCATACTAGAAGGCATTGAAGGCACTGCTTTTACAACATTTACCAACCAAGACGTTGTTCGTCACATAATGGTAAGGCGCGTATTGGATGCTTATGACCGCAATGCCCGATAATAAAAACGCCACTTTGAATTACATTGAGTGCAACGTTGAAGACGAACGCTGGCAGGACGCTTTGTCTGTGCATGATTTTGAATTGGCTTTGCAGGCCATAGAGCATATGCTCCCTCAAGACCACGCTATATGCCGCATGAACAAGCCTTATGAGGTAAGCTTAACCTTGTGTGATGACACATCTATACAAAACATCAACAAAGAATGGCGTGATAAAGATAAAGCAACCAACGTCCTCTCCTTCCCCCAATTCGATGATCTTCTTGAAGAAACGGACATGATCCCCGACGGTGTAAACGTCCCCATTGGTGACATATTCATTGCCTATGACACTGTAAAACAAGAAAGTGTTACACAAGACAAAACATTTAAAGATCACGCCCTACACATGTTTATTCATGGGTTTTTGCACCTTCTCGGCTATGATCATATCGAAAATGACGAAGCCGAAATCATGGAAGCACTAGAGATCACAATCTTAGGGCGTATAAATATTGCCAACCCATATCAAACGATGTATACAGAATAATAGATATTTAGTGAGAATATAGAAACAAAATGCAAAACACATCCAATACGGCACCATCGGGTAAGGTTATCGAAGACCTGCCAGAAAACGACACAAAAGATGCCAGTTCGAATAATGAAAACGCGACAGTAGAAACAAAACCAAAAAAGAACGGTTTCTTAGCGGCGATCACTAGAAAAATTCTCAAGCAAGGTGACATCAGAGAAGCCTTAGCAGATTTTATTGATGACAATAATGATGATGATAAGCTCGATTATGTTGCACGTCACGAACGTGATCTCATCAGTAATGTATTAAAACTCCGCGATATGACCGTCTATGATGTTATGGTGCCGCGTGTTGACATTGTCTCGATCGACGTCGATAGCAATTTCCATGACATTATCAACATTGTCTTGGAAAAGCAGCACAGCCGGATCCCCGTTTATAAAGATAATTTGGATAATACTTTTGGCTTCATCCACTTAAAAGACCTCCTAAACAGAGATTTGAACGACAATACCTTTGATATTAACTCCATTGTGCGCGAACTCCCCATATTATCCCCCTCACTACCCGTGCTGGACTTACTGCTACAAATGAAGCAAACAAAGCTTCATATGGCGCTCGTCATTGATGAATTTGGCGGCATTGATGGCCTTGTCACAATCGAAGATATCACAGAGGCAATTGTCGGCGAAATTAGCGACGAGTTTGACACTGAAAAAGAACCTGAGCTTATTATAAAACCAGAAGATTCATCTATCATCGCAGATGCTCGTATTGAATTAGATGACTTAATGGATGTGACAAAAATCACCCTCGGTAGCGAAGAAGAGCTTGATGATATTGATACGCTCGGCGGTTACATTACCAATAAAATTGGTCGTGTCCCTGCACGCGGAGAGGTTCTAAGAGACCGACGCAATGGTATCATCTTTGAAATCATTGAGGCCGACCCAAGGCGCATCAGCCGTGTGCGCATTAGAAAACTTAACCATTAAAGCCGTTCGCATGCTCAAAGCCGCCATTAACTCCCCTTACTTTATAGCCCTTATTTTAGGGGCTGTTACGGGGCTTATGCTGCCGCCAATTAACAGCCTCCCTTTTACACTAGCCCTTCTTACCGCATTCTTTTATAGCTTCTTACGTTTAGCGCCAAGAAGACCTGCGCTTTATAGCTACAGCTTTGCCCTTGGCTATTTTCTTACGGGACTATACTGGATTGGCAATGCGCTGTTAGTCGATGGCAATGATTACAAATGGGCGTGGCCACTCGCCGTATTCGCACTTCCTGCTGGGCTCGCTTTGTTTTATGCCTTTACGGCCTTCATAACTTTAAAACCGTTTCAACAAGCCTCGAGCTTTATAAGAGTTATCCTTTTGGCTCAAAGTATCATGATTGCCGAGCTTGCGCGCAGTTTCTTGTTCACAGGCTTCCCTTGGAATTTAATGGGCACTGCGTGGGCGGATTACTTCTCTACGATACAACTCGCTTCCGTTATTGGGCTCCTCGGCATGACATGGCTAATGCTGATCGTCAGCGCTTTATTGGCTTATGGCATATTTAGCAAAGCGATAAAACACAAAGCGCTCGCCATTTGCACGGCCTTTTTACTCATCTCCGCCAACGCCGCTTTCGGCTATGTAACAATTAATAGCGCGCCCAAAGCGGTAAAACCAAACATACATGTCATCGCCATTCAGCCTAATATTCCACAAAGTGAAAAATGGGCCCCGCTATACGCGAATAAAAACATGCAAAAGCTAATAAAGACAAGCGAAGAAGCCATAAATCTCGCCCCTGATAAAACACTCCCGATCCTTCTTATTTGGCCTGAAACAGCGTTATCTTACCACAGCACAGAACAACGGGATTTCTTCAAACGTCTCATGGTTAGACTAACCAAAGACTTAAAATATGATGTAAGCTTGATGACGGGCGCATTAACACGTGAGATTAACGCCCCTTTGCGTCAATATGATTATCAAAATGCCGCATTGTATATAAATAAATACGGCGAGATTATACATAGCTACGCCAAGACCCACCTTGTCCCCTTTGGTGAGTATATCCCTTTCCAGCAATTCATCCCTCTAAAAACAGTCACGGGCTTTAGTGGGTTTAAAAAAGGGAGCGGAGGCGAGGTTTTTTCTACCGGTAACGGCCTAAACTTTACGCCAAAAATATGTTACGAGATCATTTTTCCTCATGAAATAGCCCCGACAAAAGCAAAAAGCGACACAAAAGAAAAAGAGTATAATGCGATTATTCACATTACAAATGACGGCTGGTATGGCAACTCATCAGGCCCCTACCAACACCAAAGTATAGCCTCAATACGCGCAATTGAAAGTAGCGCACATGTTTTTCGCTCTGCCAATAAGGGTATCAGCTCTTTAATATCGCCGCATGGTAGAGTATTAGCGTCATCTAATTTAGAGTATGTCGGTTATGCCTCTTCAGACATTTTATTAGACAATTCAAATACTTCTATATATATACGCTCCGGCATATGGATAGTGCTTCTCCTCACATTTTTTCCTGTGCTTGCTTTTTTAATACTTAATGATTATAAAAAACGCTCAGAACGCTAAAAAACAAGGCTTTGATAGCCATAAAGATAGTTGTACAATGCAGCCAATAAAAATATAAGAGACCTACAGCGCAGCAGCTGTAGCAATGTAATTTAAGGAGTATCTGAGTATTATGAATGCTGACAAAAAAAAGCCCGTTATAAGCACACCACATCCTGTTGATGTACATGTTGGGTCAAAAATCCGTCAAAGAAGAACCATGTTGGGTGTCTCACAAGAGAAACTCGCTGAATCTCTTGATTTGACCTTCCAGCAAATCCAAAAGTATGAGACAGGGCGTAACCGCGTAAGCGCAAGCCGCCTGTATCAAATAGGCGCAATTCTGGATACAGAAATATCGCATTTTTTTGAGGGTTATAATGACAATTTCAAAAAGTCGAACGGACTTTCTGAAAGTGGTCAAGCTGGATATGCAGCAAAAAAAGACATTATGAATGAGAAAGAAACCCTTGACCTAATCAAGGTTTATTATTCCATCCACGATGAGAAAATCCGTAAAGATTTTGTCAAAATGATGAAACAGGTTTCTAAACACGTAGCGGATGATGATACGAAGTAATTATCTCTGGCTATAAAAACTCGTGTATTACATGAAAAATACGGTGATTTTTGCCGTATTTTTTTTTATACTTCTTTCTCAGTATTATTTAAGAGAGATATCATGGACAATTTTAAAGACTATATTTTCACATCCGAGTCAGTTTCAGAGGGACACCCTGATAAAATATGCGATCGCATATCTGATCGTCTTGTTGACACTTACCTAAAAATTGACCCAGAAGCACGCACTGCCATAGAAACCGTTTGCACAAAGAACTATGTTGGCGTCATTGGTGAGACGAGATGCAGCCAAGATATTTCCAAACAAACCATTGAAAATGAAGTCCGTGAAGCTATTAAAGCCATTGGTTACGAACAGGACAATTTCCACTGGAAGGATGTCGAAGTCGATATTCGCACACACAACCAATCAGCCGACATTGCTGTGGGCGTTGATGCCGCCGGTGATAAAGAAGAAGGCGCTGGCGACCAAGGCATTATGTTTGGCTATGCGACCAATGAAACAGAGCAATATATGCCTGCGACCTTACAATATGCACATCACATATTGCGCGAGCTGGCGGAGCTGCGCCATTCTGACCCAAATGCGGGGCTAGGCCCTGATGCGAAATCGCAAGTCACATTAGAGTATCGAGACGGTAAGCCTGTCGGAGCGAACTGCGTAGTTGTATCCACACAGCACGCCGCACATCTCTCACAAGACGATGTCCGTAGCATCGTTATGCCTTACATCGAAAAGACGCTCCCTGATGGCTGGATGCCAGAACAAGACAAAATCTACGTCAACCCAACAGGCCGTTTTGTTATTGGCGGTCCAGTAAGTGACGCTGGCCTTACGGGCCGTAAAATCATTGTTGACACCTATGGCGGCGCCGCGCCACATGGCGGCGGTGCTTTCTCTGGTAAAGATCCGACAAAAGTGGATCGCTCTGCCGCATACGCGGCACGCTACCTTGCAAAGAATATTGTTGCGGCAGGCTTTGCTGAGAAATGTACAATCCAGCTGTCTTACGCGATTGGCATATCACGCCCACTATCTATATACGCCAACACAATGGGCACAGGCACCGTTGACGAAGCCCGCATCGTTAAAGCGATTGATAAAGTCATCGACCTTAGCCCGCGCGGCATCAGGGAACACCTACAGCTCAACAAGCCAATATATGAAGTCTCTTCATCATATGGTCACTTTGGACGCAAGCCACGCGAAGACGGCAGCTTTTCTTGGGAAAAGTTAGACCTCGTTGAACCGCTTAAAAAGGCGCTCGTCTAATATGTCTTCTGAACAAGAGCTGCTTGATAAAGAACAACTCGAAATCTTAAGGCGTAACGTCCACGGGCGCCGTCTTGGCCGCCCATTAAGTCCTGCGCGTAAAAAAGCGCTCGATGCCTTAATGCCAGAACTTCAAGTACCAAGCAGCGCCTTGGAAACAGAAGCAACACTAGACCCAGCGAGCCTTTTCGCAGACAGCAACGCGCAAACATGGCTAGAAATCGGCTTTGGCAGCGGCGAACACTTACGCCATGTTATGAACCTGCACCCTGATATAAACTATATCGGCGCTGAGCCTTATATAAACGGCATGTCCGCCTTTCTAAAAGACCTGTATGAACTTGAAATAGCGACAGACCGTATTCGCGTTCATATGGATGATGCTTTATTACTGGTTGATTCAATAAAAGACAGCTCACTTGATGGGCTTTACATTCTTAATCCAGACCCTTGGCACAAATACCGCCACCACAAACGCCGTATTGTTCGCCCTGAAACACTTGATAAATATGCCCGCGTTCTAAAAAGCGGCGGTAAGCTTATCATGACATCCGACGTCTCCTACTTGTCCGAATGGATGTGTATGCAGGCCGCGCAGCACCCAAGTTTTACATGGCAAGCAGCCAGCAAAGCCGATTGGCAGGACACACCAAAAGACTGGGAAAGTACGCGCTATGAGAATAAAGGGCGCGATGCAGGACGTTATCAAAATTATTTGATATTTGAAAAAGCCTAACTCACCCTGATTTGTTTTTATTTCGCCGCGTTTCTGTTACAATCTTACTGCGTTGTTTAAATCATCAAACACATCATATTTAAGGGGCCACTTATGAATCCAATTATTTTCGATTCCTCACCATTGGTTTTAACTGAACAAAGCAAAGGTAAGCTCGTTTGCGGCCTAAGCTGGGACCCCAATGAAGAAACATCTGTCGGTGATAAAATAAACTCCGCTATGGGACGTAATACTGAGACCTATGACCTCGACTTAAGCTGTTATTGTTATGATGAACATAAATCAATGATGGACTTTGTGACTGGCAATGACGGTGAAAATGTTGATCGTTCTGAAAATATCACACATTCAGGGGACTGTCGCCACGGCGAAGCCGAAGGCGATGATGAGGCCATCACCCTCGACCCCACAGCCCTGCCCGATTATATTCAGCATATCGTCTTTTTGGCTGAGGTCGGCAGCGCCCATGCCTTTTATAATGTTTCAAGCCCTTATATTCGTATAGCCGATAAAGAAAGCAACCAAGTTTTAACCGACTTAAACATCAAATCCCCAGACGAAAAAGATTATTCCGCCTGCGTTTTTGCTACATTATCACGCAAAAAAAATGGCTCTTGGCTGCTTCACCGTAACAACTATTACCTCGATCATGAACAAATTGAAAACTGGGGTGACTTTCTTTCGCAATTTATTGCGTCTTAATGCATCTTAGCTCTAGACAAGCTTTATATGTCCTGATATTTATATTGCACTTCGCAAGTGAACAGCACTTCACTTGATATGAAGGACACGTGGCCGAGTGGCTGAAGGCGCTCCCCTGCTAAGGGAGTATGGGGGTTGTACTCTCATCGTGGGTTCGAATCCCACCGTGTCCTCCATTTCCCTTTATAGAAAAAAACTCCACTCATATTTGATTGATTATATTAAGAACAATCCGCGCATAAACCGTGGATTTCGACGTTCCAGCTTTGCGCTGTGAAGCCTTCTTTATCTACTGATGCTTTTAGGGCAGGTGGCAGGCTACACAGATGCGATTCTATGACTTTGCTGCACTTGGTGCAGACCAAAAACTGAGAGCCTGTGTGGCGATGGTCGCTCTGACAGGTGACATAGGCATTGAGGCTTTCAATGCGGTGAATGAATTTGTTTTCAAGCAAGAATTCTATTGCACGGTACACCGTTGGAGGTTTTGGATTGTCGATATATACGGCAAGCTGCGCGAGGACATCATACGCGCCTAACGGCTTGTCACTGGATGATATAATGGTCGTAACATGACGACGTGCATCCGTAAAGCGTATACCTTCTGCCTGACAGAAGGTCTCGACGGCGCTTAAAAATGCGGCGCTTTCCTGTTTCGACATGCATATCCCTTCAAGAAAACTTAGTCGTGAGAATGACCCGAATGCTGCGCGACATTAAAAGCTGCGACATGCTGACTTCCATCTGCCTGCCCATGGCTTGGGTGAAACATGACGTTAAAAACAAAAGCTACACCTAAAGCAATCACGACATTACCACCAACGCGAATAACCGATAGCTTTTCATTGCGCAGCATATAAATAATAATCGTCGCGCTTAACGCAACAATGCTCGTGACGACATACCAATAATCATGGAAAAACACAGCCAAAGCCCCGCCAATAAAGGCCGTAAAAAGTAATGGCATGAAACAACAGAAAAAATGCGGGAGCAAAGACGTCATCACAGCAACGCCAAGCGTTGCTTCACTTTTACAATCTGTTGTTTCTTTTTTGTTACTATGTTTGCAGCAGCAATTAGTTTCTTGCATATGGCCTCACATGAGTTGAAATTATGGATAGCGTTATAACGTTATAACATAACATTAGCAAGATATTTTTACGCGCATCAATAAACAAACTGTATTGTCTTTATTTTATTAAACCAACAACGCCCCGATAGACGCTATCTGTATCAAGACTGCTCATCAAGCTGTGTTTAAGGGATTTCGCGCTATAGCCATTATAATCTATAAGCTCAGCAAAACCCTTCGCCGTCGCGATATGGGCGCAGTGCCCCCCCCATGGGCTGTAAAGATGCGGCCAACTTGGACCGAAAAGCCCAAAGGTTTTAACGCCGCACGCCGCCGCGCAATGCATTAAGCCGGAATCATTCCCTATATAATAAGCACAAAGCGATAACAGCGCCGCCGCTTCACCGGGGCTTGTCTTGGCAATCACATTAATCGCGCTATCATCTGGCAATGCGTTAAGAACAAATGTGGCGTCAACTTCCTCCCCTGGCGCGGCAATAATTGCGATGCGGTGACCTTTTAGCGGCGCGCCATCATTTAGGACAAGCCTCTCTATTAATGCGACAAAGCGTTCTTTCGGCCATGTCTTGCCAATCCAGTTTGCAGTTGGGCCTATGGCAAGCACAGGGCGCTTATCATCACCTAAAAAGGACTTTGCTTTATCAAGCTGAGCAGGTGTGAACCACAATTTCGGCGCAGGAATTTTATGGATTTGCCCAATAAGCTCTGCCGCTTGCTCAACCTTATGTGCTTGCTTGTCAATTTGTCGGCTCGCAATATGGCGTGTTTTGGCACGTATAAGCCGTGAGACCGCGCTGTCACGCAAATCAATCACCATATCCCACTTCGTGCCGACAACCTTGCCCCAAAGCTTCACCCAATGCATGTTGCGCTTTTCTTTTTTTAGGGCAATGATCTCTTTTAAGTTTGGATAACCTTCAAACAAAGTTGTACATAGCGGCCCACAAACAATAGTGACCTCTGCGCCTTGATATGCGGCGTGAATGTGGCTCAAAATGCCCGTTGAAAGCACAGCATCCCCAATTCGCGTGGATGTAATGAACAATATTTGTTTTTTCATGGTCGTTTCTTTGCTATGACTATAGTAACGATAAATTAATCAGCTTAGAAATATACAAGATTTATAAAATATGCAAATTTTTGCTTTTCCAAATCGGCAGCTTATACAATTACGTGGTGATGACGTTGCGACTTTGCTACAGCGCATCTTATCGCAGGACATTAACCTGCTTGATACGCAGCCCGCAATTTATAGTTGTTTGTTTACCCCGCAAGGGCGTTACCTGTTCGATTTTATTATTTTTAAAGACGATGCAGGCACTTATTACATCGACACAACGCGCGCAGAAAGCTTAATTGACCGCTTAGACCTTTATAAAATGCGTGCAGATGTTCAGTGCGCAATTCTGACGGATAAAGCTGTCTATGCCAGTTTTGAGAGTGGCGACTTCGCTGACCCACGCCACAGCGCACTCGGCTACCGCCTTTATCAAGCGTCAGAAAATGCACAGCACAGTGATATTGATCTCTGGCATAAAAAACGTATCTCGCTTGGTGTGTTCGATGGCGAACAAGACGCAGAGCTTGAACGCAGTACAGCTGATGAGCTTCACATCAACAAATGCAACGGCATTGACTGGAAAAAAGGCTGCTATATCGGTCAAGAGCTGACCGCCCGTATGCGTTACCGCAAAAGCGGCAAGAAGCACCTTCACATTGTTGAGGGTGATAACCTGCCTGAAAATGGCGAAAAGCTTGGCACAGCTGGCATTATGCGCAGTAAAGTAGGCACTCTCGGCCTTGCCCTATTGCGTGATGATGATGCCGCCGCATTAGAAAACGTTACAGTAACCACAATCAAAAAAGAACAATAATGATCAAAGCTATCTTATGGGATTGTGACAACACAATCATCAAAACCGCAGAATTGCACTTCGCCAAGCATGTCGCCGTATTAAAGCGTTACGGCATTGATCTGGATAAGCGATTCAAGCCAACCATATATAGCAATAACAGCTTTCAAAACTGGGAGATTCTCTCTGGAGCATTTGAAATTGACAGCACGCAGGACCAATATATCGCCGATATTGACGCATGGTATCAAGATAACATCCAAACCCTTCAAGTTCGTGATGGCGTTGAAGATGTACTAAAAGCCGCCAAAGCCAAGGGCATAAAGCAAGCCATCGTTTCAAATGGCCGTGAAGAATCCGTAATGGCTGGGATAAAGGCCAAAGGGCTTATGGACTATTTTGACATGATCCTGACACGCAATGACTATACAGAGCGTAAACCCCACCCCGAGCCATATCTAGTTGCCCTCAAAAAACTAGACTTAACTGCTACAGATACGATTGCGATAGAAGACGACCCAAAAGGCGCCCAATCTGCCATAGCAGCCGGCATTCCCACCGTACATTACCGTTTCACAGAAGGTATGCCGCCAGTCACCACAGCCATATATGATTGCTATAGCGGAGAAGATTTCAGCAAATTCATGAAAGACAAAATAAATGGCTAACTTAGAAATTGAAAATAGCCTATCAGGCTTAATTTGCGGTCTTGATGAAGTTGGACGCGGGCCATTAGTCGGCCCAGTGACCGCTGCGTGTGTTTATATTCCCGAAGATGTCCGCCAGCAAGATTTCTGGCAAATTGTCACCGACAGCAAGAAACTGACGCAAAAGAAACGCGAAATGCTGTTCCCGCTGATCCAACAAACATGTAAATGGGGCATTGGCAATGCCACAATTGAAGAAATTGACGACATCAACATACTGCAAGCCAGCCTGCTCGCAATGCGCCGCGCCTATGATGATATGGGCATGAAGATGGATCATGCCCTCATTGATGGCAATAAAAAAGCTGAACTCAGCTGCAATGAAATTACGGTTGTTAAGGGCGATAGCAAATCGCTTTCGATCGCCGCCGCGTCAATTATTGCTAAAGTCAGCCGCGACAGCCATATGTTAGAACTGCACGCACAGCACCCTGAATATGCATGGGATAGTAACGCAGGTTACGGTACAAAAGCACATTTAGAGGCCATTGATCAGAATGGCATAACGATACATCATCGCAAAACGTTTAAACCAATCTCCCTACTTATCGGTGACACGGTATAAAGTTTTATTTTTTTGTATATTAGACTTGCATAATCAATTTACATAGTATATAAGAGCGCAACCTTACTTTTAATGGAGAGATAAAATGTTATTAACAACTCACTTTCAAACCGCAATAAAAGACTTTTCTAAACTTGCCCTTCACGGCGCAATGAAAACCGACGCCCGCATCACTGGCCCATTTTACAAAGCCGCACAAGATTTTGTTATCGCTGCTGAACAAGCAAACATTACACAAAATAATGTTCCTACTGTAAAAAGCTTAGACATCGACAGCTTACAAGACAAAGTTAAGACAGTGCAAATCTTCGCCAATGCCGTAGGCAACGTTGACGTTGATATTAAAAACGCCGTTCAAGACCTTGTTGACCACCTTAAGGCACGTGAAATCACGGCAACAAGTAACCCATATTTGAATGCAATGCAAAACGCACCGAAGATTGATATAAAACCACAATCTAATCAGCCATTATGGGGTCCTAAAGCATAAGGTTCATATTTATATAAATTATAAAACGTCGCGACGGCTTTGCGGCGTTTTTTTGTGCCTAACGCTTACCGTAAAGTTCTTCGGCGCGGGCAGAAAACGCATTAACCATACGCTTCACAGCTTCATGGAAAAATAGATTGATGGTTTTTTGTAAAAATGGGTTTTTAAACTCAAAATCGACATAAAAATCAATCTTACAAGACTTTCCGCCCTCTTCTGGGTAGAATTTCCAGAAATTTGATAAATATTTCATTGGCCCCGACAGATACTCGACATGAATCACTTTATAAGGGTCTAATGTTACCCGTGAAGAGAATTTCTCGCGTACCATTTTGTAACCAATGACCAAATCAGCATTAATTTCCGTTTCTTTGCTGCCTGTTATACGACAAGCCACACACCACGGCAGAAACTTCGGGTATGCCTCGATATCAGCAACCATATTATAAAGCTCTTCGCAACTATAAGGTAAGATACGTTCTTCGGCGTGGGTTGGCATTGTTAGGGGTGCTTTCAGTTTATTAAGGCGGTGGGCGTAAAGTCGCTTTACTAAGCGACATCACCTGACTTAATCTTTGCAACCAATGCATCATAATAAGATTGATACACCTCAACATGCTCTTCGACCTTAATCGCGTCATAGGTTTTTGCTGCAAAATAAAGCTCCATACGAATATCCGTCAGGCTTTTATCTTTTCCATCGACGTTATCATGCGCCTCTTGAAATGAATCGTAACCACCTGTCGATTCTAATGTTAAGGCAAAGTTATATATGCCCACCGCATCATTCACATTAGGCAACATTTCTAAAATCAGGTCTTTATTATCAATAATAATCATCGAAGCAGATACTCTTATTTATAGGCTAATTTACTGTCCCGCGGCAACTTTACGTGCACGAGCAGCACGTAGTTTTTCAAAGTCCGCATCCGCATGGTAAGATGAGCGCGTAAGCGGTGTAGCTGATACCATTAAAAAGCCTTTGGCTTTTGCCATGCGCTCTAACTTAACAAACTCTTCAGGTGTCCAAAAACGGTCAACCGGCGCATGTTTTGGCGTTGGTTGCAAATATTGTCCAATTGTAATGAAATCAATTTTTGCGGCACGCATATCATCCATAACCTGTCCTACTTGCGCTGCCGTTTCCCCAAGACCAACCATTAAGCCTGACTTGGTGAAAATGTCTGGCGCGACATCTTTAACACGCTCTAACAAACGCAAAGAGCGGAAATAACGCGCCCCAGGGCGAATTGTTGGGTATAAAGCAGGCACCGTTTCAAGGTTATGATTGAAAACGTCCGGTTTTGCGTCAATAACGTGGTCAATCGCGTCAATATCCCCCTTAAAATCGCCAGTAAGGATCTCAATCGTTGTATTTGGCGCCTTAAAACGTATCGCTTCAATCGTTTTGCGCCAATGCGCCGCGCCGCCATCATCCAAATCATCACGGTCCACCGACGTAATCACAACATGGTTCAGGCCCATTTTAGACACAGCGACGCCAACGCGCAGCGGCTCCATTTTATCAAGCTCATTTGGCTTGCCTGTTGCTATGTTACAAAATGCGCATGCGCGCGTACAGACTTCACCCATCACCATCAGTGTTGCGTGTTTTTTATCCCAGCATTCGCCAATATTCGGGCAGCCCGCCTCTTCGCAGACCGTCGTCAGATTCAAAGACTTCATAATCTCACGGGTTTCGTGAAATGTCTTTCCCTGAGGCGCTTTCACGCGTATCCAGTCAGGCTTCTTCCCCATTGGACGATCTGGATTCTTTTGTTTCTCAGGATGGCGCTTATCGCGCTTTAATAGCTCTTCATTATATGTCATGTCTCATCTTCCTAATCCGTAGTTAGGGTTTAGCATATTCATTTCAACATTTCTACGGTTTAATGTGCCAATTACGTTCTGTTTTAACTTTACTTGACTTGACATAATAAACTTGCTAAAACTACACCTAGCAAGAGTTATAATTACAAAAAGCACCACCAAACAGAGTTACTGGGTCACAATAAGGGGCAAAAATGTTAAACAGCTTAAAAGATACATTCAAAACATGGACAAATTTTTTCATACAAAAACCGATTGATTGCGTAGCATCCCGCCTACCAAAGAAAGATAGCCCGTTTTACAACCAAGTAATGATTGCGGATCGCGGCCTCACCAGCCACCGCTTAACCCTAGAAGAATTCACAGACAAAGACCACCTCGACACGCGCCTTATCTTCAAACTCGTTAACTTAACGACATCAGAATCCCTAGACCTCGTCCACGCCTTTGATAAAATTAGCGGCACAAGCGATGAAAACAGCCGCGCAGCATATTTAAAGCAAGCCCCAGAAAGCGCCTATCAACCATCAGGCTTTGTAAACATCAACAAACACTCTGAACTGATGGATGCAGTTGAGGCCCTTGGCAGTGACAAACTTGTCTACTCACAAAAACAGCGCCTAGATACAGCAAAGGCCATGCTCACGCACAGCCTTTCCTAAAAAATCATTTATCGCAATTTAAAGCCTAAAAATGTATTGCACGGTCATATGCATCAAGCACTGATTCATGCATCATTTCTGACAAAGTGGGATGCGGGAAAACCGTATGCATCAGATCTTCTTCTGTGGTCTCTAGCGTCTTCGCGATTGAGAACCCTTGAATAAGCTCCGTCACTTCTGCGCCGACCATATGCGCGCCTAGTAATTCACCCGTTTTCGCATCAAAAATAGTCTTGATTAAGCCTTCGGCCTCACCCATCGCAATCGCTTTACCGTTACCAATGAATGGGAAACGTCCGATTTTAACTTTCAAGCCCTTCTCTTTACATTGCGCTTCGGTGAAACCGATGGATGCCACCTGTGGGTGACAATATGTGCAAGCAGGAATGTTCTCAGCTGCCATTGGGTGGACGTTTTTCAAACCTGCTATCTTCTCAACGCAGATAATGCCCTCATGCGACGCTTTATGCGCAAGCCAAGGCGGCGACACGACATCACCAACCGCATAGACATTCGGCTCATCCGTCTGCAAGTAACCATCAACTTTAATATGCCCGCGATCGAGCTTGATTTTAGTGTTTTCTAGGCCGATATTTTCTACATTGCCAACAATGCCAACGGCGCTAATGATGCGGTCAAACTTCTCCGTCGTCACTTTGCCGTCTTTACCTTCGATATGGGCGGTTACATCGTCTTTGCTTTTTTCAATTTTGGTCACTTTCGCGCCCGTAAGAATCTTCATGCCTTGTTTTTTAAGGGACTTACCAACAATTGCTGAAATCTCTTCGTCTTCAACAGGAACAACGCGATCTAACAGTTCAACAACCGTTACATCAACATCAAACGTATTGTAAAAACTCGCAAATTCAATGCCAATCGCGCCAGAGCCGATAACCAAAAGCTTTTTCGGCATATCTTCTGGGATCATCGCTTCTTTATATGACCAAACGAATTTACCATCAGGCTCTAATCCTGGCAAAACGCGCGCACGAGCGCCGGTTGCGACAATAATATGCTTCGCGCTTAGTTCATCAATCTTTTTGCCGTCTTTTTCTACGGTGACTTTACCTTTGCCACCAAGCTTGCCATATGCGTCAAAAACTGTGACCTTGTTCTTTTTCAGCAAATGCCCAATACCGCCCGAAAGCTGCTTAGATACGCCGCGAGAGCGTTCAACAATTTTTTTCAAATCAAACGACACTTTGCCTTCTATTTTCAGGCCAAAATCTTCTGCATGCTTCATGTTTTGATACATTTCAGCGCAACGTAACAACGCCTTAGTCGGTATACAGCCCCAGTTGAGGCAGATGCCACCAAGGTGATTTGCTTCGACAACAGCAACCTTCATACCAAGCTGCGCCGCACGAATTGCCGCCACGTAACCACCCGGCCCGCCGCCAATTACCACTACGTCAAAAGATTTATCAGCCATATTATTATCGTCCCTCTAAATAGATAAAAATCACTGCTCTTTATGGCCTAAAACGCTGCAGCGATCAATAAGCATCATCATTTTTCTGCTCTCTATTGACATAAGCGAAAGAGGTCATAACAAGAAACTATAACCACCATGATAATCTGCGCGTTATAAATGTTTATGATACATCATTGTCATTCGAAAATGCCGTAATGGCAAACCACCCATTATGGAAGAAACTGTTTAACGTGCAGCCCTAAAGCTACATATCCATTCCCTTTACAGAAATTTGCGGCTGCTGCACTTCATTTTCAATAGGTTGCCGCTCGGTAGCATTCATAGAGCCCTTAAAAGCCTCAAATTCTGCTTGTGATTCAGCTTCAAACGCAGCAAACTCATCGGCAGTTTGCTGTTTAAAGGCTTCAAATTCGTCCAGCTCATCCTCTGCGGGAACGTCAAGTTCATCAACAGCAAGACCTGTGTGAATATCTCCATTGCCTAGATCGTCAAGATATTGCTCGCGTGCATCCGCCCATTGCTGTGATGTATTTTCTGCGCCCTGAGCCGACAGGTTATTTGTAGACACTCCGTTTTCTGGCACACCTTCATAGTCAATACGTGCCATGGCTGTACGCGCCATATCAATTTGATCTTCTGGCACACCTTGCGCTCTTAGCGCATCAGCCAGTATATTATCGACCTGATCTATATTAAGGTCAGCGGCCTCGACAACTTCAGCGGCTGACGACATTTCTCCATTATAGCTATAGAGGATCAAATCTCCAGCGGTTACGCCGCGACCATCCATTTGCGTCGCGACATCATCCATAGCCGCTTTAATTCTGTCTGCCATTGCGGGGTCTTGCAACATCTCTGTCGGCCCTGCATATGATACTTCAGCCTCTGGCTGTGTAACGGCCACTGAAGCATCAGGTAAATCTGGCGCAGCTTGCTCTTGGCTTGCTATAAACTCCTCACGCATATCCTGTAATTTGTCTATGTCATCTAATCCTTTAACGATTTTACGACCGATAAAATTAGCGCCTTGATCCCCATCTAGGCCAAGCCGGCTTTTATCAAACTCCATACGCGCAAGGCTGACGGGCGCAATCTCTTTATATGCCTGCTTCGCCACATCCATAAACTCAGGGTCATCTGCAGGGTTAACCCGCAAATGCCGTATATCATCAATTTTTTGCTTAACATCGCTTTCGCTGAGATCTGATAACGCAGACATGCGTTCAATAATGTTACCCATCGTGGTTGCCGCCCTATTTGTATTTATAATCCATTCCAACGATTATACGAGAGTAGCTATTAACATAACATTAAGGAGTTTTTTTAAGCAGCGTTTGCATTATCTAACGGCAACTGTGCGCCGTGGCGTTTTTGTTCTGAGACAAATTTATTCATGTAATGCTGAATGTTTATATCAAACTGATCCGCAACTTGGCGCGCGAGGTCTGCGGCGAAAATTTTATGTTCGTCAATATTGACCTTCTCAGTATCAATGACTAGAACCTCCTGCCCTTCTGCGCGCGCGACATCCATCAGGCGGTTGATTTCATCATGAAGCGCGACAAGGTAATCCATCTCAATCGCTTTTTCATGGCTGCGGCCGCGCCCTGAAATACGCTCCATTTGCACCTCTGGTGAACATTCCAAATGAATAATCAAGTCGGGCTTACCCATTGTATGTTCAAGGTGAGCAAACGTATCCTGCACCAAACGCAGCCCCTCAGGGTCTTCGTCGCCAAAGAACAAGTTGGTATAGGCCAACACGTTTAATATGGCTTGGTCGAGTACATTAATCCGATCATCGCTATAGAATTTATTTAATTCGTGAAATTTAGTCAACGCAAACCACATTTGCGAAGGGAAACGAAACTTTGCTGGATCAATAAAAGCATCCTGTAAAAACAGGTTGTTATCAAGGTTTTCGTATATGCAATTAAAGCCCATGCGCTCCAGCGCACGACATAAAGTCGATTTACCAATTCCTAATCCACCGGCTAATTCGACGCGCATAGAAGCTACTCCCCAACAAATATTTTTTTTGATTTCGCTAAGAGTAGCAAAACACCGCCCCAAAAGTAAAAAACTATCTTCGACCGATCCACAATTTTCATGGCTCTGTTATTTAATAACGCACTGTATACAACCTCAATACAACACCGTATTGACAATAAACAACCGCAAGGATATAAACAGCAGACTAAAAATTTTGAGACTTTGGGGACACATAATGAAACACTATATTTTTGCACTTTGCTTTGCGTTTAGCGCAGTCAATACAGCGCAAGCATCACAGCGCGCACAAGACTTGCCACTTAACGCAGATTCAATGATCATGCGTCTTGGCAACGCCGTAGACACGCACATCCGCAAGAACTTCACAGCAAAAGTAGAGCAAAACGGTATAAAATTTGAAGCCCTAGTCGACACATCGGCACGTACATTAGCACATGCCAAACTATTTATGATCGACACCCCAGCACCACAGCACGCCGTATGCTTCATAAACAGCTTCAGAATGGCACCTGAAGTTATCTGCACTGAAAAACAGCATCTAGGTGCATTGTTTACACAAAAATCTCAACAACTAGAAGAAACAGGCAATAACATTCAAACAAGGATCTCTGCCCCTAAGCTACAACCAATTATCGAGCAGAGCAAAGCCCATTACAACGAAATCATAAACCGCATTGATGAAGTCAAACAAATTAACGCAGATTCGCATCAACAAATTTTAAAGCTGTTGTAGCATTTCACAGTATTTGCAGCGCGACACATGTTCAGTGTCATAAACATAAAAAAAAGGCTTACAAAATAATGTAAGCCTTTTTCTAAATCATAAATATTTTAAAGCAGCATTGAAACTGGGTTCTCAATATAATCTTTCAGGATCTTCAAGAATGCGGCACCTACTGCGCCGTCTACCGCGCGGTGGTCGGTGGAAAGCGTGGCTTTCATCACTGTGCCGATTTCGATTTGGCCGTTTTTAACGACGGGCTGCTGCACGCCCGCGCCAATAGCCAAAATGCAGGCTTGTGGCGGGTTGATAATCGCAGAAAATTCGCTCACACCGAACATGCCGAGGTTAGAAATTGAGAATGAACCGCCCTGAAACTCTTCTGGTTTCAATTTGCCTTCACGGGCGCGCCCTGCGAGCTCTTTAACTTCAGCTGAAATTTCAGCAAGGCCCTTGCTTTCTGCCGCCTTAACAATCGGCGTAATTAAGCCGTTTGGCGTTGCCACGGCAACTGAAATATCAGAATGCAAAAATTGATGAATGGAGCTGCCCTGCCAAGATACGTTACATGCAGGATATGCCTTAAGCGCCATTGCTGATGCCTTCACAATAAAATCATTAACGGATAGTTTATAAGCGCCATTTGCTTTATCATTCATGTCCTTACGCGCAGCAAGTAAGTTATCAAGCTGAATTTCCATCGTTAGATAGAAATGCGGAACGGTTGTCTTTGATTCTAGCAAACGTTTCGCGGTAATTTTTTGAATATTATTTACTGGCAATTCTTTATACGGCATCGCGAACATATTCATTTTTGTGTCCACGTCGTAAGCTTGTCCTGTGGCCGCTTGCAGCGAAGGTTGCTGCGCTGGTTTAGATGCACCTGAAACGCCCTGCTCTTTTGCTTTAAGAACGTCTGCTTTTACTACACGGCCTTTTGGACCTGTGCCTTTAATAGCAGCAAGATCAATGCCAGCGTCTTTCGCCAAACGTCGTGCTAATGGTGATGAGAACACACGCCCAGTTGTTGGCATTGGCGCTTCCGGTGACGCCACCTTTACTGGCGCTGCAGCAGGTTCAGCCGCTTTTGTTTCTTCTGGAGCCTTTTCAGCAGGGGCAACAGCCACGCTACCCGCGGATGTAAAGCCATCTGCGGCGCTATCATCTTCACCATCTTCAAGTAAAACAGCAATTGCCGCATTCACGGGGACATTTTCGCTGCCAGCTTCGACAAGAATTTTAGCTAGCTTGCCTTCATCGACAGCCTCAACTTCCATTGTTGCTTTATCGGTTTCAATCTCGGCGATGACGTCACCGGCTTCAACCAGGTCGCCTTCTTTTTTAATCCAACGCGCCAAAGTACCTTCGGTCATTGTTGGTGATAATGCAGGCATAAGAACTTCAATAGGCATATCTTCGTCTCTCTATTACTGTAATGCGACTAGTCTTGGTAACACACTTTTTTGGCGGCCTGCACAATTTCGTCAATTTGTGGCAAAGCAAGCTGCTCTAGGTTGTTGGCGTATGGCATAGGCACATCAGCGCCGCACACACGGACAACTGGTGCATCCATATAATCAAACGCATGTTCGCCGCATAAAGCCGCGATTTCTGCGCCAATACCTGCAAAAGGCCAGCCTTCTTCAAGTGTTACGATACGGTTTGTCTTCTTCACGCTCTCGAGGATCGTCCAGCGGTCAAGCGGACGCACTGAACGTAAATTGATGACTTCAGCATCAATGCCCTGCTCAGCGAGCTTCTCTGCCGCTTCCATAGCCTTGCCAACCATGATAGAGAATGCAACGATCGTCACATCACTGCCTTCACGTTCAATTTTTGCGCGCCCTATCGGGATCACGTAATCTTCATCCGTTGGTACGTCAAAGCTTTTACCGTACATCATTTCGTTTTCAAGGATAATCACAGGGTTCGGGTCACGAATAGCGGCCTTCATCAAACCCTTCGCATCCGATGCCGACCAAGGCGCAACGACTTTCAAACCCGGGACATGTGCATACCATGACGCATAACACTGAGAATGCTGTGCGCCGACGCGTGTTGCCGCGCCGTTAGGGCCACGGAAAACGATAGGACAGCCAAGCTGACCGCCTGCCATATATAATGTTTTTGCCGCTGAGTTAATAATGTGGTCAATCGCCTGCATGGCAAAGTTCATCGTCATAAATTCAACAATTGGCTTTAGCCCAGTAAAGGCAGAGCCTGTCGCTATGCCCGCAAAACCATGTTCAGTAATCGGCGTATCAATTACGCGTTTTGCACCAAACTCATCAAGCAAACCTTGAGAGACCTTATATGCACCATTATATTCCGCGACTTCTTCACCCATAAGGTAAACGTTATCATCTTTACGCATTTCTTCTGCCATTGCATCACGCAGTGCTTCACGAACAGTTTGGTTCACGGTGTCAGTAAAATAAGACGATTCATCAAACACTGGTGGCTCAACAACAGCGCCTTGAGCGTATAAAATATCACGATTTTTCACGGCAGCGCCTGCTGCGCCTGAAACCACGTCACCCTGCACTGGGGCTGAGGGCGTTTCTTCGCTGCTTGCTGCGGCTTCTTTGTTTTCAGTTGGCACCGCGGGAGCGAGATTTTCTAATGCACTCGCATCTTCGCCCTCTTCCAATAACACGGCAATCACAGAATTTACTGCGACGGCTTCTGTGCCTTCTGCGACAACAATCTTGCCGATAACGCCTTCATCAACGGCTTCAACTTCCATTGTGGCTTTATCTGTTTCAATTTCGGCAATGACATCGCCTGCTTCGACGCTGTCACCTTCCTTTTTGATCCAACGCGCAAGGTTACCTTCTGTCATCGTTGGTGATAGAGCCGGCATCAATACTTCAATGGCCATCTTAATTAACTCCGCTAATAATCTGATTTAATGTTATATTTTATTCTTCAATCGGCACAAGGATGTCAGTCCAAAGGTCATCCGCAGGAAGCTCCGGTGATTCCTTAGCAAACTCTGCCGCGTCATTTACGATAGCTTTAATATCTTTATCTATCGCTTTAACTTCAGCTTCTTCGACCCCGTTTTCACTCATCATATTCTTGACGGCCTGAATAGGGTCATGGTCCGTTTTATACTTATTGACCTCATCCTTGCTACGGTAATTCGCAGGATCAGACATTGAATGTCCACGGTAACGATAAGTCATAACTTCGAGAATATACGGCCCATTGCCTGTACGGACATGATCAAGCGCTTGACGCGCCGCAGCCTGAACTGCAAAAATATCTTGCCCATCAACTTGCTCACCAGGGATACCGTAACCTTCGCCGCGCTTATACAGCTCACCCGCCGCATGACGTTTCGTTGACGTCCCCATGCCGTAACGGTTATTTTCAATCACGTATAAGATCGGCAAATCCCAAAGGGCTGCCATGTTGTAGCATTCAGCAACTTGGCCTTGGTTCGCACTGCCATCGCCGCAATAGGCAACGCAAACGCCGCCATCGACTTTATATTTATGAGAGAACGCCAACCCCGTACCAAGCGCAAAAGATGCGCCAACAATGCCGTGCCCGCCGTAAAAGCCTGCTTTTTGCGAAAACATATGCATAGAACCACCTTTACCGCGCGAATAACCGCCTTCGCGACCAGTAAGCTCAGCCATCACGCCCCTTGCCTCCATACCACAGGCCAACATATGACCGTGGTCACGATATGTCGTAATCACCGTATCCTGCGGCTCTTGCACAGACGTAATGCCCGTAACAACAGCTTCTTGACCAATATAAAGGTGGCAGAAACCACCAATTAAGCCCATACCGTAAAGCTGACCAGCCTTTTCCTCAAAGCGACGAATAAGCAGCATCTCACGATACAGCTTTTTCAGCTCCTCTGGTGAAGGGTCCGGCTGCACATTAGATACAGCCTTTACTTTTGAATTCGTCTTTTTTGATTTAGCACCCACTACACAACTCCGTTTAGCGCAAACATATAATTTGAATTGGATGGATACACCATTTCATTTTAATAATCCAGTAAAAAAACAGGAATTGCTGCGATGCAACATGCTGATTCACAACATAAATTTGAAAAAATTGAGAATAACAAAAGCTTAGCAAAGACTAAGACTTTGGCGCTACAGCTAAAGCACGTCCCACTCATCAGCAGCGCGGTAACCAAGCATGTAACGTACGCGCTCCTCTAACAAGTCTTTATCAACCGCACCCGGACGTAAAGCCTGAACCCGCGCATTAAGCTCAGCAACATCACCTTGATATGAGGCGAGCTCTTGTTCAACTTTATATACTTGGTTTTCCAAAGATTGCAGACGAGAAAAAGAACGCTCCCCGAAGAGGCTAAAGTAAGAGAAATAAACACATAAAGCGGCGAGGAAAAATAATATTCCGTTTCGGCCCCTTAAGATTCTATGTGTTTTATAACTACTCATAACTCTATAGAATCACAAACGAATCATATCTGTCAAACAAAAAATGCTTTAGATTCAATCGGTTATTGAGAACAGAATGAGAACATAGTTATCTAAAGGACTCAAATTGTTTAATAAATTTTCCCCAGCTTTTTTTCACTGTTTTTTGCTGCCTTCTTAAAAGCATCCAGCCAAATCGAATCTGCTGGCGAAAAACTCGCTGCAGAGACAGCGGCATCAAGGCTGTCCAAGACCAGCCAAGATCCACGCCAAATTTCAAATTCAAGCTGCGTTGGCGCCCAGCCAGCATAACCAACAAACAGCACATAGCGCGGCGTATCATCCGCCTCATATGAACTTATAATATCATCAATAAACGTGTCTTTGCTTTCCTCCGGTGTCGATAGAAAATCATAAACCTTCCATGATGGGGCAGTAGCGGCTTTCTTTTTCTTAGACTTTTTCTTTGCCTGCGCATTACCAGACGATTCATCTTCAACAATCGGCGCGTCCAATTGCTCAAGGACAAAGAACGTTGCATCAAGCCCAACAGGCCCGCCTTTAAATATCGGCAGCCCCGCTTCACGCAATTTATTAGGGACAGTATTTAAAGCCTTGGCGGTATCGACATCAAACTGATCCCCCTGCACAAAACCAGTCGCACCCATTGCGCCATGCGCTACAATATAAACAACAGCGCTTTCAAAATAATTACCATGCGCCATTTTATAGGCAACAAGAGTCTTGCCCGTATGTCCCTCATAACGTTGAGCAAACGTCGGTAGCCACATTAACAATGCAGCAATAATCATATAGATATATCCGCGCATGAAGCCTCCGGTTTACGGGAGCGCCGCCCCCTATATTAAGCCGCCTTAGATTTAGCCTTACTTAATACCTTACCACCGCGCATGAAGTTACGACCAGAAAAACGTGCCACAGGGCCGAGCTCTTCTTCGATACGGATAAGTTGATTATACTTCGCAACGCGGTCAGAACGTGACAGCGACCCTGTTTTAATTTGACCCGCATTAACAGCAACAGCCAAATCAGCAATCGTTGCGTCCTCAGTTTCACCTGAACGATGAGAAATAACCACGCCGAACCCTGCCTTTTGCGCCATCTCGATGGCTTCAAGCGTTTCGGAAAGCGTACCGATCTGATTGACCTTAATCAAAATCGCATTCGCCGCGCCCATATCAATGCCTTGCGCAAGACGCTCGGGGTTGGTAACAAACAAATCGTCCCCAACAAGCTGTACAGTCTCTCCAAGCACATCCGTTAGTGAAACCCAGCCCACCCAGTCATCTTCATCTAAGCCATCTTCGATTGACACAATAGGGTAACGCGCACATAAATCCGCATAGTAAGATACCATCTCAGATGATGTTAAGACTTTGCCCTCACCTTTCAGGTGATATTTACCGTCTTCATAAAATTCAGAAGACGCCGCATCTAACGCCAAAACAATATCTTCACCCGGTACATACCCCGCAGCCTCAATGGCTTTCATTATATATTGAAGCGCCTCGTCAGATGACTTCACCTCAGGCGCAAAGCCGCCTTCATCGCCAACATTCGTATTAAGACCATTACTAGACAGCTCTTTTTTCAGTGCATGAAAAACTTCTGACCCCATACGTACAGCGGTCGCGATACTATCGGCGCTAATCGGCATAATCATAAATTCTTGAATATCAACTGGGTTATCAGCATGCTCGCCGCCATTGATAATATTCATCATCGGCACGGGCATCAGTGACGACTTAACACCGCCAATATAACGGTATAGCGGCATATCGACTTCATTTGCCATTGCCTTTGCGATCGCCAAAGATACGCCCAAAATTGCGTTTGCACCCAGGCGCGCCTTATTTGGCGTGCCGTCTATGTCACACATTAACTGGTCAATATAAAGTTGCTCTTCTGCATCGAGGCCGATAAGCGCTTCGAGCAATTCTGTATTCACAAAGGCCACAGCCTTCTCAACAGATTTACCGCCATAATAATCTTTGCGTCCATCACGCAACTCAACAGCTTCATGCGCACCAGTTGACGCGCCAGACGGCACTGCCGCACGCCCCATTGCGCCGCTTTCTAATATAACATCAACTTCTACAGTTGGGTTGCCGCGGCTGTCTAGAATCTGTCTTGCGTGAATATCAATAATTGCAGTCATAAAATAATCCTTATTTCTTTGTTCTATTACCCGCATAGCGGCTGATTTAAATTAATTAATTTGCACTAGGTCCATTGACTTAACAAGGTCATCGACCGCTTTGGCCTGTGCGAGGTACTCTTCTAACTTGTCAAATGGCAGCGCTGATGGTCCATCGCATTTTGCTTGATCTGGAATTTCATACGCCTCAATAAACAGCCCTGCAAGACCAATCGCCATCACAGCGCGCGTAAGGTCAGGAACAAGGTTACGGCGGCCGCCTGATGCTTCTGAGCCTGGCAGGCGCATTTGCGATGCATGTACGGTGTCACAAATAATCGGTGTATTATTTGTGGCTTCCTTCATCACGCCAAAACCCATTGGGTCTACGACCAAATTATCATAGCCAAGCGCGTAACCGCGCTCACATAAAATCAATTGATCATTGCCGCATTCTCTGAATTTTTCAACAATATTGGCCACTTGATATGGCGATAAAAACTGTGGCTTTTTAATGTTTATGACCGCGCCAGTATCAGCCATCGCCTTAACTAAATCCGTCTGGCGCGCCAAAAATGCTGGCAATTGAATAACATCCACAACATCGGCAACGGGCGCGCATTGATACTGTTCATGGACATCCGTTATGATCGGCACATTATCAAATTCAGCCTTCACTTTGGCGAAAATTTTAAGCCCCTCATCCATCCCCACACCACGATAGCTATAGATGCTCGAGCGGTTCGCTTTATCAAAGCTTGCTTTAAACACAAAGGGAATGCCCAGCTTATCAGTAATGGTTTTATAGACTTCAACCGCCTTCAAAGTGGTGGTCTCGTCCTCTAAAACATTCAGCCCCCCAAATAAAACAAAAGGCAGGTTATTGGAGACTTCAAGATTTTGGATTTTTACTACAGACATTACTTCGCCATCATTATTATACGTTTCAAACCCTGCAAAGATAATCCATTCTTGCTCAAATGTCATATAGATTTTATAGCGGCGCCTTATCAATGCCGATACACCGCAGCGCAAGCCCCCGTTAACATATTGAATTATATTGATTTTGAGAAAACACTTGCAATAAAGCATAAATAAAATTAACATTATGTTAAATAAAGATTAAGTTTTCATTAACTTTTAGGCGGAACGAAACATGCAACATAGCAAAGACACAGTAAATCTTCACAAGATTAATCAGCTTGATAAAAGCAAAAAAGCGATACAAAGCCAAGCCGATTGCATAGACAGCCTAAAGGGCGCGCTTGACGTCACTTTGGCGCTTACCGCCCATTACTTAGAAGAACATATTTTTGATTACTGCGTCATCACAAACACAATTAGCGAGCTTACAACGTATATAACAACAGCATCACAACGCGAAGCGGATATACTTATCAAAAAAATGAACAATCTGTTTGATGCCGCACCTAAAAACAAAAGCGTTATTAAGCAAATGCCATTAAAACGCCTGCTCGACAGCGCAAAAGAACGTCTTTGGGATTGTGATGCATATAAAATCAACGATAAAAAAACCGCAAACTATGACTTTATGGTCAACATGCTAAAAATGGAGCGTACACTCGCCAAAGCGGATCACCCATTCATAATTTTATCACTAAATGCAGAGAATCTATTTACAGGCCTGCTCGCCCTTTGGAGAACCGCGCCAGAAGACGCATATAAATATGCACAAGATATCGGAGAAATGCTCAAGAAGAACAAAGAAGAATCGCCTTTCTTTGAAGTCGTCTATACGCAAACCGCTTTTATATGCTTAGAAGCTCTCTGCTTTGACATACACTCGAACTCAATACAGAAAAACTATGCCAGCGCACTCATCAGTAAAGCTGTTCGCTGCTAAATGGCCAAAGCGCAGCTAAACTAAGCGGCTTTGCTTAATCGCGGCGCCGACAAATGAAACGAATAAGGGGTGTGGGTCAAATGGCTTTGATTTAAGCTCTGGATGGAACTGCACCGCGACAAACCAAGGGTGATCTGGGCGCTCTACAATTTCAGGTAACCTGCCATCTGGTGATAGACCAGAAAACACTAAGCCCGCCGCCGCTAACGCCTCTTTATAATTTACATTTACTTCATAACGGTGACGATGACGTTCCGATATCACATCGGCGCCATAAATATCACGCGCCTTTGAACCTTCATTAAGCTTGGCGTCATAAGCACCAAGACGCATCGTTCCACCTAAATCAGCATCTACGCCGCGAAGTTCTTTTTCGCCGGCCTTATCCCATTCCGTCATCAAGCCAACGACAGGGGTATCGCAAGGGCCAAACTCGGTCGAGTTCGCGTCCTCTATGCCCGCCAAGTTACGTGCCGTTTCAAGCACGGCCATTTGCATACCAAAGCAAATGCCGAAATAAGGAATTTTACGTTCGCGGGCAAATTTAATCGCTTTGATTTTTCCTTCTGCGCCACGCGCGCCAAAACCGCCCGGCACTAGAATGCCATGCACCTCACCAAGCGCAGCGACGATGTCGCTATCGCCGCTATCAAAAACCGATGATTCAATGAACTTAATTTTGACTTTAACGTTATTCGCAATACCGCCATGTGCCAATGCTTCGTTCAAAGACTTATAGCTATCCGCCAAATTTGTGTATTTACCGACAACGGCGATTTCAACAACGCTTTCTGGCGTTTTGATGCATTTAACGATGTTTTCCCAAACGCTTAAGTCTGGTTCTTCGTCATGCGGCAAGTTAAAACGCTTAAGTACCTGCGTATCTAGACCTTCGGCATGATAGCTTAGCGGCACTTCATAAATAGTGGATACGTCCAATGCTGGAATAACATTTTCATCTGGAATATTGCAGAACAGGCCTATCTTATAACGGTCGCTATCATCAATTTCACGCTCCGCACGGCATAACAAAATATCAGGCTGAATGCCGTAGCTCATCATTTCTTTAACGCTGTGCTGCGTTGGTTTGGTTTTAAGCTCCCCTGCCGCCGCGATATAAGGCAGCAATGTCACATGCATATAAGCAGAGCGCTCACGCCCGACTTCATTGCCAAACTGGCGAATAGCTTCCAAGAAAGGCAAGCTTTCAATATCACCGACCGTGCCGCCAATTTCACAAAGCACAAAATCAGCACTGCCGTCTTTTTCACGGATAAAATCTTTGATTTGGTCTGTAATATGCGGAATGACTTGGATCGTCGCACCAAGGTAGTCACCACGGCGCTCACGGCTGAGCACTTCCATATATATGCGCCCTGTGGTGATGTTATCACCTTTTACAGCGGGACGGCCTGTGAAGCGCTCATAATGCCCTAAATCAAGGTCAGCCTCTGCGCCATCATCGGTCACGTAGACTTCGCCATGCTGAAACGGGCTCATTGTGCCTGGGTCAACATTTAAATAAGGGTCAAGCTTACATAGTCTGACAGAATATCCACGTGCCTGAAGCAAAGCACCAAGAGCGGCGGAGCCAAGGCCCTTCCCTAAAGAAGAAACCACACCGCCGGTTATAAAAATATATCGTGTCATGTTATTTACGCTTACTCTGAAATAGGAACCTGTGGGTTGGTCATGTCTTCTGTGACTTCTTTTTCAACGGCAATGCCTGCGATTGGCGCATCAAGTGCATCCAATACGCTTTGTGTGCCATCACCTTTTGACGCAAGAATACCGAGCGCGAGGCTTGTAATAAAGAAGCAGGCCGCTGCAATTGCCGTTGCACGGGTTAGCATATTTGCTGTGCCATGCGCCGTTGCCAAGTTACCAAGGCCGCCGCTACCGCCACCAATACCAAGGCCGCCGCCTTCAGAGCGCTGCAATAGCACAAGCAGGATAATGGCAAGCGCCACAATTAAATGTATAACGAGGATTACTGATTCCATTTTAACTTCTCAATTTCGTTTTTGTTATTCCGCAGCAATTTGTTCTGCGTCTATAGCCGCCTCAGCAATCGCCAAGAAAGATTCGGCTTTTAAGCTTGCGCCGCCAATTAATGCGCCATTTACATTCGGCACAGAAAGCAAAGCTTTCGCATTATCAGGTTTTACTGAACCGCCGTATAAAATACGTATATCACTTCCATATGCAAGCTTTTCTTGCAATTTGCTACGAATAAAACCGTGCATAGACTTCACATCGTCAATGCTTGCGGTCTTGCCTGTACCAATCGCCCAAACAGGTTCATAAGCAATAACGACTTTATTGCTATCTGCGCCCTCAAAGTTCGCGTTGTCGATTTGTGCGCCGACAATATCTTCGGCCTTGCCTGCATCGCGCTCCGTTTCGGTTTCCCCGACGCATAAAATTACTTTCAAACCCGCAGCAAAAGCGTGTTCAGTTTTTTCTGCGATTAAATCATCACTTTCTTCATGATTCTGACGGCGCTCTGAATGGCCCAATATCACAAACTCACAGCCTGCATCAGCCAGCATCGAAGCAGATATGTCACCAGTATGTGCGCCATTTTCGTTAACCGCACAATCTTGTGCGCCGACAAGCACGTCGCTGACGCTGCCCAAAACGCTTTGCACTATGCCTGTATATAAATAAGGTGGGCAAATAAGCAGCTCTGCATCCAAACCCAAATCAGGGTTCGCATCAAGCCCAGCATTAATCTGCTCGGTTAGCTCTATCGCTTCGCCGCCATAGCAGCTCATCTTCCAATTTCCTGCGATTAACTTGCGCATTTATATAAACTCCTTTAAGACAAAATATTGATACAAACATATAGACAGGTGGATGATATTGCAATCACTGTTGCGGTATTTTCAACGGCGCTTTATAAATAGAACGAATTTTTAACTTAATGGATAAGTCTTAATGCTTAAAAACATGCGCAGCGGCGTTTTCTCTGGTTTATTTTTAGTTCTCCTTGTTCTGGGTGCGGCAGGCTTAGTCCTAACCGATGCTGGCGGCTTCTTTAGCAGCGGCATAAAAACCTCTGACGTTGCAAAGGTTGGGTCACACACCATCCACAGCCGTCCTTTTGATAACAAGGTCCGCCGCATTATATCGATGCAAGGCATTGAAGCCGAAGCCGCGTTTGAAATGGGTATCATCCACCAAGCGCTTTTCCGTGAAGTACGCAACCTTTTGATGCTCCAAGGCTCAAACGACCTTGGCCTTGCGATTAGCAATGCACAAATCACTGCATATATTAACGACATTGTTGAACCATATATGCAGCAGGACACAACATCAAAGAAAAGCGACATCCTCGCCGGTCTGTTACGCCAAAGCGGCATGACCGAATCCATTTTCATTGATGAAGTCCAAACGGAGATGACAAACAGTATCCTGACAACTGCGTTGCAAAACGCGAGCCTGCATATTCCAACGCTGCTTGCCAAAGACGTCAGCGCCTTTAACGAGGAAGTCCGTGAGATCAACTATGTTGTGATTGACAACAACGCCGCAAAATTAGAAAAGCCTGCGGATGATGAAACATTAATGCGTTATTATAAGTCGTTCCAAGAACGCTACCGCACACCAGAAAAACGCAGCTTTACAGTTGCAACGTTGAGCAAAGAAAAAATCCAAGACGACTTATCGGTCAGTGACGAAGCCGCGCAAGCGCTTTATGAAGAACAAAAAGCAAGTTACACAACGCCCGCGCAGCATAAAATCGCGCAGGCTATCGCCGATAACGAAGGCGACGCCCTGAAAATTATCGACGCCGCGAAAAAAGGCACACCGCTTTCACGCGCAGCAAAGAAAGTTACAGGCGAAGATACAAGCTTTGTTGAAACCCAAGCCTACACACAAGGTACTCTACCGAAAGAGCTTGATGAAGACGCCTTTGCTTCTGGCGTAAAAAAGGGCGATATTCTCGGCCCTTATGAGACCGCGCTTGGCTGGCATACGCTAAAAATCGTTGATGTCATCCCAGAAAACACACCAAGCTTTACTGATGTTAAAGAGAAAATCAAAACTGAGATTTTAGAAGAAGAAATTTGGCAAACTCTAGACCATACTTTAAGCGACCTAGAAGACCGCCTCTTCAGCGGCGAAGACCCTAAAGTCGTGATTAAAGATTATAAAATGACCACGGCTGATTACAAAAACCTGACACGTCGCGGCGTTTATGAAGGCAGCCAAGACTCGCCTTTAAAAGATCTGAACTCTGAAGATGCATTAAATATCTTGAAGGCCGCAAACGCACTTGGCCCAGATGAAGTCTCTAGCGTTATTGAACTGAGCGATTCTGCCCTTGGTTTCATTGTTATCGACAGCATTGAGCCTAGTATCGTCAAGCCTTTTGAAGACATCAAGAAAACGGTTAAAGAGCAATGGACAAAAGAACAAAAAGATAATGCGACCTTTATTCAAGTCAAAGGCCTATCTGACAGAATCAACGATGGCTCACTAAACTGGAAAGAAGCCGCAAAAGCCGTAAAAGGAAAAAGCATTAGAGCATCAATTTCACGCGACCCATCATTTAACGATGACAAAGCTGAAAAAGATATTTCAACACAGGCACGCGGTTTATTACTTTCATCTGAAATTGGCAAGGCGCAAATCTTACCGGCAAACGGCAAGACAATTCTGGCCTTGGTAAAGACAAGTAGCCTCCTCAACCAAAAAGCAAATGCGGATGCAGAGCCATCAAAAATCACAGCATCTTCTGAGGCACAAAACGTCCAGCAAGAGGCGATTTCACTGTTTTATAATTCACTGCAGCAGAAATATAAATATCATATCAATGAGAAGCTTTTGGAATTTTTATATAATCAACCGCAACAACAGCAGTAATGATTGATATTTTTCCCTCATATGATGAATTCGCACGCCATTACGATGCAGGCAAAACGCAAATTCTCTATGTGAAGCATAGCGCCGATTTTGATACGGCGTTATCAGCCTATTATAAGCTCACCAAAGACGCGCCATATAGCTTCTTATTAGAATCAGTCGAAGGCGGCGCACATATTGGACGCTATTCCATCATTGCCTGCCGCCCTGATATGGTTTGGCAATCAAGCGCTGCACATAAAAACCCATTAGACGAGCTGCGTACGCACATCAAACGCTGTAAAATTGACATAATGCCGGACCATTTACCGCCCGCATGTTCAGGCGGTTTATATGGCTATCTCGGTTATGAAATGGTGCGCTATGTTGAACCAAGCGTTCCCAATGACAACCTAGATACTCTGGACATTCCAGAAGGCATCATGATGCGCCCCAAACTGCTTGCCGTATTCGATAATGTCAAACACGAGCTCACACTATCCGTCCCTGTGCTTAAAACCAGCAAGACACCAGCCTGCACAGCCAAAGCCGCCTATGATGAGGGCTGCGCCATTCTAAAAGCTGCGCTCGAGGATTTAAACGCACCGCTGACACAAGATTCTGTCAGCCATAAAAGCAGCCTCACCGCACCGCTTGATATGACACGTAATTTCACGGATGAAGGATATTGCGGGGTCGTCCGCGCGGCCAAAGATCATATTATTGCGGGTGATGCATTCCAAATCGTCCCCTCACAGCGTTTCCGTGCGCCATTCGACCTACCGGCGATTGACTTATACCGCGCTTTGCGCCGCATCAACCCCTCACCGTTTTTGTTTCACTTAAAAATGGATGGCTTTGCCCTTGTCGGCTCTAGCCCTGAAATATTAGTCCGCGTCGAAGATGGCGAAGTCACCGTGCGCCCGATAGCAGGCACGCGCCCACGCGGCAAAACCGCCGTGGAAGATGCCGCCCTTGCCGAAGACCTCCTCGGCGATGAAAAAGAACGCGCTGAGCATTTAATGCTCATTGATCTTGGTCGCAATGACGTTGGCCGCGTCGCCAAAATCGGCAGCGTACGCGTCACAGAAGACTTCATCGTGGAGCGTTATTCCCATGTCATGCATATCGTCTCCAATGTTGTCGGACAGCTGCGTGATAACCTCGACTGCGTTGATGCCTTGTTCTCAGGATTCCCCGCGGGCACAGTTAGCGGCGCACCAAAAATACGCGCCATGCAATTAATTCATGAATTTGAAAATGAAAAGCGCGGCTTTTACGCAGGCTGCGTTGGTTATTTTGATGGGCTTGGCAATATGAACACCTGCATAGCGCTGCGCACAGCGCTCGTTAAAGCCGGTGAAGTTATCCTACAAGCCGGCGCAGGCATCGTCGCCGATAGTGACCCTGCATCTGAAAATCAAGAATGCATAAGCAAAGCACAAGCGCTGGTTAGCGCTGCTGAAGCCGCCCTGAGAAACACACCTTAATATAATTTCCGTAATTGACCGTATGTTAAACAATCCCTCCCCTACCTCGCCGTACATCAAAAAGCAAAGGAGCTTCCTTCGGTGAAAGAACTCGACACGAAAAATGTAGAAACGCCCGAGGCAGCTGCACCGAAGCTAGATAACAACAACAATATAATGTAATAAAAGACGGTTAGCGCTGCGATTCAACAAGCTGCAATGGCACGCTATGTTTACGCTCATCAAGCACATCAGATAGACTGACAAATTCAAAACCATCACCCTGCGCCTTGCTCACAAAATTCTTTAGCCCGCGTATCGTAACGTCTTTGGGGTGACCAATAGCAATGCATAACCCCGTTTTCGCGGCAACTCTCGCGCATTTATCAAGAGCTTTATTGACAAACTTATCTGTTTCTTCGTGATCAAGGAACACATTGCGGCGTAAATACGTTACGCCATGGCGTTTTGCCATTTTCTCGCCTTGCGTAGCCGCTGATGTTACGCTATCCAAGAAATAGAGGTCACGTTTTTTAAGCTCGCGCATTAAAAAATCCATACCAACTGGGTCACTAGTAAACTTACTGCCCATATGGTTGTTAATGCCAACATAGCCATCAAAAGCGCCCAAACCTTTATCAAGGTTATCCATTAACTGCTCCGCGGTCATACCAACTTTTAACACAACGGGGCCGGGGTCAATCGTATCTGATTGTGGCTGCATCGGCATATGAACAATAACTTCATGCCCATTGGCCTTGCCTTGTTCTAACAAGCCGTCAATATGCTGCGCATAAGGCAGAAAAGCGAGGGTCATTTTAAAATTATCCATCCCCACAATCGCAGCGGAGTGTTTTTTATCAATCCCTAGATCATCAATGACAATGGCGATGCGCTTACTTAATGGCGCTGATAATAATGCCCCATCACTTGTTTTTTCAGGGCGCGCTTTTGGCGCCATGCCTTTATCTTTCCCAAATAATGGCAAGCTCGGCAGTTTCCCCTTAATACTATCAATGACAGATTTTTTGACTGGCTCTTCATAAGCAAGCTCAGAAAATGTAATGTTAGAGAACATCTCCTCCATATCACCACCAGAGGCAGGCTCAATCGCGGCGACACGTTCAATGTCTTTCATTGAACGGTCAATTTCGACGATCCAATAACGATCCGCCGCAACAAGCAAGCACAAAGCGAACAAAAAAATACGGATTTTCTTGCAGAAATAAAATGTCGATTTATATTCAAGGAGTCGTTGTTTAATATTCATATTAATCAGTTAACCATATTACGCACAAAAGATCAGGTATTTTTTTCATTATGAACCTTCTTATCGACAACTACGACAGTTTTACGTACAACATAGTCCAATATCTTGGGGATATCGGCATAGATGTGAAGGTTATCCGTAATGACGAGCTCTCACTCGCTGATGCCATAGCCCTAAAACCTGATCGTGTTATCATATCACCGGGGCCTGGCACACCTAACGATAGTGGTATCTGCCTTGATATGATCAAATATTGTGCAGAATCAATTACGCCGCTTTACGGTATCTGTTTAGGGATGCAATCTTTAGGCCAGTTTTACGGCGGCAATGTCGTGCGCGCGCCTGCCCCTATTCACGGGAAGACAGAAAACATAACGATTTCAAAGCATAAGATGTTTAAAAACGTCCCAGAAAATATTAAAATTGTCCGTTATCACTCTTTAGTTGTCGATAAAGACACGCTGCCAGAGTGCCTAGAAATCACAGCAACCAGTAAAAATGGCCTCATTATGGGACTTGCGCATAAAACCCTGCCATTATGGGGCGTGCAATATCACCCTGAAAGCATTGCGGGTGAATATGGCCACCAAATGCTCGAAAACTTTATCAAGGAAACGGCGTAAATATATGTTCCAAGACATTCTTCACAAAGCCGTGAATGGCGAGATACTCAGCCCTGACGAGATGAGTGGCGCCATCACCTATATTATGAGCGGTGAAGCAGATGCCGTTTTGGTCGCATCATTCTTAACTGCGCTCGCGATGCGCGGTGAGACCGCCGCTGAAATTGGCGCTGCCGCAAATGTACTACGTCAACATGCAAATACAATCAACGCCCCTAAAGGCAGCGTTGACTGCTGCGGCACAGGCGGGTCAGGCATGCATAGTTATAATATTTCATCCGCCGTAGCGCTGATTTGCGCTGGCGCAGGCATTCCTATGGCGAAACACGGTAACCGCGCAGCAAGTTCCAAGTCTGGCACCGCGGATTGTTATGAAGCCCTCGGTGTGAACCTTGATGTGACGGCAGAAAAACTTGGCCGCGCATTAAAGGAGCTCAATTTTTGCTTCCTGATGGCGCCCGCCCATCACCACGCGGTGCGCCACGTTGTGCCTATCCGTAAGGCGCTTGGTTTCCGTACGATATTCAACCTGCTTGGCCCGCTTGCAAACCCTGCTAATACGGAATTTCAGCTTATTGGCGTATTTGATAAAAAATGGTGCAGACCAATGGCTGAAGCATTAAAAACGCTCGGATGCAAATCCGCATGGGTTGTCCACGGCCATGACGGCTTAGATGAAATCACCCTCGCCGCACCGACGCATGTCGCAGCACTAACGGCTGATGGCAGGGTCACCGAATATGATATCAGCCCAGAAGAATTTGGCCTCAAGCGCTGTGCCCCTGCGGCGCTTGTTGGTGGCAACGCCGCGCATAATGCCACCGCCCTGCAAGGCTTGCTAGAAGGCAAACCAAGTGCCTATCGTGACATATCCCTATTAAATGCGGCCGCTGTTGCGCTTATTACAGGCAGAGCAGATACAAAGGTAGACGCAATGCAGATGGTTACAAAAAGCCTTGATGACGGCAGAGCCCTAGAGACATTAAATAAATATAGAGAGTACGTAAAATGAGCGTTCTAGAGAAAATTTGTGCAGATAAAGCCGAGCATATTAAAACGGCCAGAGCCAAAATCAGCTTTGAACATATCCACAACGCGGCGCGGAAAGCGAAGCCCGTAAAGGGCTTTGAAAACGCCATACGTCAAAAAAATGGCACAAACCAGCCCGCGATCATTGCCGAAGTTAAAAAGGCCTCCCCGAGCAAGGGGTTAATCAGCGATGATTTTGACCCTGTAAAAACCGCGCAGCATTACCAAGAAAATGGCGCAGCATGCATATCCGTGCTGACTGATGCCCCCTATTTCCAAGGCTCTGATGCTGATTTCCTTGCGGCACGCAAAGTTACAGACATCCCGATGATCCGCAAAGATTTCATGATTGAGCCATATCAAATTGTCGAAAGCCGCGCGATGGGCGCGGATTGTATTCTCATCATTATGGCAGCATTAAGTGACGGACAGGCCGCAGAATTAGCTGCCACCGCCCGTGAATACGAAATGGACATTCTGTTTGAAACCCATAACGCAGAAGAAATTGAACGCAGCCTACCGTTAAGCCCAACGCTGATCGGCGTCAACTCGCGCAACCTGAAAACGCTTGATGTTGATATTACCATGTTTGACACGCTTTATGACACACTCCCGCATGAGTGCCTAAAAATCGCAGAAAGCGGCATTCAAAACGCAGACACCATTAAAACCTTATATGATCGAGGCTATAACGGCTTCCTGATCGGTGAAAGCTTTATGCGTAATGCTCTGAACTTAAGCGAAATCTAATTTTGCTTTACAAAAGAACATTAATAGAACATAATGAGAATTAGATTGATTCTAAAATTATAGCGCGAGAGAAGCCATGTTGACCAAAAAGCAAAGAGATCTGCTCCTGTTTATCCATGAACGCATTGACGGTGGTGACATTGCGCCGTCTTTTGATGAAATGCGCGATGCACTGGGCCTTAAATCAAAATCTGGCATTCACCGCCTTATCACAGCCTTGGTGGAGCGCGGCTATTTAGAACGCCTGCCGAACCGTGCCCGCGCCCTTAAAATATTGAAATTGCCTGAAAACTATCAAAAAGCATCCACCTCTGCGCAAGTCAATGGCGCCGAAATTATTGCCAATGATGATGGTATATTTACGCCATCAGCCCGCGTTGAGCCTATTCCGCTTTACGGCAAAATCGCTGCCGGGACACCGATTGAAGCAATCCGTAATGAAGGCGAGTATTTTGAAATGCCGAGCACGATGCTTGGCAAGGGCGAATTTTATGCACTGCGCGTAGATGGCGATTCTATGATTGAAGCAGGCATTAACGATGAAGACATTGTCATTATCAAACGTACACAAACAGCGCGTGAAGGCACAATCATCGTCGCCCTTGTTGATGGCGAAGAAGTCACCCTAAAACGCCTGGGCAAAGAAAACGGCATGGTTGCCTTGATTCCGGAAAATCAAGCCTATGAAACACGCTTACTTGAAGCGGAGCGCGTCAACATTCAAGGCGAGCTTGTATCACTATACCGTACCTATCATTAATTTAACGCGCTGTGCTAACGCCAACTTGGCTGACTCCACGGGCGTTTATAATTATCACGTGAATACAGGCTGTTGATGCGCACGTCACCTTGCGGCGACACATATATGCCGTATGAACCGTAACGCCATGTGTCAAAGCGGTGCAGCATAGGCACGCGGCAGCCACGTCTACGCTGCGCATCACTTAATGCAGATAGCGGAAAGTCTAGCACGACAAAAGCCGCCTTGCGACAGGCTTCAACATAGTTTTCAGGAAACTTCACAATCTGCATAAATACCCCCTTATGCATTTCGACAAGGCAGCCATCAGGGTCGCATTGCGAATATTTTTCAGGACGGATATAATCTTTAGCCACATGCCCATAATATTCTGCGATATAGCTTTTATCAAAGCGGCGCGGTGATTTACCATAGGCCAATAAGCGCTGTGAACCATCCTTAACTGAAATTAATTTAAAATCTGAGGGGATGATTATATTATATTGTTTTTCAAAGAATAAAAAACAAACAGCAGATACAGTCAGCATGATTAAGGCCAAACGCGTGCGACGTGACCAATACCAAATAAAGCAGCCTAAAGCCGTCCATAATATGAAACCATAAACACCGATATAAGGCTGATGCAGCACCGCCATTGGCAAATTTGCACAGTAATGGGCGATATCTAAAATCACCTGCGCGCCGTATCCTGCCATTTTTAAGAACAGGCCGTCACCGCCAAATGGCCATAAAATTACGGCAAGCAAGCAGCTTGGCATCACGAATATCGCCAATATCGGCACTGCGAATAGGTTACTCAGCGCGCCATAAACGCCAAAATGGTTAAAGTGATACAACCCCGGCGCCGCGGTTGCGACCGTGGATACAATCGTGGTTGCTACAACGCCCAAACCATACAGGTAACAACGCCTGACAAAGCCCTTCTGCGCATATTGCACCTGCCACCACAACCTTGTGCGCTCATAAAATATTACAAGTGATGCTACGGCAGCGAATGAAAGCTGAAAGCTTACCGACAAAATACTCTCAGGCAAAATAAGCAATATCACCAAAGCAGCAAATGCCACCAAGCGCAGCGATATAGGGTTACGATCCATCACAATCGCAAACATCGCTATGCCCATCATAATCACCGCCCGCACCGCAGGCAATGACGCGCCCGAAAGCAACACATAAAACACTGCAAAGAATAACGCCAACATCGCAGCAATCTTCTTACTCGGTAAATACAGCGCGACATAAGGAATGGTTGAAAACACCAGACGGAAGAAAAAGAACACCGCGCTAACAATTAAGCCTATATGCAGACCCGATATAGCAAGCATATGGGCAAGGCCCGCATCGCGCAGCGCCTCCTTATCGTTTTCTGCCATCTGAGTTTTGCGCCCTGTGATTAACGCTGTGACAATCTCGGCCTTGGTTTGGTCATCTTTGCCAAAAAATGCATAAATATGCTTTTCTACGCGTTTACGGATGCGTTCAATATGATGCTCTGAGGTAAAATCAGCTTCAAATACGGTTTTGGGCTCATAATACGCATAGCCAACCGCGCCAATTTTCTGATAAAACGCCCAGCGTTGAAAATCAAAGCCGCCCGGCATCACGGCGGCGGGTGGCGGCAACAATTCCCCGCGCACTGATATACGCTGCCCAGCCTCTAAATGATCGTCTTTAATAATGCGGATACGGACTTTTTCAGGCATGTTTTCCAGCGGGTGGCTATCAATATGAACATCGCGAATTAAAACGCGGCTCCCCTTACGCCCATCAAGGCGGTCAATGCGCTCAACAATGCCGTTTACATGCACGCCGCGCAGCTCTTCGGTGATTGCAGGGGCATTAATGTAATAAGTTCTGACTTGCGCCGACATAAATCCGACACATGCGACAAGGGCAGTGATGAATAAAAACTGCATCACGCGCTGCCCCACATAATCAATGCGGCCATTTAAATAAATGCCGTTAAGGGCGATAAGCGCAATAATAATCCCCGCGAACCACTCGGGCTCAAAAGGCATAGCGAAATAAATAACAATGCCAATGCTCAGCATTAACGGTAGGAAAATGATTAAATTTTCCTGCATCTTATCAATAACATTGCCTATTCGCACATTATGCACTTGAAACTTCCCCTAAAAACACGCAAATATATCAGCAGAATGACACAATATAAAGTTAGGAACACATAATAATGTCTGTTGTTACAAGAATCGCCCCTTCTCCGACTGGTTTTATGCATATAGGCACGGCGCGCACAGCCTTGTTTTCATGGTTATTCGCCAAACATCATGGTGGCAAGTTCCTGCTACGAATCGAAGATACTGACCGCGCACGTTATTCAGAAGAGGCCGTACAGGCGATTAAAGACGGCATGACATGGCTCGGCCTCGACTGGGATGGCGACGCCACCAGCCAGTTTGATGCGCGTGATCGCCACGCTGAAGTCGCAAAGCAGCTGGTTGAAATGGGCAAAGCATATTATTGTTACTGCAGCCCCGAAGAATTAGAAACAATGCGCGAAGAAGCACGCGCAAGCGGCGCAAAAGTCAATTATGACCGCAGATGGCGTGATCGCGACCAAAACGAAGCACCTGAGGGCGTTGCCCCAGTAATCCGCATCAAAGCACCATTAGAAGGCCGCACATTCATTGATGATGCAGTACAAGGTCGCGTTGAAAAAGGCAATGATGAGCTTGATGATTTCATTCTCCTGCGCTCTGACGGTACGCCGACTTACATGCTTTCTGTTGTTGTGGATGACCATGACAGCGCCGTAACCCATGTTATTCGCGGTGATGACCACCTTAATAACGTCTTCCGTCAAAAAATCATTTTAGACGCGATGGGCTGGGACATACCGGTATATGCACATATTCCGTTGATCCTTGGCCCTGATGGGACAAAACTATCTAAACGTCACGGGGCACAGGGCGTTCATGAATATGAAGGCATGGGCTACCTGCCAGAAGCTATGCGCAATTATTTACTGCGCCTTGGTTGGTCACATGGTGACGATGAAACAATCTCGACAGAGCAAGCGATTGAATGGTTTAATTTAGATCATATTGGTAAATCCGCATCACGTTTTGACTTTGATAAACTGAATAACCTCAATGCGCATTACCTTAAAACAGCAACCAACGAGCGTTTATTGACGTTGGTCACACCAATCATGGAAAAATACGGCGCACATATTGATGACACATCTAAACAGCGCCTGTTAAAAGGCATGGATGCATTGAAAGACCGCGCCAAGTCACTCAACGACATCGCCGAAGAAGGCGCGTTCTATGCCAAGCAGCCCCCTTTCGTCTTCACAGAAAAAGCTGAAAAGAGCCTCGATAAAGAAATTCTGGCCTTCATTGCCGAAAAAGTCGGTGCACTAGCCGAGCTTACAGAAGAAAACGTCCAAGATTTGTGCAAAGAAGTAGCCAATGACCACAAAGAAGGCAAGCTCGGCAAAGTTGCTATGCCGCTGCGCGCTGCACTAACTGGCACAACCGTATCACCAAGCATCTTTGAAGCCGCCGCTATTCTTGGTAAGGATGAAGTGCTGAAAAGACTGAAATACGTATAAATTTACATATAACCCATTGACATAAATGTTTTTATTTTCTATAAATCGTGTAAATAAACAATATATGGAGAGATGAAATGAAAATAGGCATTAAAACGGCACTAACAGCAGCATTAGCGACTGGGTTCGCGTACGGATCTGGTGGCCTAGCGATAGTTCCTGCTTTAATCACAGGCGCAACCACAGCAATTTCAGGGAGTTTCCTTGGGCAAGCTGGTAAAAAACTGGGCCAAGCTATAGGCAAAGGACAAACTGGCCTGACTGATCATGATATTATGCTTCACGAAGTGGCTGAGCAAACATGTGGCACAGGAATAATAGGATCCAGAGACAAAGGCATAATAGTTTCTTGGAGATTGGGCACTGGAGCAGCTCTAGGGTTAGCTGGTGTATTTGGTGGTTATGCGCTTAGCACTGCCATGCTAGATAAAGGCGCGAACGCTAACGATGTAACTGCCCCAACGGAGGTCACAGCCCCAACAGAAAGCATCACCTCAGCGCTAGATAAATATGAAACCAACCAAGATGGTCATTATGTACTAACGGCGCAGGCACCGAAACTCGCCGCTTAACAGCGCCCTAATAATATTCACATCAAGCCCTTCCCCGCGAAGGGCTTTTTTTGTATACTATGTGCAGTGCAAAAGATTTTAAATTTGTATCTTAAGTTTTTTTTTACTCTCTGCGGCCTATCTTTGTACAAAGTCGCTATTCATTTGAATTAAAAATAACTTTCCAAACATCCAAGTCTAAGGATACCAATCATGACTGAGAAAACTTTTACGTTAACCAACGATCAAACTGGTGAAAAATGGTCACTTCCTGTTGTTGAGGGCACACAAGGCCCTGCGACAATCGATATTCGTGCATTATATGCGGAAACAGGATATTTCACATTAGACCCAAGCTTTACATCGACAGCAAGCTGTAAGTCGCGCATCACCTATATTGATGGCGACGAAGGCATTTTACAGCATCGTGGTTATGATATCCAAGACCTAGCTGATAACACTTCATATTTGGAGGTCTGTCATGCATTGCTTTATGGTGACTTACCAAACGCAGAAGAAAAAAGCCGCTTCGAAGACAATATTACATACCACACCATGGTTCATGAGCAATTACATTATTTCTTCCGTGGTTTTCGCCGTGATGCGCACCCAATGTCAATTATGTGCGGCGTTGTTGGCGCTCTATCATCATTTTATCACGACTCGCTTGATATCTGGGATCCTGATCAACGCGAAATATCTGCGCATCGCCTGATTGCGAAAATGCCAACAATTGCGGCAATGACCTTAAAGTACTCAAACGGCCAGCCATTTGTTTATCCACGCAATGATCTGAGCTATGCTGCCAATTTCTTGAGCATGTGTTTTTCTGTTCCGGCAGAAGAGTATATAGTTAGCCCAACATTAGAGCGCGCAATGGATAAAATCCTTATTCTGCACGCTGACCACGAGCAAAACGCATCAACATCTACCGTGCGCATTGCCGGTTCATCACAGGCAAACCCATTTGCCTGTATAGCATCAGGTATCGCATCACTTTGGGGGCCTGCTCATGGCGGTGCAAACCAAGCTGTATTAGAAATGCTACGTGAAATTGGGCACAAAGATAATATCCCTGAGTTTTTAGCGCGCGCAAAAGACAAAGATGACCCTTTCCGCCTTATGGGGTTTGGTCACCGCGTCTATAAGAATCATGACCCACGCGCAACCGTGCTAAAAGAATCATGTGACGCCGTCCTCGAAGAACTTGGCATTGATGACCCATTATTGGAACTAGCACAGGAGCTTGAGCGCATTGCACTAGAAGACCCTTATTTCGCGGAGCGTAAATTATTCCCGAATGTTGATTTCTATTCAGGCATTATTTTGAAAGCGATGGGCTTCCCAGAAGAAATGTTCACCGTATTGTTCGCCCTGTCCCGTACAGTTGGCTGGATTTCACAGTGGAAAGAAATGATCGAAGAGCCAAGCCATCGTATTGGCCGCCCACGTCAGCTTTATACAGGTGCAACAGCACGCAAAGTCCTGCCGATTGAACAGCGCAGCGGCGCAGGAAAATAAACGCATAAATATAGATACAAAAAAGGGCGATAGAAATATCCGCCCTTTTTACTTGTTCAAACCACATGAAATATAAAACGGATTATCAGGCACTTCATATTTGGTGCTCTCCTGACGCGGGCCGCTGACCATGCGCGTTCTATAGAAAAAATTGTAATCCTTTATCAAACTCTCATGTGTTTTAACCAAAGCTTTCCAGCCATTATTATCCGCATGAACAGCCTCCATTGTTTTTGGCAATAACTTACCTTCCAAGAAGTCACGACCATTTTGACCAAAGCACATATAACCATTTTCCAACATAGCCGACACCCCCAGCGTGCGGCCAAAAAACATGCCGTGCCGGTTTAGTGTATTCTTCATATGCTTACAGCGCAGTTTTAAATCTTTGACATCAAAATCACTATAGAGTTGTAGCCGTAGGGGGTCAGGGTTTTCTTTTAACTGGTGTTCTAAAACCAATATCCGCGCTAAATCAACACGCGCCCAGATATGCTTAGGCTTCTTTTCACCAAAAATGTCATCATATTCATTAATTTTAGCGACATCACGTAGACTTCTAAACTTCACGTTATTTGCGCTGGCTAAGTAAGCATGGCTCACAATAAAAAAATGCGACAAAGGATCCATAAGGTCGCGATCAACCCAAATATTATATTGTGCATCTGGATATTTATTCGCGTTATTAAACACGCGATCTAACAATTTTAATGGCATAGAACAGGCGGCGCCACCTTCGTTAGGCTCTTGCTTCTGATCATTTATCCAAACATAATTGACTTCATAAGACGCGTCAAAATGCTCAGCGCCTTTTTTAGGGCTAAATGTACAGGCTAAATTTTCAAACATATATTTAAGCGTATTACTCATAAGCAGGAAAATAACACACCTTCACTGTTATGTCAAATGCCCTTGCGCGACGCGCCTTACAAAGTCAGCAGCTTTATCAGCAGGCGTAACAGCACTATTTGCACCAACAGCTATTGCGATCTCGTCAAAGCACTGCTTCATGCCACGCACATGTGTATCGTCACACATCAGCGCCTCAGTAACGTAAGCCATTTCCTCTGGCTTACATTGGTCTTGAATAAACTCAGGAATAACAGGCTTATTCAAAATAACATTTCCCAAATGCGCGTATGGCGTACGGATAATATGTTTTAAAATCCCGTGAGTGAATCTAGACATTTTATAAGCGATTATGTGCGGCGTTTTTGTAATACAGAGCTCTAACCCTACTGTCCCTGAGACTGCTAAAGCAGCCTGACATGATGCAAAAACATTCCATTTCTGCGTAGGGTCAGTACGTATATAGTAATTTTTTATGCCATATTCATCAAGCAACGCCTTAACGCGCCCTTCAATGCGTTTCAGTGTCGGCACCTGAACCTGTAAATCAGGGTATTTAGCTTGTAAACGGCGCACCGTCTCACATAATATCCCTGCCGTATATTTAAGCTCCCCACCGCGACTGCCGAGAAGAAGTCCAATCACTTGCGTATATTTCAGCGGAATATCACGACGCCCTTTTGCAGCGTCTGCGCTCATCGCGCCGCTACCAATAACAGGATGCCCCGCACATATTGCATTGAGGCCATGCGGCTCAAAATAGGACGGTTCAAAAGGGAAAAGGCAGATCAAACCATCAAGGAACTTAGAAATTTTCTGTGCACGACCTGCGCGCCATGCCCATACCGTTGGCGCGCCATAATGCACCTGCTTCGCGTTCACACGCCCGCGTTTTCTAATTTTTTTTTGCACACGGAAACAAAAGTCAGGGGCATCAATTGATAAAATGACGTCTGGGTCGAATGCTTCAATGGCAAGAACGGTCTGCTTAATGCGTTTTAAGATATGAGGAATTTTTGGTAGGACTTCCGCTATACCCATAATGGATAACTCATCCATCGGGAAAAGGCTTTGATTAAGCCCTGATGCCAAAATGTTATCACCGCCAATGCCCTGTACTTCCAGGCTCACATCAGGCGCGCGCTGCAAGGATTTTAAAACAGCTCCGCCAAGTACATCACCTGACACCTCACCCGCAATGATAAAGACTTTCAACGCGTCAGCCATCATGCCTCCTGCGCCAAATCTACACCGAGGACAAATAGCTTCCGATTATTGGCAGTAGCAATAAACGCATCACGCTCGGGGATAAGACTTTGCCCTGCATGTATAGCAATTCCCTCAAAACCGTTATCATAAAGGTTCTGAAGCGTTTTTAAGCCAATAGTCGGCATATCTAGGCGTTTATCTTGTTGTAACTTACACAACTTAACCAAAACACCGCCTTTGTCCTTCTTGCGGTAGCCCGCGCAGCGTTTTATGAGCTCATCCGTGCCCTCAATGCCCTCAACGCCAAGTACTACCCCATCATAAACAATCACAGCCTGCCCCACGTCAGCGGCGCCCAGAGCGCGCGCAACGTCAATGCCACGCTCGATATCGATCAATGTTTTTTTGTCTGGTCTATGCTTGGTTAGCAGACCCTCTGGCGTAATCAGCCCTGGTGCAATCTCATGCGCGCCGCGTAGCGCGAAACCTTCAGCTTCTAACGCATCCTTAATACAAACAAGCAGATCATTATCACCAAGTGCCTTCAAGCCAATTTTTGCAATAACGCCAGCCGTCCACAAATCAGGTCGCAAGTCAGAAAAATTCGGGCGCGACACGCTGCCAATCATCACGATATCTTTGATCTTCCGCTTACGCAACGCCTTAACAATTGATCCGCCTGCACCTAGATTATAAAAATCATGGTCGATGCTATCAAGGAAACCAACGTCCGCAGAGCCTTTAAGCGCCGCAACGTAAACTGCGCGCCCTTGCGCTTGAGCTGCAAGCAGCACAGATTCTGGCAAAGCGCCGCCACCAGCTATAATGCCTAAAGGTGCAGCTTGATTGTGATTTATTTTTTCTGTGGTTGGCATAAGGAGAAATGTCTTTCGGCTTTCGCGAAGTTAACGATTTTACCAATTTCCTGATGATCTTGGTATTTCGTTTCAACCGTTGAAATACGTTCACTCAAGGTGCCTTCGCCATTAAACAGCTGACTATAAGCACGCTGTAATTCACGCACTTGATCTTTAGAGAAACCACTACGCTCTAAGCCGACTAAGTTTAACCCTGCAAGGAAAGCGCGCTCACCTTTAACACGACCATAAGGAATAATGTCGTTTTCAACGCCTGACATACCGCCGATAACAGCAAAATCACCAATGCGTACAAATTGATGTACCGCCGCAAGGCCGCCGATCAATACATTGTTACCGACAACAACATGCCCACCAAGCGTTGCATTATTTGCCATGATAACGTTGTTACCGATAATGCAGTCATGTGCAACGTGAGTTGCCATCATAAATAAGTTATTATTACCAATAACCGTTTCCATAGCACCATCAGCCGTGCCGGGGTTCATCGTTACATGTTCACGGATTGTGTTATTTTCACCAATAGTTAAACGTGATTTCTCGCCTTTGAATTTTAAATCCTGCGGCGCATGCCCAATAGAAGCAAAGGGGAAAATCACCGTATTCGCGCCAATGCTTGTACAGCCATCAAGCGCGATATGTGATTTAAGCTCAACATGTTCACCCAGCTCTACATCGGAGCCAACAACGCAATATGGACCGATTTTAACGCTGTCAGCGATTGATGCTTTAGGGTCGACAATCGCAGTATTATGAATTTCAGGCATTAAGCTACACTTTCAAAAATGAATAATTCTTATTCTGCATTTTACAGGGCCATCACGAGAATAAAAAGTCACATACTATTGCAGCATGTAACACAAATAAACGGTAAAATTATGATGTTTTTAATCGCGTATCATTGCGCTGAATGTTGCTTCTGCCACGACTTTATCATTTACGCGTGCAACGCCAACAAATTTCCAAACCATGCCGCGGCTACGAACTTTTTTAACTTCTATATACACGCTGTCACCTGGAGTAACAGGTTTGCGGAAGCGCGCATTATCAATCGTCATAAAATAAACAAGCTTGCCTTCCGCTGCCTCACCAAGAGTTTTCACAACAAGTATTGCGGCAGTCTGTGCCATGGCCTCAACAATTAATACGCCCGGCATGACAGGCGCACCAGGAAAGTGCCCTTGAAAATGAGGTTCATTAAACGTCACGTTTTTAAGGCCAACGGCGCGCTCACCCTCTTCCAGTTCAACAATCCGGTCAACCAATAAAATGGGGTAACGGTGCGGTATCATATCCATGATACGCGTAATGTCTAACGTATTAAGCTCTGCATCACTCATATTAAAAAACCTATATCTCTATCAATTACTTTTTGTTACTCATTTTTTTCATCATGGCCACTTGGCGCATAAATTGCTTTGCTGGCAAGGCTGGTGAACCCATTAACTCGCTGCCCGCAGGCACATCGCGCATTACGCCAGCTTGTGCGCCTATGCGCGCCCCCATACCAATCGTCAAATGACCTGCAACGCCCACTTGCGCAGCTAGTACAGCATAATCCTCTAAAACAGTTGATCCCGCAACCCCTGTTTGTGCAATAATGACGCAGCCACGGCCAATTTTAACATTGTGACCAATTTGCACAAGATTATCGAGCCAGCTACCTTGCCCGATATGCGTATCAGGCCCTGCGCCTCGGTCAATCGTCGTATTGGCGCCGATCTCGACAGAGTCTTCAATAATAACGCGCCCGAGCTGCGGTACTTTCACATGGCCCGCAGGGTCAATCGCAAAGCCAAACCCGTCTTGGCCAATACGTGCCCCTGGGTAAACACGTACATTTGCGCCAATCAGCGCATGAGACACACTCGCATTCGTACCAATAACGCTCTGATTGCCAATTTCAACATTCTGGCCAACAACAGCGTTGGACGCTATACATACCCCTCGCCCAAGCTTCGCGCCATCTTCAATAACAGCACCCGCATTAATACGGCAACCAGCGCCAATTTGCGCACTCTGCGCAATAACCGCAGAGGGGTGTATAATAGACTGAGCTAAAGCATCATCGTAAATAGGGTAAAAGTGCTGCGCAATCAATGCATAGCTTTTATAAGGTGTCTCGCTAATTAAAAGAGTCATGCCTTCTGGTGCAAATGTTGCCATTTTAGCTGAGACTATGCATATCCCTGCTTCACTCGCCATAAAGTCATTTTTGTATTTTGCGTTATCAAAAAAGCTAATATGCGTCGCGCCCGCATCGCTTAATGGCGCAACATCTTCAACAATGAAATCATTGCGCTGCGCACCGCCAATTTCCGCTGAGACTAAAGTCGCAAGCTCAGAAACCGTAAACGGGCCTTTTGATTTGAAAAAACGAGGATCTGCCATGATAGCCCTAGCCTAGAAACGAATATTCAAGATTACTTCTTTTTAACAATGTCTATTTTTTTTACACGTTTGTTAAGGTCGCCCATAACAATCTCTGTTATGTCTGCGGCTTCATCCATAATAATAACGGCGCTGCGTGGAATAACAATATCATAACCACGCGCTTCTGCGACCTCAGTCACAACATTAATAATTTCCTGCTGAAGCTTTGCCTCGGCGTTTTTAAACGCCTTTTCCTTGATAATCATCTGCTTGCGTAATTCAGTCTTTGCTTCCTGAAACTGCGCCACAAATTCTGAACGTTTTTGTTCATAGTCCTCAGCAGACAATGTTGTACGTGACACTTCTAAGTCCTGCTCTGCATTACGCAGCTGCTTTTCTTTCTTAGAAATAATATCTTGAATGATATCACGGCTTTTTTTAAATTCTTCATTTAGCGACTTTGCAGCAAGCGACTCGCTCATTAAAAGCATATTATCAACAACAGCAACATAACTTGCTGTTTTGACATCATCACTTTTTTTCTTATCCGCGGCATATGCACCGTTCGTAGAAAGTAGCGCCAGCGCCACAACAAGACTTAAAGAAAACATATTTTTCATCTTACAAAAACTTTCGTAAATAGAATTATTTTACAGCCATATATTTATGCGTATTCATGATGCCTAGAAACGTGTTCCGAAGTTGAATCTGAACACTTCCTCGACATCGTAATCTTCTTTCAAATATGGCTTCGCTAAATCAACTCGAATAGGGCCGAACGGAGAACGCCAAGACACACCGACACCAGCCGAAGCGCGCAAGCTATTTTGGTCCGCTACATTTGCACTACTGCTACTATCAATATCCCACAACGAACCAATATCATTAAAGGCGTGACCTTTGATTCCAAGCTCTTCAGGAAGACCAATAGGGAAACTCAGCTCAGCGCTACTACGGTAGAAATAGTTACCACCCAAGGCATCATCCGTAGATACATCGCGCGGGCCAAGACCAGAGCGTTCAAAGCCACGCAAAGTTTCGCCGCCGAGGAAGTAACGTTCATTGATCTGCACGTCAGTATCACCGTAGCCTTCAATTACGCCTGTTTCGCCAATAACATTCAGCACAATTTTGTCTGCAACTGGATAATACCAAGAGCCACCGATTTTACCGGATACGTATTTTGCATCACCACCAGCACCGGCAATTTCGGTATCTAGCCATGCATGCCAGCCACGTGTCGTAAACATTGTCGAGTTACGGTTATCATACCCTAAGCGCTGCGAAAATGCGGATGTCACACGGTTACCAGCTTGTTCACGAATATAGAATGATGCGGTGTCTTTCACGTCACGTATTTCATTTTTCTCTAAACGGTAACGTAATGACTGGCGCCACTTATCAGATAATGGGTAACCAAATCGTAATGCGCCACCAGTACGGAGCTGATCATAGGAGCTTTCATCCTGTAGATCGCGCGTAATGTGGAAAGCATCAATACCGAAGGACATATCACGGTTCATAAAGAACGGCTCTGTGAAAGATGCATCAAACTCCGTCTTTTCACCTGCGATAACTGCAGCCAAAGTAAGGTCCTGACCTTTACCGAGCAAGTTACGCTCACGAATTCTAAAATCAGCAAGTGGGCCTTCTGATGAGGAGAAACCAGCACCGACAGATAGTTCGCCAGTAGACTTCTCGGTCACACGAACATCAATGACGGACTTGTCCGGCGCGCTGCCCGGCTTAATATCAAGTTCAACCTTTTCAAAGTAACCAAGGTCACGGATATTACGCTCTGCTTTTGCAACTTTTGAACGGTTAAAGGGGTCGCCTTCTAACAGTTCAATTTCACGTCGGATAACTTTATCCAAAGTACGTACGTTACCGTGAATGTCTACGCGCTCAACGAACACAAGCGGTGTTTCTTTAACTGAAAAGACAATGTCTACGATTTTGTTCGTAGGGTCTCTGCGTATATCAGGCTGTACAGATACGAATGCGTACTGCATATCACCCAAGCGATCCGTCAGGATATCAACGTGTTTTTGAACAGTATCAGCATTATACCACTCACCAGACTCAATCGTCACGCTTTCTAGCAATGCATCAACGTCAAGGTTTTCCATGATCGTATCAATTTCTACATTACCGATTTTATAACGGTTACCTTCGTTTACAGTCATCGTCACAAAGAATTTTTGTTTTTCTTGCATTAGCTCAATTGAGCTATCAACAATACGGAAATCAACATAACCTTCAGAAAGGTAAAAACGGCGAATAAGCTCTTCATCATACGCAATACGGTCAGGGTCATAACGGTCAGCTGAGGTTAAAAAGCGATACCATGTAGATTCTTTCGTTGAAATCACAGAACGCAACTGGTCATCTTCGTATTTCTTATTACCAATAAAGCGAATAGAGCTCACTTTAGTTACCGGACCTTCGTCAATTTCGAAAACAAGGTCAACACGGTTTTGGTCAAGGCGTACAACTTTCGGATCAATATTCGCAGTGAAGCGGCCATTTCTGCGGTAAAGCTGATAAAGTCTTTTTACGTCTGCCTGAACGCGCGTGCGTGAAAACACGTGGCGGGGTTTTAATTGAATTTCACTCAGAAGGTCTTCTTCCTTCAAGTCATCATTGCCTTCAAAAGCAATGCGGCTAATAATTGGGTTCTCAACAACCTTAACAACCAATGTACTTCCAGTCATACGCATGGAAACATCGGCAAAGAGGCCTGTCGCAAACAGGTTCTTCAAGGCTTGGTCCATGCCATCTTCGCTCATGACTGAACCGCGCTCAACATCCATATATGTCAGCACCGTCATTTCTTCGATACGCTCCGCGCCAACGACACTAATCGACGCCACTTTCTGCGCATAAGCAGCAGGTATACTCAGGGCAAAACTGGCCATAAGCATAACGCTCAGAACAAAACCACGGAAAAAATTTGTATTTTTTAAGATATAATTTGTCATTGGAAACATATTGTTATTGAAGAAAAAAAGACGTATCCCTTTATAAATAAGCTGAATCCCGCCAGACTACAAGCGGAATACTCACTTATGCCTAAGATATTTGCGTATTGTTATAAAATGCACCGCAGCAATAGAAAAAGGCGCGTAAAACGCGCCCTTTCAAAAACTTATGTGCAAAGCTCGATTATAAGAACAGCTGCACCAAATCATTTATATTCGCAAACAGCATCAAACCAATCAGCATCACAAAGCCAACTTTAAATGCATTTTCTTGAAAACGCTCTGACACCGGCTTGCCGCGTACGGCTTCCGCAGCGTAAAACGCCAAGTGACCGCCGTCTAACATTGGTATTGGGAACAAGTTAATCAAACCCAGATTAATCGATAGCAACGCTGTGAATGTAATTAACGCAATAAAGCCGCGCTCTGCCATGTCACCTGCAATTGCGCCAATACGGATGATACCGCCAAGCTCAGTCGCACTACGTGTTCCCACAACAATCTGCCCCAAGGCACGCAGAGAATCTGCAGAGATTTTATACGTTTCAGTCACCGCGTTATGCACAGAGCTAAAGAAAGACAAGCGCACAATTTCTTCACCAGAACGTGGGCTAAGCTGAAAAATATTATATAACTTATTGTCTTCACTATCCCAAGCCGCAGTAACGTCTTCTTTAATATTCACAAGCATACGGCTGTCTTCGTCGCCCATAGTAAGGACAATTTCGACATCTTTGTTCATACTCGCAAGGAAGAAGCCACGGATCATATCTGCATTACCGTTGGTTTCACGGCCATCAATTTCAGATATAGACTGCAAACGAAAGGCGCTAGATGGCGCCATAATGCCCAAATAACCTTTTTCATGCTTAAAGCCAAAACGGTCTTCAACAACTTCACGCTTAGGCTGCGCCTCCAAATTAACACGCTCACCATCACGCAGAACAACTAGCTCCATTGGTCCTTTAAGGGACAGCATTGTTGCGCGACGAATTTGGTTAAAGGACGAAACGGACCTACCGTTAATTTCTATAATCTCATCATGCGGCAAAATACCTGCATTATAAGCCGCGCTGTTCACTTCAATTGCAGCCGCAATTGGCGCCGTTACTGGCTTCCCAACGAAGCCATATAAACCGCCCAAAACTACAATCGCGAAAATAAAGTTAATCGCAGGCCCCGCCAAAACAATCAACGAGCGCTGCCATACAGGCTTCGCGAAAAATGCAACATTGCGTTCTTCTGTCGTATATTCGCGCAAAGCTTCGCCGTTTTCATCTTTAACGCCTTCTTCGTGACCTGCTGAGGCTGGATCAACATCACCAAACATTTGCACGTAGCCACCCAAAGGGATCAGCGACACTTTCCAGCGTGTACCATGAGAATCGTTAATGCCAAAAAGCTCTTTACCAAAACCAATCGAGAATGTTTTAACCTTGACGCCACACATACGAGCAACAATGTAATGCCCCCACTCGTGAACAAAAACCAACAAACTCAGAACCAGCACAAATACGCCGCCATAAAGCCAGACATTCTGTGTAATCAATTGTAGATATTCGGCGAAACCGCTCATTTTCTAGTACTTTCTATTTCTGTTTTATTTGTATCTTGTAAAAATTATGACGCATAAGCATGAACCTAAACTAGTTCGTTTTAAAGATTAATAAAGTTACTTGATGCCATTCTAACTTCTTTATCCAAAGAAATAATATCCTCTAGGCCGCTAACGCTACGTCCCGAGAACTCTTCTAACATTTGCTCAACTATAGTATAAATCTGTGCAAAGCCAATGTCTTTATTTAAAAAATGTGACACTGCGACTTCATTTGATGCATTAAGCGCAATGCACGCCCCCTGCCCTGAACGCAGCGCCTCATGCGCCCATTTAACAGGCGGGAACACATCATCACGCAGCGGCTCAAAATTAAGCGAGGACAGCTTAAAAACATCCAAGCGTTCACCTGAAGTCACCATACGCTCAGGCCATGATAGGCAATAGGCAATTGGCGTACGCATATCAGGCGCGCCAAGTTGCGCTAATACCGATCCATCTTGATATTCGACAAAAGAGTGAACGATAGATTCAGGGTGAACCACGACATCAATTTTGTCTTCCGGCATAGCAAATAAATGATGCGCCTCAATAACCTCAAGTGCCTTATTCATTAACGAGGCACTATCAACGGATATTTTTGCGCCCATTGACCAATTCGGATGGTTTACTGCCTGCGCTGGCGTTGCGGCCATAATATCGTCACGGGCCCATGTTCTAAATGGCCCGCCAGACGCAGTTAAGATCAAACGTGATATGCTGCCTACATTTTCAGGCTCAAAAACTTGGAATATAGCGTTGTGTTCACTATCCGTTGGCAAGATTTGGCAGCCTGCTTTCTCCGCCGCATCCATAAACAGCGCACCCGCAGCAACCAAAGGCTCCTTATTCGCAATCGCCACCGCCTTGGATGATTGTATTGAATGCAGCAAAGGCTCCAATCCGGCGAACCCCATAATCGCAGCCAGCGTTAAATCAACCTCAACTTGCGCGGCATCTAATAAGGCCTGCCGGCCTGCTGTGATTTTTATATCACTGTAATTTGAGAGCAAATCACAAAGCTTAGCATAACCCGTTTCATCAGCGAGAACGACAAGCTCAGGCTTAAACGCAATTGCCTGCGCAGCAAGTAGCTCGGCGTTTTTGCCCGCAGTAAGAACGCGAAGCTTAAAGCCGTCTGGATTATGCGCAATCAAATCAAGCGCCGAGCGCCCGATAGAGCCTGTAGAACCAAAAACTGAGACAGTTTTCGTCATATAATGCCCCAATAAAGGAAATAAGCCATTGGCAGCGTCGCCAAAATAAGTGAGTCGATACGGTCCAATACGCCGCCATGCCCTGGAATGATAGTGCCCGTGTCTTTTACTCCGGCCTGACGCTTTGCGTAAGAAATCAGGAGGTCACCAAGCATCGCGGCAAAAGCAATAACAACCGCAATTTGCGTTACATTTAATGCGTCATACGTTTCTGCTAAATAGGTATAGGCGAATATATGCCCCATAAAAACAGCAGCCGCCGCCCCTCCCCATACACCTGCCCATGTTTTATTCGGGCTAATATGTGGGACACATTTCCTCTTGCCAAAGAACTTACCAAATATATAAGCGCCAATATCACATGACCAAACACAAACAAACAAAAAGACAATAAGCTGAAAGCCATGATCCGCAAATCGTATATCAATAAACAAACCGTAGCATAGCGTGAAATACACATACCCCAGTGCAAGCATTGTCCATTTTCGCGATGTGCTGGATGACATCCGCAGCCATTCAAAAAGGCTGACAGCATATGCAAACAAGACCAAAGCCAAAAAATACAAGCCGCCCATATACACACAAAGCAGCGATACTGGCGCAAGAACCAAAGCAGATGCCGTACGTGTAAAAATTTTACGATTTAAAAATGAAGAGATGAGATGATCCTCAGCGGGGTTTAATGTTTATAGCTTTAGGTTGCGCCCCGAAGCTTCTTTATCTGTCTTTTTACAAACAGCGCGGCCGAAACGGCGCTCGCGTCCAGAATACTCTTGTACAGCTTCAATAAGATAATCACGGTTAAAATCAGGCCAAAGGACATCCATAAAAACGAACTCGCTATACGCACATTGCCACAGTAAAAAATTACTTATGCGATGCTCGCCGCTTGTGCGGATGACTAAATCTGGGTCTGGTAAACCCTTGGTCATCAAAAATGATTCAAAACGACTTTCGACCTCTTCAATATCAGGGCAATAATCTTTGTCTTTATAGTCTTTAATTAAACCATGCGCAGCATAAGCAAGCTCATCACGCCCGCCGTAATTTAATGCTATAGTCAACTGCAAGCCTTCATTTTCGACTGTCAGCGTTTCCGCCTGCTCAATCAGCGCACAAGTGTCTTTAGCCAGCATTGTCCGGTCGCCAATAACGCGCAAACGTACGTTATCTTTATGCAAGTCAGCTGTTTCCGCGCGCAAATAAATACGCAATAAGCGCATCAATTCACGCACTTCAGTTTCTGGACGCTTCCAGTTTTCAGATGAAAAAGCAAAAAGCGTCAGATAACCAACGCCAACCTCGCCCGCAGCGCGCACAACACGCCGCGTAGCCTCAACGCCCGCCTTATGCCCTGCACTACGTGGCAGGCCACGACCATTGGCCCAACGCCCATTACCATCCATAATAATGGCCATATGTTCAGGCACGGCCATACCGTCAATGTTGATTATATTGCTTTTAGAACTTTTACGCATATTCCAGACTACTCATCACTAAAGTTTAGATGACGACATTAAACCGTCATAATATCTTTTTCTTTTTGTGCCAAGGCGCTATCTACTTTAGCAATAAAACTATCCGTCAGCTTCTGCACTTCTTCCGACAAACGCTTATGTTCATCTTCACCAATATCTTTATCAGCTTCCATTTTCTTCAGCGAGTCCATACCGTCACGGCGTACGTTACGAATAGAAACGCGTGCGGCCTCTGCATATTTACCCGCGACCTTCGACAGCTCTGTACGGCGCTCTTCGTTAAGCTCCGGCACAGGAATACGAATAACCGCCCCCTCAGCTTGCGGGTTAAGGCCCAGACCAGATTCACGGATTGATTTTTCAACAGCTTTTGCTTGAGACATATCCCAAACAGTTACTGTTAGCATGCGCGCCTCAGGCACAGAAACTGTACCGACTTGGTTAAGCGGCATTTTAGAGCCATAAACATCAACAACGATAGGGTCAAGCATGTTCATGGATGCACGACCAGTACGTAAGCCTGTGTATTCTTGGCTTAAGTTATCAATTGCACCATTCATTCTTTTATCAAGATCAGCTTTATTGTAAGTCATTTTCCACCTATTTCTTTCTTAATGTTATTATTTGATACGTGTTAATCACCAACAATAGTGAACACGCCTTCGCCTTTAACAATATTCGCAAAGTTATTCTCTTCACGGATATTAAATACCGCTATAGGAATTGAATTATCACGCGCCAATGAAATTGCCGTCGCATCCATGACCCGCAAATCTTTTGTTAACACGTCCATATAAGACACCTTTTCAAAACGCACAGCATCAGGGTGCGTCATAGGGTCAGCGTTATAAACACCATCAACCTTCGTACCCTTAGCAATCAAGTCGCAGTTCATTTCCGAAGCACGCAACGACGCGCCCGTATCTGATGTGAAATATGGGTTACCTGTGCCTGCTGCAAAAATAACAACGCGGCCTTTATCCATGTGGCGCATTGCACGGCGGCGAATATATGGCTCGCAAATTTCATCCATACGGATAGCGGATTGCACACGCGTCTGGACGCCAATTCCTTCTAAAGCATTTTGTAAACACAATGCGTTAATAACGATCCCAAGCATCCCCATATGATCAGCGGCGGTACGATCCATCCCCTGAGACGCGCCAGAAACACCGCGGAAGATGTTACCAGCCCCAACAACGACGCAAACTTGAACGCCCGTCTCAATAACGGTTTGAATATCACGAGCAACCCGAGCAACAGTTTCAGGATGCAGACCAAACTCATTTGGCCCCATCAGAACCTCGCCTGACATTTTCAACAATACTCTGTTATATGGTCGTTTTTCTGGCATATCTTCGTGTACTGGGTTTAAATTAGCGCTCATGTTAGAATCTTTCGCATGTTATCTGACTGCGATTAAGCAGTCTAGTGATTGCCTGCTGTGATAGCAAGTATTACCATCCCGATGCAAGCATTTTATTATTGATGAAAGATACTCTGGCAATAAACGCGGATTTGTAATACAACATTAAAAGGCTCTATTATGTAACACTAACAAGCCTTACTTCTGAATACTGGAGTGAGCAGAAAGCCTTGAGACGCAATGAAAGACTTTAAAAACGCTGCGCATTGCTGCCCTATCGGCCCCATAACACCCGTGCGCCCGATATGGCCGCAAAAGCAGAATGAACCACGCAAGCAACCGCAAAAACAGCGCCCTGCCCCTTCAAAACAAGCGCCCACCCAAAGGTAAGTCTTTATCAGGGGAGACAAGTACCGGCTGTCCATTTTCGTCTGGGATACCAACAACCAAAAACTCCGACATAAACTTACCAATTTGACGCGGTGGAAAATTCACAACCCCAACAACTTGCTTACCAATCAACTCTTCCGGTGTATAATGCGCCGTTAATTGTGCTGAGCTTTTTCGAACGCCAAGCCCTTCTCCAAAATCGACCCATATTTTAATCGCAGGCTTACGTGCCTCTGGGTACGGCGCGGCGTCAACCACCTTGCCCATACGAATATCGACCTTTTCAAAGTCTTCCCACGTTAAGTTTTGTTCCATGCGTAACCTCCAAATAAAAACGGCGCTACAAATATAGCGCCGTCAATAAATCTCATAAAGAATAAAATTAACCGTTTACAGTTTTAGCAACTTCAGCGGCGAAATCTTCTTCTTCTTTTTCAATGCCGTCACCAAGTACGAAACGCAAATAGCCAGTAAGCTTAACAGTCGCGCCGATATCTTTTTCAGCGCCCTTGATTACGTCAGCAATTTTTGTTTCGCCGTCGATTACAAACTTCTGCTCAACAAGACAAATTTCTTCGAAATACTTACGCATACGACCTTCGATCATTTTTTCAATGATCTCTTTTGGCTTGCCAGATTCAGCAGCTTGATCCATAAGAACAGCTTTTTCACGCTCAGCAATCTCTGGGTCAACGCTATTCACATCAAGGAATTCAGGGTTAGCAGCCGCAACATGCATTGCAATTTGCTTACCTAGAGAAGCAAGCTTCTCCTTATCACCTTCAGATTCAAGCGCAACCAAAACACCGATCTTACCAAGACCGACGCTTAATGCGTTATGCACATAGCTCGCAACGTAACCTTTAGAAACGCTAAGCTTTTCCATACGGCGGATTTGCATGTTTTCACCGATTGTCGCGACCATGTCAGTCAATGTATCGCCAACGCTTTTACCGTCTGCGTAAGCCGCAGTCGTTAAACCGTCAACACCATCAACACCAACAGAAATTTCAGCAATTTTACTTGCAAACGCTTGGAATTTCTCGTTACGTGCAACGAAATCAGTTTCTGAGTTAAGCTCAACAACTGCGCCAGTTGTACCAGCTTCGCTCGTTGCAATTGCAACTAAGCCTTCTGCCGCTGTACGTCCAGCTTTCTTTGCTGCTTTCGCCATGCCTTTTGTACGAAGCCAATCAACAGACGCATCCATGTCGCCGCCATTTTCGACCAACGCTTTTTTCGCGTCCATCATGCCAACGCCAGTTTTTTCGCGTAGCTCTTTTACTTGAGATGCTGTAATAGACATTTAAGTTTCCTTTATCTCTAAATATTTTAGTTTATTTCGACTAAGCAGACGCTTTTGCTTTTGCTTCAGCTACTTCCGCGTTTGCCGCTTTTTCTTTTGGAAGTTCAACTTTAACGTCGACAGCTTCGCCAATATCTGCGCCAGAAGCTGTAAGCTCGGCTTGGATACCTTCAAGAACAGCGCCTGAAACAAGTTCGCAATATAGGTCAATTGCGCGTGCTGCATCATCATTGCCTGGAATTGGGTAATCAACGCCAGCTGCGCTAACATTTGTATCAACGATACCGATTACTGGGATACCAAGTTTATTTGATTCAAGAATAGCAATTGCTTCTTTTTTACAATCAATAACAAAGACAACATCAGGCTGACCACCCATGTCTTTGATACCACCAATAGAAAGCTCAAGCTTGTCACGTTCGCGTGTAAGCATGATGATTTCTTTTTTCGCACGAGAGTTTAACTGCTCATCAGATGACAAGATACGGTCAAGTTCTTTTAAACGTGCGATTGATTTTGAAATTGTTTTCCAGTTTGTAAGCATTCCGCCCAACCAACGGTGGTTGACGTAGTACTGGCCGCAACGCATTGCAGCTTCTTTAACTTTGTCCTGAGCCTGACGCTTTGTACCAACGAATAATACGCGGCCGCCTCTTGCTGATGCTGCTTTAACAACGTCCAGAGCTTCGCTCATCATAGGAACAGTTTTTTGCAAATCGATAACATGGATACCGTTACGTACACCAAAGATAAAGTGACGGTTTTTCGGGTTCCAGCGGTGCGTGTTGTGACCAAAGTGAACACCAGCTTCTAATAACTGACGCATTGTAAATGTAGGCATATATAATCTCCTGTTTTCGGTATTAGCCTCTGTTGGATATTAGTAAAGGATCAGTATTAACCCCCACCGAAACATCGCTTTAAAACAAGCGAAACCCAACATGTGAATTTAGTTACAGTGCGTGTTTACTTAGTTTTCAATCAAAAATCAAGAAGAATTTCATATAAAATACATCTAATAAAGACAGCAAAGCCCCTCATATCCACAAGGGGCATCAAAAATATAACCATTTAAGAATTATAACAGCTAAACATTAAGGAGCCATGAACTTTAGGACGTGCTAATTTTATGCGGCTAACCACCTATAAACTCAGTGTTTTCAGCTGAAATGTGCGTATAAACGACATGCGACAAAGTCCTTTATAGCTCTTCGACCTGACGCACACCTTTAATTTTATATAAAGCGCGCCGTTTCAGCGGTGGGATTTGCCAAAGCCCCGGCAAAGCAAGGCGTACCTGCCCCCCATCCGCAAGGGGTGCATATATATGCAGCGGCGCTAAACCGTTCACATCGCAGCCCTCAAGCCCTTTATATAGTCTTTGTATATCCGTGCGTCCGTCAATGGTAATCCGCACTTGCTGCACCGAATCAGCCAAGGCATCATCAAGCGGATGGGCATCTTGCACCAAGAAGCGTAGCTCCCCTTCTTTGACATCAACATCAACCGCCAGTAAAACATGGTCACCCGTATTCAGACTTTTTCGGCAGCGCGTCAGCGTATCAGAAAATACCATGCCTTCCCATACACCCACAGGGTCTGAGACTTGCAAGAAAGCGAATTTATTACCGCTTTTAGCGCTGACTTTCTCTTGCTTTTTCAGGATGACACCCGCCATTCTAAAGCGCGCGGCATTCTTATTCTGTAGCTCTTTTTCGACCTCCGCCATATCGCGGATACGCAAACGCTTCAGCTGCACTTGGCGTGTATCCAAAGGATGCGCAGACAGATAAAAGCCGACAGCTTTAAATTCCTGCGCCATCGTCTCTAACGGATCCCAGTCCGTGACATCTGGAAGGTTCGGCATACCAAGCGCATGTTCCGAGCCACCAACATCACCAAACAGATTATTCTGACCTGATTCTCTATCAACTTCTAATTGATGCGCATGACCTAAAATGGTCTCGATCCCTGCAAAGACCTGCGCGCGGTTCTTGTTAAAAACATCAAACGCCCCCGCCGAAGTTAGCATTTCCATTTGACGCTTATTCATTGATTTGAAATTAACGCGCGAAGCGTAATCTTCAATATCCTTAAAAGGTCCGTTTTCTTCTCGTTCATGCACCAGAACATGCATCGCTGATTCGCCTACGCCTTTAAGCCCCGCCAGCGCGTAACGCACACCGTCACCATCAACCTTGAAAAATACATCCGATTTATTAATATTGGGCAGTTTTAACGGCGCGCCCATACGGCCTAACTCTTGTTTAAATACAGATAGCTTATCCGTGTTACCAGCATCAAGGGTCATAGACGCGGCCATAAATTCAAGCGGATGATTAGCTTTCAGCCAGCCTGTCCAGTACGAAACCAAGCCATAGCCCGCCGTGTGTGCCTTGTTGAAGCCGTAACCCGCAAAAGCGGCAATCTGGTCAAAAATATGGTTGGCTTGTTCTTCGGGGATGTCGTTGTGTTCAAAAGCACCTTTAACAAACATTGCGCGCTGCGTGTCCATCTCAGCTTGGATTTTCTTACCCATCGCACGGCGGAGCAAATCCGCGCCGCCAAGCGTATAACCCGCAAGCACCTGCGCGGCTTGCATCACTTGTTCTTGATAAATCATCACCCCATAAGTGTCTTCCGTTATTGGTTTTAGCTTAGGGTGCATAAAATCAATATCTTCGGGGTTTTTCACATTCTCAAGATAGACCGGAATATTTTCCATCGGCCCCGGACGATACAGGGCGATAACAGCGAGGAGCTCTTCAAGGTTACTTATACCAATTTGTTTCCCCAAATCACGCATCCCTGCGCTTTCCACCTGAAACACCCCAACATTATTGCCGACTTTAAGCATCTCAAATGTTTTGGCATCATCAAAAGGTAACTCAAGCACATCAACCTCAATGCCCTTATTCTCTTTAATCATCTTCACCGCACGGTGAATAACCGTCATCGTCTTCAGACCCAAGAAATCAAATTTCACAAGCCCTGCTTGCTCAACATACTTCATATTGAACTGGGTCACAGGCATGTCAGAGCGCGGGTCACGATAAAGCGGCACAAGTTCATTTAACGGACGGTCACCAATCACAACGCCGGCCGCGTGGGTTGACGCGTGGCGGTAAAGCCCTTCAAGCTGCAACGCCAAGTCAATCAACCGCGATGACATTTCATCTTTTTTAATCTCAAGACGGAAATCAGGGTCAGAATCGAGCGCCTCCTGTAGGGTTACAGGGTTTGCTGGGTTTGACGGGATCATTTTTGATATACGATCAACCTGACCATAAGGCATTTGCAGCACACGCCCAACATCGCGTACAACGGCGCGCGCTTGCAGTTTACCAAAGGTAATAATCTGCGCGACTTTATCAACGCCGTATTTATCCTGCACATAGCGAATAACTTCTTCGCGGCGATCCTGACAGAAATCGATATCGAAATCAGGCATTGATACACGTTCTGGGTTCAAGAAACGCTCAAAAAGCAAATTAAGTTCCAAGGGGTCCAAATCGGTAATCTTCAAGGCCCAAGCGACGACTGAGCCGCCACCAGAACCACGCCCCGGCCCCACTGGAATATCTTGTTCCTTCGCCCATTTAATGAAATCAGAGACAATCAAGAAGTAACCGGGAAAACCCATCTCTTCAATAATATCCATCTCAAACTTAAGACGGGCAAAATATTTCTTTTCAATCTCTGCACGCTCTTCTACGCCCTGCACTTCATCAGTATAAACGTAGTTTTCAAGCCGCCAGCGCAAACCATCTTCGGATTGCACACGCAGCTCCGTCGTTTCGTCGCGGCCATCGCCCGTATCAAAAGGCGGCAAAATCGGGTCAATCGGCTCTAGCATATAACGGCAGCGCTGCGCAATGACGCCCGTATTGATAACGGCTTCAGGTAAGTCTGAGAATAACGCCTTCATCTCATCTTGTGATTTCAGATAATGATGACGTGTTTCTGTGCGGCGGTCCGTTTCGGTAACATAACGCCCATCAGCAATACAAAGCAGCGCATCATGCGCTTCATGCATGTCCTGCGTTGCAAAATAACAATCATTCGTCGCGACTAGAGGCAGATCAAGCTCATAAGCAAGGTCAATCAGCTCCTCTTCTATCTTGGTTTCAACGTCCAAATTATGGCGCTGAATTTCAACATAAACGCGGTCACCAAATAAACGCTTTAAACGCTCCGCTGACTCTTCCGCTTTATCCATGCGCCCTGTTAAAAGGTGCTTACCTATCGGCCCGCGATAGCCGCCCGTAAGGCAGATCAAGCCATCCGCGCGCCCGTTATTTAAATAACTCCACTGTGCCGCTGGTTTTTCTGCGTCGTCAGATTTCATAAAGGCTTCGGAAATGATCCAGCAGAGATTACGGTAGCCCAGCTCACTTTGTACTAGCACAACAATCTCGCAGCGCTCGCCATCAATGTCTTTTAAGCCAAGCTGCATCCCCAATATGGGCTGTACCCCTGCATCCGCTGCAGCCATAGAAAATTCAAGACCGCCAAATAAATTATTCGTATCGGTCATGGCAATTGCAGGCGCACCATCAGACGCCGCCATTTTCACAAGCGCCTTGGCCTGAATGGCGCCCTCAGCAAGCGAGTATGCCGTATGCGCATGTAAATGCACAAAGGGCGTGTCTGTTAAATCATATAGCTCTTCAGTTTCGGACATGGAAAGAGAATACACAAACTGAACAGAATTCACTAGTCACTCTAAACGACTTGCCACAGCTTATTTACTTTTATTTTGAGATAGCGGGACAATATCGTGCTAATTTTTTAGCGCGAAACACTCCAGGATAGACACTTTGCATCAACCATGCATCCGCAGTCACATCAAACGACTGGGTTTCTATTTCTAATAATGTCGCCTTCAACTCCTTTGCCTCAGTTAAATAACGCGCTTCATAATAATCGAAACGGGCTTTTCTTCGGCAATAGACCTCTAGTGGAGAAGCAACAGCATCGTGTTTTACCATCAGTGCATTAAGGCCATCACGCATCTTTTCAAAGTCACTCGCCGCCTCAGCTGCGGAAAGGTCGTTCACTTGAATGTCTTCTTCCATTTTTGCGTATGGTTTACAGGCTTTAATAAAAAGCGTTTCTGTAACATTTTTACCGCCATCAATGATTTCATTCTTCAACTCAGCAATGGCATTTTTTTCTTTTTCACGTAGCCTGACATGTTGGTTTAAATCGTCTTGAACCTTCGGGCTTTTATGGCCAGTCAGAACTGTATAGCCCTTATCCGCGATACAATTACAAACCTCCTCAGGGCTATATAAAGAAAAACGGTCAGCACGAAGAAGCCCTTTCGGGTCATAATGCGCGTGACAATAGGACAGTAATTTTTTCTGCACCCCCAACAAACCAGCATGCGCCTGCGTTGCAAAGAGAGAGAGAACAATAAAACTTAGGCATAAAAGGCGCATCCACATATCATCCAATTTAATTATTATAATAGTTACAATTGCTGCGCCGAGACAGCACTAGAGCAGAACGCCGTCTTTCAACTCAACAATGCGGTCCATTTTATCTGCTAGATCAAGGTTATGCGTCGCAATAAGCGCCGATATCCCCGTTTTACGGACGATTTTTACGAGCATGGAGAAGACAAGATCCGCCGTTTCAGGGTCTAAGTTTCCCGTTGGCTCATCAGCCAATATCAAATGCGGTTTATTGGCCAAGGCACGTGCAATCGCAACGCGCTGCTGTTCGCCGCCGGAAAGTCGCCCAGGGCGGTGGGCTGCACGATCCGCCAACCCCATCGCTGTCAATAATTTATCAGCGCGCTCACCTGCGATTTTTTTATCGCGGCCTTTAATCATCTGCGGAATCACAATGTTTTCACGCGCCGAGAAATCGGGCTGTAAATAATGGAACTGATAGACAAAGCCAAGCGCGCTACGGCGCAATATTGTGCGTTGCTTATCGTTCATTTTTGTTGTGTCTTGGCCTTCAATCTCAATTGTTCCCGTGCTTGGACGATCAAGCAGGCCGATTTGATGCAGCAACGTTGACTTACCCGCGCCGCTTTGCCCGACAAGCGCGACAATCTCGCCCTTACCAATTTCAAGGTCAATCCCCTTTAAGACTTTCAGCGTTTCACCGCCTTGCTTAAATTCACGTTCTAGACCTGAGAGTTTTAAAACTAAATCAGACATAGCGCAGCGCCTCCACTGGGTCCATACGCGCAGCCTTCCACGCGGGGTATAACGTTGCAAGTATCGAGAGCACTAAAGACAGCCCCGTCACCCCAAGAACCTCCGCCCACTCAACCTCGGCAGGAAGCTGCGAGAGAAAATAGATTTCAGCCGCAAAAAGCTCTGTCCCTGTTAAACCCTCAAGCACCTGACGAATGGTTTCGATATTTAGGGCGAATCCTACACCAAGCAATGCACCAAACAGCGTGCCAAACACGCCAATCGCCGCGCCGACAAGCATAAATATTTTTAAAATAGAGCGCCGTGAAGCACCCATTGTCCGCATAATAGCAATGTCATGTGCTTTGTCTTGCACCATCATAATCATGGACGAAATAATATTAAACGCCGCGACAATGATAATCAGCGTCAGAATAAGGAACATCACATTACGTTCAACAGTGAGCGCGTTTAAAAAGCTTTTATTCGCATTGCGCCAATCATAAATCTCTGCGCGGTCGCTGACCACCATGCCTATTTGGTCTTTTAACGTATCGGTTAAATCAACATGGTCTAAATGGACTTCGAGGAAACTGACCGCATTATCATCGACCATAAACAAACGGCGCGCATCATTCATGCCCATAAAGACAAAGTTTGAATTATATTCAAACATGCCAACATCAAACACAGCGCCAATTTCATATTTACGCTGGCGTGGAATTGTGCCAAATGGTCCCGGCTTGCCTTTAGGCGCTGTAAGAGTCAAAGACGCCCCCACACGCAGGTTAAGCTTATTCGCCATATCGATGCCGATTGCGACTTTCGTTTCATCTAGCGCCTTAAATGCACCCGACAAGACGCTATCAGCAAGCGCTTTACGTGCTGCGATATCCTGCGTATACAGGCCGCGCACCATAACGCCCTGCGCCGTGCCATTGGCATTCAGCAAAGCTTGGCTTTCAACCATTGGCAGTACATTCGCAACGCCTTCAATTTCACGGATTTTATTTGCCGTGTCGTAGTAATCAGAAAATGGCGCACCGATTGTATATACATTCAGATGCCCGTTCAGCCCCAAGATACGCCCAACTAGTTCACTGCGAAAACCGTTCATCACGGACATCACGATAATCAGCGTGGCAACGCCAAGCATAATGCCGAGAAAAGAAAACGTCGCGATGATCGATACAAACCCTTCGACCTTACGCGCACGTAAATACCGAAAAGCCATCATGCGTTCTAAGGGTGAAAACATATTAGTAAGACTTCCCAATAAGAACCGTTTTGCCGCCATCATCAAGTGGCTTACAGCGCGGCGTTAATGAAAATTCATCACAAAGCGCGTTAAATGCATCCGTGCCCCAAAGCGCGGCATCAATTTTACAAAAACCAACATTCGCATCATCAGCAAAGAAACTGCGTACATCATCAAGCGATGATTTGTCATGGATGTTGCCAAGTAAGAAATCCTGCGCCGTTTTAAACATCGCGCTTTGAATGTCTTCTAAAATGTCTGCGGCCTTCGCGGCAAAATCATCAACGCTGCATGTTTCTTTGGAATCGCGGCCAATATCACGCCTTACATGGGTAAGCTCTCCGCTCTCCATTTCACGGCTGCCGACTTCAACGCGGATCGGTACGCCTTTTTTAATGCATTCCCACATTTTATTCGGCGTTGTTTCTTCACGCTTATCAATATGGACACGCACCTCATTGGCGCGGAGCTTCGCTGCAATTTCGTCTGTATAAGCAAACAAAGCCGCCTCATCCGTATCACCCTTTACAATCGGAATGATCGTGACCTGATGCGGCGCAACGCGCGGCGGCATCTTCATGCCATCGTCATCCGCATGCGTCATAATCATGCCACCAACAAGGCGCGTTGAAATGCCCCATGATGTTGTGTGTGCGTGATGTTCATTGCCATCGCGGCCTTGGAAGGTAATTTCACTACTTTTTGAAAAGTTTTGCCCCAAATCATGCGACGTACCGGCCTGCAGCGCTTTACCATCTTGCATCATCGCTTCGATGGTAAATGTCGCATCAGCGCCCGGGAAGCGCTCATCATCGGTCTTTTCACCCTTAATCACAGGTAAAGCGAGATAATCTTCAACAAATTCGCGGTATTTTTCTTGCATCAATAACGCATCTTCGCGTGCTTCTTCAGCTGTCGCGAAACAGTTATGACCTTCTTGCCACAAAAATTCTGATGTTCTGAGGAATAAGCGTGTACGCATTTCCCAGCGCATGACGTTACACCACTGGTTCAGCTTTAATGGTAAGTCGCGATAAGACTGCACCCAGCGCGACATAGAATCGCCGATAATCGTTTCTGACGTTGGCCGAATAACATAAGGTTCTTCAAGCTCCCCTGCTGGGACAAGTTTGCCTTCTGCATTGGCTTCTAGGCGGTGATGTGTAACAACCGCGCATTCTTTGGCAAAACCATCAATATGGTCAGCTTCTTTAGCAATAAACCTTAATGGAATAAGCAAAGGGAAATACGCATTTTCAACGCCGACAGATTTAATCATGCCATCAAAGACACGCTGCATGTTCTCCCATAGCGCATAACCATAGGGTTTAATAATCATACAGCCACGCACAGGCGAATTTTCAGCCATATCAGCCGCTTTAACGACCTCTTGATACCATAGTGGGAAATCTTCTGCCCGCGTTGGGGTGATTGCTGTACGCGCTTTTTTCGCCATTGCTCATTAACTCCTGAAACGACGCCTGAAAATCAGGCCAAATTCTAAAGAGTGAATGTACTAATGCTCTCGGCTATTGTCTATAGTGTTCTGCACATAGGGCACGGAATTCTTGTGTGCGGTCTGCATCGCCGAGCGAAACTTGCCCATAAGGAGATATTTCAAGCGGAATAACGCTGGAGTGCATCTCTACCCCCTCTGGCATATCCATATAGCGCTTAGCAACATCAATTGAAAAATTAAGGCTGTAACTTTGCGGCGCGGGGCCATCACCATGTGCAGGCGTGACGCTGCGTCCATATGCATCAACGCCCGCCACGTAATCCGCGGGCGGAACGCCTTCGACTTTTGTCGGGTCTTCCTGTAGCAACGCACAAACAGCTATAAGGCTCGCGTCAGCACGCTCGTCATTCACGCCCTCTGCCAATGCATAAGAACCACTACTGAGTAACATTACACAGCCACTAGCAAGGATCGCACGCCTACATATTAAATTTATCAAGATTAATTGTCCCTTGTATGGGTTGTGGAGGGGGTCGCACCTCTACACCCTGCCTCTCGCTCACTTGAGACAGTATGGCTTCTTTTCCTGCCATTACGACGTCAAGCGCTTCGCTTGAATCCGGCGCGTCTTGTTGCGCCTGCCTGTAATCCTCAACAATATCGTAATAAATCCTCATAGAGCTTTGCAGATTGTCAGTTTCTTCGTTCAAGAACTGCTGACGGTATTCTTCTGGGTAATCTTTCAGCTCAATAGCAACATAATTCTGTAAAGACTCTTCAAGCTCATCCAATTTACCTGCGAAATATGACGCCGCGGCTTCATGGTATGGGTGCGTATCATCACTGATAATGGCATGCACAGCATTACCTGCGGTCTCTTCATCATATTCAGCAAGTTTACCGCTCACATGCTCTCGTATAAAGCTGCGTTTAAAGCCAACGTCTTTGACCTGCTCATCACTTAATAGATTTTCAGCATTTGACGGCTTACCTTGCCCTGCACCAGAAGATACTGGCCCCTGTTCCACTATTGACCAAATGTCATCAAGGTTATCAACTACGCAGTACTCACCAGCCTCATTCACATAGGCCTGATTACCCAAATCAACGCCACGTTCTTTGAGGATCTCATTCAAGCGCTCTGGGCTGCGTATCGCCATGAAGTCAATGCTATGCCCTGATATCAGCATATCAGCAATAACGTTCATCTCTGTATCTAGATCACTCATAGCCTTTCCCCATTAGATATTGCCTATCATATAAGAAAAATATTAAAGAACCGCTAATCAGCGCGCCATCATTTTCTCGCTCATGCCAAGGAAATCAATGAAGTTAATATGGATCAGATATGCAACAATGCACCACAGAACGATAGTCAGCAGCGTTGTCGCTATGAATTTCTTTTTCAAGTTCGGCACGACAGGCGCGCTCATGACTTGACCTTCAACCGCTTCATCTTCTTCAGGTGCCCTGTTCCCCCATGGCAGCATGACAAACAAAGCCGTCCACCAAATCATCAAAAAAACAACAACGCCTGATAAAAAATCCATATTTTTACTGCCTTCTTACTGCTATACAGCTCTATACTCGCGACACATGCACAAAAACGCGTGGGCGGATACGGAACACTCTCGTCGCCATCTTACGAATGCCTATACGTACTTCTTCGGCAATGAAGTTATCATCGCTACGGTCATCAACAGACATATCGACAATAATTTCATTAATTTCTTCTTCCATATCCTCAATAATCTCAAGCTCGTCCTTAAAGCTAGGGTCAATCAGACCATGTGTGCTCATTTGAGGATCATTCGTTAAATGCCCACGGCGATCCACAACAACAGAAATAAAGATGACGCCTTCATATTGTAACTTGCGGCGCTGCGTGAGTGACCTATGCGATCCGGGAATAAGACCGTTAGGCGTTACTGCCAATATGCCCGTTGGGATATTATCAATCACGCGAGCCTGTTTTTGTGAAAACTCAATCAACGACCCATTTAACGGCACAAGTACCTGCGGCACTTTACATTCACGCGCCCAGTCCGCCTGCGCTTCTAATTGTACGCGCTCGCCATGCACAGGGATAACAATCTCAGGGCGTGTCCACTCATACATGTCTTTGAGCTCATCACGGCTTGGGTGGCCTGATACGTGTAGCACTTCATCGCTTGTTACATGGTCAACGATCTTCGCGCCAAAAGAGACAATCAGGCTTTTCATGTCATGAATTTCGCGTTCATTACCCGGTATCGCTTTTGATGAAAATATAACGCTGTCACCACGGCTTAAACTTAACGCCGGATGGTCGCCGCGCGTGATACGTGCCAACGCTGCGCGCCCTTCACCTTGAGATCCCGTCACGACATAAACAATTTGATCACTCGGCAGCTCTTCGGCCCGCTCTTCGCTAATGATAGATGGCAAATCTTGTAGATAACCAACAGATTTAGCCGCCGCATTCATATTCAGCAATGAACGCCCAATCACACAAACAGACCGTCCACAATCCTGCGCCGCGCGCATAACCGATTGCATCCGCCCAATATTAGACGCAAACAGCGTAATGATAATGCGCCCCTTTTGCTTGGCAAATTCATTTTTAAGGCCTTCCGCAACAAGGCTCTCGCTACCTGCGCGCCCTTTATGCTGCGCGTTCGTACTGTCGCCAATATATGCCAGCACACCTTCATCACCAAGCGCACGGAACGGCGCTTCAACTGTCCCGTCATCAATAACAGGGTCAGGGTCCATATTCCAATCGGCGCTATGAACAATGTTACCAACATCTGTACGGATCAACACGGCCGCCGTTTGCGGGATAGAATGCGCAACCGCCGCAAATTCAAGGTTAAATGGCGGAAGGTCGTATAGGGTAGTGTCCGTATTCACGATATGTATCTCAGCCCCCTGCACGCCAAGGTCAGCCATTTTGTTCTTTAAAATCACAGCCGTGAACGCCGTGCAGTAAATTGGGCAGCGCAAACGCGGCCATAAATGTGCCACTGCGCCAACGTGGTCTTCATGGGCGTGAGTCACGACTAAACCAACCAGCTTATCTTTACGCTCCACAATAAAGGCCGGGTCAGGGACAACAATATCCACCCCCGGATAACGATGCGATGCAAAGCCAATACCGATATCAATCGCTAGCCATTTGCCCTTATAGGCATACAGGTTCAAATTTATACCAAATTCTTCTGATCCACCTAGGGGCAGGAAGTATAACTTCTCAGGATCAATGCTTTGGCCGTATTTCTTTTTTTTATTTTCACTCATATCAATTCATTACTCTATGTTGTTCATTGCGCACATTATCAAGATGCAAATTATATATTGTTTTCAAACCCTTTAAGGTCAAATCTTCGTCCACCACATCAACCAAGCCCTCTAGGCCCTCAGCCATTAGATTCGACAATCCACCCGTGGCAATTATCATTGGTTTATCTACACCGCAATCAAGCTCCGCTGTAATCCGCTTAACCATGCCTTCAACCATAGAAACATACCCCCAATAAATACCCGACTTCATGGCACTTACCGTGTTATCGCCGATAGCCTTGCTTGGTTTCTCAATTGATATTTTTGGTAATTTAGCCGCCGCTGCATATAAAGCATTCACCGATAAATTCACCCCCGGCGCAATAACGCCGCCAACAAAAGCGCCAGACGCATCAACAACGTCAAATGTTGTCGCAGTACCAAAATCAATCACAATTGCAGGCGCTTTATAGTATTCAAGTACCGCAACGGCGTTTACAAGGCGGTCAGCACCGACTTCTTCTGGGCGTGGCAGCTTTACATCTAGCCGTGGCAGGACATCATGTGTGATTTTCACAACACTGCAATCAAAAAGATTCTGCGATAGATTATTCATCTCCACATCAACGTCAGGCACAACGGAGGACACCCATACGTCGCACACAGCAGAAAAATTAATGCCGTCTTTAACCGCGAGCGGCATGAGATAGGCGCTATATTCATCCGCTGTACGCTTGGCATCAGTATGTAAACGCCACAATGCTTTAAGCGCATCACCTTCAAAGAAAGCAAAGACGCTATGCGTATTTCCAATATCTATAGCCAAGAACATATAATGCACTCTTCTTTAATTATCGTCTGTTTCATCACCAAAATATAGCTGCCCAGCGGTTATACGGCGTTTCGTGCCATTTTCCAACTGAATAATCATGCTGCCAATATCATCAATAGAATCGAATTTTCCCTGATAACGCTTATCGCCTAATTTTGCTGTGATACTCTGCTCTAAACGCCATGCTTTATCTTGCCATGCGGCCGTAACCTCGCCTGCGCCGCCGCTGGATAAGCGCTGGTCCCACACGTCAAACGTCGTCAGGAATGTTTTGAGAAAATCACAGCTTTCAATTTCAACGCCGCCAAAGCACTGTGCGAGCACAGATTTGCCCTCTGGTGCGCTCGCCAAATTAACGCCAAGGCCAATTAATAAATAATCACCGCCCTGATGGGAATAATGTTCCATCAAGATCCCGGCTGCTTTTTGGTCATTAACCATCAGGTCATTAGGCCATTTAAGGGCGACTTGCGCCGCGCGCCCTGCATCATAGTGTAGAACCGCATCATAGAGCGCCAAAGCCGTTACATAGGCATACAGGCCAAGCTCAGCCAGTTTACGCTCAGGGCGAAAAGCTATCGTTGCAAAAAGATTACCTTCAGGTGACACCCATTCACGTCCGTGACGCCCGCGCCCTGATGATTGCACATCAGCTTGCACGGCAATGCGCGTCTTGCCCGAAACCTCACTTAAATGTGTTTTGATCATATCCTGCGTCGACGATACATCCGTGTAATGGTGTATCCGCCAGTCATTAAAATGCAATGTTTTAGACATTTCAGATTAAGAAATCATTTGCGCAGCGTGCATCGCAAGGTTTATTAGCGGCTCAGGCTTCACAATAAAGAACAACGCAATCAACGCACAGATTGTCACAACAATATGGCGCCCCTGAGATTCTGACTTATCCAAAGACTGCTCTGCTTCGTCGAAGAACATCACCTTAATAACCCGTAAGTAATAGAAACACGCGACAACTGAGCCCAACACGCCAATCACAGCCAAGACATAAAGCCCAGAAGACACAGCGGCCTGCAGTATAACGAGCTTACCAAAGAACCCCGCCAAAGGTGGAATACCGCTCATGGAAAACATAAAGAACGCCATAACATACGCCAAATAACGGTTTGTATGCGATAGCCCCGCAAGGTCTTCGATGCGCTCAACGGCGAGGCCATCACGGCGCAGATAAAGAACAACGCAAAATGCGCCTGCCGTCATCACCATATAAAGCGTCATATAAACGAGCGTCGCGCCTATCCCTTGTTCCGTTACGCAGGCAAGCCCTATTAAGGCAAAACCAATATTGGCGATCGAGCTATAAGCAAGCATACGTTTAATACTTGTCTGCGCGATCCCTGCAAAGCCGCCCCAAATTATAGACGCAGCCGCCATGAACCAAATAATTTGTTGCCACTGTTCGGCAAGACTTTCAAAAGGCCCCATCAAAAGGCGAATGATTAGCGCCACAGCAGCCAATTTTGGCACCATCGCGAAATAAGCCGTTACGCTTGTCGGCGCACCCTCATAAACATCAGGCGTCCACATATGGAATGGCACAGCAGATATTTTAAACGCGAGCGCCGCAAGCACAAACACCATACCGAATAATAAGCCGGCATTGTTTAATGCACCTTCACTTGATGCATATTCACCAATCGTGACGAAATCAATGCTGCCTGTGAAGCCGTAAATCAACGAGATGCCAAATAACAACATACCTGATGACAATGCACCAAGTACAAAGTATTTCATGCCCGCTTCGGCAGATTTAATTGAATCGCGGCGAATAGATGCCAAGACGTACAGGCATAAAGATTGAAGTTCAAGCCCCATATAAAGCCCAAGCAAATTCCCAGCAGAGACCATCAGCATCATACCAAGCGCAGAGAGCAAAACCAGCACAACATATTCAAAGCGAGCAAAGCCCTCATCATACATATATTGTATCGACATCATTAGCGCTGCGCCCGTACCAATAAGGATAAGCGTTTTCACAAACACGGCAAAGCCATCATGAATAAACATGCCATTTAACAGACGTATGTTTTCATCATGCGGTGATGCGAACAGGAACATGCCTGCGACGACCAACGTTATCATGCCGCCATAAGCAACCTTACGTGCAATTTCGCCGTTTTTTTGCAATACGCCATAAATCAAAAGGATCATAGACAGGACAGCAAGTGATAACTCTGCATGTAATGGGGCTAAATCATTCAAATTCATAATCTTATGCTCTATTCATTATAGTTTATAATTGGCATTGGTAAATTGTCATCACGTCCGTGGTTTGGCGCAACGGCTGGCACAAAAGTAACTTCCTGTTCGTACTGACCTGCAGCTGGTTTTATACGTGCGACAGAATACCCAGAAGTATCGCCCATCTCAGCCGCAGCCACAACAGCCAAACGGCGCTCTTCACCCTTCTGAAGTCCAGATTCATAAAGCGTGATCAAACGATCCACGGACGGATGCAAACGGTCCATCACATAACCAGGGAACACACCCAAATATAGAACCAACAACACTAACGGCACAAACAATGCCATTTCACGTCTCGTTAAGTCAGGCATTTTTGCAGCATCATCATTTGTCTGCGTGCCAAAAACAACGCGGCGGTAAAGGAACAGCATATACGGCGCGCCAAGTATCAAACCTGTTGCCGCGAACACAGCGATCAATGTATTAACTTGATACACACCAATCAGCACCAAGAACTCACCAACAAAGCCTGATGTCCCCGGAAGACCGACAGAGCCGAGCATTAAGATCATAAACACCGTCGCATATTTAGGCATGTTTTTAACAATGCCGCCATAACGGCTAATTTCACGTGTATGCAAGCGGTCATAAATAACGCCGACACTAAGGAATAATGCGCCAGAGATTAGACCATGTGAGATCATCTGGAATATACCGCCTTCAATGCCTTGCGTCGTAGCCGTAAATATACCCAAAGTCACATAGCCCATATGCGCAACAGATGAATAAGCAATCAGCTTTTTCATGTCTTCCTGCACAAGCGCAACAAGTGATGTGTAAATAATCGCAATCACGCTGAGCCAAAAGACCATCGGCGCAAAAAACTCAGACGCTTCTGGAAACATCGGCAGTGAAAAACGCAAAAAGCCATAGCCACCCATTTTCAACAACACACCTGCCAAAATAACTGAGCCCGCGGTAGGCGCTTCGACGTGCGCATCAGGCAGCCATGTATGGACAGGCCACATCGGCATCTTGACCGCGAAGCTTGCAAACACAGCAAGCCAGAGCCAAATTTGTAAATCACGCGTCACAGGGTTTTCCATTAATGTCGGAATATCACTTGTGCCGAGCTGTACATATAATGTCAGCAGCGCAACAAGCATTAAGACTGAGCCCAAAAGCGTATATAAGAAGAATTTATAGGCAGAATAAACACGGCGCTTGCCGCCCCATACCCCAATAATAATAAACATTGGGATAAGCACAGCTTCAAAAAAGACATAAAAAAGGAAGCTATCCAATGCGCAGAACGTACCAATCATAAGGCTTTCAAGCACAAGAAAGGCGATCATATATTCTTTGACGCGCATCTTAATTGAATGCCAGCTTGCCAATATACAAATCGGCACGAGCATAGCGGAGAGCAAAACAAAGAATAAAGAAATGCCATCGACGCCGAGATGGTATGAAATACCTAAATTCGGGAACCAGCTATATTTTTCAACAAACTGAAACCCTGCATCAGCAGCATCGAATTGCACGGCCAGATAACCAGCTAACGCCGCTGTGAACAATGACGTAAACAGCGCTGTGTTTTTTGCATTACGCGCAATGACATTTTCATTGCTACTTCGCACACTTACAATGAACAACACCCCAACCAAAGGCAGGAACGTCATCAACGATAAAACAGGTAAATCAAACATAGTTAACTTTCACTCTTCGATAAATACTATTCGTTGCGACCAAGTAGATTGCCGATATGTTCACCAATAGAGAGAACATCAACTGGCGCCAACCACAACATGAATACAATAAGGCCTATAATCATGACAAACGCATATTGGTACACAAAGCCAGATTGGAAACGGCTTGATATCTTCGCAATCATGTTTGATGCTGATGCAACACCATCAGGGCCGAAACGGTCAATAATCTCTCGATCAGACTTTGTGAATAAACGTCCTAAACGCAATGCATTTTTGACAAACACAGCATCATAAAGCTCATCAAAGTACCATTTGCGGAAAAACAAATTATATACGGACTTGAACGCCTTCGCGAATAACGCCGGAAGCGACGGCACGAGAAGATAGAAGATATACGCCAAAGCAATGCCCAAAGCAGACATCAAAATCGGCAGCTTCTTCACCCAGAATGGCACGCTATGTGCGGCTTCAACTGTGTCATTTTCTGGCAGAACCTGAATAGAATTTTGCCAAAACATTTGACGGTCATGCAACGCAGCGAAATGCGATGTTTCTACTTCTGCTTCGTAAGCACCCGCAGTCTCTGCATCATGATGCTCAACATCTAGCAGCTCATCATGCGTTTGTGCTACGACAGCGTGATCATCACCCGCATGTGGGGTCACTTCCGCATGAATTTCCGCGACGCCCACGCCATGGTCAGCGCCATGATGGGTACCACCAACAAAACCATTATAGAATACTGCGCCTGATAAAATCGCGCCCACAGCAAGTACGGCGAGTGGCGCAGTCATTACAGGGGGAGATTCATGAATATGATCCATCACCTTTTTACTTGCACGCGGCTTACCGTGGAAGGTCATCAAAATAAGACGCCAAGAATAAAACGCGGTCAAGACAGCGGCTGTAATACCAAAGATAAAGGCCAAATCACCAAACCAGCTTTGGTCGGCATAAGCCACTTCCAAAATCATGTCCTTGGAATAATAACCGGCAAATAACGGCACGCCCGCCAAAGCCAGAGAGCCAATCCACATCATCGCATAAGTAAATGGTATCTTTTTCCAAATACCTCCCATTTTACGCATATCTTGTTCATCTGACATCGCGTGAATAACGCTGCCTGCGCTCAAGAATAATAACGCCTTAAAGAAGGCATGTGTCATCAGGTGAAAAATCGCTGCCCCATAAGCAGAAACACCAAGGGCAAAGAACATATAACCCAGCTGTGACATTGTTGAATACGCAATAACGCGTTTAATATCAAACTGCGTTAAGCCAATCGTCGCCGCCACCAAAGCCGTACATGCACCGACAATTGTGATAACCATTAAGGCGATCGGCGCATATTCATATAAAGGTGAGAAACGCGCGATTAAGAACACACCAGCCGTGACCATTGTTGCTGCGTGAATAAGTGCAGATACAGGCGTTGGCCCTTCCATCGCGTCTGGCAACCATGTGTGCAGACCAAGCTGCGCTGATTTGCCTACCGCACCTGTAAATAACAGCAAACCAATCAGCGTCATCGCGTGAATATCAAAACCGATAAAGTTAACCGTGAGGTCTTTCTTCGATTCGACAGCCGCAAAGATCGTTTCAAAATCGACGCTGCCAAAGACAACGAATATCGCCATAATACCAAGCGCCAGCCCAAAATCACCCACGCGGTTAACGATAAACGCCTTCATTGCCGCGCTATTCGCGCTATCTTTGGTATTCCAAAAGCCGATAAGCAGGTAAGACGCGAGGCCAACCCCTTCCCAGCCAAAGAACAGCTGTAGTAAATTATCCGCGCTGACAAGCATCAACATCGCAAAAGTAAACAGGCTTAAATACGCCATAAAGCGCGTTTTATGTGGGTCGTGGCTCATATAGCCAACGGAATAAACATGTACGCAAGTTGAAACAATCGTCACAACGCAGAGCATCACAACGGAAAGCGTATCAAAGCGTAGCGCCCAATTCACAACGAAAAAATCAGACGATATCCATTCAGCCAACGGCACAACATAATGCGCACCGCCAAGAACAACTGAATTAAAAAGCGCCACGGCAGAAAACGCGGCAACAAACATTAAGCCACATGTGACAATTTGTGCACCGCGCGCGCCAATCTTATGACCAAACAAGAATGTAATTAAGAAACCAAGTAACGGTGCAAATACTGCTAAATACTCAAACGACATAAACGCTACCCTCTCAAATTCGATAAGTCTTCAACCGCGATCGAACCGCGCTTACGGAAGAAGACAACTAAGATCGCGAGGCCAATCGCCGCCTCAGCAGCCGCGACAGTCAATATAAACATGGTAAAGACCTGTCCTGTAATGTCATTAAGCGCCGCCGAAAAAGACACGAAATTGATATTTACAGCCAGCAACATCAGCTCAATAGACATTAAAATGACGATCACATTACGCCTATTTAAGAAAATGCCAAAGACCCCTATTGTAAACAATAAGGCGGCAAGTATTAAATAATGCATAGTTCCTATGTCCATAACGACCTCTTAAATACTCTTATAACTTTGCGTTAAATAAGGCCTTCGCCTGATTCAACTTTTTTGATTTCCATTGCGTCTTCACGCGTCACACCAACTTGATGCGCCACTTTTTGACGGCGCACATCTGAGCGGCGGCGATGCGTTAACACAATCGCACCAATCATAGCCACCAACAAAATCAAGCCTGAAAGCTGGAAGGCATAAATATAATCTGTATATAAAACGCTGCCAATAATCTCTGTATTGCTGCGCTCACCAATGGCTGCAACGCCGCTCGTTTTTCCGGCTGCATTTACATCCCACGCGGCATACAAAGTAATCAACTCAGCTATAAGAACCAAACCAAGAACAACGCCAATACCTATATAGGACTTTGCACCTTCCCTTAGTTTTTCGAAATTCACATCAAGCATCATCACGACGAATAAAAACAATACCGCCACAGCCCCGACATAAACAATGACCAATATCATTGCGACAAATTCAGCGCCTAACAGGACAAAAAGCCCTGCCGCATTAAAAAAGCATAAGATAAGAAACAATACTGAGTGCACAGCATTTGATGCTGTAATAACCCGTATTGCACTCATCAGCATAATTGCTGAGAATAAATAAAACGCTGAAGCTGCTATCATTTATACAACCATTTCTTAAAACTAATTTCCAAACCTTATCTTGATCATCAAATATCACTCATAGCATGAATATTAAAGAGACAAGAATCAATTAGTCCGAATTTAGAAACATCTCAGCTATTTAGCAAGGCAGGAAAGAAACAGCATGGTATTGATCCACCTTTAATTTGTGCTATAAAAAACCTCATTCAATTGTTAACACTTTAAATTTACACAAATATAAAATTATGAACGCAGCTTTACATACAACAAAAAACTACATCTCAGCATTACTCATTTGCCTGAGCTTACTGGGCTTCTCTGCGCAAACGCACGCCGCAGGAAAACTGACATTCGGCATCGGCTATTTCGATTTTTTGGATGATGAAGATTCGTTGGAAATACGTGCTGAATACCGATTTGACAAAAACATCATCTATAATATAAAGCCCCTAATCGGCATTCAGACGACGACAGATAAAGCATTTCACGGTTTAGTTGGTCTATATCGAGATTTTAATCTAACGGATAAAATTGATTTCACTCCATCGCTCGGCGCAGGGGTTTACACCAACGGTAACGGCCCAGACCTCAACCATTTCGTTCAGTTCAGGTCCATGATGGAGTTCGGCTATCAGCTCAGCGAGGCCTATAAAGTCTCAATTGGCGTCAGCCATACATCAAATGGAGGTCTAGGCGAAGGTAACTCTGGCGCCGAGAGCGCCGTTTTCTACATTCATCGCGGCTGGCCGTGAAGCTCCATACTTTCCACCATAATCTTATAGCTTCTCTGGTTCTTTGACCAAGTCATGAAATCGACATTGCGCCCAACAGTGTTCATAAAAACATAGCCGTCATAAATATCAGACTCCAAAATAGTCATCCATATTTCATAGCCCGTTTGGCTTTGACCATCTGGCGTTAACGCATTAAACACATCAATGCGTCCGGCGCTAATCGTTTTATGGTAGTCAACACCGTCAATTGTTTCCATGTGCTCACCGATAGTAAAAGAAACAATGTCTTTGTATTTCTTCTTATACATCTCCAGATTATCTTCACGCTCTCCGCCAACATGGCTCGCTAAAAAGAAACTATCCACTCGCCCGTCAAGCTCGCCCAAAGCGTTCCTTGATATCGCAGCCGCTGAAAGCTCATCAACAACCGTTAGCTTTGGTACGCGAATGTCCCAAGACGCTGGGTAATTAAACCTTACAATATCAAGAATAGAAAACTCTTTGCGCGGCTCTATGGTTTTATCATCTTTAAACAACAAGTAAAAACTAGCAATCGACCACAAGGCCTCGTCATGCTGCTCCTGCCAAAACGGATCAGGTACGGCATATTCCGCAATAACAACGTTGTTACCGCTAAGGATCGCGACCGACCGGACAACGAATGTAGCTTCTACGTTCATTTTAATTGATTCCGCCTCAACACGCACGCCGCCGTCCATGGCCTTCATACCCGTAACGGAATAACCCTTGGCTGACATATAAGTATAATACCAGTGCAATAACTCAACTTCGCGCTCTAGCGTCAAAACCAGCACACTAAACGAGCTACGTGCATACATATTCGGCAAGCCAACGAAGCTAGAAAGCTTCGTTTCCACGTCACTTGAAAAGTCCAAAGCCTTGTTTTCACCAGAAATATCTGTCCAGCCATTAGGTAAACGGAATTGGTGCGTTAATAGCGATTCCCCCTGCACTTCTTTCTTATACTCCTCAGAATTCTCATCAAAGTGACTTTTTGTCATCTTAACTTTAGTGCCTAGCTCTACATAGGCCTTTGTAATTTTCTGCGCATGCGAAAGTCCTGCGCCCCCCATAACAAAGATACATAGTAAGACAAAGACCAGTTTAATTTTCAAAGACAGACGAAACATTTAACAAACCTAACCGTTGATTCAAATACATAAAATACAAAAAACATAGAAATCAGTACGACTCCGCTCCATCGATCCGACTACGCAAAGTTTTATCTGGCCGACCATCATGATCTAAAGCCACAAATGTAAATATACCCTCTGCTATATTAAAAAACTCTTTATTTCCAACATTATATTCAACATGCCACACATTTACGTTCACCGCTATCGACGAATTTCCAATATGTGTGGTCTGCGTATAAAGCTCGACCTCTTGCCCAATAATCAGCGGGCGGTGAAAGCGAATTTTGTCCGCCGAAACCGTAACAATACGCTGGTGTGCAATGCCAAAGGCATGTGCAGCCCCCGCCATATCCATTTGGGCAAGTACCCAACCACCAAACATGCTACCACCTGGATTTGCATCACGCTCAACCGCGATAGTTTGCATGGCGCGCTGGCCAACGGGCTTCCCCATATTAACACTTTGCGTATCCTCTGCGATTTTACCGTTGTTTTTTTCCTGATCCGACAAGCTTCTCTCACTATTCTATAATAAATTGTTCATGAATGCGCGTATTTACTAGGCTTAGACTTGCAATCCCTTTGCGGAATACGCATAATCAGGCCATTCTAAAAACGACGCCTCAAAAAGGCTTATTACGGATAGTATGAAATGAGTGACCTATTTGCACAAGAAAAAGATGCAAGCGTAAGTGATTATAGCGCATCGTCAATTGAAGTCCTTGAAGGTTTAGAGCCTGTTAGGCGCCGCCCCGGCATGTATATTGGCGGAACGGACGATCGTGCATTGCATCACTTGGTTGGTGAAATCCTCGACAACTCAATGGATGAAGCGGTCGCAGGCCATGCCACGCGCATTGAAATCACGCTAGACACAGATAACAGCATCACGGTATCGGATAACGGCCGTGGCATTCCGGTTGACCCCCACCCTAAATTTAAAGACAAATCTGCGCTTGAAGTCATTATGACGACACTGCATTCCGGCGGTAAGTTCTCTGACAAAGCCTATCAAACATCTGGCGGCCTACACGGCGTGGGTATCTCGGTCGTTAATGCACTTTCAGACTGGATGTGGGTCGAAGTTGCTAGAAATAAAACACTATACAAACAAGAATTTTCACGTGGTCACGCCCAAGGCAGCATTGAAAATCTCGGCCAAGTCAACAACCGCCGTGGCACGACAGTACGCTTCCACCCCGACCCTGAGATCTTTGGTGAGAGCGCAAAGTTTAAACCTGCATGGCTGTATAAAATGGCGCGCTCCAAAGCGTATCTATTCCGCGGCGTTGAAATACGCTGGAAATGCGACGAAAGCCTGCTAGAAGAAGATTCTCCAATTTCTGCAGAACGCTCATTCAAATTCCCCAATGGTCTGCTTGATTACCTTAACGCATCTATGGGCAAGCGCGAAACCGTAACGCCCGAGCCCTTTCACGGCATTGCTGAGTTCAACAACGCTCCGGGAAAAGTTGAATTTGCGATTACTTGGCCAGAAAGCGGCGAAGGCTTTTCTTACACATATTGTAATACTGTGCCAACGCCACTTGGCGGCACGCATGAAAGCGGTATGCGTACAGCCATGTTGCGCGGCATACGTAATTACGGTGAGCTAACAGGCAATAAAAAAGCCAGCATCATTACCACGGAAGACATCATAAACGGCGCGGCGATTCTTTTATCTGCTTTTATTAGCGACCCACAATTCCAAGGCCAGACCAAAGAAAAACTTGTGTCATCGCAGGCGACAAAGCTCGTCGACAATGCGCTGCGAGACTTCTTTGACCATTGGTTAACTGGTAACCCTGAAGCTGCAAACAAGTTGATGGCTTACCTGATTGAACGCGCGGAAGAGCGCCTTCGTAAAAAAGACAGCAAAGCGCTTAGCCGTAAATCAGCTACGCGCAAATTACGCCTGCCAGGTAAACTAGCGGATTGCTCAATAAACCAAGCGGACGATACTGAAATATTTATTGTCGAGGGCGATTCTGCTGGCGGCTCAGCCAAACAAGGCCGTGACCGTAAAACGCAAGCTATCTTGCCTTTACGTGGTAAAATTTTGAACGTTGCGAGTGCAACACCCGAAAAAATTCGTAACAACTCTGAAATCCAAGACCTTATGTTAGCGATGGGTACAGGGCTTGGTAAAGACTTCAACCTTGACGATTTGCGTTATGAACGCATCATCATTATGACTGATGCGGATGTTGACGGCGCGCATATCGCCGCCCTTCTCGTTACTTTTTTCTACACGCAAATGCGCCCTTTAATTGAAAGTGGCCATCTGTACTTGGCGCTGCCGCCACTATACAGGCTCGCTTCAGGTAATATTTCAGCTTATGCTCGTGATGACGAACATAGAGAAGAGCTGATGAACACCATATTTAAAGGCAAGAAGAAAATCGACATCAGCCGCTTTAAAGGCCTAGGTGAAATGCCCGCAAGGCAATTAAAAGAAACAACCATGAACCCTGAAACGCGAACATTACTACGTGTTACACTGCCAAACTTAGAAGCAAAACTTGGTATTGCTGATGAAGATATAGATATTACAGATGTTCAAACCAAGCACAAATATGCAGAGGTTGATCAACTTGTCGACGAGTTAATGGGCAAGAACCCTGAGGCTCGCTTTCGCTTCATTCAGGACAACGCTGAATTTGCAGAGAATATAGATGTTTAGTAACAAACGCTGCATGGTTTGAATATAGAACATCTGACAATAAAACATATGGCCCCCCGTTAAAGAAGGCGTGAAAAATGAAAAAAATTGGTTTTCTCATCGGCTTTATATGTATCATTATGGGCAGCCTGTATGTTTTTGCACTGCCGCCTCTATTAGAGGTCATCATCAAAGCCGAGCTCACACGCAAAAACATAAAACTGGATGATCTTGGCCAAATGGATATCGGCCTGAAGCATGTGACCCTGCGCAATACTGTTCTGTCTAAGGGACCTTATAATATAGAAATTAGCGCCATTAATATTATTAACTCACCGCTAACTCTGCTTATCAAAAAAAGGGCCCGATCTTTAGAGATTATATCAGCACACATTTTTGTTGACCTTGAAAACGACACGTCCACAATAAAGCAGACAGGCTCAACGATCAAAATTTTTATGCAGCACCCGCATAAACACGTTTCATCCTTACTGGATACTGCCGTCCTCGCGCTTTACCGCTTATCACCCTCAATAACATTTAAAGATATCGCACTCAATATACACACGCCATACGGCCTGATCTCCGTAAAAGGCGACAGCCATATTAGCCAAGATAAAATATTGGCTAGCTTTTCTTCCATCCAAAAACAGCTGACGTTTAATGCGCAAATAACAGGGGATCTAAACGATAAAATTAAGTTAACGAGCTATATAGAGAACATCAACGTCGATGTTGATGGCTATAAGGTCAAGCGCGGCAGTGGAAAATTTGTCTACAGCGCAGACACAAAGAGTAAAACCAACGCGCAAAGCTTCACTGTAAACGCCGGCATGGTTAAAATTAAAGACCTCCCACTCAACAACGCACAGCTTAAAAGTGACAGCAGAGAGAACCAACATAAAATTTATGTTGAAGCGACGCATAGCCCTGAGGCATCAGACAAAATACAGTTTTGGTACAATATAGTTGAAAACCAGGCGACATCGTTTTTACAGGCACAGAACATTCAGGCTGATACAGTCTTTGATTTGTATAGCCAAGCCTCGTTAAAGTCAACGGCCGCGCTATATAGAAGCCTACTCGGTAGATTGTTTATCTACCCAACAGACATAACTGTACAATCGTCACATCAACAAAACACAGCACATTACACGGCATCTGTCATGCCAGGCAAAGACACCGCTTTGACAAAGATAACAATCGATTCGCAACGTAACCAGCCTCCCATAATGTATGTAACACCATTTGCACCCAACCCGACGCAAGTCAAAGCGCTGGCACAATATTTTTTACACACCAGCCCGTATGAATTCTCAGGCAGTGCTGAAATATTTGGGCATTTTGGTCTTGATTTGCAACGCGGTGGCATTATGTCGACGTTCAAACATCACGACCCATTAACGCTGCGCTTGAAAAATGCGGCTTTCAAGAGCGACAAGTCCTCAGCAACCAATATAAATGGTCTGATTAGGCTCGTGCAGGACAGTAAAGTGGAAAGCAGCCTCAGCTTTGCAGCGCTACAAACACATGATTTAAAACTTCGTGATGGCAGAATACACTTCACCTTAGGCCATGCTAAGCCACCTTATTTGAAACTTCAGCAAATGAGAGCGACGCTAGGTACAGGCGCGCTTGCTATCATTGAAGATAAAAGCACCAGAGGCTATGACATCACCGGAAAGCGCGTCAATGCGAGCTCTATTCCGCGTGTCTTTTGGCCTGAAAATACGACACTCTCTGAACTTGTCGATGTTAATGCGAAATTACACGCGATGGCAAATGACAAAATAACCGCCCAGTTTAACTACTCGGTCTTGCGCAACGCAATTGGGTCAAGACAGACTTTCAGCGATATTGATGCTGACCACAAGACTTACCCCTATATCAAATTTATGGAAGGCATCGCGCCATGAAAATTTTGAATTTATGTCTCCGCGTGAGTGTGCTCAGCATATCTGTATTTGCACCTGCCCTCGCGCAGCAAGCCCCCATTGCGAAGACCAACGTTCCGCAAAGCTCGCTGACGCAGGGCGCAACAAAGCACACAAAGGAATCCGCCCAACAATATGGCTTGATCGGCGAGATGCCAAACGGCTTAGTTGGCAGCGTTAAGGGCGCATATAAGGATGCTTATATAGAAGAGCTTATCAAACACATTAATAAAGGCCGCATGATTGTCTATAAGGCTGCCGCAAGAAAAAAGAACCTACCTATACAATACGTGCAAGCTAAGGCTGCCGATACGCTTTATAAGTCTGTTGGCCCAGGCCATTACTACTATAAAAACGGTAAATGGCAGCGCAGGTAAGCGCCCGCACATAACATTGCTCATACAGGTGCAGAGCCCCCAGATTCACTTTGCTTCTTATTTATCTGAGAACCACAGACCATTCAGCCCGAAGTGATAATGCGCAACAAAGATATAAGCGACCCATATAATTAGAATTAACGGCACCCCTGCCTTAATAAAGTCAACGAAACGGTAATGCCCCGGCCCCATGACCAGTAAGTTTGTCTGGTAGCCAATCGGCGATGCAAACGAACAATTCGCCGCGAAAATAACTGTAATCGCAAAAGTAATGGGATCAACGCCGACCTCTGTTGCCAAATTTAAAGCAATTGGCGTGAACAAAATCGCGCAGGCATTATTGGTCAGCACATTCGTGGTTACAGCAACCAACAAGAACAAAACCACAGCCAAGGCAAGCGGCGTATCAACAAATGGCATTTCTAATATGAGCTCGGCAATATACCCCGCACCATTCGTACTTTTAAGCGCTGCGCCCAATGCGAGCATAGAGCCCACCAGTAAAAAGATTTTGCGGTCAATCGCACGCGTCGCTTGGCGTACATTCAAACAGCCCGTTGCTATCATCGCCACAGCGCCCGATATTGCCGCCACGGGGATGGTCATCAAACCGCCCGCAGCCGCAGCAATAACAAATAAGAAAATTGCCGCCGCAATCGGCGCTTTTTTCACTTTTGCTAAATCTTGCTTCGAACCTGATAAAACGATCATATCTTGATTGCCGCGCAAATCTTCAATCGCCGTACGGCTGCCGCAAACCAACAAAACATCACCAGCTTCAAGACGAATACGGCCAAGGCGGCGACGCACAACGCGCGCGCGCCTTTGAATGCCGAGAATAATTGTTTTGAACTGACGGTGAAAACCAATCTGCTCCAATGACATATCAATAAGGCGCGAGTTCGGCGCGATCATGATTTCTGCCAATGTCCGCGAGCGCGCTTCTTCTTTTTCGTCAAGTTCTCTTGGCGCGTCCTCGTCATCCTCAGGGTTATTAAACTTGGCAAGCACGTCAGCTTCATCATCAGAAAGCAGATAGCCTGGGTGCTTTGATAAAATCTGCCCCAAGGAATCACGCGTTGCTGCAACAATCAAAATATCATTGGCTTCGATAATATAACCTTCAAATGGGGGGAGGATGAGCTGTCCTGCCCGTTGAATAAGGCGAATGTTTAAGTCAGGCAGCTGTGGGAATCGGCCCTCTTCGCATTCCATGCCAACTAAAGCGCTTGCTTCAGCGACATCAAACTCCGCAATAAACTCTTTTGCACTTCCAACGAGGTCTTCCGTCATAGATTTACGGTCAGGCATAATTTGTGGCAAGACAAAAATAACATAAACAAAGCCAACTGCCGCAAGTACCAAGCCTGGACCAGTAAAATCCCAGAAACCAAGTGGCTCATAGCCTAGCTCTTCCATAGCGGAGGAAACAAGAAGGTTTGTTGACGAGCCAACCAAAGTCATCATCCCGCCCAATATAGCGGCGTAGCTAAGCGGAATCATGATACGGCTTTCTGACATGCCTACCTTACTCGCCAAAGCTTGAATAATAGGGATCGCCAAAATAACCAATGGCGTATTGTTCATAAAGGCACTAACGCTGAGTACAAACACCAATATAGAAATAATTGAGACCCATGCCAAAATGGGATTACTAGTCTGGAACAAGCGCGAGACAGGGCGCAGCGCATCTGTTTGAATAACGGCCTGCCCCATAACGAGCAAAGCCAGCACCGCGACAAGCGATGGGTTTGCAAATCCTGATAACAATGTCATTGAATCTAACTGGTTACGCCCATCAGCATTAAGCAGCGGGAAAAACTGACCAAAAACCAGCAATACCGTCAAAATCGCGCCACTTGTAACCTCTAACGGCCATTTGTCGCGCGCAAACGCAACCACCGCGCAAAGCGTAAGCCCGAGCGTAAACCACATATGAAAACTTGGATCTAAATAAAATTCCACTTAAGCTCTCTCCTCAATTGAGGCTAACAAATAACTGATTTAAAAGAAATTAACAAGTCAGCCTGAATTATTGACCTGCAAAACTCCCAATATTCTTTAATGTAATACTAAATGTAAACTCAGTTGAACTCTCACCAGAGGCATCATCAGTTAAATTACGGGACAACGTAGATGACAGTGACAAACATTGCCCAAAGTAATCTAAACCAAAGTCTGCCTTACGTAGTCCCTGGTCTTCGCCCAGATCATAACGCCCGGAAACGCGAAAACGCAAATCAGGTCGGATATAGTATGAAAGACTTGAATCTAGCTGTTCACGACTACCGTCATCATTGGGTGATGTGAGAGCGGCCGCACTGTATGAACGGTCATAAAAATACTGAGAGGAAAGGCCGAGCTTACCAAAACTTGCTGCCGCAGATAATTCATGGCGCTCAGATTCCAAAGAGTTACCATCCATCTGGAAACGGTAATCCAAGAAATATTTTGATGATATATCAGCGCTGATTGAGCCCACGAAATCAGAGCGCTGGCGCGTCAAGCCTGAGCCACTTTCAAACGGGTTATCTTCGTCATCGAAACGATAACTTTGACCAATAAAGGCTTCTGTATGCGAGCCTCCGTCACCATAAACACCTGCACGTAGGCCATAAGTCGCCTTAATATCATCTTCAACGCGGTCTAGCCCTGGGAACCGACTGGCTTCGAATAAATTTGTACTATCGAGTTTCACATCCAAACTATCTTCGTTTGGAATATCATCCTCGTCACTCTCGTTCAAATCAGGAGCCAGCGTTACGCCGGCAACAGGTGCTAGCATCACCTGATAACCATCAAATGAACGTGCAATAGGGTATTCTGTCTTCAAATTTGCGACAGGGTAGACACGGCCCTCTGTCTTCGTTTCGTTATCAAGACCAATATCACGAATGTTATACGCATCTCCGTGGACATAAGCTTCAAAGTCGCTCACAAGACCATGACCACTAACGAAACGACGATCCCACCCTGTACGCAGACTTAAGCGGTTCAAGTCTTGGTCGCTGCCTTCTCGGCGCAGCCCTAAAAATGAAATGTCGGCATCTAAACGCCCCCCAAGAAAATCACCAGCATCCTGTACAAAGCTTACCTCAAGTTCTGGGATAACATTGGGCTGATCGACGTCGCGGTCAATACGCAAATCTTGAAAAAACAAACTGCGCGCGGCGGCATAGTTGCGCCCGTCAAAACGCTCAACAGAAACTTCACTTTCAAGGATGTCTTCATCCGAAATGTTATACTGGTTTAAATACTGGTTATCGCTCGCAACTTCAACATCAAAGCCTGCCCGCCATTTATCATTAATGTCCCACAGGCCGATCCCTTGGAAGTGGCCACGAATCTCATTATCAATATCGACATCTACGCCCGCTGAACGTTCCGTACGCCCAGATTCCGTTACACTGCCATTTAGTGTAATTGACGCATCCGTATAACGCTTACGAAACTCACCGAGCAGAACGGGAGTTTCATTACTGTAAGCTTGCAAGCCAATTGTCGCGTCCATATCAGCCGCAGCGCCCCAGTAGTAAGCGGTTTCGACGCCAACGCCAAGGTCACTATCCAAACTGAACGTTGGTGACAATAAACCGCTTCTTTGTTTCACTGTACCATCCGCATGTGCAAAATAAGGCGTATAAGCGACAGGCACACCAAAAAATTCGAACCAAGCATCGCGATAAGAAACGCGGTGTTCTTCTTGGTCATGTTCTACAGATTTTGCATTAATCGACCAAGCTGGGGCTTTATCAGGATTATCTTCGCATGGCTTACACGGCGTATAGCGTGCATTTTCCATCCGCGTTACTGTACCGCCGACACGCTCTGCCTTGTCAGCCCAGAAGTAATCCCCTTGTACTAACACGATACGGATTTTATCCGCAAAGCCATCTTTGAATGAATCATTTAAATCAAGATAGTCGGCGAAGTAAACATTGCCATCTTCATCCGTCATCGCAATATTACCCTTCGCGATAACCTTATCGCTCAGCAAGTCATAGGTAATTTCATCTGCAGTCACGACGCGCCCAGATTGTGCTAACTCAACATTACCTGTCGCAATAATTTTTTGATTTTCATCATCGTGCATTAAATTATCAGCGACAAAATCAACAGGCGCTTTATCGTTTGCCTGCGCAAATGAAATATGCGTCGGCAAAACGGTCATCATGGTCGATGCACATAAAACGGTCAAAAATTTGCGAAGATAAGGTTTAGACAAGATACTGGCCAAGATTGTTTGTTTAATCACAACTAATCATAAAAGAACCGCGCATGATATGAAACAGAAAAACGTTGTTTTCTGCCGAAAACCTGCAAATAATCACAATTTATTTGCGATAATTGATACTATTTCATGAAAGTCGGTAAATCTTCACCAAAACCAACAACATCCGGTAAGTCATCATCTTGATAACGCTTATTTTTATTGGCGTTGTGGTTTGTTCTGTGATCATACGGATTCACACCTTTTTCATCACGCGGCGTTTGCGGCGCACGTACGGGCTGAACTTTTTGTTCAGGGCGTGCATTGCTGCCGCTGCTAGCATTACGGTTGTTGCGGCCACGCGAGCTGTTATTATTTTCCGACTCACGTTTTGGCTTTTCATGACGTGCAGGCGCCTCTTTGCGTTCTGGACGATCAGGTCGAGAAGTGCGTGCTGTGCCAGCTTTTGCTTTCGTACCTGGCAAATCATTAACCTCAACAACAGGAAGCTCACTCTTTGTAACTTTCTCAATTGCTCGGATGTATTTCTCATCGTCTTTCACTGCGAGCGACCATGACACACCCGTCATGCCTGCACGGCCTGTACGGCCAATACGGTGAACATAATCATCTGCATGCATTGGAATATCATAGTTAAAAACATGCGATACGCCCTGTACATCTAGGCCACGTGCCGCGACATCTGAACACACAAGCAGTGAAAGCTCGTTGTTTTTGAACTTCGCTAATGTTTCTGTACGCTGCGTTTGCGCCAAATCACCGTGCATAGCTTCTGCTGAGAAGCCTTCTTTTTTCAAGAACTCACAAAGTGAAGAAATGTCGCGTTTGCGGTTACAAAAGATGAACGCATTCGCGACTTTTTCTTTTTGTAACAAATGCGCTAAAACGCGTTTTTTGTCTTTCGGCGTTACCCAAGTCAGGTTCTGCGTAATAGTTGCAGATGCTGTAGCAGGCGGAGCAACGGAGACAGTGCGTGGATTACTAAGGAATTTTTCTGTTAGGCGCTTCACCTCATTGGGCATTGTCGCTGAGAACAGTAATGTCTGGCGTAATGGCGGCAGCTTGCTCACGATTTTTTCAATATCAGGTATAAACCCCATATCAAGCATACGGTCAGCTTCGTCAATCACTAATATTTTCATATCAGACAGAATCATTGAACCACGGTCAAACAAGTCAAGCAGACGCCCTGGCGTTGCGATTAAAACATCAACCCCTTGGTCTAGAAGCTTCATTTGTTCACCCATCGCTGAACCGCCGACAAGCAGCGCTTTCGTCAAGTTATGGTACTTACCGTATTTATCAAAATTCTCTGCAACCTGCGCCGCTAATTCGCGCGTTGGTGCCAACACCAAGGAACGCGGCATGCGTGCGCGTGCGCGGCCTGTGGAAAGGATGTCAATCATCGGCAGCGTGAAGCTTGCCGTTTTACCTGTGCCTGTTTGCGCAAGGCCGACCAAATCACGGGCCATTAAAATATTGGGAATTGCTTGTGCTTGAATTGGTGTTGGCTTTTCGTAGCCAGCATCTTTCAAGGCTCTCATTGTTTCGTCGCTAAGACCTAAGTCTTCAAACGTTTGAATATCATTCATTTAACTTTATCTATCTTTCTTTAAAATATACAACATGTAGTATAATACATATTGTCCGCTCATAAAACGTATAATCGCTAACTTATGCAAGCTTTATTTATACAAAGCCGCATATTATCAGGTAAATCAAGGTCACTTAACGGTTCGTACAGAGCGCTTTCTTCGGGATAAAAACGATAATCCCACCATTCCGCTGGTAAGGCGAGCAGTTTTTCCGCACATACAGCTGCCGCACCTTCCATATAACGATCCAAGCGCGCACGATTATCTAAGCATATTTGCGGCAAATCCACATAGGCCCGATGCGCAGGCCAAATACCTGCGTCTTTATGTTCAGGGAAACAATCAAATGGCGTGCCCATATCTAATGCCCCGCCGACCTTCGCATCAAATAAAGTCACATCAACCGCCATGCCGCGTGGGTGACCGCCCGCACCCGGCGGCGATATTAAACGCGGTGCAACCAGCCATTCTGGGTGCAGCTTCGCTATCGGACTTTCTCCCATTGCGGCCTGCGCTTCCATCGGACGCAGCCCGTCCTTGACAACCAAAGTCAAGCCGTCCTCCTTTGCTGCCACTGCAGCCTTGACCACAATATCAGCCAAACGGCGATGTAAATATATCTGGGCTCCGCTGCGGTACAGTGCGCAGCCAAAGACATTGTCAGGATGCGCCGCATCCGCATAAACGACATCGGCGACATAAAGCCCATTATGCCCATCCATATGAACAAGATCACTAATTTTAATTTTTTCCATCGCGGTAGAGGTCCGTTTTGATTATAGTTTTTAAACCACAAGGACAGTAACATAAAACAGATAGTATGACGATATGCCTCATGATTGCGCCCACCATCAAACATCTCATCTCAGCAAAAAAGCCCTGATTATCGCGATCGCGATTAACGGCCTACTGACAATTGCGCAGATTATTGGCGGCGTAGCAGCGAACTCTCTCGCCTTGCTAACTGATGCGCTGCATAACGCAAGCGACGCCCTCGCCCTCGTCCTCGCTCTCGTTGCTATTATGATTGGCGAGCGCCCTGCTGATCACATGCGTAGCTTTGGTTATAAACGCGCAGAATCAATCGCTGCGCTTGTCAACCTAACCGCGCTCATCATGATCGGCCTTTTCCTCGCAGGAAAATCTGTTTTTAGCATCCTTAACCCTGAAGACGTTCACGCCCCGATTATGATTTGGGTTGCTGCCGTCGCCTTAATCATTGATACAGGCACCGCATTACTTCTACGTAACCACGCCAGCAGCAGCGAGAACATGCGTGCAGCCTTCCTGCATAACATTATGGACGCCCTTGCCTCACTCGCGGTTATTTTAGGCGGCATAGCTATATTTTATAAAGGGTGGAACTGGATTGACCCTGCTTTATCGCTTGTTATCTCCATCTATGTCATCATCCACGGGTATCATGCCATGAAGAACACCATCCACTTGTTAATGGAAGGGACCCCAAAGAGTATTAATCGCGATGAACTTATTGCTACCTTAAAGGCACACGATCATGTCAATGACATCCACCACATCCACATCTGGCAAATCCACGAACAGAAAACAGCCTTAGAGGCACATGTCGTTATTGACGACTTAAGCAAGATGGAAAGCGTCAAACATTCACTTAAAGCACTGCTTAAGGAAAAGTTTGCGATTAGTCATTCAACTTTAGAATTTGAGAATAAAGAAATTAGCGCGGATTGCCGTGACCATGACGTCCACGGCCACCAACATTAAATCTAAGGCACGGTAGCAATATAGTTACAGCGGCCACATGTTTTATATTCCCCGCCGTATTCTTCGCTTGAGAACACCGTCTCGCGCGCAATCAAGACGTGACACAGGACAATAAAGAACATCGATAGAACAATTATAAATGTTCTATCGATCGAAACGAGCGCAACGCCCATCTGCCTTGATTATTTATTACATTCGCTTGTCGCGTAGGCTCAGCGCCGAAATTAAGTCATAAAAAAAACCGCCAATATGGCGGTTTTCTTTAGTAAGTCAGTGGTATCCCGTACGGGATTCGAACCCGTGTTGCCGCCGTGAAAGGGCAGTGTCCTAGGCCTCTAGACGAACGGGACATACCTGACTTGCGTCCTAAAGACGAGGCTGTTTATAAGCTAACTCACATACATTAATCAAGCATTATTTTCAAAAAAAATGATTTTTTTTTAATAACCCTTATTTTACCCCTGTAACAAGGCAACATCTTTAATATGTAGCTCCGCAGTTTCGTTGCCGTTCCAGCTGTTAATACGAATAAAACCGACGACATGCATTGGCGCACCTTGTTTCTTAAGCATCACCTCGCCCATTTCAGTATCTGCCGCACGGAACGCAATAGCTTTGATGCGACTGCCGCCTTCTGCGTCAACAATCATGCATTTCACATGCGCGCCGCCGACAACATCCACCATTTGTAGTTTTACATTGGGCAGCACAAATAACGGCTCTTCATTCGCCATGCCATAAGGGCCGACAAAGCGCTCAATATCACGCGCAAGGCCAACCTGTACGCCGCGTACTGAAATTACGCCATCAATTTCTGTATCAACCATCGGCTCTGCCGATTCTAATTGTTTTGCAACATGCTCATTCAAAAAGGCCTGTAGCCCTTCAACCTGTTCCGGCAGCAAAGTAAAGCCGCCCGCCATAGCATGACCGCCGCCTTTAAGCACATGGCCTGCATGCCGCGCATCAATGAAAGCAGTCGCCATATTCACGCCAGCGACCGAACGCCCCGAACCACGGCCTTCTCTGCGGCCATCTTCACCGTCAGCATAGGTCACGACGATGCATGGCTTATTATAGAGCTCCTTTACCTGCCCCGCGACTAGGCCGCTTAAGCCTGGGTGCCCTTTTTCATCATCAATAAATAACAAAGGATGCTGATCCAATCCCTCAGCCTCAACCTTACGCTTAGCGCGTTCAATCATCTCTGTCTGAATGGCTTTGCGCTTATCGTTGCAATCATTCAGCGTCCAAGCAATGTTTTTTGCATGCTCAGCATCTTCGCTCGAAAGCATCTCCGCGCCCAAATAAGCCTTATGGACGCGAGAACCTGCGTTAATGCGTGGCCCGAGCATAAAACCGCATGTATAGGAATCAACTGTCCCAGACACACCTGCGACCTCTGAGAGCGCTTTAATGCCTATATTACTTTGACGTTCAATCATCGGCAGACCATAACGGACAAATAAACGGTTCGCCCCCGTAAGCGGCACCATGTCACACACAGTGCCCAAGGCGACCAAATCAAGCATATTACGCATATCTGGCGCCTTTAACCCTTTCGCATCATAATAACCGCGCGCCTTTAGCACGTTATTAATCGCGACACAGGACAGATAACACACGCCCACAGCAGCAAGCACATCGAGCCCGCTTTCATCATCATGACGCTTAGGGTTAATGACATGATTCGCGACCGGTAGCTTATCTTCAGGTTCATGATGGTCAAAAATTACGATTTTCAAACCCATTTCCCGACCCGCCGCAATCACGTCAAAAGATGTCGTTCCGCAATCGGCAATAAACACATATTCCGCGCCTTGGTCCTGCAGGCTTTTTAATGCGTTAATATTCGGGCCGTAACCTTCAGCCATGCGGTCGGGGATGTAAAAAGGAATTTCAAGGCCAAGCGCACGAAAAAAGCGGACAAACACAGCGGAAGACGTTGAACCATCAACATCAAAGTCACCGAATACCGCGAACTTTGTGCTTTTTTCAATTTCCGTAGCAATATCATCAGCGAAATCACGCATACCTTGCATTGAAAATGGGTCAGGAAAATCACGGGCTAATTTAGGGTCAATGAACGGCTCAACCGCATCGCCCTGAATACCACGCGAAGATAATAATTTCGCAACAAGCTCAGGCATTTTCTGCATGCGCATAATATCTTGCACATCACTTAACGAATCCTCCGCCATCACCCAACGCGCTTTGTTCAAAGAACGTTCAATGCCGAATGCAGCGCCCCGTGCAGGACGCGCCTTTTCATGCGCAAGACTCATCAGCCTGCCTTCCTGTTAAAATTTTATAATTCTAAATACGCTATCAATTGAAATCACACTCTCGAGGGATTTCAGCTTCTCAAGCACAAGATCCAAAGATCCGCGCGCCGTTCTATGCGTGGTCATCACAACCGATACAGGGCCATCCACATGATAGTGCCGCTGTATAAGCTCATCAATCGACAGGCCGTGCGTACTTAAAGCTGATGATATATTCGCCATTACGCCCGGCTTATCATCAACTGATAAATGTATATAAAATCGATCATCATTTTGTGATGCGTCAATCCATTTTGCATCCTGTAAATCGCGAGTACCGACGCCAAAGACTGGCCCCTCATCACCGCGCATAATATCCATGATATCCGCAACAACTGCAGATGCCGTAGGCCCCGCCCCTGCGCCGCGCCCAACATTAACAACTTGGTCAACAAAATCGCCATCAAAGAACACCGCATTAAACGAGCCGTCCACAGATGCAAGCTGCGCTGATTTATGTACCAAGCAAGGGGCAACCATTTGCGCGATTTCGCCCGCGTCATTTTGGTGCGCGCTGCCAAGCAGCTTTATTTTATACCCAAGCTCTTCAGCAATTTTAAAGTCAAGCGCACTGACGCCGCGAATGCCCGACGTTGTTTCAAGCACGTTATCAAGATCAGGCTTAACGCCAAAGGCGAGCGCGGAGAGGATACATAACTTATGCGCAGTATCAATGCCATCGACGTCAAATGTCGGGTCAGATTCAGCATAACCTTTATCCTGCGCTTCTTTAAGCACATCAGCAAAGCTACGGCCGCTTAAGCCCATTTCAGATAAAATATAATTACATGTACCGTTTAAAATGCCGAAGACAGAACGAATATTATTTGCCGCTAGCCCCTGCATCAAAGTTTTAATCGCAGGAATACCGCCAGCCACCGCCGCTTCATATTTCAGCGCGACCTGCCTAAACTCTGCATTTTGTGCCAGTTTTAAGCCATGCCGCGCGACCATAGCTTTATTGGCGGTTACAACATGCTTACCTTGCTCCAAAGCATGTGAGACTAATTCATGGGCAACGCCATCTTCGCCGCCAATAAGTTCGACCACACAGTCCACATCAGCCAAATCCGTTAACGCAACAGCATTATCGACCCACTGGTATTCAGAAATGTTAACGCTACGCTTCTTTTCCGCTGAGAATGACGAGACGGCGGCAATTTCCAGCGCACGCCCCGTACGGAGCGCAATTAAGTCAGCATTTTTTTGGATAATCTCAACAACGCCTTGCCCAACTGTACCCAGCCCAGCAATTGCGATTTTAAAAGGTGTTTGCATTGCACTCACTTAATCGCTCTATTCGTTATACGTTTTTTTCTCATCTGCATATAATGACGGGCCAATATTTAAGCCACCGCGCCACATAGAAATAAGGGTCGTCCAGCGTTCTTTAGATTGTGTTTCAATCCGTTTACTGTGTGACATTCTTGCGTTGCGTTGCTGCAAATCATACACTTCAACATCATCGTTTTGCACAACATCATGGTCAATCCGGGGTTCTAAATTCACGTAAGACGTATCTTTAGGGGCTATATCATAGACCTCGACAGCACGCTGCGTGTTTATATCCTCACGGATAATTTTACCATTCGAGCCGTATACACTCTGTGGGTGCATACCCCCTACACAACCTGACAACATAAATGATGCCACCAAAGATACGGATAAAATTCTTGCTATATGTAACATGATTACTCTTCATATGTATGATTCACTAAACGAATGTTCATGTCACCAGAAATAATGCGGTGGCGCAAGCACACCAATCAGACTATCCACTACTATAAATCCCAAGTTTTACTTGAGAATACACAAACTAGACATAACTCCCTTGGGTTAACTGTTTAAAATCAATGCTTTAGGTGGCGTAAAAATACATAAAAAAGTTTTACATAGCTATTGACATGACATAACAAATCGTCCAGAAACAATACATAATTAAAAACACACACACATTGGGAGTTACCAAAATATGAGCGATTCAAAAACAAGCGGCGGCGGCGGCATTGGCATTGTCACATTAATTAGTGGCATTTGGGCATACGCAGCAACACCGAGCCTCACCGGACTTAAAGGCGCCTTTGGCGCGGCAATGGTGGGCTCAGGTACAAGCCTTGCCTGTGGTCTTTTTGCACTTGGCGGCGGCTTAGCAGGCGGCGCAGCGGGCGCAATTATTGGTGCGCCGGCGGGTAAAGCAAAAGAATCCGCAATGGTTTTCGGCATTGTTGGCGCATTAGGCAGCGGCGTTGTCGGCATTGGCATGGGCTACAGCACTGCAGTTGATATTGTGACTGAAGGCGTAAATGGCAACGAAACAGAAGTTGTGACGCAAACTGAGCAATCTAATATCCTAGATCAACATTACGAAAAACTGAATGACACAACATATGTCCTTCCTGCAAAAACATCATTAAACGCAACAATGAAATAAGCAGTTTTTACGTTAAGAATTAATAAATTTACAAAGCCCCTCTAATGCGTCTTAATATAGCTCACTATATTACAGGCAATGTTCAGAGGGGCTTATTTTATGCATGACAGCGAGCAAGATAACCAAAACGATAAAGCAAACGCAAACGGCTTTGGAGATCCTGCTGAGTTTATCCAAATGTGGCAGAATATCCTCAAGGAAACAGCGCCGCTCTACTCTGACTTCATGACCCAGTTCCAGCCGCCAGAGCTACTGCCTAACGCCATAGACATTGAAGATTTAAGCACCATATTTTCTGAATTTTGGTCAGGTTTATTACAAAACCCTGATCGCCTTTACGAGATGCAACAGCAATACTGGCAAGACTGGGCAAAGCTCTGCCAAGACAGTGCGGAAAAATTCCTTAACATTAGCGGCGGCAGTGGCGATGAAAAGCAGCCACAAACGACATTTAATGACGACGTGTTGCAACAGCACAAAGATGATCGCCGCTTCAAAGACCCTGCATGGCAAGAATCCATCTTATTTGACTTCATCAAAAAATCATATTTCCTGACATCTGACTGGCTTGTAAACCTTACGGATGAATCAGACCAACTGGATGAAAAAGTAAAAATGCGTCTGCAGTTTTACATGCGCCAATATGCTGATGCGATTGCCCCCAACAATTTCCCCATGACCAACCCAGAGGTTCTTCGCAAAACAGCGGAAACAGGCGGCGAGAACCTGATACAAGGCTTTAAAAACCTTATAAAAGACTTACAGCGTGGTCATGGGCGACTTAAAATCGCAACCACCGATGAAGCTGATTTTGAAATTGGGACAGATATTGCCAGCACCGATGGGCAGATTGTTTACAAAAACGAACTTTTTGAATTGATCCACTACACCCCGACTACAAAGCAACAGTTTGAAACTCCGCTGTTAATTACCCCGCCTTTTATCAATAAGTTTTACATTCTTGATTTAAAAGCCGAAAACTCATTTGTAAAATGGGCGCTGGATCAAGGGCACCCTGTCTTTCTTATTTCATGGGTAAATCCTGACAAGACGCTGTCAGATTACAAATTTGATGATTATATGGAGCGCGGCCTACTGCTTGCGCTTGACCAAGTCGAGGCGATAACAGGACAAAAACAAACCAATGTTATTGGTTACTGCATTGGCGGCACACTGCTCACCATCACCCTGTCATGGTTAAAAGCAAAATACGGAAATACAGACCGCATTAAATCAGCGACATTTTTCACGACCTTAATTAACTTCAAGGATTCTGGTGATCTCAATGTCTTTATAGATGATGGCGCGCTTGGTGAGGCTACAGAACAAATGGAAGACAAAGGCTTTTTAAGCGCCGAAGCCCTACATCAAACATTCGCTCTTCTGCGTGCTAATGATATGATTTGGTCATTCGTGATTAATAATTACATGCTTGGTAAAGAACCCTTCCCCTTTGACCTGCTGTACTGGAATGACGACCCTACGAATATTCCCGCCGCTCTGCACCGCCAGTATTTAAAACATATGTATGTGCAAAACCAACTTTGTCAGAAAAACAAAATGACGATCAAAGGGCAAAAGATCGACGTGACAAGCTTTGATACGCCCTGCCACTTTATATCGGCCAAAGACGACCACATCGCGCCATGGCTCGCAACCTATCAAGGCGCAACCCAGATACAAAATGCGAAATTCACCCTTTCTGGATCAGGCCATATTGCGGGTATTATTAACCCGCCGCACAAAGAAAAATACGGTTACTGGCGTAACGACGCCCTAGAAGAAACCCCCGAAGAGTGGATGGTAAAGTCTGAACATCATACCGGGTCATGGTGGCCAAGATGGCAAGAATGGGTAACGCCTTACGGCGGCAAGAAAGTTGCCGCCTATAAAGTGCAAAGCGGCCTAGAAAAAGCCCCCGGCAGCTATGTTAGGCTACGTTACGAAGACATTTAGCCGCCCAAAAGACTACATCGGTAATTCACGCACCTCGAGGACCTCTGGCACATAATGCTTCAGCATGTTCTCAATCCCTGACTTTAAAGTCAGGGTCGCACTTGGGCAGCCCGCACATGCGCCGCGCATCTGTACATATACAATGCCGTTTTCAAAGCTAGAAAACTCAATGTCGCCGCCATCTTGTGCAACGGCTGGGCGAATACGCATATCAATCAATTCAACAATTTGCTGTGATATTTCATCCAGCTCTTCACTCGCGCCTGTATTGGTCGCAGCAAGGCCGCTTTCATCAATAATCGGTAGACCTCCGCCAATATGATCCATAATAACAGCAAGGATTAATGGTTTAATGCGGATCCAGTCCACATCATCCGCCTTGGTCACGGATATATAGTCTGAGGCTAAAAACACCCTGCTTACGCCGTTAACGTCAAACAACCGAACAGCAAAGGGCGACATAGTCTTTGCCTTTTCGGCGTTTTCAATTTCAATAGGGCCGCTCGCAAGAACCTCTTGCCCTGGTAAAAACTTTAAAACATTTGGGTTTGGTGTTTGCTCTGTTTGAATGAACATAATATCAATCTCTTTCTATAGGTAAACGTATCTAAAGCAATTCGTCTATGGCCTTTAATTCTAAATGTTCAGGGATAATTGTTAATGGAATATCTAGCTGTTCCATCCCCTTTCCTGCGAAATGCTTGATCATTTCTTCTTGGCGTGCACTACCGCTGCGTCCACTTAGAAATAATCCTGTAATCGCCTCATCATCCTTAATTGTCTTAACAATTTCTGCGGCTAAATCCCCTTCTTTGAAGTAAAAAACAGGTTTAATATCCACGTGGTCAGCAAGCCGATCAGCAAGCGCATAGACTTCCTCTTCTGCTGCGCTGCGCATTTCTGCGCGTATTTGCTCCTCAATATTGTTCCAGTGCTGATATTCTGGCAGCTCAGCGACATGAATAATGCCTATACCCGCACTAATTTTTTTCGCATAGCGCATTACAAAATATAGAAGCTTTTCACAGTTTTCAACCTTATCAGACACAATCAACAGCACATTATGCGCACGCCTAACTTCCGTATCGCCTAAATAGCCTTTTTCGTCTTCTTCATCACTCATAAAAGGGACTCCCTTCCCAACATTATTAACGGCGCGAAAATATTACGTTCGCCGCATAGCCCATAAACACAGCAAAAAACACAACAGCCAAACCATAAAAGAAGGAATGATTATTTGCATAGCTATACAAACGCGCACTAAATCCAGCTTGACGGACTTGTAAGTACTCTCGTCTCTCAGCGATTTTTACATTCCCCTGATAAGCCATTGCTTTAACGGTGTATTCCCCCGTTGGCACATCGGCCGGCAACTCAAAGCTAACCTTAAACAGCTTATCGCCAATCAACTCAATTCCTTTTGCATCATAAGCATAATGCTTTACTTGCTGCCTTTGACGGATCAGCGCTTCATGGAATGGGCGTGTAATCGCCGCTGGAACGCGCGCGCGCGGCTCATATTGCATCGCGTTAGCGCCAATGCCATCGACACGCAGTAAGTCAGCATTCCCCAAATCGCCCTCTTCGCCGTTTAGCGCATAATCGTAATATAAAGGTACATCTTTAAAGCCATATGTTTTCGCATTGAGCCAAATGCCAAGCGCCTGCCCTTTTTGCCTGATAAGCGTATATGCAGCGGGGCCGGTAAGCGTCACGACTAACGTACCTCCCGTTTCGTTAACCCCAAACACAACGACATTACGGCCGCTAAAATTTGTAGTGATATCAACATACTTATCAGCCAAAGCTAAACTCAAACCATCACTCTGCAAGGTGCTTATTTGTGCTAAAGCGCCACATGAAGAAGATACAAGAAAGAAAGCGGCAACAAACCACACATGAAAGACACGAAACATCACAAGCGCACCTCCACAGAAAACAGCTCTTTAGGCGGCATCAGCAATTGAACCGCAAGCACGATGCTGACTAACAAAATCATAGCAGCGAGTATAATACGCGCCCAAGGGCCGCTCACGTTACGGCTCGCCCGCACACCAATCTGCGCGCCAACCACGCCGCCCGCTATCAGCAAACTGGCCAAAATGACGTCAACCGTTTGGTTCGTAACAGCGTGCATAATCGACGCAAACCCCGTTGTGAAGATAATTTGAAACAAGCACGTCCCCGCCACTAATGTCGCAGGCATACCCATAAAATAAATCATCGCAGGAACAAGCAAAAAGCCGCCGCCAATCCCTAAAATAGACGCCAGAACGCCACCAATAAAACCAATACCTATAGGGACAAAAGCACTGATATAAAGCTTGGATTCAGGAAAGCGTATTTTATAAGGCCACAGTGCGATTTGCGCGCGCATTTTATCAACTAAACCTTTTTTCTCGACCTTCTGTGGATCCTGATTTTTACGCCCCCATAACGACATAGAGGTTTCAAACAACATTAAAGAGCCAATACTGCCAAGCAAGACAACGTAAAGAATACGAATTGCGACATCAATTTGCCCCAAAGCCTGTAATAGCTTGAAGATAAAAACCCCAACGACAGAGCCAACAAGGCCGCCAGCGAGCATAACGCCCGCCATCTTAATATCTACATTTTTATTTTTCCAGTGGCCTAAAACCCCCGTCACGCTTGATGCGACCAACTGGCTCGTCTGCGTACCCACGGCAATGGCAGGCGGTATACCTAAAAACATCAAAAAAGGCGTTGTCAGAAAGCCGCCACCAACGCCGAAGAACCCCGACAGAAACCCGACGGCAAGCCCAAGGCACAATATGGCCTCGACAGATATAGACATCTCAGCTATGGGCAGATATACATGCATGAATACAGTACTTTTCTACAAGGTTACAGGGCATTTGATATTGAGTACTATACTTACCCCATAACATCACAAAAAAAAAGCAGCTTAACGCTGCTTTTTCAAATAATGGTAAATACGAATTAATACTTCGTCGTTTCCAAGCCATCTGGACGGTTCGCAATGATGTTAATATCATTCAAAAAATCGCGATATTCACCAACAAACAACTCATGATGAATTTTTTTGGTCTCAATCGACGCGAGGAATGAGCCGAAATAGCCTCTCCAACGATCAAAAGCCAACTTCTTAGATGAGCATGACGCAATATACGCATCATCATGATAAAGCGACACAAGCATAATACCTGCCATGCCCTTAACTTCAGCTTTTGGGAACAGTTCATCATATGTGATTAACGCGTAACTACCGACACCATGACCAAGCCCTGCACCATCAAGGTAGCTGTGGACTTTCACATTCGCATAACCTGCAAAAACATCTGACCAAAAATCTGTGCTATAAGCCACTTTTTGAACCGCATCACGGTAACGCTGCGGATAGAATAAAAAGCGTTTATCTTCACGCACACTTACACGGCATGTCGCCATATCTTCGCCAGAAGGCGCCGAAACACTAAAAACATCATCAGGGTTCTGATTGTTCATACGCAGCCAAGTGTCAGGATACGACAAGGTCAACTCCGAATCCGGATCAGTCCAGACAAAATAATTAGCTTGTGCCGACGGCGATATAGCGACAATAGCTGCGATGGCTGTAACAGCCGCTAAAATACCCAAACGAAATGACATCAAAAATCTTCCTTATGATTGCGCAAGCAGAATGCTTACCCTTTGAACTTCACTCTATATTTTGCCTATATGCAGGTAAAAAAGCAATCACCTATATAAAGAAACCACGATTTTATTTATAAAGCGCTCAAACAGCTCTTTTTATGTTCGGCGCCTAACACAACATAATGCGGCGCGGACCAATCAATATATTTACGCTCATCATCACTCAATTCACGCACAGCCTTCGCGGGACGACCAACCCAAAGTTCGCCTGATCTTACAATTTTACCGGGCGGAACCAACGCCCCTGCCGCGACCATGCCATAGCTTTCGACAACCGCCCCATCCATAACGCAGGCCTGCATACCGACAAAGCCTTTATCATGCACCGTACAGGCGTGAAGCACGGCATTATGCCCCACAGTAACGTCATCACCAATGTGCGTACCTGAAAAACCATGCGTCACATGAATGACGCTACCATCTTGAATATTCGTCCGCGCACCAATTTTTATATCGTTCACATCACCGCGTACCGTACAGCCATACCATATTTGGCTATCTGCCCCGATTTGAACGTCGCCGATTATACTAGCCGAAGGCGCTATAAATGCGCTATCATCTATTTTAGGTACAATGCCTTTGTAAGGCAAAATTAAGCCCATTGATTGTTTGGCTGTCATTGCAAAGCGCTCCTCATATCTGGCTCAGTCCAGATGAACAAGCGTATCTGGGCGTTATCTGAATTATTTTAATCACAACAAAATAGCATATAGATTATGGACGAACCACTACAAAGCCAGAGTTATGAACCAATCTCTCAAAAGATTTTGGAGACCACGCTCAAGAAAATAAAGCGTGCCGTAAAAGGTAACGGCGTGGACATTGACGCCGTGAAAATTAAATCCCATGACGGCATCATTCATGTATTTAACACCAAAACACTGCTGCAAATTAAAGCCGTACTCGCCAAGCGAACCGAGCCTGGGCGCAATACAATTGCGACCCCGCTCGCCAGTGAAGCTGAAATAAACCTAAAGGCTGCAACCCGCATCAATAATGCCGTCACCAATGAAGGCACCAGAGACGCCATCATAAAAAGCTATGTCAACAAAGACCCTAGCAAAGGCTTTACCGCAAAAACAGTACGCCTGCCACTTGAATCCTTAAAGCATGACTACGTACTGCATCAAGACTGCCCCACATGCCAAAAACAAGGCAAAATACAATGCCGCCAATGCAATGCAACAGGCAAAAAAATCTGTGACATCTGCCATGGCAGCAACCGTATGCCTTGCCATCACTGCAACGGGCAGCGTTTTATTCACGGCACTAACGGCAAGCAAAACTGCCCTCACTGTAACGCCATCGGCACATTAAACTGCATCAAATGCCATGGCAAAGGGACAATGAGCTGTACGTATTGTAAAGCACAAGGCTATAGCCCCTGCACAAAATGCGCCAGTAGCGGCGTATTTTCTGTCATAAACCATTTCGAAGCTGAAGCACAGAGCCTTTTTAAGTGTGATGAGCAAGCCAAGCTGCCCAAGGAGATCTCAGATTACTTAAAAAATGAGAAAACACGCAGAAACCTAACGCTTCATGCCAAAATAGTGCCCCTACGTGTAAAAGATGATGATTTATCCAATCAACACACAACCCAAACTCAGGCAAAAAACGCTGAACATAGCGCATCGAAGCAAACCAAACAGAAAGACCTCATAACCATACCGTTTCAAGTACGCTGCCCCTATGCAGACATAGTTATTGAGGTTAACGGCGAAGAATATTCCGGAAAAATACTAGGCTTCAGACCAAAATTTACAGAATTTGACCCTTTTATTGAGATTCTTGCAAAAAAAGGCATGGATAAATTAAAAAAAGCATCAAAAGACAAGAAAAACAGCAGAGAGAACCTTGAAAAAGCCACAGAGTTTGCCATTATCAAGGAAATACTGTCACTAACGATAAGAAATTCAAACGCGAACACGCTGCGTCAACTAAAGAAAATCTACCCGCTAGGCGTGCGTGACAGCCAGCTCAAAGCCATGATGCAGCAAACGCGACGCGCAATGAAAAACATAACCTTGCTGCCCAGAATTGCGGCGATGTCTATCGGTTTGCTTATCTCCCTTACTCTGTATTTTATATATTTGTTTTACAATGGTGACAGCCTCATCCCCGAGACACTCAAACAAAGCAATGCATTGCTAGGCCATGCCGCGACAACAGTACTACAGGTCAGCCCACTCATAATAACCTTTGTCCTAACAAGCTACCTTGCCAAAATTAAGATACGCCGTAGCATGCGCGACATACTCAGCGCAGCCGACCTCAGCGTTATAAAAACGAATTTGGGGCATATTGGCCTCGCTATACCGGTTTTATACATTACAGGTGCGGCCCTCATCTGTGAATTCGCGACAAAGTCAGAAAACCTGCCTTTGTGGTTCACGATGCTACGCCAAGCAATACTACCTTAAAGCGCATTAAAAGCTTTAAATATATAAAAAACTCCGCAAAGCCCTGAGCCTTGCGGAGTTTTTGAAATATATAGTGCCTGCAGGGTGTAGCTTAACGCTTCGCCCACTGCTTAGTACGACGTGCTTTGTGCTTACCAATTTTCTTACGCTCAACGATACGTGAATCACGTGTCATCATGCCAGCTTCTTTAAGAGCCGGACGTAGAGTTGGTTCAAAGTTTTCAAGCGCACGTGAAATCGCGTGACGGATAGCACCAGCTTGACCAGAAAGACCACCGCCTTTAACTGTACACATAACGTCAAATTGGTTCATACGTTTAACAACCAAGAAAGGCTGGTTCAAAACCAATAAATGTGTTTTACGGCCAAAATAATCTGACTGCTCTCTACCGTTTACGACAACTTTACCTGTACCTGGCTTAAGCCAAACGCGTGCAACAGATTCTTTACGACGACCAGTAGCATAAGCACGGCCCAAAGAATCATGTTTTGCTTCGCGCTTAGGCGCTTCAGCTTCAGCAACTGCTGCAACTTCAGTACCGGCTAGGTCAGCTAGATCAGTAACTTTTTTCTCAATCTCAACCATTATTAAGCTCTCTTATTCTTAGGGTTCATCGCAGCAACATCCCATACTTCAGGTTTCTGTGCAGCTTGCTCATGTTCAGGACCAGCATAAACGCGAAGGTTTTTAAGTTGCTGACGGCCCATTGGACCTTTAGGAAGCATACGCTCAACAGCTTTTTCAAGTACGCGTTCAGGGTGTTTCCCATCAAGGATTTGACCTTTTGAACGTTGCTTAATACCACCTGGGTAACCAGTGTGCCAGTAATGAATGCTGTCAGAACGCTTGTTACCTGTTAGGCGAACCTTACCAGCGTTAATAACAACAATGTGATCACCACAATCAATATGCGGTGTAAATGTTGGTTTATGCTTGCCGCGTAAACGTAATGCAAGCTGGCTCGCTAAGCGCCCCAGGATCATGCCTTCCGCGTCAACAACAAACCACTTTTTCTCCACCTCACTCGGCTTCGCAGAATATGTTTTCATGTTTTAGACTTCTCTTAGTTAAATTATTTCTGGATGCATTTATGCATAATTGCAAAGACATTGTCAACGACATTGAACAAGATAAAATCAAGCAAAAACAGCATGTTATAAAATAGGTATTATTTTACCACAAAATAACCACCTAAAAACACGGTGTTTTTACGTTTATAGCCCCTTGGCGCATAAAATTGTTAGCGTTTTGTCGTATTATAGCCCTGCAAAACACTTTTCATTGCGCGCTCTAGCGGTGCATCAGCCATACTATGCCCCGCATCTTCGATGATCTGTACATCAATATTTGGGCAGGCCCCTTTAAGGGTCTGTGCATAGCGCACAGGACAGATAAAATCACGCTGACCATGTATGAGCGTTGTTGGGATATTATCTGTAGACATTAGCCCAATAACCATATTTTGCTGTGAATGATACGTAAATTCATTCGCTGCATAATGCATAAATAAACGCGCTAAGTTCACGCTGTCCTCTGGGGCATCATCCAAAGCTTGAATTAAGTCTGCTTGTGGCCTTACCGTGGCGATAGCCGTATCCATGCGGTCAAAACGTAAACCAGCCTCCTGCACCACGGCAGGGTCATCAGAGTTTAGCAACACCGAATAAGCCGCAGTTAAGCTAAGCACGGCAAGGTCTTCTGATATCTCAGCTGGATAATCCGCATAGCTTTGCCATGCGTCGACAAGCGCTTCTTCACTCTCCGTCCCTGCATGATATGCGTAAGCGCCGCCGTAACCGCCGCCCTCAGCGATATGCTCCGCCCCTGCTTTATCACCATAGAACAGCGCGCGCATAAAATGCGCCTCAACATTTTCTGGGTAATGTATACGGTAATAAGTTGATAGCGTGCTACCATAAGACCCACCGAGCAAGACAAACTTATTGACGCCAAGATGGTTTCGTAGTGCTTCTATATCCTGCACTTGATCTGCAATGGTTTGCCCAAGCATCTGGTCTTCAAACTTACTGCGACCTGTGCCGCGTTGGTCAAAACGAATAACGCGGTACTTATCCAAATCAGCAATCGCTGCGTTTGCTGCATAGCTGCGCCCACCAGGCCCGCCATGTACCAATAAAAGCGGTATCCCATTCGGGTTACCATGTTCAGCGAAGTAAATTTCATGACCATCTGTTACGCTAACGTAACCTTCATTATATTGTTCAAAATTATTATTATCCATAGAACATCTCCCTAAAACGCCCTTATATAACTTTCGTTATAACGGCCTTGACGCCGCTTCATTGTTATTATTTAGTTCAGCAACTGACGTATTTTCCCTGTAATCCATAAGCTACCCTTACTACAATACAATAATATGTCAATATATATTTGACATATTACGGCCCAGAACCTATAAATAAAAATCAGAAACACAAAAAGCGATGCCATGACAACCACAGCGCAAGATTTAAGCCACCTTAACGGCAGCGTAGCGAATTGCTTTAACCGTACAAGCATTGCGCCTACGCGTGCGCGTTTGTGCAAAGACAATGCTAATGCGCGCACATTTTTGGAATGGTTTGAAGGCTCCGTCGTCTGTGATAAGCACGGCTATCCGCTTGTTCAATATCATGGGTCACGATGCGACCTTGGCGATACAGATTTCTTTCCCTACAGCCATTTTGGCAATGTCGATGCCGCAAACGGTTTCACAGGGTTTAACAGGCACGCCCCTAACACTCCTGCCGAAGACCGCGGCGGCGTTGTATATCCCGTCATCCTCAACATTAAAAACCCGCTTGGCATCCCCGATATCAGCATCCACCCGATATGGAATATTATTGACCATTTAAACAAATGGGGCATCCTAACGGACGCAGAAACCAAATGGGTCAACGCCGCCGAAGACAACCAAACCAAGCACCCTGCCTGTGACCATCCAGACCACCTCGCCTATATACAAAGTGAATACCCTAATCAGCTTTTCGCCCATTACCGCCTCGCAGATTGTTCAGAAGATTTTTGGAAAGCAGAGCGCCTAACCCAAGCCTTAAAGCAAAAAGGCTATGACGGCATCGCCTACACCAACACCCATGAATATAAAGGCCACACAAGCTGGATAGCCCTAGACCCCGCCACCCAAACCATGCCCGCCACACAGGTCGCCGCCAAAGGCGTCCCCGTAACGCATAGCCGTAATTTTAAGATGATGAATACAGGGGTGAGGAATAATGGGGCTGTAGAGCGATATATTGATGAAAACATAATGTTACGCTAATGAAGAACGAAGGGCACAATAGCTTCGCCATCCATGGAAATTTTGGGTTTGTAAAGTTCTGGCAGAGCCGAACTAGAAGAAAGACAAAGCCTAACGGAGAACAAAGCAACACCTTAGAGTAAATACTTTGTAGTGCTTTATTAGGTCAACTATAAAAAAATGGTCGGAACGAGAGGATTTGAACCTCCGACCCCTAAGCCCCCAGCTTAGTGCGCTACCATGCTGCGCCACGTTCCGTACCGTAAGAGTAGATTGCTTGCAAAGTTTTTATCAAACTGCTAATAAGATTGCAAGCAGACATAAAGGATTTATAAAAATGACAACAACAAAAATGAAGAATGCCCTGCCCGCTTTAGCATTATGTTTCGGCCTTGCTGCGCTTTCTGGCTGCAGCCCTGTCGATGATAACACCCATAACTGCCAAGGCGCAGCAGGTGAGGATGTATCCATTGAGTGGGGTAAATTTTATGCCACAGCGCAAGTTACCCCAGCGAGCGGCATTGGATACGAAGTGACTGCGATGAACCGCTTTATGCTTGCAAGCCAGCACGTCAATAAACTTGGCGGCAGCTGCGCGGCATGGACACCACAATAAAAGCCCCCACCATAAGAAAACGCCCCACCTGATTTAACAGGTATGGGCGGTCATCATCTTTTTAATCTCGAATGCTTATTCGCTAACCATGGCGCGGAGCGCTTTTAGCTCGCCAAGCATTGAACGCAGCGTTGCGCGCTGCTGGTCGCTAAAGCCAATCTGGTCTGACACGCCGTTATCATTGCCCGCATTACTTTTATGCATGACATCTTCACTATGTGTGACATCGGTAATTTGTGCAGATTTATCAATCTCACGTAAATTCATCTCAACGATTTTAGATTTGCTTTTGCCGCGTAAAAGCTTTTGTGCCCCCTTAATGGTGTAACCTTGGACGTGCAATAAATTATGCACAACCTCAAGCACATCCATATCTTCTGGACGGTAATAGCGGCGACCACCGCTACGCTTTACGGGCTGAATTTGTGTAAATTTGCCTTCCCAAAAACGCAATACATGTTGTTGAACACCTAAATGCTCAGCAACTTCCCGAATAGTACGGAATGCGCTGGATGACTTCTTTGTCTCTTTTAGTTTCGTTTTATGCATAAGGTGTACCTTACTTTTATTAAACAAAAAGTTTCCCTGTCTACACCCAACTATAAAACCTCAAGGTATTGCGCCGTTAACACAACCTAAGGCCTGAACCGCTTACTTATTCATTTTTTCTTTAAGAATATGTGACGCACGGAAGATCAACACGCGGCGTGGCGTAATTGGCACTTCCTCTCCCGTTTTAGGGTTACGACCAATTCTTTGTTTTTTATCACGAAGAGTAAAACTACCGAATGATGAAATCTTTACGTTTTCACCCTCGACTAATGCGTCTGATACTTCATTCAAAATATCATCAACAAACTCAGCAGACTCAGCTCTGGAAAGACCTACTTCTTCATATAGGACTTCAGCAAGATCAGCACGCGTAACAGTTTGTGTCATGGCAGATTTCTCCTCTTTGTAAAAAAAATATTATATACATACCGAAAGGTCAAGTATATCTAAATGAACATCCACAGCTATCATTTTGACATTGAAAGGAAAAAATTTTATTAACGTTTCACTAATAAACAAAATAAAAGCACAATAAATTGAGAAGATGACCTAAAAAAGACTAGAAGCGCAGTAAAATAGCGCCCCAAGTAATGCCGCCGCCCAAGGCTTCAAACAACAAAACTTCACCTTTTTTAACTTTGCCGCTACGGTTCGCATCGTCTAAAGCGAGCGGTATAGATGCCGCTGAAGTGTTACCATGGTTTTCTAGCGTCACGACAACGCGGTCCATAGACACACCAAGTTTCTTCGCTGCGCTTTCGATGATTCGGATATTTGCCTGATGCGGAATCAGCCAATCAATATCTGATTGCTCTAAATCACAAACGTTCAACACATCCTCAACAACTTCGCTTAAATAACCGACGGCGCGTTTAAAAACTTCCTTGCCCTGCATGACTATATGACCGCTTGCATTAGTTGTGCTTACCCCGCCATCAGTGTAAAGAATATCTTGGTATTTACCATTGGCTTTTAAAACGCTGCCGTGAATGCCCCGGTCTGACTTATCGCCTTTGCCTTCTTGCGCTTCAAGCACTACAGCGCCCGCGCCATCGCCAAACAACACACATGTAGTACGATCTTCCCAATTCAGAATAGACGACATGCGCTCAGCGCCAATCACAAGCACGCGCTTTAACATGCCTGTCTTAATCATTGAATCCGCGACACTTAATGCATAAACAAAACCTGAACATACGGCCTGAACATCAAAAGCAACACCGACTGGCGCGCCAATTGCATGCTGCACCTGCACCGCCACAGACGGGAATGTACGGTCAGCAGTCGTCGTTGCGACGATTATGCCATCAATGCCCGATGCATCCGTGCCAGCCATCTCCAGCGCCTTCTTTGCCGCTTTGGTCGCCATATAACCGGCGGTCTCTGTATCATTTGAAATGTGACGATTGCGAATGCCTGATCGTTGGACAATCCACTCATCCGTTGTATCGACAATACGCTCTAAGTCCGCGTTACTCATAACTTTCTCAGGCAGGTATGACCCTGTGGCTGATATTACAGAACGAATAGTCATTAATTATACGCTTTCTTCTTCGTCTATATCAGAGACAAAAAATGATTCTTGGCTCATTAGCTGTTCTATTTCAACGGCAACACGGTCATTAAAACCGTGATGCGCAAGTTCAGCGGCAACCTTAATCGCATTGGCAAAGCCAATATGGTCACTGCCGCCATGGCTTTTGACGCAAATACCATCAAGACCAAGGAACATACCGCCATTGTAAGAGCGCGGGTCGAGGTCTTTTTTGACCTTTTTAAATGAACGATACGCAAGCAAAGCGCCCAGCATCGCAAATGGTGATGATTTAAATGCACGGCGCATGTAATATTCAGACATTTTAGCCACGCCTTCAGCCGTTTTAAGCGCGACATTGCCAGTGAAGCCATCCGTAACAATAACGTCCGCACGACCATTGGTAATATCAACACCCTCAACAAAGCCGAGGAATGTCCCCGGCAATTTCACCTTGCTTAATATTGATGCGGTTTCGCGCAGCATCTCGCCGCCCTTCATGTCTTCCGTACCAACGTTCAAAAGTCCAATACGCGGCGCAGGAATGCCCTCAACAACGCGCGCATAAACTGCGCCAAGCACAGCAAACTGGGTCAGCATCTCAGTGTCACAAACAATATTCGCGCCCAGGTCAAGCACGACAGTATCACGGGTAATTGTAGGGAGCACACTCGCAATTGCAGGACGGTGTATCCCTGGCAAGCACTTAAGAACCATTTTTGCCATTGCCATCAACGCACCAGTATTACCAGAAGAAACCACGCAATCCGCGCGCCCTTCTTTTACGGCATTAATCGCAAGGCGCATACTCGACTGACGCCCACTACGCAATGCAATGGCAGGCTTTTCATCATTAGAGATAGCTTTATCTGTATGAACAATTTCGCAGCGCTTACGCAAATTAGCATAACGTGCAAGTACAGGGCGTATTTTTCCTTCGTCACCAAAAATGACAAACTTTAATTCTGGCATTGTTTTAAGCGCTAAATCGGCCCCTGGTATCACAGATTCGATACCGTGATCACCGCCCATAGCGTCTAAAGCAACTGTAAGATTAAAAGACATAGGAATTCCCGAAATTATCAAATGGATTCTGAACGAGACTCTTCAAAAGACCCATAACAAGCGCACATAATTGCACCAAAGTTACAAAGATGCAACCACAGAAAAAGCCACGGACGATGTGCCGTGGCGTTCTCCACAATTCTTAAACTTGCGCGACGAAATTAATCGTTGCTGCCTTCAATAACCTGACGGCCTTTATACATACCGGTCTTAAGGTCAATGTGATGGCGGCGCTTAGCTTCACCTGTGTTTTTGTCTTCAACCCAGTTTTCAACTGTCAGTGCATCGTGTGCACGGCGCATGTTACGTTTTGATTTTGATGTCTTACTCTTAGGTACAGCCATATCCTGCTATCCTCAATATTTGCGTTATAATTCGAAGGTTGGTAATAATGCATAATAATACAAAGTTCAAGAACTTTATTTATTTCTTATCATCTTTTTCTACATCTTTGCCTTTTTTTGCGCCGTCTTCATCCAGCTGGACTTTACTGCGCCATGAGGCTAACTCTTGAAACGGGCTATACTTTTCCGAAGCATCGCCTTTGCCCTTCGTGTCTATTTCGTCATCAAACACAATAGACACTCCACTAGCCTTAACCTCTACGACCTCTCCGCCCTTCGGATAAAGTGGTACGGCCAATGCCAAGAACTGCATAACAAGCTCACCCAAATGAATCACACCATCAACAACAGGCTCAGGGTCATCGCTTTCGTCAAGCATCGGGACTTCATCGTGGCCATGGCGTATCAGTAAATCACTTTTTCCTTTTTCAAAAGAAATCGCTTTATCTGTTTGTGAGTAATACGCATCAAAGGGCTCTGCGATCTTGGTTACAACGGGATTCAAGCTCCGTACGCAGCTTTGCGTCACCTCAGCATAAACAGTACCACTCACATAGATCAGGTGATTGTTCTTAGGGCGGCAGATCTGCACGTCCGCACGCAGCCCCTTAAGCGAATCAACTTTAAGCCATACAGCCATCGCATCGTAATCTGCCTCAGCAGCGACCATATCAAGGCTCGCACGCTGCGATGTAAGCTTATCTACACGGTAAGATACATCCCAAGGTGGGCATTCTTGTTCTTCTACACTCATTTACGCCGCACTCTTTTCATTCATTAGTAAATCTTCATAACGCGGAAGCGTCAGCTCCCCAAGTAAAATATCACGGTCTTCAACGGCCATAATATGATTGGCAACAGACAACGTCACTGCATAACATTCAGCCAGCTGCGAATCCGTATCGTCCATCACGCCTGAATAAAGGTTTCTATTTAATATGTCTAATTTATCATCCATATTAAGCGTCTTACCATTTTCATCCACACCGCCAACATAAGCCATTTCATAAAAATGCGTCCGTCCTTGAATACCCTGCATCATGCGTTTCATATGTTTAGGAACCCCAAGGTCACCGACACCACTTTCACGCAGCGAGTAATCAAATTGGCGGAACATTACGTCAAAGAAACGCTGTGCCATAGCCTGTGATTCCTCAGACTCTATCCGCTTGAGACGGATAATAACAAGCGCTGCGACCAAAGAAATCAAATCGAAACGACCTGTCATTGTATCAGGCACGCCAAGCTCTTTATAAAAGGCCTCTGAGCGTGCAAAACCGTTCACCTCAGCCAACATTTTTTGCGCTCGCGCCTTTTGTACTCTTTTTCTTTTAGAGAAAACCAAACCAAACATTGATTTTTTTACCTTCCTTGCCTAAATTCGCTAATAATAGTCTTTTAACATTAAGAACTATGACTTTTATAGTTTTAAATAAAACAATCTGCTCTGTTAAGGATATAGGCATGTTTATAAACACAAAAATTTTACACGCAACATTAATAATGTTTTTTGCTGCACTCAGCATTTCTGCATGTACGCCAACCACAGCGAACCGTGGGCACATCATAGAGCAAGAGGATTTATCAGACATCGTCGCTGGCCGCGACACACAGCGCACAGTCATCAAAAAAATAGGCTCCCCATCAACCATTTCAACGCTTGATGCTAATATCTGGTATTATATCGGCCTGACAACTGAGAAGCGCGGCATATTAGACCCGAAACAAACAGACAAAAAAATCGTCCGCGTAGAATTTGATGAAGACGGCAAAGTTTCTCAAATCGCAGAAATCACTCAAGACAGCATTGACGTACCTATATCAAAAGAAAAGACCAAGACAGGCGGCAATAAAGTTACGCTCGCACAGCAGTTCTTTGGTAACCTCGGTAAGTTTAACACCCCTGTGAATGACTAAGCGCACAGCTTAATCCAGACAGACAAAAGCAGCTTAAAATTTAAGCTGCTTTTTAAATTTTTGTTATAGCGCCTTAAGTGCTATATCGGGCGCTGCTGGACAACTTGCAACAACACATCCTGCACAATGTCATCACCAAGAACCTGTTTACCTACGCGTCCTAAACGGCTTTTTAAAACACTTACTTTAATGACATTACCGTCTTGCATCCCCAAAGGACTGTGAATAACGCCATACATTTCCTGAATAAATGCATCTTTTATTCGAGGCTGCATATTCTTAACATACTCTGCATCATGCTTATCCTTAACTTCTAAAGCGACAACAATGCTAACGACTTGCGACAAACCGCTACGGTTAACAATCGGTAAAATAAGCGGGTCTAAACGTACAAATTCAACAGCGACCTCATCATGACCACCTTTTTTCTTTTTTGCATGCTTCTCTTCAACTGTATTATGTTCAGTTGAAGCGGCCTCCGCAGGTTTCTTTAGATAGATATACCCCCCACCAGCACCGCCACCGAGAAGCAAGACTCCAACTAAACCGATTATCATTTTTTTCATTATTTACCCAATCTGATCTCACAAAACGAACGCCCCATACCCAATTGGTGAATTCGCCACTACACTTACCTTACAAATAATAGCGGAAACAAATTAACAGCGCGTTATGAAAAGATAAAATGCAATGTAATATCGGGTGCAGGGCATAGCTTACCCACAGCCTTGCGGGCACTTAATCGTTACAAAACAATAAGATATTGAAAACATGAAGTATTTTGTTGAAATTCTATCTCAGTACTTTTGCAAGACCATCTAGAACGCCATTAACCATCTTTGCTTCTTGGCCAGCGTAAAAAGCATGAGTCACGTTAATGTATTCGTTAATGACAATCGGCGCGTCGACCTCTTCATGCGCAAGAAGCTCATAGCAGCCCGCCAAGATGATTGAGGCCAATAAAGGCTCCAAACTACCTGCCGTTAATCGTGGGCAGCACGGCGCGCTAACCTCCAGTAAGGTCGCGCGTTGTTGCTGCACACCATTGACGATTTTTTGGTATAGGACGCCATCTGGTGTCACCATTTCTTCGTCTTCAAGCATTTGACCCTTACGGTTGACCAACACATCATCAATAACCTGCGCCGCACTAAGCTTACCGACATCTATCGCATAGATAGACTGTACCGCGGCCAAACGCGCCGCTGAGGCGCGTGCTTTTTTAGAACCTTTAACGCCCTCAGGCTTTTTATTTTGTTCTGAACTCATGACGCACATCCTACTTCTTTATAATTATCAAGCTCAGCATCCAAAGCTTCATAAGCTTTTACAATACGTGGATACATTTGCTGTTCAATTTCCAACATACGCAACGCTGCAATAGCTGCACCGCCGCCTTTGTTCTTCTGATTTTTATCCGCCCGCGCGACAGTTTGCTCTCTGTTTTCGCAGGTCTGAATGCCATTACCGAACGGCATCGTGTATTCTAAAGAAATTTGCATTAAGCCTTCGCAGCTACCTTCGCTGACGATCTCATAATGCGTGGTTTCGCCGCGAATAACTGCGCCCAATGCGATAACGGCGCTATATTCGCCTGTTTCGCACGCATATTTCATGGCCAGCGGCATTTCAAGCGCCCCGGGAACTTCCAAAGTTTCATAAGTACAGCCCGCAGCTTCAATCGCTTCTGTTGCGCCTGCAAGCAGCATATCCGATATGTCCTCATAGAAACGGGCTTCGATTATCAATATATGCGGCTTATCACTCATTATATTTCTCTGCTTTTTTAAACGGATTGATACCCATTTATGGTTAGGCCATAGCCATCTATGCCCACGACATGTGGCTTGTTATTGGACAGAAGAACCATATCTTTGACCCCAATGTCAATTAATATCTGCGCACCAAGCCCGATATTACGAAGCGTCTTGCGTTGATCGCCCTTATCATCTTCGGTTTTTTTATCCCCTGCAGATAAAGGGTGCGCCTCATGCTGGCGTAACAGAACGACAACGCCCTGCCCTTCTTTCGCGATATATTCCATTGACCGATGCAGCACAGAATCCGATGTCCCTAAGATATCAGAAAATGCATTCACCGAATGCATACGCACATTTACCGGCTTATCTAAATGCGACAACGTGTCGCCATAGACAAGCGCCACATGTTCCACTTGGTCGCTTAGCGAACGGTATAAACGCATGTGAAAATCACCGCCATATTGGCTTGTAACGTCTTTTTGCTCAATCAGCTCCACCAGCTTTTCCGTGCGACGGCGATATTCAATCAAATCAGCAATCGTGCCAATTTTCATTTTATGCTTTTGCGCGTATAGCGTTAAATCAGGCAAACGCGCCATTTCGCCATCATCACGCATAATTTCGCAAATAACTCCAGCGCCTTTGAGCCCTGCAAGTTTAGAGATATCAACCGCAGCTTCGGTATGCCCCGCGCGCACAAGCACGCCGCCTTCTTTAGCCCGCAACGGGAAAACATGCCCAGGCGTCGCAATATCATGGGCGTGGGTATCATCATCAACAGCAACCGCAATCGTCTTTGCGCGATCAGCGGCCGATATGCCTGTAGTAACGCCTTCACGCGCTTCTATTGATACGGTAAAGGCTGTTTCATGGCGTGACGTGTTGCGTGTCACCATCATAGGCAGACCAAGTTGGTCACAGCGATGGCTTTCAAGCGCGAGGCAAATTAGGCCACGTCCTTCTTTCGCCATAAAGTTAATCATATTAGTGCTAGCAAACTCGGCAGGGATAATTAAGTCGCCTTCATTTTCACGGTCTTCATCATCAACCAAAATAAACATGCGCCCAGCGCGCGCCTCTGCGATAATCTCCTCAGGGGTAGATAGCATCATGGTCACATTTTCATCAGCTGTATTTGCAGGGCATATCATGGTCATATTAAATTTTACCCATGATGCGCGCAACATAACGGGCCAGCATATCAATCTCAAAATTCATTTCATCACCAACTTGCAGTGATGCCATGTTTGTATGCATCCATGTGTGAGGAATAATGTTCACGCCAAATATTTCATCCGTCACTTCATTCACGGTCAGGGATATGCCATTCAAAGCGACTGAGCCTTTCGGGGCGATAAGGTGTTTAAAGTCGGCAGGCATATCAAAAACAAGGCGATGAGAATCCCCTTCACGCTTGATTGTCCTAATCGTCAGCACACCGTCAATATGACCGCTAACCATATGACCGCCAAGTTCATCACCCATTGATAATGAAGGCTCTAAGTTAACACGGCTACATAGTGTCCATTCATCAAGGATGGTCTTGCTTAATGTTTCCTTGGACGCGTCAACAGAGAAACTGTCCTCACCAATATCGACAACCGTTAAACAGCACCCGTCACATGAAACAGAAGCACCAACCTCTATTTTAGAAACATCTAGTGCTGTCTGAATAGCAAACCGTAAATCCCCACGGCTTTCGTCTACGGACATGATCTGTCCAACGTCTCTTACTATACCTGTAAACATAAAGAAACTTTCATATCTAAAAATTAATATACAAAACTACGCAACTGATTAGGTGGCCCGCATCAAACGCAGAGCTCTTAGGCTTTCTTCTTAGCTTTAAAATTAACATCCGCATCATTACCTGACATTTGGATCGCCTGTAGGTCAGAAACAAACTCATTAAAATCATCTGGATTTCTAAAGTCTTTATACACAGAAGCGTAACGTATATAAGCCACCGTATCTAAATGAGCAAGTGCTTTCATCACAAGTTCGCCGATCTGACGCGACTGGATCTCGTTGTCACCAAAGGATTCAAGCTGCCTGACAATCGCGCTTACAGTCTTCTCTATACGCTCTAAATCCACAGGGCGCTTACGCAGCGCAACGCGCAACGAGTTCAGCACTTTATCACGGACAAAAGGTTGGCGCTTGTCATCTTCTTTGATAACGACCATGTCCCGCAGCTGTATACGTTCAAACGTCGTAAAGCGTCCTCCACAACTTGGGCACTCACGGCGACGACGAGTTGATGTGTTATCCTCCGCTGGGCGAGAATCCTTCACATTGCTTTCTTCATTCGTGCAAAATGGACACTTCATCGTAAAACCTCTTTCCTGATCACCATTTATAAAACGGCATTATTATGCTCTTATGCGTATGGGCTATCATATATAGGAAAGCGCGCACATAACGCCTTCACTTTTTCTCCGACAACCTTTTCGACATTGCCATTACCTTCAGCGCCATTTGCCACAAGCCCGTCTAGCACCTCCAGAATATAAGTAGCAATGTCTTGCCATTCTTTCGGGCCAAAGCCGCGCGTTGTACCTGCGGGCGTACCAAGGCGAATGCCTGATGTCACCATTGGTTTTTCTGGGTCAAATGGCACGGCGTTTTTATTGCAGGTAATCCCTGCACGCTCCAGCGCATCATCAGCGGCGCGCCCTGTTAATTTCTTAGGGCGCAGATCGACCAGCACGATGTGGCAATCCGTGCCACCCGTCACAATATCAAGCCCACCTGCAATTAGCGAGTCCGACAATATTTGTGCGTTGCTTACAACAGCTTGCGCATAGACTTTGAAATCTGGTTTAAGCGCCTGCCCAAAAGCAACAGCCTTACCTGCAATCACATGTTCCAACGGGCCACCCTGCAAGCCAGGGAAAATTGCCGAGTTAATTTTCTTTGCTATATCGGCATCATTCGTCAGCACAATGCCGCCGCGTGGGCCGCGCAATGTCTTGTGCGTTGTACTGGTCGCCACATGCGCATGTGGCATCGGGTTGGGATACGCACCGCCGGCAATAATGCCTGCATAATGCGCCATATCAACCAATAAATAAGCCCCCACGCTATCCGCAATTTTGCGGAAACGCGCCCAGTCAATCTCACGCGGGTATGCAGATGCCCCTGCGACAATCATTTTTGGGCTGTGTTCTTTTGCAAGACGCTCAACTTCATCAAAGTCGATCAGGCCATCATCTTTACGTACACCATACTGTACAGCGTTAAACCATTTACCTGACTGGTTCGGCACCGCGCCATGGGTCAAATGACCACCCGCAGCTAAAGACATACCTAAAATCGTATCATGTGGTTGCAGCAATGCCAGATATACAGCCTGATTAGCCTGAGAGCCCGAGTTTGCCTGCACATTAGCAAAACCTGCGCCAAATAATTCTTTCAAACGTTCAATCGCGAGCGTCTCAACAGCATCAACATGCGCGCAGCCTTGATAGTAACGGCGGCCCGGATAGCCTTCTGCATATTTATTGGTCAGCACTGAGCCCTGCGCCTGCATAACGGCGAATGATGTAATATTCTCAGACGCAATAAGTTCAATCTGGTTTTGCTGGCGCTCATGCTCAGCTTTGATCGAGGCAAAAATCTCAGGGTCAGCATCTTCTAAGCCTGATGTGAAAAACGACATATCGGGTGAGTATTTTAAAGCAGTATTAGACATTTGGGGCACTCCTCACGCCTGCACCGCAGGCCTCATATTACAAATAGAAATAACAATTTTTGATTATTCTGTGATCATAGCAACGCGCGCCGCGTGCCGTCCACCTTCAAATGGTGTATTTAAAAATGCATTCAGACATTTTTGCGCCGTAGACTCGTCTATGATACGCCCACCGAGAACAAGAACATTCGCATTGTTATGTGCACGAGATAACTGCGCCATTTCTTCATTCGTACACAGCGCGGCATTAACCCAGCGATGACGATTTGCAGCTATAGATATGCCTATGCCACTACCGCACACTAGAACAGCCTTCTGGCCATCTGGTGCGCCTTTTAAAACTTCTGCTACTTTATCTGCATAAACCGGGTAATCAACGCGCGCGTCGGTCTCGGGTCCTAAATCAACCCATTCGACTGTATCCGCACACATATTCAGCATAGATTGCTTTAATGCGTAACCGCCGTGGTCGCTTGCGATATAAATTTTTTCTCTCATGACTTATCTATATAGAGTGATCCCCCTAGTTGATCAATCCCTTTTTGCGCATGACATATTCCAAACGCTTTAACACATTACGCTTCATAATATCCTGTAATGTACCTTTTGGCGCCTGTATCGAAACTTCCGTGAGGCTAACCACATCAAATGCGCTGACCTTGACTACATTCCCATATGGATGCATTTCAATAATCACTTCTCTGTCCGCTAAAGCATCATTCATCATATATTTCCCTTAAAAATAAAAACGGGAGCATCTGCCCCCGTAGTTAAAATCATTTCGGGCGTAAAGCTTAAAGGTCTTCTAAGCTCGCCAATCCTGTAAAGTTGGTCTGTGAGACCCAAAAGCTTTCTAGCATCTTCATGGTGTGGATCATATCATCCAATTTTCCACTACCAAGTTCTGTACCTTCAAGCTTTGCTTCATGTTTTTTGAACATATCAGAAATCAAATCATGCAGCTCACGACCTTTCGTTGAAAGCTTCACGCGCATTGACCGTTTGTCATGCACAGAGCGTTCCTGTATCAGGTAATCATTCTCGACCATTTTCTTTACGTTATATGATACGTTAGAACCCAGATAATACCCACGCAGCGTTAATTCGCCAACAGTCAAATCATCCATCCCTATATTATGTAGGATCATGCTTTGGATGTTATTGATATCTTGAATGCCACGGCGGTCTAGTTCCACCTTCAGCAAATCCAAGAAATAACGGTGCAACCTTTCGATTAGCTGTATGGTTTCGTAATACGGTGTTGTCAAAGCTTCTCTCCGCTTAAGTAAAAATATCAAAATCCGACATAGATTCGTAAACCTTATTGTCCAAAAGTTACAACTTAATGAACGCACAAATCAAGGGGGATCGGCAGTAATTGTCTATTATCCCTACATAATTATGCTTTTGTTATCTTTATAACCTCACAAACAACCTTGAACCCCCCTGCCAATATCCGCATAATACAAAACCGAACGGAAAGACATTTCTGATTCGACATGGTTTTATTAGTAAAAAAGAATTCGTAAAATGAAATTTATTGGTCTACTTCTCGTCCTTGTCTGTACTGTTGGCGGCCTTATGGTTGCTGCGGGCGTTGATAAAACAATCAAACTACTCACGGGTCTTATTCTTCCTGCTATGCCTGGTGAAGTTATCATTATTCTGGGCTGTGCAATCGCGGCCTTTTTGGTTGCGAATACAACAGATGGCGTAAAATTTACCCTGAACTACTTTAAAGCCCTTGCTAAACCAAGCGCATATTCCAAAGCAGATTATATTGACATGCTTTCTATGTTATTTAGCGTATTTAAACTGGCGAGGACAAAAGGCTGGCTTGCGTTAGAAGCGCATATCGAAAATCCGGACGAAAGTGAGCTATTTGCTAACTTCCCTAGCTTTCAACACAACCACCATGCCCTCATTTTCCTCTGCGATTATTTACGGATCATCTCATTAGGTAACGAAAATCCACATGAAATCGAAGCGCTGATGGATGAAGAAATCGAAACCATTGAACACCATCATGCGCATCCGGGCCACGCTATGCAGGCTATGGCAGATGGTATCCCTGCCCTCGGTATTGTTGCCGCAGTTTTGGGTATCATTAAAACCATGGCGTCTATTTCAGAGCCACCAGAGATTCTTGGTAAAATGATTGGTGGCGCCTTGGTTGGGACGTTCCTTGGGGTTTGGGTTGCTTATGGCTTTATTGGCCCTATCGCCAGCGCTATGACCGCGCGTGCGCAAACTGAAGTCATGTATTATAAATCTATTCGTGTGGGTATGATCGCCTTCTTAAGTGGCGCTGCGCCGCAGGTTGCTGTTGAATTCTCTCGGAAGTTCTTACCGCATGACATTCAGCCGACCTTCCAAGAGCTTGAAGAAATTCTGAACGAGATACCTGCGCCGACTTAAAAAATGTATTATAAGTGTAACCTAAGCAAACAAAACGAACCGAGTTAAGGCTTTATGGCTGAAGAACCAAGTAAGCAACCGATCATTATTAAGAAGATCAAAAAAGCTGGGCACGGCCATCACGGCGGTGCATGGAAGGTCGCTTATGCTGATTTTGTGACCGCGATGATGGCGTTCTTCCTTTTACTTTGGCTGCTTAACGTGACCACTGATGAAATGAAATCGCAGCTTTCAGCCTTCTTCAATGACCCGACCCACCCGCAAGTCTCCGCCGCTACAGGTGGATCTAATGGTGCGATGGGCGGACGCACAAACTCGCCAGACGGCGCCCGTGCACATGACAACAATCCTTTGACTGCACGCTCAAAACCGAACCCAAGCCGTCCGAAAGCCGGTGAAGGTGAAACGAATAAGAAAGCAAACCTGAAAAGCGCGAAAGACGAAGCGCTGAAAAAAGAATTTGAGCGCCGACAAAAAGAAAAGTTTGAGGACAAAAAACGCGAGTTAGAACAAGCCATACAAGCAAATCCACGACTCAATAAGCTTTCAGAGAACATCATTGTTGAGATCACACCAGAGGGCCTGAAAATCCAGATCGTCGACCAAGAAGGTGAAGCGATGTTCGCCAGTGGCAGCGCAAGAATGTTCAGCAAAACAGAAGAAATTTTAAGTCTTATCTCTGAAGTTATTACGGATATGCCGAATGATTTATCCATTCGCGGTCATACGGATTCTAAGCCCTACACTTCACGCAAAAACTATTCAAACTGGGAGCTTTCAGCTGACCGCGCAAATGCAACGCGCCGCGTATTACAAAAAAGCGGTTATCCCGATGATAAAATTGAAAATGTTATTGGCAAATCCGCGCGCGATCCCTTTATTAAAGAAGACCCATCGGCCGCAAAAAACAGGAGGATTTCGATTGTGCTGCTTAATCAGGAATTCACCGCCCCTGAAGGCGAAGACGCGGCCTATGAGGAAGTTGAATCTGTACGTGAAGGCGCGTATAATGAAGATGGCAGCCTCTTCTCCCCCGATGATTTACCCGACCCCGGCTACAGGCCATCACAAGGCGATGTTGTCTTTCCATAAACATTGACATGGCTGGATTGCTTTGCTAAAACTACAGTATATTCATAAACTGAAGTTAGGGCTGGACATGACATCCGTAGAAAAAGTGACCATAAACGTCGAAGATACAGAGTTCGATAAGTCTATTAAACTCACTCAAATGAAGCGTCAGGATGGCTCTTTGTATTTCTACCCTCGTGAAGACATTACGATTGCTGATTACGACTTGATTGCAAGCTATCAGCAACAGACATCCGTCATAGACAGCGTTGAAACAAAGCACCCCAAGACAGCGCTGGCACGGGATGCAGGCGTTTTCGCACGTCTTTTAAAACGCCTAGAGCCACAGCAAGTTAATACCACCCATCAATACAGAGCAGGCAGCGAAATTTATACACTTGATAATAAGCGCTTTATAGTTGAACAAACTCCCATACAAATTGCAGAAGTTATCCAAGCGCAAAAAGACCACGTAAAGCACCAAAAATTAAAGCTAGAGCTCGCGATCAATTTTAACAAAGCCATTGCGCTGCATAAGGTTAGCATTGACGGCAACCGTAAGCCCATAGAGACCACCATAGAGAACTATGACGGTATCGAGACCATAGATACTGTCAAAGAAGATGTTTTGTTTCCTGGAGAATCCCGCGCAAAACTAACCGCCGTTTCACGGGTCACATTTGCAAGCGGTAATCACTATATTGTCACCGAAAACGCGCAAGAAATTCAAGCCGCTATTGCTGAGCGTAAGCAGGCCATTTTAGACCACGTGAAAGAGTTTTGCCTATAGGCTACGCCGCCTACTGTATCACTCGTCTTTCTATAATTATAATTATATTGACATAATACTGTCGCTTTAGTATATTACTTCCAAAGTAACGGGAGCGAACAATGTCACAACTGATCCAAGCCTTTATAAATGCCACTGATGCCGAGGGTAACACTGCACGCATCAATATCGCAAAAATCACACGCATTGAAGGTCGCTGCCCCCCTAAAGAATATGATAAGGATGATGGAAATCGCAGTTCTCTACGAAGTGCGGAGGCAAAATGGATCACCCGCGAAACACCAGAAGATATATATGAGCGCGTATTATGCGCACAGCAAGAACATCTGAAAAAATTAAAAGCAACCCGCCTTATCAACCAAGACTCTTTAATGTCATTTAATGTATTCGCACGCTTTCGTGATGATGATGATTGCGTAAACTATATCCCCACCAACAGCATTATCCGCATGGATGATGAGTATAGTCTTGTCGGAGTCATAACGCAGCATCATGGACGAATAGAGTGCCTTGATAGTCTAAAAGAGCTAGATACAGAAATTGAAAGCGCAGAACGCACGCATATAAAAATGCTGCAAAAATATACGTTAGGGATTAAGTAATTATGGACTTAGAAAAAGATTTTTATCGTCAGAGCATTACATTTGATGTCGTCGACGAATATGGTAGCCCGATAAGAAAGCGCTCCTTCTTCTATGACCATATCGTCAGTTACGCCCCCTACAAGGCAAGTCGAGAGCCCGGATATGAAGGCTACATCGCAGCGCAGTCAACCGTCACATTACGCCACAAAACGGATGATGGTTTATTCGCTGATAAATCATTTTTCACGTCGCACAGCGTAGAAGAGCTAGAAGACTTATATGCTGAGGCCGAATACAAAATTGAAAGCCGTAAACCTTTTGAACTGCAGCAATCATCAAAAATAAAAATGGATTTTCTGCGTGCTACTGTAACTGTGACTGCAACAAACGACCCTATGGCCGGCAGCGAATCACGCGCTGAACATATTTTTTATGATCAGTTTATTGGCCATCATGCCTATACGCTGAGCTCTCAATGCTACCCCATTCCCTTCGCGAAAACATCTATATTGTTAAAGAACGAAGGCTGCTTTGGCAAAAGAGAGCTACATATAACACAAACAGAAGATGAGCTACGCGCCCTATTTCTTGACGCGGAAGAAAAAATAGAAGCAAAAGCCATTGGCCTTCTCAAACAGTTAAATTTATAAAACAATGACCGAGCGCACAGTAGAAATCATCAAGCTTCTCAGCAATATTTTTAACACACATGTTGACCTGAAGACATTTAGTTTTACGGATACAAACAAAAAGCAAATCATCCCCTCCCGCAGTATAATTTTGGATTTTAATGAAATTTCATCCATTAAGGATAATGACCATTTCTACAATGTAAAAACAAAACAGTTCGCCGTGGGGTCTGCTGTTCATATGAACGACGGTAAAAATCATTACGTCACAACGCCGCCCCAAGAGCTCAATAGCAAGATAACGGCTATAAAGGCAGAAAACGAAGCCAAGCTTCGTTCCCTAGGTATTCGTTTTATTATTTAATGCTTAATCATCTTTTTTGGAAGACAAGTAAGTGATGTTGCCATCGCGCATCGTATCGGACACATAGATATCTTGTTTCAAGATCGTCTGTAAATCCACGCTTTCAATATTCTCCATATCATCGGCAAGGCGCTGCGCCTGCTTGACGAGCATACGTTCAAACATATCACGCGCGCCACGGGCGTTAGATTTATGAAACTCGCCTTGGCGATGCGCTTTTTTCAATATTTTTAGCAGCAATTCGCCAGCATCTTCAGCCAACTCAAGCTTATATTGCTTACACATTTCACTATAAACCGCAAATAGCTGCTCTCCATCCATCGGTTCAAAATCGAGGTGGTGTTTAAACCGTGAATTTAAGCCGGGGTTCGCGGTTAGGAACCCTGCCATCTCGTCTTTATAACCAGCCGCAATAACGATCATGTCATCACGGTGGTCTTCCATATATTTGTTAATTGTATCAACGGCTTCATAACCGAAGTCACGGCTAGAATCTGACATGCTCAAACTATAAGCCTCATCAAGGAAGAATATCCCGCCCCGCGCTGCGCTCAGCGCACGCGCCGTTTCTTTTGCTGTGTGTCCAATATATTCACCGACTAAATCTTGGCGCGCAACTTCAACCACGTGACCAGATGATAAATAACCAATCTCCCACAATATGTCACCAACAAGGCGCGCAACGGTTGTTTTACCTGTACCTGGCGGGCCGGCAAAAACCATATGCGCACTCACTGGGATTGATGGTAATTTCTGCGTTTCGCGCAATGCATTTAACTGCACCAAGTTAACGATAGAGCGCACTTCTTTTTTAATTTCGTTCAAGCCAATCATTTGATCCAAAGGTTCAAACACCTTATCAAGCGCCTTTTTACCAAGCGGCTCTAGGCGAATTTTGGGTGCGCGTTTATTCTTTAGTGTGAACCTGTTATCGTCATTATCCCGCGTGAAGGCGTTTAATTCACTTTCGTCAAAGTAATCTTCGCCTCTTTCAAAGACCTTAATCTCGATATCAGCATCACCGAATTGAGCCATCGGGTCAAAAATCTCAGTGTTCCGTCGGCTGTTATCGCCCGCTTCACCATTCTCATCATATGATGCTTCGTCCGTATGTTCTTCGCCGTCATCATCGTCAGCGCTATAAAAACGAGCATTACCTGCTATACGCCACTGGTCATCATCATTAATAATTTTCTTAAAATCTAACGACGCCGATGTACCGTCAAAGAAACTATCAACATCAAGATTTTGTACGTCGCGGCACAAATCATCAAACCATTCAGAGCCTGCAAGCTGGCTTTCACAATATTTCTGTGCTTCTTCGTTTTTCTCTGATGCTTTCACAATCAGGCAGCGCCCAGTATAACCATTGGCAAGTACGCCAAAGCCGTTCACATACATGCACCCGAGATGATACAGGATATGGTGTTTTAAATGCTCTTCCATCAAGGCGGAGTCACCTAAAACAATGCAGCGTTCATAAGCTTTTTTAAACAATGAGAATGCCGTTTTACCATCTTTAGCAAGCCCCTCTATATTGCCGCGCATACATGCCTTTGCTTTGAAGCACAAAGCTTCGGGCACATGCGCTGCAACAGCTAATTCAAAATACGGCATAGCGCTCTGCACGTCGCCACTTTCAAAATAATGTTTTGCAAGGAAATATTGCGCGTAATGGTGATCTTCTAGCATTTTTAATGCCGACAAATGGCGTTCAATTTCTTCTTGATGATCTTCCGCACGATACTCACCATCATACTGGCCTGAATACAGGCGAAGCAACATATAATGTGCCTTTACATCACCCAGCTTACAAGAGCGCAGCAAGCATTCTATAGCTTCGCTAACGTCATGCGGAATATAGGTCGCTTTATTCAAGATAAGCGACGCATAATAATTCAGCGCTTTTCTATCTTCTGTTTCCTCAGCAAGGCGGCGAATTTCGCCAACAACGCGTACTTTTTCGGAGATATAATTTTCAATTTTTTGTTCGCGTAAATACCCAACCTCAGAAAGACGGCATAAATGCGTATACAGTTCTTCTAAACTTTTAAATGGCTGTTTTAAATCGGCGCGTATGGATTTCATGAAAATTCCCTATTTTTGATTTATTCAAAAGTGACACATAGCAATATATACATTACATGGATTATAACATTAAACATCATGCCCCTTGCAAAGTTAATTGCTAAACACATGATTCATCTAAGCTAATAGACTAATAAATCAACGCATTAGTTGAATTTATTATTTTTTGGGAAACCATTCGGCGGTAGGCGGCCTGCGCCCGCGCGCTTACCAATCCATGGCAAAGTATCATCAAGAGCAGTTTCCCCTGTGCCATAACGATAGCGCAATTTTTCTTCCGCATTAAAGGTCTTAATATCGCTTAAGCCACCGTCTTTATAACGCTGAATAATAACACCTTTGCCTTTAGCCATTTCTGGCATCTCATCCATGTTAAAGATCAACATTTTACGGTTTTCACCCATGACAGCAACGCTATCATCATTTTCGCCGACTTCGTTACAAACAAGCGCTTTAACAGGGTCTTTACAGTTCAAGACAACTTTACCGCCACGCGTTGAAGCCAGCAAATCATTAGAATTCACAATAAAGCCGCGACCATCGGTCGATGCCAAGACATATTTTGTATCAGGCTTATAAACAATCAAATCGACCAAATCGACATCATTTGGAATATCTTGCATCAAACGCACAGGTTCTCCAAAACCACGCCCTGACGGCAACTTATCACCGCCAATGGTATAGAAACGGCCATTTGATGCATAAACGAGAATTTTATCCGTTGTTTGCGCTTCTAAGGTTAAATGCAGACTATCGCCATCTTTGAATTTCAGGTCTTTTGTAACAACATTGTGACCTTTCATCGCACGGATCCAGCCTTTATCAGAATAGACAATTGTAATTGGCTCTTTTTCAATCATCGCTTGGTCTAAATCTTCTAAGGCCACAGGCGCAGGTGCGCAGCCAATATCTGTATAGCGGCGACCAATGGCTGTGTTAAGGCCATAGGTTTTCTTCAGGTCGAGGACTTCTTTCTTAATTTCTTTCCACTGTTCACTTTCTGAACCAATCAAGCCCTTAAGTGCATCGCGCTCGGCGCATAACCCATCATGCTCAGTGCGCATCTCAATTTCTTCAAGCTTACGTAATGAACGTAATTTCATGTTCAGAACAGCTTCAGCCTGCACTTCGGTTAACCCAAAGGCCTTCATTAACTCTGGGCGCGGCTCATCGCTTTCGCGGATAATGCGGATAACCTCATCAATATTGAGGTAAACAATCAAATAGCCCTCTAAAATCTCAATTCGCGTCATCACCTTATCAAGGCGGTTACTGGCGCGGCGCACCAATACACTCTGGCGGTGATTGAGGAATTCGCGAAGAACTTCTTTAATGTTCATCACGCGTGGGCTGACGCCGTTTTCAAGCACGTTCATGTTTAATGACGCGCGCGATTCTAAATCACTATGGCGGAACAAAGCCTCCATCAGTAATTCAGGTTCAACATTGCGGTTTTTCGGCACAAGCACAAGGCGGATATCTTCGGCAGATTCATCACGAACATCATCAAGCAACGGAAGTTTCTTGGAGTGAATTAAATCCGCTATTTTCTCAATCAAACGCGCTTTTTGCACTTGGTAAGGAATTTCTGTCACAACAATCTGATACAGGCCTTGCTTAAGCTCTTCTTTTTCCCAGCGTGCACGGACGCGGAATGAACCACGGCCTGTTTCATAGGCCTTAACAATTGCGGCTTTGTCTTCAACTAAAATGCCGCCTGTTGGAAAATCTGGGCCTTGCACATGTTCGCAAATCTCAGCAATTGATGCATCTTTTTTCAGCATCAACAACATTGCTTCACAAAGCTCCGCTACGTTATGCGGCGGAATAGAGGTTGCCATACCAACTGCAATACCTGATGAACCATTAGCAAGTAAGTTCGGGAACGCAGCGGGCAGAACGGCGGGTTCTTTTGTTTCGCCATCATAGGTGAAACGGTAATCAACGGCATCTTCATCAATGCCCTGTAACATACGAATGGCGGTATCTGTTAAGCGTGCTTCTGTGTAACGCATCGCGGCGGCGTTATCGCCATCAATGTTACCGAAGTTACCCTGACCATCAACCAAAGGGTAACGCAGTGAGAAGTCCTGCGCCAAACGTACCATGGCGTCATAAACGGATTGGTCGCCATGTGGGTGATACTGACCAATAACGTCACCTACCACGCGCGCTGATTTTTTTGGCTGCAGTTCTGGACGCAACCGCAAACGATACATGGCGTAGAGGACGCGGCGATGCACAGGCTTCATGCCATCACGAACATCAGGTAATGAACGCGAGACAATGGTTGAGAGCGCATAAGACAAATAGCGCTCGGAAAGCACTTTGCTCATTGGTTCGTCAACAATCGATAGTTCATCATTTTCGATGCTATTATTCATCTTCTACTCTCTTTTTTCACGTGCAGAGCCGTGGACTTTTATTCAGCCGACTCTGTTTGCGCATTTTCACAGTTATGTTTTAACCCTATATGTTTGGCAAATCGCGCGGAGAAACGCAAGCGCGCAGGCGGTATTCCTTGTGAATGCTGTGCAAAAACTCTGTTTTCAAAGAAATACCCCGTCATTTTTATCCCCGTATAGATATCTTCGTCTGAGCCAAGCAAGTTATGACTCTGTGAGCTACGCTTCAAAAACTCAGGTAAAGCGAGCAGCTTATCCTTATAATCCTCTCCCTTTTCTAAACTTACCGCACAGCCTGATTTCGGGCTCATATAGGTAATATCCCCCGCCGCGCCGCCGCCAGCACAGCGTGACAAATCAAGACCGAAACCAAGCTCCCTTAGCAGCGCCATTTCCCAAACGACATAAGACACCCCCCAATGATCTTCACCAAAGGCATCCAAAAGCGCCAAGAAGCCATGATATAGCCCTGCATGACCGTCGCGATCAGGTAAAGCTTGGTCACACAATGCGCAGGCTGATTGCAACGCCGAAAGCTTCAATGGGTCATTCAGCAAGCCAGAAGCGCCCAAGCCACCGGCAGAATCAAGCGTAAACCGCCCAAGCTGATCTGATGTTCGTGCCTGCCAAGTCACATCGACATGCGCCCCTGGTTCAACCAAAGCGCGGTTACGTTTCGACAATGCGCCGTTAACGTAGCCCTTTTGCCGTCCATGTTCGCGCGTCAAACAAGACACAACAGCGCCATGCTCACCATGCTGATGCGCAGATAATACGATGCCCTGATCTTGCCAATCTTCCATGCAGCGATTATGCGCAGCCATTTCCCTTTGGTCAATAATGCGCTATGATAACGCCCTGTTTAATGAACAACAAAGCTAGCCCTATGCCCTTAGTCAAGACATCAGAGTTATTCGCCCTCACCCATAAGATCTTATCTAATGTCGGGTTTACGGATCTGCATATCAAGGCAATTTACGATCATTTGCTGTATAACGAATATGCAGGACGCGCTTCGCATGGTTTTGTCCGTGTGAAGTGGACGCTTGATTTTATTGAAAGTGGTGCGCTTTATGCGCCCCACGCCACGCCCACGCGCGATATTGACCGCCCTGCCCTTAAACACATAAACGGACAGGGGAATATAGGGATAGTTGCCGCGCTTGCAGCGACGAAGGCCGCGATTGAAGGCGCAAAAGATGCTGGATCATGCTGCGTTGGCGCATCTAATTATGGCGGCACCACGGGTAACATGGGCTATTACGCCAAACAAATAACCGATGCTGGGCTTGTTTGTATTATGAGCTGCACATCGCTCATACTTGTATCCCCCGCCGCGCATTGCAAACCTGTGAACGGCACAAATCCTTTATGTATCGGTATTCCTACAGGAAGCGGTGTCCTACCGATTATTTACGATAGCGCCGTTACGCCGATATCATGGGGCGAAGCGGTGCTAGCCGCGCTGAATGGCAAAGAACTGCCACCGAACATCGCCCTTGATGCCGTGGGTAACCCAACACAAGATGCGCGCGCAACTGTCCCTAAAGGCTCCCTGTTGCCCATAGCCGCACATAAAGGCTTTGGCCTTGGTGTATCATTAGAAATCCTCGCGGGGCCACTTGTCGGTGCTAAGGCGGGCAAAAGCGTTAAAGGCTCAGACGGCCTGTTCATTCAGGCGATAGACCCATCATGTTTTGGTAATATTGAAACATTCTACGCCAGCGTTAAAACATATAAAGACGAAATAAAAAACAGCCCCGTTGACGGGCAGGATATAAAGCTCCGCCTGCCCGGTGAGAAAAGCCTCACCACATATCAAAACAATAAAGACAAACAGCAGATAGAGATATCCGCCCCCGTATACGACAAATTAAAGGAACTTGCCGCATGATTACGCATAAACCATTTTACCTGCTCCGTCACGGCCTATCAGAGGCCAATAAATCTCATATGACCGCAGGAGGCATGATTGATAGCCCCCTTGCCGAAGAAGGTCATGCACAAGCCCTTGCCGTAGCCAGAATATTAGAGTTAGAAAAACCGCAAATATCACGCATTTTTCACAGCCCGATGCAGCGCGCCCACAAAACCGCGACGCTTGCCAATACACATATACAGCTTGAAATGGAAGCTATCGAAACACTGCATGAGATCTTGCTCGGTGATTGGGAAGGCCTGCCTTGGGCTGAGGTTGAACCGTTTTTTAATGAACGCGTATCCCCGCCAAATGGTGAAGATGAAACACAGCACGTTGCCCGCGTCCGTGCGACAATCGACAGTATCTTGACATTAGAGTTAGAAGCCCCGCCATTAATCGTCGCGCATGGCGGCACGTTCCACGCAATTGGGCTTGCTTATGGCTATGCAATGCAACGCATCAACAACTGCCATTTACATTATTTTGAGCCTTGGCCTGAGAATCAAAACATGCCATGGAAGCTTACTGCCTTTGACCTTAATGATGATAATAAAGTAGTGAAGTCAGTTGCCCCTAGCTGCCCGACACATCAAAACATCATAAGCGCCAAGCATTAACTCTACCCGCTTTTAAGTTATGTTAACTAATTTGCCTTATGCTCTATTCAGGATAGAGCGAGGAAACATAATGGGCATAACAAGCTGGATTGTCGGCAATCACATTAATTCAACCTTTGAAGATATCGAGGCTTACGCCAAAGAAAAAGGCATCAACCTCGATTTTGACGGTGCGGGTGACCTTGCAGATTTTGCGGTTGAACTGAAAGATACCATGGCTGATAAAGACCAAGAGATCAGCATGAGAGTGGGCTCTTCCCTCCGAGATACTTTTGAAAAAGCTGTAGGGTACTCCTTAACTGCCGCAGGGCTTGATAGCATAAAGATAAAACGGCAAGAGGCCGTCGACTCTGGTGACCAAGAGCTTGTAAGTGAATTAAGCGAGCAAGTAGAAAATATGGAAGAGCAGCTAAAAGACTTAGAGGAAGACATTCTTGATGATTACAGAAATTTAGAAGATAATGTCGATATCGAGGCCATGCACGTACAGCGCAATTATGACCCAAGCGGCAACGTATCCGGCGTTGAGGTTTCAGTCAATATCAAGAACGAAAACAATGGCGATATTGTCGAGATGAAAACTGAGATTGATGTTAATGACGGGCAGATTAACAAAGTCAATATTGGTTTTGACATGTAATAAAAATACTTTTCATCAACAAGTCAAAACACTAACAAAGCGTAGCTTCTAATACGATTATGAACTACCAACTGCGGACAGTGCCTGTATCAATATGCACAAAGTTGCTACTTGCATAATAACCTACGCCGCCCGTTTTTAAGGATTTGGCGATATCACGCAGGCGCGCAGTTGAAATCCCAGGGATACGCAAGTCAATGGCTTGCCCTTTCATATGGAATGATTTTTTCGCCACGCCTGATGATCTTCCACGTAGCATTGCATTTGTTTTTGGAGAACGATAACCAGAAATAATCTCAACATCCCTGCCCTGAGCGCCGCTTAATTTTTGCATTGTGTAAATAATGTCCATCAACTGTGGATCCATCGGGTAAACGTCACCTGTGCGGAAATCACGCAAAACGGTGTTAACTTCGTTTAATGCACCAAGCAAATATTTGTTACCAACGCGATACGCGCCATCAAACTTTTCACCTGTGTGTAAATTACGAAAACTCAGCTCACAAAGACTGCCTTCCCCATGTGGGACAGCCAGTGCCGCTTTTGGCATAATGATGTTTGAAGATGCCACTGTTGCAGCAATAAGTGATGTTTTAAGAAAACGGCGGCGGCTAACTTCTGGTTGTGTGTCAGAGGCATTCGCAATGACTGCGTTGTTTACTTGCACTTTTAATCTCCTGTTGATTTGAGATACGCTGTTTAGCAACTTTGAACTTTTTTGTAAAGATCATTCCAAGGTTAAGCACCAAATCAGCTGTTAATATTTAGTTAAGACACAAAGAGAAAAGGGAATAAATGAACATTTATTCCCTTCATAATACTATGCAGACTGTAAATTGACTACTTTATTTTTTCTTTTATACCTTAACGCAGCCTGTGCAGCCGCTAGGCGTGCGATAGGAACGCGGTACGGTGAACATGATACATAATCAAGCTGCAGACGTTCACAAAAGTCGATTGATGCAGGGTCACCACCATGTTCACCGCAAATGCCTAGCTTCATATGCTTGTTCACTTTACGGCCTTTTTCAACAGCAATTTCCATTAATACGCCGACTCCGCTTTGGTCAATACTGACAAACGGGTCTTGAGGTAAAACGCCGCCTTCAACATATTTGGGCAGGAACATCCCCGAATCATCACGGCTAAGCCCCATCGTCGTTTGAGTCAAATCATTCGTACCAAAGCTAAAGAATGCAGCATGTTTCGCAATCTCATCCGCTGTGATCGCCGCGCGTGGCAGCTCAATCATTGTCCCGACCATATATTCTAGTCGCTTGCCCTGCTCCGCAAAAACTTTCTCTGCTGTGTCATCAATGACGGCCTTCAGCTTTTCAAGTTCTTTGTCAATCATCACCAACGGCACCATGATTTCAGGGAAGACATTGCCGCCAGCAGCGAGCGCACCTTCAAAAATAGCGCGCGCCTGCATCTCATAAATCTCAGGGTATGAAATACCCAGACGGCAACCGCGATGCCCAAGCATAGGATTGGTTTCTTTTAATAACGTTAAACGAATTTCAACGACATCAGACGTAAGCCCTGCGGCTTTGGCGAAGCTTGCAATATCACCGCTGCCATGAGGTAAAAATTCATGTAAAGGCGGGTCAAGCAAGCGGATCGTTACAGGCATACCATCCATTAATGAAAACATTTGTGAGAAATCAGCGCGCTGCGCGGGCAATAACTTATCCAAAGCAAGGCGGCGTTCATCTTCATTTGTCGCAAAAATCATCTCGCGGACATTTTGAATGCGCTCCGCATCAAAGAACATATGCTCTGTGCGGGCTAGACCAATACCTGATGCGCCGAACTCAATCGCCGCTTTGATATCTGTGGCGGTTTCTGCGTTTGTCCGCACGCCAAGACGGCGTACTTTGTCAGCCCATTCCATGATCGTTACAAAGTCACCTGATAAGTCAGCTTCGATCATATCAACCTTACCGTGGAAGATTTGACCACTAGAGCCATCAACCGTAATAACGTCACCTTCTTTTAAGACCACGTCGCCAGCTGTCAGCGTGCCTGCCTTATAATCAACATATAAATCTGCTGCGCCAGCAACGCAGGCACGCCCCATACCGCGTGCAACAACAGCCGCATGTGATGTCATGCCGCCGCGCGTGGTTAAAATGGCGCGCGCCGCGTGCATACCATGAATATCTTCGGGGCTGGTTTCAATGCGCACTAAAATAACACCTTTACCTTCTTCAGATAAGCGCTCCGCTTCATCAGCATTAAACACAATCCGCCCATAAGCCGCCCCGGGGGAAGCTGGCAAGCCTTTACCAAGCACGGTTTTTTCTGCTTTAGGGTCAATGGTCGGGTGCAAAAGCTGATCCAAAACAGCAGGGTCAACGCTCATTATCGCCTCTTCTTGAGAGATCAGCCCCTCGCTCACCATATCAATCGCAATTTTCAGCGCCGCCGCAGCTGTACGTTTTCCCGTACGGGTTTGCAGCATGTATAGTGTGCCTTTTTGGATCGTAAATTCGATATCCTGCATCTCGCGGTAATGCTCTTCTAGCTTCTCGCGGACAAGGCAAAGCTCTTTAAATGCCTCAGGCATGGCCTCTTCCATTGAAGGCAAGCTGCCACCTTCTTTTTCTCGGCGGCGTTTTGTTAATTGCTGCGGCGTACGGATGCCTGCAACAACGTCTTCACCTTGGGCGTTAATCAAAAACTCGCCATAGAAAAACTTTTCGCCATTTGACGGGTCACGGGTAAAACAAACGCCTGTCGCGCAGTCTTCGCCCATATTACCAAAAACCATTGTTTGCACATTTACAGCCGTGCCCCAATCATCAGAAATATCATTGATACGGCGATAACGTTTGGCACGCAGCAAGTCCCATGATTCAAACACAGCGCCAATTGCGCCCCATAATTGTTCTTCTGGGTTCATCGGGAAGTCGCGGCCTATTTCATTTTTAATAAGCTCTTTATAGTTGTCGACGATGTTCTGCCAGCCTTCAGCTGTGACATCAACATCTTCGCTAATATTCTTAATCGCTTTATGCGCGTCAATGATGGTTTCAAATTTGTGATGGTTTACACCAAGAACAACATCGCCATACATTTGTATAAAGCGGCGGTAACTATCCCACGCAAAACGTGCGTCACCAGACTGCTTGATTAAGCCTTGAACTGTATCGTCATTTAAGCCGAGGTTCAAAACAGTATCCATCATGCCCGGCATAGACACGCGCGCACCTGACCGTACTGATACTAACAATGGGTTCTCCGTATCGCCAAACTTTGTGCCGACCTCTGCCTCCAGACGCTTAAGTGATACCGCGACATCAGCCTTTAAAGAGTCTGGATAGTGATGGTCGTTACCATAATAATGGGTGCAAACCTCAGTAGTAATTGTAAAACCCGGAGGGACTGGTAAATCCAAAGATGCCATTTCAGCTAAATTCGCGCCTTTACCGCCAAGCAGATTGCGCATTTCTGCACGCCCATCTGTTTTTCCAGCTCCAAAGTCGTAAACCCATTTGTCTTGCGCAGCCTTTACCATGTATTCCTCCTCAAGAATCAATTGCTTTACCGTTTTAAAAGCTAGCATGAATCATTGGCTCAGGCATTGGCAGATATAGACTTATACACACCACCACAACGTAAAAAAGCTGGCATTTGCGCCAGCTTTCTTCCTAAACTTCATATATTCACCAGTTCACTTATTCGCGAGAGGCCAGCTTAATACCGTCTTCCATACGGTCTTTTACCTGCGGCATATAAAAATCACCTTGCTGTTTTAATAAAGCGATAAGCTTTTTGTCTCGTTTATACAAATCAGGGCCAAAGACAATATCGCCTTTATTGTTCAACCAGTTTGTCTGGTAGAGAATGTAGACTGGCATTGTGTCTTCAATCTGCAAATCTGTCGTCTTTAGGCTTGAATAGATCGCCCCCATTTTATCTGAGCCCCATGATGCCTCATGCCCCCGCAACAGAAATTCTGCCATTTTTTCAGGGTATTTAAGGCGGATACAGCCAGAACTAGCCGCGCGGTAGTCTTTTTCAAACACCTCTGGGTGGTTTGTATCATGTAAATAGATCGTATAGTTATTCGGCATTAACACGCGGATACGTCCCAAAGCGTTATGGTCACCTGGTTTTTGCACCAAACGATACTTATTAAACTCACGATAGCTTATATTATTCCAGTCAATCGCCGTTGGGTCATGGTAAATCGCGTCGCGGCCATAGCCTTCGATAACGTCAATATTCTTTTCGGCTAAAACGTTTGCGTCTTGTTTTAAGTCAGGCCAAAAATCCTGCGTTCTGATACGGTGTGGCACGGTCCATTTCGGGTTAATACGCACGCCTGTAATCTCAGCCTTAAAGCTTTGTGTCGGGCGGCCAACGCGGCCGACAACAACCGGCATACTTAACACCGCCTTGCCGTTTTCAAAGCCCCATAGTGACATTGAGGGAATGTTTACCTCAACATAGCGTTTTGGCTTGTTCGGCTCTAACCAGCGCATACGCTCCATATTCGCTAATAATTGCTCCGCGCGCCCTTCGGCGGTACGGTTTAAATACTTAACGGTTTGCGGGCCGAGCACGCCATCTGTTTTCAGACCATTATCTTGTTGAAAGGCTTTGATTTTATCAGCCAGTACATCATCATAAACATAATTATCCATGCCTGCTAATTTTTCGAGCCCCATACGTTCGCGGAACTGTGCAATAGACTTGTGTGATTGACCGGGGCGAATAAGCCCTTCCATACGGACAACCACCTGCGCCTTACTCAGTTCGCCTGTTGAGACAAGACGGACATATTCATTTTTAAGGCGGCGATATAGACCGTTTTGTGGTGACATTTTTTCAATCGCGCTACGAAGCTCGCCGTCATTTTTAGCTGCTGACAAAACGCGCAATGCGCTCTCACCCGTAATTGGCGCACGCCAATATTCTGCTTTCTGTTTGATTGCACGCGGGTCAACACGCATAGATGTCATGTCATGCGCATATAAGGCGAGGCCATAAGAAAGCAAAAACTCACTGCGTGCTAAAACGCTGCGGCGCTTGCTGTATTCTGCGCCTAAAACATCCTTGCTTAAGTATTTATCAGGGCGCAGTCCATGCTGCCAAGATTGTTCCAATTCTGAAATCGCAGTTTTTGCATTAGCGCTCATACCACTTTCATTAGAAACCCAAACCGGCGCATACCCACGCTCTGCATAGAACTTTTGTACATCCGCAAAGACAGCCGCATTAAAATGAATATCTTTATTTTTCACCGCATCGCTTGAAATTAAATAGCGCTGTAAATACGAAGCCTGCGCCGGCGTTGCACCGAAAGAAGAAACCAACACAACACCTGCCACAGCAGCCGTCAACAGCAGTCTCTTGCTAAAATTTTCTGAGGGAATAAATGAACAAAACATGGTGATTTCCTAATCGTAGATAGTGAGCCTTACATCTTGATTGTTTCACAAACCTATTAACGAAAGATTACTTACACTAAATGCAGTAAATATAAGGGGTGCATAGTTATAAGCTGCTCTTACAATATTAGATTAAACGCATAAATCCATAGCCATTGGGTACGCTGTTAGATGCAGTGTCTAGCCAACAGATTACTAAGCGAAAAAGTTCCGTTACAGCCCACCATCTTGCCATAATAAACCGCACCTCGCATTGACATAAGTACGAGGAAGTGCTATTTAGAATAAAAAAGCATTATAGGGGAGAGCTAAAATGCGTGTAATTTCATACTGCCAAAAAGGCGCAGATAAGGACACAATATCCAACGCAGAGCGCATAGAAAACTTGAACACTCTTGTAAGTAAGGTCATTAAAAACAACATAACTGATCTTGAGGCTATTATTTTGCCAGGTGGTTACCTATATCTCGACACCTTGAACATTACAGATCAAACCTTAGATCACGCCCCTATAGTTACAGACCTAAAAAATGTCATCCGCCCTTTAATCGAATCTTCCCCTAACGCCAATTTAATTATCGGCATTGATACAAAGCCACAAAAAAGACACAACCGTATAATCGGCGGTGAACAGATTTCTCTCGCTCTGAACTTTAATAAAGTGAGTGGCGTTGGTCGAAAAATATGTCCCGTACAAGAGGACTTTGATGGCTTGAAAAATCCTGTCATGCTTGTGCACGAAAAAGATTTTTATGACGAACGCCGCTATGCAAAACTCAACGGCGATAGATTTGCCCTGCTTTGTGCATGCTACGACATGTTTGGGTTTATCGATGCAAAACGCTCAAACATACAGCGTATGCGTAACATAGTTTTACTTGAAGATAACAATGGCAACCTCCACGAGGGCCGTGACGCTTTTGCTTATTTTAAAGAGGTTATCCAGCCGCGTTTTGAAAAGTTGTTTAGAGAGAAGCAGGATCGCATAGTACTTGCTACAGCAAACATTCATCGCTTTGAACGCTCCCCCAAAGAATCTTTCTGGCATCGCCATGGTATCGCGAGCGCAAGTGCTGCCTTTAACAGCTGTATGAGCGTCGCCGCGGCTCATTTTCAAAAGCTCCCCCAAGAGGCGTCTAAAGCGACGCTCTGCTCAGTGAGTGTTCCTCCAGAACATCTGGAACAAGCCGGCCACAGAAAGCTACATAGCCATAAGCCTGATCATGCTTTTTATATTACGGCGAACAAGAGCAAAGAAATAGCTGGCCTTGCAAGGGTATTTACGGTTTAAAGCTGTCTTTCCTTATAAATCAGCAAAAACGTGTTTTTCAGCCTTTGCGCCCGGATGCGTTACCGCGCCAAACTCGGCAGAGCCCACCAATTGTGCATATTTATATAGCGCGCCTGATTGATAGTTATGCTCACGCGGCTGCCATGTTTTGCGGCGCTCAGCAAGCTCTTCATCGCTTAGCTTCACGTCTAATGTCCCCGCTTCCGCATTAATGCGGATCATATCACCATCTTTCAGCAGGCCAATGGGCCCGCCAACAGCAGCTTCGGGGCTAACATGCCCAATACAAAAACCGCGCGTCCCGCCAGAAAAACGGCCGTCAGTGATTAACGCCACTTTGCCGCCTGTATCCTGCCCATAAAGCGCCGCCGTGGTCGAAAGCATTTCACGCATACCAGGGCCGCCTTTTGGCCCTTCGTTACGAATAACCAATACATCCCCATCTTTATAATCACGTGCCTGCACGGCCTTATAGCAATCTTCTTCAGATTCAAAAACCCGCGCAGGGCCTTCAAAAACAAGTTCATCAAGGCCTGCTATTTTCACAATAGCCCCTTCCGATGCCAGATTGCCGCGCAAGCCCACAACGCCGCCTGTAGGGTGTATTGGCGCTGATAATGGACGGACAACATCTTGGTTTTCAGGGAACTTAACATCCGCCAAGTTTTCAGCCAAAGATTTGCCTGTAACAGTCATACAGTCACCATGTAAATAGCCCCCATCAAGCAGCACTTTAAGAACCACACCGACACCGCCAACATCATACAAGTCTTTGGATACGTATTTACCGCCCGGCTTAAGGTCTGTGATATAAGGCGTTTTCTTGAATATTTCCGCCACGTCATGAATATCAAAATCAATACCGCACTCATGCGCCATAGCGGGCAAATGCAGCGCGGCATTGGTAGAGCCGCCCGTTGCTGCGACAATTGCAGCGCCGTTTTCAAGCGCCTTGCGCGTTACAATATCGCGCGGCCGTATGTTCTTTTCAATTAAATTCATAACGGCCACGCCTGATGCCGCAGCATACTCATCACGTGATTCATACGGCGCCGGTGCGCCTGCCGAATTGGGCAGCGCAAGGCCGATGGCCTCAGACACACAGGCCATTGTGTTCGCCGTAAACTGGCCTCCACATGCCCCTGCCGACGGACAAGCCGCACATTCCATTTCTTTTAAGTCACCATCACTGAATTTGCCTGTTGCGTGTTTTCCTACACCTTCAAACACATCAATAATCGTAACATCTTCACCACGGAATTTGCCGGGTAGGATTGACCCCCCATACATAAAGACGGACGGCACGTTTAGGCGCAGCATTACCATCATCATACCGGGGAGTGACTTATCACAGCCAGCAAGTCCCACCAATGCGTCATAGCAGTGCCCGCGCATTGTCAACTCCACGCTATCCGCAATAACTTCACGCGAGACTAAAGATGAGCGCATGCCTTCATGCCCCATCGCAATGCCGTCCGTCACTGTAATCGTCGTGAATTCTCGTGGCGTACCGTGCCCTTCCTTAACGCCGCGCTTGACCGATTGCGCCTGACGCTGCAAAGCAATGTTACAGGGCGCCGCTTCGTTCCAACATGTGGCAACGCCGACCAATGGCTGATGAATCTCCTCTTCTGTCAATCCCATCGCGTAATAATACGCACGATGCGGCGCAGACTTCGCACCCTCCGTTACATAACGGCTGACAAGTTTAGATTTATCCCATTTACCATTGGAATCTTTCATGTGTTCTCTCCACAGTGAATATGTGTTTGAAATACTTTTTTAAATCAACGCGTTTAAAGTGTACGTGCTTTTTCAATCGCTTTACGGAAGATAATGGGGCGCGCGAGTGGCGGCAGAATAACTTCGCCAACCCCCATGCCGCGAACAACCACCCGACCAAAGTCGAAAATACGTCCCCAAAAGCCCTGCAAGACGTTTACGCCTTCAATACGGTCAATGCTAATCTCGCCCACATAACGTGCCACTAGACCACGCTTATAGATAAGGCGCGACGTCGTTACTGCAATTTCTGTTGTGACCTTATCAACCATTTGTTTGGCAAACTTAAGAAGGCCAAGCACAAAAGCCATTAAAGACGCGAGTTTAATAATAGGGTGCAGCGCGCGTATATAATCAATCCAGCTATCCCCCATCCCCATTGTCGCCTGCACAGTTGGCAAGCCGAAATGCGTATATAGATAGACAGGTACAATAAGGATCGCGATACATGAAATCACACCCCATACAATACTAAACGATGCGGCAACATTATACATCCAGTGATAGCGCCCTATATGGACGATTTCTTCATCTGGTGCGAGTGATTGTAATACATATTGCATTGATTATTTATCCCCTAAACAAATACCGAGCGCCCGTGCAGTATGGACCAACGTCCCATCAAGATCAACTTCCTGATATGCTGCAATAGCGTCTGCGATGGCAACGTCAACAATTTGACGGTCTTGCCATGCGACCATACGGTCAAACTTTCCTTCAGCAACTAAATCCACAGCCTTTACACCAAATGCCGATGCAAGAACACGGTCATTGTAACTTGGCGCAGAGCCACGCTGCACATGCCCCAATATAGTGACGCGTGTTTCAAAACCTGTCGCCTTGGCTATTTCGTCACCAATTGTATAACCAATGCCACCATAACGGCGCTCGCCATCAGCGTACTCAACCTTAGAACTACCGCCATCTGATTTTTTTACAGCTTCTGAAATAACCACAAGGGCAAAGTTACGCCCTTTATCTTTTACATTTTGGATCTTCGCGGCAACCGCATCAATCGAATACGGAATTTCAGGTAACAGAATAACATCTGCACCACCAGCAATGCCGGCAGAAAGCGCAATATGCCCCGCATCGCGCCCCATAACTTCCAAAATCATCACACGGTCATGTGACGCGGCAGTTGGCTGCAATCGGTCAAGCGCTTCGGTTGCAACAGCTACAGCAGTATCAAAACCAACCGATGTTTCTGTTTTACCGATATCATTATCAATTGTTTTTGGAATACCAACTAATTTAAAGCCGCCCTTAGCCGCAAGCTTTTGCAATATAGCAAAGCTGCCATCGCCGCCAATACCAATAATGGCCTCGAGGCCTAATTTCTTTGCGCCTGCGATAATTTCATCGCTGCGGTCTTTGAACGTCCCATCAGCCATTGGGTAGGCAAACGGATTGCCCTTATTTGTCGTCCCCAGAATCGTACCGCCACGGCGCAGCATATTGCCATCAAAATCTTTTAATTCTAATTTGCGGTATTCAGGGTCCTCTTTCATTAGCCCTGCAGTGCCATTAATGATGCCATAGACTTCCCAGTCCAATAAATCCGCACGGTGCACCACAGCGCGAATAACGGCATTTAGCCCCGCACAATCGCCCCCACTTGTTAAAATACCTATTCTCTTCTTGCTCATGGTGCTTAATCTTCTTTGAATGAATCTATTGATGTATATGCAGGATACAAATGAAATACTGCTTTAATGTAACATGTTAGCAAGATATAGCCATTTGAAAAATATAAAAACCCAGAAAAGCATCCTTTGTTAAGATATAAAACGCCTTGTTTGCTGCCTGCACAAAAAAACAGTACCGCAAAAGCATTTTTTTTGATAATATAGCTTAGATTATTTATAATTGCGTATGACATCAAACTAGTAAAGAACACTATGGATCCTGAAGAAGAAGAAATCCTTCGCGAAAGACTCGCAGAGCTGAAACACGAACATAAAGACCTTGATGACATCATCGAACGTCTTTCACAAACTCAGCCGATTGACTTCCTACAGATGGCACGCATGAAAAAGCGTAAGCTTGTTCTGAAAGATATTATCCAAAAAATTGACAGTAGTTTATTGCCAGATATTATTGCTTAAGTGTAAGCAACACGGCAATTAAGACACGACATCGTTATCTGCCTGCGTGTTTGGCTGAGCGTACATTGTGCTGCGTATTTTATCGACATAATGCTCTTTGAACTCTTTCAGTGACACCCGAAAATCAACGCTCATATATTCATACGTTTGCGCGCCTGCAACACGCGTGAATTTATAATGCGGGTTATCGCCATCTGTTTTCAGCTCCAGTCCCAAATCATCGCGCCCACAGAGCGTATCTGATTTTATTTCATCACCATCGCCTTTAATAATCGAATGTGCAATCACGCCCCCTGCGCCAAGTAAAACAATTTCATCTGTGTCATTAAAGTCTTCGGGCTGCTCCCTTAGGCTCTTCCCCGTATGCGAATGACAGCAAGTGCTGTAGGCCTGCGGATGTTTAGGGTCAAGCAGCGTCAAAGCTATGCGCGTCAACTTATCATGCGCTTGCTCTAGCACGGTGCGCGGCGGCTTGCCGCATACGACAATATTAAACTTTTCCTTCATTAGACATCCCTTAACTATCTGCTTAGATCATAGCGCACAAACTTTACAGAATGATTAACACCTTAGCCATGCATTATAAACTGTGCGTGTGCGTCGTTTTTTACGGCGCAGCCCTTTTCCCCCCTCCCGTTTTTCAGTATGATCGCAGCAGTTAATATTGAACGGAGATAAATATAATGAGCAGCCCCGCAGAAAACAACATGCAGCCAACTACACGCACAGAGAGCGATTCTCTTGGCGAAATCAACGTCGCATCTGATCGTTATTGGGGCGCGCAGACAGAGCGTTCATTGATGAATTTCGATATTGGTGACGAGAAAATGCCTGTGCCGTTAATTCGCGCCCTTGGCATTGTTAAAAAAGCTGCCGCTTTAACGAATATCTCCCTTGGCGTCTTAGACGAAAAAATAGGTAACATCATTATTGATGCCGCAGAAGAAGTCATTGACGGCAGCTTAGCTGACCATTTCCCGCTTTCCGTCTGGCAGACTGGCTCAGGCACACAAAGCAACATGAATGTTAACGAAGTTATTTCCAACCGCGCGATTGAAATGCTCGGCGGTGAAATGGGCACAAAAACCCCCGTTCACCCAAATGACCACGTGAATATGGGGCAATCATCAAATGATACATTCCCAACAGCGATGCATATTGCCTGTATGGAACAAGTGCATCATGAATTGCTGCCAGCTTTGCAGCACATGCATTCGGTTTTCGCAGAAAAAAGCAATGCCTTTAAAGATATCGTAAAAATCGGACGCACACATTTACAAGACGCCACGCCGCTGACGCTTGGCCAAGAGTTCTCTGGTTACACCCAGCAAATACAAAACGCCATCCGCCGCGTAGAATCAACTTATCCGCATATGACGCAGCTTGCACAAGGCGGCACAGCTGTTGGCACAGGCATTAATTCTAAAAAAGGTTTTGGTGACAAGTTTGCAGTTAATGCCGCAAAAATCACCGGCATCGATTTCACATCCGCTGAAAACAAGTTCGAAGCCCTCGCGGCGCATGACGCAATTGTTGAGTTATCAGGCGTATTAAATGTGCTTGCCGTTTCCATGATGAAAATTGCCAATGACATTCGCCTTCTCGGCTCTGGCCCACGCTGTGGCATTGGTGAAATATCTTTGCCCGCGAATGAGCCTGGCTCATCCATTATGCCCGGCAAAGTAAACCCAACGCAATGTGAAGCTATGACAATGGTTTGCGCGCAGGTAATGGGCAACCATACCGCCGTGACAATTGCAGGCTCTAATGGTCATTTTGAACTCAACGTCTTTAAACCCGTTATGGTTTACAATGTCTTGCAGGCTATTCGCCTGATGACCGACGCATGCCGCAGTTTCTCAGAACGCTGCGTTGCAGGCATTGAGCCCAACCATGACCGCATTGAAGAACTTCTCAATGGCTCATTAATGCTTGTTACCGCACTTAACCCACATATAGGTTATGATAGCGCCGCCAAAATTGCGAAAAAAGCGCATATGGAAGGCCTGACACTAAAAGAATCCGGCTTATCCATGGGAGCGTTCACCGAAGAGCAATTCAAAGAATGGATCAAGCCTGCCGAAATGGTGAAACCAAAAGATTAAACCTTATGGATTTATTCATACCAAACGAACAGCCTGAAAAACGTTCTGTGACCATTGCCGGCCACAGGACGTCTTTGTCGTTGGAGCCCAGCTTTTGGAAAGAGCTAAAAATCATAGCCGACACAACAGACATATCCTTATCTGCATTCATCAGTGCCATTGACGATGCACGCCCTGAGACCACCAATTTATCTAGCGCAATCAGGCTTTTCGTCTTTCATCATATGAAGCAACGCATTGTGCTTTAAAAACAGTTAAACACCGCTTACAGAGCGTCTACGTTGAAAATCATAAGTTTAACGCAAGAAAATCTTGACTTAGTGTTACGTCTTATGTTAAATATATGCAGTTCTAAAATATAACAAGGGTGTAATACGATGAAAAAACTTGAAACAATTGATGACGCTATTGCGAAAATCAGACAAGCGACAAATGAAAATTCCAGTGTTGATGAACGCGCCGCGATTATCAACGAAATGAGCACTGCAGCAGAACAAGATTTGCAGAAAACGCTCCAAGCTCAAATCGCGGCGGCAACCGCCGAGCATCAAGCTGCGCTGCAAGCGACGCAGGCAAAAGAGCAAGACGCACAAACATTTATCTCGAGCGCAGATACAATTGCAAACGCACTGCAAGCTAGCGCACAGAATGAGCTGATTGATATGGACGCCGTAAAAACAAGCATCCATAATTTAAGCGCAGCTGGCTTTGACCTAAGTGAAGATGAAACAGTTAAAACGTTGTTCTCTGCAGCCGTTTGCGGCATAAAGGACATGAACATCAACACAGAATTGCAACTAAAGAGCGCACTAAACGCCGCTGAAAAAGTTAATTATGAGATTACAAAGAACGCAGCGATTACTGCAATTTGTGACAATTATGAGTTAATCACCTGCGCCGAGGACAAAGCAGAATACATCACACTTTCTGCCGATGCACTAAAAGACCTCGCCAAGACAGCGCAAGAGCTTAACGTTTCTGAAGGCAGCCTTCTTAACGCCGCTGAGAAATTAGAAACATCTGCTGATGCAAAAGAAAATGGCGCATATCTACGATCATTACAAACGATCAAAGATGCCTATGCAGCGACCAAAACGTCTATAGCGAGCACAGAATACGCTCAAACCGTGACAACAAGCATCGCGACAATTGATAATGCCATAAACACAATCAAGGCCGGTGGCGCAATGGATGCTGACGACATTATAAGCTTAACCCTTGGCGAAGAAGGCATTAAAACACAATGCCAATTTGATGCAAAAGCAAAATACCTGATGTGCGATGCTGACACAGACCGCATACACAAAGAGATGTTAAGCTTGCAAGCACCAAAAGACCGTAAAATCACGATAACAGAAGTCAATGGTTTCAGAAAAATAGACTTCAGCACTGCCCGCCTAAAAGCAGTTGGCCTTTCGGACGAAACATGCGAGAAAATTCAAGAGCAAGCACAAGGCCTGTTATCCGCCTTCACATCAATGGCGCTACGCCCTGATGCATCAGACCCGAAAGCGGCTTACTACCCAACATCGGCACAAGAACAAGAAAGCGCAATGTCAACGCTCGCGATCAACGCTTATAGCGAAATGATCTCAGCATCAACCAAAAAACTTGCAATGTCATAGCGCTTAAACATTTTAGAAAACAAGACACCAGAAAAACCAAAAACGCCGCAGAGAAATCAGCGGCGTTTTTTTGACATCTACCTTTGATAGCGTCGTCAATTGTGACGCTTTTGCAAAGCCTTCAATAATACTGAATATCAATAGAAGAAAAATGACGCGGAGCATAAAAAAAAGCCGCGTCATTACTGCGCGGCCTTTTAGCATTGTTAAATTAAGCTGCTTGCGCTTGATCTTTCAAATCAGCGCAGGCGTTTTGAATGCGGCTACATGCATCTTTCAATACGTCGACTGATGTTGCATATGAGATGCGAAAATGCGGTGAGAGGCCAAAGGCTTCGCCGTGCACACACACAACACCAACGGCGTCGATGAGATATGCTGAAAAATCAGCATCGGTTTCGATCTTCTTGCCATCTGGCGTGTACTTACCGATCAGGCCTTCGCATGATGGATACACGTAAAACGCGCCTTCTGGCGTTGGGCAGAAAATACCGTCAATTTCATTGAGCATCGCAACGACAACGTCACGGCGCTCTTTAAACGCAGCATTACGCTTCGCGAGGAATGACTGATCGCCATTCAGCGCCGCAGTCGCCGCAATTTGTGTGATGGAACATGGGTTTGATGTACTTTGACCCTGAATTTTAGTCATCGCTTTAATCAAATCAGTTGGGCCGCCCGCATAACCAAGGCGCCAGCCTGTCATTGAATATGCTTTAGACACGCCGTTCACGGTCAGTGTACGGTCAAACAAATCTGGTGCGACTTGTGCTATTGTTGTAAACTCAAAGTCATCATATGTGATGTGTTCATACATATCATCGCTCATAATATAGACATGAGGATGCTTACGCAGCACAACCGCCAAAGCCTCCAAGTCAGCGCGTGTATACGCGGCGCCTGATGGGTTACCTGGGGAATTTAAGATGATCCATTTTGTTCTGGGCGTAATCGCGGCCTCTAAGTTTGCCGCCTTGACTTTAAAACCATCATCAGCAGTTGTATCGACCATTACCGGTACGCCGCCCGCAAGAAGAGTCATGTCAGGGTACGACACCCAATATGGCGTCGGGATAATGACTTCATCGCCGGGGTTAACACTGGCAATCAAGGCATTATACAAAACCTGCTTGCCACCTGTACCTGCAATAATTTGATCCACTGTGTAATCAAGTTCGTTTTCACGTTTAAACTTCGCTTGAATGGCTTGGCGTAATTCCGCTGTGCCCGGCACTGGCGTGTAGCGCGTCTGGTTATCTTTAATCGCGTTAATCGCAGCTTCTTTAATGAAGTCTGGCGTATCAAAATCAGGCTCTCCTGCTGACAGACCGATAATGTCTTTGCCTTGTGCTTTAAGTTCATTTGCTTTCGCAATCAATGAAAGCGTTGGTGAAGGTTTAATCTTGCCCAGAAGGTCCGATACGAGTGCCATTTGCTATGCTCCTTTTATATAGAAAAATGCTCATCATTAATTAGCAGTTTTCTATCGGCGGGACAAGCCTTCACAATACAAAACGGCAACTTACTACGTCTCACGCAGGGTTTTCATAATAAAGTTGACAAGCTCGCGAGAATTATGTTAAAACCTTACCTCAACGGCAAATAATTTAAGGTGTAAAACAATGTCAATGACAGAGCTACAAACATTCATCGATTCATTCGAAAATACTGACAAGTCAGATATAAATCTCATTAAAAAAGTCGCGGAAGACCTCAAAAAATCTGCAGATAACGAGATCATAACTGTAACTCAAGAGTCTACAGCCGCAATTGATGCTGAGTATAAAGAGATTATCGACGCTGTCATCGCTGAGCGTAACGCCATAAAGAAAAGCCTTACAGACAAAAGAGCTGCACAAGAATTACAAAACCAAACCGAGCATGATCGTTATGTTTCATTTTTCTCCATAGCGAAGCAAATGAAACAGACATTCAAGGCAAGCGCAGCCGGTAAATATATCGACATAGAATGGAACATCGATAAAAAGCTCGACCGCCTAGAAGCTGTTGGCATTGACCTGCTTGACGACGCGACATACGCGCTTATGTTTAAAGATACACAGGGCTTAAACATCACGTCTTTAACTGATTTTAACCGTATGATCGAAACCGTTAAACACGTGAACAAACATGTTATGATTAATAACGAATACGCTAAGGCTGTCACAAGCTTTCATGCCATTGGTGCCATAGACGTAGATGGTGATTATCACGCAAAAATAACGGCCGCCTTAGATAGCTTCACAAGTAAAATTAATACCACAGCTGAAAATCATGCAATGGGTACAAAAGAAGCCTATGCCCTATTCTTCTACAATATGAGTGACGCACTAGACGGCAACACAATCGAAACTCAAGATGAATTTAAAGCTTACACAGCAGAGTTATTTGATCGCGCACTCGGTGCCGATATAAAGACTATCCAAGCGACCTACAATGAACTAAAGAGCCTTAACTATGGGGACGTCAACTATGTCGGCGCCCTACAAACAAGAACGCTCGCCATTAAGGACATGGTCGCAACGACTAGCGCCCGCTATGAACGTAGCGCAGATGATATTTGCGCCAAGGCTTTTTCTGACATTAACGTGAGTAATGAATCTGGCCTTGATACCAAACTTTTGGCGCATAGCTACGATATAAATATCCGTGACATTCTCAATAATATCAGCGCTTTAAAAGTTACGAGCAAAACGGAAGTAAACGCAGGTTTTATTGAAAGCGTGGATGCGATAGACCTTAGCGAAAACCGCCTGAAAATTGCAGGTGTTAGCGACGAAACTGCGGAAAAAATTAGTGACCTCAAAGCCGCATTCATTACAGCCCTGAATGACAACGTGCCAACACGTGACATCGAACGCGAGCTTGGCACAACGGCTATCCACGCCCAAAGTGAAATGGATACAAAGCACTTAACATACCTTTGTAAGCTGACCGCTTAATCAATATAAACAAGAGTAAGGCGGCAAATGTCGCTTTATTTTCTTTCAACATAACGTCGTACGATAAGGTCTACGCTATGAGCCTCAATTACGTTCAAGATTTCATAAATTACGCCAAAACTTCTGAGCAAAGCATCGATGACACATACACAATGTTTATTGATAGAACCACAGAGGGTTTTGCAGATGAACATGACGCCAAAATAGCGGCAGAAATTGCGGCGCATGAAGAAAAAATGGCCGCACTAAAGAACGAGCAACAGCTTCACTATGATGCACTGAGCCAAATCATGCGTACAAAAAACACCGCACTTCGCATTGAACGTGCCATTAACGCAGCAAAGAGCGAACAAAAAACCATTGATATTGAGCGCCTCATTACCGCCGAAGTAAAACGCTTAGTACATAATAATGACCTTGATGCGAATGATGACAGCGTCTACGCACAGCTTTTTTCGCCCGTTTATATGCAAAATTTTGACAATAATATCACAAGTAAACATGACTACGATCAACTGCTTTCGACCTTAGAACATCAAAACACAGCCATCACGCAAAAAGCTTTATATACAAAAATGCAGGACAGGTTCAGAGCGATGCAAGATGAACCTTACGGCCCTAAATTTGCAGAGCGTGTTATTGCAGGCTTCGCAGAATTGCAGGACATGGCCGAAAATGCCGCCGTGACACTGAACATTGATATCGAACGCAGCTATGCTGGTGCATTAGGCTGCTTTAACATTGCAAGCAGCGCCGCCTTTGCCGCCAGAATGCAGGGCGCTATGCAGAAAATATCCGCAGCATTAATCTTTGAGGATATCGATAAATTCCAATTAGATATCGCGCCAAATATTACCCCAGAGCTTATTGAGCAATTAAAGGCGGTCGACTTTTCTTCGCAGCGTTTTACGACATCTAGATTACCCGAAAGATGTGCAGGGGAGCTTTCAACACTGCAAACAGACTTCGTTTCAGCCATAGAGAACGGAGCAAACTATCGCCGCGCTGAGCGTGATATGCGTACAATATCGATTGAACTAAAAAACAGCAGCTATGTGATTAATCAGCCTATTTAATTAAAGCAGGTTTTCAACATATTGACGGTCTGCGGCAATATCGAACTTCACAGCTATATCGAAATCCATACCCTGTGCGTGAAGCCATGATTTGACAGGCTCTAAAATTGGCGCTGCCATATCATCCTTAAATTGCTGCAAAACAATCGGAATATACTGCACATATTGCGGTTTACCGAGAAATGCGAGCTGGATAAACTGCCCCAAGCACCGACCATGAAACTGCGCCGATAAGACAGCATAGTGATTGTAAAAATCAGCCTGCGTCTGGTCGCTCATGCCGCGCGTAAAATCAGACAAAATATTGGCTTTAATCTCCGGTGCAACCAAGCGCCGCGCATCCCCTAATAAATTGACCACATCATAAACATAGGGTGCGCGCATAGCCCCTTGAAAATCAAGAACGCCACATTGGTCTGTGCCATCTTCATGCGGCAAGTACATTAAGTTCATCAAGTGAAAATCAACATGGGCAAAAACTTGACGCGGCGGCGGCAACGCGGATTCAACCTCATCCCATATTTTCAAATATTCCTCCACTTGCTTTGGTGACGAGGCCTGCTTTAACAGCACAGGTAAATACCATTCAACAACGCGCCCGCGCGCCTTGTGAACATGACTTTGATAGTAATCAGGCAAAGCATCTATATCGGTAATGCCTTGTATATTCTTGTTTGCTTGGGCGGCAAGCCCGTATGCATCAGCCGCATCAATCTGCCCGGATGCGATAGCTTGGTCAAAACGCACAGCGCCGAAATCTTCCAACAACACAAAACCTTGATCAGGGTCAGCATCATGCACAAGCGGCACGCGCACACCATGCGCAGCAAGGCGGCGTGATAACTTCACCGTATTCACAATTAAATGTCCTGGATGCGCATCTGGGGCGCTATCCGCAGGAGAAATACACAGAATAAATGCCGTTTTATGGCCTTTCGCGACAATCCGAAAATAACGGCGCGGCGCCATATCTTCACCAATAGGCGTCACCTCATATTCGAGAATATTATTCTTTGATAAGAAAGCAGATAAGCGCTGATTATCCGCGAATGTTGAGCGCTGCGCTTGATGCATCATGAGAATTAATGATCTTTATATCGTTAAAGCAATCTTATTCATCATTCGGCTTTGGCGTGTTTTTCTTCGCCAAAAGATGTATTGCGTTAATATGTTGCTGTGAAGCTTGTTTTTTCTTTTGGCGCGGCGCAGAACGCTCGTGTCCAAAATGTGCAGCATCCTGCCCACCCATAGCGCCCAGAAGACTTTTGCCAAAGCTATTCGGTCCCATATCAACCGCCATAGGCTCTTCCGGCAACGGCTCATCATCACGGTCCATTTGCGTAATGACGCGGCCTACAGCATGAGCTGTTATGCCTTTAAGGTGTGGTTTTGTTAACAATTGGAGGAGCTGTTTATCCTCAGCTGCCCATTGTATAATTAAATGCTGCGCCTTCGCGGAGTTTCCGCTAGCAAGCACAAGGGCATCTTTGATTTTATCTTCTAAATATTTACGGTTCATATCGCAAGCTTCTTTGTAAGTGGATATAAATATACAATAATGTCATCTACTAGAATGACACAAAAACCCTTACGCATCAATTAACAAGCGCGATTTAAGCAAAACTTAGAAACGACTTATTTTTTACCGGCGCTCATATCAATGCCCGTGAACGTCTTCATTGTGCGCTGGAATATATCAATATTCATTTTGTTCATTTCTTCAAATGTACTAAATGGAAACGCGCCGCCCAAAGTACCATTAAGCTGTTCTTGGAACTGGTCTTGGTTTGCTTTAAAAACTTCCATAGTCTGTTCAAGGTAATTTGGAATTACACCTTGAACGCCGTTACCGTAATAACCGATAAGGTCTTTTAAGAAGTTGATTGGCAACAAATTCTCGCCTTTTGATTCTTGTTCCATGATGATTTGCGTTAAAACTTGGCGCGTAATGTCTTCGCCTGATTTCGCATCAACCACGACAAAGTCATAGCCCTCCTTAACCATGTCACATAAGTCTTCCAATGTGACATATGAGCTGCGCCCTGTATCATATAAACGTCTATTAGCGTATTTCTTTACAACTGTCGGCGAATCGTTCTTTGTATTAGCCATCGTATAAGTTCTCCCACTTAATAAATATTTATTTTATATATAGTGCTCCGCACAAAAATCATAAGCTGCTATTATGCACAAATAATACAAAAGTAAAACAACAATATGCATCAGGACGACCAAACACAGCAGACGAAACGACGCGGACCGATGCCTATTATGATGCATCTGGCATTAATGGCGCTCAGCCCTGACAAAGTCGAAGACATCCTCAAAGGCCTGCATAACTACCACCACCACCCCTATGACAGAGATACTGAGCTAACACCGCTACCATCTATATGGTCATCTGGCTCCGTACGTTTGCTCCATGCAAAAGCGAGCGTCGGCGCAGCAAACCACGCGCCTATATTCATTATCCCCTCCTTTATCAACGGCTCAGAAATCCTCGACCTCACACGTGAGCGTTCTTTAATACGCTGGCTTACCGCGCAAGGACATGAATGCTTCCTACTCGATTGGGGGGATTTAATGCAAGATCAATACGGCGGATCATTTTCCACGCTGCTGACCAAGCGAACGACGCCTGCTTTGCAGCATATAAAGCAACGCACGGGGCTGTCCCCTTCCCTTATCGGCTACTGCCTTGGCGGTAACTTTGCCGCTGCGCTTGCCGCCTTGCATGGCGATGATGTGTCAAAACTTGTTTTACTTGCGACGCCGTGGGATTTTCATCACCCCGACAACCATTTGCGTACCCTGCTGATGGCGCAAAAACGCATCGTCAAAGAAAAAGCACAAAGTAATGGCGCGCTGAGTACGGCCTATCTGCAGTCCCTATTTATCCAAACCGACCTTAAACAAAGCGCTAAGAAATACGCTAATTTTGGTAAGCACCCCCCAAATACGCCCGTAGCAAAACACTTCGTTGCGACAGAGGATTGGGTCAATGGCGGGCAGGACATCCCCGCGCAGCTAATCCTTGAGTCTATAGAGTTATTCTACAAACAAAACGTAACCCAAAACGGCCAATGGCAACTTGATGACGGCAGAGAGATAAACATACAGCGTTATGCAGGGAAAAGCCTTGTCATTGCGCCTATTCATGACCAAATCGTCCCACACGGCACATCGCGTGCAATAACGGCACAGTTATCAAACGCGCAGTGCATTGATGCAGATAGCGGGCATATCGGTATGATTGTCGGCAGCAAGGCAAAGCAGATTTGCTGGCAACCTATATATGATTTTTTGAATATATAAGCGCTTTTAAAAAATGTTATTTCCACTTGAAATACTGCACTTTACTGCTACAGTCTAAACGCTATCTACATATATTTTCAGGAGGGCAGCATGTCCAATCAAGATCCAATCGTAATCGTTTCTGCAAAAAGAACAGCTATCGGCACATTTGGCGGCAGCCTTTCAACCATCAAGGCTTCTGACTTGGGCGCTGAAATTATCAGCGCAGCCCTTGATGATTGCAGCGTCGCGACGAATGACGTTGATGACGTTATTATGGGACAAGTCTTGACTGCGAGCACAGGCCAAAACCCTGCTCGCCAAGCCGCAATGAAAGCCCTTATCCCTGCTGATAAAACGGCCTTAACCATTAACCAAGTTTGTGGATCAGGCCTACGTAGCGTTGCAATGGGTATGCAGGCTATTCTTGCAGGTGATAGTGACATTGTTGTTGCTGGAGGACAGGAAAACATGTCACTCTCACCACATGCGATGCTGATGCGTGAGGGCACAAAAATGGGTCCAGCCTCAATGGCTGATACAATGATCGTTGATGGGCTTTGGGATGTATATAATGATTACCACATGGGCATAACAGCGGAAAACATTGCCGAGAAATACCAAATAACGCGCCAAGACCAAGATAATTTCGCGGCCTCATCACAGCAAAAAGCTGAAAAAGCCATCGCCGATGGCAAGTTTAAAGCCGAAATCGTGCCGATCACGGTAAAGCAGCGTAAGTCTGAGTTTGTCTTTGAACAAGACGAATTCCCACGCGCTGGCGTAACGGCGGAAGCCCTATCAGGCCTACGCCCTGCATTTAAAAAAGACGGCACGGTTACAGCCGCCAACGCATCCGGCTTAAATGATGGCGCCGCCGCCGTTGTACTGATGCGCGAAAGCGAAGCAAAGAAACGCGGCCTACAGCCATTGGCACGCATTGCATCATGGGCGACAGCCGGCGTCGACCCAAGCGTCATGGGCACGGGCCCCGTACCTGCATCGAAAAAAGCACTTGAAAAAGCGGGCTGGAGCGTGAGTGATCTTGACCTTGTTGAATCAAACGAAGCCTTTGCCGCGCAGGCATGCTGCGTCATGAAAGAACTGGGCCTGTCAGCGGATAAGGTAAATGTTAACGGTGGGGCAATTGCGCTCGGCCACCCTATCGGTGCATCAGGCACACGGGTTTTGGTTACATTGTTACATGAAATGGCGCGCACGGATGCACATAAAGGCCTTGTCACATTATGTATTGGCGGCGGTATGGGCATTGCAATGTGCGTTGAACGTACAGCAGGCGAGAGCTGGAAAAAAGTTTCTTAACATTAAATTTGCGTAGCCTTACTTAATAGTTGCTGAAACACAGAAACGGAATTTTTATTATGAGGTCTAAAATGGTTGGCAAAGTAGCAATCGTAACAGGCGGTACCCGTGGTATCGGTCTGGAAATAACTCGTGCGCTTACAGGCGCAGGGTATAAAGTCGCTGCAATCTATGCAGGGAATGATGAAGCTGCGAAGCTTTGTGAGAAAGAAACTGGCGCAAGAACGTATAAAGCGGATGTTTCAAAATTTGATCAATGTGACGCCGTTGAAAAACAAATTGAGGCTGATCTTGGCCCTGTTGATGTGTTAATCAACAATGCTGGTATTACACGAGATGGCATGATGCATAAAATGGGGATTGATGACTGGCACGCCGTTATTGAAACTAACTTAACATCTTGTTTCAATATGTGCCGCGCGATTATCACCGGTATGCGCGAGCGTAAACAAGGCCGCATCATTAATATCAGCTCTATCAACGGTCAAAAAGGTCAGCTGGGGCAATCAAACTATGCGGCAGCAAAGGCTGGCGTACTTGGCTTTACAAAATCCCTTGCGCTTGAAAGCGCGCCAAAGGGCATTACAGTCAACGCCATTTGCCCAGGGTATATTGAAACCGATATGACCGCACATATTAACCAGAACGTGCTTGATAACATTATTCAGCAAATTCCTGCTGGCCGCATGGGTCAGCCGCAAGAAATTGCGGAAATGGTTCTATATTTATGTTGTGAAAAAGCATCTTTCGTCAATGGCTCTACATTCTCGATTAATGGCGGTCAATACATGGCCGCGTAATATGCACGCCCATATATAATAGCTATATGAAGTCTAAGGCCTTATTGACCAAGCACCCTACGAAGTAGAAGCTGTGCAGGGTCGATAAGGTCTTCTATTTTAGGAGCGTTATTTTGCTGTGATGGCTGCACGTTATCATTAGCAGCTCCGCTTTCTTGCTGCGGCTGTGCAGCCTTATCGACTGGCAACAAATCTTGCAGCACCGAATTAAGCGTTTTATTCAGTTTTCGGCTAAGCTTATTCTTGATGAACTCTTGCATAATTTGCGATGTGATGTCTTTGACAGGTGCGTTTAAAGGCCCTTTAATAGTGAACGGAACCTTCGGCAAATCAGCGCCCTCTTCCCCCTTATAGATAATGATGTTGCGCAAATTTAACGTATTATTCGTCAGTGAGATTTCACCGTTCACCCATAAATCATAATCTTTGGCTTCAAAAACGCCTTTTTCAATTTTAATGACGCCGCCATCCATTTTATAAGGGATACTCACCGCAGTAAAAACGGTTTGCCCTTTTTCCATCGCGCTGCTGACAAGGCTTTCCATTGCCGCGATATTCTGCTCAAGTTTCGTATCCAAACGTAGTGCCTCGCCAATTTTTGCAACATCAATGCCATATAATGTAATGGCCTGACCACCAAGCTTACCCTGCCCAGACAGCCCATAGATGAGCGCAGACGAACTGCGCCCAGAACTTTGTGCCACAGCATCAAAGTCAGCTGTACCACTTATGAAAGAGGGCTTTTTCGCACCAAAGAAGGATTCAAACAGCGTTTTTGTTTCGATTGACGACAAATTCACATTCAACGCAAGCGCCCCCTTCTCTGTTGTTTTATAAGACGCTTTACTATTCAACCTTCCGCCATAACCCTTGGCCGATAAATTATTGATGGCAACACTACTATTCGAGACCGACAGCTGCCCACTTACATCACTCAGGCGGCTTTTATCAAGCCGCAAGTCATCGACTTTAAAATCTACTGCAGCCTTCATATCCGTTGATACAGGAAGCTTGACTTCCTTGCGCGACCACTTGCTTTCTCCTGAAGCTGTTTTCGTCTTTTGGATGGCTGGTCGCGGCGTGTAAATTAATTTATCTGCTTTTAGTGCCAAATTAAAATCGGGTTTTTGGCCAATAAAACGTGCAGTGCCACTTACATTAACCGCCGTTTTGTTAATGTTGCCTTTCAAGAAATCAAGCTGTACTGTTTTGTCGTTAAGCAGCCCAATTTGCGCGGTTAACTTCGCTGCGCCGCTAAGGTTAAAATCCTCAACGGTTTGCTTAAATGCTGGCAGGTCAGATAAATGCACAAAATCTTTAAAATCAATATCCAGAAGCAACATTGAGACATGACCTTTAGGCAGCTCCGCTTTATGCAACGCCGTAAAGCTTAAACTATCCTTGCCCAAAGCAACCTTACCGTTCCAGTTATAGCTTTTATTATCACCTGATAAGTTTAAATATAAATCCGTCTGGCGCGGGGGGAAATAAGGCAAAATCTCAGCTGGACGGTCAACAGAGATCGCAAATTTCAAATCATAACGTGGCTGTGCTTTCGCCGCATTCACATCACCTTCGAGGCTAAAGTGATGACGCCCTAAATATGATGCCTTAAGTGAATCAACATGTAGCGCCCCATCATTATCAATATCAAATGCTGCTTGCAATTTTTTAACGGCCTGCTTTTGATAGACGACTTCGCCCAATGATATATTCCACGATGACGCTGGCAATGCGGGCGCGCTGGCAATGGTGTCAACCAATAAGCGGTGAAAATGATCTTGCCCTTTATTGAGGTATAGCTCAAAAACATCGCCCTGCTTTTTTGCCACGACTTCGCGTTTCTTGTACAAATCCACAAAATTCAGCTTGTCACCTTTGATTTCAATTTTTGGCGGCAAAGATTTTTTCTGTACGACATGCACATCATATTTCTGCTTCAGAATATTGACATGAGAGCGGACATCAAAGACGGAGGGGCTCGTAAATCTTATTTTACCGCTGCTCTCCACATTGCCAAGCGCGCGTTCTAAACTGCCGCTAAGCACGACATCTGCGCCTAAGTTGCTCGCGACATTATAATCAAAGGTCGCCAAATGCGCTGCGCCCATCACTTCACCGGAAAGCGAGAGGTCGTATTTATAAACGCCATATTGCACATGACCTTTTTTGGCCTGTACAGCATAACCCTGCTTATCCGCAAGGGGGGATAGAGACACGAGCGCCTTGTACGATACGCCGCCCTGCCCGCCACTCACATTTATCGGTAGCGGCTGAGCGTAATTAATATGCGTTTCCCCTTGGTATGACAAACCATTATCCCAAGACACTATCCCCGCTATATCAACGTCCATTTTATATGTCGGCAATGACAACAAACCATCTAGCCCGACGATTTTGTGCGCCACATCCTGTAAGTTAACCTTAAGCTGCCCCGTATAATTTTGTTTGCTTTTATGCTGGCTATGCAACAAAGAAAAGTTCACGTCATAATGTCCTGATAAGATATTATAAGTGAGTTTTAGGTTCATATCCTTAATGCTTTGTGCATCTGCAGAGGCGCCAAAAGTAAAGTCACCTTGTTCTATCACTACATTTTTCACGCTATATAGCGCAGGCTTCGCTGGATTTGCCGCGGCGGCGGACGGCTCCGCCTTACCTGCCGCCATCAAAGCGTCAATTTCTCGCGTACGCCATGCCGACATATCACTCATTTTAACTTCAGGGTGAAACAACTTCAGACTATCAATAACAAAGCGTCCTTTAAGCAAGTCAACTAAGGACACGTACATGTCCATTTTTTCAATCGAGGTCTGAAACGCTTTACCTTGCCCATAAGGCTTAGCGGTAATATCGAATATTTGCACATGGGGGACGGGCAGCAATTTATAATCAACGCTGCCTTTGATATCCAAGTCATAGCCCACATAGCTGCGGGCGCTACTGACTATATAAGGCTTAATATGGTCGCCAGTAATGACGCCACTAAAGACTAAGGCTACGGCTAATGCCACTAAAGAAATAAGGAGTAAAAACACTCCAATGATGATTTTTTTTAAACGCATAACACAACATATACCAAAGATTGAAACTATGTAAGCCAAACCGCCTGATCAAACATAGTTGTACTCTAATTAGATATGTTCATATGCCTATAAAGTAAAGCTGTCTTCGGAGTTATCCGCGCCTTTTTCATGGTCTTTTTTAAAACGTGAAAGCGCGTCAAGAAAGTTGTTCAATTCGGGTAGTACATCCGAACGAAATGCGCGGCGTTGTTTCGCCTCTAATGTTTCCAAAACATTGCTGTATAAATTCAGCACAACATCCTGTAAATCATCCGTGGTATCATTTTTATTCAGCAGCGCATTATTACCTTCTATAATACGCTTAGTCAGCATATTAACAATCGCACGAACAGTTGAATCGCTGCGCGCAATTTTCTCTGTGAGAGTTCCACGTGTCACCACAATCAAATTGCAATGTTCCGTTGCACGGACGGATGCTGTGCGCGGACCATCAAACACAAGCGACATTTCGCCAAATATTTGACCGGGGCCCATTTTGCCTAAAATAAGCTCTCTATCTTTTGCTTTGGAAAAAACTTCGACTTCGCCGCTCTGGACAAGATACGCATTATTGCCCATCTCCCCCTCTTCAATGATCATATCACCGCAGGAAACAAACCGACGCTCTAATATCGTCATATCCTTAGAATTCTTAGCCATAGATTAAGCCCCATTACAGTTCCACACATACTAAATAGTAAGCTAATATACTTAATAAACCCTTATTTTTAAATAAAATATGACCGCCGCACCAAAGGCAACAACAATGCCGCCTATTTCAGCGTTGTCTTGCTCGCTTTTTTCTTAAGTGGTGGCAATATAGCTGTATCTGGCGTGATAATCCCCGCAGAAACAACAAGCTTCACACCGTCTTCTACGCTCATATCCAAAAATTTCAAATCCTGACGCGGCACAAACAACAAAAACCCTGATGTCGGGTTGGGTGTCGTTGGCACAAACACGTTAATTGTTTCATCATCCGTCAGCTCTTGCACTTCGCCTTCTGACTTACCAGTAACAAAACCAATGCACCAAGTACCTCTACGCGGATATTCCAGCATAACGACGTCACGAAACGCAGTTGATTGGCTCGCCATAATTGTCTCTACAATTTGTTTTATCGCGCCATATAGCTTTGATATCACCGGCATCCGGTGCATGATATAGTCAGACATTTTTAGCAATAATCGCCCTAAGAAATTGCGCGCAAACCAACCGACCAAAACAAAGAAAAGTATCGCAGAGACAATCCCAACTCCCGGTAATGCGTATGGCTGATACTCAATGGGCAGGCGGTCAAGCGGCAGAATACTCTTCACTGCAGAGTCGATAAAATTAAAAAACATATATGTCAGGTAAAACGTAATCGAAATCGGTGCGGTAACAAGTATACCCGCCAGAAAATAGCCGCGTATACGTCCGCCGATACCTATTTTACCTTCGAACTGATTTTCAATTGGTGACATGGAACGCGCCCTTTACTGCTGTTATCCTGACAATATAGAACAGCGTGTGATTAGTTCAACCTAAATCGCGGATATCACTTTATTCATGGACATTTTTAATCTACTAATAAATTTTTAAGATATTATGGTTAAAATAAGCACTATTACGGAAGTTAGAGTAGATATATATGCCTTTAGATCCAAAAGAAATCATGCACGCAAATGAGCTAAACATCTGGCTCAAGCCCTATGCTGACCTTAGTGGCCTGGACGCCGAGCGCGTGATCTCTGATATTACAGAAATTTGGCAAAAACAGGGGCAACTATTAAGCTCGGGCGAACTGGCCTTACAACTTGCCGATAAATACCTTGATCAAAAAGACGTAACTCCCGCAGCAAAACAAGCCATACTTGCCGACATTGCTGATATTGAAGCCCTGAAATGCGAAGCCGACCATACAACGGGCGTCTTGAAGAAAGACCACAAAGGCGTTGAAACAGCACTTTCCCACGTCTACGCAAAAAAGACAGGGAGCCCCGTCATGATGCTTGAGTTTGATTTCGGCAATATGGGCGGCACAAACGAGTTGTTCCAGAAAAAATTCGCTATCGAAAAATTTCAGCAAGAAAAAGCGTATCGAACATTCAAAGACGCACAAGCCGCATTTCAAAGCCTGACTTCTGCTGAGCAAACGCACCTTATTAATGAGATTAACATCAAACAAACATTTGATAAGACAGACAGCGCGGCTAAAATCATAACCCAAACCGTTCTCAGTGACCTTAACGCCCACTTCCCTAACAACAAGGTCATCGCCATTCGTACAGGTGGTGATGAGCTACGTTTTATGGTCGAGGGCGTTGACCCGAGTAAATATGACGACATCATTATGGCAACGACACATAATGTCGAAATAAAAATGGCGGAACTTGGACTACTGGATCACGAACACGCCAAAGGCCGTACCAATGTATTTAAAAATGGCTTTGGTGGCGGTCTTGCCGCTGAAGATATGCGTAATATTAATGATCCAGATAATATCATCGCTATTATGGACGAAAAAATTAAAGCCCATAAAGACCGTATCGGTGAAGTACGTGCCAGCAAACACATAGATATTATAGACACCGTAAAACACAATATGGGAATCGCGACCAAGACAGATATCAAAGCATTGCCAAAAAAGCAGCAATACACCTTTGATGAAGCTGTAAAAAAACAAAAGGCACATTTAGAAAACAACGCCGCGAATATCCGCGCCCACGCACCTTCCCCTGCGCAGAGCATCGCAGATTTTGACGCACGTACGGCGCAAATACTTGAAAGCGTCGATAATACGCCGCAACTTGATGTAAACAACTCCACCCTAAAAAGCGCCGACGCAGAAGGCCTAACGTTTAGCCAGTTTGCAACAATCGAAGAAAAGCGCGTCGCCTATATGGAGCAATGCCGCATACCAGAATATATCAACGCCAATAATGGCCAGCCCATTGACGCTGCCGTGCAGGACTTTATGACCAGCGCAGCACGTAGCCTTAACCCAATGGACCCATCGGCCAATGTAAATACCGTTAGTGATTACCGTCAAAATGCGCAAATCTGGTATGATGCCAGCACACCTTTCGCGCGACCAAGTATAATGTTTGTTGGCTTTCAAAACCTTGGCGGGCTAAACAACCTACTTGGTCACGATGGAGCCGACGCCGTGCTTAAAGATATGGCCGAAATCGTGACAGAATCATTACACCAAGCAGGCATAGAGTCAGATAAATTTGTAATCGCCCATAATGGCGGCGGCGAATTCCGTCTTGTTATACAGCCTGGTTACGAACATCAGCTCAAAGTAGCCAAATTATCTATCGCCGAGAAAACCGCCACACTTAACGCACGTGACATAAGCGCTTACCTTTCCGAAAAAGGCCTTACGCCCGACAGCACGACACAACGAAAGATTGCAGGAAGGAAGTTTTCGGACACAGAAGACCCTAAAGTGCGCGAGACACATATAGGTAAACAGAAAATCCAAGGTTACGCCGATGGGCTTAACGTATTGTCATCCAGCTATGAAATGGACATTGCCCCTGCCGATCCGAACAAAGCATGGGATGTTGACCATATTCTATCTAACCAAAAGCGTCAGCTCGACCATATTACAGATAAATTCCGCCATAAAGAAATCCTCCGCTATCACGGCATTCATGACGGCTCCCGAGCGAACCCTAATGTTGAATATCTTGCCGTAAGACCCAAACCCCAGACAGCAGAGAGCCCTGACGACTATCTAAAGCAGCAATGGGCACGAAAAGAAGGCATCAACGCGCAGCAGCAATCAACGCAGGATAAACCGCAAGTAAACGGCTCACTTTCCGGTGGATTTGATGACGCGAAGTCAAATGAAGATGCTGCTCGTCTCTCTAGCGACAAGAAGCATAAAAACAAGCCCACAGACGGCCCCAACGATTCAGAGACCAACAAGCCAAACAACAAAGCGAAGCCAAAGCCTTAAACGGGGGGTCTCGCCGCCCCTTTATTTCGCCCCTTTAATAATTTATTTTCAAATATGCTACGTTTTTGTTTGCATTTTATCCACACCTATGGCATACCTACTCCAACATCTATGGAATGAATTGCCTTGACTAGACTATCAAGCAAAAAATTTTTATAAGATGCTTGATAAACTACTAACTAACTATGCAAGGAAATACCCATGGCAACTGGAACCGTAAAATGGTTTAACCCTGATAAGGGTTTCGGCTTTATTCAACCTGAAGATGGCGGCAAAGACGTTTTTGTTCACATCACAGCAGTAAATGAAGCTGGTATGCAAACTCTAACTGAAGGTCAAGCTGTTGAGTTTGACATCGTTGAGAGTCGCGGCAAAGAAGCAGCTGGAAATATCAAAGCTGTAGCTTAATCGCACACAGAATTTCTAAAAACGCCGTTATGTTTGATCATAACGGCGTTTTTTTTACATTTAAAGACTATTATTGGCGCACACTATGGCTTCACCTTATTCGCAAATCAGCAACAAGCCTGCAAAAATTCTGGTGTGCATTTCACTTTTACTCTTATGCGCATGCGCAGCCCCTGTGTCCAAATACAAATCTGCAAGCAAAGCGGAGATCGACACTGAAATCCGCTTGCAAAAAGAAATGGTTTATCAAGCCTTCAAAAACGAGGGCAATCGCTTAGAGAACATTAGCTTTCAAATCCTCAAAGCCAACGCCGAATTTTGCACCAAGGATGCCATTGAATATGGCTTCACCCTATGGAACATTGATAGCGTTGCAAAGAAAGGCGAGCATAAAGAAATTGCTGAGCAGCTATATAAGCTCAATCACATCTTTCAAATTGATCAAGTGTACGCAAACACCACAGAACAGACAGCCAATATAAAGACAGGTGATAAAATTATTGCCATTAACGGCGTTAATGTTTCAAGCAACCGCACGCAGTACAAAGACCTATATAAAGCATTTTCAAAAACAGGCTCTACTCGCCCAGCAAAATTATTACTTTTACGCGACAGTGAAGAAATTGAGGTCCAAACAGCCCCATATGCAGTTTGTAACTACCCACTGCGCTATGACTATCATGCCCCAGAGATTAATGCTTACGCCAATGGTCGCAGCGTTATCATGACTCGCGGCTTTTATAAGGCCACCCAAAGCGATGAAGAGCTCGCCATGGTTATCGGCCATGAAGTTGGCCACAATATCATGCGACACATCCAGAAAGGCAAAGACAATATCGCCCTTGGTAAACTCGCAAATACCGCCTTATTCAACGCCATGGAAATGACGGATTATCGCCTCCCCGACTTTGTCTATGAAGGCATCGCCCAACAGGCTTATATGGTCAACAGCGTTGATTTTGAACGCGAGGCCGATTATATAGGCATTTACTTCGCTGAGCGCGCCGGTTACGACACATCAGGCAGCATCGCTTTTTGGCGACGCACGTCTGTTGAGAGAGATGCACAAGGCATTGATAAGCGTTCCACCCATCCAGCTAATGCGGAGCGCTTCGTTTATCTACAGAAAACCTTAGATGAAGTTTACGCTAAGCGCAAAAAAGGCCTGCCTCTCATTCCTGAGATAGATTGGGATAGCACATCAGAAAAAGACATTCACTTTATACGTCCAGAAAAGTAAATGCCGCTCCCAAAAGAGCGGCATCCGTAACGCAGGCGGCGTAAAATTTAACGCTAAACTAACCTACAAAAAAATTCATGGCCTGAAATACATCCCGTGAAATATCACCGACATGCTTAATCTCCACTGGGCCGCTCACGGCCTTATCTACTTCAGCTGACTTAAAGCCATTTTCACGGGCAATATCAGCGAGACGCGCGATACGCTTTTCTGTTGCTGGGTGCGTCGCGTTTAACTCACTCCACACCTTGCTCAGTTCGCCCTTCTTCGGCATCGCGTCAACACCAAGGAAGTTACATTTGCTACGCTCAACTAACGCCTCCATCTTACGCAGTGACGTAATCAAAGCGAGGGGGCTCGCACCAAGAAGCACTGCACCTTTATCTGCCTGAAACTCTTGACTACGTGACATACTTTTTTCAGTTAGGTTCAAGCCAATATTCATGCTTGTCGCGCCTAAATAGATAGGAAGGAATGCTGGGTTGAAATACGTCATCGTCCCCGCCATAGCAACACTACTAAACACGGAAGACAAACGCTTCACATTTTTGACTTCTTCCCAGTCCTCAACATTAACCTCTACAGGCTTCTTTGTTGCAAGCTTACCTTTTGGATGACCGGAAACAACCAAAACCCCCGCCGCGATACCTGCACCTAAAGATGCCAAGAATCCAACAATCCCTGTTTGTACATAGCCCATAAGCACCATGCATCTATTGCTAAGTTTTGCCGCGCTAGAAACCAAGTTTTTAGGCGAAGCAATACGCTGATGCTCCGCTGCGGCATGCGTAAATTCATGCGCGAGAACCGCTTTTTGTTCATCATCATCCAAAAGCTCTAACAGCTTTTCTGAAATGATAATCACAGGCTTACCGAAATTGGATGCCGCAGCATTTGGCGTTTTATTCGCCTCTTCAAATGTTTTGCGCATCATGTAATCAAAAAAGGCACGTCTTTTTGCCTTAAAACCCTTTGCACTATCAATATCTAGCTCTGCAGATGCAGATGATTGCTTTGGCTTGAAGCTAAATATTTTTTGGCGCCCGTTTTCAATATCCATACCGGCTTCACGGCTAAGATCATCGACGGTCTTTCTTAAATTGGGTGAGAAATCATGCGTGTCAGGATGCTCTTTCAAGTCATTTTCTAAAAAACGCTTTGCGGCTTTTGTCATCCGCGGCGTAACCGCAGCAACCACGCCTATGCCAACCGCAATAGCCCAAGGCTGCCCAAAAGCTACCGCAGCTGCCGCTAACCCACCAACAACAGTATAATGAAGTGCCACACTGGCGTAGTTCCTTGCTGAATATAGCTTTGAAAGCATATCCTATCTCCCTAATTTTTTTATATTTTTATTAAGGAGACTTTTTAGCACAAAGACCAGTTTACGTAAAGCCCTTTTAACGTAATAATTACGGTTTAAATTGCGGCGCGACTTTTAAGTAATATTCAGCCGTCAAACGTGCATCCACCAAAGCGCCATGAAATTGCGCACGCGATGTGCGGTCTATGTTATAACGATCCAACATTGAATCAAGGCTATTATGTTGTGGGTCAATTTGCTGCGCCCATTTTTTGATGTTCAGCCACTGCCCATGCCCCACTTCGCCAAAACCAGCTTTTTGAAACTCCATATTCATGAAGTCCTCATCCGTTGAGTGGTCACTTACTTTATCATACCAACAGTGATGGACAATTTCGTCGCCATCAATAAAATCCAGAATTTCCTGCGCGACATCTTTAAAAAGCGGCTTATCCTTTAAATAATCATCTGACAGGCCATGAATAAGCGCCGCATCAGGATGGCTCTTGCGCCCCTCAGGGTCAAACTCCCACTCCTTCTCAACGCCACTAACAACGCCATTAAAAACCTCAACCAACCCGACAGAGATAACCCTATCCCCATCGTCCAGCTCCAAGCCTGTTAATTCTGTATCCAATACAACCACGCGCGTCATTATGCTTCACCTTGTTTATTTTTCATATAAACAAATAGCGGATAATACACAGCAAAGCAAGAGAATATGTCGTCTTTATCTTGGGGGAATAATGAGCACAAGAAGAAAGAAATGGTGACCGCTCAGGGATTCGAACCCTGGACCTACTGATTAAAAGTCAGTTGCTCTACCAACTGAGCTAAGCGGTCAAACCATAAATTCTTATGCCCTTTGAAAGGCTGAGACATGTATATGGATTTCAACTTCGCGCGTCAAGTATTATTTATTAGATAAATCGAAATTTCTAAAAAAATATAACTAAGCACCGTAAAGTTCTATCAAAACCTACAGCATAAGGCCTGCAATTAAATACAGGCCTCAAACTTTAAATACAAAGCCTTGCAATGCTCGGCGCATTCGCGGCTTGGAAACCATCTCTATGTGATTCCGCTTTACTATCAAGCAAAGAGCCTAGCGTTGCTTGCGGAACAGCTCTTGATACAATTGCCGTATAAAGTTCAGCAAAATCAATTTGCTTTTGCGCCAACGTATTAAACTCTTCCTCAGTTTCCGCCTTCGCGCCCAATAGAACATATGGCCCTGGGTCATAACTGCCATCTTGTAAAACTTGAATATCATTAAACAGCTTCATTATTGTTGCCATTTCATCCGGCGTCGCATTATTGTCAAACGCGGCGCTAATCTCTTGCACACTGTTTGCATGCACATAAAATACGTTAGAAATACTTGCAAGTTCATGAAGTACTGTCGTTTTAAGTTCGTCATCCATGATGACCTCCTTTATATTATCATTTAATGCAGGGTTAAACTACAGCACAGGACGGATTATGTCAATAGGTTTGTAGGGTGATCACAAACCTAATCTTTCAGCTTATCCAAAACAGAGGGCGTAACGAACTGCGACACATCCCCGCCAAGGACACAGATCTCTTTAACGAAGGATGATGACACAAACTGCCATTCATCAGATGCCATCAAAAACACAGTTTCGATGGATTTATCCAATTTTGCGTTCATGCCAGTCATTTGAAATTCATATTCGAAATCGGAAATCGCACGCAGGCCACGGAAGATGCATGATGCGCTTTTTTGTGCTGCATAATGTATAAGCAGATTGTCAAAGCTTTCAACCGTGATTTCGCAGTGCTTATCAGGCATGTTGCCAATATCTGTCTGCGCCATATCAAGGCGTTCATCAGCGCTAAAACGCGGTTTTTTGCCGGCGTTTTTAGCAACGCCGACAACTAAATGATCTACCAGTTTACTGGCGCGGCGAATAATATGCAGATGACCTTTGGTTATCGGGTCAAATGTTCCTGGGTAAATACCAATGCGTTTTGTCATGAAACTTTCTCAAAAAAATACTTTAATTTTGCCTCAAAAACGGATAATAACCATACAGCGCGAGAATACAATATTAAATGTAGATGCTATGATTCTACGCAGATGAATATTGCAGCCTCGTATTGCCCCATTTTAAGGAGAGCCCAGATGACCGATTTTGCACCACAGCCGAAGAATGCGAATGCCTTAATTATGCTTGATAGCGGTGAAGTATTTTGGGGTACAGGTTACGGCGCGCAAATGGTCAATATTGGCGAGATTTGCTTCAACACATCTATGAGCGGCTACCAAGAGATCCTGACCGACCCGAGTTATGCAGGGCAAATCATCACCTTCACCTTCCCCCATATTGGCAATACGGGCGTAAATGACGAAGACATTGAAAGCCCTGCGCCGCAATGCCTTGGTCTGATCACGCGTGAGCGCCCAACGGCACCATCAAATTGGCGCGCAAATAAAAGCTTTGATGCATGGTTGATTGAGCACAAGCTGCCTGCCATAGCAGGCATTGACACCCGCGCCTTAACACAAAAACTTCGCGATCACGGGTCCGCCAAAGGCGCGATCGCCTATGATGCAAGTGGCGTTTTTGATTTAGATACGATTTACAAATCCATACAAGACTGGTCTGGCCTAGCGGGGCAGAACCTTGCTAAAACAGCGCAGCGCAACCGCACTGAAAACTGGCAAACCGGCGCATGGGATATTCGCAGCGGTTACAGTGATGCAAAAGCCACGCAAGCTGACAACGCTTATAAAGTCGTCGCCCTTGATTTCGGAGCAAAGGACAACATCATGCGCAGCCTTACTCATGCTGGCTGCAATGTCGTGCTCATGTCAGGCACGTCAAGCTTTGACGACATTATGGCGCAAAGCCCAGATGGTATCTTCCTGTCCAACGGCCCCGGAGACCCTGCCGCGACATATAGCGAAATTAAAGATACATTAGAACAAATTTTAAACGCAGATATGCCCCTATTCGGCATTTGCCTAGGCCACCAATTACTCGCCCTCGCCCTTGGCGGAAAAACCCAGAAGATGCATTTCGGCCATCGGGGCGCAAACCACCCCGTCAAAGACCTGACGACAGGCAAAGTTGAAATCACATCGCAAAACCACGGCTTTGAAGTCGTTGCAAACTCCCTGCCCGACGACGTGGAGCTTACTCATATAAGCCTATTTGATGAGAGCTGCGAGGGAATAGCGGCAAAGAACCGCCCGTTCTTTTCTGTCCAGCACCACCCTGAATCATCACCAGGTCCACATGATAGCCACTATCTATTTCAACGTTTTGTTAATTTAATGACGCAAAAATTTACAAAAAAAGCATCTTAATGAATATTCTATAAAACCATATATACAAAGTATAGCAATAATCAAATGGCGGTAATACAACACCCACATTCACTCAACTTGACTTAGCCCCGTTTATTATGTATAATTATTAAAAAGTGAGGAAAATATGTCAGTATTAGAACTAATAAGATCAACATATAACGCAAGTGTCGGCAAAAGCATTATCGTGAACCTAACTCCAACAGCAGACTTTAATAAAAAGGCGCTGATTAATCATGCAACAAAGATTGCACAAGAAACTTATGACAGCTTACACGGACTTGACGGCGATACAGGAGAGTACGGAAATTTATTTGAGGGATGCGATAAACCAAGGGTAATAGGTACGAAATTAGAAGTCCCCATAAATAAAGATGCCTTAAATGATGTTTCAAGGCACTACATAACCTCAGCTTTACAACAGGGACTTCGTTCCCTCCCCTAAAAAAACATACAACTACGAAAACTGCGCTAAAAACTCCGCCTCCGTTAATTTTTTACAATCATCGTCAAATTGATAATAGCACGGCTTTTTATCGACGAAGATATGCTCACCGGTAAACAAATCATCCTGTTTATCCAAAAGCGCCGCAGATACACCATAGTAAAGCGGGTCATCACCCAGCAGCTTTGAAAACATCGCAGAACCACAGCGCGAACAAAAACCGCGCTCTGCCCATTCAGAGCTTTGAAACCATTTCAAAAGGCCTTCTTGGTCATTAATAACCACAGTTTTTGGCGCGCAAGACAGTGAAATTGCTGGCCCGCCATGGTATTTTTGACATATGGCGCAATGACACACATGCGTTTCCTGACTTTGCAGAGTCAGTACAAAACCTACTTTGCCGCACAGGCACTGGCCTTTTCTTTTTAATACATCATCTGTCATTAGTTAAACGATGGCTCATACGCAGGCTGAACACTTTTTGATTGCTCGACGTTCAACCCCATATAGCCATACCCCCTATCAAAGCCAGAGTCAGCATCATAGATAATAGAAAAGCGAAGGTCCGTACCATTTAAAGCATTGCCGCCAATGGTGTAGCCGTACCTACCCGCAACAAGGTTTAGCGGCAGCAAGTCCTTAGCCTCAGCAATCGACCACAGCGAAAATGCTGCACTCTCAGAGCTCGGCGCAGCATCGGGTACATAACTGTGCTCTAGTTCATCCATCCCGAAAAATCCATACCCTTCATCAAAAGAATCATACTGAGCCTTCATAACCAAGTAATAAGCGTCTTCATTCTTGTCATGTATAATATGAAGGCCATCTGGTAAAGTGCGCGCAAAATGCCCTTCGGATATAAGCTCCCGTGTGACGTCTGACTTAATTTCTTTCACCGCCGTAACTTCAGCATTTTGTTCGCCGCCATAAGGGTTTTCCTCTGGCTCCGCCGTTAAAATGCTGTAAGCAATACCGCCAATGACAACAAGGCCAAATACTTGCCCAAGACCAAATGTTGATTTTTTAGTTGTCTGCGCCTCGCTTTGCTTATTTTCGGACATAATTTCCCCTGCCTATTTTACATTTTTAATGCACAAGTAAATAATAAACACCGCGCGAATTATGTCAAGCCAAAAAGATAAGCAAAAAAAAGAGAGACATTCACATTGCTGTAAACGCCCCTCTTCTCTATATGGGTTTGAATTTATGTAGTGATTATATCATACCAACACTAGACAAAGCGGATATGATCGCTGTTTGCGCCAAAGTATAGCGACGAAACACCGGCATTTTCTCCTTTTACATTTTCACTCTGCTTATCGTGATCCGCCAATAAGGCCTCCATACCTGTACGCACTGGCGCATGTGGTGTTTCAGCTATCGGATCTACTTGTTTATCATTAAGCGCTTGATCAGGCTCTTTAGCGGCCTGTATCTCCTGCTTAATTTCATGCTTGGCCTGAACAACCATGGTTTCCGCATAACGTAACATGGAATCTGTACGCTCATTACTTTCTACCGATTTGGTTTCCAAGACATCTTGGCGGGCGTCTAGTGCCTCCACTTTCTGCTCGATATTATGAATGGCTGTTGAGAAAAAACCGGTTTGCCGGTTCATTACATCAACCATTTCCTTCACTTTTTGAAAACCGCTCCGCAGACGCTCAAAACTGACAGAGAGCGTAATTGCAGCCCCTACAGCCGCAATCGCAGCGAACACAGCAAAAGCCAAAGAAATAACCATATAGGTTTGTTGAGGACCTATCATAGTTCATGCCTTTCTTTTTTACTTTGGTTAATAAAAATGAATTTCACGATGAAGAAACAGACATTACAGCTTATAATGACGAGACAACCTACCCATGAAAAACACACTCACAACTACTAGCTTTACATAAGTTGTATAACAAAACGTTATTTTTCAATAGGATAATGTAAACATTTAAGAATAATTATATTAAAATACAATGCAATACAATCCGGTTCCACAATGCTTTCAAACACATAGCGGCACAAGCGACCTCGACCTTCAGGGCATTTTGCCTAAAAAAAGTTTTATAAAGCGTTATGACTGCGGCACTAAGCGCACAAGGCGGACGGATACCTCATCTGCGCTACGATGCAAATGAACAGGTATTTTATTATGAAGGTCATAACCAAATGTTACGTCACACCCCCTATCGAAACTAGACGACAGATAAATAGACGATTTAAAATCAAGGACTTGCGATGACTCGTTAAAGCTTCCGCACAAAACGCCCTTTTCTAAATTAGGAGCAACAACCCGCGCGAGCATATCGGAAGTTGGTACAAACCACTCACCTTTATACGCGCCACGTTCAACCACGTCCCATAGCCCCCTATGCGCACCATCATGCATGACGCCATCATGCAAAGTCATAACACTGCGTCCGTGCACCCGCGGCACAGGCGTATATTTAACCGTCGCCGCGCCAACCTGACGGAAACCGCTATTATCAAATATGGTCTCATGCTGCTTTTTAGCCAAAGCATCAAGGCTCGCATTAACAGAGACCTGATTATATAATACCTTTTCCACTCCACGCTCATCTGCTTCGTCCAAACATAGCGGGTAGTCTTTTTGCGCCGCAAATGCATGAAACATACGGCAGAGGCTCTTATCTTCCGGTGACGAAAGTTTATACGCGCCCAAATAGACACCTTGCCCCTCATAAAATCGCCCCTTAGACCATTTCTGGTTTAGGCGCGCCGCTTTGGCCGCATCGAGATCAGCCTTTGAGACCAATTCATCCGTGCCGTTGCTAATCGCCGGCGCTGACTTCACCTCAACAGGGATTGGTGAGTGAATAACCAACGTGTCATCCTCAATAGAAATATCGTAGCCATCACATTTTATACGGATATCCGCGGGCGGCTTATTATCACTCATCTTATTCTTACCTTTTAACCAGTTCTTATAGGGGCACAAACATCCCAATACAGGACAACACATCCAGTTCACGGCGAATATTGCCTAATAACACACCACAGCCAAATACTACACCCTTTAGAAACAGCACGTTAACGCGCGGCACGCTATTTGCATTTATCATAACAACCAACCAAAGGAGCCCGCTATGAAATACACAGCAACGAAACACATAGAGCAGATCAAAGCCGCAACACTTTCTTCATTACTATTCATTAGCGCTCTAGGCGTAATGTGTTACGCTTTTAGTCAAAATCGTAATCTTATTCTTGGTACAGAGCTTCACGGCAATAGCTCCGTTGAATTTTTGTGTCTTGGCAGCGAATGTAAAAACCTTACACGCTTTTCATTGAGAGATTAGCCCAACGCGTATACACTATAGACGTTTTGTAAAATTCAAGATCACAAAACTATCCGCGCCCGCGCTATATAATTCTGGGCAGGTCTCCTTATTCGTTTGCTCGAGAACCTGTGTCCATAACTTAGACTTTGCGTTTAACAATAGCGCTTCCGTACCATTATTCTTCATCGAACGCGCCGCAGTCAACGCATTCGCGACCATAGCCATCTCCGCACTATCGTGAATATTCAGCTCATTGCGTGTATATTTATGCTGCTCTGGTGATTTCTCCAAGCTGCGCGCAAACGTTTTTACCAACCGAATGTTATCTTGATTGATTTTTTCCAAAGAACGAATAACGCTATCTATAGCAAAAAGCTGCTTATCGCTCATACGGCTCATATCATTAAATGACGAGTGGACATACTCTCCCATTATAAACTCTCCCCTGAGTTCCTTTTATATTATATTATTTTATATATCTATTTTGATAGCATAGTTATTTAAAGCCACCTAGCTTAAGTTGACGCGGCACCGATAGACACTGAATAACAAGCAAGCTACTTCGCCCCGCCACATTCATTGATTATAATTTTTAATATTTATAACGTAATATCGTTTTTATAAGCGACCGCGCGATACTCAGCTCCGCCAGCTATATCAGGAGCATCTTTGTTTGTCCAACCCTGCGCTATCATAGTCTCTTGCCACTGCTCAATTCTGCGCGGCACGTCTTCCAATTTTACGCCTTCGCCATGCGGTGAAGCGCTCATTGATTTATAAAGCTGACCTGCGCCCCACAGAAACGGCGCACCATCTTTTTCAAAAATCTGCACAACACCTTCATATTGGCCATTTTTCTGCGTGTCTGTAAAATTAAGACGCGCAACATAGCCTTCAGAAGCCAGCGCATCAGAACTTACTCTCGCAGGAGCGCCAAAAACACTGATAATCGCAGCGTCAAATTTTGCTTTCAATGATAAATCTTTAAATTTCATCCCAGTAATCCCTTTATATTATTATTTTTCAATATGGAAGCACAGCCCTAAATTGATGTCAACCGCAATCGCACAAAAGAGGCGGCGCATAGCGCCGCCTCCCTTTAAATCGCAACACGAAAGACTTACTCTTCTTCAGAGCTTTCAGCCGCAGCATTATCATCAGACGCAGCAGCTTCGCCGCCCTCTGTGATTACTTCAGCTTCGCCTTCAAGAATCTCATCATCATCTTCAGTTTCTTCTTCAAGCAAAGCAGCAACAGAGACAACTTTTTCTTTTTTACCAACTGTGAACAACTTAACGCCCTGCGCGCTACGCCCTGTGATACGGACATCAACAACCCCAGTACGGATCATTTGACCACCATCGGTAACCAGCATGATTTGGTGCTCAGGCGTAACAGGGAAAGTGCCGACCAATTCGCCAGTTTTATCCGTGACATCCATATTAATAACGCCCTGACCGCCACGGCCAGAAATACGGTATTCACTTGCGTAAGTACGCTTGCCATAGCCATTTTCAGACACACAGAGCAGAACCTGCTTTTCCTCTTCTGGCGTATCTTCTGGCTCATGCTTAATAATTGACATGCCGATGACTTCATCATCTGCCGCAAGTTTCATACCGCGCACACCTGTTGACGCACGACCAGCGAATACGCGGATGTTATCAACATTAAAGCGAATAGCCTTACCCTTGCGCGCAGCAAGAACAACCGTATCTTCCGCCGCACAAAGCGCCACAGAGACAAGGTCTTCACCTTCACCAAGCTTCATCGCGATCAACCCGTTAGAGCGGATGTTTTTAAAGTCGGAAAGCATGTTACGGCGTACAGAACCATGCGCAGTTGCGAACATGATATTGTGATCGCCCCACTCTTCTTCATCCTCAGGCAGCGCCATAATAACGGAGATTTTCTCTCCCTCTTCAAATGGCAGTAAGTTGACCAAGGCCTTACCTTTAGATTGTGGTGTCCCAAGTGGTAATTGCCATACTTTCATACGGTGAACAATGCCACGGCTTGTGAAGACCAATAATGGTGTATGGGTTGAAGCAACGAATAGCTGAGAAATGAAATCCTCATCTTTCATCGTCATGCCGCTACGCCCCTTACCGCCACGGCGCTGCGCACGGTACACAGAAAGCTGCGTCCGCTTCACATAGCCAGCATGCGTAATTGACACAACCATGTCTTCACGCTGAATTAAGTCTTCAATATCGCTTTCAAATTCCGCGTCAGATAATTCTGTACGGCGCGGCGTTGCAAAACGGTCACGAATATCTTGTAATTCTTCGCGCATAATTTCGAACAAACGCTCGCTGCTGCTTAAAATTTTAAGATATTCGATGATTTGATCCGTAATTTCTCGTAGCTCAGCGCCAATCTTATCGCGCTCTAGCCCTGTTAAACGGTGCAGACGCAGATCAAGAATGGCTTTCGCTTGCGCTTCACTCATTTGATATGTGTCATCTTCATACACAGGAAATTCTGGGTCATCAATTAATTCAATTAACGGACGAACGCTGCCAACTTTCCAGCGTTTAGCAAGCAAGCCTTCACGTGCAGTCTGAGGGTCAGGCGCTTTACGAACAAGTGCGATAATCTCATCAATATTTTCAACGGCAACAGCCAAACCTGCCAAGACATGTGCACGTTCACGCGCTTTGCGAAGCTCATATATTGTACGTTTTGTGATAACTTCTTCGCGGAACTCAACGAAAGCAGCAATAAAGTCACGCAGCACAACAACTTCTGGACGTCCATGACGCAATGCGACCATATTACAACCAAATGATGTTTGCAGTGATGTGTGCTTAAACAGCTGATTAAGAACAACCTCGCCATGTGCATCGCGTTTGAGTTCAACAACAACACGCACGCCTTCACGGTCCGATTCGTCACGGACTTCAGAGATGCCTTCAACGATTTTTTCACGCGCAACTTCACCTAGACGTTCAAGTAAGCGGCCTTTATTCACCTGATACGGCACTTCGTGAATAACAATCGCGTAACGGTTATCGCGAATTTCTTCGATTGTCGCTCTTGAACGAATAACGACTGAGCCATTACCCGTTGTATAAGCAGAATGAATGCCTTTACGGCCTAAAATTAACGCCCCTGTTGGGAAGTCAGGCCCGGGGATATATTCCATCAACTCTTCGTTGCTGATGTCATGATTATCCATATAGGCAAAACAACCATCAATCACTTCACCCAAATTATGCGGCGGGATGTTTGTCGCCATACCAACGGCAATACCGCCCGCGCCATTAACCAAAAGGTTAGGCACACGGCTCGGCAGAACCTTAGGCTCATAAACCGACTCATCGTAGTTAGGCTGAAAATCTACAGTTTCTTTATCAATATCAGAAAGAATCGCTTCCGCGGCTTTATCAAGTTTCGCTTCGGTATAACGCATCGCAGCTGGCGGGTCACCATCCATAGAACCAAAGTTACCTTGGCCGTGGATTAGCGGCAAACGCAATGAAAAATCCTGCGCCATACGCACCAAGGCGTCATAAATCGCGCTATCACCATGCGGGTGATATTTACCCATTACGTCACCGACGATACGCGCTGACTTACGGAATGGCTTGTCAGACGTATAACCTCCATCTTTCATCGCGTAAAGGATACGGCGGTGCACAGGCTTAAGGCCGTCACGAATATCAGGCAGCGCCCGTGACACGATAACGCTCATTGCGTAATCGAGGTACGATTGCTTCATCTCATCTTCAAGGGAAACCGCAGGAAACTGTTCAGTATTTTCTATTGTAGCGTCGCTCATAATAGGTCTTTTTTTCTGTTACGTTATTAACTCGTATTTTTAGCACTCTAGAGCCCACACAGCAAGGCTTCGCGCAAGAAAAACACAAGTTATTCATGGAAAAGAAAACTTTTATTATAAGCGGTAATATGTAAGGTTATTTTATCGGCGCCAGCTGCATAGCTTTACGGATCGGGACCTGACCATTTGATCCATTTTCGCCTGTAATCGCAACACTGCCCTGATCTTCACGGTAACGGCCATAGCCAAATTCAAAGTTGTAATCACAGACATGCACACCATAAGATTCAACATTTCCGGACACTTGCACATCCGTTGAGGTGCTAATTGTAACCCCCTTGCCCAGCTTATGGTTTTCTTTCATGCCATATGCAGCATTGACGAACGCTAAAGCGAGTGTGCTATCTTTCGCTACTTCGGCCAATTCATCTTCTGATATATCAATTACAACACGTACGCTCATAATGCTCTCCTGTGATTATGAGAACAAGCTATCACACCGCCTTGTGTTATGTCAATAAAAATGCAGGAACGAGTTAAGGACGGGATTGCGCGCCGTTATCGCCATAATTGGCTTTGACGAACGCCTGATCTAGCATTTGCTGCAGAATAGGGCTGACAGCTTGCTCAAAAGCAAGCTGCTTCGCCGTGATGCTTCTCCCAAGGTCTGAGCCATAAAAGGCGACCATGGCTTTAATTTCGTCTGCTGTATAGGTTTCCAGCAATGCCGCGATCATTTTGCGCTCAAGCTGCGCATAATCCATGTTCAAACGCATTTGTCGTGCGAACAAAGTGCGCTCCTGTACTGGTTTAGCTGCAGCGAGGTTTGCGACCGCATTATTTGCCAAATCGGCAACAGGACGAATTTCAAAAAAATCTTGCGCCAACAACGTTTTGCTATTTGCCTCGGCCACGCTTTCATCAGCGTGCGCCTTCGTGTTCGATGCAGCGAACACCATTACAACTATGCTCAGCATTATAAGTGACGTTACAACATTCTTAGATTTTATCATCTCTACCGGCCTATACTTTACAAACTATACCTTACAAATTAGATATGCCCGCCGGCACATTAATGCGCCGGCGCAACAAACGTAAACCTAGCCCTAGAACGGGATTTCATCTTCCAAGTCATCAACAGCTTGCGCAGGAGCTGCATTGCCGCCACCAAAGCCAGAATCTTGTTGTTGCTGTGCACCGCCACCGAAGCCGCCGCCGCTTTTCTGTGCGCCGCCGCCAAAGCCACCAGAACCTGCGCCTGCGCCTGCGCCGCCTGCAGAATCAAGCATTGTAAGCTGACCTGTATACGGACGAAGAACAACTTCAGTTGTGTATTTTTCAGCGCCGCTTTGATCTGTCCACTTGCGTGTTTCCAATTGACCTTCAAGATACACTTTAGAACCTTTGCGCAAATAGCTTTCAGCCACTTTAGCAATCGGCTCGTTGAAAATAACAACGCGATGCCACTCGGTGCGCTCTTTACGCTCACCGGTATTACGGTCTTTCCAGCTTTCGCTCGTCGCGATGGAAAGGTTACATACCTTACTGCCTGATTGCATTGTACGCACTTCAGGGTCATTTCCAAGGTTACCAACCAAAATTACTTTATTAATAGATCCAGCCACAGCCGCGTCCTTTCGTTTATATCTATAGGGATTTTCTAAACATCACTATAAACATTCGCACTCACTTGCATAGATGCTTTCTAACAAATAACCACAGCAAATTATATTCCCCCATAAACATAGCCGCTACCGCCACATCATATTAGTCATAAATCAACTTGACAGCGCGCTTTGATTTCAATACTCTTCGCATATTACATAAATAAGGACAGGGTTTCATGGGCAGCACACACACTTCACTATCAGCATTAGGGCAAAACTCTGGCCTGCGCCAAGCAATCAAACAGAATAATCACCAGCTCTGGTTAAAATTCATAGATTCAGATAGCCAAGCCCTATGGAAAGACTTAGGCCCACGCCTAGATCCTGAGCAAGACTTCAACGCCACTTTAAAAACCATGCAAGACCTCGACCTGTCACTGAATATTGGTTTTGATGATTATGAATGTTACAGCTTTGCCCTTATGCTTCATGGCTTAATGGATGTAAAACGTTTCTTATTTGGCGGCTATATTGATGTTCACCACCCGCTTGATTTTCACAACAGCACCGCAGAGCATTCTTTATCGGTCTGCATCAACGAAATCGTCCCCCTCTTCCAGAAAATAGCGCAAGACTTGCAGCAAGATGACGCGCCGATGCAGCCCGTGGCCGAGGCCTTCCGCGCAGCCATCATTCGTACATTGATGCACGATATGGGCGAAGAAATAATGGAGTTCCATTCTTTCGCAGAAGAAAGCGCACAAACCGTTGATGACAAAAAAGAAGAAGCGCAAGATAAAATCAAACTCGAAGCAGAGATCGCAGGCTTTTTTATGAAGCTCTCCCTATATTCATCCTTAGATCAACGCGCTGATAGCTTCATGAACGCGTTAAAGACCATTCGCCATGAAATCGTTGATGAAGAAAAACAGCGCTCTAAATATAGCTACAAAGAAACAGCGGAACATATACGTAGCTTTTTCTCAGAGTACGATTTTGAAGGCACATTCCCAGGTTTTGAACATGAAAAGTCTGAAATAGACTCTCGTCTGAACCATTATATGAAATATTACTCCCACGCCGAAGACTTTCGCGGCGTCGGCGGCCCTGCGGTAAAGATCGCACAAATCATTGATGGTAACGTCACTTTCCTACAGCACGCAGAACGCGCTATGAAGCAAGAAAACAATGACGCCGTGCCATATGCATTGGCCAATAACAACCGTATGTTATCCGCTTATACACGCAGCGAATCTCATTTATCCAACCTATTTAATGCCGCCGTTGATGGGCAGCTCATGCAATCTATGGCACGCCATATTACCAAACGGAATTATGAAGTCCTGATTTGGCACATCTCAATGGGGCCTCAAGTTTTGCATCGCCCAGATCAAGGGCAAGCCAAGTCAGATCATAACGAGACCATTAAAAAACGCGGCAAAGTTGATGATGACAATACGCGTATTGCGGAATTAAGCGCATTAACGTACACAGAAGAAAAAGCAAGCGCTAAAGATAACTTCCTGCGCGCATCAAGCAGCCCATTAAAGCGCAGCACCATTTCTGCACGGACGCAGCTTTTGCTATACACGGCGGCATATTGCAACGACAATCATATTGATGAATTAGAGCTCTATTCCACGCCCCTGGTCTTCATGCGCGATACCCCGCAGCATCTTGTACCATATATGCAAGTTCTAGACAGCATAGAGAAAGACAATATCGATATTTGCACGACAGAGGGCGTTTGCGCGCTACGTGAAAAATTCAAATATAGTAAAGATGAACGCTACCCAGATGTTATTTCAAATATTCGCAATAATGCCGATCAGGTACAAAAGTTCTTTGAGACCTATAAGGACTTCCAGCAAAAGCATTACAAAAACCTTATTTCACCATCTGCTTAAACAACTGTAACTAAATTACAATTTATACTTACATAAAATTTTATATGTTTTTCATATATTGTTTATACAAATGTGAGATAATTAACATAAGTAAAGCTTAATAATGTTGAGAAAATAAATAGAAATTAAAAAAAATAGTTGTACGGAACGTCCTAAGGCGACATATAGACGGTCTTTAGCCTCGGCTAAAGTTCATAGCTCCAAATTGACGATCATGCTTTGAACACACACTCACAAACGTATATATGTATAATTAGGGCTTTTAGCAAGCTGGGATTGGTAAAAAATTAAGTTACTCAATCCCAGCTTTTTTTGTACAAATATTTCACACCCTTTTACGTAAAAAAAGCTTGTTTTATGCATCATAATTTGCTTAAGTAAGCTTCTCAGAACAAAAAAGAAGATAAAAACAGGCATCTAAGCCAAATAACAATTCTTTAAGTATTCTGAATATTGCGTATAAATAAAGGGAGTTTCACATGACTACACAGCAATCACACAACCTTACTGCGACACAAAGCATCGAGATCCTAGCAAAAAAGATGCAGGCTTTAATGCGCCGCAAAGACATTCAAGCTTTTCTCGCCGAAGCTCCTCAAGAATTAACTAAAGGCAAAGACCTTTACCAAATTGCAATGGAAGACATTCAAGTTGCGTTTGAGAATATATACAGAGAGCGTGAGCCATACCAAGTGCCGCTCAACATATATAAAGCTATTTTAAGACATACAGACTCTGCAGCCTATGCAGAGCTTGATGCAGTCGTTGAGAACGTTGCCCAAGCCGCACCTCTCGTTGACCCTTCTATAGATGAAGACGATCAAAACAGCTACAATGAAGCTGGTCAGAACCGCACAACTAAGTTGCATGCTTATTTCCAAAAGCGCTGTGATGAATCTGCGCCTGCAGAATATATCTTTGAAAAAGAGTATCCACGCTACCTACATATTCTCGCAAGCAAAGCAAGCATCGACAGCCTCGAAACTCTTTCTCGCCACTACGTCAATCTTTTGGCATCTATTACTGATGCTGGCGTTGAAGACAGCTTGCAAAATGTTTTTTCTAAAAACACAGACCTGCAGCGCAACGTTCGTGACTTAATTGATGACTTGCTCGATGCAGAAACTGACCCAAAGGATGAGATTGAACTTGGCGAGGATGAAGAGTTCGCACAAATCCATGACGATAACAGCGCAGATGCAGATGAAGACAACGCAGATAGCGACGATTCTCTATCTTCAACACAGCTACCAGCTAGCGTTGAAAGCTTCTTGAAACTCTATGGCAAGGAACTACGCGACGAAGCACGCGACAAGCACAATGCACGCGTCAAATATGCAGATGAGAATGACGTTAAGTATGACGACATTCGCTACACGCCTGTTGATGAGAGCTTACTTGGCGTTGCGACATCGCTAATGATGACACCAACACAATCAAGCATGATTATGATTGCTGAAAAAGGCATGGATACGAGCGGTATTGTCACGCGTTTATCTGAGCAGCTTTTCCATGATTCCGTCCCTGCGCTAATTGGCGGCGCACGTATCATTGAACTCGACTTGGAAAAAATGACAAACTATCTGTCAAAAACCCAGAGCGGCATTCAAGACCCTGAAATTGATGAAGAAGGTGTTGCGACGTCAGCTTTAGAAGCAAAATTACACGTATTATTCACATCGATTGACCAACACAATAAATCAGGTGAGCCACCGATATTCTTATCCGTAAAAGGCTTTGAGCAAGCGGTCAAGCCAAAGTCTATTATGGGCGGCATGCTTGATGAATGGTTCACATATTGGTTAGGCGACGATAAAGACTTACGTATTATTGCAGAAATGAGCAAAGATGGCCTCGAGAGCATCAAGAAAGATGCCCCAGACCTTTATAAGCGCCTCAATACGCACAAACTTAAAGAGCCAACAGAAGCACAAATCTCTACGCGCATTAAAGACTGGGTTACATTTGGTCGTGGCCGTCCACTTACCGAAAAATACACAATTAGCGATTCTATTATTAATGAATGTGTAAAGCTTTCAAACAAGCATGTTGGTAAAGAAGACGAAGCGCAACCCGGCCTAACAGCCAGCATTCTTACCTTGGCAGCGACAGCCGCTGAAATGCGTGGCTCAAAAGAACTTAACCACGATGATGTTATTGATGCGATCATGACAAAATCTGGCAAATCACGTGACATGATTGAAACCAACAGCAATGAGAAAATGGCGACATTAAACGCCGCGGTTAAAGCGAATTTAATTAACCAAGACCATGCAATTGACCAAATCACACCAAAATTTGACCTTATGCGTATGGGACGTAAGCGCAAAAACAAGCCAATAGGCGTGTTTATGTGTACTGGCCCAACAGGCGTTGGTAAAACAGAAGCTGCAAAGCTTATCGCCGAACATTTAGGCGCAGGCCTGACCACTTTGGATATGAGTAACTACACTGCCGATAATACAATCGCGCAGATACTTGGTTCTCCTGCTGGTTATGTTGGTTTTGGTGAAAAAACGCCGCTTGAATCTGTTGAAGATAACGATATTAATGTCGTTCTCCTTGATGAATTTGAAAAATCTCACCCTGATATTTTCAAAGCCTTTATGTCAGCTTTTGATGAGGGCCGCATTCAGCTGCGTAACAACAAAACGCTTAACTTTGAAAACACGCTTTTCTTACTGACATCAAATGCTGGTGAACAGCACAGAAAAGATGTAAAACCCGCACCTGGTTTCGCCGCAACTTCAACCGAAAGCATTCGTGATGAAGCACGCCAAGATGCTATAGACAAGCGCTTTCCACCAGAGTTTAAAAACCGTATTGATGGCATATTAAACTTTAACGATTTGAACAAAGATTCAATCAGTCAAATCGCACGCCTCAAGCTCTCAAAACTTGAAAAACGCTTTGCCGAAGAAAAACAGCATGGTGCATTTGAAATCTCTGACGCTGCATTTGAACAGCTAACCACAATTGGTTTCGTTGATGGCATGGGCGCACGTCCATTAGAACGCGCGCTTGAAAACTATGTTGACCTACCGCTTGGTCAATGGTGTTTAGAAAACCCTGATAAAGACCCAATGCTGTACAAATTCACGCTCGAGGCGATCTCTCCTGAGGTTAAACTTGACGTGACAGAATTAGATGCACCAAAAGCAGAGACAGTCGCAAAAGCTAAGCCCACAAATGATAATGGCAAAGCGGCGAAGCCATCTCAACAACTTGGTTAAGCCCTAAAAGCTAATCTATTTATATTACAAAGCCCTGCCATATATTCTGGCAGGGCTTTTTTTTCGCACTTTTATTTATACGCTCAGAAAGAAGCAAACAAAAAACCGCTCCCAAAAGAGCGGCTTTTATAAAATTAATACACTAGGGGTGTTCCCTTACGGGCCTAGTCTCTCCGACGTTTGCGTTCAAGCTTACGCCAGCGACGCACTGCTTCAGCTGCTTCACGCGCTTTTTTCTCAGATGGCTTCTCGTAATTACGACGAAGTTTCATCTCGCGGAAAATGCCTTCACGTTGCATCTTCTTCTTTAAAGCTTTCAGCGCCTGATCAACATTGTTATCACGAACATTTACGCTTACCACTTTATTCACCCACTTTCTAGTTTGTTTAGTTTTCAAAATGCTTTATAAAAACTATAAAGCTGTATGCTGTTTATCAACTCTACACATAAAAAGCAAAAGAAAAATGAAGATTACACGTATTTTATTAGCAGTATTGCCAATACTCACAACCGCCCTCACTTCGGTGAGTGTTCAAGCTTATGATATTCAACCTGAACAGAGCACAAAGCTGCTAAGTAAAGCGCTTTATAGCCAAGTCGCTGCGGGGACATCTGAAATGGTTGTTACGGCACATCCGCTTGCCACCGCAGCCGCGCAGGACATACTGGCAAAGGGCGGTAACGCTGCCGATGCCGCGATTGCCGCGCAGCTCGTCCTTGGTCTTGTTGAGCCACAATCGTCAGGTCTAGGCGGCGGCGGTTTTGCTTTATATTACCAGGCAGATACAAATAAACTCCACACCATTGATGCCCGTGAAACGGCACCACAAAGCGCCAATGAAAACATGTTCTTAAATGCACACGGCGCGCCGCTAGACTTCTTCACAGCCTCAACATCAAAAAGCGCAATTGGTATTCCCGCTATTCCAACACTGCTTTTCACATTAAATCAAAAATTTGGTACAAAAGCCCTTTGGAAAGATACGTTTGCGCATGCCATAAGCCTTGCCAGTGGGGGGTTTGAAGTCACGCCCCGCCTCGCGGACTCTGTTGAAAAATACAAAAACAGATTAATGAAAAACAGATCATACGGATATTTCATCAATACACGCGGTACGCAAATCCAGACAGGTGACGCCCTTGTCAACACAGATTACGCCAAGACATTGAAAGATTTTCGCGATATCGGCCCCAAAACAATCTCACCGCACTACAAATTACAGCGCCGCGAAAACCTTTGCGGTACATATAGAACTTATACGGTATGTTCAATGCCTGAACCTTCATCTGGTGGCTTAACGCTGCTATCCATTTTACGGCTGATTGAACCTTACGATCTTGGCAAGGCACCAAACGCGGCGGCCTATCACTTATATCTAGAAGCATCCAAGCTAGCCTTTGCTGATCGTAATCAGTATATGGCTGACCCAGACTATGCTACAACGCCGGGCAAGCGCCTTATTCAGCCTGAGTATTTAGCGCAGAGGCGTCTATTGATAAACCCTGCAGGCGCTAACCCTGCCCCAACTTACGGCACGCCATTGAACTGGGGCGATGCAGCCAAACCAGATCATAACGGCCCAGAAGAAGGCGGCACAACCCATATCAGTATTATCGATAAATTCGGCAATGCGGCATCAATCACAAGCTCAATTGAGTTTGCCTTTGGCAGTGGTTACATGAAAAATGGTTATTTCCTTAATAATCAGCTCACTGATTTCTCGTTTATCGCAGAAAAAGACGGGCAAAAAGTCGCCAATCGTCCAGAAGCTGGCAAACGCCCGCGTTCATCAATGAGCCCTGTCATTGTCTTTGACCAGAACGACAAGCCTATCTTAATTATTGGCTCCGCCGGTGGCAGCCGAATTATCGGTTATGTCGCGCAGCGCATTATCTCAATACTAGATTGGCAAATCCCTGCCGCGAAAGCACTGGCGATGCCATCAATATTAGCGCGCGGCACTGATGTGGAAGCTGAAAACGGTTTTGACCCGCACATCCTAGGGTTATTGAAAGCCAAAGGCCAGAACATCACCCAAACGCCTCTGAATAGCGGCCTGACATTAATTCATTATCAAAATGGACAATATATCGGTGCAGCCGACCCAAGGCGTGAGGGCATTGCGTTGGGGCGTTAACTGGCGATGTAAATCGCGCGAAAATCATTTACATTGGTTTGCGTAGGCCCTGTAATCAGCAGCCCGCCGATTTGCGCAAAAAAGCTATAGGAATCATTATTCTCAATATAATGCTCGATATCTAACCCTGTTTCGCGCGCCTTTTTCGCCAAATCCGCACAGAAAAATGCGCCTGCATTATCTTCGCTGCCATCAATCCCATCTGTATCAGCAGATAGGCCGTAAATATGACTTTGCTCTTTTAACGCCTTTAACGCCTCAAGTGCAAACTGGCCATTATTACCGCCGCGTCCATTGCCACGGACATGCACCGTCGTCTCGCCACCCGATAATATTAAGCATGGCGCTTTATATTCACGCAGCTTATCCATATGCAAACGCGCGCATTCCCCGCTTTCACCTTCAAGCGCATCGGATAAAATATGTACAGCAACCCCGCGCGAGCGCGCGAGTGCTGCCGCCGCATTCAATGACATTTTCGCGCTCGCTATAATATGTAAGTCCTGCTGTAAAGCTGATGCGGCACCACTCACCTCGTCCGCCTTGTTTAAGTAGGCGATTAACGCAGCAGGCACTGTAATTTTATAACGCTCAATCAGCGCAAGCACCACACTATTGGAAGATTTACTCGTCAGTGTCGGGGCGGATGCGATGCTGCGCACATCATCCCCCGCGACATCTGAGATAATCAGCGTATGTAACTGCGCAGGTGCAATCAGCGCTCCAAGGCCGCCGCCTTTAATCTGGGATATTTGTTTACGAATAATATTCATATGCTGGATCGGTGCGCCGCTCTTCAGCAAAGCATCATTAATCTGCGCTTTTTCAGCAAAACTTATACAGGGTATAGGCTGCACCAATAAAGACGAGCCGCCGCCTGAGATTAAACAAACGACCAAATCTTTTTCGCACAGCTTTGCCGCGCTCAAGAAATCAATCAACTGCCCCGTGGCATTCAGCCCCGCCGTGTCAGGAACAGGATGGGCGGCCTCTAAAATATCGATATGTTCACAGGATGCGCTATAACCGTAACGCGTAATCACGACACCTGAAAGTGGATGCGTATCATGATGCGCCCAGCTCCGTTCAAAGGATTGCGCCATCTGCGCCGATGCTTTCCCCGCCCCAACAACAAAAACGCGCCCATCCTTTGGTGGCTTGGGCATATAAAGCGGCACGGATTTATTCGGCTGCGCGGCCTCAACTGCGGCACCGTATAACTCACGCAGGAAAGCAAGCGGGTCAGAGATAGCCATGCTTATTTATCCTTAAGTCCAAAAATTCGGGCATTAGGAATATCAAATTTATCATGATCATAACGCTCGTCGCCTTTTTGCAAAGCCTGCGTTCCGTTCCAATAAGTCGTAATCGCGTCCATTTCTGGGCGCGGCCGGCCTTCTGGCTGCTGCGCCGCTTTACCGATATACATCACGCCCGCAATGTTATCTCGCCTATCAAGGCCAATTTTATCGCGGAAGGCGTCATTATAACTATACCATTCCGTCAGCCAGTTACCGCCATAACCAAGCGCATTGGCAGCAAGCAGCATATTTTGACATACAGCGCCCGCTGAAAGGAATTGTTCCCACAGCGCATGTTTACCCTTACGCATACGCGACACCACCATAATAACCAAAGGCGCGCGCATAAAGCGCTGTGCTTCTAAATCAAGTTTCGCAGCGCTCGCATCAGGATCTTCGCTTTTATAAGCTTCACGCAAGACGGCCCCTACTTCGCGACGCCTCTCGCCTTCAAATACAACAAAGTACCACGGCATTAATTTGCCATGGTCAGGCACGCGCGCTGCGGTTTTTAAAATCGTGTCGATTTCAGCGTGGCTGAGGGCTTCATCTGCCATATATTTAACGGATAAAGATCTGCGTGATTGTAAATATTCCAGTACATCTTCATTTGCAATGCCTGCGCAATTTTTCTCGTCCATAATAGCCCCTGTTTACTTTGCTTTTAGAGATTTGATAAAGGCAATCGCGCAATATGCTGCAATGCCTAAGCAAAAAATAACGTTATAATTTGCCATAGATAAACCAATAATGGGGTCAGCCCACGGAATTTCATCACAGCGTGCAATCGACGCTGCTTTAATCCGCGCGAGGATATCTGCCATTGAGCCACTCATATCAGGTGCAGAGCACCCCTCAAGCCCCTTCCACCACTTGCGCTCAACGCCAGTATGAAAACCTGCAATAACTGTATTCGCAAGAAAAGTCAGGCCAAGCAGGCCCAGTGCACCAGTACGCAGCTTGATAAAGTTTTTACGATCCGTATAAAAGCCAAATAAACCAATAAATATCGCGACCACAAACGGAATACGTTGATACACGCATAATTCACATGGCTGCAGGCCAAACGCATATTGTGCGGTCAGTGCGCTTGCCAGCGCGGCAATAGAAAACAGCATTAAAGCGAGAAAAATAAAAGGCGGTGAGAGAACGCGTGCAATGGTTTGTTTATTCAGCATAACTTTGTTCCATAAATTAAATTGATACAGCGACTTAACTTAAAAGTGATTTAATGTATTCCTTCAGCATCTCAACACCTTCTAGGCCGAAATATATCAACAATGAATATAAAACAGCGACCCAGACAAGGCCAATAACCGCGCCCGCCATTACAGCGAGGCCATCACGCATCAAAACGCCAATAGACATGAGCGCAATCGCAAAGCTCGGTACAGTATTCGATAAAGGTATTGGCACGGTTACACTCAGCGCCATAATAAAACCACAAAGGCCAATTACGCGCGAAAATACGCCTTGTGTGATGAAACCAAGACGCGGCGCGATGACTTTTTCTGCGCGTTTCACCCACGGGTCAGCCCCTGCCAGCATCGCTTTTAACTTGTCTGTATTGAATGATTTTTTCTTAATTTTTGCTGGAAGCCATAATTTGGAACGGCCAATCATTTGCTGAAACGTCAGAATCATCAAAGGCAGCGCAATTAAAACATTAATGCCGGGCGGCACAGGTAATGGCAATGCGGCGGGCAATGCAAAGATAAATAACATCGCCCCAAAACCGCGTTCATGCAGCGCAGTGATGATATCCTGCACCGTTGTTGTTTCATTGATCAACGCCGCTTCAAAATCAATCAATAGCTGCGATAAACCGCGCGGTTTTTCTTCCTCAATAATCACTTGGGACATGCCTCACCATATTTAAGCGTGTAGATAAATTGGCTCACCATCAAACCAATAGGCTATTAATGCCTGAAATGACGTGTCTTTGTAAAGACCATTGCAATGGCGCGGTCATCTGCCGCACCAATAACTTCGTCATCACGCATAGAGCCACCGGGCTGTATTACTGCCGTCACCCCTGCATCCGCCGCAGCTATCAAGCTATCTGCAAACGGAAAAAAGCCATCTGATGCGACAACAGAGTTTTTCAAAATAGAATGTTCCAACTCAAGCTCCACCGAAATATTCTGCGCTTTTTCTGCAGCAATCCGCGCAGCGTCAATACGGCTCGTCTGGCCAGCGCCAATGCCTAATGTCTGTTTGTTTTTCGCATAAACAATCGCGTTTGAGCTGACGAATTTACAGACATTAAACGCAAAGATTAAATCTTCTAGTTCGCGCTCGGTCGGGCCGCGTTCGGTGACAATTTCAATATCATCTGCGGTGATAAAAATATCGTCGCTTTGCTGCACAAGGAAACCGCCCGATAGACTTCGTACCAGCATTCCCTGCGCGGCGTCTTTGCTCATTTCGCCGGTTGCGATAACGCTTAGCTTTTCATGGGTCGCAAGAAAATCAATCGCGTCACTTTCAAATGACGGCGCAATAATAATCTCAGTAAAAGTCTGCATAATCTGGCGCGCCGTTTCAAGGTCAAGCGGCAGATTTAATGCGACGCACCCACCAAAAGCACTGCGTGGATCATATATTAATGCGTTATTATAAGCCTCTAGTGCATTCACGCCGCAAGCGACGCCACAGGGGTTTGTGTGCTTAACAATTGTTACGCATGGCAGGTCGAAACTAGATACAATTTTATATGCAGATTCAGCGTCTAATATATTATTATACGACAATGCCCGGCCTTGTAATTGTTTGCCGTTTACAATGCCCGCGGCCTTATTGCCACTATTATAAAGCGCAGCTTTTTGCTGCGGATTTTCACCGTAACGCAGCACCTTGTCCAATGAGCCAGACAGGCTGTAACGCGCAGGGAAATCACCATCAGTACTCGCGCCCATAAACCAGCCCGAAATATTGGCATCATATGTCGCGGTTAACGAGAACGCATTAGCCGCCAAGCGCTTGCGCACTGACTTTGTCACCATACCTTCATGTAAATCTAAATCTTTCAACACAAGCGGGTAATCTTTTGGATCTGTTAATACGCTCACATATTTATAGTTTTTTGCCCCAGAACGTATCATCGCGAGACCGCCAATATCTATGTTATCCAGACATTTTTCTTCGTCATCACTCTCCGCTATTACATCACTAAACGGATATAAGTTAACGACCACAAGGTCTATCTGTTTAATGTCATGTGACTTTAACGCATATAGATGAGAGTTTTTATCACGCTGCGCCAATATGCCGCCGTGAATTTTAGGATGCAACGTCTTCACTCGGCCTTCCATTAATTCAGGCATCCCCGTGAAATCCGAAATCTCTTCACATGGAAATTCTTTGCTTTTTAAATACTCATACGTGCCTTGGGTCGCAATGATGTCAATATCATTTTTAACCAAGGCTGTAGCCAATTCATCAATACCTGTTTTATTGGCAACAGATATCAAAGCGCGTCGAATACGTACTGAACCGGGGTCTTTTATTATCGTATCTTGATCACGATGTGTCATGACGAGTACCCTTAATTTTAAGAAAATTTATTAGCAGACCAACATTAGGAACTGACGACTATTTTGTTGCTGTGTCGTGCTGCCCAGACTGGGCATATAGGCCGCTTACATCTTTAACCTCAGAAAACGCATCACTTGCCTCTGATACGGTTTCGCCTTCTCCTATAAACAAATAGCCATCACCAGCCAATTGCTTTGCAAGATTCTCTAGAACTCTCGTTTTCGTCGACTTATCAAAGCCAAGTAAAACGTTACGGCAGAAAACCGCATCAAACGTGCCAAGGGAATCCATAGGGTCAAGTAAATTAAACTTCTGAAAAGTAATCATGGCTTTAATTTCATCATTCACTAGCCATTTCTCATCTAATTGGCTGAAGAATTTTACAAGTTTTGTCGCCGGCAAACCACGCTGCACTTCGAATTGTGAGTACAACCCTTGCTGCGCTGACGCTAAAGCACGTTCTGAAATATCGGTCGCAATAATTTCAATGCGACGCCCTTTAAATAATGCCTGATTTTCTTTGAGGGTCATCGCAATCGAATATGCTTCCTGCCCCGTTGAACACGCCGCGCACCAAATACGTAGCGGCTTTCCGCGTTTCCTGTTTTCAGTTAAATAACGCAATGCAACTTTTTCAAAGTTTTCAAAAGGAAGAAGGTCACGGTAAAACGATGTTTCCTTCGTTGTCATCGCATCCACTATTTCATTCACTAGCTCGGGTTCAGGCAGCGCACGCAAACTGACACTCATCGTGTCAAGTGATGTGTAACCCCATTTCCGCGCAATTGGTGTTAAACGTGAATCCAGTAGATACGATTGATCCGGCGTTATATCTAAGCCTGATTTTTCGTATAAAAGATCCTTATATAAATCAAAGTCTGCAATTTTCATTTTTGCTCTTACGCTACCCTTAAAATATTATATTGACTAATATAACTATCAATTTGAACCAAGGGAAGTACTTCCATACAAATACCTTAACTCGCTATACTGCAGGGCATCCCCTAACAGACATTTATCTTCTTATCTGCTGTGCTCAACAGTTCACTATAAACAGAAACAGCCGCCCTGTATTAAAGTAGGCCGATCTGCTTAAATTTTATCTCAATAATATCGCTATCAAATGGCTTCATAATATATTCATTTGCGCCCGCTTCTAGAGCACGCTGAACATCCTTCATATTATTTTCCGTAGTGCAAAAGACCACTCGAGGAACATCGCCATTTTCAAGCATCCGTAATTTTTCAAGGAACTCAATACCACTCATTACAGGCATGTTCCAATCAAGTAATATGGAATCAGGCATAACCTTCTGACATTGTTCATAAGCGTCTAGGCCATCTTTAGCTTCCTCGCACTTAAGCCCCAAATCTTCCACAATTCTGCGAGAGACTTTACGAACAACCCTTGAATCATCCACGACTAAGCATGTCTTCATATTATAACTCCAAATTACAGATCAAATTTCTTATGAAACTATATACTAATGGCGATGAATTAGAAACAGTTTACATGGCCCGTTTTTATGAATTGACATCAAGGCAGCCTGCCAACCTCATCGGTATTTTAACAACGAATGTTGCCCCCTTGCCCTCAACAGACGTAAGCTCAATCGAGCCTCCAATTTTTTCAATATTCGTCCGGACAACATCCATACCAACGCCCCGTCCAGAAACCGCGGTGACTTTCTCTGCGGTTGAAAACCCTGCGTTAAAGATAAACTGCTGAATCTGCTGCGTCGTTAAGTCTTTAACCTCTGCGGCAATTACGAGGCCACTCGCCACAGCCTTATCAATAATTTTCTGCATTGACAGACCTTTACCATCATCTGATATTTCAATAACAATGTGATCTCCTTCATGGTATGCATCAAGGACAATTCGCCCTGTCAGTTGTTTACCCACAGCAGCGCGCTCAGCAGGTTTTTCAATGCCGTGATCAGCAGAGTTACGTACCATATGGGTCAGAGGAGCTTTAATCATCTCCAGAACTTGGCGGTCAAGTTCTGTATCTTGCCCCTTCATTTCAAGTTCAACTTTCTTACCAAGACCTAAACTCATATCCCTAACAATTCGCGGTAACTTTGCCCATGCTTTACCAATAGGCTGCATACGTGTCTTCATTACGCCATCTTGCAGCCCTGACACTATGTGATTTAAACGCTGTAACGGTGCCGCAAAATCACTGTCTTTTTGCCGCTGCGCAACTTGCATCAATTCATCTCGCGTTGATGCAAGCTCTGTAACCATTGTCATCAGACCTTCTAAAACTTCGACATTTACGCGTAAAGACTGCGGTGCAATAGTCATCGCCGCACTGCGCGTTGAAACGCGTTCAGGGGTCAGCTCAATTGCCGTTGAGTGCACATCAAAGCCTTCATACATGGCATCTAGACGCAAAATAATAGCGCTATCATCCCCATCAGGCTCAACGCCATTTTTTTCAATGGCGCCAAGAATATAGCGTACACTATCAATCGATTCAAAAATCAACGTCACAGTAGAGGGCGTAACGTCTAAATCCCCATCACGAAAACACCCCAGAACGTTTTCGGCATGATGTGCTAATTTTTCTAAACGGGGCAGGCTTAGAAAACCGCAAGTCCCCTTAATGGTGTGCATCAGCCTAAATATTTTCGATAATAGGTCGCGGTCATTCGGATTTTTTTCTAAGTTAACCAGATAAACATCGAGCGCCTCGAGGTTTTCATTCGTTTCTGAGATGAATTCGCCGATTAGTTCATCCATAATGGTCGCCTCCGACGACTGCCGTTCCTGTATATAGATTTTTGTGCATGAATAATTGCTTAAAAAAATTAATAAACATAGTTTTGATCATGCAGAAAAAAGATTAAGGATATGTTACTTCAACTTATTAAATATACCACACGTTACAATGAAAGGAATCGCGTTTCTTTCATCGTAAAAAAACAAAGGGCGGAGCTCAAAGCTCCCCCCCTCTAAAAACAAAGCCCCAGCAACGTTTATGTGCCAAGTTAAGCTATGGAATACTCAAGTAGTCAATGTGATCTCTACACGCTTTTTCTTTCAACTTTGGCGTTAAGAACAAAACCATAATAGGCTGCCAAAGCAGACAATGCGTAAGGATGAACCAAGCGCGGATCTATGTCCTCAACATCAAGGTCACCACGCAGAGCGTCAATTACGCCATCACGCAGGATCGCCCCTTCACCTTCAGCAACAACGACAGTGCCTTCGCCGCCTTCAATCGGGTCCACAAAGATAAATCCGCCTTTAGGCAGGCACTCTTGTGCCAGCATCAGTGCAGCCATCAACATCTTACAGAAAGCAGGCGGATTTTTGTGAAATCCTAAATCGGCATGAGGGTCCCATGCTTGGCGAATTTTGCCTTCGCCGCGCAATAAATTGCCCATAATTTCTTGAACATCTTTCGGCTCCATAGACGTATCACGGCCGCCCGCGCCATAAGCCAAACGAAACGCCTGTAAACGCGCGGCCGCTTGCTGTGCACTGTGCTTGATTAACTCTAACGCATCATCAAGGGAATCTGCGCCCATATCTTCAAGAAACTCAACGCCGTTATTAATCGCACCCACGGGGCTGATTAAATCGTGGCAAATCCGTGATGCCAACATTTCCATGACAGACGCATCCAGAACAGGTGCTTTTTTATCGCTCATAATACTCTCCTAATAACTCACCAATAAGTCACAATAGTTTACCGCATTAAAACGGGATAACAATACCTAACTTTTCAAGCTCTGCAGAAAGCATTTCTTTCATTTCTTCCAGATATGTTTTGCGAGAGGCTTCAACCCGTGCAGTTAGTGCGTTCTGCGTGTTGGACGCACGTAGCAACCACCAACCTTTTGGTGTCACAACGCGCACGCCATCTGTATCCGAAACATTGAGGTTTTCATCATCTTTGGCTTGCGCGCGTAGTGATGCCAGGACTTTCTCAACAATCTCAAACTTTTGCGATTCATCAACTTCGAAACGAATTTCCGGCGTGTTATATAGCTCAGGAAAATCTGCGAGTAATTCATTTAATGTCTTACCGCCTTCGGTATTCGCGACAATGTTCAACAAACGTACCGCGCAATATAAAGCGTCATCAAAACCGTAATAGCGATCTGCGAAGAATATATGACCACTCAGCTCACCTGCAAGCGGAGCCGACATTTCTTTCATTCGTGACTTAATCAGTGAATGGCCTGTTTTCCACATTTCAGCTTTACCGCCAAGACGCGTAATCTCATCGAACATCGCCTGTGAACATTTAATGTCACCAATAATCGGCGCGCCCGGATTATCTTTCAGGACATCTGCGGCATAAAGTGCAATCAGCGTATCGCAGCGTATAATTTTACCTTTATTATCGACGACGCCGATACGGTCAGCATCACCATCAAAAGCAATGCCAAGGTCACAGTTTTGTTCCAAAACGGCTTGACGCAAATCCTTTAAATTCGCATCAACTGTTGGGTCAGGGTGATGATTAGGAAAACGCCCGTCAACTTCATCAAACAACAACACATTTTCGCCTGGGAGTTGCGCAACAAAACCATGAATAACTGCGCCTGCCGCGCCGTTTCCACAATCCCATGCGACTTTAAGCGGGCGGCCCGCAGCAATATCTAAATCACGGATAAGGCGTGATACATAAGTGTCACAGACATCTAAAGCGCGAATTTCACCTTCGCCTGAAACATAATCACCTTCGGCTGCAATGCGACCTAATTCTTGAACCTTCTCGCCAAAAACAGACCCTTCTTGATCCATCATTTTAAAGCCATTATATTGCGATGGATTATGTGAGCCTGTCACAACAACCCCGCCATCAAGCATACGGTCATGCACTGTGAAATATAACATTGGAGACGGACCAACACCGATATTCATCACAATTAAACCACAATCAACCAAGCCACGCATCACCGCTTCTGCTAAATCAGGGGAGCTATCACGGCCATCGCGGCCAACCGCAACGCGGCTGCCCCCTGCGCGGGATATTGTCGTGCCCAAGGCGCGACCAATGGCATAGGCATCGTTTTCGTCAATATTTTCATTCACAATACCGCGAACGTCATATTCACGCAGCACTATAGGGTCAAACTTATGGCCTTCATTCATATTAACGCTTCCAATGCTCTCTTTTTTCATCGCCAGATTACTCATTATTTTACTCTGCTTGTTATTTCGTATGATTACAGCTTGTCCGCATAGCTTTTGACAAAACGCTGTACGTCTTTGCCAATTTCAGGGTCCTGCATACCAAAGGCAATATTCGCCTCAATAAACCCTAAACGACTGCCGCAATCATAACGTTTACCATCAAAACGAAAACCGTTAACCGGCTGCTTACCAATTTGATGAGCAATCGCATCCGTTAACTGAATTTCATTACCTGTGCCCTTATTGAATTGCGCCAGATATTCAAAGATCTCTGGCTGCAATATATAACGTCCAATCACCGACAATGTAGATGGCGCATCTTCAGGCTTCGGCTTCTCAACCAATCCCGCAATTTCAGCAAGGCGGCCATTTTCGCTTTTTACGTCGAGCACTCCGTATTTTGCGGTGTGTTCGCGCGGCACATCCATAACGGCGGCCATGTTACCGCCGACATCGGCATAACAATCAATCATCTGCTTTAGGCACGGCGTGTCTGATAACACTACATCATCAACAAGCATCACGGCAAATGGCTCATCCCCCACAAGCTTATGCGCACACCAAATCGCGTGGCCTAGCCCCAATGGGCGCGCCTGACGAGTTAGAAACAATTTACCCTCTGGCATTTCACTATCACGCACGCGGTCAACCATATCGGTCTTACCACGGGATATAAGGGTTTCCATTAATTCTGGTTGATAATCAAAATGCTCTTCCAGCATCTCTTTATTACGGCCACTGACAAAAATAAACTCTTCAATTCCCGCTTCGCGTGCTTCTTCAAAAGCGTGTTGTATCAGCGGGCGATCAACCAAAGGCAGCATTTCTTTGGGCATAACCTTCGTTGCGGGTAAAAAGCGCGTGCCTAAACCAGCAACAGGAAAAACAGCCTTACGCACAGGGCGATTTAATATCTTATCACTCATTATACTATCTTCTTATTTTTCTTCTTTTAACAACACATCACGCGCTGCGTTAATTTTTGACGCTAACCACGCATTGCCATCTTGGTCGGGGTGATTCTTTTTAATCAGCCGGCTGTGCGCCGCGCGGATATCATCTTCGTTTGCGCCCTTTTCAAGGCCAAGAATATGTAGCGATTCATCATGGGTCAGCGCCCAGCTTTCTGGCTTGGCGTTATCTTGCTCGGCGCCGCCATCAGCTTTGGCGCGGCCCTCTTTTCGCAGCGACTTGATCTCTTTGACAATCAACGGCAAAATAATAAACAGCACCAATAAAGCAGGCAGTGAACGTCCCAATATCAGCAAGTAAAATAACGCTGCGGGCACAACGAGGAACAGCACAAAACGCCAGAACGTTTTCTGCATATCAATACTCGCGCCCTTCTGAAAGAATGTCAGAAAAAGCACTAATAAAATCAAACCCGTAATTAAAAATAAAATCGGCATGGCGAGAATGTCGCAATATCCACTCCACAAGTCAAGAAATACTGATTTTAAATCAGCTCTGTCCTCAAAAAACAAGCGCTTTATATTGATTTTATGGCAATCAAGGTCTATTGTCGTTTAATCAAAAAATAAAAGAACAGGGGTCGAACATGTCCAATAAGCAAAATACAAAGCCTACAATAGATGTCCGCATGGTTAGATTACGCGACGCAATGAAGCAACATGGCGTGAATGGATATATCGTCCCTAATACCGATATGTATAACAATGAATACGTCCCCCCTGCCGATCAACGCCTCACATGGCTTACTGATTTCACGGGTTCCGCGGGCACAGCCCTAATCCTTGATGGCCCACATGCAGGATTCTTTACCGATAGCCGCTATACTATTCAGGCCGCCAGCCAAGTACACAATGTGTTCTTTAAAGTGTTAAATAGCCATAAAACACAAGATAGCGACCCTACCCCTATCCCCCACTTCATTGAACGAAATGCTAAATCTGGTGATGTTATCGGCTATGATCCACGCCTTATCTCCGTCAATGAGTTTAAAACATTAAGTACAGAGCTCAGCGCCCTGAACATCACGATGCAGCCTATTGAACAAAATTTAATTGATGGCTTATGGACGAATAAACCTGCCGCCCCGCAAAGCACTGTGAAATTATTTGATGATAAAATAGCAGGCAAAACGGCGGCAGAAAAATGCGCCGAAGTCGGCAAAATCATCGACCAAGATGGCTGTGATGGCGCGCTCATTACCATGACAGATTCTGTTGCGTGGCTTTTAAACATTCGCGGTACGGATGTTGACCACGTCCCTGTCGCGTTGTCGACGGCGCTTCTGCATAATGACGGCAAGGTTGATTGGTTTATTGACCCTGTACGCGTACCGCAAAGCATTCAAGCGCATCTTGGTGCTAACGTGAACATTATTGACCCTAATCAAATGGCCGCCCATCTATCGGCGCAGGCAAATGGCCAAACGGTCAGTATTGATGACAAAGTCTGCGCTAAATATTTTGAAGATCTTCTTAAAGATAGCGGCTATAACGTCGCTTATAGTAAGGAGCCTGTCTATCTACCGCGCGCGCGTAAGACCCCCGAAGAACAGAACGCCATGCGCGAAGCCCATATCCGTGATGGCGTTGCCGTCGTCAAGTTCCTAAAGTGGATTGAAGAAAACGGCCCTAAAGGCACAGTCAGCGAAGTCAATGTTGATGAAAAACTTATCGAGTTTCGCTCCCTCAGCCAGACATTCCAAGACACAAGTTTTGATACCATTGCCGGCTGGGCCGATAATGGTGCGATTGTCCATTACCGCGCCACACCAGAAAAACACAAAGTCATTCAGCCACCGGGCATTTTATTAGTTGATAGCGGCGCACAATATAATGACGGTACCACCGACATTACGCGGACAATCGCCATTGGCGCCCCGACAGAAACGCAGCGTGAAATGTTCACTCGCGTGCTAAAGGGGCATATTGGTGTTGCCAAATTCGTCTTCCCGCAAGGCACAACAGGCAAAGAAGTCGACGTTCCTGCCCGTCAGCCATTATTAGATATCGGCAAAAACTTCGGTCACGGCACGGGACATGGCGTTGGCTGTTACCTTTCCGTCCACGAAGACAGCGCAGGCATTTCACCGCGCAGCGCCCTACCGATCCACGCAGGAATGATTTTATCCAATGAGCCTGGTTATTACGAAACAGGCGAATATGGAATCCGCATAGAAAGCCTTATCCAAACCATTGAACGCCCAGATGGTCAGTTAGCGTTTGAAACCATCACCATGGCACCAATTGATAAGGCGCTGATTGATGTTAGCCTGCTTGATGCTGACGAGCTTGATTGGCTTAATGCCTACCACCAGAGCGTTTATGATACATTAGCACCGCTGCTGGATAATGATCACAAGGCTTGGTTAAGTACAGCATGTACGCCATTGCAAAATGGCCGAGCACCTAAACAAGCTGTAAATATGAAGCCATAACAACAAATCAGTTGACATAATTAAGTGTTTTTGTTATTTATACCTCACATATTTATAGATGTGAGGGCGTGAAATGACATTTAAACCAATATTTGACCAAGATACCGACGAACGCACAGAGATGCGCGCGTCCCTTATCACATCCTTTGAACGCATCATGCATCTTGCTGATGACCGCTCTGACACAGCGCGGAATGAAGCCGATGCCGTCGTCAACGCCGCGCAGATTGTACAGACAATTTTAAAACATGGTGACATCACACCAGAAGAACATGAGAATTTTTCGACCAAGTTAAAATCCGTATTCGACCGCTTTGCAAAACGATCCATCACTAAGGATTATAGAGTGCGTCCAATATGCTCCGCCCCTGCTATTAATGCGATTTACGATACGCTGCACGCACTTGACGACTACGGCAAACAGAAAAACCGTTTTGGCGCGCATAAACCCATTACTTGATACAAAAGGACAAAGCAATGACAGATCAAAATAAAGAAATAACATTATCTGATGTCAAGATGTCATTAGAAGAAGCCCATGAGATGAAGAGTGGACTCATTAAAGCCTTCAAAAGCGCACAAGAAAAAGTAGACAATTATGACACATCGAGAAGAGAACGCGCGGAGTTAGCAAAATCCATGGCAAGCATCGCGGATTCACGTATAGCTTTAGACGAACATGTCACGAAAATGCGCATGGCTGTGAAATAACGCACTATCAAATGTATAAGTATAAGTAGAAGGAAAGCATAATGGCTATTGGCATAGACAAAACAACTAAGCAAAATATGCACACAAAGATAATGGATGCTTTTAATTATCAAGCACAAAGAGCCATCTGCGGCAATACAAGTACACACGAAGGCGACCTCTCCGCGGCGAAAGCGTTGGCGGGCATGGCGGGCAATGCCATTGCATTGGGGCAAGCACCTATAGAGGATGTTAGCACAATGACCGAGACATTAAGTAAAGCTTGGGAATATTACGTGACCAAGTGTAACGACCAGCTCAATTCTACAGCCAACGAAGCCTATTATGCGGAGGCATCAACATATCTTTGTGACGCCATCATCGCGTTAGATAGATATGCCATCAAAAAAGGCTTCACAGGCCCCATTCTGTAATACAGAAGGAAGAAAATCATGTCGGATGAATTAAAAATGAGAATGGCTGTAAAATAATACGCGCCTTAATCTTCTACGACCTGCGCCTTCTTCTGTGGGGCAGGCTTCACCGTCTCTTTAGTCTCTAAAATTGTAACGTCGCGTCTTGGGAACGGAATGTTAATGCCGTTTTCTTGGAATGCATCCCACAGCGCAAGCATTACGGCGCCGCGCATATTGGTCACGCCTTTTTCTGCATCTTTAATCCAGAAACGCAATTTGAAATCCATTGAGCTATCACCAAAATTACAAAGATGACAAACTGGCGCAGGATCTTTACAAATGCGCTCAGGCCCTACGGCCGCTTTCTCCGCCATTTCTTTAATCTCATGTGGGTTGTGCGCGTAATCGACGCCAAAGCATACCTCAACACGAATAAGCGTATTACCATGTGACCAGTTCACCACTTTTTGCGTGATAAAGTCTTCATTCGGAATAAGGAAGGATTTATTATCGCGGGTGACGATAGAGGTATAACGCGCGCCCATATGATCAACCCAGCCAAATGTGCCTTCAACTTCGATGATATCACCGGGCTTAATCGATTTATCCATCAACAGCAACATACCTGAGAACAGGTTCGAGACGACCTTTTGCAAACCAAAACCAATACCCAAACCAATCGCACCAGATAAAACCGCAAGCAGCGATAAATCAACGCCTGCCGTGGTGATACCAATCAAAATCGCAAAGGTGACAAGGATAATGCGTAGCACCTTACCAATCAGCACTTTGGACGATGGCGAGATCGAACGGGCCTTTTGCACTTTGCGTTCTAGCACGGCGGCAATAAAAACAGCTAAGTAAACAAGGATAAACAGCGACAAAACGCCCTTAATAAGCGTCAGGGCCGACATACGGAAGTCACCTAAATTTATCCCAAAATCATCCAGAGCTGCAGAAGTCTCATCTAATACGCCCATAATCGCCAAAGCGGCGATCCCCCAGCCGACCAGCGACACAGTACGCCGTGCCGCAGGGTTATTAATAATCTGCACTAAGGCACTAATAATAATCCACGCCACCAGTAAATTAGACGCAAGCACCAAAATAGATGCGTTAAAGGGCGGCGCTTCCATTAATGACACCTGAGAAATCATGACCAAAATGACCACGGCGATCACCTGCATGATTAAATCAGCGACACGCGCGATCGCGGTTTCCACACGCTGCGGCCAGTCAAGGTGATCGAGTGAGTGCATAATTTTAGGATGTACCCAGCGCCGAATGGCAAAACCAACCAGTAAAGCCGAAAGTACAATCGCAACCTGTATCCACGTATCAAAAACAAAGAAGCTGTTATACACCACCGCTGTAATATCGTTAAAACGCTCAAACGTTGTGTCTATTTTAGCTAAGTCCATAAATCCCCCAGAGATTTTTAATAATGCATGGCTTCATATTTATATATTCATTGTTGGCGCAGATGGCTCAAATTGCGGCCTGCTTTTACGCTCTGCGCGCATTGTCTGCTGCATTGCAGGTGAAAACGCCGCAAGGTTTGGCTGCACCTCACCAAGTATAGAGCTTGACTGTTCTTCGTCACCGACATCTGCGCGGTGCACCGCCTGAGCAAAGTGACAGTTATTCAAAATGTCATGCAAGCCAGTAACATCGCGCCCGCCTGCATAGCTTTTCTCATTCTGCGCAGACATATGCGCAGCCATATGAAGGACGGGCATATTAAGAGCTTCTTTAATCACGCCATCACTGATCAAACCAACATGTGCGCGCGCATATTCAACTAGGCGCTCTGCGACATCAGTATGTACAGGGATATTCAGCAAAAAGCTTGGCGCTTCATTACCAAATTCTAAAAAGAACTGATAGGCGCGGTCATCATAAACTAATGCCTGCAAAGGCTTGACCGGCGCTTCATCAAATAAAAAGCACAGCCCGCCGCCATTTCTGAAAAATAAATCAACATTCATGGGGAGTGAGTATAACGTTAAAAGTTACAAAATCAATATCAGCCGCCTATTCGTACCGCTATTTTATAACGTTAGACTAAAGCTTATCATGAACCCGTTTATATATACCAACGCGCCCTTCAATGCTGGGTTTATGCGTATCAAACGGATCTGCGATAATCGCCTGATCATAGACTAACGGCTCGGCATTTTCCTGCCCTGCATAATTATACAAAATCTGGTCGCCTTGCTCTTTTACCTTATTCAGGCAAACATTGGCCACCCATTCATAACACAGGCCATCTTCGCGTTTCACAATATGGTCATATTTTTGCGCGCGAGCATCCAATGCACTGCGCAAATCTTCGTTAAAAGCATCAACCAAATGGTTATTGAACCATTTTTCAGGGTCTGCCATATCTTCTAAGCTACGCTGATATTGCGCGGCATTAAAATAAATCATAAAATCATCATCATCTAACAATTTAGGTGATTTTAACACGGCTTGGTCAAAAAAGGCCTTATCCTTAGACAAAACTTCGGGTAAGTACCCATGGTCAAAGCCAAGACGTGCAAAAACATCACTCATGAAATCTTTGTCGTGGTGCAAATCATTAGGAATAAAAGCAGCTTTGCCAGGGCGTTGCGCCTTTGGCATACTACCGATGACATCAAAATATTTCAGGAGGATCTCTGGTTCTCGTTGTTGTGATGGGTTCAGACGTCCGAAAATTTTTACATTCCGCTCTAACGCTGTGCATAAAAACGGCGCATTTTCCTGTAAACATTCAGGCAGAATCCAAAAATTGGCTGGGGCTTCTTGCAACTTCACCTGTATGCGCTTCTGCAACGACGCGTCAAACCACACTTCTAAATCATTATAGAGTACACGGTCGAGAGATGACGTAACATCACTGACCACCGCGAGAACATTCATGCTTGAATGCATAAGCCCAGCGCAAATGACATCTTTTTCTGCCTTCATATGATAAGGCAGATCTTTGTACAAATCGCTATTCCCTGTAACCAAGGCTGTCGTAAAGTTTTTATCATCAGTTAAGGCAGAGGGCAAAAGCGCGTATATAGATTTATTTCTCGCGACGGCATCACTTAAGCGCTTTAAATAATCCTCATCGTCCCATACAGATAAATCACCTAAAACATCTTTAGGGATGCTCTCTATCACAGTGGCAGCATAGCTTCCATCGTTTAACAGCGCCGTCTCCATCACAGCTTTGCGCGCCTTAACATGCTCAGGCAGGAGGTGGTAAATATCAGCATCAATTTCCAACAGTTCAACCACATGGTCATCACCTTCCAAATAAACTGCAGGAAGAACATCCACGCGCCAACGACCGTGATACGCCAATTGACAAGACAGCGCCGCCTTCGTCTCTTTATTTAATATGCTATCATCTAGCGCCATTAAGGTCATAAATGGCATATCCCCTTGATCTAGGAGCTCCACGAGTGTGTATAAAAGCTCTGCGTCTTCACATAGCATATCAGGCATATAAGCGGGGGTTTTTAAGATAAATTCGGCAAAGCAAGCGTAGCTACGTTCATCTTCCGCCAGTAATTCTTTGACAAACTCCTCGTCCATACCAAGCGCTGCGGGGACATAGCAGACAATATCTTCGCACCCATTATCTATGTTTGCCAAAATCGCCTTTTTCGTGATGTCGCGTTCACTGCGCATAGCTTCAGAAAATTGGTAGTAATTCGTCGTACCATAATCAAGGACGTTTAAAATAAAAGCTTTATTTTGCGTATATTTACTCGGCAAATTATTAAATACATCCCCCATATTTGCACAGAGGCCAAAGAAATACGCTCTGAATTTTTTATCGCCACCATCATATAGATCATCTAACAGTTGGTTATCGATATGGTTACACACCCCCGTTTTTCTTTTGTAATCAGCATAAAGTGCCGTGCGCGCCAAGGCTTCATTGCGCTGCATTTCCTCTGGTAAAAAGAAAAATACTTTTGGCTCGGCGCGCAGAACTTCTGACATATACGCATGATCCTCCATGAGCCTTTCGGGTATAGCTCGCGTAACACTCGGGTTGCTTTTGAGGTTCTCAAGGATAAAGCGCCTAAACTTCTTGTCATCAATAATGGATGGGGCGACATAGCTGAGTATCACATAGCTCTTAAAATCACACGCTTCAACATACCGATTTACAAAGTCAACATTCGCACGCAAATCATCTGGAATTTCATCAAGGTACTCTCCTATTATGTATTTCAGCATGGTGTCATAACCTGCAGGATTTTCACGGACGCAATCCCACATAAGGTCAATGTCTTGCTGAAATTCGTCAATAAAGATTTCTGCAATGTCTGGATGAACCCTTACCGCTTTGAGAATAAATTCACGCTCCGCCACGAAATTTGCCTCATGAACCAGCCGTTTAAAACTATATTCTAGGTTTGGTAAGGCCTTCAATGCAAAATCAGGGTTTGTACGCAGGGACGAAGGAATATCTTCTACCTCTATATCATTAAGCTCAAACAAATTAAGAATATTGCGCTGTACTTCATCGTCCTGCAGTGCCCCTTCGCGCATTTCCTGCAAAATCTCTGCCGCATTTTCACTTGTAAAATAAGTCCGATTTAACCGAAAGCTGTTCACTTCAGGCAAATCTTTTTGTTCTTCCGTCAAATACTGGTAGCAAGCAGGGTTGGAATTCAGTGCTTGCAACACAAACCGAATGTTCCCTTTATAAAATTCATGCTGTCCCGCAAAAACAGATGCATCCGCGGCGATTTCATTTAACATTTTCTGTTTATGGGGCGCGACGTGACGCTTGACATGCTGATCGCCCTCTTTCTTAGTCCATGGTGAGACTAAGGCTGCATTGAGTATTTCATGGCGGCTGTACCGATAGACGCTCACCCCATGTTCATTCACATATGGCGTATATTTATGTTGAATATAATTCTTTGGTTTTTGTTTTAACGAATGGCACTCATCCCAGAACATCTTCATATATTCTGGCTCAGGTGTATCTTCGTCCTCACGCCCTTTTTGCGAAAGCCAAAAGCGTGTTCTTAACGGTTGATGTGATTTGAAAAACGCTTCCCATCCCCGCATATCCTGTGCAAGCGCCGATATAGATGTAATGGCCTCATCTAAGATTTCAGACTTATTTGGCCGCGCACTGCCATTGTTAACAGAGGCACGGATACGAGATAAACTATCACCAAACCCCCCTGTGGAAAGAGCGCCATTCCATTCGCTATCAGGGTCTAACAAAATCGCGATCGGCATATCAACGCCCCCACGATCTACGTGAACGACCCCTGCATTATCCCTTACGACATCGCCGACGCCATGCCCTGCACGCTGTAGACCACTACGTAAAGTCGACAGCTTCATCGTCGCATAATTTGTGTCCCCCATATCATTCATTAACTCAACGCCTGGGTATATAGCGACCGTAATTTCATTTTCCTCATCATCCAGCCAGCCAAGTGGCTGAATAATCGCGGGGTGAATTAAATCATTGACCTTTGTCGGGCCTATCCGCACGACAACCCCATGATCATCCAAGAATAATAAATCGTGATGAGTTCCGCGAAAAACTTGTTGAATATCAGGCTGCGGCAGCCCCATTTTCTTTAACATCGCAGCCACAGACGCTGCATATTTTTCATCTTGAATATAATCGACCTGACGGAATTTGGGGCGTATCTCAAGTCCGGCTTTATGATCTGTATGACACCAGCCATAGCGAATGCCGTTCAGGTTTTTCAGCGCCTGATCCTGCCCTACATTTCGTGCTACGTCTTGACCTGCATCAGTCATTCAAAATCCCATTCATAGACTATACATGCGCAAATTCTAACACTGACAGTTTAACATATATTTAACCGCCCCAATTGACTCTCGCCGGTAAACAACTATTTTGCATTTTACGCACGAATCATATAAAAGAACAAATAAAGAACAAATACGTTTCTGATTTTGACATTAAGGGTAGCTATGCTGACTGAAATTTCCATCCAAGGCGCACGTGAACATAATTTAAAGAACATCAATGTGACGATGCCGCGTGATAAGTTGATTGTGATAACGGGGCTTTCAGGCTCTGGTAAGTCATCCCTCGCCTTTGATACCATTTACGCCGAAGGCCAGCGCCGCTATGTCGAGAGCCTCTCAGCCTATGCCCGTCAGTTTTTGGAATTAATGCAAAAACCTGATGTTGACCAAATTGAAGGGCTTTCACCTGCGATTTCCATTGAGCAAAAAACAACATCGAAAAACCCACGCTCAACCGTTGGGACAGTCACAGAAATTTATGATTATATGCGCCTGCTTTGGGCGCGCGTCGGTATTCCCTATTCCCCTGCTACAGGCAAACCAATTGTCAGCCAAAGCGCATCCCAAATGGTTGATCGCATCATGGCTATGGGCGAAGGGACAAAGCTTTACATCCTTGCACCCATCGTCCGTGACCGTAAGGGTGAGTATAAAAAGGAGCTTCAAGACTTCTCTCGCCAAGGCTTTCAACGCGCACGCATAGATGGTGAATTCTATGAAATGGATGATTTGCCAACGCTCAACAAAAAAGTGAAGCACAATATAGATATTGTAATTGATCGCCTCGTCATTAAAGACGATATGGGCAACCGCCTTGCGGATTCCGTTGAAACCGCTTTGCGTATTAGTGATGGCCTGCTTATGGCCTATGATGCCAAAACTGAAAAAGAAACACTATTCAGCGAAAAGTTCTCCTGCCCCGTGTCCGGATTCACGATCGCCGAAATTGAACCACGCATGTTCTCGTTCAACAACCCGCATGGCGCCTGTCCCAAATGTGACGGGCTTGGCCTGCATACGCATTTTGATACCGATCTTATTATACCGAACGATTCAAAAAGCCTTGGCGAAGGCGCCATCGTCCCATGGTCAAAAAGCTTTGCGCCTTATTACATGCAAGCCTTGGAAACCGTGGTCAAAGCCTATGATTACGACATGAAAACGCCATGGCGTGATTTATCACAAGATGCGCAAAAAGCTTTGCTTCACGGCACAGATTTTCCACTGACCTTTGTTTACAAAGATAAAAGCCGCGAATTTAGCTCGACGAAGCCTTTTGAAGGTGTAATCACATCCCTGCGCCGCCGTATCATTGAAACCGACAGCGCTAGCGTCCGTGATGACCTCAGCAAGTATCAAAGCGCATCCCCCTGCAAAGAATGTGGCGGTTACCGCCTAAAGGAAGAAACCCGCGCGATAAAAATTCAGGCCAAGCATATTGGCGAGATTAGCGAAATGTCGATTGAAAACGCGCATGAGTGGTTTCAAAACCTGCCTGAGCATCTGACGAAGCAGCAAAATGAAATTGCTTATCGTATTTTAAAAGAAATTCAAGAACGCTTGAGCTTCTTACGCAATGTCGGACTGGATTACCTCTCCCTCAGCCGCAAATCAGGCACATTATCTGGCGGTGAAAGCCAGCGTATTCGCCTCGCCTCACAAATCGGCTCTGGCTTGACGGGCGTGCTTTATGTCCTTGATGAGCCGTCTATCGGCCTGCATCAACGTGATAATAATCGCCTACTTGAAACATTGGTGCGCCTACGTGACCTTGGCAACACAGTTATTGTTGTTGAACATGACGAAGACGCAATCCGCAGCGCTGATTACGTTATTGATATGGGCGTTGGCGCGGGTATTCATGGCGGTACAATCGTCGCAGAAGGCACGCCAGAACAAGTCATCAACCATAAAGACAGCATTACTGGTCAGTACCTAAAAGGCATTCGTAAAATTGAAGTCCCCTCCGAACGCCGCAAAGCGAAGATGGAGAAGAAAAAGCCATTAAGCATTAATGTCACAGGTGCGCGTGGTAATAACCTTAAAAACATTAATGCGTCATATCCGCTTGGCGTGTTTACATGCGTCACCGGCGTATCAGGGTCAGGAAAATCAACGCTGACCCTTGAAACCCTTTATAAAGCCGCCGCAAAGAAACTCAATCGCGCTAAAGAAACACCTGCCCCGCATGACGAAATCACAGGCTTAGAGCATCTAGATAAAATCATTGATATTGACCAAAGCCCGATTGGCCGAACCCCACGTTCTAACCCTGCCACCTATACAGGCGCTTTTGGCCCGATACGTGATTGGTTCGCAGGTATGACCGAAGCCAAAGTACGCGGTTATGGCCCCGGACGTTTTTCATTCAACGTCAAAGGCGGACGCTGTGAAAACTGCCAGGGCGACGGCATGATCAAAATTGAAATGCACTTCCTGCCAGATGTTTACGTCACATGCGAACATTGCCAAGGCAAGCGTTACAACCGCGAAACCTTAGAGATCAAATATAAAGGTAAATCCATTTCGGATGTGCTAGAGCTATCTATCGAAGAAGCTGCAGAGTTCTTTAGCGCCGTACCTACAATCTCAGGCAAGTTAGAAACACTTAAAAGCGTTGGCCTCGATTACATTAAGCTCGGCCAAGCCGCGACCACCCTTTCAGGCGGCGAAGCGCAGCGCGTGAAGCTGTCTAAAGAGCTGTCAAAGCGCGCGACAGGTAAGACGCTTTATATCTTAGATGAGCCCACCACCGGCCTGCATTTTGAAGATGTGAAGAAGCTTCTCGAAGTCCTCCACCGTCTTGTCGATCAGGGTAATACTGTGATTGTTATTGAGCACAATCTCGACGTTATTAAAACCGCCGACCATATCATTGATATTGGCCCCGATGGCGGCGATAAAGGCGGCATGATTGTCGCCACGGGTACGCCAGAGGATGTGGCAAAAGCAAAAGATAGCTATACTGGTCACTACTTGAAAGAAATGTTATAAAGAGAGCTGTATAATACTCCTCTACAATATAAAGGCTCTCTGAGACATGCAGCTTCTGTTAAACCATGCCACTCGCAGATATAGACGTTTATATTTTTTAATCGGCGCAATACTCAGCCTGAGCGCTGTTTCTATATATGCGCTGTCATGGGTTCCTGTACGCTATGGGATTGAAAATCATATCGCCGCCCTCGCCATGACAACAGCCGCTAATTTCTTTATGTTCAAGGCCTGCTTGGAGCTTTCTGCACAGTGGAAAACCAGTGTCATTGCGATAGTGTTGTTCACGAATTTTTTTATCATTTCAAGCGTCTTAATCGCGGCTTTGAGCCTGTATAAATAATGCGCTTATAAAACGAACTTGACTTTACATAAATACAGGCATATAATACGCACCATTGCGATTAATATAAAGGTGTGTACCCCATGAAAAATAACGATGACAATAGCGTATTCATTACGTTACCCAAAAAACAGTTTCAACAAATCTTAGATGAAAATAAATGGCTAACAGAAGACAAGCTTACTGAGTTAATCAAAGTAAACGGTCAACCTTCTGAAGCGACAATGAAAGCGTTTAAGAAAACGGTACACGAAGAAAATCGCTCTGCGAAAGCGGCCTTTGAAAAGGAAAAGCGCACAGCCCTTAAAAACTGGTATGGCCCTGCTCTACGCCCTTATTACTTTTTTAAAGAACACCTTGTCGAAGATTATAATGTTGCGCGTTTTCTTACTGACAAAGTCGTTGTCAGCTTGATTGTATCCGTTGCGGCGGGTATAGGCTTCCAAATGTGGGACGACGCCAGCAAGCACACTGAATTAGGGGAAATCAAAGCGACATCCCCTGCAACAACGATCAACTCTGGTACATATAGTCCTGAAATTGGTAAAGGCGCTTATGTGTATGTCGGCAATGCTATTTCCAATGGGCTCGCGGATGAAGGCGCACACGGTTATGGCTATAGCAATCCGGGCGGTGCAAAATTCAACTACTTCACACTGGCTGAAGACGGTAATGAAATGCATTTATCTTTGGTCGAGCCTGTTGTTGCCGAGGCTTATAAAGACACCTCACCATATAAAAGTCAGCCTGACGCAAAAATGGATAACTACGCTTTATTGCTGAAGAAAATTGATATCCCTGAATGCGCGTGGTCTGCATCCCCCGTCTATACCGATTACGCAGAAATTATGAGCGACCTGAAAGCCGGTAAAGACATTAACATTGCATGGCAATGGAACGGCACAGGCTCAGACTTTGCCCGTATGGCGGTCTACACAGCATTATTTAATAGCTATAGCGAGCAAGTAAACCTGGTCCCAACCTCAGATAACACTGACATGCTTAATAAGCTTGAAAACGGTGAGGTTGACCTTGCTGTATTCACAGAATCTGCAGGCACATTTGAAGGAAAGGTGACTGGTGCACTTCGTAAAACGATTGCACTTAACAACGTTAACCTTGTTAACTTTGTGCCTGACGTGATTCCGACGAAAGAAGGTGAAGAGCGCGCGTCTTTAAGTTACCGCTTTAAAACGCTTTCTGTACCGACATCATTGACGTGGACAGATGCACCTGCGCAGCCTCAAAGCATCGGCACCATGTGCACTGAATATATTGGCCTTTATGGACGTGACCCTGCGTCAATTGACTCTGTTAGTGTTGCAATGGCCGCAGAGCGCACCCAAGATCTTGCACGTAAAATTGATGTCGCTAAAGCCACTGGTTTTAAAGCCTTCCCTGCAATTAAACAATAAGCACGGATATCGACATATCAAATAAAGAAAAGCGCCCCTTTTATTAAAGGTGGCGCTTTGTTTTATGCGAGCAGTAACATAATCACTGCTTTTCCCCACATAATTTTTGAATTTTATGAATTGATGTCCTTAAAGGCCACGCCCAAATTTGATAATCTCAGCAGGCTTCGGCACAAGAGAATCGCGGTCAACATCATTGACAGGGCCGCCAGAAGCAACAGTTTCTGTTAGTCCGCCGTCCTGAAAAATAAACACAACTTTCATGCGTTCACCATCAACCGTATTTTTTATACGCGTGCCAAAACTTGCAAACGCCCATGATTTTTTAATGTCTTTATATGAAATCTCATAACCTTCAGTACGGCTGAGGCTTTTGCCGATCTCCATAAGGCGGTCGCTATCCACATTAATACGTGGCTCCGCGCCATATTGCGCACGTAAAAGCTCAGAGCGGTCTAATTTGTAGAATACACTCGGGCTCACGCCAAGATTCTTAGAGACCTCCTGAAGTGACATCCCGTCATTCAGCGTGTCGACTCGCGTTTGAATTTCATGAATACTTGAAAACAAATCCGCGTTTGTTTGACTAATCGAACTACAGGCGCTCATGAATACAGCTGATAAACTGATTAGGCCAATTGCCCCTGCTTTTTTTGCTTTTGTTAAATTCATTCCCATTCCTCCCTTTATATTTTTCTTACTTTAAAGCACATTAATTACATAAAAAGCAAGTTCGATGTGTTGTGCATTGCGAAAAATGGCAAAAAAACAAACAAAAACAAAGCTAATAAAAAAGGAAAATGAAATTTCAAGCAATAAAAAAAGCGCCAAATAATGGCGCTTTTATTTATCAAGAGAAACAATGGAGCGAGTGAAGAGATTCGAACTCTCGACCCTAACCTTGGCAAGGTTATGCTCTACCCCTGAGCTACACTCGCTTCTATGTTTCGACGCAAAGAGTTATGCGTCTTGGGTAGAGCGGAATATAAATTTATTCTCAGCCTTTGCAAGCAAAAAATTGAATATTTTTCATTTTTTTTGGGAAAACCTAAAATTAGTGTTACAAAACCGCCTAAATACCGACTTGAACAAGTGGGACTTTATAGCCATATGGTGCGAGGGCTCTGGGCTTACAGGCAACCAACGTCAAGCCTGCGGCTGTTCGGACAACTTTGTCGACATCGTCTTGCATTTCGTAATGCATTAATTCACCTTCATGCTCAAGGTCATCATAGATAAGCATGAATAACCTTTGGTCACGGTAATATTCCACCCGTTTGATTAAATCAGGAAATTCAGGATTCGCCGCCAGGACAATACTGCCATCTGGTAACTTGCCAACCTCTACGTTCATCATATCCATTTAAATTTCCTCTTCAAATCTCTTACATATTCATGTCAAAGGCTGCTTTAGCCTGTGGCACAGGCGCTGCAGGCTGCACAGTAGATATATTATTATCCGCCATAAACTGATTGATAACGCCACCATTCGGTGTACCTGTTGCAGATTGCATTGACTGCATCCCCTGCAAGGCATCCATCAGCGCAGGCCCTTCGATTGCATTTTCTGGTTTCATAGTCATCTTTCTCTCTTAACACACACATTAAACATAACGTTCATGATTACAAATTAGCGTATAAATGTTACTAAATCCTTTACGAATTAATATATTTTCTCATATTTTTAGGTTAGATCACAAGAACCCTGCTAATTATTACGTAAAATCATCATGTTAGACCTCCCAACCTCACCAGAAAAAATAATCCACTTTCTTGATGAATTAAACATTCACCATGAAATACACCACCACGAGGCGGTCCACACAGTGGCGGAAAGCTCAAAAATTAATAAAATCATTGCTGGCGGCCACTGTAGAAACTTATTTTTGAAAGACAAAAAGGGGCGCATGGCCTTGGTGACTGCGCTTGATCAGACACAAATAGACTTAAAAGCCCTTTCCAAATATTTAGAACTTGGGCGCTTCTCCTTTGGCTCACCAGAGCGGCTGTGGGACAATCTAGGTGTCAAACCAGGCTCTGTAACCCCACTGGCCTTATATAACGACACAGCGCGTGCTGTGCGCCCTGTATTAGACGCACGCATGTTTAACCATGAGCATATTTGCGTCCACCCATTAATCAACACCCAAACAATATGTTTCAGCCCACATGATTTATTACGTTTTCTTGAAATATTAAAATATAAACCTATCATTGTTGATATGGCAGAGCTTGCTGATGACTAACAACCATCTGCCCGACATATAAAAGAAGTTAAAGCAAAGAGAGAAAGCGCCGTATCCTCACCTATAACAGCCACATTTGATAAATTACCATCTGAAATTCCAATATTCCCATTGGCTGATGTTGTCCTGCTGCCCAAAGGCGTCTTGCCGTTAAATATATTTGAACCGCGCTATATTGCGATGATTGACCACGCACTAAAGCATGACCGCCTTATAGGCATGATCCAGCCACGCAGTAACGCAGAAAGCTTTGACAAATTGGGCCTAGCACCATCGACGCTTTATAATATTGGCTGCGTCGGGCGCATTACAAACTTCAATGAGACTCCTGATGGGCGTTATGAAATTATGCTTTCCGGTTTAAACAGGTTTGAAATCACTGACAGCGCATTGACAGCAGATGGTTTTTACAATGCACACGTCGCTTGGAATAATTTCACGTATGATATGGATAAAGACCACGGCTTCAAGCTCGACCGCGACAGCCTCAACCAGCTACTCAAACGTTATTTTGCCTGCCACCAATTAAATGCGTGCTGGGAAACCATGAAAGAAACGCCCAACCATATGTTGATTACGGCACTCGCGATGATCTGCCCCTTCACCGCCCAAGAAAAACAAGCCCTGTTAGAGGCCCCAACGTGCAAAGACCGCGCAAAATATTTGACCAAGATGTTAGAAATCTCCGTTGCGGAAAATGGCTGCAGCGAGCAGAGTTCATCTTGCTGTTAGGCTATTAATTCCCTTGCGCCTTGCGGATTTTACGCCATTTAGCGGCATTATTATTGTGTTCATCAAGCGTTTTTGAAAATACATGTCCGCCTGTGCCATCGGCAACAAAATACAAGTAATTATGACTTTCAGGGTGCAGTGCCGCTTCGATTGCCGCCGCCCCTGCATTGGCGATTGGCGTTGGCGGCAAGCCCTTGAAGCGGTATGTGTTATACGGGGAATCGATGTTTAAATCTTTGCGCAGCAATCTACGTCCTAATGGCCCCTTGCCGTCATTTTGATGCTTACCCATCGTCAGTGCGTAAATCACGGTGGGGTCTGTTTGCAGCGGCATGCCGATTTTAAGGCGGTTTACAAATACGCCTGAAATACGGCGGCGTTCACCCCCTATACCTGTTTCTTTTTCAATGATAGAGGCCAAAGCCAGAGCATCTTGCTTTGTTGTAAATGGTAAATTAGCGCTGCGCGCCGTCCAAAGCCTATCAAGCACTTCTACCTGCGCGGCCTGCATACGGTTTAAAACTTGCTGGCGGCTTTCTACCTTAGTGAAGTTATATGTTTCGGGCAGTAAGCTGCCTTCAACGGGAATCTCTACGACCGCCGCCCCAGTGAAGTTTTCATTCTCATTTAATATACGGACGATTTCATAACTCGTCGCCCCTTCAGGGAAGGTCACTTGGCGTTGATGGCTGATGCCCTCGGTAAATTCTGCCAGAATTTCCAAAAGGGAGCTTTGCGCTTTAATCAGGAACTCACCGCTGCGCAAATCGCCGCTTTGGCCATTTATCCGCGCTAAAAACCGAAACGGCAATGCGCTTTCGATCACGCCTTCTTGTTCCAGATAATACGCCAAACGGTTCATCCCCCAACCTGCGGGGACTTCAACCAACTTATCTGCACTCAGCGGCGATGGCTTACCGACGTAATGCACGGCGTAAAGCCCTGCTGCGCCTAGGCAAAGGATGATAAGAGTAACAAAGGTAACGGCTATATGAACAAATCGCATTATACACGGATTATTAATGTTAAAATATTTACATTTCCTTTTATATCCTCTATCACCTTAAAGAGGAAGTTTTGATTTAACGAAGGTCGAGAAAAAATGAGCACATCTGTCAATGTTGTCGCATTAAAGAGTGAATTAACAGAAATGATCGAAGCCGCGAATGACTTAGCGAGCCTCGAAGAAACGCGTGTCAAAGTCTTGGGTAAAAAAGGCCGCCTGACTGATGTCATGAAGACTCTCGGCGGTATGGACCCTGAACAGCGCAAAGAAATGGGCCAAGCCCTTAACGTGCTTAAAAACGACATTGCCGACACATTAGAAGCGCGCACCAAGCGCCTGCAAGATGAAGACCTCAAAAAACGCCTTGAAAGCGAACGCGCCGATATTACACTATCAACGCGCCCAGAGCGCCAAGGCCATTTGCACCCTATTGCACAAACAATGGATGAAATAGCGACAATTTTCGCTGAAATGGGCTTCACCTTAGAAGAAGGCCCTGATATTGAAGACGACTTCCACAATTTCACCGCCCTCAACTTCCCCATTGGTCACCCTGCGCGTGAAATGCACGATACATTTTACCTTCCCGATGACCCAGAAGCCGAAGGCGAGGCCGCGAAAAAACTTTTACGTACCCACACATCAACCGTACAAATTCGCACTATGCTCAAAAGAAAGCCCCCTTTAAAGATTTTGGCAATGGGCCGTACATATCGCTCTGACTATGACATCACCCACACGCCAATGTTCCACCAATGCGAAGGCTTAGTCATTGATAAATCAACAAATATGGGACATTTAAAAGGCTGCTTACTGGAATTTGCCAAGAAATTCTTTGAAGTTGACGACCTGCCAATGCAGTTCCGCCCTTCATTCTTCCCTTTCACTGAGCCAAGCGCAGAGGTTGATATTGGCTGTAGCCGTAAAGATGGCGGCCTAAAAATCGGCGCTGGCGATGATTGGCTAGAAGTCCTTGGCTGCGGCATGGTGCATCCAAACGTCATTAAGAATTGTGGCTTAGACCCTGATGAATATCAAGGCTTTGCCTTCGGCCTCGGCATTGAACGCCTTGCGATGCTGAAATTCGGTATCCCTGACCTCCGGACATTCTTTGAAGGTGACGTGCGCTGGCTTGACCATTACGGCTTTAACCCTGTTGAGCGCCTGTAAAATAAAACACAAACATCGCAAATATAAGCAAAGCCGTACAAAGCAAATTGTACGGCTTTTTTCATGCCCGCACCTCATTACTCGAAAAGGCTTGACGTTTCCATAATCTCGAACTATGATCTTGCAAGCTATTAAAAATAAAGCGCAGTATACATACAAGGGACGAGTGATTATGGGACTTCCATTAAAGGCATATTTTGAAAAACAAGCAAACGCATCCGTTAATTCTTTGAGTAAGATTAGCCACCCAGCTTGCTCAAACATTGCCCTTCCCGACTTAACTGAGGCGGATATAGGTGCGTTGACCGTAGCGCTTAATAAACGCATTATTCAAGACTGCGCTGATGATGGCATTATCATGCCCGCTGATTTTAAACCGGTAGAACGTTTAGAGGTCGCAGATCGTAGTGAGTTATATTGGGATACAGAAGGCAAAGAACAAAGGTTTCTACTGGAAAATATTAATGTCGTGATGAACTTACCACTGGCCTTTTTCCACAAAGACTACCCAGGCCATCCGTTTGTGGAGTTTGATAAAACAAGATATGTAGAGTCTGCTATTGATTACGTTTTGGGAGCATATGATTACCAAACTATGAAATCTGGTGCCACCCTTAATAATGGTAAAAAAATCAGCCTCGATTGCCAACACAGCGAGATGCGTGTAAATGCTCCCGCTGCGCTTATCGAACACTTTAACAGTTTTGAAAAGCTTTGCGGCAAAGACTATACCCTTGTAGAGGCTGAGGACGATTATTCTTTCGCGCCTGTGCTTGATATTGACCTTTCCGGCAGACCTGTTGTGAAGTTGTTTTATGAAGTGAAAGACAATATGCCCAATGCACAGCTTGAAAAACTGGCCGTGCAAGCTTTGAGGAATTTGGATCACCATAGCGACCTGTATGGCGTCACCTGTGAACCGATTACAATTGAGATGCTCCGCCGTGACTTTGAAAAACTGACCGAGAGCCATGTCGTTAACGTGAAAAATCAGCATTATCAAGAAAATGCGCCGCGCAAACAAAATACGCTCGGCCTAGCACCGTCCATATAGCGTAAACAAAACTCAACACGCAGATAAAACAAAAGCCGCACATTCATATGTACGGCTTTTTTCTTATCTGGCTTACGTGAATAATCGGATCAATTATTCATGCTGTTTTTAGGCGCCGCCGCAGGCTCTGGTTTAGATTGCGCGGATAAATCAGCGATGCAATTGCCCATTAAGTCATATTCAACTTTGCGTTCAATGTCATTTTCATCGTCTTCTTCTTGCAAGACGCGCTCAATAGGATCTGCGCCATTAGCGTAGCATTTAATTTTGCCAAAAGGATCAATCATTTCAATGCTCACCGCATATTTTGTCAAGTCTGAACCGCTTCCAGATAATGCAAAAAACAGATATTTTGTCATTGGCACGTTATCTTGGTCAACGACCTGTTTTGCGCGCTCACGCATTTCTGAGAGTAAATCACCAGCATAGGCTTCAAACTGTAATTTTAAATCTTTGTCAGCGCTGTATGATTTAACAAAATAGCGCGGCTCATTTAACTTACGGCCAGTTAACTTCTTCTCAGTCCCATCATCATAAGAGATAAAAGACACAGCATCCGTTTCAACATCATATAAATAGCCTGATTTTTGGCTCATATTTTCATATAAATACGTTTTCACTTCACGCATATCATCTAAATCTGCATTGACAAATTCATAACTATCCTCGCCGCAGCCGGTTAAGGCAAATGACAGCGCAAAGACAGAAGAGAGAATAATTTTTTTATTGGCATGCATAGCAGCAACCCCTTTCAATATAACTTGATGGGTTCGTTTTAACATGTCTCCAGCATTATGTCAATACCTAATGTGCAGGGAATAACAGTACTGCCACCTAAAGCGTGATATGCACAGCGCCCCATATTGCGCCGAGGTCATCCTTTAACAAAACGGTGACGCCTTCATGTTCGGCACGAGGGTATACGGTAAAGCCAACCTTCTGCGGCGTGCCATCCCAGCGACCAATTTTTTGGCTTTTGCGTACGATATTCACATAGGATAGTTTTTTATCCTTATTCGCACCTTCAGCAACAACAATATCTTTATTCTTCTCAACCATATACGACCAGATATCTAGGTCTTTAATGCGCCTATCTTTGTCATCAGTTATCGGCATCAAATCAATTTCAAAACGCACACCTTGCGCAGGGTCATCACTATTTCCACTTACGCGCTCCACTGCAAGCTTCTGTACTTTATTGGCTTTAGAATGGGCAATAACTTCATCAATATAACGGTCAAACTCATAACCGACATAATCTTCGCGCCCATTAATGAAAATTTGCGGCGTATACATCGTCGCACCACGGATATTACGTACATAGCTGCGCTGCTGCTCAGAGCATTCTGGCGTTGATACCGCGCCCTTACTGACGTCAAAATAATCGACGTGACACGCCAGCAATATTAAATCTGTACGTTTTTTCAAATCAGAAAAGAAACGGTCAACGACAGGGCAAAACATACAAGCCTGTGATGAAAAAAGCTCTATAACCACAGGCGTTTCACCAAGCTGAGATTCCAGCTCACCGTCATCATACGGATAGGCATAAACAAACTGCGCGGCATTACCCTGCGCAAGTGCTATACGCGGCATATAAACCATTGCAAAGCCGCACAAAATACACAGCGACAGAGTCAGTGTTTTCAGCGGAAATCTTAACGGTGTTTTAATCATATTTCGATACCATTATAAATGAGTCTACAGGTTAATATAAGGACGAGATAACCATGCCAGAAGGGCGCAGTAAAGTCATTTGTTATTCAGATTTAATGCCCAGATACATCATCGCGGTATTAAGCGCATTATTCTTTATGGCAGCATTTTCTCTGCAAGCCCTCGCAGCAGATGCGCCTGCCGCCCCATTCAAATCATACGCGACAGCGCCTCTATATGCCGACCCTGTACATGCGCTTATTGACTCTCATGTGCAAGCCATCAAGGCACGAGATGCCACGGAAGCCTATCACCTGATTAGCATGCGTGGCCAAGAAAAATACGGTACGCCGAAACTCTATTGGCGTGACGTTCGTCAGAACATGCGCTTGTTGTTCAATCACAACTCATATAAATATATGGGGCGTAACACCGTCAATGGTATGGTCATACAAAAAGTAAATATGACCGATGATAAAGGCAAAGAAAGCTTGGTTATTTTCCGTGTATTGCAAGATGACAAGCAAATCTGGCGCATTGAAAATATCATTATCACCAATACTGGCGAGACCATGGCGTAATCAAAGCACATCCCCTCATATTAAAAAAACATTGAAATCATTTGCAATTATGGTTATTAATTATTACTTACATAAAATAATCAGAGGACCGTTATGGTTTCCACGAGTGATTTTTACGCCTGCTCCGTAAATGCGAATAACATCAAGTATCTACCTGATTTAATCGACGGGCAAGCAAAGCACCACCATTCTAACTTCACAGGGAACAGCTCTACCCTACGCCGTGACTTCATTAAAGCTGCGCAGCCTACGGCAAACATACAGCTAATTTATCACCGTAAAATGGGTACAAAGCCTATTGGTTATATGGCCTATAACGAAACCATCACCGAACAAGGTAAAGGTCTTTACCTTGAAGATATATACATTGCTGACCATGTCCGCCACAGCGTTCGCGGCGCGGGCAGTTACGGTTTTTACGAACTTATAGACACCGCCATACAAGGGCAAATGAACTATGTGCAGTGGTCTGTCGCGATGAATAACGAAGCGGCAACCTTTTATTTCTATGAGAACAAAATTGGTGCAGAGCGCCTAAATAAAGTTCTTTACGATATGGATAATGCCTTATTTAACAGCCTCACGCCCCGCCCAGAGCTAAATAACCCAAGCCTTAACGCAAGATGTGCGGCCAAAGCTGATTTAAAAGCCATTCGTACGCGGATTGAAAGCTATAATAAAACCGCAAAAACGCCCTTATCGTACGATACAGACACGTTAATGGATAATATTAGCAGTGCCATAAATCACCATAATGGCGATGTCTACCTCTCCGTCAATAAGGCCTCTGGCATTAATGGTTTATGCTTCGTCAACTCCAATTACTCAACCTTTCGCAATATTACAGGCATAAAGGCAGAGCCGCTTATTGCCCTTACTGATGATGCCAATTTATATCAGCAAGCACATTATGTGATTGCCGATAAAGTGATTCAAGACAGCCACGCCTCTATGCGCACAGGGCACCTTATATGGGGCGTAAACAGCGCAGATTCCCTTGCGCACCGCTTTATGACAGCGCAAAGCGCAGATGTGCTGTTGATGGAAGGCAATAATATTGGTTCAACGCTTGTTATGTATGGCATAAAGGATAAAAATATTAGCGTCACAAAGCGCGACAGCCTCATTCCAAAAAAACCATAGTAACTTAGTATCTGGATCATATTGTAAGATAGACAAAAAGTGAGATAACAATGTCCATAGCCATTATTACACATAAAGAATGCCTAGAGCATGACACTGGTGATAAACACCCAGAAAACCGTATCCGCCTTGAAAAAGTGCAAGAGGCCTTAAACAATAGCGCAAAACGCAGCGTATTTGATTTTTATGAATCGCCCCTCGCTAGCGATGAAAACATTTTGCTTTGTCACAGCGAAAGCTACCTCGACAAAGTCAAAAACATTATTCCCTCACAAGGCACTGTGAACCTTGATGAAGACACTATTCTGTCTTCTGGTTCATTAAACGCCGCCCGCCGCTCAGCAGGCGGGGCTGTCAAAGCTGTTGATTTAGTGTTGAGCGATAACAGCACTTATAAAGTCGCCTTTGCCGCAGGCCGGCCACCGGGGCATCACGCACTGCGCGATAGCTCAATGGGGTTTTGCGTCTTTAACAATGTGGCGATTGCCGCAACCCATGCTATTGAACATTACGGCCTAAAGCGCGTCGCAGTTCTTGATTTTGACGTTCATCACGGCAACGGCACACAAGAGATTCTGGAACATAACGGCAATGACACTCTATTCATCTCATTCCAAGAAAGCGACATCTGGCCTTATAATAAAGATGAGAACACTGTGAAGACAGACCGCGTTCTGAACTACCCTATGCCAACAATGGCGCCAACAGAGCTTTATTACGCCGCGTTTAACGATGAGATCATCCCTGCATTAGAAAAGTTTAAGCCCGAGCTTATTCTGATTTCTGCAGGTTTTGACGCGCATAAAGATGACCCACCTGCAGATGCGTTATTTAACGACGCACCAGGCCGTCAGCTTTTAGTAGAAAAAGACTTTGATTGGATGACGATGCGCCTGCTTGATATTGCGGCCAAGCACGCCAATGGCCGCCTAGTCTCCGTAATGGAGGGGGGCTATAATCCTGATGTCCTCGCGCGCAGCGTTCTCAGCCATGTTGAAACCCTGCATGATTACTCCGCAGAGCTTTCCTCCTGTGCTAAGAAAGTCGCTTAAATCAAAATTTTTTCTTCACATTTGTGAAAATTATGCTATTAAAAGGCTCATCAATTTGAGCCTTTTTTACATGCCACGAAGGAAAATAGATTATGTCGAATAAAGAATTTCTAATCACTTGGGAACAAATGCACCGCGATGCGAAAGCTTTAGCGTGGCGCCTCGTCGATAGCGGCCCATGGAAAGGCATTGTCGCGATTACCCGTGGCGGAATGGTTCCTGCATGTATTATCGCCCGTGAACTGGACGTTCGCCTTATCGAAACATACTGCATTTCAAGCTACGACCATGACAATCAACGTGCAGCAAGCGTCTTAAAAGGCCCAGAAGCAGCTGGTGACGGTGAAGGCTGGTTAGTGATTGACGACTTAGTTGATAGTGGCAGCACATTCAAAATCGCCCGCGAACATTTACCAAAAGCGCATTTCGCGGCCATTTACGGCAAAGAAAAAGGCATCCCAACTGTTGATACATTTGTCACAGAGGTCTCTCAAGATACTTGGATACACTTCCCTTGGGATATGACCGTTCAATATGTTGCGCCGATTGCAGAAACTGTTAAAGCCTAATTTTACATATACATTGACTCTCGTCATTTTTAAATGCTATAAAGCTCTCTATATTTAAATAGAGAGCTTTTCTTATGCGTCCGACAAAACAAACGAGCATCGCCTTACTATCCACTGTGTTTAATACCGCTTATATGAACGATAAGACGCAGCGGAAGAACAAAAGTCTAAACGCCTGCGTTACTGACATTATCGAACAAAATGGCTTTGATATAAAAACGCCGCTTGAGATTATCACGGCTGATGAATACGCCACACTATATACGCAGGCCTTTAAGGCGGCCTCACAGCATTTCACAGCACAAGCGACCACACCGAACTATAAATCCGTAGATGCGCAGGCAAATAAGTTCATTTCCTACCTATCAGGCAACGGGATTATCACAGTGGCAAAAAATTTAAAGCAAGAAATATATTAAAGGATACATCATGACTTCATCCATCAGCCCCCTACCCGCGGCAAAATTATTAGTCAGCATTTTTAGTGCCATGAACCCCGTCTGTGAGCAAGCCTCACTCAGCGAGTCCACCGCACAAATAGTGCGCGAGCATATGAACGACATCGGCTTTGATCTCGACCTACCACTCAAAATAAAACTAGCTGATGATTATGCCCATTTGTTTGCTTATATCCTCAACGAAGTAAATGATGATGATATAAAAGAATATGCAGAACAAAAAGCGAGGCACGGTGCTAATTTTGGTAGAAGCGGAAAAGATAGTACACAAAACGCCTTTCACAACGTCTCGCGCATAGATGCGTCGGAACGTATTAGGATTGCAAAAACCGTAATTGCCGATATGAGCACTGCGAAGCTAATAGAGGTCAGCTCTAGCTTTCTTCCTGTTATAAGATAATAGATTAAACTTAACTTATTTTATTGACTCTCCCCCATAACGGAGATATAAATCGCTGTTCGAATGGAGTGGTTTGGCTAACTTGGCATGCCTCAATCACTTTCAATTAAATTCTAACCTTCTTTAAGGAGAGTAAAATGCCGAAGATGAAAACCAAATCCAGTGTGAAGAAACGCTTCAAAATCACTGGTTCTGGCCGCGTAAAAGCTGGTAAAGCTTTCACAAGCCACATGATGATGAATAAATCAAAAAAAATGAAACGTAAGGCACGTGGCACCACTACACTCAGTGATGTTGACGCGCGTATCGTTCTACGTAGCTGGCTTCCGTACGGCCGTAAAAATAAAAACAAAGCGGCCCATAAGAAAACTGCTGAAAATGGAGGCAAATAATGGCTAGAGTTAAAGGTGGAACCACAGCACATGCCCGTCACCGCAAAATCATTAAGATGGCGAAAGGTGCACGAGGTCGTGCAAAAAACTGTTTCAGAACAGCGGTACAACGCGTTGAGAAGAATCTTCAATATGCATATCGCGACCGTCGTAATAAAAAGCGTGACTTCCGTCGCCTTTGGATTCAGCGCATTAATGCTGCTGCACGTCTAAACGGCCTGACATACTCACGCTTTATGTGCGGCGTTAAACTTGCGGGCATCGATCTTGACCGTAAAGTTCTTTCTGACATTGCAATTCATGACGAAGCAGGCTTTGCATCTATCGCAAAACAAGCTGAGACAGCACTTGCAAAAGAAGACAAGAAAGCAGCGTAATTTAATTTACGCCACATAATTTTCAAAACGCCGACAATAAATTTTGTCGGCGTTTTTTATTCGAAATCTGTTATCGACGCATATTAACGCGCATTATTCCCCCACAACACAGCACACGTCGCACCTTCTCGCATACGGCTCATTACATAAAATTTTATATAAATATCCGATAATTTAATTATAAACTTTCAATATAATCGCAAATATTAAGAGATTAATAAGGTTTAACTAATAGAATGATGAGTGTGTGTACTTCAAACTAGTGAGCAGACGATGCGTGATCATTCTATTGGCAACGCAGCAGTAACCGCACTAGAACAATAAAAAGAGTGAATTATTTATGGACTTTTCCTTACTAGAAAAATCAGAAAACCTTGGACACCTCATGGTCAAACTCCATGACGTCTACAATGAATACAAACAAGATATTTTTGGCACGGTATTTTCTCAAAACCGAATTTCAGATGTTGTTGAAGAAATACTGACTGAGGATAACATTACAGAACAAGAGCAAGAGCTTGTTACTGAAATCCTCCTCGCCCTGATCAAAGACGCCGAAGAAAAGTTAAAAGCCGCAATCTCTGACCGTATATCTGTTATTGATGACGCGCCGAACAAGCTCGCTCGCGCGCTCGCAAATGATGAAATCACGGTTGCACGCCCTATTCTAGAAAACTCCGTATCTTTGAATGATGACGACCTCGTCTACCTTATCAATACAAAGGAACAGGACCACTGGCGTAGCATCGCACGCCGACGCAGTCTTGACGACGCCATCATTAATAAACTGTCCGAGACCAGTGATAGCCATACCTATAATGAGCTTCTCAAAAATTTCAATATTCGCCTGACCCAGTACTCAGGCAAAAAAATTGCAGAAAGGGCAAAGAAAGAACACTTCCTTGCCAATAGCCTAATCGGCCGCGATGAATTATCGCAGTCAATCATCATAGATATTTATCAGCATGTTGGTGAAGCGCTGCAGCAAGCCATACAAAAGAAATATAACTACACAAGCGAAGAGCTAAATAAGGCAATCAGCGAAATTTCATCCGAAATATCATCCGGTGAAGCAATGAGCACCAAGCCCATGGACGCTTATGAAAGCGGTTACGTCGGAGATGGCGGTACTGAAAGCGATGAAAGCCTCAGGGTTATCTCTCACAAAGATGCGTTCTTAGAAACTGAACTCATGAGTAAAAATGATGAAGAGTATAAGGTTGCGCTCAGATACAAACAAAATGGTGAGTTGACTATTGACCTTATGACACGCCACCTACGCCGTAAACAGTTCAGATCATTTATAGCGCAGCTAGCTGTAATGAGCAAACTTGACCCAGGCCTTGTAAAAGACATTCTCAGACAGCCTTACGGCAAGGGCCTTGCGATCATTTGTATTGCACTTGATGTTAGTAAAAAAGATTACATGAACTTTTACTTACTCTCTCAGCCACTACGGGGCTCTAGCCGCATCGTTTCCGATGGGAACATATCAAAAGCCATGGCCGCATATAGCCGTACGGATCCACGACAAGCACAAAAGGTCATGGAAAATAACTTTAACTCTGGCGAACATATTCGCTAAGACAAAGCTTTCTGACCAACCAACGGCTTTTTAAACGTCTTTAACTAAACGGCCAATGAAAAACCCATCCATTCCGCCATAATCCGCCCAGTAATGTGGCAGTATGCGCAAGTAGCCTTCATCCGTGATTGCATGTTCAAGCTCCGGCACTTCAACAGGTGTTATTGGCTGCACATTAAAGTCTTTATGATCTTCCAAGAACGCCTCTAACTGGCGTTCGCCCTCATCTTTTTGCAAAGAACACGTACAATAAAGCAACGTTCCACCAGGCTTCAGCATCTGTGTCGCGCGGTTTAATAATGCACGCTGGATTTTAACCATAGATGCCACATCTTCGCTTTTCTTAAGCCACATCGCATCTGGGTTGCGGCGCAATGTTCCTGTCGCCGTACATGGCGCATCAAGCAGTACAGCATCAAGCAGTTCAGGCGCATCCCATAATTCACCATCAGACACCTCGCAAATCACACTACGATCTAATCTGACACGGTGAACATTCTCCTTCAGGCGTTCTAAACGGAGAGCGGAACGGTCAACAGCATAAACCTCTGCCCCTGCAGCAGCCATCTGCATGGTTTTACCGCCGGGCGCAGCACATAAATCAGCGACCCGTTTGTTATTCAAATCTCCCATCAAGCGCACAGGCAAAGCCGCCGCAGCATCCTGCACCCACCAAGCACCATCATCAAAGCCGGGCAATTCAGGAATCAGGGCATTTTCGCTACGGCGCAGCGTACCATTCGGCAATGTCACACACTCAAGAGACTCCGCCCAGCCATCACGATCGATCGGATCAACAACGCTAATATCTAATGCGGCTTCGGCAAGGCTTGCTTGCGCGATTTCCAACGCGACCTCTTTGCCGTAATCTGCAGTCCAAACGTCCAAAAGCCATTCCGGCATATTGAGGCGTGTAATATCTTGTTCTGTTGTCCACTGCTTACCATTTTGTACAACCTTACGCAGCACAGCGTTAAGGAACCCCTTAGCACGCTCCGCACCAACCCGCGTAACCAAATCAACCGATGTATTTACCGCAGCATGGTCTGCCACGTTCATAAAGACAATCTGTGCAATCGCCAAATGGAATACCATACGCACGATGGGCGGTGACATTTTTTGTTTCGGGTTACTAAAGCCACGACGCATAATGTCTTCAATCTGTCCGCTGCGGCGTATCGACGTCGTCACAAGCATCCTTACGAAATTTCTGTTACGGCTATCCAAATCAAGGAAGTCATCATGCGAGTCAAATATAGCGTCTAGGAACTTCTCCCCCTTCCAAAAGCTATCCAATATAGAAAGAGCAACTTGCCGTGGCCATAAAATGTCATTTTGATTTTTAGATCGGGTATTACGCCCGCGCTGCGCTGAATTTTTCATGCCGTTTTACTATCCTTATAAGACGTCTTAATGTCTTCTTCTAAATCACAACTATATTTAATAATGTCTGTCCATAACCTATATATGAACGCGGGGTCAATCTCACCATCTGCCATGGTAACTGCATTATTGCGTACTTCATCAACGCGATCTTGTAAGATCGCATCAATATTTTCGCGCGCTTTTAAATGGCCGACCTCTTTAATAACTTGAAAACGCTCAACAAATAAATCGATAAGCTGCTTATCTAATGCATCAATTCGCGCTCTGTAAGGCTTCAAAATCTTCATTATTTTTCTCCTCACACCTATATATAGTGTTACAATAAGAAAATCACTAGGAAATGGGTAATATAAGGCTATAAAAAATGAATAATCAAAAAAACATAGATAATGCAGCTGAAAATCAGAGCCCCGAGCTGTTAACAACGCCCATAGGCGAACAGGGCAAAGCGAGCGCGCAACAAAGTAAAAAACAGGATGAATTTGGCGGGCGCAAAAACGGCCCTGAGCCTACACGCTATGGCGACTGGGAATTAAAAGGTAAATGCGTTGATTTCTAAGGGCACACAAAATTGAATAGCATAAAAAAAAGGAGCTTTTAACAAGCTCCTTTTTAACATTACAAACTTTAAAGCCATGTAAAGGCGGCGCATCTATTATTTATCTGCCTTCGATGCCTTAATTTTTTTAACTTCACCAGTCTCAGCATCCACTGTTTCTCCATCATTAGATGGGCCAACCAATAATGCTTCTGAAAGCAAACCTGCATTTGCACGGATTTCGTTTTCAATTTTCATTGCTATTTCAGGATTTTCTTTCAAGAACGTTTTTGAATTTTCACGGCCTTGGCCAATACGCTGCCCATCATAAGAGAACCACGCCCCTGATTTTTCGACCAGGTTGCCTGATACGCCCAAGTCAAGGATTTCGCCCATCTTCGACACGCCTTCACCATACATAATATCAAACTCAACCTGACGGAATGGCGGTGCCATTTTATTTTTGACAACCTTGACCCGCGTTTGGTTACCAACGATTTCATCACGGTTCTTGATTTGACCAATACGGCGAATGTCTAAACGTACTGAAGAGTAGAATTTAAGTGCGTTACCGCCTGCTGTTGTTTCAGGTGAACCAAACATAACGCCAATTTTCATACGAATTTGGTTAATAAAAATAACAACCGTTCGTGAACGTGAGATAGACCCCGTAAGTTTACGCAAAGCTTGTGACATCAAACGTGCCTGCAAGCCAACATGAGTATCCCCCATTTCGCCTTCTAATTCAGCTTTCGGTACAAGCGCCGCAACGGAATCTACAACCAGAACATCAATCGCGCCAGAACGCACCAATGTGTCCGCAATCTCCAGAGCTTGTTCGCCTGTATCAGGCTGAGAGATCAGCAGTTCATCAACATTAACGCCAAGCTTCGCCGCATATGAAGGATCAAGCGCATGTTCCGCATCAACAATCGCGCATGTGCCGCCCGTTTTCTGTGCTTCTGCAATAACATGCAGCGCTAATGTCGTTTTACCAGAGCTTTCAGGGCCGTAAATTTCTGTAACACGCCCACATGGCAAACCGCCAATACCCAAACCAATATCAAGACCAATTGACCCTGTAGAGATCGATGCAGTCTGCATGGGGTTTTCATCACCATTAAGCTTCATGATAGACCCTTTACCAAAAGCTCTTTCAATCTGCGTTAATGCTGCGTCTAATGCTTTTTGCTTTTCTGCTGTGTTTTTTGTCATGTTATCCTGCGCTTTTAATTGTGTAACGGCCATAATAATATTCTCCTTACTAGATTGCATAGTTCCACATAAGAGACAATGTTATTAAGGCCTCTAGCCCAACACGTCCCCATAAATCTTTACCAAATCAACTGATCAAACATCTGCCCAAAACGCATTTGTTCTTAATTTGTTCTATCTATCTAGAGTAAAACAAAAAGAGAACATTGACAAGGACAAATGTTCTCTTTTTGTTTTTTTATACTCAGCTCAGCACTTCTTTGACTTTTTCTGCAAGCTGCTTCAATGAGAAAGGCTTAGGCAGGAAGTATATATTTTCGCCCATATGCTCTTTTAATTTTTCCTCGGTGTAACCAGATACAAAAATGATTCTCATCTTAGGGCTAATCTCACGGATTTTATTGGCAAGGGTTGGTCCGTCCATATTCGGCATAATCACGTCTGTGATCACTAAATCAAAAGTGTCTATCCCGTGCTCCTCTATCATTTCTATTGCGCTCTCACCGCAATCAGCTCCGACAACGTCATACCCCTTATTATTCAGTGCCCGCTCAGAGAAGTTACGTACAGCATCTTCATCCTCAACCAATAGAATTTTTGCCGTACCCGTTAGATCCATAGGCTTAGGTGCATCATCCGCTTGGCGGCTCTCAACCGTAACATCCGCAATATCATCCTCGCTATCATCAACTTCCTGCGCAACAGGCAGGTAGATAATGAAGCTTGTACCCTCACCCACGACGCTATCAACATCAAGGAAGCCACCTGTTTGGCGAATAATGCCATAAACCGTAGCAAGACCAAGCCCAGTACCTTTACCAACGTCTTTCGTGGTAAAGAAGGGCTCAAAAATACGCTCCATGACCTCTGGTGATATGCCGCTACCTGTATCTGATATTGTGATCTTGACCCAGTGACCTGGCTCCATTTCATCATCACCAATTTTTACAGCCTTACGGTTCGAAAAATGTGACGTATCAATTTTCAAGCGCCCTGCGCCATCCATCGCATCACGTGCATTAACGGCCATGTTAATAATAACCTGCTCCATCTGTCCGCCGTCAACGCGTACAAGACCAAGGCTCTCACCATGCGTCATTTCAAGTTCCACATTTGCCCCAAGTAAACGGCGCACTAAATGCGATACTTCGGTCAAAATATCGGTAACATCCTGCACCTTCGGGCGCAATGTCTGCTGACGTGAAAATGCGAGAAGCTGGCGCACCAGATTGGATGCGCGATTTGAATTTTGCTTAATCTGCATGATATCTTGGAACGATGGGTCGCCCGGCTTATGACGTAAAAGCAGCAAATCACAAAAGCCAATCATCGCCGTCAACAAATTGTTAAAGTCATGCGCCACGCCGCCAGCAAGCTGACCAACAGCTTGCATTTTTTGTGACTGCGCAAATTGTTGTTCCAGTGACTTCTTCTCTGATGTATCAAGAAAATGCAGGACAATGTTGTCATCACCTTGCAGTGACGCAAAGTGGCGCCCATAAACAATCGAATACACATATTTATCATCTTGCGTTTCATCATTAGCGCAAACAAGTTTCAAGCGAACATCTTGCATAACTTCAACATTGTCGCAGGCACTTACTTTTGATAAGCGCTGCGTCATCGCACGGCGATCATCTTCATGTATAAATGAAAGGAACTCGGCCCCTTTAACGCTTTGTGTGTCGTAGCCTGTAAGCTCAGAAAAAGCTTTGTTACTGTCTTGGATTCTATGTTCAGGGTCGATCATAATAATCCCCAAAGGCGCCTCTTCGAAAAAGCGCGCGAAACGATCTTCGGACAGCTTCAACGCATGGCGCATCGCACTTTCAGCGGATATATCATGGACAACCGCACGAGTACGCACATTTTTATCATCGTTCATCACAACCGTTTGGCTAACAGATGCTTTAAATATCTTGCCTGCCGGGCCTTTTAAGCACACTTCCGCCACTTGGCGCGCGCCGCCGCCAGATATAATATCGTAAGGATGCGCATCAACGGGTATGTTTTCTAAAAAAGAGTGTAAAACCACATCATTAAATAAAGTATCTAAATCAACCCCAAGCCAGCGTGCAAAGGTCGCATTGGCAAAAATAAAGCGCCCCTCTTCATTAACAGAGAAGAACCCCACTGGTGCATTATCCGTGAAATCGATTAATTTCTCGCGCTCTTCATCCTTGGCTTGACGGGCATAATATTTTTGTGTCTCGTCATCAATGCGCCAATGAATATAGCCTGCCCAATTCTGTACAGGTTGCGCAGTGACTAAAAACCAGTAATCCTGACCATCCAAAGTTGTTTGTAAATCAATTGATCCTTCTAAGCCACGATGCGCACTATCTGCGAGTGAGGCAAAATGCGTCCGCGCTTGGTCGTTCTGCGTAAATAACTTCGATAAAGCATCAAGGCCCGGCACGCCCATGCCCTTACAGAGCTTTTGAAAACGCCTGTTATAATAAATGGCTTTATCAGACGGGTCAGTCACCAGCCGCGCGCCGCGGCTACCCTCAAGCACAGAATCGAGAACTTTCGTATCGAAGCTGTGATACGGGTTCAAAAGAACATATTTCATACGGCTCGCAAAGATGACAAGACCAACAACGCTCACCAGCCAAATCGCGACCAAAACGCGCAAATCATTCAACGGCAACGCGCGCACATTATAAATTTCGTATGTCAGCGCCCCAAGAAGAATGAAGAAAAATACACTTAACACCCCCCAGACAATCAACATTAAAGAGCATTTTCTGGGCTCTTTTTGATTATCTACGGTCGCTTGGTCCACATTACGGTGCTGACGTGTGATGAAATCTTTATGGTCTGGCGTCGTGTTCATAAAACTAACCGTATACTCTGTTATAATTGTGAATATGAGAGCCTCAAAATATCACGTTAGGTGTCTTTTTTTTACACTGAAGCTGCCAAGTATTACTTTCATTCACAAAATAATTCACCATCAACGATGAACGTGCCTATATCAATGCATCAAGCAGACAATTGCTGCAGAGCAACGCAAACATCTCTTGACATATTACACCTCGAGCCTATGATGCGGAAAATTTATTATGGTTTCAAACGGAGTATATAATGGAAAATTCATTTAATAAAATAGCCAAGCTCGCGCAAAAAGACGTTTACGTTGTTTTTGCAGAAAACCTAATCGACAGCCTCAATGCAGCCGAAAGAGTTAGCAGCTTAATTAAAGCAGCAGAAGATCAAGATGCAAACATATTCTTTGTCGACATGATTGATGTTGTCCATATGGAACACGGCAGTGATAACAGCCTGTACGCACAAAACATTCACGGCTACACACAAGATTCTTATAAGAAAGCATGTCACATCTTCCAAAAACAGCTTCAAGACAAATACGGCCTTGAAAGCTCGTGCCTAACATCAAAATATTCAGGTGGAGCACAACATGCTTTATTCTCAATGTTTGAAAAAGAAGACGCCAATAATGTTATTGCTGTTACTGGTGAAGGCTTAGAAGAGATGGTCCGTGGCAACATTGGTATGGCACGTAGTGGCCCAGAAGGCATGAGAAAACATGTTCAGGTCGAAGAGGTGAACCACCTTTTACCAGAGAACATCACTTCTTTCAGATGCGCAAATAAAAGCTGCCCTAACCAAACGCTGTAATACTCTGCAGTTATAAATCTTAGGCCGAGTTCTACGAAAAAAAAAAATGCAAAAAACCGGCAATCTCAGCCGGTTTTTTTATGTTTAACACATTATTAGTTACGCTTTTTGAACACGTAACTGATGATCTCAGCCACGGCTTTATATAACTCAACGGGAATATCCTGTTCGATCTCAACGAGGTCATATAAAGAACGTGCGAGCGGTTTATTCTCAACGATCTCAATTTTATGCTCTTTGGCAATCTCACGAATTTTAAGCGCCATATTATCTGCGCCTTTAGCAATGACCTTCGGTGCATCCATGGCTTCTGGATCATATTTAAGCGCAATCGCAAAGTGCGTCGGGTTAGTGATAACGACGTCCGCACCAGGCACGGCTTGCATCATACGTTGCTGTGAGCGCTGATGACGCAATTGACGAAGCTTCGCTTTCATATGGGGGTCACCTTCACTTTGCTTATGTTCGTCTTTGACTTCTTGGAAGGTCATCATCATTTTCTGCTGATGCGCATAGCGCTGGTAAACAACATCAATAATCGTCACGATCAATAGCGCAAAAAGCATGCCAGACAAAACGCGTAAAGTAATATGGCGTAGCTCCTCCACAGTATCAAGCATCGGCATGCCGACCATATGATCCACCCCGTCCATATAAGGCGCGACCAGAATGACGCCGATGGCGCCAACAACGATAATTTTTAAAAGCCCCTTTAGAAATTCTATAACCGCACGACCAGAAAAAAGCCGTTTAAACCCTGCCGCAATACTAATTTTGCTAAAATCAGGCTTAATCGCTTCGGGTGAAAACATGAATCCAATCTGTAAAACCGGCGCAAGAAATGCGAGTGCCATAAGGAATAGAAATGGCGTCGTCAACAAACGAATGACTTCAAACAGGGCGTCCCCCAATATGTGTTTTAATCCCCCAGGAGCTGTTGGAAAATCCCCAGCCATTTCAAAATATGTTTTGAATAAACTCGACAGCTCAACCATCAAATTACCTGACATAAAGGCAATAATGATCGTCCCTCCCAGTAAAATCATCCAATTATTGACTTCACGCGAAAGTGGCACCTGACCTTTTTTCCGAGCATCATCCAGCTTTTTCTGGGTGGGGTCCTCGGTTTTCTGGGAGTCGTTTTCTTCACTCATATCCCTAAAGTCCTTAAATCAGCGTCTTTAAAATAGCTCAACACTCTATATAGTCTACATATATAGAGTGTATAAACGCTGAATATCTAAGATTATAACCAAGCAGCATCAAAGTAATGCGCCCCCTAAAAGCTTTGCTGGAGGAAGAAAATCATACCGTTTTCAAATTCCTGCAACCAAAACAGCATCGCAGCCGCAGCCGTAACGCCCAGTGTCATTAAACCGAGCAAAATTTGCAATGGCAGCGCCAACATAAACACCTGTATTTGCGGCATAATACGCGCCAAAACGCCCATGCCTGTATACATGACTGTGCCAATAACAATTAATGGTATCGACATTTGAATGCCAATGCGAAATGCCGAAGAAACCACCTTAGCAACCATTTCTCCCATGGATTGCGCCTCTGGCAGTTGCCCAACAGGGAAAGCTTGGTAGCTTTCAAAAATTCCCATCAGTAATAAATGGTGCATATTGGTGACGAATAATAACGTCACCCCCGATATAGATAGAAACGCGCCAATCAACGAACCTTGTGACGCCATAAGCGGATTAAACAGCTGCGCATTACCAAGGCCAAGCATCATCGACATAATCATACCGGCAATATCTAATGCGGATGTCAATATACGTGCAATTGTGCCAATGAACATCCCCGTGAGAAATTCAAAGCCAATCAGCAAAAATAACAAGAAAGAACTGGGTACCGGCGTTGGCATATAAGCGGATGTCACGGGAAATAAAACCAACGCAAATCCGAGGGCTATGTATAGGCGAACTTGCTGCGGCACAATGCTATCGCCTAAGCCCGGCATAATCATCAACGCCGTACCGACACGAACAAATGTAAGGATAAAAGCAAAGACGCCCTGCGTAATAAAGCTTTGCAGTTCTGACATACTCAGCCGCCCCCAATTATGCGGTCGGCGATACGCTCCATATACGCAATCATTAGTAAAGAAAAGCTTGGCAGCAAAAAGAAAATCGCCATAAAAATCGCGAGGATTTTTGGTACAAACACCAAAGTGATTTCTTGAACCTGTGTCAATGCTTGCAACAAGGCAATCATCACACCAACAACCAAGCCCACCAACATAATTGGTGTACTAATTTGAATGGTAAGCCAAATGGCTTCGCGGATAGATTCTATAACTTCAGCTTGTTCCATGGGTAAAGATTACCTGAGTGTGATTTTTAAGTCATCCCGAATATCGGACTTATCCCCTATCCCTACATTTACAAATGTAAGCACAAATGTAAGTCTTAGATAGCATTCGGTATATATGTGATATATGTGCCCCCCCGCACAGCGCCGTAAACAATCAAGGTTACTCCCTGTGAAAAACGCCCAAAAAACGGGTGTTTTGGGCGTTGCTTAGCTTAATAATGGCTGATTTTATTAAATCGGCATTCTAAGGATTTCTTGATAGGCTGAAATCATACGGTCACGAACCGCGGTTACTGTACTTAACGTCATTTCCGCCGCGGTTACAGCTTGCACAACATCCGTTAGATCTGCATCACCCATTACAGCACGTGCTGACATACGTTCGCCTTCATGCATGGTATCAATCGACTGCTCGGTAGCTTCGCGCAGCATATCGCCAAAACTATCCCCTGACGCTGAGGCAACGCTCTGCGTACCGGCAGATTTTGCCGAGTTCGAATATATATTCGCAGCTTGCGCTACATTCATTACACCTTCTATGGCCATTATCTTCTCCTCAACGGCTTACCTATTTTATTATACCATATTTCTTTAACGTAACAAATCTATTGTACGCATCGCCATATTACGTGATTGGTCAAACATACCAATATTCGCCTCATATGAACGCTGCGCTTCACGTACATCCATCATTTCCACCAATGTGTTGATCTTTGGCGCACGGACATAGCCCTCTTCATTCGCAGCAGGGTGACTTGGCATGTATTTCAAATCAAACTCAGGCTCTTTTGACGTTCTCACATCATCAACTTTAACAATCTTGTGGCCTAGCTCTCGATCCATCACGTTTTTAAACTCAACATGTTGTTTCTGGTATGGCATTTCATCTGCGGTTTTAGGCAGCGTCCCTGCATTAGCAATATTCTCTGATATAACCCGCACACGTGTTGACTGCGCGCGCATACCTTGTGATGAAATTTGCATTGTATCGTATAACTGTGACATTTTATGACCTCTCTATTATTCTTGTCTTCTTACGCGCTCTATCGGCGCAACTATCTATTTATCTCATTGTTTTTATTTATTATGATCCCGCTGCGCCAATTGCTGTCTTCATCATACCTACTTGCTTCTTCATTAAGTTCAGCATCATCGTGTAATCCATTTGAACTTGGTTAGACTTTACAAGCTGCTCTTCTATATTGACCGCGTTACCTGAAGGGGTTGCTTCATAGGACACACGTTGATCGCGTGCATTAACCTCTCCCATTTTATCTTTGGATGTCATGTGGCTGCCCGATGATGTATCCATACGCATTTTATTCTGGCCACCGATTTTTGATAAAACGCTGCCGAAATCAACCTCTGTAAGGTCTTTAGGCACATAGCCCGCTGTATCTGCGTTCGCTATATTCTGTGCTAAAACTTGCTGACGCACATTCAAATATTTCATTTTTGCGCCGACTGCTTTAAATAATGCTAGATTTTCTATTGTCATTTTAACGGTCCTCGTGCCAAACTTTGTAATAAACGTATTAAACCCGCTTTTACATGTGCAGGATCTGTGCCAATGGCCGACGACGATGATAAAAATGAGCTAACACACTCAAACATAAGCAAAATACCTAAAAACCAGACAGCCATCGCATTGTCCGAAGGCATTAAAAAGGGCTATCTACCATCCATCAAAGCCACCGGCAGGGGCATTATTGCCGAGCAAATTTTACAGCTCGCCTATGAAAACGGCATCAAAGTCAGGAAAGACAGCGCTCTTGCCGAGATGCTGTATAGCTTTGAGATGGATTCTCCCATCCCGTCAGAAGCCTTTACCGCGATTGCTGAAATCCTCTCTTACCTCTATCGCGCAAACGGCGAAAACGCACCGTTTAACGCCATACTCTCTCATATAGAATTGCTGGGTAAAGGCATCGAGTCTGACGAATAATCCACAGCGCGTGAATAAAGCGAGACTGAATCGCATACTTTCCTCGATAATGACGATATAATGCGATCAAATTTAGATTCTTAATCATGATTAAGTCAGGAAACATGCTATGAACGCGACAGCGCAACGTCAAGACGATGAAAACTATAACCGTGAAATTGAAAACTTTATGATGGATCGCAACCTCGCCCTTGAAGCGGCGCGCGTTACCGAAGCTGCAGCTTTGGCAGCATCCCTACTTATAGGGCGCGGCGATGAAAAAGCCGCCGATGCCGCAGCCGTTGACGCAATGCGCAGCGCGCTCAATAGCCTACGGATCAGAGGCCGCGTTGTTATTGGTGAAGGCGAACGCGATGAAGCGCCGATGCTTTATATTGGTGAAGAAGTCGGCAATGGTCGCGGCGGCCCTGAAATTGATATCGCCCTTGACCCATTAGAAGGCACAACAATCACTGCGCATGGCGGCATGAACGCCCTCGCCTGTATTGCCCTTGCTGATAAAGGCGGCTTTCTCAATGCCCCTGACACATATATGGAGAAAATCGCTGTCGGCCCTGGCGTTAACCCAGATATATTAGACCTCGACGCGCCAATTGAAGATATTTTAAAAAAGCTCGCCAAGGAAAAAGACGCGCATGTCCAAGAATTAATGGTCTGCATCCTTGACCGTCCGCGCCATCAAGACTTAATCAACAGCGTCCGCGCTGCTGGCGCACGTATCAGCCTGATCCAAGATGGTGATGTCAGCGCGATTATCGCGACAACAGATCCTGATAAAGGCATTGACCTTTATGTGGGCACAGGCGGCGCACCAGAAGGCGTACTTGCAGCGGCGGCGCTTCAGTGTACAGGCGGTGCAATGCTTGGACGCTTAGTGTTCAGAAATGACGTTGAACGTACCCGCGCAGAACGCTGCGGCATTACTGACTTTGATAAAACATACACATTAAACGAACTTGCCAAGCCTGAAAACGTCATGTTCTGCGCCACAGGCGTAACTGACGGCGCAATGTTACAAGGCGTTAAACGCCGCCCAGGATCAGCACGCACGCAAACGATTGTTATGCGTTCACGTTCTGGCACAGTGCGCGTGGTTGATACGCATCATAATTTTAAAAAGAAGCAAGGCTTTAAGCCGTTGGATCAGTAAGACCAGGCCTCAACTGATTGGTCAACGTCACTTTACATATTTCTTGACAGGGTTTATTGGCGTATGTTAATGTCACCGCACATAAAAACATTTATAGCGGGACATATAAACATGACGATTTATAAAAGTACAAAAATTGGCCTTGCCGTTGCAGGATTCGCTCTTGCCGCACAATTAGTCAGTGGCGGCATAGCAGACGACACCCCCACTACCCCTGCATATGAGCCCACAGCCCAAACACAGCAAGTCACAACGTCATCAACTTTTAATGAGTGCATGAGCACACGTAGTGGACGAAGCTATGAAGAACGAAGCGCAACAGATCGCAGCGCAACCGAGCGCAAAACACGCAGCGAGATTTACGCTGAGCGTGAAACAGAATGTAATACTGCGCGTAATAGCGGTGTTACAAATGTTGCTTCAGGCGGAGCCCCCTCAACGCAAAACGCAGTGTTAAAACTTTAAAACGCTTTACATTACATAAGAAAACCCCTAAGAATCTCCCTATAATTATAAAAACTAGGGAGGTTTATTATGACTTTAACAATTATTTTCGGCATTGTTGCGGGCGGAACCGCTGCGGCATGTGCATATGAAAGAGCAACCAAAGAAAATCTTAGGTTCACAGTTCAGGACAAAGGCATTCAAATTACAGGTGGTGACGGTAACGTGTCCAGTGAATACCTTATTCACACCGAAGGCGAAACATTACAAAACACAACGTCCGTCTTCAACGGGAAATTTAAAAACGCTGAGCTTCAAGGTCAGTTAGAAGTCGGCAAAACATACGATGCTGTGGTCTATGGCAAACGCATTCCAATATTAGGCATGTTTAGAAACATTATTTCCGTACAAGAGATACAAGATGGACAGAACAATTCACCAGTCCAGCCTATCTAGACAAGAAAAATAAAACAAAAAAAGCCTGACCACGCGCCAAGCTTTTTTTTGTTTTCCCGCTATTATGACCCTTCACTTAATGAAAGATCACCGTCTACACACACGCAATTTGTAATAAATTAAAACATAAATGCAATAAGCCGCATGGAATACGCTTGAAGCCTATTGTTTGTTACTTTCTGGCTATTCCGTTGTTACTTATAATAAATATTGAACCACGAGGTAAAAACAAAATACCGCGACAATAGTAACTTCTGCTTTGAATAAAAACTTTGTATCTTGATTACTTTTTGTATTGTTCTCTGTAAAGTTACTCATAATAAAACCTCTGTTTATAGCTACCCCCTACATACCGACCGGTATGTCGCTTAAGTATTATCGCCCAAAAGCAGTAAATAAACAGTTAACATAACCGTAAGTGCGTATTGCTTAAACAAGCAGAGCTACATCTCAATTTAAGCTCAATAAGAAAACCCCATAATTATTTTATACAAAAACATGTGCATGGCTTGTTAAACGCTCTGCACATGTTTTTTTTATCGGCCTATACTGCTTGTTATGAGTTTACAAGATATTACATATTTTCTCGCGGCCCTATTATTCGTTTTAGCGTTAATGGGTGGGCTTGCATTGCTATTAAAAAAAATGGGCATTGCGGGGCCTGCGCTTGTGACGCCAAGCAAGCGCCGCTTAAAAGTCGTTGAGAACCTTGCGATAGATTCACGCCGACGCGTCATTTTAATCAAACGCGATGATAAAGAGCATTTATTACTGCTTGGGCAAAACAATGATGTCGTTATCGAACAAAACATTACGCTATCTCCCGAAGATATTGCCCGCCTAAAAAAGGATCAGGAGCGCGCCGCATGACACAGAACAAGCAAAAATTCATTCTGTTTGGCGCCCTTGCCGCTCTATTTGGCCTGCTATTTATTCCGAGCGAGGTCTTCGCGCAGTCTTTTACGCTCGACTTCGCCCAAGAAGAAGGCAATGGTTCAGTTACGGGCCGCATCATTCAAATGGTTGCCCTACTCACCATTTTATCATTGGCGCCCTCCATTCTTATTATGATGACCTCCTTTACGCGGATCATTGTCGTGCTGTCTTTCCTGCGTACCGCAATGGGTATTCAGCAAACGCCGCCAAACACAGTGCTTATCTCATTAGCGCTCTTTTTAACCTTCTTTATCATGGCCCCAACAATGGAAGCCGCGTATAAACAAGGTATTGAACCGCTTATCAATGAAGAAATTGACGAGATGACTGCTTTTAACCGCAGCGTTGAGCCCTTTCATGCCTTTATGCTGAAGCATGTCCGTGAAAATGATTTACGCCTGTTTGTTGAAATTGGCAATATTGAGGACGTTGAAACGCCCGAAGCACTACCGTTGCGCGTTGTTGTTCCTGCCTTCATGATATCCGAGCTTCGCCGCGCCTTTGAAATTGGCTTTATGCTGTTCTTACCGTTTTTGATTATTGATATGGTGACCGCCTCGATATTAATGTCGATGGGCATGATGATGCTGCCGCCGGTGATGATATCCTTGCCTTTTAAAATTATCTTCTTCGTCTTAGTTGATGGTTGGCATTTGATCTCCAGCTCACTTGTGCGATCATTCGAAAACGGCGCACCGCCTGGGCTGTGACGAATAAACCATGCCAGTAATCATGACAAGGTTCGCCCCTTCACCCACAGGTTATCTACATATAGGCCACGCTTATTCGGCGCTGTTTACCGCCGCGCGCGGCGATCATTTCATTCTACGCATAGAAGACATTGACCAAACACGGGCGCGTCCGGAATTTTATGACGCCATATATGATGACTTAAAGTGGCTTGGCCTAGAATGGAAAAAACCAGCCTTAAAACAATCCGAAAACATGGCGGCATATCGCGGGGCGCTCGATAGACTCATCGCTTTGGAGGTTATTTACCCCTGCAACTGCACGCGCAAAGACATTAGCGCCATGACCAATGCACCGCATGGCCCAGAAGGCACGTTATATGCACGAACATGCCGCCATAAGAAGTTAGCTGATATGGAAGAAGGCACAGATTATGCTCTGCGCCTTAATATTGACGCTGCGTTAAAACATATAAACCAGCCACTTAGCTTTTATGATCACGCCACCGGCAAACAGGATGTTAACCCGCATTTGTTAGGCGATGTCGTTCTTGCACGCAAAGAAACACCTGCAAGTTATCATCTAAGCGTCTGCGTTGATGATAACGCACAAGGCATTAATCTTGTCACGCGCGGCGATGATTTAATCTATGCCTGCCACATTCACCGCCTTATTCAAGCCCTACTCGGCCTTGATGTGCCTGAATATCACCACCACAAACTGCTTTACGATCATCAGGGCAAGCGCTTTGCTAAGCGTAACCATAGTGTGACCTTACGCGACATACGCGCAAAAGGATTTAGCCTAGACGACGTAAAAACAATGATTGAAAATGGAGATTATTTAGAGAAACTGGGCGCTGAAGGATTATAAACGGCACCTATTACTATACGCTACGCAGCTCATCAATTTCATAAGCGCGGCCGTTTTTCAGTGATGGTATCTGGCCACGGCGCAGCGCGACTTCGCTAAGGTCGATTTCGGCCATAATATAACCTTCATCTGCCCCTGCATCGGCAATCACTTCGCCCCACGGGTTAATAATCAAAGAATGCCCCCATGTTTCGCGCCCGCCTTCATGTTCTCCGGTTTGCGCTGGCGCTAAAATAAACACGCCATTTTCAATTGCCCGCGCGCGCAATAACACTTCCCAATGGGCTTTACCTGTCGGGACGGTGAACGCCGCAGGCACAGTTATAATTTCGGCGCCGCGCTGCGCCAAATCACGATAGAGTTGCGGGAAGCGCACATCATAACAAATACTCAGGCCAATTTGCCCAATTTCACTATGCACTAAAGCCGCACGCCCGCCGCCATCAAATGTTTTACTTTCGCGGTAAGCCATGCCGTCCGGCGTATCAACATCAAACAAATGGATCTTATCATAGCGTGCAACCACCTTGCCTGCAGGAGATATTAAATACGATCTGTTGAGTAACTTATTGCCGTCTGTTTTAATCGTAATTGAACCGAGTAAAAGCCAAATAGATAACGCTGCGGCGCGTTTAATAAAGTGCTCTAAAAACGGATGACCGGCCTCTGGTCGCGCAGTTTCTAATTTGCGCATTTGTGGGTGCACCATGTGGCAGCTATTCTCTGGCGTCAGGACAAAACCAGCCCCTTTTCCTGCGGCCTGCGTGACGTAGCGGTCAATGATTTCTAAATTATCGGCAATTTGCGGTCGCGCCGAAACTTGGATTAGAGCAACATTTATTTTTTCTGACATGTTCTTACCATTCAATTCAAAGCCACAGCTACGCGGCTTTTTGCTTTTTGTTCAATTTCTTTGATTTTGTCGGCGCTCGGCGCAAATGCGCCGTCTACATGCGCCCCACCCCATTTGACCATTTCTAATATCACAGGGCGCAGCGCCTCGCCTTTTTCACTCAGGCTATACATATGGCGCACAGGGTTGGTCTGATAAGCATTCTTATCAATCAGTCCTGCTATTTCGAGCTTTTTTAACCTGTCAGCGAGAATATTGGTTGAGATTTTTTCAGGCGCACGTAGAAAATCTTGATATTGCCCAGCGCCAAGCAGCAGCATGTCGCGAATAATCAGCAACGTCCATTTATCGCCAATAATATCTAACGTATTGGCAATGGGGCAGCGCGAACGAGCGCAGCCTTGTGTAATTTCACTATATTTCATTAAAATCCCTGATCCAGAACAGATTAAGATACAAACAAGTTGATCTTAACACAACTGCGATGCAGGGCAAAATAGGAATTTATCGATAAAGCATTTGCGGTAAGAATACGCGCCGCTTACGCCAGCATGTCTTTGAGCTTGCCGTCATAATCAAGCTCGTGCAAATCGTCACAGCCGCCAATATGCTTATCATTAATGAATATTTGCGGAACAGATTTAGGGCCGCCTGTGCGCGCAATCATTTTGGTGCGTGCTGCATCATCACCTGTAATGTCGTGGCGGATATAATCCACACCTTTACGGTCCAACAATTTTAATGCACGTACACAGAAAGGACATGTCGTCCAATAATATATTTCGACTTTTGCACTCATAACTCTATACTCCTTAAATATGTATCTTAATGTAAATAAACCAATTTGAATTTAAAACAATGCTAAAAACAAAACAACCCGATGTTATTATCTCTGGCGCAGGCGTTGCGGGCCTATCGCTCGCCTTGCTACTTTCTAAAGCAGGACTACGGATTACGCTTGTTGACCCCATGCAAAAACCGCGCACGAAAGCCCTAAAACTTGGTCGCGTCAATCAAGATATCGGTACGCGCACAATCGCATTAATGAACGATACTTTGGGCACATTGGCGCAGGCTGGCATCATTGACGATATAACCCCGCATATGGAAGACTTACGCGCCCTGCAGATCATTGATGCTGACGACCTAAAAGACAAAGAAATTACCTTTACTGCACACGAAATTGACCTGCCACGCTTTGGCGCAAATATTCCAAACGCCATTTTATCCAAAGCGTTAATCAGTAAGGCCATAAAAGATAAAAACATCACTCTTTTATACGACAACGAAGTGGTCAGACTCACCCGCGAGGCGACAAACATCACCGTCAGCTTAAAAAGCAAAAAAACCATTACGGCAGCGCTGTTAGTTGGCGCAGATGGACGCAATTCAAAAATACGGGCGCTATGCGAAATTGACACGGATATCAAAGATAGTGAGCAGCGTGCCATCACCTGCATTTTAGATGCAGAAAAACACCACAATTACACATCAACAGAGTTTCATTACGAAGGCGGGCCATTTACTTTAGTGCCTCTGCCAGAAGGCAAAGCCTCCCTTGTTTGGGTTGAAAAGCAAAGCCGCGCCGAATATTGGCTCGGCCAAGATAGCGCCGACCAAGAAACAGAAATCAACGCAATGGCGAAAGGTCTGCTCGGGCATTTGTCTTTAATCAGCAAAATTGATTCCTACCCCTTAATCTCCCTGCAAGCAAGGCGCGTCACAGATAAGCGTATCGCTTTAATTGCCGAGGCCGCACATGTCCTTCACCCAATGGGTGCGCAGGGGTTAAATGCTTCGCTGCGTGACGTTGCTATACTGGCTCAGAAAATTATTGACGCCGCAAGTTGCGGCATTGATTTTGGCGGCGCGGTAACGCTTACCCAATACGCAGCCCAGCGCCAAAATGACGCCGCCATGCGTAATAAATTTTCTTTTAATCTCAACAAAATGGTTGCTAATGATTCCTGGTCTTTAAAGCTGCTACGCCGCTTTGGCCTAAGTACATTAAAGAAGCATAGCCATTTACGCCACGCCATCATGCGCTATGGCCTTGCGCCATATAAACAGTAATCTGGTAAATAAGAAGCACATTACAGAAGACGAGGCGGGCATTCTATAGTGTTAAATCGTCCCCAAGGACAATCTAGATTGAACAGGCTGCGCAAACTGCAGCTCCTCCATTTGGTTATCTGCATTCCCCATACTAACGAGAGCGTTTGTTGATACATCAACCTCCGCATTATCAATCTCTGTGTTATCAATCATCATTTTCTGTAACACCCCCTCAATAACTGCGCCATCGCCATACTCGTAGATATCTCGAACAGCCTCAGAAAATCTTCCTCGCAAATATACATCCTTTTCAGGCAGTTCTTCCGCAAAGCTTTCTCGGTAGGGCTGCAATGATTTTTCAACCTCTTTTTCTATAAAGGTAAGTAACTCTTCTTTACTTTGTAAATGAGCAAAATTTTCTGGGTATGTATCCATATATTCATTTATATTCAAACGACTGCTGATCTCCAACCCAAGCAGCAGCGATTCATAACTTTCAACCATAAACTCATAATCATTTACACCTATTTTCATGTGCGTGGCTAAGAGCTCTAAAGCCGGATCATACCCTCCTGAACCAGCATTTTCTATGTCAAGATCAGCATAATTGTCTTCAATATACTCAAACAAAATATCAGCCTTTGAGTCTTCAAACGTCACTAACTCTGATTGAATAACTTTGGCTTCTTCCAGCTCAATAGACTTCGTATAGTAAATGCCGCCGTTGGTTATGGCGGTGCCTGTTTCTACAAATTTTTCAAATGAAAAGTTAGGGTCTACATTAAATCTATATGGGTGTTTATTATCATCAGGATCTGCTGTAGCTTCAATGATATTTCCTGTAACAGATGAAATAATATAAACATGCCCCCGCCATTCATCAAGATCATCCCGTTGAGGGTCATACGACACTTGGCTCTGCGCATAAAAGTAATTACCAACTTCTTTATAATCTCCGCCTTGTTCACTATCTTCTGGTAAAAGAGTGTTTTCCACCCTTTGGAGAATTGATCCTTCTACGATCGCCATCAGTTCACAATCAAACTCTATAGCCTGACCTCCTGTCTCTAGATCCCGAGAGATTTCGTTTGCTCGACTTTCTCGATCAATGCCATCAAACAACGTAGCTATGATATTGTTACTAGAGCTTCTATATTCTTCAAAGCCTGATATCTTATTAACCTCTTCTGATACAATTTCACTTAAGTGAAATTCCCAGCTGACTCGGTCTTGATTTGTCCACTCGGGTTTGTCGACAAGGCCTTGTAAAGCGTCATGCTGCGACACACGCTCTGTTACATTCATTTCAATCTCATTCATTCGCTGATTAAATAGATCATCAGCTTCCCAATCGACCTCGTAGCTCCCTATTATAGGGTTACCTAGGGAAACTTCCCCAGATTGAATAATAGATTGAAAGTTTATAACGCGGTCATCACCAAGTTCTGGCGTGTCGTCTTTAATAATCAAGTCATCAACAGCTATCTCAATGATATCCCTTTGAGAATAGCTAACCCCAGGGCTATTCTCAGAATCTTGAGAACTCATCTGGTTAAAAAGCTCAGTAATCGCGTATGTCAAGCCGAACATATGACCTCAAATCTTTAAACTCAACCTATAATAAAGCACAGCTATTAAGATTTATTAAACATCCCAATTAAAGTACTTTGATAGGTCCGCGCTACCACCAATAAGGTTCACTGCTTAACCGCGCGCGCGATCGCGGCAACATAGACGGCCTTTGCTCCATAAGCCTTTAATGTCTTCGCACATTCATTAACCGTCGCGCCAGATGTCATGACGTCATCAATCAACAACACCGATTTTCCTTCTAAAGACACACGCTTCTTCTCGGGAATGAAGAAAGCCTTTTTGACATTTTTATAACGGTCTTTGACGCCGCGCTTACCTTGTGGGGGCGTCGCTTTTATGCGTTTTAAAAGAAACGGATCATAAATTTTTACATGCCGCGCAGCGATATCTTTCGCCAGAAGCGCAGATTGGTTATAACGGCGTTTTAAAAGGCGCGTCCAATGCAAAGGCACGGGGACAATCAAATCACTCAGCGCAATAACGTCACTCGCCCCGCTTTCAATCCAAGGCACAAAGCTACGCGCTAAATACAGGTGATCCCCATGCTTATAACGCAGCACCAATTGCCGCGTTATATCGTCATAAACCACCCCAGCGCGGGCGCTATCATATTGTGGAGGATGTTCAATACATGATGCGCAAACCATATTTTCATCCGCGCCTAAATCAGCAGAAAATGGCACGCCGCATGTCTTGCAATAAGGCGCAGAAATAAAGTGAATATCATTCCATACAGCCGACGAAAGCTGCCCCGTTTCATCAACGAGCGCACCCGATATTGGACAGCGTGGCGGGACAATTAAATTTAGCATAACTTTGAGAATCATTCGCATAACACTATTCTTACACCCGAAATTATCTTATAGTCCATGATAAATCGGAAAAAAAGTTTGCATTTCTTACGTAAATACATTAGAAGTTGATATTATAAGATGTGATATTTACGATAGTATTAAGTTTGATGCAAAAGGCCACTTTTAGGATATTGTAGAACAACAATGAGTTCGCTCAAACAAGGACATAGCAGAGCTTCCGCCAGCGATGATGACGCCGATATAATAAGTCGGATGTATCAGAAAACGCCCGCGCACCTCATCAGTGATGAGCAAAGGGAGCAATTAAAGAACATCCCCGCGCACACCGTGCGCCGCGCATGGACGACCCTTGCACATCTGCTTCTCAATGATAATGCATTAATCGCCGTTATGGGCTGCGCACATGGTCAGCTTGCTTTCGCCATGTCGGTGTTAAAACCCAATTTACAATTTGTCGGCATTGATAATGATAAAAGCGCGATCCAATACGCGCGTAAAAACTTCAAACGCCCCAATATCGAATTCCGCCAAGGAGATGTGTCAAACATCAATTTAGGCCCGGAGAGCATCGACGCTATTGTAAACAACAAAATCCTCTATGAGATATACTCTAACCACGCCTATAGCGATCTATGCGTCACCAGAGCGCTTGAACATCATTTCTCGCTGCTAAAAACTGGCGGCACCATGTTTATTCAAGACTATGTCATGCCGCCCCCTGGGCAGTTTGTTTTGATGGAGTTTCCTGACAAACCAAGCCATAGTGATGAGTTCGACGAAATTACCAATGCTGACTTGCTTGAATGGTATTCAGAAAGCGCGCGCTCACATGATGAATATTCAGGGTTCTTTTTAGAGGAACTTCCGCCGCGCTTCCCTAAAACGCGCCTTTATCGTCTGCCCTATAAATGGGCCTATGAATTCATGGTGCGTAAACATGACCGCGCCCTATGGCAAAAAGAACTCGATAAGGAATATGCTTTCTTTACTGAACGTGACTTCCGTAAAAATCTAAAATCCCTAGGTGGGCGCGTTCTTTACACCGCCATGCAGTGGGATGATAAATATATTGCCGAGAACTTTGACGGACAGTTTAACCTGTATAACGAAGATGGGCAGAGCCTTGGCTATCCACCAACATCTCTTGCCGTCTTGGTCAAAAAAATCAACCACAAACAAAGCCTGCGCCTGAGTGAGCGCCGCCGTTCCAAAAGGCCGAGTGGTGACTTACAAATATCGACTATGCGTAACAAGGATAACGGTGAGCTAATTGATATTGTCTCACGCGCCGAGGCATCGGCTGATGTTCTTCCCTACCGTTTTGACGAAGCGAACCAAGCGATTAAAATTTACCTGCATGAAGGCAACCCACGTGGCCTTGCCAATGCTGTCCCGCGCGGCACGCATAATTTGGATGGCCGTTACTGGTCTGGCCATATGATCGAAGCGATCAGCGTTAAAGCCGATGACATACCAGAAAATGCGACAGGGGACAGCGCCGCTGTAAATGCATTCGCTGATAAATTCTTTAATCTAAAGCCCTTCTTCGGAGCGACATTAGATAAGGGCGCGGGCTATTATACCGACCCAAAACATATAGACGAAAAAATTGACACTTATTATCTGCAAATCACAGAATCAGATAATAAATGGATGGACGCTTCAGATTTTTTAATGGACACCAACCACTACAAAACCAGAGGCATCATCCGCGAACTTGACGCACAGGATATTCTTAACGCCATATCTGTTGGCCTGATCCCGACAAGCCGCCTAGAAATACAAATCCGTAACTTGTTTGATAAACACAAAGTCAAAGCAACATCATGGTGCGAAAGCCCACTGCAATTGCAAGAAAATCCAAATTTAAAAGAAACAAAAATTGATGACCTCATCAAACGCTTAAAAGATGACGCATCCATTCCTTACGAGAAATCAAAAGGTAGCGCAGGACAAATACAAATTGCCCACTCTATTTTCGTCGATGAAGGCCTTGCAGACTCGGGTGGATCTGCTGGAATTAGTTCCCATGAAATGGATTTCTTTTTACCAAGCAATCAAACCACCAATATCGCCGTGTGCCTGCCGCTATCTAAAAACATTAGCGGCGAAGTTATGGCGGGCATTTGTACTGACTTCATGCCCGTGCCGCAGCGTTACCATGGCAGCGCAATGTCTGTCAGCGTCCCAAGTTTTGAAATCCCAACAGACATAAGCTCTATGGATCAAGCAAAGAAATTTGTCGCTGATAAGTTTGGCGTTGATGTCAAATATGTTAGCCCCCTAGGGCCGAGCTACTTTAAGCATATCGGCGTAACTCCACAGCGCATATTCCCGTTTGCTGTCTGTGAAGCCGCAGGCGGCAATTCACATTTTGCCGGCGTTACTGAACACGTCATGACCAAGGGCCTGCTATCCCTGTGTTACTGGGATAACCATGATAGCTTCATCAAAGTTGTTGCCATGGCCTATCAACAGTTCTGCCAAGATAGCGATCACAGCGTAAAATGGTCGCTGTCCAAGTCATTCGCAGCTGACCATTCACGCTCGGTGGCCGAAATGGGTGAGTATATGAACCAAGGTTCAAACGCCACGCAGCATATTCCTGCGCCTGCAAATACATCTGGCGCGGCCTTGGCTGCAAGCTCCGCCGCGAGCGCAAGGAATACGGATAGCCTTGTTGCGCGCGCCAGTAGCGCCGCCCGCGCCGAAGCGATGAATGCGCCGTCTTCAAGCGAAACCTCGACGGCCTGCGAAGATACATCAAAAAACACAAAATCAGGCAACACGCTTGTTGCACCAAAGAAAAAGAAGGCAAAAGCAAGCACAGGCCGCACCGGTCTTCTTGCTAGATTAAAAGGAAGGTCCGCCGCTTTTGATCAAGTCAAAGACAGCGTCAAGGCGCAGGCCGTGGGCACAACGCTCAGCACTGACAAACAAAGCTGTAAAGACAGGCTTGATCGTCAGTAACTGATATGCAAGCATGTTAGCCACGCTGTAATGAAGGGTTTCACATGACACCGCAAATTTTTGACAAAACACGCCTACGGCAAAGTCGCGACCATCGCGCTGCGCATATTGAATCTTATGATTTCCTGATCCGCCACGCCGCAAAATCTATTATTGACCGCCTTGCTATTATTACGCTCGACTTTGATACAGTCGCAATTTACGGTGCGCGTATGGCGCAAGAAGACCTTGATGCCATCATTGTAAACTTAAATGCCAAAACGGTTTTCTTACTTGATTTATCTGAGGCTCTATTAAAACGTGCATGGCCCAAACATGTTATCACCGTACAATCTGACAGCGAATGGCTGCCTTTTGCGCATGGTCAGCTTGATGCTTTTATTGCCATTTTTGAACATCACAGCCTTAACGATTTACCTGGCGCATTGATACAGGCGCGCGCTGCCCTGCGCCCTGATGGGATGTTCATGGTCGCCATGCCTGGCGCAGACACAATGTATGAACTACGCGAAGCCATGACGAAGGCCGAACTCGCGCTCTATGACGGCCTATCGCCGCATATATACCCCTTTGCCGATAAACAGCAATATGGCGCATTAATGCAGCGCGCAGGCTTTGCATTGCCTGTTGTTGATTCTGAACATTTGCAAATCAGCTACAAAACCATTTACGCTTTATTTAAAGACCTTAAACATATGGGCGAAGGCAACATCTTAACCGCCCGCAGCAAACGCGCCCTCAGCCGCGCATTTTATGCGTTAAGTGAAACAATCTACCGCGCAGATAATGGCTTCGCAAATGATGAGCGTTTTGATGTGACTTTTGAGATTATTCACATGATTGGCTGGACACCCGACAAATCAAAACAGCAACAACCCTTAAAACCCGGTAGCGCCGAACATAATTTGGCTGATATATTGTGTTCTGAGTAAAACACAACTAAGATCGACACCATGATAAACATAGAACTTATACCTGCATTCACAGATAATTACATTTTCGCTCTCACCTTGAATAATGGCCAAATCGCCGTTATTGACCCTGGTGATGCGGCGCCTGTGCTGTCTTATTTAAAAGGCAACGACCTTGAGCTTGCTTATATCCTTCTCACCCATCACCATGACGATCATATTGGCGGCACGGAAGAACTACGCGCAGCATTCCCAGATGCATTGATTATTGGCCATGAAAAAGACGAGCAGCGCTTACCAGCATTAGGCGAAGCCGTAAATGATGGTGACAAATTCACTATTGGTGATACCGACTTTGATGTCATTGAAACTGCAGGGCACACAATAGGGCATATCTGTTACCACCTTCCGCTAGAGCAAACCCTTTTCGTTGGTGACACATTATTTGTTATGGGCTGCGGACGGTTATTTGAAGGCAGCGCCGCGCAAATGTATGCGTCACTCGAAAAAATAAGCGCCCTTGATGATGACACGCAGATTTACTGCGCCCATGAATATAGCTTGGCGAATGCCGCTTTTGCATTGCATGCTTTTCCTGATGATGATGAAATCAAAAGCGCTTTGTTCTTTGTCGAGGCCCTGCGTGAAGATGGTATTCCAACCGTCCCAACGACACTAAAAGCCGAAAAACTGAGTAACCCGTTTTTATTGGCACAGGACGTTGATGAATTTGCAAAACTGCGCAGTGAAAAAGATAGCTTCTAGGCACGCACCAGCATGACAATCAGAAGCACACAATTTGACGATATTTATTTTTCTGCAGAAGATGGCGTCGCGGAAACAGAATATGTTTTCATGCGCGGTAATAATCTTCCCGCTGCATGGCAGGGTAGACCTTACTTTACAATCTGTGAAACGGGCTTTGGCACAGGATTAAACTTCCTTGTCGCATGGGAGCTGTTTGAACAAACATGCACTGATAACCAGAAGCACCTACATTTTATATCCTTTGAGAAGTACCCCCTCACCCCCGATACGATCAAAGACGCCCTCTCTCCATGGGCCGAACGTTTTGGTACAAAGATCGATATGTTGTGTGATCGTTACCCGCTGCGTGTTTCTGGCTGGCATCGCTTAGACATCGCGCCAAACATTACTTTGACGGTGGTCTTTGACGATATTAATAATGCAATTACAGGCTTAGACACCACCGTTGACGCATGGTTTTTAGATGGCTTCGCGCCATCTAAAAACCCCGAAATGTGGCAAAGTTCCCTTTTTAGCGCGATGCAGCGCTGCGCCCATCATGGCACAACAGCCGCAACATTTACCGCCGCAGGCTTCGTAAAACGCACCCTTAGCGAACATGGATTTACCGTCAAAAAAGAAACAGGGTACGGCCGCAAACGCGACATGCTTACTGCAACATTTGATACTCAAACAGAGCGAAAGCCCGTTAAAGCGAACGCACCACAAAAAATTGCGATCATTGGCGCGGGCCTTGGCGGCTGTGCAGCTGCCCATTACCTGCATAAGAATGGTCATCATGTCGAGATCTTTGAAAAAGAGCCGCATATAGCAGCCAAAGCATCTGGCAATGCGCGCGGTCTATATAACCCCCGTTTTCGCAAACAATATGACCCCGAAGCCGTGTTTTATTCCAGCGGTTATGCCGCGTCTTACGGGCTGTTTAAGTCCCTTGGTGACGCCATTGACTTCGTCCCATGCGGCGCGCTGCATTTAATAAATAGCGAGCTAAAAAAAGACCGCTTTCCTGCCTTGTTAGCGAGCTGGAAATGGCATCAAGACCATATGGAGTGGATTGATAAATCCCGCAGCGCAGATATTTGCGGCATAGCGTTGGCCCATGATGCCGTTTACCTTGCAGATTCAGGAGTCGTCTCACCAGTTAAGTTATGTGCTGTGCTTAGCAAAGATGTAAAAGTCCACACTCGCGTTAATTATAGTAATTTGGATCTTAAACCCTATGACATCGTTATCTACGCTGTCGGTGCGTCATTTAAAGCTTTTCCTGAGCTTGCCGATATTGATATGCACACAGTGCGCGGCCAAATTACATCGCTTGATATGCAGCACAGCGCCCTGCCCTTAAAAACCGTGCTGTGTTATGGTGGTTACATGACCCCTATTCACAATGACGCATTAACCTGCGGTTCTACATTTCAACGCTGGAGTTATGACGTTGAAAACGACCCGCTAGACGACCTAGATAATGTAGAAAAGCTCAACGAGATTTTACCGCTAGAGCATCAACAAAGCCCAACACAGATTAACGGCGCACGTGCTGCGCTACGAACGGCATCACGTGACCATGTCCCTGTTATAGGGCAACTTGATCAAAACAGTTACGTTACCACCGCACATGGCTCAAACGGCCTGCTTTCAAGCATAATGGGCGGCATTATATTAGCAGAGAAAATCACCTATAACCAAATCACATCCATGCCCGCAAGCAGCCTCCAAAAAATCGCACCCTATCGCTTTGTTAAAAAATGAGACACAGTAAAAACTTAATAAAATTGTATTTAAAAGCTCTTCCGCAAGACGCTAACAATATGTTACAATTTAATAAATGGGGATCAAAACATGCGTAAAATTATACATTGGCTAAAAGATGAAAGCGGCGCATCAGCAGTTGAATATGCACTGCTTGCGGCGTTAAGTATCGTTGTCTTTGGCGGTGCATATGCTGTGTTCTCAGGCATGCTACTAGATTTTTTTACTAACTTCATTGATAATATCAATCCCTTTTAGTGCACATTTATGACCTTAAGACCTCATTGTTCGCTATGATTATTGGTTATATTTCGTTATAAAAGCTCTATGGAATTTCTACACACCACATCGTTACTTAATGGCCCCCTCAATGCGTTAGCGCTTTGGAGCATTATTATTACGACCTGCATCGCAACGCTGGCCTTAATACCCCCTATGCGGCTTTTGGCGATTAAATTTGGGTATGTAGACCAACCTGGCGGGCGTAAAATTCACACGGCACCTACGCCTCCCATTGGGGGCTTTGTAATATTCACTTTATTTTTGTTGATTCACAGCGTCTTATTTGCCTTCACCCCACAGGTTATCAGCCTTTATACCGCACTCATCTTACTGCTTATCACGGGCTTAATTGATGATAAAAAGCCTGTGCGCGCATCAGTAAAATTTCTGATCCATTTCGCAGCCGCAGCCATTATTGTCCTTGGCGGCGGCGCTGAGTTAGAAAACATGGGCAATATGCTTGGCTTAGGGGAATGGCACCTGGGTTGGTTCGCACCGATATTTTCTATGGCCTGCATTGTTTACTTAATCAACGCCATTAATATGATGGACGGCATTGACGGGCTTGCAGGCGGAAAAAGCCTCGTTGTTCTTGGCTGGCTGATGCTCGCAGCCTTATTGCACGGTCAATATGAAGCTTTACTCCATATCGGCATACTCGCGGCGACGCTCTCCGGTTTTTTGTTTTATAATATGCGCCATCCGCTGCGTGATAAAGCCTGCATTTTCCTTGGTGATACAGGGTCAATGGCGCTCGGTTTAATCATTGGCTGGTTTTGCATACACATGGCACAAGGCGAAAACGCGCCATTTCAGCCGATATCAATAGCATGGATCATTGCCTTACCGATTATCGATGCTTTTGGCCTGTTTGCGATGCGCATATATGAAGGTCGCCACCCATTCTCTCCCGATTTACGCCACTTCCATCACCATTTTATCCATGCAGGTTTTCCCGTTGGACAATCAACATTTATGATCCTTTCCCTTGCAATAACGCTCGGCGCTATTGGCTTCTGCGCCAGTATACTTAACTGGCCTGAGCCGCTAATGACCGCAATTTGGGTGTGCCTATGGGTTGGCCACGCCATATTGGTTATAAAATCAGATCATTTCGTCCACTTTTTGCAAAAAACATTTCATTTGAAACATAGGAACCAGCCATGAAAATCGCCTATTTAGTGACCCGCCTTGATGAATTTGGCGGCGTACAAATCCATATTCGAGACCTGACAACATGGCTAAAAAACCAAGGCCATGAAGCGCTCGTCTATTCTGGCTGGCCTGGTATTATATCTGACCATATCAAAGCAATGGGTACGCCTTATTACGAAATTAAAAATATGGGGCGGCCGATAAAACCGCTTAAAGACATTAAATCCGTGCTTGAATTACGCCGTTACTTGAAGAAACATAAGCCTGATATTTTATCATGCCATTCATCCAAGGCCGGCATTATCGGCCGCCTTGCTGCGATTGGCCTGCCTACAAAAGCTGTGTTCACCGCACATGGCTGGGCGTTTACAGAAGGCGTATCAAAATCACAGCGTATTTTGTATAAATGGATCGAAAAATGCGCCGCCCCTCTGTGCAGTAAAATTATTACGGTCAGCGAATATGACCGCGCATTGGCACTAAAAAACAGAATCTGCCCGCAAGATAAAATTGTCGCGATTCATAATGGTATGCCAGCGCGCCCTGCCCCAGAGCGCGGTAATGTTAATGATAACGCCGCCGCTGTAAAACTTATTATGGTCGCAAGGTTTTGTCCGCAAAAGGACCACGCCACATTACTACATGCGTTAAAACGCATCGAAGACCATAACTGGCATTTAAGCCTTGCTGGTAATGGTGACAGCCTAGACGCACAGCAATTAGCAACAGAGCTCGGCCTTGGTGAGCGTATAGACTTCCTGGGTGAGCGTGATGATGTTCCTGAATTACTTGAACGCCATGATGTATTCTTGCTGATCACGCATTGGGAGGGCTTTCCACGGTCAATTATTGAGGCCATGCGCGCCAAGCTACCGACAATTGCGACAGAGGTCGCGGGTAACGGAGAATCAGTCACACATAATAAAACAGGGCTACTTGTCCCACACGAGGACATCAGCGCCGTTGCCGAGGCCATATCTACCCTTGTTCAAAGCCGTGACAAGTGCCTAGAAATGGGCGCAAATGCCCGCACGCAATATGAGACACAGTTTACGTTCCTGCACATGGCACAAAGAAATTTAGAACTATATAAAGAGATCACAGGGAAATAAGCGCCGAGATCTCAACCGCGCTAATACTCAAGGTTTTCTAGAAACGATACAACGTTTCTGTATTCTTTAGTGATCAAATCAAGGCTCTGTACGCGGTCTGATTTATTCGCAACCAGAAGTTCTTCTGCGTCTTGCAAGTGCTCAACAAGCTCTTGTGCACCAATCATCATACAGCAGCCTTTAAAGCCGTGGGATATTTCCACCCATTCCTTACTTTCACCGCCGCGGCAAGTACCGTTAAGCTTTCTCAAAAAATCATCGCCTTGCATCTTAAACATCTTCACAAAGTTGCCAACCTCAACTTGGCTGCCAATAAACCCTTTAATTATCTTTAAATCTACAGGTGGCTTAGCCTCGTGCTTGGTCAACACCTCTTCTTGATGGCGTAATGATAATGCCGTCGTTGAGAAATCTATCCATGTAGCAAGAACTTCTTTCAAATGCTGAATTTCTACAGGCTTCGCTACGTAAGCGTCCATTCCAGCCTCAAAACACTTTTCTTCTGCGCCTTTCATGGCATCAGCCGTCATCGCAATAATAGGAATACGTTTCTTTGTGTTCTTTTCAACACTACGGATCTCATGCGTCGTTTCATACCCATTTTTAAGCGGCATATGGCAATCCATCAAGATCAAGTCATACTCTCCTGTGTTGAAATCAGATAAAACAACTTCACCATTTTCAGCTAACTTAAAATTGTTGATGCCGATATGCTTAAGGAGCCGCATAATATAATGCTGGTTTAAGACAACATCCTCTGCAACAAGTAAGCGAACATCTTGAGCTTTAAAGCGCGTCCCAACACCTGATTGTGGCAGCGATAGACTAAACACATTATTAATCACGGGAGTGACGGCGTCCTTACAGGTAGAAAGCCTAAACGGTATCTTGAACCAAAATAATGACCCCAATCCAAAAGTGCTGCGCACCCCAATTTCACCGCCCATCATCTGCACAAGGTCCTTAGTGATCGTAAGACCAAGCCCTGTTCCGCCGAAACGGCGTGTGATCGTATCATCAGCTTGGCGAAACTTTTCAAATATCGCGCCCACTTTGTCTTCGGATATGCCGATGCCGTTATCCTTCACCTCAACGCTTAATTCAATGTTGTCATCACCAATGACCGTATAACCAATTTCAAGCTGCACCAGTCCAGATATAGCCTCATTAACACCACGGGCATCCACATCACCTTCCGCCTCATAGGGGTCTTTAATATATTTAATCGCATTGCCAATAAGGTTTGTAAGGATCTGATTTAAGCGCAAACAATCCCCCATGATAACAGGCACGTCTTTATGCGTATAATGACACGTCAACGAGACACCTTTTTGGCTGGCCACAGGGCGCATAGAATCGACGAGGTTGTTAATAAGGTCGTTAATGTTCACGTCGTTATGTTCTAAAGTAAACATCCCTGATTCAATTTTAGAGATATCGAGAATATCATTCACAATATCCAACAGATTCTGTGACGATTTATAAATAACCTTAGACATATCAAGCGTATCTTGATCCATATTCTCAGTATCAATAATCAGCTCCGTCATCCCCATAATACTATTTAGGGGGGTCCGTAATTCATGAGACATATTTGCCAAGAATTTACTTTTCATGCGGTTTGCGGATTCCGCCTCTTCACGTGCCTGCATAATAAAGTGTTCGCGTTCCTCCATTTTCTTAACCATAAGGTTAAAGGCATCAACCATACTGCCGAGTTCATCATCGGAAGTTTTTTCAACCTGTATACTAAAGTCTTCGCGATCCACAAACTGCCGCGCAGCTGCTTCTAAGTTAGATACGGGACGGCTGATAATAAACTGCAGTTTATTTGCGATGAAATACACAAGCAGCATAACAACGGCAAAAACAATGACATCAAACAACAACTCAACAAGCAGGTTTTTATTAAAGCTTCCCATATCATAAGATAACAGTAAATAACCAAGGCGCTCTTCTTCTGATAGCCCGATTGGACGAATAAGATTAATCACCTGATAATTACTTTGCACATCAGCACGACTTAACTGGAGCGGGCAATTCTCACGCCCGCCCGTAAGAAGTTCTTTATTCTGATATTGCGCAAAAAGAGTATCCGTAAGGTCATACGCGCACGCATAACGAACCGACGTCTCAAGGTTCAAACTCTTCAACTTTTCCTTTGCAGAGATAGGGTCAATGAAATCTAATGAGGAGATGATGCCTTGCGCTGTGAAACTTGCAATTACGCCGACACGCTGTTTTGTTTCATTCACATTAAAGAGATAGTTACCCGCAATAGTAATCAAAAGCGCGACCAATAAAGTAACGAACGTCATCCCAACAGTAATCAGGAGCATTTTAGAACGTATTGAAAGTTTACTTATATTGACCATGCCGATATCAACCCTAGCGTATAAACATTAATGAACATCTTATAATATTTAACTTATAGGGTATACAACGAGTTTTAAAAAAAATTGTTATTTCCTGTTGATTTTCAGTCTGCTATCCTAATTTTCAGTAAAGATATAATGTTGGCTATCGGGATCTAATATGAAGAAACTTTTGGGTAGAGGCACCTTACTCGTGTTTTCTTATCTTTGTGTATGTTATACGACATACACAAGCCCTGCGCATGCTTCCGAGCAGCTCGAGAAGGTCAAAGCTGTCTTTCTGTTTAAGTTTTTTGACTATGTTTCATGGCCTGATAGCGATTCAACCACAGACACACTCTGTACATATGGCGCGCACCCTTTCGGTGAGAACCTTCAATATATTGCAAAAATGCGCCACGCAAAAAAAACAGTTGTTCTCCCCTTGTCATCACTCTCAGACATACATCAATGTCAAATCCTATACATTGATAAACCGAGTGACCAAAAAGCACTCTTCCAAATGGACATTCAAAGCACACTCGTCGTAAGCAGTAATAAATCTGTAATTAATTATGGTGGCATGATCTGCATGGAAGAACACTCCGGGCGCGTTCAGCTGTCTATCAATTTGAAAGCAGCGCGCGAGAAAAAACTAAAGATCAGCTCTCGACTGTTAGAGATATCTAACGTTATCCGCTAAGTCAAACTTCGACCTGCTTCGACATTCTAGCGCGCATCACTCGCCGTTGCTCCCAAAGCGTTAGCTTCTTAGAACTTAACCGTAAAACGGCCATAAGCGGCGCGCCCTGTGTCAATAGGGAACGAGTTTATGTTTTTTCTATTATATTCAGGGAAGTAAATATCTTCATTAAGCAAGTTTTCGCCATAGAAGGTCACACTCATCTCTGGTAAGTCTCCTGAAAGCCCGAGTGTATCATTCAAATTTACATTCAAATTCGCACTCACCAAGTGATACGCATCAGGCTGCTTGTTCACCTCTAATACAGATGGGTTCGTTGCACGCAAATCCTCAGGAGTGCCAAACCAGCTATCATAAAGCCCCAATGACCATGAATCTGTTTTATAGGACACACCGAGCTTCGCCATTAAATTGGCTGAGAAGGTCGGGTTATCAATATCAGTGTCGCTCTCGCCCTCTTGCCATGAAACCGAACCTTCGACTTGCCAGCCATCATAGAAAGAAAGCTGCGATTCAAACTCAACACCATGAAAGACTTGCTCCCCCGTATTGGTGATTAAGAAACCGGCCCCTGCAGGGTTAGCCACGCGGCCAATAATATCTTGCATACGGCTTTTATAAGCGCTTAATGCAGCGTAAACAACATCATCGCCATAAAAGACCTGCCCTTCAATTGTCTCAATCGTTTCAGGCTTCATATTACTGTTGCCTGTAATCACATTCGGGATAAAAAGTTCTCTTTCTATCGCCGTTGACGACCTAAACGCTTTACCGAACATAGCTTTCACACCAATATTACCAAGGGGCTGATAAACCATAGCGAGGCGTGGCGAAAAATCTGCCTTGAACGCTTCAGAATCGTTTAGCTGCAAGCCACCGACAAATTTAAAATGCTCCGTCGGCATCCATTCCAATTGCCCATATAAATTATGAAGATGCTGTTGGTATGGCGTATCAGCCACGACCCCATCTTGATGTTCAGCAAAACCACCCCATGATAAAATAAGGTTATCGCGCAGCTGTGTTTGCAGGCCTAACTCTGCGACAAGAAGGTCATCACGATTTAATTCTGGGGCGTCTGTATTAAGGCCACCACGCAAACGATTGTAGGTCAGGTGCGCTTCAATTTTTGTGTTATCAAAAACTTGTTCTGCATAGCCAATATCCACAGTAGAGCGTCGGCCGTCACTTACTGATTCAGGTAGCCGTGCAAATATACCCAGCGAAGTTTGACGCGCACGCCCAACAAACGCAGTCGCATTAAAGTTCTTATAATGCCCTTTTACAAAATAGCCCAAGCCTTCTTCACGCGCACGGTACTCTCCGCGCGTCGATGTTTCATCTGTAATGACAAATTTTTCTCCATCGACATCTGTACTTTTAATTGCGCCTGATATTGACCAGTCCTCACCAGAATACGACGCACGGCCTTCTTGGTCTTTACGTCCGAATGAGCCATATGTCGTTGAAATCTCGGCACAAGCATCGCAAGCAGCTTTTGATACAATATTAACGACGCCGGCATAAGCATTCGTGCCGTAAAGCACAGAGCCTGGGCCACGTATAACCTCTATCTGCTCGATATTACTAACTGGATAATGCGTAAACAGGCTGTAATTTAAGTGTCCGCCATAACTATCTCGCACCGGTCGGCCATCAATAAGGAATAAAATTCTATTTGGATAATGCTGATTTGTTGCCGCGCGCAATGAGACTGTATTATTTGGGCTACCGGTGCTGTTTAAAACCTGCAAACTGGGAACACGGTTCAAAACATCATGCAAGTTAACTGCGCCATAACGCTGTATATCGTCCCTTGTCACGACACTCATAATACTCGGCGCCGCACCCAATGATTCCGAACGCTTGGATGCCGCACTGACTTCGATATTCGCGAGACCTTCAATATCAAGGTTATATAAATCCTGTATGGAAAAATCACGAGCATTTGCCGGCGCAGTCGCAAACATACAAACGCTAACAAAAAGTGGAAAAAGTCTATTCTTCATAATGTCTCGCTATCCTCCCTGATCCTGCAATATTCTACACTGCCTTCCTCAAAAATCTATAGTTTTGTAATAAAAAGAAAAAATACCCCAAGTTATATGAAGATCGAGGCCGTACACGCTGAAGTTATCGGGGATAACTCCCCCCCTGAAGGATGCAAAGCTTGCTGAAATCCGTTAGGGGGCTTAGCCTTTTACTAAGGATTCTCTTTATGCTGAAATCTCGGCATATCATACACGTATCAATACGGTGCATCATCATGGATAAAAAAATCATGCCTTCGGCAAAGTCTTTTACGAAAACCATCATAGCCGCAGCTATTCTGTCTACATCTCTTACGGGGTGCGGCGTAATGGAGAAAATATCCAATGCTTTACCGCCGCTAGACAGCACAGATAATTATACCTATCCAGAAGAAGCCAATAACATTCCTGTTGATAGCTGGGCAAACGCCCCCCAAACAGCCCAAACACAAATGCCGACAAACATGGCACCTGCACAAGGCATTAAAACATCATCTATTGCTTCAAACATGAGCGAGCCCCTCGGCACCGAAGAGATCTACCAACGCTTTAATGTTATGGAGCAGCAAATAGCCGTCATGCGCCAAGATATGCAACGCGTTGCACCGTTATTACAGCGCCTATCCATGATGGAAGAATCTATGCGCGAATTAAGTGTTGCCTTAAACAGCGCCCACACGGCAAATAGCGGCTCTACGCCGGCAAGTGCGCAGCCATATACACAGCTTAGTCAGCAACAGCCTATGCCTATGAATGCATTGCCAACAGGCACAGCATCTATGCCGACTTACACGCCACCAGCGGCCACTTATACAGCGCCGCCACAGCAAGTACAAAAACAAGCCCCCGCTGCCAGCAGCGTGCAAGGCATTCGTTTTGGCAAATATAAAGGGCGCGACCGTGTTGTCCTTGATTTATCACAAGCGGCACAGTTTCGCTATGACTTAGACAACAACGAGAACTTATTAATTGTTGACCTCCCTGATGCATCATGGGGCGCGCAAATGGCGAAAAAAATCACAGTTTCAGGCGCAGTCGCGGCCTATAATGCACAGCCTGGGCCAAATGGCGGCACACAGCTTATTTTCTCATTAAAGAAAGATGCGCGCGTGACGCAAGCCCGCGCCCTGCCACCGAACCAGCAATACGGTCACAGAATTTTCATGGATATTGAATAAACTGACTTCACCCGCCAGCCCGAAGACATAAAAACAGCAAAAGGCCAATTATTAAATTGGCCTTTTTTATGCTTTATAAAAAAATGGTGCGGGCGGGGGGACTTGAACCCCCACTCCCAGAGGGAAACGGATTTTAAGTCCGCAGCGTCTACCGATTCCGCCACGCCCGCACATTTTATGGTCAAATCAACACGTAAATCGGTATTGCGTTAATCTAAGGACACATATGTACATCAAATAAAAAGCATCATCAAGCGTAAAAAAACATTATCAGACATATTTATCCGCGTTTCTTTTCGCATAAAAACAAAAAAGGCATCAAAATAAAATGATGCCTTTGTAAATATAGCAAATTCGTATCAAGCCGTATCAAGCACACGGCCAATACTCTTCATAAGAGTGCGCCCCTTATCGCTCAGGTATAATTCTTTGCGGCGGCGTTCCTGCGGTGAAACCTTTAACTCAACAAGACCATAAGGGTTGCCGTTTTGCCGATACTGAGAAAGCGCCCCAACGATGCGCGATACCGTAGAAAGACTTAGGCCTGCCTTTTTAGAAAGCGCCGTCAAAGACATCCCTTCATCCATAGCGATTTCAGCTAAGCAAATACTATATTGTAACGGAAATTCACCGTCTACCTCACGCAATTTTTGCAGCATATTTAAAAACGTGTGGGTAGCACTACCTCCATTCGCAGGCACCTCATCACATTCATGGTTAGACAGGTTTTTCATACATTCTACGCTAGTCATCTTCAGACGCTCCTATATCTGGTCATGCTTAAGGCTACATTTAGCCTTACCTTATATAACCAGAATAATAGCATTAAAAGCCGCATAAATCACCTTATGCGTAAGATTATAGCAATATTATACCTAAGCAGCCTCACGCATACCGAGTTCGCGATGAATATAGCCAATAAAGCTGTTTTCTGTTCGCTGAATACAGCCATTAACATACATATTATCTTGGTTTACTATATATTTGCACTTTCCTGCAGCAAAACGTAACTGATCGCCACATAAATGCATATAATCTTTATGCATATCATCATATAAACAGGCCTGAACTAGTGCATCAACATTAGAAAAATCAATATTGAATACGCTTGGCCCTGAAAAATCACAGCGCAGCAATGTCGCGCATGTAAAATCCGTTGCTGCAAAGTCAGCGAATAAGAACTGACTTACATTGACACAGGCATAAGCAAGACACGCCGCCACCAGACTGCTTTCAGTGAAATCGCAACCTTGAATACTTGTTTCACTAAGGTTCGCGCCGGTCAAGTTCGCCCCCTTAAAAGAAACGTTGAAAAACACGCCATCATCAAAATCAGCAAACGATAAATCCATATAGGATAAATCAACGTTTTCGATAGTAACGCCAGCTGATATTGCGCAACTTAGTGCCTGTTTAATTGTTACGGCCTCACATTGATATAATATGCTGCCCGCACGGTCTTTAATCCGGATAATCTCCGGTGGTTTTGTTTTATTCATTATTTTTCCTCACACATTTTGTTGCGTTCTTGCAACTATCAACTCAATAGAACAGTTAAATTAATATGTCAAGTAATTTTATAAGATTGAAACTTTCACAAAGAAATACTAAGTTATTTTAATCAGTAATGACAAGGCCTGACAGAGGATCACATTTTTCAAATGCACGAAGACATCTTTGATAAACCATTAGAGCAAGGCATTGCCATTATCAAAAAATTTGCCGCAAATCTCTCTCTGCGCCCCGGTGTGTACCGGATGATAAACGAGCATGATGATGTACTTTATGTTGGTAAAGCCAAGGCACTACAAAAACGTGTCCTTAGCTACACACAGCCGCAAAGGCTTAGCGGACGTATTCAGCGCATGGTCGCACAAACCCGCACCATGGAATTTATTGAGACTGCGTCAGAGGCAGAAGCCCTGCTCTTAGAAGCCAATTTAATAAAAAAACTAAAGCCCAAATATAATATTCTATTGCGTGATGATAAGTCTTTCCCTTACATCAAAATAACCAACACGCATGACTTCCCTTTGCTTGAAAAGCATCGCGGGGTACAGGAAAAAAACATTGAATATTTTGGGCCCTTTGCTAATGCCGGCGCGGTAAACCATACAATTGCTTTTTTACAAAAAGCATTCTTACTACGTAATTGTAGTGATAATGTTTTCGCCAATCGCAGTCGCCCTTGCCTGCAATATCATATTAAACGCTGCACAGCTCCTTGCGTTGATAAAGTTAGTAAAGATGAATATGATTTACAGGTCAGTCATGCGCGCAGCTTCCTTAACGGTGAAAGCAAAAAAGTCTTAAGTGAAATGTCTCAGCTAATGCACAACGCCAGCGAAGGCATGGCCTTTGAAAAAGCCGCAGAATACCGCGACCGGATAAAAGCCCTGAACGCCATTCAGGCACATCAAGACATTAACTATGCTGGGCTTGGTAATGTCGATATTTTTGCTGCCGTATTGCATGAAAACAAATGCTGCGTCCAGGTTTTCTTCTTCAGAAGCGGGCAAAATTTCGGTAATAAATCCTATTTCCCACGCCACAGCAAAGACGCGACGCCACCTGATATCTTGTCGGCTTTTATTGCTCAGTTTTATTTAAACCACCCCGTGCCCCAACAAGTCATGGTCAATGCAAAGCTGCACGAGGAAGAGCATGCACTACTGCAAGAAGCCCTAACCGTGCAGCGTGGTAAACGCGCAAAAATAACGACGCCAGAGCGCGGCGTGAAAAGACAGATCATCGCCTTTGCCGAGAAAAATGCGCTTGAGACCATGAAAAGAAAAATCATGATGAACGAGAATGATAAAGCGCATTTAGAAAAATTAGCGCAGATCTTCCAACTCGACACCCCGCCAGAGCGCATCGAGGTCTATGATAACTCTCACACATCGGGAACAAACATGATTGGTGCAATGATCTGCGCCACAACTGAAGGGTTTGATAAAAACAGCTACCGCAAATATAACATCAAGAGAAGCGCAGCATCAGACGACTTCGCCATGATGCACGAGGTCATCTCTCGCCGCTTTAAAAGCTATCATCAGCAAAGCGACGTACAGAAACAAGATAAAGACTTATGGCCGGATTTACTGCTGATTGATGGCGGCAAAGGCCAGCTTGGCGCGGTGATTAATGCCTTAGAGGAGCTGGGCATATTTGAAGATGACGTCGCCGTCGTCGCGATTTCCAAAGGCCCAGACCGTAACGCAGGGCGCGAGGAGTTCCACAGCACAAAATTCCCAAGCTTCACCTTGCCCCATGCAGATGGGGTTATGCATTATTTACAGCGCTTGCGTGATGAATCGCATCGCTATGCCATTGGGACACATCGTGCGAAACGCGGCAAATCCATGCAAAAATCTATGCTTGATGAAATTGAAGGGATCGGCGCCGCGCGTAAAAAAGCGCTCCTGACCTTCTTTGGCTCAGCCGGCGCCGTCGCAAATGCCAATATGACGGACCTCACCAAGGTTGACGGCATATCCAAAAAAGTGGCAGAAACAATATATAGTCATTTCCACGACCAATAAAGGCCACACGATGAGCGAGATACTCCATAGCGATGAATTTACCCTGCCCGATATCGGCGCATTACATATCTGCGTCTCAGGAAATGGCATCCGCAGCCTATATTTCATCACGGACACATGTTCCGTCCGCACCATAGAATCTAAGATACATAAACACTCACCAAAGGCGATCTTGATAAAAGACACAGCTATGACCGCCCCTTATATTGAAAAAATCAAATATACATGGGCGCAAAAAAACACGCATTTAGATCTATTTAAATTAGATGCACTAGGGACAGTATTTCAAAAAAAAGTCTGGGCAGCTTTACTCAATATTCAAAGCGGCGATACATTACAGTATAATCAAATCGCCAACTCTATAGGTCAGCCGAAAGCCATCCGCGCAGCGGCAAGCGCTATTGCGCAAAACCCAATATCGCTGCTTGTACCTTGCCATCGTGTCTTGCCAAAATCTGGTGGGGTAGGGAATTATGCTGGCGGATCGATAATAAAAACCGCACTCCTACGCCACGAGAAAGCCATATAACGGTACGTATCGTATATAACTCAATGTGTTGTGATTGCTATATATTTAAAGCATCTCGCATTAAGTATAAACGGCCTGCACTTTGCCCCTTAAGCCACTGCGCTGCAAACAGCGCCCCCTCAGCAAACAACGCTCTATTCTCTGCATGATGGGATAATGAGAGCACCTCGCTATCACCAAAAAAAGAAACTTCATGCGCGCCTATAACGCTGCCGCCGCGACGTACGGCATAGCCTATTTCCCCATTATTGCGTATAGCATCCGTACCCTCGCGGCCAAAAACGGCATGCGCATCATGGTCTTGCTTTCGCCCTTTTGCCGCCGATTGACCAAGCATTATTGCCGTGCCTGATGGCGCATCACGTTTTAAACGGTGGTGCGTTTCTGTAATTTCAATATCGTAATTTAGATTTAGCCGCTCTGATGCTTGCTCCACCAACGAACAAAGCAGATTTACTCCAAGCGACATATTCCCCGCATGCAAAATCGGCGTTTCTTTCGCCGCCTCTTCCAGGACCTGCATTTGGCGCGCAGATAGTCCTGTGGTGCCTGATACAATACGCACATTATATTGTGCCGCGCGTTCAGCCAGCGTAATACAGTTTTCAGGGAGTGAAAAATCAATGACGAGGTCGACGTTTTGTAAGAAAGAATCCATATCGCTGCTTATTGGTGGCTGTGAATCTTCATCAGGCACACGCGCAAAACCTGCAATTAAGTTTAAATCCGCGTAAAGAGGATTCTCATCAACAAGTAATTGTCTTAAAATTTGGCCTACACGGCCATTTATACCACTAATTCCGATGTCCATTTTCGCCTACACACATAATAATTGAAATTTTATATACAGGCAATTTATCGCATAACTTGGAAAAAATCAAAGACTCAAATATGTTTTAGTGAAGAATATAATAAAATGACCAATCATTGTGTAATATAGTTACAAAATTTATTGACAACTTTTTTATTATGAGTATTATGGACAAATCCATTAACGAATTGTTAATACTTAATTGAAGTTAATTACCAGTTGGTGAGTTGAAAGTTTCAGGGATAAATGCTGCGCCAAAGCGACGTTAGATCGCAAGCAGTAAAAATAAGAAGACCAAAGGGAGCGCCGTCGATAATAATAATAATATGACGGCACAGAAAGATAAGGCTTTTGTTACGCGCCACCTAGTGCCGCAGGACAAAAGCCTTTTTCTTTACAGGAAACCCCACCGGGCAGACAGCTATTAGCCCTGATCCAGAACAAAGCGCATCGCTTTATCTGCCACAAGCTGGAAACGCATGTCGCCGCCCAGCCCCATTTGGTCTAGCGCATCATTATAAAAACTGGTTATACGCGATTGCATGGCTATGCTCGGCAGCTCACTTAGTCTCAGCGCAACGTTTAGGCTATTATTTTTGAAAAAGCCATCAAGCTGCACATCTCCCATTGCAGATAATCTGAAATCTAACACGAAACGTGCAATATCATCCTCGCCGCCGCTATCATCGCCATTATGACCTGAGGGGTAATCGCGCCAATGCAGCGCCACTGCAGAGACTTGCCCTTCCGCATGCATAGGCAGCATCACACTCTTCCACTCGGCTGCACTGCCTTGCTCTGGCTTGCTATTGAATATCTCAGCCCCTTTACTTGCGGCTGATTTTAAAAATTTGCTCAGCGCCTCCGCTTTACCCATTTTATTCAAAGTATCACTGACCTTCTCATTTAACATTGCGCTCAAATCTCCGCTACGCATCGCAGCGACGAGGAACAGTAACGCCGCAGGCAGCGCCTCTGGCTTGGCAAGGCTTGGGATCATGATGCCAGCTTGCGCTGCGGATATTTGCATCGGCATAATTAAGCTCTGCGCAGCTATGCCATCAAACAACTTCGCAAAATCGGCATAGAACGCGGATTGAACAAGGAACGGTGAAATCTGCTTGGGCATGACCATGTTGTCCCCCCTCACGCCCGCTGCCATGTCCGAGCGCGCGAGTGCCATCTCGTTTTCCTCTTCTACAGCTACAGGGCTTATAGCGCTTAAGTCATCCATAGAGCTCACAGGGAAGCTGACAGAGAGTACGTCGCCATATCGTATCGCATTAAATGCCTTAATATCATCATTCTCTTTTAACCCAAGCACCATAGCGCTACGCGCTGGCCAGTTCACCCATTCTGGCTGCACAATTTTTTCACCACGCGGCGTCTCACCGATTACTTTGACACTAAGTGTTGCTGCGCTGTTATTAACCAATTGTCCATCATCAACAAGGCTATCGTCAATGACATGCAAGCGCGACATAAACAAATTTTCAGCCTGAAATGCGGCGCCGTGATTTTTATCTGGCTTTTCAACCACGATTATTTCTGGTGAAATTGTGCTGCTACGCGCCGCCATATCAATACGCGATTCAGACCCTTTATACGTCTGTACAGGCACATCAACCGAAGCCCCAACCTGTCCGGCCAACACATGCGCAAGACGCGCTGAGGCCGGCAGCGTTGCGGCACTGCTGCCACCGACAGCCCCCGCGATAGCATCAACAGCAATGTTTACGTTTTGCTGGCCTGTATTTAGCGCACCGCGGACGCCGCTTAAAAGTGATATAGCCTGCATATAGTCAACATCAGCGTTAGCGCGCTCACGACTATCGGCAGCCTGAAGATAAGCTTGCGCCGTAGGGAACACCAATGACTGCGGGGTATCAGAGCTAAAAATTTCTCCGCGTGAAGGACTTTGCAATACAACGGCTATCGTTTGCCCTGCCTGATGCGCTGAAGAACCCAGTTTAGCTACAATATGGCCGCCTTCCTGCAATGGCAAAGGCAGCTCGCTCATCAAAACCACCTTGGGCACAACAAGCTGCGTCGAGGGGTGATCCAAATCAACCGTAAAGCGGCGAAGCACAGAGCTTGCAGATGTGTTACCGTCCGGAATTAACGCTCGCAAAACATCTATTTTAGCTTCCAAATCAACTAAACTCGCCAGACGCGCAGCATATTTTTGTTCCGCCGTAACAGGCGGCGCAGCGTCTATTTCCGGTAGAGGCCCAATAGGCTGCGATTCATTAAGCACATTTACAGGCACCGTAGCGAATTGACCACTCTCTATTTTCACAAATAGGTATAAATCCTTTACAGCGTCACTCTGCGCGTCTTGTAACAACACAAGCTTATCGCCCGCTTTTATGTCTTTCGATTGCTCACGCTGATCTTTGGGGATGGTTACCTCATAAATATCACTCTTATACGCAAGCACAACTTTTCCGCTCTCGTCTTTTTCAACAACGCGCATTTCTACAGCAGCAGATTGCGCGATAATATTCATTTTTATTGTGATTTTACCAAGGAGTTCTTTTAAGCTTGATGACAGCGCATCACTATTAAGATCAAAGCGCACATCGGATAATGTATAATCACCCTTATGTGTCGCACTATCCTGCCGCATGGATTGCAATAGATTTTGAATGCGCATATCTGACATAGTATAAGTATATCATGCCCTTATAAAATAAACGATAAATACGCTACAGCATCTTGGCTACTGCCCAGCTGCAGCCATTTTCTTACGCTCTTCAGCCATATCGCGCATGGTTTGACGCGCAATTTTTTCAACATCCATAGCAGCTTCTGCCCCCGGTGAACGTATCAAGATTGGGGTTTGTGAACGAATACAGTCCTTGACCCGCGAATCATTATGCACAATCCCAGCCAATGGCGGCTTAAGACGCAAGAAATTCTCACATGCCCGCAATAGCGTTTTATAGGTTTTCTCACCATCCATAGTGCCTTGCACCATGTTGACAACAACACTAACATATTTTGACATACCTGCCGCGCTGCCGAGCTTAATAAAGGCATAAGCATCCGTAAGCGACGTTGGTTCATCCGTTGATATCAGCAATGTACGCGTCGCCATAGAGGACAGCATACGCACAGTACGGTCAACGCCAGCACCCAAATCGATTAAGACAACATCATATTGGCTCGCAACCTCCAAAAGCTGATCGCGCAACAATGCCAAGCGCTGTGATGGTAAAGCCGAAAGTGAAGCTTGCCCAGAACGGCCTGCAATAATATCAAAGCCACCTTCTTCATAAGGCTGAATAACTTTGCTCATGCTCAAACGTCCGCGAATGACGTCATTCAAATCACGTTTAGGCATCAAACCAAGCTGTACATCAACATTTGCGAGACCAAGGTCACCATCAAATAACAACACTTTATGCCCCATTTGAGCATAAGTATGCGCCAAGGTTATTGAAAACCAAGTCTTCCCAACGCCACCTTTACCGCTGGCTACAGCAATAATATTCTTACCGCGACGAAAGATTGGTTTCCCAGTTTTTTCGCTCGGCGTTTTTGATGTTACGGATGTATCACTCATGACCCAATTCCTGACTACTTCTTCGCATTAAAGTTTACCTTTTTACCTAACACCTGTGAAGGCATTAAAATTTTACTCATCTTTTTCGGGCTCAGCCCTAGCAAGCCGTCTGCCACTTGCGGCGTATCACTCATCTCTGCAAAACTTAGGCCACCTTCATGTGCCGCGTTAAGCAGACCGCCCAATCGGCGCGCAACGTCAAGACGCGTTGTCACCATACGGCGCACTCCCATTGTTGAGAATATGCGCGCAATTTCGCCGCTTTCATTTGCATCTGCGCCCGCGCCCATCACCAAAATCGGTTCGATATCCGCTGCAGCGGCTAGCAATGCTAATGTCTTCATATCATCTTTGTTAAACGGATTCGCCCCGCCAGTATCAATAATGATCTGATCCAAACCCTTTGATTGGTCGATCGCCTTTGCAAGCGCCGCTGGCGATGTTGCCTTAATCAACGGCACTTTTAAAATACGCGTAAAGGCTTGCAGCTGTTCAATGCCTCCTGCGCGCAACGTATCTGTGGTAATAACTGCCGCGCTTAAATTGTTCATCACGGCGCGCGCGGCTAATTTTGCCGATGTTAATGTTTTACCAACGCCCGGCGCACCGACTAACATAATAGGCTTTTTCAATGGGCGCGCCTGAATAGGCTTAAACGTAAATAAATGTTCAATCGCACTGCTTAATGCCAAATACGGGTCACTCATGCCCAGCACCGTCGCACAAGATATAACTTGGTCTGTAACTTCTTCGGGTACAGAGTGGCGCAGCATCACTTCGGTTAATTCTTCGACGACAGCTGATTCGTCATCATCATCATCATGCTGCAACCAAGAATCAGCGCCCGCAACGCCATCATTGCCGATCTCAAAAGCGGGGCTTCGTACATCAATGTCTAATTCATTCAGCATAGTGCGTTCTTCTGTTCCGTCGTTATCATCCATAGGCGAGACATATTCAGGCTCTGATGCGCCTGCACCAACGCTCATACGTTCAGGCTCTATCGCCGCAGTCACACGAACAGATTTACCGCCATCCTCTTCACGGGTGGCTATGATAATAGCGTCTTCACCTAGTGCATCACGCACCATTTTCATCGCTTCTGTCATATTATTAGCGTAGAACGACTTGAGTCGCATGGATAGGTAATTCTCTTTTTTGCGGGAGAGCGTATAGAAAGCCAACCCTAGTTACAGTATATATTTTCTAGAATCACTATTCTACAAGATAAACGTAAACAAACCCTATGTGAATCCCTAATGTGGATTATTTTTTAAAAATGCGTGATTTTAAACCGTGCTTTTGACGGTAGCGCGCGCAGGCGCGGCCAATTTCCATGTCGAAATGTGCAATAACTTTGTCTTCTGCATTTGTAATTTTATTATCCAAAACGGCCTTAACACTTAGATAAAGGCTTTTAAACAACCCCATAGCATCCTCATTCACGTCATTTAACTTTTGAATAATATCAAGCACATCTGAACAGATTGCCGTAATTGATTTATAACCGAACATTTGCCCGTTGGCCTTCAAATCTAACACACAAACGCGCAGCGCATCTGGGTCAATTTCCTTTCCAGATTCGTACATTTTAATAATTTTCTTCATATCAACAAGCGTCGTTTCGGCAATTTGTTCAAAAAGCTTCGGGCTGCCGGAGCAGGAATCTAAACGTTCTTGCGCGCGCGTGATACCAAGAGAGGAGAATCCTCCCTTACCTACCTTCTGCTTTAAATGATTTACGACTTGAAAGACTCGGCTTTGCTTTTTCATTATCTGTCTGCCTAATTGTTTCTATGCATCTTGCTACACATCCACCGACCAGCTATCTAGCTCGTCATGATCATCTGAGCGACGCTTTGGCCCATCATATACGCTGCGCACAACTCGGCGTCGGCGGTCGGGCCCAAAGTAGTCGACCGTCTCAACAAAAGACTTAGGCCTCTCGATAATAGCAGCAAGCCGTGCTGCTAAAGATTCTGCTGTGAACGGCTTAACCAGAAACTCGTTCACGCCTGCATCACGCGCTTTTTTTACGTACTCTTCAGATGCATAGCCCGTAATCATAATAATCGGAACCGTGCGCGCAAGAGACGACTTGTCTTTACGAATTTTCTCTACTAAATCAAGCCCTGTGCCCGGCGACATTTGCCAGTCACACATTATAACATCTGGGTTATGAATCTTAAACAAGTCATATGCTGATACGCCGTCACTTGCCTTGTGAATTGTTTTTATACCAAGACTGTTCAACGCAAAGCCAATTAGCTCTTGCATCATATTTATGTCTTCGGCAAGTAAAACACTCACGTTTTTGAGATCATAGCTCATCGTCTAGCTTTCCTAAAATTCATTGGCATCTCAACATTCAGCCACAATAAATACTCTAAGTACACCCAAAAGGATAACAACTTATGGTTTAATTTGCAAAAACTTCTTTTATATTTGACCAACAGTTTTAATTTTTGCTCTTGGATGAATCTCATTTTGAGAGACAACAACTGTATGCGGCCTAAAACGCTCAACCACAGAACGCACAAAAGGGCGTATCCCTGGTGATGTGAGCATAACAGGCACTTCGCCCTGAGCATTCAAGCCATCAAAGGTCTCACGCACCGCGCTTATAAACTCTTGCATACGCGTAGGCGCCATTGCAAGTTGGACTTCATCACCGTCCCCGACCAGCGATTCAGAAAACGCCTGCTCCCATACTGGCGACAAAGACACCAACGGTAAATAACCATTCGGCCCAGTATTTTTATCGCAAATATGACGCGAAAGACGCGAGCGCACATGCTCTGTAATCATTGAAACATTACGCGTAATCGCCGAAGCCTCAGCCACCCCCTCAAGTATCGTTGCCATATCACGGATAGAAACGCGCTCTGAGACTAAGTTCTGCAAAATTCTTTGCAATGCCCCAACGGACATCTGTGCCGGAATAACATCGGCAACCAGCTTCTGGTATTGCTCTGGCATTTCATCAAGCAGCTTTTGCGTTTCCGCATAAGACAGCAAGTCAGACATATTATCACGGACAATTTCAGTAATATGCGTTGAAACAACTGTCGCGGCATCTACAACAGTGTAGCCTTTAAAATGCGCCTCTTCTTGGTGCTTTTCATCAATCCACATTGCAGGCAAACCAAAGGTCGGCTCAACCGTCGTTTCCCCTGGCAGGCTGATCGGGTCACCTGTTGGGTCCATAATCATAAACATACTCGGGCGAACTTCGCCGCGCCCTGCCTCGACCTCTTTAATACGCAACACATAAGCATTACTTGGCAGCTGCAAATTATCTTGAATGCGCACCGATGGCAGGATATATCCCATATCTTCCGCGAACTGACGACGCAGGCCTTTAATTTGATCCGAAAGCTTATTTTCACCTTGCACAAGCGAGAGTAAATTGTACCCCAGCTCAATACGGATAATATCCATAGCGAGCGTTTGTGAAATCGGCTCTTCTTTAACAACAGCCCCACCTTCGCTTTTCTCGCCAGACTCAAGGGCTTTAAGTTCCATTTGGCGGCCTTCTTCGGTGCGGTTACTCTTAAACGCCAAATACGCAAGGCCGCCTGTCGCGACGCCCAGAATAAAGAACGGCGTAAACGGGATACCCGGCGATAACGCAAGGACAAAAAGCATCAACGCACTCATAGCAATAGCCTTCGGATAGCGTGCAAACTGCGTAATAAGAACCTTATCCGCGGTACCATCCACCCCTGCCTTAGAAACTAGCAAACCCGCAGAAACCGAAACCATCAATGCAGGCACCTGCGAGACAAGACCATCACCAATTGTCAGTAATGTATAGGTTGACGCCGCTTCACCAAGAGACAACCCCTGCATACCTGCGCCGATAATGATGCCACCAAGCACATTGACAACAGTAATCAAAAGACCAGCAATAGCATCCCCGCGCACGAATTTCGCCGCACCATCCATCGCACCAAAAAACGTACTTTCTTGCTCAAGCTCTTTACGGCGTAATTTCGCTTCATCTTCCGTAAGCAAGCCTGCTGACAAATCAGAATCAATCGCCATTTGCTTACCCGGCATCGCATCCAAAGTAAAGCGCGCCGCGACTTCGGCTATACGCCCAGAACCCTTTGTAATAACAACAAAATTCACGATAATCAAAATTGCAAAAACAATGCCGCCTACGACATAATTATCTTGGATAATAAAGCTGCCAAAGGCCTGAATAACCTGCCCCGCGGCGGCGTCGCCTTCATGCCCGTGGGAAAGGATCAAGCGCGTGGAGGCAACATTCAAGCCCAAGCGCAATGACGTGACAACCAACAAAATTGTCGGAAATGACGACAAATCCAAAGGACGAGCCAAAAACATCACCGTCATCATGATCAAAACAGAAAATGTTACAGATAAAGACAGCCCTAAATCCAACGCGAAGGGTGGCATCGGCACAAGCATAAAGGACAGAATAACCAACATGCCAATCGCAAAGGCAACGTCACTTCTGAGTACGCCACCTAATATGGTTGATATCTGCCCTTGTTGAGCGCCACTTTTTAAAGGAGTTTTTGCCATTGACCGTTATTTTACACATATATATGAATTAAACCGCGAACGCGATACGCCAGCCCAGATATAGATTGGCACATTACTATAATATCGCTTACGCCGCCTTTTAGCAAACACGAACGTCAAGATAAGCATAAAACTAATGGATTTTATTATTTAAGCAGCAGGAACATTCACGCCGTCATCACGATATTGGTTCAATTTATTACGCAATGTGCGTATAGAAATCCCCAAAATTTTCGCCGCATGTGTCCGGTTACCTAAGCAATGATCCAGTGTATTCAAGATCATATCGCGCTCAACTTCGGAAATTTTGCGCCCGACGAGGTTCGACACCGCGCCTGAATTCTTAACACCATCTTCGGCACTAACTTGTGGTGCCTCTTCGCTCGGAGGTGTATTCGGCTGCGCCATTGGTTGATCGACGCCGCTCGGCGCCACGCCATAACTGGAAACTCCGCCAGGATCCGGCGCAGATGATGCCCCCTGTCCAGAGCCCACGCCTGTTGTAAAGCCGCTATCCTGCAGCATCACAGCTTCCGGCTCAATTTCATCTTGCAGTGACATCAACACACCGCGGCACATTGTGTTTTCAAGCTCACGGATATTCCCGCGCCATGGGTACTGCATTAATTTTTCTGCCGTGTCATCAGAAACGCGTTTTTTTGCAACGCCGTTATCTTCAGCAAATTTATCGGCAAAGAACTGCGCTAGCGTCACAATATCTTCCACGCGTTCACGCAATGGCGGCAAATCAAGCGCAACTACATTTAAACGGAAATATAAATCTTCGCGAAACTCACCTTTTTGAACAGAATCTTCCAAATTACGATTTGACGTTGCGATGATACGCACATCAACCTTCACATTACCATTACTGCCGACACGAGTGATTTCTTTCTCTTGAATAGCACGCAAAAACTTCGCCTGTAGCTGTGGGTGCATTTCCGACACCTCATCAAGCAACAATGTACCGCCATGCGCTTCTTCAAACTTACCAATACGGCGACCTGCCGCGCCGGTAAAGGCACCTTTTTCGTGGCCAAAAAGCTCTGATTCCAAAAGGTTTTCAGGGATAGCCGCACAGTTAATCGCTATAAACGGACCGTTTTTACGTTTAGACGTTTTATGAATATAATTCGACATCACCTCTTTACCCGTCCCGGACTCTCCGCGGATAAGTACAGTGGCATCCGATGGCGCAATACGTTCAACAATTTTCAGCAGCGCCTGCATTTTTGGCGCACTGGCAATCATCGTATTGCTTTCTTCGGTGACCGCCTCTAAAACAGCCGCGATCAAATCCGCATCAGGCGGTAGCGGTACATATTCTTTAGCGCCATCACGGATAGCCTTCACAGCAGCCGTAGAATCTGAGCCTACACCGCATGCGATAACAGGCACATTAATGCGCTCTTTTTCAAGATTGATGATAAACGCGCCAATAGGCTGCTTTACATCAACCATGGCCAAATCAGCGCCTTTACCATTGCGCAGCGCGCCAATGGCCTCTTCTGTGTCTTCACAATGAACAACTTTTGCACCACGACGCAGCGCAATTTTACCTGCTTCGGCAATATGTCCTTCTAAATGACCAACGATCATTAAACGCATTTATTTTAGTCTCCTAGCTACTTTAAATTTATAGCTTAATCAAAATACTGAATTTTTTCAGATGGGGGTAGTAAACTATTCAAGATGTGCTCTAAGCGGCGCGGGCTTTCTTGCTTACCCATTGACACTAAAGCTGTATGAATAAGGGCGCGATTAAGCGCCTCTTCTTGCGAATTACGCTCTAATTTTGCAGCCATCGGCGTTAAAATAACAGTCCCGAGCACAGCGCCATAAAAGGTTGTAAGCAGCGCCACAGCCATTGCAGGCCCGATTGCTGATGGGTCATCAAGCTGCGCCAGCATTTGCACAAGCCCAACCAACGTGCCAATAAGCCCCATACCGGGCGCGATTTCAGCGGCCCTACGTACAATACCTGCTGAGTGCTGATGGCGTTCAACGAGCGCTCCAATTTCTTGACCCATTATTAAGTCAATATCCGGCGCAGAATAACCATCGACCAAATACTGAACAACACGCGCAAGGTCAGGATCTTTCTTGACGTCACTTTCAATACGCGAGAGGACGAGCGGCCCGTGCTTACGCACTAAGACGGCCATCTCAATCAACTGTCGCGCCATAATAGAAGGCACCTGTAAGCGGCGGAACATTGAGCGAGATATAACTCTCCACACTCTTGCAAGTTCTTCCCCTGTATATGAAATACTTGTCACAGCAACCGTACCGCAAACCACGATCAACACAGCTGGCACATTGAAAAACTGGGCGTTACCTGAACCAAAAACGATAGCGGCCAATATAAGACCAATTGCGAAAACCAGCCCCAAGATAGTTGCAAAATCAATCACCAATACGGGGCGATGTATGCGAATACCCGACACATCCATCTGCGGCGATGGACTTACATTTACTTTGTTCTCTGTACCCTGAGACGTATCACTCATATATACTTACTATTCTAACTGCTATTATGCCTAAAAAGCTAAATATGGTTAGCCTTTATCTCTCTGATTTTACAATTTCAGTCATTGTGATACCAAGCTTATCTTCCACAACAACAACTTCACCACGTGCAACCAAGCGGTTGTTAACGTAGATATCAATTGCTTCTCCGACTTTTCTATCCAAATCGACAACCGCACCACGGCCAAGCTTCAAAAGCTGAGACACCTGCATGGTTGAGCGCCCAAGTACAGCCGAGATTTGCACTGGGATATCATATATCGCCGACACATCACCTGCCATAGCTTCGCCCATAGCATATTCTCTTTGTGGCCCCTCATCTAATAGCTCGCCCGCCATCTCATCGAGGTTAAGTGCGTCAGCCACTGTCATACCATCATCAGGGTTTGCATCGTCTGATGCGTCATCTGCCGCAATATCGTCAGGGGCGTCTTGCTTTATGCCTTCATCGTCACTCATGATTCATTCTCTCCATCTTCTGAACTTTGATTTTGATCGTTTAGCTCACTTCTGGCAAGCGTCTTTATTAATATATCTGCAATCTTTTTACCAGTGGCCTCTGGGTCGCGAATTGCGCCACCATCTTTCCATTTCATTTTTACGGCCCCAGCCATCAAGCTATCATCCGCCGTACAAACCAAATAATCGGGGCGCGGGTTCATCAGCTCCATACATGCTTCTATTTCGTCTTTATCCTCAGAACGGACATGAACAACAATTTCGCTTAAACCTTCGTTATTCGTAAAAACGTCGCGAATAACAGCCTCAACTTCATTTTGCCCATGCTCTTCTGCCAAAGCAGGAAAGGCCTGATTAAACATCACAAGGCACAAGCTAAGGACTTCTCGCTCAAATCTATCCGTGCGTGTGGCTTCTTCCCTAAACAGTTCCGCATAATTAGCCGCTATCACTTGCAGCTGCTGTGATATATATTGCTCTCTGGATTCAGCACTTTCTTCTAAAGCCTGCTTATGCCCAGCATCAAAGCCTTGCTGTTTTGCCGCAGCAAGCTCCTCTTCGCTAAAGCTTGGCGGCGGTGGCACGAGCTCTTCCTCTTCCACCTCAGGCGGGTCAAACGAATGCAGATCAAACATAAATTTCTTTGTGTCTGCTACTGCGCTCTTTTTATCACTATCGTCTTTTCCTGAATTCATAGTATCAGATCTCATTCCTTCAGATCTATTAGTAAATCATTTCGTCTTCTTCACTGCCGGTAGCAATAATAATTTCGCCGCGAGACTCAAGGTCCTTCGCAACATTAACAATATATTGCTGCGCCTCCTCAACGTCTTTAAGGCGCACAGGCCCCATAGCCGCCATGTCTTCCTTCATAATTTTTGCAGCACGCTCTGACATATTAGAAAAGAACAAGTCCTTCACACTGTCGGTGGCCCCCTTAAGTGCGGTAGGCAACTTATCCTTATCAACGGCGCGTATAACAGTCTGAACCGAACTTGCATCCATTTTGTACAGATCTTCAAATGTAAACATAAGTGATCTGATTTTTTCAGCAGCATCAGGGTTGTTCTCTTCCAAAGCTTCCATAAACTTGGTCTCAACAACACGCTCTAAATTATTAAAGATATCTGCCATCATTTCATGCGAATCGCGGCGTGCCGTACGAGCAAGATTCGACATAAACTCAGTACGTAGCGTTCTTTCCACGTCATCTAACACGTCTTTTTGGACGGCCTCCATACGCAGCATTCTATTGACAACCTCAAGTGCAAAACCATCGGGCAATAAGCCAAGCACCGCAGCGGCATGGTCCGTTGCAATTTTTGATAGCACAACAGCTACAGTTTGCGGATACTCTTTTTGTAAAAAACTCGCGAGGATTTCTTCGTTCACATTACCAAGCTTCTCCCACATGGTACGGCCTGCAGGGCCACGAATTTCTTCCATTATACGGTCAACCTTATCTGACCCCATTACCCGTGCAAGCAAGCGCTCCGTACTATCCAACGTACCAACGAGTGAATTTGTCGAACTCATTTGCTCTGCAAAATCGACAAAAAGACGCTCGACGATACTTGAATTAACCTTACCGAGATTCGCCATAGTTTGCGAAATCTCCAGAATCTCTTCATCATCCATCAGCTCAAAAACACGCGAGCTGTAATCCTCACCAAGCGACAGCAACAAAATCGCTGCCTTCTCCGCACCTGTTAACGTTCTATAATCTTCGCGTTTACGCATATTCGCTTTCCAAATACCTTGAATTAACTACTCTTGGCCCATCCAGCTACGTATAACTGAAACCGCCTCATTTGGATATTGATCAATAATATCCTCAACCTTCTTCACAGAAGACGCCTTCACCTGACCGGAGACTTTATCCATACTAATCATGCTACCGCCCTCTTCTTCATCGTCGTCAGCGGAACCGAAGTCAACACCACCTGCAGCAATTTGCGCGGCGACGTCACCCCCACCTGGCGAACTTAACATCGGTTGCTGTGCTGCAGATGTACCGAGCAGCGCGCTTTCCGCCGCAAGAGCCTCATCCCCAGTCTCTTCAGAACCGCTCGCGCTAATCAAACGGCCAATCATGGGCTGCAAGACGAGCAGCACAACCAGAATAATCATCACGGCCACAGTAAGGACTTCAGCTGTATCCAGTAAGTCATCCTTAGCAAAACCAAGAATCGTTTCATTTTCGACCAAGTCATCGACTGTAATTTCAGCAAATTGCATATTTATAACTTCAAGCGTGTCTCCGCGACTTTCATCAAAACCTACAGCAGAGCGCACCAATGCATAAATCTGATCCAGCTGTTGTTGGTTACGTGGCGCATAGCTTTTCGCACCGTCTTCATCACTAATGTACGAACCATCAACAAGGACCGCGATTGAGAGTTTACTGACCTCTCCCACCTCGCTCACAGTATTGCGGATTGTTTTTGATATTTCGTAATTTGTCGTTTCTTCAATACGTGAACCTTCTTGTGTCGGCGCGCTGTCACCAAGCAAGTCACCTCCAATAGCAGGCAGGTTGTTTTCAACCGAGACACCTTGGCCTGCCGGCTCACGTTCACTTTCACTTTCTTCAACGACCTGCGTTGAACGAACAACTTGCCCCTCAGGGTCATAGAGCTCTTGATTTGTACTTACGCGGTCAAATTTTAAATCAACCGTAACGTTTGCACGCACCTTATTGTAGCCAACGACATTACCAACTAAATCTTCGATATTACGCTGAACCCGACGCTCATAGCTGCGGCGCATTTCTTCGCCGCGCTGCGTATTCATGACGTCATCATCGTCACCACCACGAGCCAGAAGATTGCCATCACTATCGACCATTGACACATCAGACGACTTAAGTTGCGGTACAGCAGACGCGACCAATGATTGGATGGAAACAATTTGTTCTCGTGAAAGTGAATTACCTGGAACGAGCCCGAGGAAGACACTTGCAGATGCAGGCAGACTATCACGGCTAAACAATTCACGCTTGGGCAGCACGAGATGAACACGAGCACTACGCACCTGAGAAAGAGAGACGATTGTACGCGATAACTCGCCCTCTAAGGCACGCACCTGATTTACGTTCTGCACGAAATTCGTCGTACCAAAACCGGACTGTTTATCAAAAATTTCATAACCAAGGGAGCCTCCATTAGGCAGCCCCTGCTCTGCGAGCAACATGCGTGCGCGCCCGACTTCACTTTCAGGTGCGCGGACTGAGCCACCATCCTGAGAAATCTGGTAAGGTATCTGTGCGGCTTCCAAAGCTGCAGCAACCTGCCCAGCATCAGTCGAAGATAAGTCTCTATATAAAAGGGTGTAATCAGGCGTTGAGACTCTTAACGACACAAAAACGAAAAACGCAAGCAATGCGAGGACTACACCACCCATAATGCCCAATCTCGCTGGGCCAATCTGTTTTAAAACATCCAAAAAACTATTCACGCCTTGCACCTACTCCAGCTACTAAAAACGAACACGACTATCCCTAACCACATAAAAGAAAAAGCTGCAAACAGAAACGTTTACGCCTTTGAGAGCTTGCCCCTTCAGCCAAGATGGTAAAGGAAACAACAATAAGCCTTTATTATTAAACCGCTTTTTAAATCAAACCCTCAGTTCAAAAAGCAAACAAAAACTTACTTACTTTATAGTATACATTGTTTTATTCCCTGTTGCCACCTTACATTCCTTTTTTTATAATGTGATTGAAACAACCACCACAGCACCCCCTGCCATACTAAAGCTTAACGCGCCCTGTTCTAAATAATAGACAAAAAGCTTGACTTTTTAGATAGAGATTACCTATAATTGATATTAGGGTATTGCATCCGACTGGGGAGTTGGGTGCATATTAACGGGTAGTCAAGGATTGACACCCTTAAGAAAGGTTAGGAAAAACCAATGTTAGAAGCAGTAAACTCTGTTGTCTCAAACGCACCGCTACTTAAGGTGAACACAGACAACACACGTATTGATAAGGGCGTAGCGACTTCTCCGGAAGCGATACAGAAGCTATCAGTTTCAGCACCTTATATTAGCCCATATGTATATGTCACCAAGGGAGAAGCGGTCTTACAGATTCGCGACAACAACACTGGTGACGTACAACGCCAAATCCCAAAAGGGGTTCAAAACTTTGCAACAGCACAAGCTGCTACAGTTCAAAAGGCTGAAGCACAAATTGTGAGCTCTGCATCGTCAGGCGCGCTTACTAGCGCTGCGCCACAGCGAGCAGCATCTGCCACTCCGCCACAGGTACAAACACCTGTGACATCGCAAAGTGCTGCAACTGAATACGCAGCAACGGCAGCAGCAGTTACAAACACAGCACCACCATCAGGTGGCGAAGTTTCCGTTTTAACTTAAACGTTAACGCGTAAATATTATCTATTAATACGGCCGGCAGAGGTTCTGCGGGCCACTTTCTATGTCCAGGTTTTAAATGTTAGCTTGGCTACGTCGGGCCAAAAACAGCTTGAAAGTTTTTAACAAGCGCAGCGTCAACAGCGCCTTCTTCATAGGACACACCCAAATCTTCAAATGACGTCACACCATAGCCGGCAAGACCGCACGGCACAATGCCTTCAAAGTTATCTAGCGCAGGCTTTAGGTTCAATGAAATGCCGTGAAATGTCACCCAACGCCGAATGCGCACCCCAATCGCCGCGATTTTCGCTTCGCCGTCACGCCCATAGGGCTCTAAATTAACCCATATACCAACCCGGCCTTCACGGCGCTCACCAATAATCCCCCACTCAGCGACTGTACGAATGATCCACTCTTCTAGATCATATATGTATTTTTTAATGTCAGGCACACTTTGGCGGCGTTTTAAATCTAACATCACATAACCGATGCGCTGCCCAGGCCCATGATAAGTATACTGGCCGCCGCGTCCTGTTTTGAAAACAGGGAAACGTGCATCGAGCAAATCTTCATCTTGCGCACTCGTGCCCGCCGTATACAGTGCGGGGTGTTCTAGCAACCATAGGGCTTCATCTGCAGCCTCATCACGAATATCGGCCACGCGCTGCTCCATAAAATCATGCGCCTCTGGATAAGCGATCAGCGCTTTAGCTTTAATAATTTCCATTACATACCTTTATTTTTCACTGCATTATAATATTTTACTTGCGCCAATGAAAATGTTTTGCTATTTCACATAGCCTACCAAGCGACATAGTGCAAGTGCGGCCGTGGCGGAACTGGTAGACGCGCCAGACTAAGGATCTGGTGGGAGATAATCCCGTGGAAGTTCGAGTCTTCTCGGCCGCACCAACTACTCCAGCCAGTAATTACATTATTTTTTCACAATATGTGCTATTCTTATGCGGTAAACGCAAAGGGAAGCATGACATGGCAAAAGCTGAAAACTTAGAATCTGAAAAGCTAGAGATTCTAAAAGAGATACGTGAAGGTCAAAAAGAAGCGCTCGAACTTCAAAAGCAGCAATTTGAAATGGTGCAAACACAGTATGGGCGCGCTGAAAAAATTCAAGACAAGGCAGAAAGCCTACAAAACAATGCAAATCGCGCCTTCAAACTCATACTCCCCATCATCGCACTATTATTGATCGTCATATTTTACGGCATTTGGAAAAGTTATCGTTAAAGCTGCTGCGCCAAATACCGCACCCGTGCGGAGAATACAGGGACAGCATCCTCTTCTGTAATGTACGCATTATCTAATAAATAACGGTTAAAAACAGCAAGGTCTCGACTATTCGGCTCTGGTCGTATATCCCTTTTGCGGTTCCAAAACGGTCTGGTGATCGGCATCGATACACCAAACTGCCAGATACGCCCCGCCTCAGTTTCTTCGCTTTTATAAGCCACGCACGCACGCACATCTTGTTGTTTTAAATCTGCAACGATTTGAAAGCACAAATCGCTCGCCGCCCGATTCCGCAACATAAACTCATGATGCGCCGCATCGCCATCAGGGCCATAAGCCTTTATACCCATCTGTACGCTCGCGCAGAACACAGCACTAAGTACCGGCGTATTCGCATCGCTACCCTCTATCCGGCTATGCCTTAAGGGGCGATTATTATAGCCTGTATCGTATGTCGGCAAGGCAGTCGAAGACGCAGGAAAGTATATTTCGGACAGCAACGTTAACGGCGCAGTAACCTGCGCCTCAAGCTTACGTCGGAACGCTGCATTATGTTGATTTCTTAATATTGCGGCTATATGCGACATGACTCTTAACGCTCCATACCATTCATTCTAGGTGATGCTCAGCAAATAAGCACAACAGCATGACTACAGACAACAACAGATTATGTCAACCTAAAAACACCTTTTTTTATTGGCAGAACTCACCGAGGCTGTATAGAAGGCAATGGAGCGCCTTTGTTCATGTCAGCGAGTAAATTTAACGCCGTATTTAACACAAAAGCTACCGCACAAGTAAGCGACCAGGGTTACTTTAGAAAAAATATTGCCGATGACGCAAGCCCAATAAGCTATGTGGTTCTTACAGAAGAAACGACTTTTGATTTTATCGCAAAAGCCTACACAGCACAGGCTGGAGACGTTTTATTTGAGAACACAAACGACGAAGATGGTTACACAGTAGTTCCTGCAGGCTACTTCGATAAAAACTTTATCCCTGCCCCACCGTCTGGCACAGCAGTAAAACAAGCGTCGACGCTGACAATTAGATAACCTTTATATTTAAAATAAACATCTTATATGGCCACTTCAAAAGTTGAGTGGCCATTTTTTTTGTGCGCCCCAGCAAAGAATTTTCCGTGTGAAAGACAGCTAAGCATAACTATCGCTTGCTGCCCCTCGTGCCATTTGTTAAAAAATACATGCTGCGCGCGATATAGGCGCAAGGTAATAGAGTGTTTAAACAAAATAAAAAGAGAGTCTTAAACCATGAAAGACAATATTCGTGAAGCAGCCTTAGAATATCACAAATTTCCAACGCCTGGTAAAATAGCCATGGTGCCAACAAAAGCAATGGCCACCGCAAAAGACCTTGCCCTTGCCTACTCTCCTGGCGTTGCAGCCCCTTGTGAAGAGATTGCAAAAGACCCTCTCAAAGCGCTTGATTACACATCACGCGGTAATTTAGTCGCCGTTATCACTAACGGCACAGCCGTACTTGGCCTTGGTGACATTGGCGCACTTGCCGCAAAACCTGTGATGGAAGGTAAAGCCGTCCTGTTTAAAAAATTCGCCAATATTGATTCTGTCGATATTGAAATTGATGAGCTTGATGTCGATAATTTTGTTGATACTGTTGCGCGCCTTGAACCATCTTTTGGCGGCATTAATTTGGAAGACATCAAAGCACCTGAATGTTTTGAGATTGAAGAACGTCTACGTGAGCGTATGAAGATACCTGTATTCCATGACGACCAACACGGTACCGCGATTATTGTTGGCGCAGCCTTCACAAACTGGCTGCATTACACAGGGCGCGACATCAAACAAATCAAACTTGTCGCTTCTGGGGCAGGCGCAGCCGCTATTGCATGCTTGACTCTCCTTAATGAAATGGGGCTACCAAAAGAAAACATTATCGTCTGCGACCGTAACGGTCCCGTTTATAAAGGCCGCAATGAAGGCATGGATAAAGCGAAAGAAAAATTCGCAAATGATACAGATGCCCGCACATTGGATGATGCCATCGCGCGCGCCGATGTTTTCCTCGGCCTATCTGGCCCAGGCGCTGTAAGCAAACAGCAAATTGGCAGCATGTCAAAAGCCCCGTTGATAATGGCACTTGCCAACCCAACGCCAGAAATCATGCCCGAAGAAGTTAAAGAAGTGCAACCCGAAGCCATTATTTGTACCGGACGATCAGACTTCCCCAACCAAGTAAACAACGTGCTTTGCTTCCCTTATATCTTCCGCGGCGCACTGGATGTCGGCGCGACAGCGATTAACGAGGCCATGAAAGTGGCATGCGTTAAGGCGATTGCAGAGCTTGCCCGCAAAGAGGCTGATGCAGAAGTTGCCAGCGTTTACAGCGACGAGCAATTGGAATTTGGCCCCGAATACTTAATTCCCAAACCATTTGACCCGCGTCTTATTACAGAGCTACCGATTAAAGTGGCGCAGGCCGCAATGGATACAGGCGTCGCAACACGCCCAATTACAGATATGGCCGCTTACAAAGAGCACCTTGAATCCCATATCATCAAAACAAACATGGTTATGCGCCCTATTTTCAGCCGCGCTAAGCAAGACCCAAAACGCGTAGCTTACTGTGAAGGCGAAGAAGAAAAAGTCTTGCGCGCCGTACAAACAGCCGTTGATGATGGCATTGCCAAGCCCATTATTATTGGACGCCGTAGCGTCATTGAAATGCGCATTAAAAAATTGCGCCTACGTTTAGAAATCGACAAAGACTTTGAGCTTTGTGACCCTGAAAGCGATCCACGTTACCGCGATTATTGGACAACCTATCACGAGTTACTTGAGCGCCGCGGCGTGACGCCAGCATTCGCGAAATCAGTTGTACGTACGAACACAACAGTTATCGGCGCGTTAATGTTGCATAAAGGCGATGCTGATGCGGTTATATGTGGAGCTTACGGTCGGTTTAAAGACCACTTGCAGCACGCCCATGACATTATCGGTGTCCATAAAGATGCAAAAACACTATCTGCATTAACGGCGTTAATCACGAATAAAAGTACAATATTTATTACCGATACCCATGTGAACGTCACCCCAACTGTCGAAGAGTTAGTTGAAAACACGCTGCACGCAGCAGAAGAAGTGCGCCGTTTCGGTATTGTGCCGAAAGTCGCAATGATTACGCATTCAAACTTCGGTAGCCGCGACAGCGAAAGCGCACAGCGCATGGCTGAAGCGTGCCGTATTATCAAAGAAAAAGCGCCTGACCTTCAAATTGACGGGGAAATGCATGCAGATGTCGCGCTACGCCAAGCGATCCGCGAAGAGGTTATGCCACATTCGACGCTCAAAGAAGATGCCAATCTATTGGTGATGCCAAATCTAGATGCTGCGAATGTTGGACTAAACCTAACAAAAGCAATGACAGACGGCATCTCAATCGGCCCGCTTATATTGGGTACCCGCCTGCCCATTCATATTGTAACCCCGTCAACATCGACGCGCGGTATTATCAACATGACGGCTATGGCGACAATTTCAGCGCAGGTTTCTGAACAGAAGCACGATAACGTTGTCCAAGAGACACTTTTCGACAAATCGCAAGCGACAGCTTAAATTCTGCTCTTTGTAAATAATTTTTTAAACCTTTCCCTCTATTTTTAGGGAGAGGTTTTTTCTATAGATGCGCTAAACGCTTGCGAAGCTTCACAAAAACTGATACAACACTTGAGAAATAATCAACTAAAAAACATAATTACAGGTACGGGATGGCCCAAGACAGAAATCTTCAAACAGATACTGCCGAAGAGACTGCTGATGAATCAAAATCAGGGCAGGATAACTCTCTGTTCGGCCTGCAAGACGCGCAAGTAAAAGCCGTCACAGCATTACTTCATGCTGGTAAAGACGCACGCAAGCCTCTCCAAGGCCTGCTTGGTGAAATGAGCAACGCTGACATAGCCGAGCTGATTGCCAAACTTCATAACGACCAACGCGAAGCCCTATTCGGCCGTCATAGTAAAGACTTTGACCCGAATATGTACGCCGAGATGGAAGCTGACATTCTACCCGACGTCATCAACTTGATGCCGACCGAAGAAGTCGCCAATATCGTCGACGCCCTAGACAGTGATGATGCACTAGACCTGATCATCGCCCTGGAAGAAGACCAGCAAGATGAAATTATCCGCCAACTTTCTGCGAAAACACGCTTGGAGCTAAAAGAAGGCTTAAACTTCCCTGAAGATTCCGCAGGCCGTTTGATGCAGCGTGAATTCGTTGCAATTCCACAGTTCTGGACCGTCGGTAAAACTATTGATTATTTACGTGCCGCATCTGACGAAGTACCTGATGAGTTTTTTGATATTTTTGTCATTACCCCGACCTATCATGTCGCAGGTGAAATTCCATTGAGCCGTCTTATCAAGGCCAAGCGCTCAGAAAAACTTGATAACCTAACATTAGGCGACATACACGCCATTCCTGCAGATTCAGACCAAGAAGATGTTGCGCGTATATTCCGCCGTGAAAACCTCGCCTCAGCGCCTGTCGTTGATAGTAACGGACGCCTCATTGGTGTGGTTACAGTTGATGATATCATTCACGTTATTGATGAAGAAGCCGAAGAAGATTTCTTGAAACTTGGTGGTATTGAGGAGGACGATTTGTATCGCGCTGTTCTTTCCACGACAAGTTCACGTTTTCGCTGGCTATTCCTCAACTTACTGACGGCTATATTTGCTTCTCTGGTGATCGCTTTATTTGAAACCACAATTGATAAAATCGTGGCTCTTGCTATTTTGATGCCTATTGTTGCCTCAATGGGCGGCAATGCGGGCACGCAGGCACTTACAGTCGCCGTACGCGCCCTAGCAACCAAAGAGCTCTCACGCTCCAACACATTGCGGATCATCTGGAAGGAAACCCTTGTCGGGTTCATTAATGGCGCCATCTTCGCCGTGTTAATCGGCTGCGCCGCCACATTATGGTTCCAAGATTACATGCTTGGGGGCGTGATTGCCGCCGCGATGATTATCAACCTTTTGGTTGCTGGTCTATTTGGTGCAGGCATTCCCATTGTCCTCGACCGTCTTGGCTCTGACCCTGCCATATCGTCAACTGTAGTTTTAACAACCGCCACTGACGTTGTAGGCTTCTTTGCCTTCTTAGGCTTAGCATCCATTTTCCTTATATAGCCTTCGCCCATGTATTTACATAAGCGTTGACACAGTACCCCATTTAAGCTATAAATGGGCCCTCAACAAGTTTAACGTACAAGGGTTTTAGCCATGAATATCAACAAAACGACTAAGTATCTATCTATATTGGGCCTCGCTTTTTTGATGTCCGCTTGCAACACGGAGCTCTGCTCTGATGAGCCTGATGATGCATCAATCGGCAGGACTGCACATGCGGAGATATTCAAAGGCGCTGCCCAAAACGGTAAAGTTTGTCACGTTGATGCGTATAAATTAGAAGCAGATGAAGACTATAGCCTTGATAGAGGCTTGTTATACATACGTGGTAACCTTCCAAACGATATTAGCGTCTCAGTCAAAAGTGGGAAAATAGTTGTAGATGGTAACCTTGGCCAAAATAATAAGCTTAGTGCAGACGTGCCAATTGATACGCACACTGAAACAGAAAGCTCTATTTGCCTGCTGTATAATGCCTCATTAAAAATGAATCTGCCCACGACATGCCATACAACAAAAACTTATATTGATGGCTACACATATCCAAATGATAGGGACCCTTCCATTATCATTAACGGACACGCAAATACAGGCACAACATTAAGCGGCAATAGCGGCTTTTATATTCGTGATAAAGGAGATACAGAAGTAAAGCTCTCTCAGCCCGAATATGCATCTATACGCGCTGGCGTGGATACGGGGTCCCTTTACAAAAAAGGTTATCACGTTGCCCCCTTGCTGAGCTTGTAAACTACAGCTTGCTCTTAGAATAAAAATATGTTGTAAACACAGCTATGAAAAAAAAGAAAACCCCTGCGACAAAAAAAAGAAAAAGCGTGCCCAATAATAAAGGGGCACGTTTATCTGTATGGAGCGCTTTTTGTAAACTTTTTAAATGGGGCATTGTCATTGGCTTATGGTGCACACTTGGCATAACGTTGCTAACATTATGGTATGCACGCGAACTACCCGAGATTACAAAAAATGCTGAATTTGAACACCGCGCGGCAATTACAATTCTTGCAAATGACCAAAGTAAAGTTACACGCATCGGTGAACTAAAAGGCGTAAGCGTACAGATACGAGACGTAGCGGACTACTTTCGTTTTGCTATTATATCCATTGAAGACCGCCGTTTTTATACGCATTTTGGTATAGACCCAAAAGGCGTTGCCCGCGCAATCTATACCAAAATATTTCACGGCGGGCGGCTTGCAGGTGGCTCGACATTGACTCAGCAACTTGCAAAAAACTTGTTTCTCAGCCACGAACGTAGCCTCAAACGAAAAATACAAGAGGCCTTACTTGCCTTATGGCTTGAACGCACATTAACCAAAGATGAAATATTAAGCGCTTATATTAACCGCGTCTATTTTGGTGCAGGCAGCTATGGCATCGAAGCCGCGTCACAAACTTATTTTAACAAAGCCGCAAGTGAGATTAACCTTGGTGAAGCCGCAATTCTTGCTGGAGTCTTAAAGGCGCCTTCACGTTATGCGCCGACGAGTAACCTTGCCCTTGCACAAAAGCGTGGCCGCCTTGTCCTCAATGCCATGGTCGAAGAAGGCTATATCACAAAGACAGAATCCGAAATGCAAGCTGGCCTAAGCGTCACGCGCCCTAAGCCACAGCCAATTAAATCAGATAGTGGGCGCTATTTTGCCGACTGGATTATCAGCGAAGCAGCGAAGCTAGTCTCTATGCCCGAACAGCACATTATCATTGAGACAACGCTTGACCCAGAATTACAAAACGCTTCGCAGTTTGCCTTGATTAACGCAACCAAACGCTACGGTGAAAACAAAGCGTTTTCGCAGGGCGCGACAATTAGCCTCGGGACTGACGGCGCCGTTTATGCAATGGTTGGCGGCGTTAACTATCGCCAGAGCCAGTTTAACCGTGCCACACAGGCGCAACGCTCCCCCGGCTCCGCCCTTAAGCCGTTTATATACTTAACTGCGCTTGAAAAAGGCTGGCGGTCTGATGACTTAATTCTTGATGCCAAAATTGAGGATAGTGAATATAGCCCTGAAAATTACGCGAAACGCTTTTACGGCGATGTCACTTTAAATGAAGCGTTAAGCAAATCCATGAACACTGCCGCTATACGATTAACGCAAGATGTTGGTATTGGAAATTTCATTAAAAGACTACGTAAATTCGGCATAACATCACCGCTTAACCGTGACCTATCGTTAGTTTTAGGCAGCTCCGGCGTATCCGCCATTGAGCTCACGGCGGCTTATGCAGCCCTAATGAACGAAGGTATTAAAGTGGAGCCTTATGGCATCAAGCGTATCCTCACCGATGACGGTGTTATTCTTTATGATCGTAGCAAAGAACGTCACGTAAAACAGCGCATCGCAAGAGAGAAATACGTAGAACGCTTAAACCTCATGCTTGGCCACACCGTCCAATATGGCACAGGGCGCGGGGCGCAAATAAACGGTATGCGCATATTTGGAAAAACAGGGACATCACAGGATTCTCGTGACGCTTGGTTCGTTGGTTTTAATGAAAATATTACGAGCGCTGTCTGGCTTGGTAATGACGATAACAGCCCGATGAACCATGTCACAGGCGGGGCGATCCCAGCGCAAATTTGGAAAGAGATCATGATTTCCACATTAAGTGATAAAACGCCGCCGCGTCCAAGCGTTGATGAAACCCCATCAGGCTTTGGCGCCTTGCTTCATAGCTTGCTCGGTGGCAGTAACGACGGCGCAGATAAGCCCACTAAGGCTAAACCACGCCACAGCTACAATCTCAATGAGTAACACTGAGCACTCAAAAAATTTGTAAAAAAAGCCCCCGCACTCTCTCTAAGCAACGGGGGGCTGATTGACTTCTCTCTAGTCTCATAATCTAATGCGGGAGAAACTGCGTTATTTTATCCCAGTGGAGGCGCGCTATAATAGCCATTTAGCGCTATAGCGTATTTGTAAACACACCTTCGTCAAAGACTGCATATTCGCGTTTCACTGCAATAAATTGATCTTCGCCTATCTCAGTCCAATGGGCGTATAATTCCTGCAATGTTTCGCCAGCACTACCAAATTCTGTGTTATCGCGGCTACGGGCGTTATCTGCAAATTCTAAAAATTCATTTGGGAATGACAAGCGCGGCGCACGCAGCCCCATATCAAGTAATATGCGTGCAACTTGTGCATCTTGTATGTCCATCATATCTGCTGTGAATTGAATAGCAGAGAGAACCTTTACTTCCATGCGGCTGTTTGCAACGTAACGAAGGTGGCGCATAAACCGTGCATAAATCTCCATATCGACTTTGTCTTTAAGGTCAAGCGGCGGCAGCGGAAGAATAACGCTCTCTGCCTTATTATCGTTTGATTTAAATGTTTTATCTGTTTTCTGGCTAGTCATATTGGCCTCCTGTTCGTGGCTTTTAACTTGTGCTGTAACTCCACCATGACCGCTGTTAATTAATAGAATCTTAACAGCAGTCATAATTGGCCTAAAACCCATTGTTACGCTGTGGGTAAGTAGATTTAGTATCTGTATATAGTCTAAAAACGCTTCTGCGCGCCTTTAGTTTCACGAACCGATTCTTTCTGTGTAAAGAGCTGTGCATATCTCCTGCATATAAAAAAGCACGCCCCATATGGGACGTGCTTTTGATTGTTTATTATAAGTGCTGTGTATTAAGCCGCTTTTTTCATGACGCCTTCTAGCCCCTCGACAATCTTATCAAGGAAGGCTTGCGTATTAAGGTATGGCTGATCTTTGCCGACAAGGATCGACAAGTCTTTGGTCATGAAGCCTGACTCTACTGTATCAATGCACACTTGCTCAAGGCGCTCAGCAAAGGCGATAAGCGGTTGGTTGTCATCAAACTTACCACGGTATTTCAGCCCGCGTGTCCATGCGAAGATTGACGCGATTGGGTTGGTTGATGTTTCTTTACCTTGTTCATGCAGGCGGAAGTGACGTGTCACTGTGCCGTGTGCGGCCTCAGCTTCGACTGTCTTGCCGTCTGGCGTCATTAATACAGATGTCATCAGGCCTAGTGAACCAAAGCCCTGTGCGACGATGTCAGACTGCACATCACCATCATAGTTCTTACATGCCCAAACAAAGCCGCCGCTCCATTTAATCGCGCAGGCCACCATGTCATCAATCAAGCGGTGTTCGTATGTTAAACCCTCTTTATCGAACTGGTCTTTAAACTCTGCAGCAAATACTTCTTCGAAAAGATCTTTAAATCGGCCATCATAAGCCTTCAGAATTGTGTTCTTGGTTGAAAGATACACTGGGTAACCACGCTGCAAACCATAGTTAAAGCAAGAACGCGCAAAACCTTTAATGCTGTCATCAAGGTTATACATGCCCATCGCAACGCCAGGACCTTCAAAGTTAAAGATTTCCATTTCCTGCGGCGCGCTGCCGTCTTCTGGCGTATAGGTCATCGTTAAACGCCCAGCGCCCGGAATTTTTACATCTGTTGCGCGATATTGGTCACCAAAAGCATGACGGCCAATAACAATTGGCTGCGTCCAGCCCGGTACATAACGCGGTACGTTGTCACAAATGATCGGCTCACGGAAAACCGTGCCGCCAATAATGTTACGGATCGTCCCATTCGGCGAGCGCCACATTTTCTTAAGGCCAAATTCTGCAACGCGACCCTCATCGGGCGTAATCGTTGCGCATTTTACGCCAACGCCATGTTCTTTAATCGCATTTGCCGCGTCAATTGTGATTTGGTCATCGGTTGCATCGCGTGACTGGATCGACAGATCATAATATTTAAGATCCACATCAACATAAGGCAAAATCAGCTTCGTTTTAATGAAGTCCCATATAATACGGGTCATTTCGTCGCCATCTACCTCAACGATAGGATTATCAACTTTAATTTTACTCATTTACCCTGCTCCCTTCGTGCATATCTTGAAAATTTAAAGATATTATGAGCTTATTTCATTAAATATCAAGCCACCACCCCACTTCGTGCACAGCACAAGTCTTTACGCTTGACATAATAAGGATTATGTTTAATGTGTGGGCTGTATATTTCAGGCAGGGAAACAATGTTTAGCAAAAAAGATAGAATATTTAAACTCATAAAAAACGGTACAGCAGAAGAGCTGAGCGTACATTTAGAGAAATACCCTGATGCCGTGAACCGCCGCAGTGGCTTTAACCGTGGGTATTCACAGCCCTTAACGTGGGCGACATACTTTAACAAGCCAGAAGCCTTAAAAATACTTATTGCACACGGCGCGAATATTGACGCAAAAAATACTGACGGCTATAGCGGCCTTTATTACTGCGCGCGCGATCAGTATCAAGAATGCACTGAGATTTTAATACAGGCGAAGGCGACGATCGACACCAAGACATTAGCCGCATGCCATGCCAGCTTGCGCCCCTTATTAGTCGACGCCATTGCCAAAGAGGCTTTACCTAAAAACACAGGGACATTTGTCAAAGAAGGCGATTACCTTGTATCGATCACAGAAATTGCCCCAAGCTGTAACCTTGCTGAAACCACATTATACAATTTCAACAAACAAACCGTTTCCGTTAAGCGCAATGATTGCACACATCCGCTTGTCACATCATTCCAACAAGCCGCGAGTAAAAAAGAGTTGCGCGAAGCTGCTGAATTCTTACAAGAAAACCATGGTGATTTATACGGCTTTAAATGCGCATTAATTCGTTAAGCAAATATAAGAACAGGGAACCTCAAAATGTTCAAGAAAACCATTTACAGTGCCATCGAAAAAAACCCAGGCGCAATCAAATCATTTGTAGAAGCTGACCCTGAAATCCTAAACAAAGAAACACTCTTCCATGACCACCCTATAATCGAAGCAGTCGCAAAAGAAAAACACGATGCCCTTAAAGCCCTTATTGCATTGGAAATAGAATATAACAGCGAAGATAAACGCAAAAAAAATCTGAAAAGCGCATTAGCCACCGCGGTGCAAAAATATACTAAACGTAAAAACAGCAACAAGCGGTTTGCCCCTATGATTAATGAGCTGCTAGAAAACGCGGCCTATTTTGATGTGAATGACATTTGCAGTTTTTATGAGACTGTGGGCAACAAGCGCACCCTTCAATATGACTCCACACCGTTAATATGGGCGACATTTAAAGATGATCTAGAACTGTGCCAGATTTTAGTTGATGGCGGGGTCGATATCAGCGCCGAACTCCCCGATGGGCGCCGCGCCAAGGACTTTGCCAAAAGCACAAAAGTGCGTGAACTCTACCGCAAAGCCGAAGAAGCACAGGCCGCGCAGCAGCTTGCCGAAATCAATTATAAATTCCAAAAAGAGGCGCCACATATTGTGTCTTATATAGCAGTAAATGAAAAATGCGACCTAACCTTAAAAACAGTCTTTAACTTTGAACACCGCACCATCACCCATGCTGCAAATAATAAAGATGTCGGCCTTTACGTTGAAAGTTTCAGCAAGGCCGCCAGCCCAACACAGTTAAAGCAAGCGGCTGAATATTTAAAAGCACATGATGGCAATTTATGTGGTTTCAAGTTGCAATCTATTATATAATCTTGCTATGAGTATTTTCAAATTACATACATATTTACTAAGTGCGTTTATACTTCTCACTTTGCCCTGTGCGGCCTTAGCATTTGATAAAAATGATAAAGATTTGCCTCCTACACAAGTTTACGGCGTAAAGTTCGTTGCGCAAGACCACGATCAAGACAATATATATGATGGGCTAACCGCCTATCTAACGATTAAAACATTCTGCACTGGCCAATACGCATTCCATGCAACATTAGAAAGCGTGCATGGCCAGCCAATATCAAGCAGCCCTCGCTTTGAATACACCTCCCCCGTACAAGACCCTTCTTTATCATTCCATGCTGCGATAAACGAGCCTCCACGTAACATTCAGGTTACGTTTTCAGGCGAAGATATCCGCCGCGCACGGGTCAACGGCATATATATACTGAAACTGATGAATATGGGGCAAGTCGACTGTAGTTATGAGGTCAACCCCTATAAAGGTCTGCACATCGCCAGCCCTTCATTTAATCCGCACGCTTTCGGCGAAAACTGCGGCACGCCGCCGCGCCCATGCAAAGACGTCTATAAATAAAGCCACGCAGCCTTCTTCACCCTGTCTTTTCTCACCTTAAAAACTTGACACCGGTGCGCGCTTTATGTAAAGTCTGTGCAGTTTAACAGTTACTCACAGGTGCGGCATGGTATTTCTGAACAGTCTTTTTGGCAAAAAAACACAAGAGCCCCCGCCACCGCCACCGCCACGCAGTTTCGATATGGACAATATATTCGATGTTATCGAATACTGCATTCTTAAAGAACCTGAAAACGCGACAGACATTATCACCGCGTTTATCGAACAAAACCCAGATCAAATCAATAAACGCTACACGCAGGAAACAAAGCCAAAAAATGGCGTAAGCTTATGGCGATGTGAAGGCGCAACGCCCTTAATGATAATGATGCGTTTTAATGATGATATTAACGCAAAAGCATACGATTACACTGAGGACGGGCAGCGTATTGATGCGCTTACGGCCATATTTGAACCAGAGCTTTTTGATAACCTTATTAAACGCGGCGCCGACCTTAGCGCTGAGGACGAATCAAAGCGAACTGCACTTTTTTACACGAGCATCGCGAACAAAAACATTACCGTTAAGTTACTGCAAAATGGTCTTGAATATCAAAAATATTTTAATGAAAAAGAACGTTCTCCTATTCAGAGCTATGATCTTGCTGTGCATTATGCAATTCAAGAATTTGAATCTGGAAAATTTGTGCGTCACGATGCACAAACCGCTGCACTAAGTCATATATTTTACGCGAAGTCATTTGAAATATACCCAAGCGGCGAGTACAGCTTTCATGATATAGGCCGCTCAAACTACATATTAAGCAAAAGGCTGCTCTTCGATTTTGAACAAAGCGCGGTACATAAACAAGAAGGGCACCAAGGCTGCACTGGAACAAGAGTTGCGAGCTGGCGAACAAAAGACATAGAAAGCTTTGAGACCTATATGAACCAAGACTTAATCGAGCGCGCCCGTGCATTTATGGATAGCGGCAAGGATATCGAAACCGCAAAAACTGCCACCAGCAATATCGTAAAACGCAGCCATGCCCCCACGCCCAAGTCACCGATAACATAAGGAAGGTTAAAATGGGACTATTTACTAAAAAAATATTTCGTTTGATTGATGCCGGCGACACGGACGCAATTGATGCTTACCTAGAAAAGAATCCTAATCAACTGGAAGCAACTCGAAATTACAAATCAGACAAAAGAGTTACGCCTCTTTTATATGCCGCAATAACAAAAAATTACGACATGGCAAAACATTTGCTAGAAAAAGGCGCTAATGTAGACGCACAAAACAATTATAAAGAAACTGCGCTTCATTATGCCATGTGCTATGGCGATGAGAAGCTAATAATGCTTTTGCTAGATCACCATGCACGAACCGACATAAAAAACGAATGGTACCAGATTGCGATCGAATGCAATGCTAGCACCAATGTTAAACGCCTAATAGATCCCTACTATATTCCAGCCTCTCCTAAGGGTGAAAACAAAGATGTATTCGTAAAGGAAAGCGAGCATATTGTTTCGTTTACACAAGTCGCACAAGCATCTCAATGCACAATTAAAACATTTTATAACTTTGGTAACAAGACGGTGACGACGCAGCTAAAAGACCCTGATGGTCAAAGCTGCTATGTGCAAAACTTTAATCAAGCGGCGGATCGCAACCAATTAAAAGAAGCATCGATATTCTTAAATGAAAATGGCGGTCAGGCCGGCAGCCTAAAATTGCAAGTGATTAACTAACGCTTACTCACCAAGGCCGACCAAAGCTTTAGCGTAATCTTCTGGTTTAAAGGCCTGTAAATCTTCAACGCTCTCGCCGACGCCAACGGCGTAAACTGGCAATTTGAACTGTTCTGCTAACGCAACCACGACCCCGCCTTTGGCTGAACCATCAAGCTTGGTGACAATCAGCCCTGTGACATTGACCAAAGACTTAAATACTTCGACTTGCGTAATCGCATTTTGCCCTGTTGTTGCATCAAGCACCAACAAGACTTCATGCGGCAGATTTTCATCATGCTTTTTAAGAACGCGGATAATCTTTTCAAGTTCTGCCATCAGATTTTGTTTGTTATGTAGGCGGCCTGCCGTATCGATCATCAAAATATCAGCATTTTCATCCAATGCCTTTTGATAGGATTCATAAGCCACCGCAGCAGCGTCTGACCCTATATCTTTCGACACAAAAGCGCTGCCTGTACGCTCAGCCCATATTTGCAGCTGCTCAACGGCTGCGGCGCGGAATGTATCCCCAGCGCCCATAGCAACCTTCTTCCCTGCTTTAAAATGCATTTGGTGCGCAAGCTTACCAATTGTTGTGGTTTTACCAACGCCGTTAACCCCGCAAACCAAAATTACGCGCGGCCCTTTTTCAGGCTTTTTCATTTCAAGCTGGCTGGTGCAAGGCGCTAAAATCTCTGTAATTTTATCGGCGAGATATATTTTAATCTCTTCATCGCTAATGTCTTTACCGAAACGGTCTTTTTCAAGTTCTGAGACCAAACGAATGGCAAGTTCAGGCCCTAAATCAGCCGTAATAAGAATATCTTCAAGCGCTTCTAATGTTTCATGGTCTAGCTTCTTTTTGGTGATTAGATCACCAATGCCCTGACCAATTTTTTGTGATGATTTGGTAAGGCCGCCGCTTAAACGTGAAAACCAGCCGCCTTCTTGTTCTTCTTCCGCGTCTGGCGCGCCTGATGCCTCAGCGCTTACTTGAACAGCTTCTTCTATCACCACATCTGACACTGTTTCAGTTACAGCTTCTGGGACAGGTGTTTCGGCGATCTCTGCTATCGGCGTATCTTGCGCCGCTTCGATGTCATGGACGGTTTCTTCTACGTCCTGCGCAGTGGGCGTTTCAGCCACGGGTTCTAACGTCGGCTCACCTTCGGGGTGGAGCAATGCGTCTTCTTTTACGCTTTCCTGTTCGGATGATTTTTTCTTACGCCAGAAAACCATGGCTGTCCTCTTATGCTGATTGAATTATGCGGATTGCACAACGCGGCCTATTAATTTGCCGTCTTCAATTTTATCACTAATCTCTACGCTCGCGAGTGTACCTTGTTCTAGCTCTTTATCAAGCATTACAGGCAAGAAATGTTCGGTGCGCCCAATGTTTCCCGCCTCAACAATCACTTCACGCCGCGTATTGACGTGTTTTTGTAGCAAAGCACCCACCTGACGCTCCCCCGCTTCACGCAAGCGCGCAGCGCGGGCTTTACGTATGGGGTGGTCAACCTGCGGCATTTTTGCTGCGGGCGTGCCATCACGCTCAGAATAAGGGAAGACATGCAGGAAGGTTAAATCACACTCATCAACGATTTTCAGCGTGTTTTCAAACATCTCATCCGTTTCCGTCGGGAAGCCCGCAATGATATCTGCGCCAAAGACAATATCAGGGCGCAGTTCGCGCGCGCGATTTGCCATCGCAATTGCATCATCGCGTAAGTGGCGGCGTTTCATGCGCTTTAAAATCATATCATCGCCAGCCTGCAAGCTCATATGCAAATGCGGCATCAGGCGCGGCTCCTCGCCAATTAAACGCCAGAGATCATCATCAATCTCAACAGGGTCTAATGATGACAGGCGCAGGCGTTTTAAATCAGGCACTAACGCCAAAACGCGGCGGATCATTTGCCCCAAGGCAGGCTTACCCGGTAAATCTTCGCCGTAAGACGTAACATCAACGCCGGTAAAGACAATCTCGTTATAACCGCTTTCAACTAATTTTTGAGTTTGCTCCGCTATAACGCCAATCGGCACCGACCGCGAATTACCGCGTCCATAAGGGATAATGCAGAATGTGCAGCGATGGTCACAGCCATTTTGCACCTGAATAAATGCGCGTGCGCGGCCTTCAAAGCCTTCAATTAAATGAGATGCCGTTTCTTTAACCGACATAATATCATTCACCTGTATCTTTTCAGATGACGGGTTACCCCAGCTTTCGGCCTTTAATTTTTCATCATTGCCAATCACGCGGTCGACTTCTGCCATCGCGCCAAAGCCTTCAGGGTCAATCTGCGCAGCGCAGCCCGTGACAATGATTTTGGCATTTGGGTTCTTACGGCGCGCACGGCGGATTGATTGACGCGCTTGGCGCTCCGCTTCCTTGGTCACCGCACAAGTATTAAAGATAATAACATCTTCCATCTGCGCATTTTCGGCATGGCTGCGCATCACTTCACTTTCGTAAGTGTTCAGGCGACAACCAAAGGTAACAATTTCTGGTGCTTTTGACATAGCGTGGTTTATTGCATATTTAAAAGGCTAAATGCAAGACAATTAAGCATCAAACAGGGTCACTTCTTCTGACGCTTCATCGCCATATTCAACAGTTCAACAAAAAATGAGAATGCCATGGCAAAGTACAAATACCCCTTAGGGATGTGGAAACCAACCCCTTCGCCAATCAAGGTCATCCCAATTAACAACATATAGCTTAGCGCTAAAACTTTCACAGTTGGGTGCCGCGCAATGAAGTCACTCACCTTTTCAATACATAAAACCATAATGAACATAGAGATCAATATCGCAGCGACAATAACTGATATGTGACTCGTAATACCTATCGCTGTGACAACAGAGTCAAAGGAAAAAACTACATCTAACAAAGCTATCTGTGCAATAACAACGCTAAAAGCTGCATATTGCTTATTCAACACATGATGCTCATCGCCTTCAATTTTGCTATGTATCTCTGTCGTGCCTTTCGCCAGTAAGAATAAGCCCCCCAGAATAAGCATAGCGTCTCGCCAAGTAACATCGTGCCCCCATACACTAAACAGAGCCTTATCTAAATGTGCGATCCAAAACGCTAAAGACAATAGCATTAAACGCGTAATGAGCGCTGCCACTAACCCTACACGGCGGGCTAATGAGCGTTGCTCTTCGGGCAGCTTATCTGCCAATATGCTAATCAAAATCACATTATCGATCCCGAGCACAATTTCTAAGACCGTTAACGTGATAAACGCGGCCCATATTTCAGGCATTAATAAATATTCCATTAGGAGTATCCTTGTTACAAATACAGTTGACCATCATAAACATAAGCGACTGCGCCGCTCATTATAATGCGCCCTTGTGCATTCCATGTGATGTGGAGCTTGCCGCCATCAAGGTGGATGTAGGCAGCGCGGCTGGACAGGCCGCACGATGCGGCGGCGATTAAAGTGGCGCATGCGCCAGTGCCACAAGCATCCGTTATGCCTGTACCGCGCTCCCATACACGCATACGGATATTTTCGTCGTCAATAATGTGAGCGAATTCGACGTTAATTTTTTCGGGGAACATTGCGTTGGTTTCAATTTTAGAGCCAACGGATTCTAAATCAACACCGTTGACATCATCAACAAAAAACACAGCATGGGGGTTGCCGACATTTACCGTAAATGGCGCTTTGTAACCCTCAACATCAATCGGCACAGCCGCGCTGTCACAGTCTTTGGCAAGTGGAATTTCCGCCCAGTCAAATTTCGGCGCGCCCATATCAACGCTGATCCAGCCTTGCTCTGCATCGCTACGCCAGCAGTTAAGCAGCCCTGCATCCGTTGCAATTGTAACTTTGTCTTTGCCGTTTTCTTTGAGCAGTATATCCGTCACGCAGCGCGTCATATTACCGCAAGCGCCAACGCGCCCGCCATCGGCGTTATATATATGCATAAAGCAATCCGCCCCCTCATGCACGTTCAGTACCGCCATTTGGTCAAAACCAATGCCCGTTTTGCGGTTTGATAATGCCGCGATATCAAGGGCAGGCAAAGCATGCTGACGCGCATCGAATATCGCGAAATCATTGCCAAGACCGTGCATTTTAATAAAGGGAGTTTGTTTAGACATGGTATTAGATCCTTATTAAAAAACCATCATAGAACAAAGCCGCAGCGCGCGGAACAGAAAACGCGCCCCCTCCACAGCTAATGATTTTAAGAATTTTACAAAAAAACGACGTTGTGTTTTCCTTAACAAGAGTATTGACATTCATATATAAATCCTTATAAACAGCAATTGATATAACACAGTTTCATAACATTTTCGAAACTTGTGTCCATTGTTCAGCAAGGATACCCCATAGTCGGCGACAATTCGCTCACTGTGGTTAATTTGCTTACGGATTGAATTTATTAAGGCAAAACAACAATGTTTCAAAGCTTAAGTGACCGCCTTGGCGGTATATTTGAAAAACTCGGTAAGGGCGGACGTCTTAGTGAAAACGACGTCACCGCAGCGATGCGCGAAATTCGCATTGCATTGCTTGAAGCCGATGTTGCTTTGCCTGTCGTCAAAGAATTCATTGAAAAAGTAAAAACACGCGCCGTCGGTCAAAACATCATCAAATCCGTATCCCCTGCGCAGCAAGTTGTAAAAATCGTCAATGACGCGATGATCGAAATGCTCGGCGCTGGCGAAACCGCGCTTGATTTAAAAGCAACGCCGCCAGTCACTTATTTAATGGTCGGTCTGCAAGGCGCAGGTAAAACCACATCATCTGCAAAAATTGCCCACTGGCTGCGTGAGAAAAACCGTAAAAAAGTATTAATGGCATCGCTAGATGTGCAGCGCCCTGCCGCGCAAGAGCAGCTTGCAACGCTTGGTGAGCAAACTGAAACTGCGACATTAGAAATTATCAAAGGGCAAACGCCGCTTGAAATTACCAAGCGCGCAATGGACGTTGCACGCAAAGAGGGTTATGACGTCTTAATTCTTGATACTGCAGGCCGCCTTGCCATTGACGAAGAATTAATGAATGAAGTTACAGCCGTTAAAAAGCTCGCCAAGCCAACTGAAACACTGCTTGTTGCTGACGCAATGACAGGCCAAGATGCGGTCAACACCGCCAAAGCCTTTGACGATAAAATGGGCATTACAGGCATTATGCTGACTCGCGTTGATGGCGATGCACGTGGCGGCGCTGCAATGTCCATGCTTGGCGTAACAGGCAAGCCTGTAAAATTAATTGGTACAGGCGAAAAATGGACAGAAATTGACGCCTTCCACCCTGACCGTATCGTTAGCCGTATTTTGGGCATGGGCGATGTTGTTTCATTGGTTGAAAAAGCCGTTGAGACTATGGATCAGGACAAAGCCGCCGAAATGGCGAAGAAGTTCAAAAAAGGCCAATTTGATTTTAACGACATGCTCGACCAATTTCAGCAAATGAAAAAAATGGGCGGCATGAGCTCTATGCTCAAATTAATGCCAGGTATCAGCAAATTCGCCGACCAAATTGACCAAGCAAACATGGATGACACGGTGCTGAAAAAGCAAGAAGCCATTATTCAGTCAATGACCACAAAAGAACGCACAAAACCATCATTGCTTAACGCATCGCGTAAAAAACGTATTGCGAGCGGTTCAGGTTCAACTGTCCCTGAAGTCAACCGCCTGATAAAACAACATCAGCAGATGGAAAAAGCCATGAAGCGCCTAAAGAAAATGGGCATGGGTGGCATGATGAAACAAATGAAGGGCCTAATGGGCGGTAAAGACGCAGCGATGTTAGATGCTATGCAAGGCATGGACATGGACGGCGTTGATATGGATGACCCTGAGGCAGTAAAAGCATTAATGGCTGAAATGGAGAATCAAGATGGCGGCATGGCTGCTAGCGGCAATTCACCATTAGGCGCCAACCCATTCGCCGGCGGTGGCATGCCAGGCTTAGGCGGAGGAATGCCCGGCCTTGGTGGCGGCATGGGCGGCGGATTACCCGCGCTTGGCGGTCATGGCGGTACAAAAAAGAACCGTAAGAAGAAAAAGAGATAACAAGAGTTATAAATCAATTAGGAAAATAAACAGTCAATTTTAAGGAGAAAATATCATGGCAGTTAAGATCCGTTTGGCACGTAGAGGCCGCAAAAATCGTCCATTTTACAGCATCGTAGCTTGTGATAGCCGCATGCCGCGTGATGGTCGTTACATCGAAAAACTAGGTACTTACAACCCTCTTTTAGCCAAAGACGACGAAAAGCGCGTTACTTTGAACGAAGAGCGCATCAAATACTGGCTTGGTGAAGGCGCACAGACATCTTTCCGTGTTGCGACTTTCCTTGGTAAAGCTGGCCTTGCTGACATGCCTGATGCACGTCAAAGCATCGCAAAAGCACAGCCAAAAGCAAAAGAACAAGCACGCCTAGAAGCAAAAGCTGAAAAAGCAAAATTAGCAGCAGAGGCCGCAGCTGAAGCAGCGGCAGCCCCAGCGGTTGAAGAAGCACCTGCAGAAGAAGCAGCAGCGGAAGAAACAGCAGCATAATAAATGCTGTAAAGTCTTTATCGTCGGAATAAAACAAAAGCCTTGCGGAATATTCTGCAAGGCTTTTTCTTATCATTAAGTCAGATCTGCACTAAAGCGTGTTGATCGGGAACCGTTCTTTAGGCTTATCATCTGCCGCAGCGTTTTCTCGCTCGCGATAAAATTGAGAAGCCACTGTAAGACCACCACTGAACGGCCTAACACCCTGAACCGCTGCGCTCATCTTTAAATATAACTGCTCTTCGCCGCAATGAATACTTTCCAAAAGCGCTTGCCCTACCTCAATACTATGCAGTCTCTGAATATCCTTATCCGCCCCCGCTGCCAGCGGATTAAAACGCATGTTAATATGCGTATCTCCATCTTTAAGAGAACGCATACCAAGCAGAGATGCGCGCTCTTGATTAAAACTATTACCAAGCTGCTGTAACTTTTCATCTAGCGCCTCCCAATTATCTTGGTGTTGCTCATATGTATGCAAGACGCGCGCTGTATACGGGTTGTTCCGTAAGCTGTTGTCAATCTCGTGATGTGTCATTTTCATTAATGCTGTCATAATTTTATACCCGCTTTTATTTATACCCTTACTTATAACTCCATAATATTAACATATCGTAAAAATGCATAGCAAAACTTCTGTTCATGCCTTTGGTTTTATTATGATTTTTATATAATGTGCTTCTTACCCGCATAAGGGTACAGCTTACAATATAAGCAAAATATAATTTACATAAAATAAAAACAATTACAATGACATAAAAAACTATAGACATAAGAAAAAACGCATGATAGAGAGATACTCCCAAGATAAAGACTTTAGTTGAACCGCTTACGACAAGGAAAATGCCGTATGTCTAGCTTGCAATCATCTTGGGATCCATTCCACTTTTTTAATACAAACATCCGCCCCTATGTTTCTCAAAAATTTGCTGATGCCCCTATTTTACTGCTTTGCGGTTCACAGGCACGACAATTAAATGGACAGAATACGAACCTCCCCTCTGATACTTCCGACTTTGATTTTGTAATCCTCTATGACAAGCTGCCAAATAAATACGAAGCCGCACAATTTGCTTCTGAAACACTCAATATCCCAGGCCATCCCCACCCTGTAAATCTCGACTTTAAAATCATGGATGTAGATTATTTAAATGCGCATGCCGAATATACACGCGACTTACGCCGCTTCCCATTTTTGTTTAATATGATATTAGATGCTTACCCGCTGAGCGATAGCGCAAACAAACTGCCGACGTTAAAACAAAAAGCGACCAAGTTTCTTGCCCAAGGTCCATCAGAACTGAACAGCGCACAAATTCAAACGCTGCGTAAAAGCATTCAAAGTTTCGAAGATGCGTTAGATAATGCAACAACACTGCAAGATAAAAAAATCCTTGGCTATGAAGGTGTACCAACACTCGCCACAGGCTATTTACGCTCTCATCTGCTTTGGGAATCGTCTGTAGGTGCACGGGGTCTGCAATATCTGCAAAAATCAATGCTCTCTGGCGTTGATGCTGATATCGTCAAAAGCCACGATGAGTGCCTCAAAGGCAACATATCGGGCTATAAAGCACACTGTCAGGCGATACAGAAGCAACTAAACCACCTCGATACACAAATCCCCGCCAATCAACACTACGCACCTGTTAATGATTACAAGCTTGTTACCGCCGCTGAAAAAGAACAAAGCAACTCCAATGGCATGCGCATCATGCTTAACCAATATGTTGGCGATTTACGCACGGGTCAGAAAAAAGGCCTGTATCGTTCCACAGAAGTGCGTGGCCAGTTTATATGGCAGCTTAAACAAGCCATCGCTATGCAAACAGGACAAGACGTTACCTTCGGCAAAGACAGCCTCATTGCACAAGGCCCTGTGCCTTTTGATAAAAACATTCTTAGTGATATTATCGCGGCAATGCAGAATGACGACTTTGATTACGTAGAAAACCTAACAGAAATCGTGACCGCGCCCTATGGCGGCATCACCTATAATTATGTTGAACGTATTTATGTCGATGATTTGCACCGCAGACGCGCACAGCAACAACAAGGCACCACACCACAAACAGGCATCGACCCATGGAAAAGCCTGCGTATATAACTTTACTTTAAGCACTGAGTGTCTTTCATGAACTATACATATAAAATTTACCAAAACGACATTCCTGATGCCGGAGCCTATAGCCATTCACTGGCTATAGATTGCGAAATGATGGGTTTAAATATCAATCGTGACCGCCTATGCGTTATTCAAATCTATGACGCTGTGCGTAATCAGGTTGATATTATACAGTGTAAAGACCCCGCCTATGACGCGCCAATTTTGAAGACACTGCTCAACAGGCCAAACACTGTGTTTTTAGGCCATATGATCCGCCTCGACCTTGCGTATCTTTATAAGCATCTGGGCGTTATGCCGCAAAACGTTTACTGCACACGCACAGCATCGCGCATCGGTCAGACTTACGGCGCATCACATAACTATCTTGATCTGGTATCAAATATTCTCGGCAAGAAAATTGATAAATCAGAAACCAGCAGCTACTGGGGCGCAGAAGAACTTACAGACAAGCAGATAAAATATGTCTGTCAGGACGTCATCCACCTCCACGCGCTAAAAGAAAAACTCGATGCCATCATCAGCCACGAAAACCGCCAGGACCTTGCCGATAAAGCGATGACGATGATCCCTGATCGTGCTTACTTTGATGCTATAGGCTGGTGGAATGAAGACATTCTAAGCTATCCGTTTTAAGCGACACCGAAAGACAATATCACAATCAGTAAACTGCATAATGTAATCACTGCGCCTGCTTTAAGGCTCTGCGATATGTCGTGCTTATAATAGCGGTGGTAAAGCGTCAGAATAAACGGCGCACCAAGCAATACGGCAATAGAGTAAGATGGATTAGGCGCCAATATAACCGCATACCATGAACATATACAGGATAGCGCGCTCACAATGCAGAGTACGGCTATATTCTTATTAAACAGTGCCGCACCCACATCCTCGCGGCGTACCAGCATCCAAAGCCAGGTCGCAATGGCTTGCACCACAAACACAATAAAAGACAGCACCAAAACCATATCAAGACTGTTCTGCGCACTGCCTTTCACCAAAATCTGTGAAACCGCAATCATCCCCGCATTTAACAACACTAAACCCAAAAATGACGTATGGGTAAAGCGGATATGGCGCATTTTAATGACGGCAATATTCGCGACAACCATCGCGATAAATATCAACGCCGCCTTAAAAGGCATTGATATATAGGCATCCAGCAATGCGGGGTCAAAAAACAACCATGTAACAAAGGTAAAAATCATTGCCAGCGGCATATATAACGACGCGATATGCGCGCTATGTTCGCGCGCAGTATAAAATAAGCTCGTACTCACCGTCATAGACGCAAGCCCTGCGACAAACGCGCTTATGTAGAAATGAATATCGGTAGGGAAATCGACAAAAGGCAATGTCAGTGCGAAAAGCAGGGAAATATATAAACAGCGCCACAAATTAAGCTGCAAGGCAGGCATACGCACACGCTGATTCCACACGGTCATAAAACACAAAAATAATAAACAAAGAACCGCAGGAATAAGCCACATAGATTATATTATAAACTTATTTGACCAAAGTCATTAATGGAGACTGTGACTTATCCTCAGCGGCTTCTAATTTAACACCATGCCAGCCACTTCTAATTCTTTCTACAATTTGTATCTCGTCATCTGCCGATATAGTAACTACTTCTTTAGACTGCTTACGCTCAAGGTTAGAAGATTTTTCAAAACGTTTACAAAGGAAATATAGCCATGGGTTACCTTCTGCATCAGACTTGCCCGTACCTTCAATAGTGAATCCTGACTTTAAACAAGATGCAATACTCTTATAGTTTTGTGGTAATGTCACTGTAATTAGATACTCTGCATTACCAGAAGACATTAGCGCTTCTCGGCGTTCTATTATGCGTCTTTGAATCCCTTGCCCTGCGTATTCTGGATCAACAAAAGTACCGCACAAATCTCCAGCCAATTTATTTGGGGCATAAGCATGCGCGAATTGCCTTAAAGATTCTGTGTCCATCTCATCCGCAGCAAGCTCCATGACTATTCCCTTACCTATAATCTTATCGCCATCAAAGGCGGCCACAACATAATCACCTTCGCGTAAATTGTCTTCATACCACTGCTCATCACGTCTGGCAAAGAACATATGCTCTTGCGCAGGGACATGCTTAACAATTCTTCGCTCAAAATCAGCGACGGCATTATAGTCGTCTATGATATCAAAATGATAGTTACGTATAAAACATTCCTTTTTTCATACTTCAAACACCCCAAGATTTACCATAATCTACCATATAAAAAAGAAAGATGCAAATGCACTCATTGACAGCACCCTCAACTTATGGCGAATTCAAAGTTGGCCCCCCCCCTAACACTTATGCCTACAGCCTGCGTCAAGACGCCTGCCCTGAAAGAGTTGGTGCCTGGCTAGAAAGGCACAGCCCCGCCTTTGAAAAATCATTGAAAATAGAGGCAAACGGCTGCATTAAACTCAGTGGCGAATTTCAAAATCAAATCACAAGCTCGACAATGGCTGCACCATAAACATTAATGAAAATGGTGAAATACACATTAAAGAAAAAGGTAAGAAACCGCATAAAGTGCGTAACCGTGACGACATTACCGGTAAGTTGATTGTTTAGCCGGGCTTAGAGAGCGCTATTATAAGTCACTCTCAAGTTCAGTATCCCAATACAAATAATCACTCCAGCTCTCATGCAAGAAACTTGGCGGAAAATGGCGCCCGCATTCTTGTAGCTCGCCAAGGCTTGGCTGATGGGGCTTTCGCAGTGGGTGCATATTACACTCACGTGGCAACTTGCTGCCCTTCTTTAGGTTACAGGGCTGACAAGCCGCGACAATATTCTGCCAGTTTGTTCCACCACCCAATGTACGCGGTATCACATGGTCAAAGGTTAAGTCCTGCGTTTTATATTCATCGCCGCAATATTGGCACGACCAGCGATCACGCAAGAATAAGTTAAACCGCGTAAAAACAGGCTGGCGGCTATGCGAAATATAATCTTTTAACACTAAAACGCTTGGCAACTTCATTTGATTTGTTGGCGAATGCACCATGCGATCATATTCGGAAATCACATGGACCGAACCACGAAAAATGGCCTTAACTGCTTCCTGCCAAGGCCATATAGATAAAGGGAAATAACTTAAAGGACGGTAATCTGCATTTAGGATAAGTGCGGGGCATTGCTCCAAGGGTGTATTCAACCCTACCTCCCGCATCGTCATTCGGGTGATTGCCTGTTGGTCGCCTCTGCCATGTTCAGTGCCTGCCATGCTCAGCCTCCTATGCTTAATGCGATACAGGTCGCAACTCAACCTATACTACATAGCCATCATATCAGATTCTCAGCCTTTCCTCACTCACTTGTTGATAGATCTGTGGGTAGAAAAAGCATAAAACTGCTAATATACTGAATTATAACATATTTTCATGGTCAGCGCAAAAATGAGCACTTGTGGACAATCGTCCGTCACGCTGTCACATACCCGTTAATATAGAGCTTTCTTGAGGAATTTCAATCCGCTAGCGACGCCATCTTGGTCAATACCATGCCCCAAACCGGGGACAATATGGCCTTCAATGCTATAACCTGCTTTTTGCAAAAACGCATGGGCTTGTTCAAACATTTCAACAGGTACAACCTCATCAGCATCACCATGACGCAGTGATATTGGAAATTTTTTATAGTTATCTGGCGCGTCTAAAATAGACTGCCCATCAAGCAGCGCACCTGAATACCCCAGCACACCTGCAAAAACTTCATCATGGCGCGGCGCTACATATAAAGACATCATTGTCCCTTGTGAAAACCCAACTAAGGCAATTTTATCATAAGCAATATTGTACGTTTTGGCGCATGTCGCGATAAAGTTATTCAAAAGCGGCACCGCTTGCTGAATATTGGCGATCATAATATCATCTCGGCGGTTTTCTAATGAAAACCACTGAAAGCCAAAACCAGACATCTCACAAGGAAACGGCGCATCAGGCGAGATAAAGAGCGTATCAGCCATGCCCCCCGCCCATTCCGGTGCGAGCGAGATCAAGTCTTGCCCATTTGAGCCATAGCCATGCAGCAAAATCACCAAATTTTTAGGCGCTTTTTCATTACCGTATTTATAAAAATTGAGACTTTGTTCTGACATGAATATTCCTATTGCTTCATCGTTAATCTGATGGGGCCATATTACACAAACGCACTCCATATTCCTATAGGGGGCGACAATCTATTAACGGGGAATAGTCATGATTTAGCGCGGATGCTTTACCATTAAACCTGCGGAAATTTCGCGGTTAATGTTGATAATGCTGTCTAGCTTATCAATGTCTTTACTGCTCAACACTTCGATTTCACGCTTAAAGATGAAATTAGCAAGGTTTATAATGTTATTGCGCAATGCATGAGGGCGCTTTTCGATAGCCTCCTCTGGCTTATCCACCGCGGCATCATAGAACAACAGCCAAATATTGCGGTTATAAAGCAGGCAGTCTGACAAGATTTCTTCCTTGTCTAACCCACTCCATTTTTCATCATCGCTCCAATGCTGTTTAATATCTTCCAAGGCATTGGCTGACTTAACAAGAACCCGCGCTTCTATTTCACGCTGGTCATTGGGCAGACTCTGTGCATTTTTACTATAGGCGCCAGCGGCATCTGCATATGGTTTATTTTTACTCATCTACTTACGCGCTCTCTGTTGTGGCGGCGGCGGGGTCGATATTTTCTTGACCTGTTGCCTTGTCCATTAGCTCTTTTTCAAATGCCATTAGCTCTTTGGCCTGCTTCATCGCTTTGTAGAAATTTTCTTTCAGGATGAAATTAGTAATATTAATAAAAAATAATGCCGTTGAAGGCGCCGCCCTTTTAATCGCGTCAGCTTCTTTATAAAACTGGTCAAAGTAAAGTTCCGGCTTACGCGCCAGATACATACATTGAATAAGGAAATATATGCGCTCGCAAGGCGTATACGCGTCATCTTCCTGCATCACATCCTTTTCACGCAATATCGGGGCATCGCCCGCAATATGCATACGTGTGCGCTGCTTATCATTGGTGATAACAGCCTCGCCGATTAGAATTTTTTCGTGGGGCTTTAAGTCTATTACGAGTGCCATGAGATTCTCTCCTATGCTAATTTGCGTCTTTCCTATGCTTTTCTTACTTAACCTTTGTTTGAAAAACCAAAGACGGGCTTTCTGCCTTTTTCTTCACGTCATATACCATTATAGCACATTCAATATGCATAAAAAAATGGGTAATTTTTGCCTATATGATGCTCGCATAGCCACAGCACAAAAAATGCCCTTATTTTCTACAAATAAGAGCATTTTTATCAATATTTAAGCCGTAAATTACTTATGCCGCAATTTTTAACGGGCCTTTAGCAAGCAAGCTTTCAACAAATGCCCAGTTCACCATGTTTTCAAGGAAAGATTCCACGAATTTAGGGCGCGCATTGCGGTAATCAATGTAATAAGCGTGCTCCCAAACATCACAGGTCAAAAGCGGTGTCTTGTTTTCTGTGAACGGAACGCCTGCATTTGATGTGCTCACAAGTTCAAGTTTGCCACTTGCATTATCCATCACAAGCCAGCCCCAACCAGAACCAAATTGACCAACGCATAAAGCAACGAATTTTTCTTGGAACGCATCATAGCTACCAAAAGCTTCGTCAATTTTCGCAGCCAAAGAACCGCTCAGCGCGCCTTTGCCGCCTTCAGGGCTTAGGCAGTTCCAGAAAAAGCTGTGATTCCAATGTTGCGCCGCATTGTTGAACAAACCTTTTTTTGCTGGGTCTTTCGCCGCAGCAATAACGATTTCTTCCAAAGTCTTGCCTTCAAGGCCGCTTCCTGCAAGCAAATCATTACCCTTCGCAACGTATGCTGCGTGGTGTTTGTCGTGGTGATATTCAAAAGTCTCTTTGCTCATATGTGGCTCAAGCGCATCATAGGCAAACGGTAATTGTGGCAATTCAAATGTCATGCTGTGGTGTCCTTTAAATTTTAACATTGTCAAAAATATGAGAATAAGGATACATTGCCATGTAAATTTGACAAGGGCTAAGCAAAGAAAACATATAAATATGCGTAAAAATCACAGCCAAGACATTGTATCTGCCCATGACCAACCACGCTATACCATAAGCCTGTTTGCCAAAACCCTTGAAATGAAGCAAGCGCTATGGGCGCTTTATGCCTTTAACTACGAAGTCGCCAAAACGCGCGAAATTGTGAGTGATACCACGCTCGGCCTTATCCGCCTGACATGGTGGCGCGAAGCGTTAAACATGATATACGGCAAGCCAACCGAACAAAAACGCAGCCTTGATGACCATCCAATATTGCCCGAACTGGCAGATGCGATTAAAACCTTCGCGCTCCCCTATAATTTATTCGATGAATTACTTTTAGGGCGCGAATTTGACTTAGAAGACCTACAGCCTGATACATTAGATGGGTTAATAACCTATATTAAAAACACGAACGGCCCATTACTAAAACTCGCCTGCCTAATTAGCAATGATGATATAGCTGAAGATAACCTAATCGCCCTCGCATGCGCTAATGGCCTAAGCGGCATTTTGCATGCCATTCCATTTCATGCGCAGCATAACATCGCTATGCTCCCTGCTAGCCATGTTAATAAAGACGATATTTTCAGTGCAAATTTAACCACATTAACGCCATGCATAACAGACATCGCCCAAAGCGCATCTGAGCTACTCTCAAAAATGCCGCGCCCATCAAAAGGCATATGCCGCGCACTGTATAAATTGACGCAGCTAGAGTTAGGCCACATCAAAAAATGCGCATTTAACGTGCGTGACGCTAAATACCAACAAAAAATCCCATTCCTAGCGTTCAGAATAGCGTTGTAACCGTTTCGGCAATGTCGCTTTATTTAAGCACGCGCCAAATTAACCAATTTCGCCATATTGGGCGCTGAATAGTTTTGCAGTTCTTGAACCGTATCATCATCAACGAACGTCAAATCTAGGTTAGATGCAGCAGCATTTTCATGCGCTATACGATATGCAGCGCTTGCAAAAACCTCTGCCATACCAATTACCCCATAAAATCGTCCCCCCGCTGTTGCGGTAGCAGCTTCCGCTGCAAGCATATGAGACTCTTCCACCGTAAGGGATGCTTCAATGATTTTCAGTGCATCATTTTCAATGGCATCTATAAAGGCGTCACATAGATTAACTATATTTGCGTCAGACATTTTCTTTCTCCCCGTCGAATACATTATGTAATAGCAGGACTATAACTATAAAATTAAGTTGCACAAGAAAAATTAATACAAATCATATGGTTTCATGCTTATCAAACGATATAACAGGCGTGCCAACTCAACCCATTTCGCCATATTGGGCGCATATTGTGTCCGGAATTCCTGCGCTGTCCCATATCTGTCTGCGCAACATCAATAAAGGCCGCCGCTTCATTTTTACGTCCCCAGCGGCAAGCCAGAGCGCTGCGCCAACGGAAAATCCGCTGCCGAAACAAAAGCATCACATAATGTCGCTAGTTTTTTGAGTGTCATTTTTCTCCCCATAGATTTTTTAAAATCATACAGAAAGCATTCACACGCCATAAGCCCAAACAGAGCCCTGCGCATCACTCACCCAAGAAATAACGTTTCACGATTTTGCCGTCTTCGAGTTCAAAGACTAACGGCACACCTGTTGGCATCTCAGCCGCGTTAATGCTTTCTGGTGTTTCCACACCAAGAATGATAAGCGTTGCGCGCAGGGAGTTACCATGCGCGGCCATTAATACGGTCTCCCCTTTATCAAGGCAGGGCTGAATCTCGCGTTCAAAATATGGGCGGACACGTTTTTCGACAACGTCTTTTAGGCATTCACCGCCTGGTGGCGGTACGTCATAGCTGCGGCGCCAAATATGGACTTGTTCATCGCCGTATTTTTGGCGGGTTTCATCTTTGTTAAGGCCGGTTAAATCGCCGTAATCACGCTCACGTAAATCATCATGACGCGTCATTTTAGCGAAAAGCTCTTCTTGCCCTGCTTCTTTAAGTGCGATTTCAGCTGTACGGTTGGCGCGAATTTGGGTGGATGAGAATACACGATCCAATATAATACCTGCTTTTTTAAGCAATGTGCCCGCCTCCTTTGCTTCTGCTTCGCCGTTTTCAGTCAGGTCTACATCCTTGAATCCTGTGAAGCGATTTTCTAGATTCCACTGTGATTGTCCGTGGCGAAGAAGGATTAGTTTTTGGCTCATAATAGACCTCTATTTTTCAAAAGTTAGAATCAGATATAACGTACGGAAAAATATAGCATTTCTGTTAAGAATATAAAAAACATATTCCCAACAAAAAACGCACGAAAATCTTTGACAAAAGCCCCTATAAATGCGAAATATATGTCATGGAAAAGGTTTTATTTTGAATAGTTACGGTTGACGGCTGACGACAGCGAGGTCTTTCTCCCCGCACACACACAAGAAATCTTCTGCTGTCGTCAGCTGTCCACCGAAGCACATCATCAAAAAAATCTTTTCCATTTCAATACGTTAAACTATGAAAAGGAAAAACTATATGTTTAATATCTACCGCAAAGAAATTGACTTTGCAGGACAGAAACTTGTCCTAGAAACTGGTAAAGTTGCCCGTCAAGCAGATGGCTGCGTACTCGCAACTTTGGGCGGCACAACCGTTCTTTGTGCTGTAACTGGCAGAAAATCAGTGTCTGATGGCCAAGATTTCTTCCCACTTTCTGTACATTATGTTGAAAAAGCATATGCAGCAGGCAAAATTCCTGGTGGTTTCTTCAAACGTGAAGGTCGTCCTTCTGAAAAAGAAACACTGACATCACGTCTTATTGACCGCCCAATCCGTCCATTATTCCCTAAAGGCTTCCTTAACGAAGTTCAGGTTGTATGTACTGTTGTTTCACACGACATGATCAACGACCCTGACATGGTTGCTATGATCGGCGCATCTGCGGCACTTACAATTTCAGGCATGCCATTTATGGGCCCAATCGCAGGTACGCGCGTTGGTTATAAAGACGGCGAATTCATGCTCAACCCAACAGTTGAAGAAATGCTTGAGAGCGACCTTGATTTGGTTGTTGCTGGTACGCAAGAAGGCGTATTGATGGTTGAATCTGAAGCTGAACAGCTTTCAGAAGACATCATGCTTGACGCTGTAATGTTCGGCTGGAGAGGTTTCCAACCTGTCATCGAAGCAATTATTGATCTTGCTGAAATGGCGGCAAAAGAGCCTTGGGATCTTAAAGAAGAAGACCCTGCGATTAAAAAGCTTGGTGAAGACCTTAAAGCTGATTTTTCTGCACCTTTGGCAGAAGCTTATAAAGAGCAAATCAAACTTAATCGCCAGGACAAAGTTAGCGCATTGCGCGAGCAAGCTGTTGAGAAGTTCGTTAACGCTGAAGCTGGCATTGGCCCAGAAGTCGTTACTGCGAAATTCAAATCAGCAGAAGCTGACGTTGTTCGTGGTCAAATCATCAAAACTGGCGGACGTATCGATGGCCGTAAGACAGTTGATGTTCGTCCAATTGTTGCTGAAGTCGGTATTTTGCCACGTGCTCACGGCTCTGCCTTGTTCACACGCGGTGAAACACAAGCGCTTGTTGTTGCAACGCTTGGTACTGGCACAGATGAGCAAATGATTGACGCCCTTGCAGGTGAATATAAAGAAAGCTTCATGCTTCATTATAACTTCCCTCCTTACTCAGTTGGTGAATGTGGCCGTATGGGCGCAACTGGCCGTCGTGAGATTGGTCATGGTAAGTTAGCATGGCGTGCACTGCACCCACTTTTGCCAACAGCAGAAGACTTCCCATACACAATCCGCGCAGTGTCAGAGATTACCGAATCTAACGGTTCATCATCAATGGCAAGCGTTTGTGGTGCATCACTAGCACTTATGGATGCGGGCGTTCCGCTGACTGCGCCAGTTGCAGGTATCGCAATGGGCTTGATTAAAGAAGACGAAGACTTTGCTGTTCTTTCTGACATTCTTGGTGATGAAGATCACCTTGGTGACATGGACTTTAAAGTTGCTGGTACAAGCGAAGGCATTACATCACTTCAGATGGATATTAAAATTACATCCATTACAGAAGAGATTATGAAGATCGCACTGGGCCAAGCAAAAGACGGTCGTCTTTATATTCTTGATGAAATGGAGAAAGCAATTTCTTCAGCGCGTAGTGGCCTTTCTGAGTTTGCACCACAAATTCAGACGCTAACAATTCCAACGGACAAAATCCGTGACGTAATTGGTACTGGCGGTAAAGTTATTCGTGAAATCATCGAAACAACTGGGACAAAAATCGACATCGAAGATGATGGCACAATTAAGATTGCAGCATCAGATGGCGCAGCAATTGAAAAAGCTATTAACATCATTCGCGGCATTACTGACGACCCAGAAGTTGGCGCCATCTACGAAGGTAAAGTCGTAAAAGTCGTTGATTTTGGAGCGTTTGTTAACTTCATGAACCGTGACGGCCTTGTTCATATCTCTGAACTTGAAAACCGCCGCGTTGCTAAAGTGACGGACGTTATCAACGAAGGCGACGCTGTTAAAGTGGTCCTTCTGAACGTTGATGACCGCGGCAAGTACAAGCTTTCTATGAAGCGCGTAGACCAAGAAACAGGCAAAATGATCGAAGAGCCTAAGCGCGAAGATAACAGCCCTGAAGAAGCGGCTGGTTAAGCCCTAACGCTTTTAAGAACAAACAAAAGGCCGCAGATTATTCTGCGGCCTTTTTTATATCTCTAGCACCGGATGATTAATGAATAATATGCGATGAATCCTTGCGATGCGCCGATGGCGACTTACCCGTAATATCCTTAAACACACGGTTAAATGTTGCGATGGAGCTAAACCCTGCCTCTTCCGCAATATCTTTAATAGCTGCATCCGTCTGCGCAATCAACGCCGCTGCGTCCTGCACGCGATAGCTATTAATCAGCTGCGGTACAGACTTATTGTAATGCGCACTAACAAGGCGCGATAATAACCCCTCTGATATTTTAAGCTCTTGTGCAAGTTCGGTTCTAGTCAGACTTGATTCTTGATAAACTTTTTCAACATCAAACAGTGCGACGAGCTGTTCAAGGATCTGCAGCTCATCAACGTTTAGTACCTGCTTAAGCTTATCGTCCACACGTTTTGTGCCGCCCGTCACAAAAAATGCCTGCGGGTAAATGCGGAACAAGCTTGTTGACGCAAGGTAAACAAAAACATTGGTCACAATCAAACGCAGCATATCCCAAATATGAGCCTGAAACGCCCCAAGGCTCTCCAAGAGTAGCCCTGCAATAAACAGCACATTGAAAAAGATAAGCGCCATAGACAGCCAGTAACGATCCGCGCCTGCGTTAATTTGATTGTTATAAAGTTGCGTCAGTAAATCGCGCTTCACCCACAACCCTAATAAGGTAATAGCGCCAAACACAACACTTAAAATTGGCAGGTATTCATCATACAGGCCACTGTAATATTCATGATTAATTGCAAAAGTTATAAACAATAAAACCGGTAGCAGCAAAAAGCCATAATAAGCGAAATGCGGATGACGCGGCGAACGCGCCAATTGCGCAATTAGTAAAACACTCAATGCCGGCACACTTGCCCAGAGGAAAAACGCAAACCAATGAAAGAAATAATAATATTCAGCAATGAAGACTTCAGCAAACTCTGAATAAAAAGCGCTACCAATAACAAGAAAATACAAAACAGGGATGACAGCATGCGCAATGTGACCTGAACGAAACGCCATATAAACAAGCACCGCGACAGATTGGATAAGCCCCAATATCGCAAGTAGTTCAAATAATGAAAAACGTAAACTCTCAATCATAATGATCCAAATGTCATTTATTTACTCTGGCTGGGCGCATAACGGATGCACCGCAGCCTCTGGCTCATCCAGTATACGTCGACATAGGTAATCCACCATAAAGTTTACTTCATTAGGATGCATATCTTCTATGCCTTCTTGTAATATACGTACAGTTAATTCATAGGCTGACTGTTTATCGCCTTGCTCCAACAAAATAAAAGCGGGCATATTTTTAGCCCAGCTCGGCAACGCGACTTCTTTATCTTGTAACGCCGAAAGTTCTTGCGCTAAAGATAAGGCCTTATCTAAGTCTTTTTGTTTATGCTTCGCTAAATAAATAGCGCTCACTAACCAGCGCCATTTTTTATTATGCGCCGCTTCACGCAAACCAACTCTACGCAAATACGTAATCAGCCCATCCAGTTGATCGGGATTATCTGTTGCAGAAAAATAATACGCAACCAACATCGGCATAAAATTTGACTGAGGGTCGAGGCTGTCCATTACGTCCAACCACTTTGTAAGCATATTGTAGTTAAGCTCACGCAGCGGCGTCACCCTGCCCCCGACATCACCAATATTCTGCAAGCTAACGCTATATGAGCGATAGGCAAACTGGCTGTCCCCTAGCGTAACACTGGAGCTTGATTGCGGGCTCGGCGCGGGTGGTACATCTATCCATAAGGGTCGATAATCTCGTGTCATCATCCAAAAAGACAGTTGAAGAGCACACGCTGCAATCAAGAACAAGCTAACCAGACGAAATGGAGTAATCATCCTTGCTCCTTTGCTAAAACTCACGACGGATTAAATCAAAAATCGCAGCCAATAACAAAACAGGTATACAGGCTAAGCCATGCCCAATAGCGATCAAGCTTTCCTGTACGTTATTTACCCCATAAACAAGCCAGCTTGTTTGCGTTAACAAATCCAGCCGCGGGATAAACATAGAAATAAAGCTAAAAATAAGGTTTAAAAAATCAGCACCAGGCAAAGTGGCATCTGTTTCTGATATGCCCAACAGCTGCCCCATCATGCGCGCAAACACATAAAATCCAATTGTACATAAAGCGCTGCCTGACGCACTAGAGATTACCATAGAGAAAAATAATGCCGCGTTCGTAATGATTAAAAGTTCAACAGCAAAGCTAGCAGACCAAATGTAAAAAGCGCTGCTTATATTCGCGCTGCCTGACGCCAAAACAGCGATGATTGCAAACCCTGCGAAAAAAACCGCAACAATCGACAAAGCCAAAGCAATAGAAAGCACAAAACTTGTCCGCGATATAGGGCGTGATAATAAGAATTCAATTTCACGATTATCAAATAAACGACGTATATAAAAACTTATGAAAAGAACTAGCCCCACGACAGCGAACAAACGTAAGCTACCTGCAATGAATACCGATGCGAACATATCTTTTTCGGTGATGACTGCACTGGATAGAAAAAATGACATGCAGATAGAAAGAACAAACGTGATCGCAACAATCCATATTAAGCGATCACGCCTTGCAGCTTTCAAAGTGTAGCCAACTAAAGGAAGGGATAAAATCATCCGACTACTCTACTCCTCGACGATACCAAACTCTATATTAAAGTTTAACAGGGCGACGGTCTTGTGAGAATAAACGATAAAAGTCTTTATCTGTATTATGAATTGTATCGCTAGCACTATCAACGATTGTCGCCTTCAAGAAGATAATCAGCTCTGTTTTACTAATCGTATCAGTATGGTTTTTAAACAGGCTGCCGATCAACGGCATTTCACCAAGGATGGGTACAGCGTTTTCTGTAGAAGCCGTACGGTCTTCTAGGAGGCCGCCAAGAATTGCAACATCACCAGAAGCTACACTAATCACAGAATCCATTTCCTGTACGCTAACAACCGGAACACGTGAAGTAATACCCGTTACATTTGCGCCTGCCGCTTCAGCTTGCGCTGCAGAAAGAAGAACACCTGGGTCTTCCACAAAGCTTTCAATACGTGTGATTGTAGGGCGCACAGACATTGAAACATTACGTTTAACCAAATCAATTGATGGCATCACGTTAATAAGAACACCTTCTGGGACCGTTCTAATTTGTGAATCTGTTTCAACCTGCGTCACACCTTCATCAGTCGTCGTATCAATATCAATCTCGAAATATACTGTATTTTCAGCAACGTTCAAAACGGCCGCTTGATTGTTTAGGACTGTCAAGCGTGGGCTAGCCAAAGCATGAACAGTACCAAAACGCGATATAGCATCAACAACAGTGCTCAAATCGTTCCCTGTATAGCCGATTTGAAAATTCGAGGCACTTGACGGGTTAAGAGCCGTTCTCACGACAGCGCCTGTCGTATCAAAGCCCATAGAGAGTTCACCTGAAAGCAAGCCGCCGACAACATTCCAATCAACACCAGCCGAAAACTCGTCGGTCAATGTCACTTGTAAGACTTTAGCTTCAATCAAAACTTGAGATGTAATAGAACGTCTTAGCTCTAATAAATAATTTTCAACTTCCGCATGTTGGCTTTCATTCGCAAATATAGAAATCAAACCACCTTGCTTGTTAAGCGTAAAGCTCGGCGTAAAGCTAACTGCGTTAGCTGTCGCAGCAGAAGATGGCAGCGATTGAATACGCAATATCGGCGCAGGACGTTGTGATTCAAATTCAGCAGCACTAAGTTCTGCGTTAGGGTTAGAGCCCACACTTTCCGCAGATACAGGCGCAATGACTGGCGGCTGCGTTGTTTGTGATACATTTAATGCAGGGTCAGAATCCGTACGCATTGTGTTCTCAGTTGAGTTAGCGTCAAGAAGCTGTGCTAAATTTTCATCTAGATCTTTCCAGAAGTCAGATTCGGAATCAGCAGTTACGCCAAATTTAGAGCCTGTATTCGCGCCCTCACCTGAAACAACGGATACATCCGTAGACATTGAAGATTTGCTTTGACGGACAAGGTTCAAATAATCAATTTTATAATTTTTAGAATATGGCGTATCTAGTTCAACACGCAAAGTATTGTCTTCAATAACGTAACGTAGACCTGCAATATCAGAGATACGATCAATTACCGTATCGAGCGGTTTATTACGCGCCGTAAAAATAATTGAGCCACTAATACGAGGGTCAAGCTCAATATCATACCCAGCTTCTTTAGCGAGTTCAAATAAAGCGTCTCTTAAAGGGACATTCTGATTCAAAGAGATCGAGACGATTGGCATTGGTGTAAATTCACGCGCATCTGACATCACATAATTTGAGAGTTCAGGAACCCCTGAGTCAAGTTCATCGGGGAGTTCGACTTCTCGTGGCGCCATTGCATCTTTATATGCCTGCGTATCTAAATTTGTGCTTCTGTCCATTTTTGTATAGTTATTTGCAAGATCACACCCGCTTAAACTTAACAACGCAGTTGTTACAACCAAAGTTAACTTGGTAAAAGAATGCTTTTTTGAAGACATATGGGAACCCACTTTTTTTAACTATAGAAAGACAAAACGCCGATTTTGAAAACCAACTTTAGATATGATTCGCAAAACAATATAGAATCAATCTATACATTTTGCTTCTTTTTAACACTTTAGGCAAGTAAAGAAATAAGCATTCAACAGCAAATATAAACAATTTATGCGCGAGATTTTAATCTGAAATTTTCAAACGAGACGTGTCTAAGCTCGCCAAACCAATGTCTGTATTGCCCAAGCGCATTTGCTGAATTTTCAACCGCACGTCATTTGGCGTATCGGAATGCGCCACAGCAACGTCCTCTGTGATAAGCCCTCGGCTATATAAATTAAGCAATGACTGGTCAAATGTGCACATGCCCATATTAATGTTTTGGCCTATAACTTCGGGGATTTTCGAAACTTTATTTTGCTCAATCAGGTCCTTAATCAAACCTTCGTTAATCAAAATTTCCATCGCCACCGTCATGCCGCCATCAACTGATGGCACCAAACGTTGCGAAATGATAGCCCGTAGATTCATGGCAAGTGATGCTCGGATTTGGTCATGCCTGTCTTCTGGGAACATATTTACAATACGTTCAATCCCTTGATAAGAGTTATTTGTATGCAAAGTAGACAAACATAAATGACCCGTTTCGGCTGTCGCTAAAGCTTGCTCCATAACATCACGGTCACGGGCCTCGCCGACCAAGACAACGTCTGGGCGCTGACGCAAAGCGTTCTTTAGCGCAATAGCGTAAGTTTCAGTATCAACACCGACTTCTCGCTGCGTTACGACGCATTTTTGATGCTCGTGATAATACTCTATCGGGTCTTCAATCGTAATAATATGCCCGGGCTTCGCTGCATTACGGTGGTTTAGCATAGCCGCTAAGGTTGTTGACTTACCGGAGCCCGTCATACCTGTAACCAGTATTAACCCACGTTTTGTCATCGCCAAATCTTTTAACAATGCCGGTATTTGCAACTCTTCAAAGCTTGGTATTTGTGTTTTGACACGGCGTATAACCAGGCCTGGTGATTGTTTTTGACGAAAAACGTTCAGACGAAAGCGTCCATACTTCCCCATATCAAGGGACGTATTAAGCTCCATCTCGGTTTCGTATTCACGGCGCTGACGATTCGTTAGCACCATGCCCAATATTTCGTTTAAATCTTGCACATCAAGATTACTCGTCGAAATGTTTATGATACGATCATCCACGCGGATGGCTGGTGGAAAACCTTGCGTGAGATACAAATCACTCGCATCCCGCTCAGCCATTTCTTTAAGATACGTGAATATAATAGGAACGCTCAAAATGAATAACCTTCTTCTGCTGTCGCCTTACCTTCATCATTAGCCTCAGCACCTGATTCAGAGGAAGCCGCCCCCTGAACGTCATCCAGCTCATCATCTTCAAATTCAGACTCATCATCAGACGCCTTAAGCAGGGCCCTACGCGCCTCACGCTTAGAAATAATACCACCTTCGGTTAAATTCTTGATCGCCTCCTCCATCGTCACCATCCCGTAACGTGCGCCTGTTTGCATCATAGAATACATCTGTGCGATTTGATTCTCGCGGATAAGGTTTCTTACCGCATTCGTACCAACTAGAATTTCAAATGCACCAACGCGCCCACCATTATCAGCACGCTTCAATAGTGTTTGCGCAATAACCCCCTGCAATGAGCCGGAAAGCATGGCGCGAACCATATCCTTATCGCCAGATTCAAATACATCAATAATACGGTCAATGGTCTTTGCCGCAGAGTTCGCGTGCAATGTACCAAAAACCAAGTGGCCGGTTTCGGCTGCAGTCAGCGCCAGAGAGATTGTTTCATGGTCACGCATCTCACCAACAAGGATAACATCAGGATCTTCACGAAGTGCCGACTTCAAGGCGCGGCTAAAGCTATGCGTATCCGTACCAACTTCACGGTGGTTGATCAACGATTTCTGTGACGTGTGGAAAAACTCCACAGGGTCTTCGACCGTAAGAATATGCTTACTGGTTGTTTGGTTGATATGGTTAACCATTGATGCCAACGTTGTTGACTTACCAGAGCCTGTAGGACCCGTAACCAAAATCAGCCCTTTTTCCAACTCAGCAAAGCGTTTCATAACCGGAGGAAGCTCAAGATCTTCCATGCTTGGAATATCTGACGGAATACTACGAAAAACCGCAGCAGCCCCCTCACGCGTCGTAAACGCATTCACACGAAAACGGGCTTTTTCACCAAAAGAGATCGCAAAATCTATTTCCAGTTCTTTTTCATACTCAGCACGCTGCTCTTCCGTCATAATCGAAAACAGCATACTACGTATATCATCACTCGCAAGCGCATCCATCTTAACACGCTTCATTTCACCATAAACACGCACGATGGGCGGCTGGTTCGCGCTGAGGTGCAAATCCGATGCGTTGTTCTGCATAGAAAAAGCCAAAAGTTGAGTAATGTCCAAGGTATATCTCCTTATAAAAGATGTCTCACAGAGCGTGAGGCGACGGAAACGCAAATGCGCATATGTTTAGAGTATCATATTTTTAGAATGTAAAAACTCTATTAACGAAAATAATGTTCACCCATAAAAATACAATATAATCACATCTTTGAAAAGGTAACATATTACTAAAGATATGATAAGGGATGGACCAAACGGAAAAATTGCACTTTTGTACCTAAGGCGCATAAAGCCCCCATGTAACAAACCAACAACGCCCGCTATCATCAAAAACGCAGGCAGAAGCACAAGACCGATCCACACACCAGCAGCCGCAAAAAACTTAACATCACCGAGTCCCAAAGCTTCCTTTTTCAATATTCTTGTAAACGCCACACCAACCAAGAACGCCAGACCAGCATACAGAGCGCTATCTAAAAGAACAAATGCCCCAAATGTAACAAACACTGATATTGGCGCTGATATAGACACTGAGCCCATATACGCACATACACCCAACAGCCAAAGCGCGACAACCAAGCCATTTGGCAAAATATAGTGCTTTAAATCAATTACTAACAAGGAAAGAAGCACAGGAATAGCGGCCACATAGACCAGTGTTGATACTGTTAGCCCATAAGTTAGCAATAAACCCAAAACACATAATATTGAAGCAGCCTCAACAAGAAAATATATTGGGCCATAGGGTTCCTTACAGTAACGGCAGCGTCCCTTTAAAAAAAGATACGATACAAATGGTATTAAATCTAAAACACCAAGCTGGTGATTACACTTAAGGCAATATGAACGCGCAGCCCCGTCCCCATGCCCCCCGCACTTAGAATGAGCACCAAAAGCGATTGGTATTCCGCGCGGCAAACGGTAAATCAGCGCCGTCGCAAAGCTACCAAAAAGCCCCCCCAAAATTATGGAGAGGCCTATGACAATAAATAAATCGATAGTTTCTAAGCTTAGCATCTAAACCCTACATGCCACGCAGGCGCGACAGGCGGTCATAAATAACTTCGCGCTGAATTTGCCCACCGCGTGCCATTGAATCAATTTCCAAAGCACGCTCATAATGGCCAATCGCTTTTTTATATGCGCGATTACGGTCATAAATAACAGCCAAGTTATAATAATGCTTCGCATTATCAGGCTCAATAGATGTCGCAATACCGACATAACGCTCAGCACTTTCATAGTTATGAAGTCCCGCTTCCGCCAAGCCCATTTGCGCGGCAATCGCTGCGTTGCCAGGGTTCTTCTCATACAGCTCTTTTAAACGCTCGAGCGCAACAGCTGGGTACTGCTTAGCAATCAAACCAAGAAGGTTCACCAGCACTTTCGGGTTCTTTGGTGCTAAATCCAATAGCTCTTCATAAGCCTGAATAGCTTTTTCTTCGTTACCGGTCATCTGCAACGCAACAGCGCGCCCCATAACAATACGTTGGTCTCTTGGATTTTGACGATAAAGCCCTTCAAACATATGGAGAGCAGCCCCATAGCGCCTAAGGTCGAGCGCACGCTGCGCTGAAACAAAACGAGAATCGACACCGCCAGATGACCCTAAACGGTCAACAATAATAACTTTTTGTGCAGGGTCTTTTATGGGATCAGCTTTAGATGGAGTAGACAGATCAGACGTCGTAACGCCACGGTCAGAGCTATAATATTTTTCTTCGGGGCTGTAATCATTTGCAGCCTCAACTTTACCTTTACTCTCACCGACTACGGTTTTAATCACCTCAGGCGAGACAACAGGCTTAACAATTTTTTGTGCTACGGGCACAGGAATAGAGGGTAATGCATTCGAAGATTGAGCAGGCACAACAACATCAACTTGAACAGCATCATAAGCTTCATCACCTAAGTTCAGAATAGGAGCCGGAGCGTTTACCGGTGGCGCAGAAACAATATTGCCGCCCCCGACATCGGGAAAATCAGGCATACCATCAATATCAACAGCACCCACAGTATCCGCAGTCCCTGCAAGCAGATCAGGTTCTCCAATATCGGCATCCGCTGCGTCTAATGCTGTTACACTCGCGCTCGTCGCTTCAGGAGAAGCAATCTCCGACAAATCAAAATCAATACTTTCACTAGCAACATCATCCGGCAGAGACAGGTCAGTATCACCCATATCAATTTCAGTTACATTTTCAACGACAGGTGGTGCCAGAAAGTCATCATTTACCTGCGCATACACCTGTGAATTTGCACTGAGAGCTGTAACGCTGACAAGACTTACGACAGCACAACTAAGGAATAATTTATTAATGTTCATTGGGCGACTCACTAAAAGTGGATGATCTGAAGGACCGAATTGGTAAATTAATTGTACAGTAAGATAGCCCCCCTGCCAAGCCTATAAATATAAGCACGAATCTTATTGTAAGAATTTTAGTTCAGCGGTTGTTAAGAATAAGGTTCATAAAAGCACGCTCTAAGTTCTCTGCGCCTGACTTACCTACAAAGTCCGTAGCTAAACCAAAGAAATGAACACCGCCACCATCTATGATAGCAATTTTATCACAGATCTCTTCCATATCTGACAGGACATGGCTGCTGATAAGGAAGGATGCGCCTTTTTCTTTTTCTGCCTTAATCAAGTCTTTGACCAGACTTCTTGAAAAAGGATCAAGGCCACTCATGGGCTCATCAAGTATCATCAATGAACAACGAGCAAGCACCGTGGCCAACAAACCAATTTTTTGACGCATGCCCTTAGAATACGAAGAGACACGCTTATCAAGAAACTTCATGTCAAACGCCATATCATGTACAGCCAGACGGATCACATCACGCTTAACTTTTCGCCCATAAACCTTCAGCGAAAACTCAATGAATTCATACCCAGTAAGAAATGCAGGAGGCTCAAACTTTTCTGGCAAGTAAGCAAGCGCATTAATATAACCACGATCACCCTGCGGATCTTCCGCCGGTGTGTCGGAGCGAATATCAATCGTAAAAGAACCTGACTTTGCTTTTCGAAGCTCAAGCAACGTTTTAATAAGCGTCGTTTTTCCAGCGCCATTTAAACCAATAAGGCCGACAGTCTCACCGCTGTTTAGGCACAGATTAACGTTAGTCAGAACATCCATTTTGGGGTAGCCGACGCAAAGCTGTTCAGTTTTAAGGATTGCCGAATTCATAAGGAAACTTACTCTATATTAACCAGGGAAGAACAAACGTGCATCCAAGTTAAAGCTCTGATTAGGGCGCAGCTTTACAGGATAAATTGTGTTCGTGCCCTTATCAAACCATTTCAGCCTGACAAAATCATTATGTACTTGAATGTCTAATATTTCATCCGGCAAACTATGTGGCGTTATGCGCAATTCATTCAAGTAAATAGACCAACTATCCTTGGCGCTGTACACAATGCCGCCCAATACGAGGTTACGACGTGCTCGAATTTCGCGTGAGGCGCCAAAATTACCATTTTGAGCGCCACCTGGGATACGCGCTTCAAACCCGCGGCGCGCCTCTTGAATCAACGCATATTCCATCAGATTATAAAACAGAGACTTCATTACAGGCTTTTGGTAAGCCATTTCTTCAACGTTATCCAGTTCAGATACAATCGTTTGCAACATCACGTTAAAATCAGACGTTGCTTTCTCCTGATCTGTCTTTAACTCTAATAAATTGGGCAGTACAATATCTTCATTTTCAATTGGCTGCATGCGCTTTGATTGAAAATCACTTTCATTTAAAAAGCTCTTCGCGCCGTCATAAGGTGACTGAGCCACAGAGTGACCTGGCAAAGCGACCATAACACTCAGCCCCATGCACAACATGACCACAAGCATATTGTTTCGCGGACACGTAATAAACGCCATATTTCTTGCTCTATTTAAATATTTCATAAAACCTTACTCAAACCTAACTATTGAACAGTACCCGCAACTTTAGTTTCAGGGACAGAATGCCACAAAAAACTAACATCAGCCTTAACCAGACTTACAGGCGTACCAGAACCAATTTTCTTTAACGTATCCGCATTGAGCTCCTCATGACGGGTAATATTCACCGACTGGAATTGCACATAGCCCGGAAACTCAGACTCTAGAATCTCTATAAAGCTAAAGACATCAATATCGTCTAGCGCTTCGATGCTCAATCTCACATTACTATTAACCCATTTCAAGTTCGGCTGGGTAATAAATGCGCTCGCCTTGACTGTATATGGGCTCACATCATATTTAGCTCTAAGCACCTGTGATTTTTTCTGTGCTTCAAAAAAGATCTCTCTGAGAACATCACGATCCTGATCCTCAAAGAAATTATTTTTCTCCAAGCGTACATAATCAGAGACCTGTCCGCGTAAAGTGGCGAACTGCTCACGCACCTTTTTAACCTCATTAAACCTATCGCGCACCTTACGTTTAATACCGTTTAACTGGCGTTCTTTAACAGCGATTGTATCGCTCATATACTTATAGCCAAATCCTGCGCCCGCGTTTAATGCCGCCAGAATGATGATAAATACAACACGTTTCGTTCCTAAAACCTTAAGCATTAGCGAAGATCCTTTCTGACCAAGATGGCCGCAGTAAGATCTTTCTTACCATTTACTCCGAATTGCTGGCTGCGCACCTCTGTAATGTCATAGCCAACTTCGTCAGAGTAAACATCAACAGCAGCAAGATCTTGCAATTCCTTGGTCACAGTCACGATATATTCGTCACCTAAATATTTTTCTAGTCGACTACGCAGTGCTTTTACACTGACATTCCCCAGCTCAACCTCGACCTCAGGGGGGAAGCTCATCATTAGATTCGCTTCGATATGGCCTTTTGTATTTTTTGCGCCTTCGATATAACGAATAGAGAAGTCATCAAAACGTACATTATGGCCTAAATTCTCCGCAATATCTTTTGCCCACGCCAAACTATCAAAGTTTCTAGAAGACAAATCATTATAAAGATTAATGGCATTAAAGAACTTGTCGAGATCAATCCCTATACGTTTCTTACTCTCCACCTCTCGGCGATACATGTTTTCAACTTGCAACTGCTGGTCTTTTGCAAGACTTATATCCGCATCGACTTGGTACAAGTTTTTACCAGTAAACGATACGAAATAAATAGCCGCCAAAAACGACACCGTTGCAAGAAACATGAAGCCGCTTGCAATACGTCGCGGTTGCATCACAGCATCTAAATCTTTAGACCTCAAAGGCAGGTCTAGTGAGGCCTTACGCCCACACCACGCAATGTGCAGCGGATCAGCAAGGCGTAGATCATCCTGCGCCCCAATGCGAATCCCAACTTTTTTAGCCGCTTCAGCAACCGTAAGCACTGTTAAATAGCAAGAAACCGTAATCATGGCCTCTAACGCCTGTGACGCCTCGGGGTTAGATACAACAATAACGTCTAAGCCGTCTTCTTGTGCATAACCAAAACGGGCCAAATAACTCATTGTCGCCGTAAACTCTTGTGATACTTCACTCGCCCACAGCCCAGGGTCAATATCGGAGTCCACAATCGGCGTAATACGCGTCAACGCAAGTTCGCCATCTTTTGTAACGATTTGGCGTAAACCACCATTAACGTGCTGCCCAATAAAGACAACCCACTTGGATTTTTTACGTTTCGTTTCTTTCGCTAAATTCTGTGCCAAGTCACTAATCATGCTCGCCGATTCGATTGGCAGCGTTGCGTAACCAAATACAGGCGCATACGACTTGTTCAAGACATCCAAGGCGAGCTTAAATGGTTGCGTTACAGGCACCCCCGTAAACAGGTAATAGCTACCAACCATCTTCTTATCTGACTTCATCGCCAAAGCCGCCCGAATAGGATGGTTCGGGAAGACAACGGCAAGCTTACGCCTTAAAACACCCGCCTTATCTAGCGAGCCAACTTTAGGAAGTTTTTCTTTACGGTAGTGTTGTTCAACCATGTCATTAAGGACAAGAATAGACCCTGAACACTGCTTCGTAACAACCGCAATCGTTTTATCAACGAAGGACTCGTCAACCCAAGGCACGACACCTTGCAACCTGACAAAATTGGCATGCACGTTATATATTGCCAGACTTTCGTCTGTCATCATAAGCACCGTACGTGATGGCGCTAATATAGGGAGTGGTTTTGAAGCCATGAATAACGTCCTTAGAAGCCAATATTTTCGAAACTAGAATAAATCGGGCCAAATACAGCGGCCGCAATCCACAAAATCATAATACCAAGGAATGCCGTAAGCATCGGCTCAATCATGGCAATCATGCCTTGAATAGCCTCATCAACATCCTTAGTGTAAAACTCAGAAACCTGCTCCAACACTGACGTCAGATTACCAGATTCCTCACCAATTTTAATCATGCGCGTAACCAAGCTTGGGAACTCTCCACTTAGCGAGAACGCCTCAGAAAGTGGGCTACCTGCTTGCACATATGCCTCAACAGCCTCAACGGCCTCAATCAAGGCCAAATTATTCACTGTTGCCCGTGAACTCACTAGGCAGTTCACAATATCAATACCACTGGCGAATAACGCACCAAAGGTTTGCGCGTAACGGGCAATGTTGATTTTCCGCGTCAAATTGCCGTATACAGGCCATGATAGCATCATATAATCAAGCCGGTAAGCAAAATCACCTGACATTTTCTTTAGCGCTTTAACCCCGATAAAGACCGCTGGCGGCCCGCCTAGAATTGCCCACCAATAGGATTGGAAAAACTCAGATGTATTAATAAGCCATATGGTGTAAAAAGGTAATTCCTGGCCAATATTCTTAATAAAGCCAACAACCTCGGGGACAACATAGCCCATCATGACAACCATCACGAGTAGTACAGCGGCCAAAAGAATAATAGGGTAACGTGTCGCTTTCTTAATTTGCGACTGCATCATATCCATCCACTTCAAGAATTTCATGAGCTGGAGATAGGATGACGTTAAATCACCAGTATCTTCACCGGCAGAAATCAAAGAAATGTACAGATTACCGAAAACTTTGGGGTGGCGGGACATTGATTCGGAGAGCGAACTCCCCTCAGATACGTCTCTGTGAATTTCTGACATCACATCACGCAGTGTTGTGTGGTCAGTCGTATCTCGAATATCCGCAAGCGAGTCAAGCATAGGCACGCCAGCCGATTGCATTTGCTCCAAATGCATAAACAACTGAATCAAATCACGGACTCTAACTTTTTTAACACCCAGAGAGAAACTGCCGATTCCCTTTTGGCCATCCATATCCGAACAGCCCATAAGTTCCATACCCGCAGACTGAAGCTGACTATACAAATCAATTTCATTTTTTGCAGACATAACCCCTTTTATGGGGCGCCCTTTAGCGTTTAACGCTCTGTATTTAAACTTATGAATAGTCGCCCCCTATAATGATGATTACGACCAAGAATGTTTCAGTAAAAAGTGAAAATAGAAAATCTTCACGTGTTAATCTTTGTCTATATTAGCAACTTTTGAAACGGCTGCAAAGTCCGTAATACCTTCAAGTATCTTTAGCATACCATCATCCTTCATGCTTTTGAAACCTTTTTCAAAGGCCAACTTCCTAATTTCTGACTTTGGCGCATTCGAAGCGACCAAATCATCAAGGTCTTCATCGAACGTCAAAATCTCCGCTAGCGCTATACGCCCCTTATAGCCTTTGCCCATACACATAGGGCAGCCCTTCTCATTCGCCTTGAAAATTTCAGGTGGGTCACTAGGCTCCACACCTAAATATTTACACTCTTCATCACTTGCACGATACGGCACACGGCAAGATGAACATAAACGGCGAGCCAAACGCTGCGCAAACACCCCAATAATAGACCCTGCAAGCATACCAGGTTTAATATTTAGGTCCATCAAACGCGGTAGCGCCCCGAAGGAATCGTTTGTATGCAATGTCGTATAAACTTGGTGGCCGGTCATTGCGGCCTTCAGCGCCATTTCTGCTGTTGTTTGATCACGCACCTCACCAATAAAGATGATATCGGGATCTTGGCGCAACATGGCTTTAATACCATCAGAAAACTCCAGCACGCCTTCACGTACGTTCGTCTGCCGAATCATGGGCAAAGTATACTCCACCGGATCTTCCAGCGTCTGAATATTCACCTCAACGGAATTAATGTGATTGAGCATTGAATAAAGTGACGTACTCTTACCACTACCCGTTGGGCCAGTAACAATAATAATCCCCTCAGGTTTCGTTTGGCAGTACGCAATTTTTTCACGATTAATTGCACTAAAACCAAGCCCTTCGAGCGGCATAATGCTTGAGCTTTTATCCAAAACACGCAAAACAATGTTTTCGCCATGCACTGTAGGCAAAGAGGATACACGGAAATCAGCCTCACGCCCGCCAACATTAATATGGAAGCGCCCATCTTGCGGGCTAAGCTTATCTGCAATGTTCATATTTGACATCAGCTTGATACGTTGCGACATACCATTCCAATGTTTCTTATGCATCATGTAAGCCGTAAACAGAACCCCGTCCAATCTAAAACGTAGCCGGCAAAAATTTTCTTCTGGCTCAAAGTGTAAATCTGAAACGCCCGTTTTCACAGCATCAAAAACCAGCGCATTAACCAAACGTACGATTGGGTGCGTATAAGCGCCGTCACCAGTAAGCTCCGCGACATCAATATCGTCGCCTTGCTGCTCAAGCTCTTTTAAAATATCATCAATAGCGTTCGAATAACCATAGGCCGCATCAATCGCCTCAGACAAAATCGTTGGCGTCGTTACCAGAGGCTTAACGATCAGCCCTTTAGGAATATAACGACGCAAAGAATCCATTGCCACAACATCATGCGGGTCAGTCATTGCCACGCAGATTTCATCTTCACCAATAGAAACAGGCAAGACATTCATTTTTTCCGCAATTGAGCGATCCATCAACGCCAAAGCCGCGCCATCGACAATCGTGTTTTTGGGGTCAAAGACTTCATGCCCAGCCGCTTCAGCAAGAACCTGTGAGAGAATCTGGTCATCAATAAACTCTAAATCAACCAGAACCTGCCCGAGCATCTTGCCCGAAATTTTCTTTTCCTGCAGCGCCACAGCAAGTTGTTCTGACGTTAAAACGCCAAGTTCAATTAAGCGATCCCCAAGGCGTGAACTAATTTCTCTTTCAACATTTACAGGCACACTATGGCCGCCCATCATGGCGCCGCCACGATGACCTTGCGCTGAGCTGTCCATTTCAATATCGCTGTTTTTACGCGCAGACATACCCTGCTTACCGCCCGCAATATCCGGCAGGACTTCCGTTGCTTCGACATCAAGCACGTCATCATCAAGCATAACATCAGTTGTTGGGTCAACAGTAGACGCAATCGTAACATCACCTAGCGTAACGTTATCATCTGCATCGCCTTCACTCACAAGGTCAAAACTCGTCCCCTCAATTGCCGCGTCACCGTCGCCATCCAATGACAGCTCAGTTTCCTTTTGATCACCTTCAGACGTCGCCACATCATCATTCTCTAACGATAACGGTTCATATTCATCTGTGTTTTCTGGCTTGGAGATGTCGTCGTTCACTTGCTACCTCATATTCATAAAAGCATAAAAGTCGTTGATGAGCTCATGGTAAATTTATTGTTAGAAACACACCCGTTCTGTGATGTGAACATTATTTTATCACGAATCAAAAGATTTGCACATGGCACAAACATAAAAATAAATATGACGGGAAAGTCTTAACAATGTCTTATAAACGGGGAAATAGATCAAATATATGTACAGGCTAAAGCACAGATAACAACAAAGCCTTTTACGCAGCCTTTTTTTGTACTAATATTACAGGTAGTATAAAAATTATTTTAGGACAAAGTCATGCCCGCAGAACTCAGAAGACTCGTCTTCTCTCACAAAGAAACAACAGAAGCTCTACTTAAATATGGCCAACAAGAAAATATCCCTTTTCCAAAAGGAAAGATGATCCGTGCTAAATATGCAGGGGGCGCAGAATACGAGCTTCACAGCATGAAAGGCAAGCAAACGGGCGTAAATAAAAACTTTAATGTCGACGACCAAAACCGCGCCATTATCGTCACCTTTTTTGACGAAGAGACTTTTGAGCATAAGTTTTTTAACCTTACCGCTGATTTCGTCAGCGCAGCCTTGATTGGCTTTTGCATTGACCACAAAATTATGTTGCCACGTGACGCCAGAAAGTCGCTCGACCTTACAGAGTTCAACGTCTGCATGGATGTCGTCAAAGACAATGACGGCAGCGCATCACAAGGTGCAGGCGCCCTTAGCCTCGAAGATTAAGCCATACATATATGGATGACGAACCAATAAAAAAGGCTGCATGGTACATGCAGCCTTTTTTCTAATCTTTATTTGAAGAGCGCTTAACGTGAATAGAATTCAACGATTAAGCTTGGCTCCATGACGCTTGCATATGGAACATCTTCCAATGTTGGGATACGCAAGAAAGTTGCCTTGAATGCTTTTTCATCAACTTCGATATATTCGCAATATTCACGTTCTTGTGACTGCTGCGCTTCGAGAACCATCGGAATCTGACGTGAGCTTTCTTTAACTTCAATAACGTCGCCTTCTTTAACTTGGTAAGAAGGGATATTGACGTGCTTGCCGTTAACCAAAATGTGACCATGGTTAACAAACTGACGCGCAGAGAAAACTGTAGGGACGAATTTCGCACGGTAAATAACCGCATCCAAACGACGTTCTAGCAAACCGATAAGGTTCACACCTGCATCACCGCGTAGGCGAGATGCTTCTTTATAATAACGGCGGAATTGCTTTTCGCCAATGCTTCCATAATAACCTTTAAGCTTTTGCTTAGCCATTAACTGCAAGCCATAATCAGAAAGCTTACCACGGCGCTCGCCGTGCATACCTGGTGCAGACTGACGAAGGTTATACGGAGATTTCACGCGGCCCCATAGGTTACAACCTAGGCGACGATCAATTTTATATTTTGTACTAAGACGCTTACCACTCATGGTGATGTTCCTTTTTTTAATTTTTGTCCCAATAGACCGACATACGGTTTGATATTCAGCACGATTGCCATCAATCAACGGAGAGCAAAAGCCCCCTCTTTCTTGAGAGTAAGGGCAATATACGGATTATAGGCAGAATGTCAAAGGGTTTTTACAGTGCAAAGACCTTGTTTCACCAAACAAAACAGCGAAAGCTAAAAAATTTGTGCCGAATAATAGGCAAGGCCCATCCCCACACTACAAAATTTATCATCTGTAGATATATCAGCCGCGCAAAACTTTCGGGAAACCATATCATTTACAGCAGGAAGCTCACTCGAACCGCCTGTAAGCACAACGAGCTCAATATCAGCCGCCTTAACACCTGCACTTGCTAAACACGCATCCATGGTCTGTTCAATTTTGACAATCTGATCTGCAATATCCTGCTCGAAACGCACTTTCGTGAGATCGACATGAAAATCAAAACCAATATCATCCATTGCAATAGACAGAGTCGCCGTATCAGACAAACCAATTTTAGCCGCCTCGACATGCTGCAAAAATGTATGCCCAAGCTTCTCTTCCTGCAGCCTTATTAAACGATCCAACTTATCTGGCGCCAAAGCTGTACGACGTATGTCCTTTACGTCACGAATAGCTTTTTGTGTTTGCGCGAAGTTAACGCGCGGCCAGTCCGACAGTTCGCTATACACCGTGGAGGGAATATCTAATATCTTCTCTGCTTCAAATATAGACGTGAACTGACCGCCCAAGCCAAGATAAGGCATAAACGACGACATTGATAAGCGCTTATCAAAGTTTGTGCCGCCAATGCGCACACCAGAAGTCGATAGAATATCGTCCTCGCGCGCCTGATTAACGCCGCGCTGTGGCGATAATTTAATAACCGTGAAATCAGACGTACCGCCGCCCAAATCCACAACGAGTGATAGCTTATCATGACGAAGCGCACGCTCATGCGCAAAAGCAGCTGCAATCGGCTCGTATTGAAAGACGATATTTTTAAACCCTATCTTCTGTGCAATCTCCCGCAAGACCTTTTCTGATTCTGCATCTGCATCGGGGTCATTATCATGAAAATGGACCGGACGCCCCATCACAACAGATTCTACAGCTTGGCCGACATGAGCCTCTATATGGGCTTTTATATTCTTTAAATATGTCGCGACAATATCGGCAAAGTATTTTGCGCTGCCGTTGACAACCGTGCGCTCCGCCATCAAGGCCGTCCCTAAAATAGACTTCAGGCCACGCATTAAACGGCCCTCTTCACCTTCGATATAAACCTGTATTGCTTCGCGCCCATAAAATACTTCTCCACTTTCTGAAAAGAATATCGCGCTTGGTAAATCTTGCTTTATCCCTTCGAGGGGAACAAGCGAGACCACACCATCTACGCATACTGCGCAGGTCGAATTAGACGTACCGAAATCAATACCGCAAAATATATTTTTAGCCATTTATATATCTCTCATCAATCACAACGCACATAATAAGCACAGCATTAAGACTATGCCCTCTAAAATATAAATGTCGCTTGGGTTACTTCGTATCGGCTTGTTAAAAAGTGGTGGGCCCGGGGAGATTCGAACTCCCGACCGATCCGTTATGAGCGGAGCGCTCTAACCAGGCTGAGCTACAGGCCCACTTGCGTAAACATCCATATCTCAAAAAAGACGAGAGCTTGAAGTTCAGCTAGACCGATTTAGCCTATTTTATACACAAGATCAAGGTTTTGTTTCACTGCAGCACACAAAAAAATTGATCTCTAAATTTATTTTTCCTAATATGTCAAAATAATAAATAAAAAAAGTATATGGGGAGATGGTCAAATGACCGCAACAAACAACACGAAACGCAAGAAATCCATTTATTTACTCTATATTCCAGGTGGATCAATGCTAGGCGTTGTCCCCCTCAAAATGCTCACTGAGCTTGAGAGCCTCACCGGCCTCACATCAAAAGACCTTTTCCAGGCCTTTGAAGGCGTCTCAACTGGTTCGATATGCGTATCGAGTATCATGTCAGGTTTTACAGCGGAGCAAACGCTTGACCGTTACAAAGAAGACGGGCAGCGTTTTTTTGAACCTATACCGAACAGAACCGCAAAAATGACGTTTACCAATGTCGCAAGCTTTGCATTTTCAGGTGCAGATCCATTAAAGCAGCATCGCTATAAGCTTAATGAGATCGTCAGGACATCCAACCAATTAATGCGCTCGCTTGATGAAAGCTATCAACAAGACTTTGATAACCTAAAAAAATTCGCGAAGCAGACCATTATCAATGATATGCACAAGCGCAGTGCTCTAAAAATTTGCAGCCGCCTACTTAAAGATAAAACCATCCCCGATGAATCTATTGAGTTAATAAAAACAATGGAAATTTATATTGACCAAATGGAGCCGGTCGGCACATTGACGTCTATATTCTATCAGGCCGCGCGCAAGCCTGTAGACTTTGTCATTAAACATTGGGCTGGTGACCACCACTACTCATCCGATGTACCAAAAGAGACCTTTAAAGAGCATTACGGCAAAGCACGCCTGAGCGACAGTTCAAAATCCATCTACATTGCATCTTATAACATCGAAGAAGGTGAGTTTGAGCATTTCTATCACCGCAAAGACGATTTACTTGCGAGTGGCGACGACCTCCCCGGAAAAACATCCGAAGGCAACGAGTTCCTCTGGGATTCGACGATGGCAAGCATTGCCAACCCCTTCGCTTTCGTCCCGCATAAAACGCTGACCGATAAAGTTTATACCGACCAAGCGATAATCCACTCCCCCATCGCCTCCGTCTGTGACCTTTACAAACACAAGACTGCGGATACCGATATTAAACTGGTCTATTTCGGCGTTGGCAAGTTTGATGAAACTTTCATCATGCAAGAACATAAGAAACTTGGCGTTACTGGACGCCTGATGACGGGCGGCATTATATCCGACATGGAGAGCTACACGAATTCTTTATCCAGACAGGCGCTCGGCAACTTAATTGGCGACGATAATATCACGCTATTTAACCCAAGGCTCTACACCGAAGAGATCGAGAAACAAAATATTGCCCCATCGCGGGACACGCTTGACGCCTCACCGGAAAACACAGCTAAGCTTGAAAAAATTGCAGAGAACTACATTGAAATTCCACGCGTAAAAACGCGGCTGCACAATTTAGCGATTGACCTGTGTGAAAACCTTCACCTTTTGGGCCAGATAGACCAAGAGCATTTGGATAAAGTGAAAGCGCGCTGCGATCACGCCCATATTGAAAACGCTCCGCACCACCAAGACCAGCAAAACTCACCTTGGAAGGGCGTGCGTAATTTCTTTGGATGGAATCCACAGTAAGACCGCAGACCAAAATACAGATACAAAAAAGGGGCTAGATTATATCTAGCCCCCTTTTTATAAATCCAATTTTATTATTTAGCGCTTGGGCCAAACAAAGACAAACTTGCAACCACAGCAAGCTCAGCAATTGTGCTCGACGCAGCAGCGGCATTATATAACCTAATACCTGTACCCGGCATTTTATCATCAACAGCTTTTGCAACTTTATAAAACATATTTGACATCGTCATTGAATAACTCCCTTTATATTTTTCTATCTACACACATAAAGAAGGAGCAACATTATGTCAAGCAAAAAGCTGTCTTTGTAAGATAAAACCAAAACAAAAAAAAATAAGGCCGCAAATAATGCGGCCCTACTGAACAAAAGAGATAACGCTAGTGGCGTTAAGTATCAAGGAAGCTTCGCAGCTTACGGCTACGGCTTGGATGCTTGAGCTTACGCAATGCTTTTGCTTCAATCTGACGGATACGCTCCCGCGTTACGTTGAATTGCTGCCCAACCTCTTCCAAAGTATGGTCAGTATTCATACCAATACCGAAACGCATACGTAGCACGCGCTCTTCACGCGGCGTCAATGTCGCCAAAACGCGCGTTGTTGTTTCACGCAAGTTTGAGTGAATTGCGCTTTCAACTGGCAAAATCGCATTTTTGTCTTCAATGAAGTCACCAAGGCTTGAATCTTCTTCATCACCGATTGGTGTTTCCAAAGATACGGGCTCTTTCGCAATTTTAAGAACCTTACGTACCTTATCAAGCGGCATATGCAAACGCTCAGCCAATTCTTCAGGTGTTGGCTCGCGGCCAATCTCGTGCATCATTTGACGGCTTGTGCGGACAAGCTTATTGATTGTTTCAATCATATGCACTGGAATACGAATTGTACGAGCTTGGTCTGCGATTGAACGCGTAATCGCCTGTCTAATCCACCATGTTGCATAAGTAGAAAACTTATAGCCACGGCGATATTCAAATTTATCAACCGCTTTCATCAAACCAATATTTCCTTCTTGAATCAAATCAAGGAATTGTAGGCCACGGTTTGTATATTTTTTCGCAATCGAAATAACCAAACGCAAGTTTGCCTCGACCATTTCTTTTTTAGCGCGCCCGGCTTCTTTTTCACCTTTTTGTACAGTTGACACAATACGGCGGAACTCTTTAAGCGGTAGACCCGCTTCATCACCAATCGACATGATTTGATTACGCATACCAATAACGCGATCACCATAACGCTCAACAAACTTCGCCCAGCCTTTACCTTTTAGGCCCGTAACAGTCTCCATCCACGTCGGGTCAAGCTCATTACCGTAATGCTGTTTCAAGAAATCTTCACGCTTCACACCACTATCTGTGGCGAAACGCATGATTTGTCCTTCAAAACCAACCAAATCACGGTTCATCTTATACAGTTTTTCGATCAACTGTTCGATACGCGCGGGGTTAAGGCTAACCTCGTTCATCAACTCAACCATTTCTTCATTCAGCGCTTTATACTTTTTATTTATCGCTGCGGCTGGCTCTTCACCTTTATGAAACGCCTCTAAACGCTCCTTTTGTACTTTAAGGATCTTTTTATAAGTCTTTTGAATTTTAGAGAAAATTTCGAAAACAACTGGACGAAGCTCTTCTTCCATAGCAGCCATAGATACTGCCGCAATATCATCATCGTCATCATCGTTGTCATCACTATCCTCTGAATCGCTATCTTCATCTTCGGAATCTTCTTTTGATTCTTCGCCTTCAGATTTTTCCTCATCGTCGCTTTCTTCAGCGGCAGCATTCACCTGTGTCATATCCACAGGCTCCTCGGTGTTATACATCGCGTCAAGGTCAACAATCTCACGCAGAAGAATTTCTTCGCTTTGTAAAGACTGATACCACGCAATAAGTGACTCAATAGCAAGCGGGCTTTCGCAAATACCGCTAATCATCATCTCTTTGCCGGCTTCTATACGCTTGGCAATGGCAATCTCGCCTTCACGGGAGAGAAGCTCCACTGTACCCATTTCACGCAAGTACATGCGCACAGGGTCATCGGTACGGCCGGTATCATCGCTTGCGATGTTACCACCAGATTCGTAATCGCTTTCATCCTCGTCATCGCCGCTCTTTTTTGCAGCTGGCGCTTCTTCTTCGAAGTCATCTTCGCTTTCAACGATTTGCACACCGTTTTCAGACAGATTCGCCATAGCGTCTTCAATCTGCTCAGAAGTAAATTCTTCAGCAGGGAGCGCGCCATTCAATTCGTCATAGGTAATAAAGCCACGCTCTTTACCTGTTTTAGACAGTTTCTTCACAACGCTGGCTATAGAGCCTGCTTTGCCAATATCATCACTGTCATCTTGCTGTCTTGCTTTTTCACTCACGCTCATTTGCTTTTCAAGCTCGCTATTCTTGCTGTTATTTGCACATTCTTTATATTGTGTTTATACGCGACCCTCACGCATTGAAGTAATATAGTACTACTTGCAAAAATAAAAACACATCTCAGACCGATTATAATAGTCCGAGCAGACCGCAGATTAAAGCGGATTCTGAAAGAAAAATCCAATCTTTTTTTTGACTTTATTATTTCAGGCGACAAACCCTGTGTTTACAAGAGCTGGCAGGCTTTTTCATTCAGCCTAAACCTGTGTGATTAACTGGTATTAGGCTAACCTTGCTTCTGCAGCTCAGCTAAACGCTGTGCATTTTCTTCCGTGAAGTCTTGTTCCAGAGCTTTAATTGCCTCTGCTAATGCGATTTTATGCGAGAGCGAGTCTAAACGCGCCACCACAGAATCCCAGCCCTTAATAACTTCATGTTCTTCGTCATAATTTCTAAGCCACGGTGCGTGCATCGACAAATTGCTGTTTTCAAGGCGCGTCAACACATCACCATAACCTTCTTCGCGCAATGTATCGCTTAATTTAGACATGTCATCTTGGTATGTCTCAACATCAACATCGAGCAAATATTGCTTAAGATGCTCTAAGTCCCCTTGGTAAAACTTACGACGTTCCATTTCATCATAAAAACGCTCCAATAACGCTGCAAAGCGTAAGCCGCCTAATAGCAAAATAGTTTGCAATGTTTCTGACAGTCCGCTGTCTTCACCAGAAACATTAATAGCGGCCGTTTGATGGTACTTTTCCGAACGCGCGACGCTCGCACTATCGTTTTTGCCTTTATAGTTTTTATTCCGCTTAAATGCAGAGAAATGCTTATAAAGACGCTCACGTATATCACGCTGATAATAACTCTTCGTTGAGGCGTCTTCAATCACTTCAATCGCATCATATAGGCTTTTTTCAAGCCCTGCGCGTTCCTCTGGCGTTGAAAAATCCTGTCCGTTGGTTTTTGTATGCCACAAGTAATTCACCAATGATAAAGCGCTAATGAAAATCTGGCGCAGCGCAGACACACCCTTCGTTTTAATAAACGAATCGGGGTCCTCCCCTTTCGGCATAAAGGCGAAATTCACCGTCCGCTCAGACGACACAAACGGTAATAAGCGGTCCATCGCACGCTCTGCCGCACGCAACCCCGCGGCATCACCGTCAAAGCATAATGTCGGCGTTTTACGGTTATAAGCGCCAATCTTCCATAGCGCCTGTATCTGGTCATCCGTAAGCGCTGTTCCCATTGGCGCAACCGCGCCCTTAAACCCTGCGTCATGACAGGCAATCACATCTAAATAGCCTTCAACAACGATTGGTGTATGGCCTTCGCGACTTGATTTTCGCACTTGGTATTCGCCGTATAGCGTATGACTTTTATTAAACAAGGGGCTATCGGAGCCATTAATATATTTTGGCGGGGTATAGCTGTCACTATGCGCAGGAAAGCCCGCAGCGCTACGCACATGGTCAGGCAAAATACGCCCACCAAATGTAACGACGCGCCCCTTACGATCAAGCACAGGGAACATAATACGCTCTCTGAAAAACGAATAGGGCTTACCGTCTTTTTTACTTGCACGGCAGAGCCCCGATTCAATCATCTGCTGCTCATCATAACCTTGCTCTTTAAGGTGCTTTGGCAACCCCTGACCATCTAATGGCGCACAGCCAATCATAAAGCCTGAAAGCATGCTGCGCGAAACGCCGCGCCCGACTAAATAGTCCAGAAAAACTTTGTTGTCGCCGCTATAAAGCTGCTGGCAAAACCAATTTGCCGCATCATCCATTAATTCATACAGCCCTTTACGTTGCTGCTCAAAGTGAAAATCGGCCGCGGTTTGCTGCTTTTGGATTGGCATAGGAATGCCCGCTTTACCGGCCAGTTGCTCAACAGCTTCGGGAAATGGGGTATTATCATGATCAACCAGAAAACGAATAACATCGCCATGGGCGCCGCAGCCAAAGCAATGATAAAACTGCTTTTCATCATTCACATAAAATGATGGCGTCTTCTCTTTATGAAATGGGCAGCAGCCCTTAAACTCACGCCCAGCACGGGTAAGTTTCATCCGCTGCCTAAGAATGTCAGACAGGGTCAGATTATCGCGAATCTGATCTAAAAATTGTGGCGTAAATTTACTCATAGCTATGACTTAGCAAGAACAAGCCTGCTTGCCTAGTAGATTCATACGTTAAGGGGGTTTTATTAACCGAGCTTCTCTTTAATGACAGAGCTTGCATTCGCCATATCCAGCTTACCTGCATATTGTGTTTTGAGTGCCGCCATGACTTTGCCCATGTCTTTGATGCTTTCCGCGCCGACTTCGTCAATTAAGCCTGTAACAGCGCTGTCAACTTCATCTGCAGATAGCTGCGTCGGCAGAAAGCCTTGAATAACGCTAACTTCAGTTTCTTCACGTTCAGCTAACTCAGGGCGCTCTGCTTCACTATACATACGGAACGATTCTTGCCTTTGTTTAATCATAGACTGCAATAGTGACAATATTTCCTCCTCAGAAATACCATCCTGTCCGCTTGTTGTACGCGTTTTAATATCACGCTCTTTAATCGCGGCAGAAATAAGGCGAATGGTCGAAAGAGATACTGTGTCTTTTTCTTTCATAGCCGTTTTCATGGCAGTATTTATTCTTTGGCGAAGATCTGGCATATCATTTTTCTTTTTGTATAAAGTTACGCATATAAGTTATATAGACCATCTCTGTCATGAACCGACCTGTGAATGCAATAGAAAAAGTCACTTATCCGCGTTTATCTAGGCATATACTCAATATCTATACTGCCACAGCATCATTTATTCATTTTACGTATTGATTTTTAGCGTAATCTTTCTTATAAAGGTGATATGACAAAAAAATCAAAACAGCGCATCGGCATTTATGCTGGGTCTTTTGACCCCCTAACCCTTGGTCACATTGCGATGATTAAAGAAGCCGCGACGTTAGTTGATCGCCTGATTATATCCATCGGGGTGAACCCTGACAAGCAGGGCCTATTTACCATTGATGAACGCGTAGAGCTCATCCATAACGAAATCAAAAACGGTGCGCTTAAAGGCATTAAAGCCTGTAAACTTGAAGCGAAAAGCTATGACTGCATGACCGTAAAATTTGCCGAGAGCGTTGGCGCCGCTGTAATGTTTCGCGGCCTACGCTCCGCCAATGACTTTAACGATGAACTTGGCCTCGCGCTCACCAACAAAGACCAAAACCCTGATATCAAAACCGCTTTTTTAATTACAGACCCGACGCTGACTGCTGTATCATCAAGCATGGCTAAAGGGCTAATTCAAAATCAAGGCAAAGTCACAAGTTATCTTACCCCTGCCATAGAAGAAGCAACCCGTGAAAAGCTACAGCATTCAAAAATTTAAATGTTAAATAAGAAAATAAAATTATAGCTTACAAATATACTTCCGACCATCAACCTTAAAGGCAACGTCCTTTATCGGCTTGATCCCATGAGGATGAGATTGAGAGGCTGACTTAATGCGAGTACACACTTGCTGCGCATACTGATCAACTTCATCATGTTCATTTCTCTCTGACGGCAACAGGGAACATGCGCCAGTAAACACAAATGCTGTAGCAACACACCCAGCGAAATCAGCTAAAGAATCCATTTATTAAACTCCACAAGTAAAACTTTACATAAAGCACACAATAGCCTTTAATTTGTCAAATAAATATTTTCTATTGCCAGCACTAACCATCTAGCTTATAGATTCCATCTCGGTACAACTTTTCACTTCTCAATGAAGGACTCACGATTATGCCGAGCCGCAAAGACATTCAATCCATCTGTATTATTGGCGCTGGCCCTATTATTATTGGGCAAGCCTGTGAATTTGATTATTCAGGAACGCAAGCCTGTAAGGCATTAAAAGAAGAAGGCTATCGCATTGTTTTGATTAACTCAAACCCTGCGACAATCATGACAGATCCTGATTTGGCGGATGCCACATATATCGAGCCGATCACCCCCGAAGTTGTTGCTAAAATTTTAGAAAAAGAAAAGCCAGATGCGCTGCTGCCCACTATGGGCGGCCAGACTGCGCTGAACACGGCTTTGGCACTCGCCGATAACGGCACGTTAGAACGACTCGGCATCGAATTAATCGGCGCCGACCAAGACGCAATTGAAAAAGCCGAAGACCGTCAAAAATTCCGCGACATCATGGATGAAATTGGCCTAGAAAGTGCCAAAAGCAGAACCATTCACAGCATAAGCGAAGCCCTTGAAGGCCTACCGCATATTGGCCTGCCCGCCATTATTCGCCCATCATTCACCCTTGGCGGTACAGGCGGCGGTATTGCATATAACCGTGAAGCCTTTGAACGTATCGTCCGCGAAGGGCTCGACGCATCCCCAGTAAACGAAGTACTGATCGAAGAATCGCTGTTGGGTTGGAAAGAGTATGAAATGGAGGTCGTCCGCGATAAGGCCGACAACGCCATTATTATCTGTTCTATTGAGAATATCGACCCGATGGGCGTGCATACAGGCGATTCGATTACCGTTGCTCCTGCGATGACACTCACCGACAAAGAATACCAAATCATTCGTAATGCATCACTCGCCGTTCTGCGCGCCATTGGCGTGGAGACAGGTGGCTCAAACGTTCAGTTTGCGGTGAACCCCGCCGATGGGCGCATGATTGTTATTGAAATGAACCCACGCGTATCACGCTCATCCGCGCTGGCATCTAAAGCAACCGGATTCCCGATTGCGCGTGTCGCGGCGAAGTTAGCCGTTGGTTATACGCTTGATGAGTTAAAGAACGAGATTACAGGCGGCAAAACCCCTGCATCGTTTGAGCCAAGCATTGATTACGTTGTCACCAAAATACCGCGCTTTGCATTTGAAAAGTTCAAAGGCAGTGATACGACATTATCAACGGCGATGAAGTCAGTCGGCGAAGCGATGGCGTTTGGCCGCAACTTCGAAGAATCACTGCAAAAAGCGCTGCGTTCACTTGAAAAAGATTTAGACGGCCTCAACGACGTTGTGATTGGTTCGCCATCCCATGCCCAAGAACAGCCGCACCCGGATCAAATCCGCGCGAAACTCTCTGAGCCTACGCCAACGCGCATATTATACATCGCGCAAGCTTTCCGCTTTGGCATGAGCCTAGAAGATATTCAGGCCTGCACAAGTTTTGACCCGTGGTTCTTAGGACGCATTCAAAATATTGTCACAACAGAACAGAGCATCATTAAAAACGGCCTGCCTACCTGCCCAGAAGACTGGATGCACATCAAAAAAATGGGCTTTTCTGACCGCCGCCTTGCGCAGCTTGTTAAAGTCGATGAAAGCCAAGTTAATGCCGCACGCCACAGCCATAATATTCACCCCGTTTTCAAACGCATTGATAGCTGCGCGGGCGAGCTGCCATCCATAACCCCATATATGTATAGCTGCTATGAAGGTGACGGCATTAACCCCGCGCATAGCGAAGTAGAGCCAAGCGCGGCGAAGAAAATCATCATCCTTGGCGGCGGGCCCAACCGTATTGGCCAAGGCATTGAATTTGATTATTGCTGCGTCCATGCCGCTTATGCTTTAAAAGAAGCAGGCTTTGAGACCATCATGGTCAACTGTAACCCTGAAACCGTATCAACCGACCCTGACACATCAGACCGCTTGTATTTTGAGCCCCTAACGGCAGAGGACGTAATCGCCCTTATCCGCGCAGAGCAGCAAAACGGCGAAGTCATAGGCGCGATTGTGCAGCTTGGCGGGCAAACTCCGCTTAAGCTCTCGCATATATTGCTAGAAGCAGGCATCCCGATTTTAGGCACTGACCCTGATGCTATTGATTTAGCAGAAGACCGTGAGCGTTTTCAGAAATTACTGCATGAGCTTAATTTACGCCAACCACCAAATGCCCTCGCCTATTCCGCCGAAGAAGCCGTTGAAAAAGCGCAGCATTTAGGGTTCCCATTAGTCATTCGCCCATCATATGTCCTTGGCGGCATGGGCATGGAAATCGTTCAGGATATGGACGGCCTTAAGAAATACATCAATGCCGCAATCGAAGCATCAGACGGTGCCCCCGTATTACTTGACCGTTACCTAAAGCAAGCAACCGAAGTCGATGTCGATGTCCTCTGCGACGGCGACGAGAGCTACGTTGCGGGCATTATGGAGCATATTGAAGAAGCGGGCGTCCATTCAGGTGATAGCGCCTGCGTATTGCCGCCGCACTCCCTGCCTTACCGCACAGTGCGCGAACTTGAAAAACAATCAAAAGCTCTCGCCAAGGCGCTTAACGTTGTGGGGCTAATGAATGTGCAATTTGCCTGCAAGAAAAACAAGGACAGCGGCGAATTTGATATTTATATCCTCGAAGTAAACCCCCGCGCATCACGCACCGTGCCGTTTGTTGCCAAAGCAACAGGCGTACCGATTGCCAAAATTGCAGCGCGAATTATGGCGGGCGAGAAGTTAAAATCATTCCGCGTACAAGGCATGTTAAAAGGCATGGCGCCAGACCATTTGGCCGTAAAAGCGCCCGTCTTTCCGTTTTCTCGCTTTGCTGGCGTTGACCCGATCCTCGGCCCTGAAATGAAATCAACAGGTGAAGTCATGGGCCTCGACATGGAAGTGGGACAGGCTTTTGCCAAAGCGCAAATGGGCGCAGGCATGACGCCGCCGCTTGATGGCAAAGTATTTTTATCCGTGAAGGATGAAGATAAAGACGAATTGCTACTCATTGCGCGTGAGCTTGAGGAAATGAAATTTGACCTTGTCGCAACCAGCGGCACATGCCAATTCCTAAAAATGAACGGCGTACGCGTTGAACGCGTCAACAAAGTCATGGAAGGCCGCCCCAATATTATTGACCACATGATTAACGGCGACATTCATTTAATGATTAACACCACCAAAGGCACGCAAGCCCATGCAGACTCGCAGTCAATCCGCCGCACAGCATTAATGAACAAAGTGCCATATTACACATTGCTCACCGCCGCGCGCGCAGGTGTGCAGGCGATACGCGCCATGAACAACAAACAAATTGATGTGAAGCCGCTGCAAGATTATCTGGATGACGCAGCTTAAATCAAAGCCGCTATTCCGAAAACTCCGCCATATCGGGGACGCGGCTAAAGGCAATTTTTGTCCCTACAAAGCCTGCTTTGGTTTTGGGCGACACACCAATTTGCAGCGTTTCCGCGCCGTATTTTTGGTTTAAATCGTCCATTACTTGCGACAACGCCTCGTTACGTTTTTGCTGTTTTTGCACACCTGGCGCACCTATATCAAACAAATCAGGCGTAATGTCCTCGCTGCGGCATAAATCATACATGGCAATGCCAATTTTTACAGGGCGCTCACCGCTGCGGCGGAAATTAGGGTCTGCGTTAATTTCCGCCGCAAGCCTATCCCATAGCTCTTCTAAAGCATGCAAAAATGTAAAGTTATCCTGCACCGCTGAAAACTTAGCTTCCTGCGCCCACTTATAGCCAGAATGAAAGCGCACAGAAAGGCTAAACCGCTTGGCATAAAAATCTTTACGGCGCAGGCGCGTTGCGGCCTTAATTGTTAAGCGCCGCACGACCTTATGTGCCTCATCTGGCGTCCGAAGCTCTGGGTCCAGCACCCGCGAATGGCCAATCATAGATGTTTTCGTTTGTTGCTCTGGTATTTCATAGCCGCGTAGGCGATACCAAAAGCGCTCCCCCTCAACGCTGCCCCATATGCGGCGCGCATGCTTGGGCGATAAATGCCAAAGCTGTTCAACCGTAGTAACGCCGCCGCGCTGTAACCTCCCCGCGATGCCCGTATTAATTCCCGTTAAATCAGTAAGCGCCAACGTAAAAAGTCGCTCATGCATTGTCTCTGGCGACAATATCGTCAGCCCGTCAGGCTTTTGCATGTCAGTCGCAATTTTTGCTAAATAAGAGTTTGGCGCAACCCCAATAGAGCAGCGCACATGTTCCCCAATATTTTGACGCAGCCCTGCCTTTATATTTGCAGCAACCGCGCTTGCGCCTTCCGGCGTGCGCTTATTCGGCGGCAGGCGGCTCGATAGCTCATCCACTGACCATATTTTATTGATCGGTGTGTGCTTAATCACTTCTTCTATAATTTTTTCATGATATTCAACATATTTATTATGCCGCGCCGTGACCGTGATCAGCTCAGGGCACATTTTACGCGCTTCTTTTATACGTGTCCCTGTTTTAATGCCACAAGCCTTCGCCTCGTAAGACGCCGCAATGGCGCAAGTATACTCCGTATCCATCGGCACGACAGCAACAGGCTTACCGCGCAGCTCTGGGCGTTCCTGCTGTTCGACGCTCGCAAAGTAGCTATTAAGGTCAAAAAACAACCATTTGCAGCTATTCGTTTCAGGTGCTTCTATCATCGGGGATATCCCTGCCTACATATTGTGTTCTTTGTATGTTCTATTATGCGCACATAATAAAGATCAAAACAAGAACAATATATAAACGCAACGATCGCCGGTCTTTAATCTAATCTTTACCTCTATTGGCGATGATGTATGTAGGTGGTAAACTTTTCAAAGTAAACACAAATTCGATGACAACATAATTCAAACAAAGAATCACGAGGCGATCATGGATAGCGCAGCTAACAAACCAGAGACACTTAATGAAAGCCAGTTTTACATGTGGCGCACTTTATTCGCGCTTGTTCATGCTGACCAAGTTGTCACTGACGAAGAACGCAAATTTATGGAAGCCGCGCTCGATTCGTTAAGCTTAACGGATTATCAACGCTCCATTCTTATTTCCGACACAATGGAAGCCTCTAATGTCGGTGAAATGTTTAAACGCATCACCGCGCAAAAAGATAGGACAGAATTTTTTCGCCATGCCCGTATATTAGTGTGGTGTGACGGAGATTTTGACCTCCAAGAACAAGAAATCCTTCAAAAGCTCGAGCGCACGCACGTGGCAGATGTCGACTTCGCCGCCCTGATGAAAGAGGTCAACCTCAGTTTTGATGACGAAGAAAAAGAAAACTTGCTGCAAGACCACAAGCAAATAGCAAAAGAAATCGATAACGGCGGCCAAGATAACCTTCTCAGCGCTTTGAAAAAGCTGTTTAGGCCTTACTAAATCAAAAAAAAAAAGGTTCATAATGAAAATACTCTTTCTCACGATATGCTTAACATTTGCTTTGAATATAACATCCGCTAAAGCTGAAAACTTTAGCTTTGATAAGGGCAAGATAACATTTGATGCCCCTGATGATTTTGCAGCATTAAGCCCCGAAATTATAAGTATTAAATACCCGAGCACACATCGCCCTAAGTTCGTGATTGGCAATGACAGTGCTAAAACAACGATAGCATATGATATCAAGCAGCATAATATATCTAAAACACCAATAGATGCAGTTCGTCAAAAACTTACAGAGGGGTTAGAGCGAAGCATTCCTGGCCTAGAATGGAAGAAAAATACAGTCCTCACCTTTAAAGGGCGAGAATGGATTTATTTTGAGATGACATCGAACGCCATCGATACAGGAATTTACAACATCATGTTATTTACTCCATATGGTAAAAAGATGCTCGCATTCAATTTTAATTCAACGATAGATGAAATTGAACAATACAAGCCGGTTTTCTATAAAAGCATTGAAAGCATTGCAGTGAAATAAGGCTTCGTCTGATTAAGCTTATTATCACCCTTGCACCGACCAGAAAAAAATAGCACCGACAAACACAAACGTCACAGCTTTCAAGCAAAGCTGTGACGTTTTAACATTCCCTAGGCTCAAGCGTTACTCACGCCCACTTAATTTCTTCAGTATCTCTGTCGATGGGCCATCCGCCATAACGCGGCCTTTATCAAGGAGGATCAGGCGGTCAACAAGCGGCAGAAGTGAAGTTCTATGCGTAATAAGAATGAACGTCTTATCGACAATGAACTCACGCAGCTTGGAACGTACGCGCAGCTCTAGCGCGTTATCCATGCCGTTGGTTGGTTCATCGAGAATAAGGATTTTAGGGTTTTTGAGGAAAGCGCGTGCAATCGCGATGGATTGCTGCTGACCGCCTGAAAGGCTCTTACCGTTTTCGCCAACCTCAAGGTCATAACCATAGCCTGTTTGTTCAACAAAGATATCAAGGCCTGATATTTCGGCGGCTTGTTGGAACTCTTCATCTGTAACGTCTTCATTACCAAGTAGAATGTTTTCCTTAATCGAGCCACTAAAAAAGAACGGCTTTTGCGGAACAATACCAATATGGCGGCGCATTTCGGCCGGATAGATCGTTTCCATCGCATAGCCATCAATATGGACAGAGCCACCTTGCGCGTGTAAGAAGCTTGTTAACAGCCCTGCAACGGTACTTTTCCCTGCCCCTGTCCTGCCAATAATGCCCACACGTTCGCCTGCTTCAATTTTGAAGTTAATACCACTAAGTGTTGGGCGCAACTGACCAGGATATTGAAACGATACTTCGCGGAACTCAACTGAACCTTCAAAAGGACCTTTGGTCGCATAATTACGCGTCGGCTCACCTTCATATGGCATGGTAAAGATACTATCAATCATCCGCAGGATATCACGAGATTGCTTCATCCGTGAAACCATTGCCGACACATTCATAATCGGCGCAACTGCGCGGCCAGAAAGAATAGAGCAGGCAATCAACTTACCAATGGTAAAACCTTCATTTGCCTGAATTTCAAACACACCAAAGAAAACAACAACAATCGTCACACCCTGTGCGATCATCATGGATAGGTTCTGTGAAATGCTCAGCATCAAATGACTTTTGCGCGCCGCCGCAGCGGAATGAGTTGTCGATGTGTTCCAAAGGAATAAGCGCGTACCAATTGCATTATGCATTTTGATGGTCTCTAGGCCATTCAAAGTCTCAATCATGTTCGAGCTTTTATTCTGCATTGATGTGAAGGCATTGAGTGTCAGACGGTTAATTGGTATTTGCACAAGCAAATTAATTACCAATATCAAACCCGCCGCCCCAAGGGCAATGCCTGACAATGCAGGAGAAAGCATATAAATAACAAAGACAAATAATAAAAAGAACGGAAAATCAACAATCGCAGGCGCCAGGCGCGTCGCGTAATAGTCCCGAATGGATTGCAGCTCGCGGAATAAATTTACACGCTCACCCACTGACAGGCGTAAATCAATTGATGGTAAATGCATCAAGCGCTCCATCAAATCAAAGTCAAACTGACAACCAACGCGCGTAGCGACATGTTCAAGTAAATAACTACGTACAACCTTAAAGAACATATCCAGCAGCAAGACAAGCGCAATGCCTGTCGTTAAGACCATTAACGTGTCTTTGGCGAAGTTCGGAACCACACGGTCATAAACATTCATTGTGAATAAAGGTACAGCGAGCGCAAAGATATTAATAAAGATCGTTGCGACCATTACGTCACGATAGGCTGGCCAATGTTTAAGAATTGGTTTCCAAAACCAGTCAACCGTATTGCGCTTTCGTAGCGCATTTGCATCCATATTTTGGCGCAGTTCTTGCGGGGCGAGGATAATGACTTGCTTTGTAAAGCGACTTTCCACGTCTTCAATTTTATCCGTAATGTACCCCTCACCCGGTCTAAATATCTTACCTTTATGGGTTTTTTGTGGCAGCACGACCAAAGCTTCGCCGTCATCCATAATAATGATACAGGCCGCTTCCTGACTTAAGACCTGATCAAAGCTCATCTTCTCACGCCAGAGCGCATTTAGTCTCACGCGCTGCGCAACCTCTAAGACCAAACCAGGGGTCATCTCCGTATCACCGCCCGGTATCTCCATCAGGATACCTTCCATATCAGTATGAATGCCATAAACAGACATCACATATTGCAGGCTTCGCTTCAAAGACTCAGGGTTCGTCTTTTTCTCTTGCGTGTTATTTTGCTTACTCATCAGATTACCGCACTAAAATATAAATAAAAAACATTGGAAACACACATATTCATGTGCATTCAATATCATACCATGCTCACACTCTACTCACAATGCCGATAACGCCTCCAACGCCAAAGCAACAGACTGGGAATACGCGCACAAAAATCTGCGCTCAAACATAACTTCTCATCATATTAACAATTGCTAAAGTATTTAAAGATAGAATATGCTGAGAACACAAGGCTAGATAAGGTTAAAATGAGTAAAAAACCCAACATATTTAACAGCGCCGCAGAGTATAGCGCACATTTTATCAACCCCGATGCACAGCTCTCTCTTTTTGAAGGGGAGTATAAGCCTGCGCAGGCGGCGACGCGCTTTTCCGACATGTTGCAGGACATAGAAGACACCGCCCCTAAATTTATAAGCCACCTTATTGCCATCAACCAACAAGTTCTTGGTGAGAAAAAGACACTGTCCGCCTTGCAGGAAACTGTTTTGGGAGAAGATTCATCCGAAGGGTTTAAAGAGCAAATCGAAGCCCTCTCCTTTGATCAGCTCATCCAATATGCCTGCTTTAGCTATAGTGACATCGTTGAGCAAATCAAGAATGACTACATCACATCAGAAGAGATTTTAGACCAATGGAGCGCACTGAACAAAGGCTCTCCACAAATTTACGACTTTCCTGCCTTTCAGGATTATTACCTTAAACACCCATTAAATACGCGCGCCATCCCCTTAGAAAAAGACCACGGCAATGACAGTCGCTTTGCCATTGATGGCCCGTTATTCAGAATCTGTGTCAAATCGCCATACAGCGCATATAGTAAATTATTCAGCGATTACAAGTCGCCAAAAACGCCTGAAACGCCGTTCAGAAAAGACTTGCTGACCGACATCCAGCGCGCCAGAATTGCCTGTCCTGACCAACAGGTTTATGACTTCATCAAGGTTGCTTCGCACCACAACCCAAGCAGCCTGACCCGTCAAAATTCTGCACAAAACATAGGCGCAGTGCTAGAGGATAATCGCCTTGTCGCACCCAAAAAGATGACCGGACACCGTGTATTCTTCCAAAAACTCACGTTACCAACTGACAAATCCGAACGCGGCTCACTCGTTGAGCTACAGATTCTTCCACAGTCCATTATGGATGCGAACGACATTACACATATATTAATGGATAAAGCCGATGATTTACTCAACGTGCCCGCACCATCATTAAACGCAAGATTCCATGCTAGCTTTCTGTATAATATGTGCAGCTACATTCACAAAAGCTGCGCCGAGGATGGAGGGTTTCAAAAACTTGTTGGTGAGGGGTTAGACCCCCATGAAACTGTTCTTAACATGATGCTATCTGACCAGAGACCTGATACTTTATCGGCCGTTATTACAGTACAAAATACAGCGCAGGACATACTCAAGGCAATTAAGAATGGGCAAAGCTGCGAAGAAATTAACGAAGTGTTTCTAGAACAAATCGAATTTGCCGCTTATAAATCAGTTGCAAACTGGGCAGATGCGGAAACGAATATACAAAATCTATTCAACCAAATTGACGACCGCATCCACTTACTGATTGGCACGGATACAAAAATCAGCAGCAAGGATTACCGCGAAGCCTCAATACTAATGGAGATACAGGGCCTGATACACGACCAAGCGATGGATACAAATATTTTCCCACATTTGAAACCACCAAGCACAAAGTGCAAAGGCACACGTGAGTTAAAAACCATGCTTATAAAACAGCCCGGCCTTAAAGAAGCCGTGGAGCAGCTGGTTGCAATAACGCAGCAACAAACAATGGATATCGTCTTAGGGCACACACCAAAAGCCACCCCGATAATTTACCACTGCCTTGGCCTCGTCAATCAAGAGCTAATGACACAAGCCCCTGATAAAAAAGCCCTCTCACAAGCTCTGAACAAATCAGCCTCATGGTATAACTCACAAGCCTCCGCAGACTCAGCTGACCATGAGAGCGATCAATATCACGGCATATTCAACCGTAAACGTAATGTGGAATTTTACCGTAACACCGCCTCACGTAAAGATGCTGCGTATGATAACTTTATCGGAGTACAGCGCGATATTTTTGGAAATATCAATGTCGCCGTTGAGTTTAAAGATGGCCGCATGAAGCAACTTGATATGCCGAGCCTCAAAGATAAATTTGCGCATAGCTTTGTAAGGCTGCTCGACCCTGCTGCTGACATGCCAGAATCTATACGTAAGGACATCACCAAACGTATCGTCAACCTCTCGTTTGATATGATAGCAGGGCCCCCTAATTCTGGCCGAGCATCCCAGCCACATATATAATCAAATATAATCAAAAAAGTTTAAGTACAAACAATTTGTCCCAGACCGCGATTTAGCAGTCTGGGACGAGTTTGTGTGGGGAATGTCTAATAATAGTTTCGCACCTAAATGAATAAGAAATCGTCTATATCAACTTAGATAAGGAGACCAATCCAAAACGTATTATTAAACAAAGCAATACTTAACATTAGCGCAAGTTTATGTCAATCGCTATTTATGACAAAATGAAACTTTCGGTTGTGCAGCGCACTAAAACACTGCACAGAACACAATAAAAAACAAAGTTAAAAGGCTGCAAACATCAACAAAACACAAGATGTCATAAAAAGCACAAAAAACTTCTTTTACGCGTAAAAATTTTAGTTAGATGGCTTTTTTGTCGGATGCGGTACTCTTTGATCTGGGAAATACGCGGCACTATTTTCATTTAACGCTCTGATAATACGCAAATTTCGTTCTAGTTCTGTACGCGAAGGCTCTAATGTCTTTGCACGCTCCAAAGTTGAAATGGCTTCATCAATATACCCCTGCGTCGCAAGGTTGAGTGCCAAATTATTCATGACCGGCACAGGGTTACCATCCCAAATCTCAAGCGCAGAACGAAACGCCTCTTCTGCTTCTTTGTAACGTCCTAAGCCGTCAAGCGCTATGCCTAGTGTATGGTAGGCAAAACTATCGTCTTCTTTCTGTGCTAACGCTTCCTTCGCATAAATTTCAGCCGAAGCATGTTCCCCATTCGCCAGCTTAATCGCAGCAAATTCAGCATAGACAAAAGATGGATTTTCTGGCATCTCTGCAAATAACGTCATAATAGATTCAGCTTGCGCAACGCGCCCTTGCTTTCTTAGGTGACGTGCATATTCTGTCGCCGCTTTTGCGCTTTTCGGATTTTGCTTATAAATACGTTCATAGACAGCTAGCTTTTTATCAGGATCCTGAATGGCTGCCGCATGTTTTTCTGCGCGTTCAATCGCAATGTCCACTTGCGTAAGCGGTGTTTCTGTATGCGCCCCGCAGGCTGACAACGCAACCATAGCAGTACTTAATACTAATAATGACAGGGACTTAGAATTCATAACGTAAACTTCCTTATGGGTATAACTAATAAAAAGCCTTAACAGCGAACCACTTTACTGCGGCTCGCTCTCGGATGCATCTGAAAGGTCTGACGGAGTATCGTCGCTATTATCCTTATCTTCATCATCTTTATTTCTGATTTTCTCATTCTGGTTAATACGCTCATTATTTGAGTAATCATAAACAGAGTGGCACATGTCGGGGCAATAATAAATCGACTGGAATGTACAAAGCTCGTCATCAGAACCACACGCCTGCCTTACACGAATATACTCATTTTCAGGCGACGCGATGATCACTCGCTTCTCTATAATTGTATTGCCGTCTTCATCCAGCGCCTTGAAGAAGGTAGCACCAGGCACAAGAGGCATAAGAATTAAAGTTCTGCGCGAGTCTGGGAAAATATTTAAAAACAAATCATTCCCAATGAGGATATTAGCAACATCACCATCCAACTTTAAAACCATTGGGCGATCAGGAAGCATTTTAATAACATCATCATTCTGTGATGTTTCGACAACATCCACTCCTGCCGAAGCATCATCAGTAATAGCTATCATTTTTTCAGCAGAATACGCTATATTTGGTGAACACATCATTATAAACAGCACGCCCAAAAAGTACTTACGCAATGCAGAAAACATATCTCTAGACCTTTTGCCTGAAAACAAAACCATACCAATCTCAACTTTAAAAAATGAAAAATTAAATAGAACCAACTTGCCACTAGTTTATATGATTTCTTTATGTATTGCATCCCGTTTTTATTAATTTTTTAAAAACACAACCAAAAGTACATGCGCAGTAAACCAAAAACACAGGAGCAATGCAAAAAAATAGCTTTAATAACTTTTATAGTTTATGTTTTATGTTACAATATATTTGTATGTAGCGCCTCGTCATTGCGTTGCGCGTCCAAACATATTACATATTCATGTGATTTCTTGCTCCATGCAAGGCAATCTGCCGTACAAATCCTTCAAGAGGTTTTCAGTATAAGAAAGATATATGCCTAACGTGTATAATAACAAAAAAAGGCGTGCTTATCATAACGCACCCTTAGCGCTATTAACCACAGCCGCGCTAGTTTTTCTAGCGGGCACACCCACGTCTGCGCAATCACAAGCGGAATCTGCGCGCTTATACAATCCAAACACGCCTTGGGAAGTCACAGACAATGCAACAGCGTTAAACCCATCATGTTTACTGCAGCGCCGCTACAATCCTGACATCACCGTTAAGATATCAAGTGACATCACCGGCCGCGCCCTGATAAACGTCTCTAATATACCGGAAACAAAAGCTAACATAACGGGCATAGCTTTTGATAAAACGCCGATTACAAACTTTTCAGCAAACGGCGCAACACAGCTTAATGCAACGCTGCCACGTGCAGACACTGATTTAGCGCCCTTATATGGCGGCGAATATATTACTCTGTCCTATGATGATGCGTCAGACCTTAAGTTACCGATACAGTCAACAACCATAGCCGAAGCCCGTATGTCCCTATGTGTTGACGTGATTGATAGCTTGAAATCCATCAATACAGAAGCCGCTGTCTCTATTGACCTAGATGAAATAAGAGCCGCCGCGCAAGCTTATGAAGCCCGCCCTCCGCAATCCATCGTTCCACAGGGAGACGAAGTTATTGCTTCTACCGCGATAGAAAACATTTTGCCTCCCTCAAACAGCATTGATGCACCAATAGATGCCGCGCTTTCCCAATTGATAGATGAGGTGTCATCTCCACAAAAAGAACCTGCCATTTCAGATACTCCTGATGTAACAAAACAGCCGCCAGCGGCCGCATCAAAAGAGCTCGACCCAATGATGGACATAGATTCTTTAATTGACGAATCTCTCACTGCGGACGATACATATAAACAAGAGGAAATTGAAACCGCAGCATTAGACGAAATGCCCGAGCCGCAACAAGCACAGTCCAGCGAAGCTAAAACCGCGGATGCCGCCCAGCAGGTAGAGGCAAGCACCAAAACACCACCAATCGCGAGCACGAAAGACAGCCCCCCCTTAAATATAGAAAGTGACGTCACAAGCGCACTTGAAACAAGCCTAAATCAGGCGACAAACGACGCAATCGAAGACTTTGCGGTCGACACGGAGTCCACCATAGCTGAAGAGCTCGCTTCCGGCGGCGAAATTATGAATGATGACGATATCCTAACCGCTCTCACGCAGAATGCGAACGACACCGCCGACACCAAAGCAAATATATTGCCTGAAATAGATACCGCAAGCGAAGTTTCGCTAGATGCCCTCATCACGATGGATGACACAGCAACCAATGCAGACACAATGCAGATTGATGAAAACATTGCTTCTGACATAGATGATGCAATCATGGCGACACTTAGCGGTGAAACCGTTTCGGCCGAAGCTATTGATAGTGCGGCTACCGCACTACCACAAAATATGCCTAGCGATGCTTTATTTGACGAAACCTTAAGCATTGAAATAGACGACGATAGCCGCGTTACAGATTCTGACAATCAAGACATAGTAGAAGACCTCTCAAATGAGGACTTTAGCGATGAGGAGCTCCTCGCCCTGCTTGATGATCCTGAAGCACTATCAGATAATTTTGCGGAAATCATGATCGAAGAAGAGTTTAAGCAAATCAAACCAATGGAAGGCGTTCGACAAATGCTTGGCCTTGGCACGCCTGACGAGATTGCATATAAAAAAGTACCGTGGTTGCTTGAAGAAGACATTGATAGCCAGTGGAAAGAAAAAGTTAAGCTGCTTGAACGCGAAAAAGAAATGCTTCGCCTGCGCCTTGCCGATACGAATGCAAACCCTATTGCAGACCTAATTTCGCGCAAGCGCAACCGACGCACACAAGAAGAGCTTGTTGAAAAAATCAAAGCGCTTGAGGCCGAGAATAACAAGCTTAAAAAAGGCCTCTTGCTTAGCGATAATCCAGAAGAGTTCCTTGGCGAAGACTTGAAGATTTCTAATCCAAAATCTGGCATGCGCATGGGCATGGCACAGTCAAGCAAGGTCGACCTTATTAATGAAGAGATAGATAAAGATCTTGATTCACTTGAAACACGCATGGATTCATTCTTAAAAGGCGTTGGTGAAGACTATGCCCTCGCAAACACAGACCAAACATCGCCACTTGCCAGCGCATCATTAACGCAAGATGTCATCAATATTCTCAAAGCAGGATACGTTGTTGACCCTGACGCGTTAAAAATCCGCGCTTACCGTCACAAGTCCACAGGCACAGCCGTTACCGCATGGGAAGCTGGCGATTTACAAGGCCGCGCAGAACGGACCGTGCTGCCACCAAACGCAGATTTCACAGCCTATGTCGAGCGCTTCTTAAATGCCGCGCAGCTACGCTGTACAGGTAACTTTACTGCTGTACCAGATACAAGCACACGCAACCTTAAAACACTCGATATTCACTGTAATGACGGCGCAATAGGCCAGCGCTCTTCTGTCATATTCATCAAACACGGGTCTATAATAACGGCGATTGCCACAACAACAAATCTTCCTAAAGGCGGATCTGATTTCCTAAGAGACATCAGAAAGCGTATAATAGAAGGTATCCGTGTAATGGATAGAAAGAAAACATAAGGTTTAAAGTTAATGTCAGTTTTTGATATGCATAAATCCGGCTCGTGGAATTATCGCCCTGTGTTTTTTTTGGCGATGCTTTCTTTCATCTTATGTCTTGTCTGGGCAAGCCAGTCAGAGATTGACCAGTACGTCCGTGGCCAAGGCCGCGTGATCACTCCCGGTAAAAATAAAAATATCCAGCACCTTGAAGGCGGCATACTTGCGGATATTCTTGTCCATGAAGGCCAAGACGTAAAAAAAGGTGATGTTTTGTTTGTTGTTTCTAACATTACAGCAGAATCTGAACTTAAGGAATCGCGCGTTCATATTGACGCTTTGCAATTACGCCTTGCCCGCCTTGCTGCGGAATTAAAAATGGAAGACACCGTCAATTTCCCTAAGGAAATAGCCGATAAAGTTCCCAGCTTAGTGATCAATGAACTTGCGCTATTCCAATCGCGCTTAGATCGCCGCCAAGAGCAAATCCAAGGGCTTGAAGAAAAATCAAACCAAAAGCGCCTTAGACTTGTTGAGCTGAAAACACAGTTCCAAGACCTCAGTAAAGAGTTACATATTACGCAAGAACAATTCCGCATCAATCAACGTCTATTAAAAAGCGGTGCCATTTCAGAAACGCGTTACCTTGATTCAAAAAGTAAAGTTTCAAACTTTAATACGCGATTATCTTCTGTTCGTAAAAAAATACCTATTATTGACGCTGAGTTAAGTGAATTTGAAGCCAATATACAAGAAGCCCTCAGCAAGCACGAATCTGAAGTACTGGACGAAATCAGCACGGTAAAAGTTGAAATACAGCAACTTCAAGAGCGCATGAAGCTTTATCTTGATAAAGTGCAACGTACAGCCATCCTTGCGCCAGATGACGGCGAGATTGTTACCGTCTACTACAACACTATTGGCGGAACGATCCGCAGTGGTGACGTTATAGCCGAGCTAGCCCCTGCGAATAAAGAACTGATCGTAGAAGCAAAAATATCAACGTCTGATCGTGGTAAGTTGTGGGTTGGTCTACCTGCAAACATCAAAATAACCGCTTATGATTATTCAATTTATGGCAGTGTGGAAGGCCGCGTTGAAGCAATTAGCGCCGATAGTCTTGTCGATGAAAATGGACGTAATTATTACCGCGTTCGTATATCTCTCAAAGAGCAACAGTTGCGCGTCGATATGCCCATCCGTGCCGGTATGCAAACCGAGGTCAACGTCCTGACTGGTAAGAAAAAGGTCATGGATATCATCCTCAACCCATTAAAACGTAGCTTTGATACTGCGCTTGGCGCCACTTAATCTGGCGGCTACGCCATTAAGCGGATTTTGGCTTTAGATGTGACAATCCCAACACATCAAGCTTCGTATCAACAAACTCTTTTTCGCGCTCCGGAACACGAATATATTCTCCGGTATCATCATCGACCATAAGTTTTAAAGCGTTGCGCCTAAAAGCTTCATAAACAGGAATATCATGGCAAATTATATCCTCGCCACATTGTGGGGTATACGCGCCTTGCGGTTTTCTTGCTGTATATATATTAAAGTGCTGCCGCTGGGCCTTATCTAGCATGGCACTCATGCTTGCTTCTGGTACATTTTCCGCACTGCCGCCAACGTGATAAAAACCCGCCAATTGATAAATGATATTACGCTGCCGTTTGGCTGCAAGCTGCGTAGTGATATCTAGCATTACTTTGTTTCTAATCTCTAACCCCTCAGGGGAGACGACATCAACATGCTTTGGGTTTATTGATAAATCCTTCACTGCGGCGCGGGCATATTCGTCATCAAGCTCTAATTCATCAAAAGGGCTGCATGAAGCATCGTTAAAAATAGGCACAATTGATTTGCCACGCTTTTGATTTGCCAAATAAGAAAATAAGGTTTTACGCCCATAAGCAGCGCCGCCCGCATCGTAACAATCTGCAGCAAAGTCAAAACTATCGTACAGATACCTATCGCTTCCTTTTTGCGCAACACTGCTCGCGCTTTCTTTCTCATAGTAATCATGATCCACTTCAACGCCACTAACAATTGCGCCACCCCCTTGCTTCAGGGCCTCTAAAAGCAAAATATGGTGTATATATTCACACGGATTAAGGTGCGTTTCCCCCGCCAGAACATATAGCGGCTCAGCCACCAAGCCAGCAGCATTCATAGCCTTTCGGCGTGCCAATATACGCGCCGCCGCCTTGACGGCACTTTGAAGTATTTCCGCAGCTTCAGCGTCAAGATTACGTACCGCGTCTATATCAATATCGGATAAATTAACCTGCATCACGTTTCTTTCATTTAAAATAACAAGAAAAGCTAGCACTCGTTTAATGTTATGTCAATGAGCTACCACTCAACAGAAGCACCGGGTAGAGCGACCTTCAGGCCCTCCATCTTATCGTCTACTATAATCTGACAACACAAACGCGATGTTTTTTTGAGATCAAAGGCAAGGTCGAGCATATCTTCCTCTTCCTCGCTGAGGCCATCTTCAGGAAGCAAGCGCTCATGTTCTTTAGGCTCAACATACAAATGACATGTCGCACAAGATAAAGATCCGCCGCATGCGCCTTCAATTTGGTCAATACCACCTTGAATCGCAACTTCCATCAATGACAGGCCAATCGCGGCATCAACCACTTGTTCTTGACCGTCCGGGTGTATAAACGTAACTGCAGGCATTATGAATCTTCCTTACTTTAAAACATTATTGGGTAAGCTTGTGCCAGAATTTAAGGAAAGCGTCAACATCATCCTGCGTAGTCTTCCACCCCAAGGACAGGCGCATTATCGGCACAGGAACATGAATATCAGGGCGAATAGCAGCGACTGTGTTACTCGTTTTGACAGTTCCACTTGAACATGCTGCGCCAGAGCTTGCGCAAATCCCCGCCATGTCTGACTTCATAACCAAAGTATCTTTATTGACATCATAGATTAAAAATAAAGATGTATTTTGAACGCGCAGGCCATCATAGCCCAAAATATCAACGCGCGGCGTTCCGTCTTTACGTTTAGCTTTTAAAAGTTCAGCCTCTATAGCATCGCGCCATGGCCTGATATGGCTTTCATAATGACCAATTTCCTGCTGTGCCATTTCAGAAGCGAGCCCCATCCCTGCAATGCCAGCAACATTTAGCGTTCCTGCGCGCTGATAGCCTTCTTGTGAGCCGCCAATAATCAATTTTGGTGGCGGCTTGCCTGCGGCAAAGGCCAGGACACCGACGCCTTGCGGTCCGCCATATTTATGAGCAGAAAGCGTCATATAATCAGCGCCAATCTTCTGCATATCGAGAGGGATTTTACCTGCCGCCTGAACGGCATCCGTATGAAACAGTGCATCATATTGCTTACATAACCGCCCGATCTCTTCAACCGGTTGTATCGCGCCTACTTCATTATTCACATACATGACTGATACAAATATGGGTTTAGCCGCCTTTTGTAGCAGCCCCTCTAAATGTTCCAAATCAATTCGGCCGTTATGATCAACCTTTATATACTGCGCCTCATCATTTACAGCCTTATCAACCGCCGGATGTTCAATACCTGAAATAATATGGCTATGGCCTTCAAAACCGTGAAAAAGCGTATTATTACCTTCGCTGGCGCCAGAGTTAAATATCACCTGTTTAGGGTCTATATTTAAAAAAGCGCCTATTTGCTCACGCGCCTTTTCCACTACGCCATGTGCCCGCCTGCCCGACAGATGCACTGCGGATGCGTTGCCGACAATGCGCATCTCATCGCACATTAACGCAACGACCTCATCGCGCAATGGAGCTGTTGCATTGTAATCAAAATAGTGAATCGCACTCATTTTCTTTATATTCCTTTGTTATTACTCATAAAATCGCAAAAAATACAGGATTATGAAAAATACGAGAATCTTGTTTTACTGTTTACTATCAGCAGCTTATCATTTTTGATTGGACATAGTAAATATTATGCGCTATCAAAATACTCCGAATGTAAAAAACAATAATAAATATATACTACATTTTGGGTGTGTTTAAGCGGATTTTTAAAAGCCGCAACAGAATTTGACTATACAAACACAAAACCAGACAGATTGGAATAAAATGCCAGAAATTATCATCAACGGTCCTGAAGGCCGCCTTGAAGCTCGTTATACCCACTCTAAAATTAAAGACGCTCCACTCGCTTTAGTGCTGCACCCTGATCCAGAGCGCGGTGGCACGATGAATAATAAAATTTCATTTATGATGCACCAAGCATTTGTACAGCGCGGTTTCTCTACTTTACGCTTTAACTTCCGTGGCGTTGGTAAATCTCAAGGTATATTTGATAAAGGCGAAGGCGAGTTAAGTGATGCCGCGACAGTTCTTGACTGGATGCAGGATATCAACCCCAATGCCCCTTACACATGGATCGGTGGATATACATTTGGTGCATGGATTGGTATGCAGCTCTTAATGCGCCGCCCAGAAATAAAAGGCTTTATTTCAGTGACGCCTCCAGCAAATCAAGAAGATTTCTCATTCCTCGCCCCGTGCCCACAATCAGGTTTGATTATTCATGGCGCTGAAGATGACCGCGTAGAACCAGAATCTATCGAAGACCTTGTTGGTCGCCTGAATGAACAAAAAGGTATCAAAATTGATCACCGCAAAGTTGAAGGTGCAAACCACTTCTTTTCAAACCACACAGAAGAGCTAGTTGCCCATATGCATGACCATATGAATGCACGCGGCGCTGGCGTGATGGGTGAAGTCGCGGTGCCACGTATTGCACAACGCGCTGCAAACCAAGGCTAGTCAATAACGACATATAGAATAAGAAAAACGCGCTGATATTTTAGCGCGTTTTTTATTTAGCGAAACATTCGTGTTCAACTATTCGCACTCACGACCCAAAATGTTTTTCTGCTTCGGCTAGGACAGCCTCCACATGCTCTTTAACTTTGACCTTGCGCCACACCTGCAAAACCTTGCCCTTGGCGTCTATGAGGAACGTCGCGCGCTCAATGCCCATATATTTACGGCCATATAAGTTCTTTTCCACCCAAACACCGAAAGTCTCGCAGGCTGCGCCCTCTTCATCAGCGATCAGTGTTATATCAAGGCTGTGCTTTTCTATAAACTTATCATGTTTAGCGACTTTGTCTTTTGAGATGCCTATAATTTTTATACCAAGCGCATCAAATTCTTTTTTGTGCGCGGTAAAAGCAATCGCTTCCTTGGTACAGCCAGGCGTGTCATCCTTGGGATAGAAATACACAACGCATGGGCTCTGTATATTTGAAAATGTAAGGCTTTCTCCAGACTTACTATCTACTGGTAATGTGAAATCAGCGACAACGCTGCCCACTTCTAAATCACTCATGACAAATCTCCTTTAAATGCGCGCCAATAAACTGACGCATGAATAAGCTGTGCGTTGACCGTAAAAAAGTCAATAAGCGTTCTTGGAAAAAATGAATCTACTCTCTATAGTTCCGACATAGCAAAATTTTAAAGTTAGCACCGTGAGCGAAGAAGATATCAAACAAAAGCCGCCGATTTGGCAACGCGTTGCAAAGAAATGCGTATCTAAACATGCCTTGAAACTCGCTTTTGAGGCCTTGGCGATCCTGCTTGTGTTTATCTTGCTGTTTATAGGCGCATTGCTATGGAAGCTAAAATCAAGCCCTATCGACATTAGCTTTATCAAGCCTGCTATTATGCAAGCCGTAAACTCGGAAGATTCACAGTATCAAGCGGATTTTCAGTATATTGTGATTGCATGGCCCAAACTGGAAGGCGCATTGAAACTCCGCGCCTTAGACATGCGCGTAAAATCTAAAAACAAAGATGTCTTTAGTGTTGAACAAGCGGATTTGTTCTTTGATGTTAAAGCCTTGCTCAAGGGTAAGATCGCCATAGATGAAGTCATTCTTTATGGCCCCAAGGCCCATATATTAAGAGACGAAAACAACAATTTCACAATCGACATTGCCACGCATAAAAAGCCCCCCTCTATACAGCCGAACGCACAGGATGATCCTGATACAAGCTTTGCAAGTGACCTTATCGAAATGCTCGCACAAACCGAGCAAGAAGCCATAGCGGCAGATAGTAATTTGGGCTATCTCGATAGGCTTGAAATTAAGGATGCGCAGATCATCGTTAGTGATATGCGCTCCCACATGACTTGGTTTTTGCCGCAAGTCGATGCTGCGATTAACCGCTGGGAAAAAGGCGTCAGCGCTCGCTTAGACATCAGCTTATCGCCGCAAAGTCGACTTGAAGAAAACCAGCTCAATGCAGAATTAAATTACGAGCGCAATAGCGAACAAATTGAAGCCAAGCTAAACATCACAAACTTTGATGTTTCAATACTCTCACGTTATATCAAAGAACTTGCCCCGTTACGTAATCACGATGCGCGCTTTAATGGCAGGCTTGTCAGCACGTTCGACAAGAACTTTAATTTAGACAATGCCGTAATAGATATTTCAGTGCCCAAAATAACCTTAAACATGCCCGAAGAATACGACGATGCCAAAACAATCGAAAACATAGCCTTGTCCGGATTTTATGACAATATTGATCATAAATTTCAACTTGATTTACGCTCCGTCGATGTCATTGGAGCTGAGCTTAAAGGCAAAGTTTCAGGCACATTTAAAGACACAATTTATAAATTCAAAGCCGCGCTGAATTCCGATGAAATGGATCTCGGTCTTTTCACGACATACTGGCCCAAAAGCTTAAAAAGTGAATCTGCCGCAACTTGGCTCACAGAGAAAATAACTGATGGCGAATTCACTGATGTCAACGCAGCTGCAAATATAGAATATGACTTCGCAACGGAAGAGCTAAAGCATGACAATGCACATTTAGACTTCGCATTTAAAGGCATGAGCATAGATTATCGCGCCCCGTTAATCCCGATTAGCAACGCAAGTGGTTCCGGATCAATTGATCCAGACGGCTTACAACTCACCGTCGACAAAGGTAAAGTTGCGGATTTAGCCCTGTCAGATGCCAGTGTGATTCTCAAGGACATATTCGTCACTGGTGCAGGCATTGCCAACATTGACCTTAACCTTAAAGGCGATATTCCAACTGTTTTTGATTACATTTCCCGTGAACCTATCTCATTAGGTGAACGCATGGATTTCTCGCCTGACGAAACAAAAGGGAAAGCAAACGTCAACGTCCAGCTTTCATTCCCAACAATCAAAGACCTGCTGGCTTCACAAGTGGAGGTCGTTGTTGATGCTGACTTAGATGATGTGTTTATTCCTCAAGCCGTGAAAGACCACCCGCTAACCTCCGGTCCTTTTAAACTGAAATATGACGGTGATAAGTTAACGCTAAATGGCACAGGCAAGTTATTGGGTCGTCCAATCAAACTTGATTGGACACGTTATATTGATGAAGATAAATACAAGACATACTCCATCATTAACGCTTCATTCCAAGCGGACAAGACACTAAGGGATGCATTCAACATAGGGCTCGATGATTATATAAGCGGTACGCCAAATGTTGATATAGTCTATAAAGAAGGCAAAAGCGCCTATAGCTATATCAATGTTAAAGCTGATATTACGCCCGTAGTTTTCATGGTAAAGCCATTTAACTACACAAAACCTGCCAAAGCACGTGGCAGTGCATCCGCCAACGTCGTTCTTAAAGATGGTGAAGTGCAAGAAATCAAAAACTTGAATATAAAAACAGCCGATAGCGCCGTAAAAAATGCTTCGCTTAAATTTGGTAAAATTGGCAACACATGGGATGTTAAAACAGCCTCTTTCACAAACGCAAAAATCCTTAAGAATAGTTTTGACTTAAATGTTACAAGAATATCACCGCAAATGATGCGCTTTGAAGTCGATGCAAAATATCTAGACCTACTACCGTTTCTTTCATTCAACAAAGCAAACGACGCCGCAAAACCAGACGCAAAAGACAGCGCAGAGCTACAAATTGAAGTCTTTGCCAAAGTTGCGCATTTAAACACGAGTAAAAAAAGCGGTTTTATAACAAATGCTAAATCTTACGTACTCGTTGGCGCTGATGACACTGTCAAACAACTGGAATTAGACGCCACATCTGGCGACAGAGCCGTTTATCTACGCTACAAGCCTGAGCTGAAATCAAAGGCATTGGAGTTCCGTTTGGAAGCCGATAACGCAGGTGCTTTTTTACGCGCCTTTGACCTGTATGATAATGCCGTTGGCGGTAAGATCATAGTATCAGGGCATTCCATTAAAGGGGGACACCCTAACGACGTACAAGGCGCTGCATTGATCGAAGACTTTATGGTCATCAACGCGCCGTCCCTTGCACGCCTTTTAAGCGCCATGTCGCTCACTGGTATGGAAGACCTTCTTACCGCAGATGGAATAAGTTTTGACCGCCTAGAGAGCAATTTGAAATGGACAATTTCTGATAACGGTATCAGGTTCCACTTTAATAAAGGCCGTACTTCTGGCGGCGCACTGGGCTTAACTTTTGAAGGTAACATTCACCAAGGCAAGCGCAACGAAATCGATATTAACGGTACAATCGTTCCGATTTCATTCTTGAACAAACTTGTCAGTAAAATCCCTTTGCTTGGTGACATACTTACAGGTGGGGACAACCAAGGCATATTTGCGGCGACATATACAATCAAAGGCACTTCTGAATCGACCAAAGTTTCGATTAATCCCTTATCCGTACTCGCACCCGGAATATTGCGCCGTATATTATTCGAGAGTGATAATAGTGAGGACGAATAACGCACTTGCGAACAATAGCCGCATTTACTGCGACACCAACTAAAGCTCCACCCAACATCTCAACGAACACAAATATAAAATAATAAGGCTTATCTAAGGCGTAATTATGCTCTTTAGACCCAAGATTTATTGAGCTTTGATGTCCTTTGTGTGCGGCTTAATTGACTATGTCAGAGCACAGGAATGGACGATAACATACACACTGGATTAACCAGAGATCCACGCTCGAATACGCTTAATACCGAGGCGATAAGCCATCGGGATACGGACCATAAAGTATTCAACATCATTAAACTTCTTATGCTTCACGATCGTCTCTAGCTCTTTCATGAACTCGCTTAAGGCTCTTAAGCCAAAGTTACCTGACATGCCCTTCATTTCGTGAGCACGTAGCGCGAGTGATGACCAGTCTTTCTTTTGGTAAGCTTCATTCAGGCCACCAAGGATTTCTTGTGCTTTTTCATCAAAACCATCAAGCAGGCTGATTAACTCAGCTTGATCCATAGAGAGCTTAAGCGCTTCAAGTAAAGAGCTTTCAAATATTTCACCGCGCGCCTCAATATCACTTAAGAATGATGGATGCTCATCAGCGTCAACCTCCGTTGCGTTCGCAACAAGAGAATCTATATCGTCAGCATCATCAACTTCTGCATTTTGCATCATTTTTTGTAATGGAGAGAACTCTGGTTCATTGGTAAAAGGCTGTGATCCAGCCTCAGTCAAATCAGGAGTAATTTTGTCTAAATCCGTGCCTAGAATATCACGTTCAGCAGGTAAAGGTGGCAAGTCATCCACATTAATCATTGACGGGGAGTCCTGAGGCACATCCATTGCAGTATTTTCAACATTTAGCACATTTGATGAAGACGGCTCAGCCGTCACAGCATTTCCTTCAACAGGCGAGCCGGATTCATGCCCACCATTAATCAAAGCTTCGCGGATTTCTTTGTACCGTTTGGTCGTTATCTCATTTCCAAATGTCGACGTTTCCAACTTGCCCATGATCATAGATAAGCCTTTAGGATTCACTGGCTTTAAAACAAAATCATCCATTCCTGCTTGATAGCACTCATGCACAGCGTCTTGCCCAGAGTTCCCTGTTAACGCAACAATTGGAATAGCCGACTTTTCAACATGCTGCATCTCGCGGATCATGCGCGTTGTTTCAAGCCCACTTATACCGCGCATGTTTACATCCATCAAAATCAGGTCGTATCGGTCTTGCATCAACAGCTCAATCGACTCTTCGCCGCTTTCGGCCTTGATGCATTGATGTCCAAGCTTATCAAGAAAGCCATTGAGGACTTTAAGATTAATACTGTTGTCATCCACACAAAGAACTTTATATGATTTACCGCTCGTCGCAAGCTGGTCAAACCCACCAGATTCCTCACTTAATGCTTCAGCAGGATCACCTTCTTCCATATCTAACGTGAAGAAGAACATTGAGCCTTCGTTTTCTTTACTACTCACACTAATTTCGCCGCCCATGGCATTAACAAGCTTTTGACAGATAGAAAGGCCAAGTCCCGTTCCCCCATATTTACGCGTGGTTTCGGCTTTGGCCTGTGTGAATGGCGTAAACAAATTCTTCTGCGCTTCTGTAGACAGACCAATCCCTGAATCCTGCACGCCAAAATACAATGAATGCACAGGCTGATCACCAGAAAGTGATGATATTTTTGTTTTGTCTTCACTGCTTGCTGCACCCATATCAATCATCTTAACTAAAATACGCACATCGCCATGATCTGTGAATTTAATTGCGTTGCTTAATAGATTCAGCACGATTTGCCTTAAACGCGTAGGGTCGCCAACAACATATTCAGGGACCTCAGGTTCCACTGATAAAATAAGACCGATATTTTTCGCCTCGGCATGCCCTGTCATTAAACGCTCAATGCCTTGCATCATGCGGCGCACATCAAAAGAAATAATTTCAAGATCAAGCTTACCGCTTTCAATTTTCTCATAGTCCAAAATATCATTCAGCAAGGCGAGCATGGCCTCACCAGAATCTTGAATTGTTTGCGCATAATCTTTCTGTATGACGCTCATCTGCGTGCTAAGAAGAAGCTTGACCATGCCTAAGACGCCTGTAATTGGCGTTCTGATCTCATGACTAATCACGGCCAAGAACGCTGACTTCGCCTTATTCGCGTCATCGGCTAAATCTTTGGCAAGGCGCATTTCATCTGTTTTTTCTGCCTCACGTTTACGTGCTTCATCCAAAAGCTCTCGCTCACGGTCTAACACGCGCAGCAAACGCTCGCGGTCAGCAACATCTTTTGAATCGCGAAAATTTGATGTGCTTTGAAATACATTCTTACTTAAGCCAGAAAGCGGCGCCGCAGATTTTTTATCTGTCGGGCGACGTATAGGCATGGCTAAGATCAACAATAATGACAAAGCAAGCTGCCCATAAACATAAGCATATGTCACATATTGCGTATAATAAGGTACTGGGAATTCAATAGAAATACTGCCCACCAAATACGACAAGGTATATAAAAGCCCCGCAATAATAATTAAATACTTCACCAATACGCGTGAACGAAAATTAGCCGCGAATAGCACTATACTCAGGGCGGCCATCATACAAATCGCGAGCAAGTAAACAAAATACGCGTAGTCATCAGGCACTGCAATCACGCTAAACGCGGTGACAACAACGGCTAAAACAGGAACCCCCATTGAAAGCTGGCGTACAAGAACCGAACTGATGACCTTGTCATAGAAATAATTATAGAACACATAAAAGACGGAAACTTGCATCAGAATATAACTAAAAAATAGCGTTTTTTCATGCAGGCCGCTATCAATATACAACACTGTATTCTCAGTCAAATAATGAATTAAGCCAAACAACAAAAACAAACTACCGAACAGCTGATGGGGCTTTCGGTATATTAATGAAAAGGTCACCATCATAAACAGCAAAGCAATATATGAATAAACCGTCATGTTATGGCGGTCGAGTAACTTAATACCACGACCAAAATATTGCGTTTTCTTAAAAAGACGTGGCGCAATGATAAACGGCTTTTTAGATGCTGGCTCAACATAAAACATAAGCTGAGAGGTTTTACCAATTGGCAAGTCCAGCATTAAAGCGCCTTCAATTAAATTATCGCGCTTTTCCTTTTCTTCATTCTCATTGCCGAATATTTTCAAAAGCAATTTACGCGACGTCACATCATAAGCCATGATTTTGCGGACAAAGCCTGAACGCCCATTAAAGGTGTCGCCAAAATCAAGTACCCAGTTCTCTGTTTCAGACTGGTTGTTAATACGCAGCAGCATCCAATAAGATGATGACGCATTGGTTAAGCGCAACGTATCTTCGTCCGCTAAAAATGATTCAGGGTTTGAGGTTATCTCTTTCCATGCGGCTGACAAATTATACTTCTTAAACTTATCTTCAAAGAGAAAGACTTTGTTTTCTAAATCAACATGTGAGACTTCAGAGTTCAGCGCCACAACACCATGCATCTGTGCGTAGGCACTGGAAGGAAGCATTAAGCTGCAAGCCGCAGTCAATAAAAACAAGCATGTGCAAAAAAGCCCCAAAGCATGGAAACTTAGCTTGGGAACAGATAGACGAAGCAATGATTTAGGTGGCCAAATACGCTGGATCAAAAAACTTTTCCTTGAGGTCGCCGCTTTAAGACCAACTAATAAGTGTTGCTGCCATTATAACAAGTGTAGCAATCACGAAAATTGTGCTCACTTTAGTGAATTTAACAAAAGACACCCATGTGTTTTCTGCATTGTTCAATGCTTGTGCATCCACAGAAACTTTTTTAGAACTAGCCATTACAAACCTTTCAATATTAACTCATACAACATAGCAACGTATTATATATTATTTTAACAATAAATCTTTAAATGAATTTAAATAAGCTGCATAAAATCAGTATTTTATATTACCACCATACATAGATTAAATAAATGCCTAACCATGAAATAATATCGCATAAATTCTTGCGTATTATGCCGAAGAAAGGCAATATGATGTGCTCCACATGGATAACACGACAACAATACACATGAAAGACATGCGATGAAGACGAAAGCACGTATACTGAACCTCATAGCTCTTTTTTGTGTTTTACTGACGTCCAGTGCCTATGGCGCAGATGACGTTTTTGTCGTGCAAGACATTAAAGTCGAGGCGACAGCCAAAAGCGCAGTTGCGGCGCGTGAAATCGCGTTTAACAAAGCGCTGGATCGTTCATTTAAACTCCTCACTATGCGCCTTACCGACAAAGAACAACAGGACAGTATCGCATTGCCTAGCAGCGATGAGATCGCCGGCATGGTACTCGACTTTGAAATTACATCTGAGAAATCATCACACACAAGCTATCGTGCCACCTATACCATTCGTTATAACAAAAAAGGTATACGAGAGTTTTTTGGCCAACAGCAAGTTACCTATACTGACCTATCCGGTCAAAGCTTACTTGTCCTGCCTTTTTTACAAATTGGCAATCAAACCACGCTTTGGAATGCACAAAACCCCTTTCTAAAAGGTTGGCAAGATAGCCTTACGCAAAAAAATGCACTGACAAAAATTGTTGTACCGATCAGTGACTTGCAAGATATGATCGACATAAAAGACAATGAGGCACTGACCTATAAGAAAGAAAACATCGCACGCATGATCTCGCGCTACCACGCCAAGGAAGCCGTTATTTTGATTGCTGCGCCAAGTAATGGCCTCAATAACCTGCAGAACAGCCCGTTAAATATTTATATTTACAAAACGCACAACACGCACCCTGAATATTTGCAAACGTTAGAAGTCTCACCATCGTCGCGCGGTGACATTGTTGAAAAATCAATCAAACAGACCAAACGTTTTTTACAAGAGGAATGGAAGCGCCAACACGCGACTACACCATCAGACGGCTTGAAATCGTATAACGTTGTCGTGCGCTTTCCTAGCATTGACCAATGGGTAAAAACAAAAAATGTTCTAGAACAAAACATTGGAAAAGAAGCCATCACACTGAAGTCTTTGCGTACAAAAGAAGCAACATTGCAAATAGATTTTGCAGGGCATATCAACAGCTTAGACCTATCTCTACGTCGTGCCGGCTACGCCTTACGTCCTGTTGGCGCAGGATATTTTGAAGTTTTTGCCGCACAATAACAAACTTACGAGTTATAGGAACGATTACCATGAGTATTGAACGACAAAGCGTTTTCTGGTTCTTCATTTTTTCACTGACGTTGTTGAGCTTTTGGATTTTACAATCCGTATTACTTCCTTTTGTACTAGGTGCAGCCATCGCCTATTTACTAGATCCATTCGTAGAGCGCCTTGATAAATGGGGTCTCAACCGTAGCCTATCAACCATTTTCATGTTGATTACATGTCTTTTGGTTTTAACATCCATTCTTATTTTGATTGTCCCGGCCCTCTTTAACGAGCTTAAAACCTTAATTAGCGCGGCGCCAGGTTACATAGCCAGTTTAAAAAGCTTCAGCGCCCCGTATATAGAGGTCATTAAGCAAAAAACTGGCCTTGAGAGCCAAAATGATATCCTTGCGATATTATTTGAGCAAAAAGAAACCGCGCTAAAGGCAAGCAACACCTTTATTAACGGCCTTGCGGCAGGCGGAAGCTCCGTATTGACGATCATAACTATTCTTGCACTTACGCCTTTATCTGCTTTCTTTTTCATCAGGGAATGGCCAAAACTCATGACCTATTTAGAAAGCTTGCTACCGAGAACGCATGAGAAAACGATCAAGGCATTACTGCTGCGCATGCATGAAATTGTTTCTGGTTTTATTCGCGGTCAGTTAATGGTTGCCTGCTTCTTAGGCATTTTTTATGCCGTCGCCCTAAAGCTTGCTGGCCTACAATATGGTGTCATTATTGGCCTAAGCGCTGGTGTATTATCCATTATCCCTATGCTCGGCGCAATTGGCGGTCTAATTGCAGCGACCGCAACCGCATGGCTAACTACATTTGAACTTGGTTATACAGGGCTGATCGCCGGTATATTCATTTTCGGACAAATTATCGAAGGTAACTTTCTTACGCCCAAACTTGTTGGCGACCAAGTCGGCCTGCACCCTTTATGGGTTATCTTTGCCGTTATGGCAGGCGGCGCATTAATGGGGATTGCGGGTATGTTTTTAGCCGTTCCCGTCGCTGCAATTATTGGCGTGTTAATTGGTTTCGCTATTACACAGTATAAAGCGACAGAGCTTTACACTGGTAAGAACGCCGAAAAGACCAAGAAAAAACCAACGACAAAAAGCAAAACAAAGAAGAAAACAGAAAAATCAGCTTAACCTTAGCGCCTTTTTCAGCTATATCATTATAGTATGACAACAATAAACGCCGCCTATGCGCAAATACCGTTGGATCTTCAGCATCGTGCCGCATACGGCCGCGAAGACTTTCTTATAGCATCGAACAATCAGGATGCTGCGGCATGGGTCGACCGCTGGCCTGAATGGCCTGCTCCTGCGTTAATTTTATATGGCCCTGCGGCAAGCGGTAAAACACATCTTTGTGCTGTATGGGCACAAAAATGCAAAGCCGCATTGTTAAACCCTGATGACATCATACAAAAGAACGCAGAAGAGATCAGTCAGATGGCTGAACATATTGCCCTGCGTCATGCTGACTTATTAATTGGGGATCGCGGCTGTGAAGAAAAACTGTTTCACCTCTATAACATACTTAAAGATTCGGGCCGCAGCGTATTATTAACGAGCCGCGCACCAGCCACCGCATTAAATTTTGAAATCCCTGACCTTGCATCACGCCTGCGCGCAGCGCCAAGCATAGCAATTGCGGCGCCTGACGAAACGCTTCTTACCGCGCTGCTCGTCAAGCTTTTCCGTGACCGTCAAATCACGATTAATGATGATGTTTTACAGTATATATTGCCGCGCATGGAACGTTCATTCGCCGCCGCGCGCGACCTGGTTAATCAGGCAGATGCACACGCCCTTGCTGAAAAGCGTAATATTACAATTCCTTTAATTCGTGAAATTTTAATGGCTGAATATTAAACGTTATCAATAACGTCGACTGTGTAAATTGTACCGCCGTCATTATATTCATATGTCGAGGTGCTGCCCACCGTACCTGAGAACGTCAAACCTGTCCCATTGGCAAAGCTAAAGCCTGTACCTGAATCCATCTGGATTGTCAGGTTATCTGTGTTATCTGCACCAAGAACATCTTTCAATTCTTGCCCCGTCAGCTCAAAACTACCGCCAGTCGAGGTGATATTGGTAAAGTCTAGCTCTTCAATGTCACTAAACACGCCCGCTATGTCAGAGCCATCAAAGCCATCACCGCCGAATGTGTCTAAGTCCATAGATGTCGTGTTAAACGTCAATGTATCAAGGCCAGCGCCGCCATCAATTGCTGTGAAGTTCGCAAGGTCGGCAGCGTCCATCACAAACCCATCAGCGCCAGCGCCAAGAATGAGGTTCTCTATCTCAGTAAAGTTATCTTGATTACTGCTATCACCAATTTTGGTTGCGGTCTCATTCGTCAGGTCAAGGTTAATATTCCCGCTCACGCCGCTAAAGTCGATCGTGTCACTGCCGCCTACGCCGCCATCATATGTGTCAATGCCCGTACCCGCGAGGAATAAATCATCACCAGCTTCACCAAATAAAGCATCGTTGCCAGATCCACCATCAAGCGTATCATTATTGTTACCGCCATATAATGTGTCGTTACCCGCATCACCATCAAGCGAATCATTACCGTCCATACCGCGAAGAACATTGGTTAGCGTATCACCCGTGATAATATCAGCCACAGATGAACCCGTAACATTTTCAACGTTTTGAATATTGTCACCTGTAGCGCCACCAACACTCACATTAACGCCCACAGCGCCATCAAGGTCAACAATAATGCTTTCCGCTAAGGCTGAGTAATCAATCGTATCAATACCGGCGCCGCCGTCAATCACGTCAATCACACCATCATTGGTCGTTACGTTAACAAGGTCATCATCGTTACCACCATCAATTGTATCTAGGCCAGTGCCACCGTCAATCGTATCCGCGCCCGTACCGCCTGTAATTGTATCATTGCCGCCTAGGCCGCTAAGTACATCTGCGCCAGCAAGGCCGCTTAAGATGTTCGCAACGCTATCACCCGTAATTGTATCATTTACAGATGAACCTATAACATTTTCAATGTTTACGATGTTATCTGCATTCGCGCCAGCTACAGTAACGTTCGTCGCTATGTTCGTGTTTAATGCAACTTCGACGCTTTGTGCTAAGGCTGAGTAATCAATTGTATCTACGCCGCCTTCACCGTCGATAACATCAATAACGCCGTCATTGGTCGATACGTTGATTGTATCATCGCCTGTGCCTGCATTAATTACATCAAGCCCAGCGCCGCCATCAATTATATCTGCATCAGCGCCTGCATTAATCGTGTCATTGCCGCCGCCGCCGTTAAGTACGTCTGCGCCGCCATTACCTGTCAACACGTTTGCGAGGCCATCACCTGTAATCGTATCAGCCGCGGCGGTACCAATTACATTTTCAATGTTGCGGATAATATCTTCATCCGCTGCGCCATCAACGGTAACATTCGCATCCGTAGCCGCGTTTAGCGTAACGACAATGCCGTTTGTGCCGCCATAAGTGCTGTAGTCAACAATATCAAGCCCTGCATTACCATCAAAGATGTTGTTTTCGCCGGTAAGACCAGTAAAGCTATCAGCGCCTGTTGTACCAATCACGCCTTCAATAGATATATATGTATCACTACCTAAATTGGTGCCAGTCACGGTTTCATTGCCTGCATTTAACACAACGGTAATCGGGTTGGCTACCGCGCTTGCATCTAACATATCAAGGCCTGTGCCGCCGTCATAAGCATCTGTGGCGCTGTCGTCATTCAGGATGATCGTATCATTGCCCGCTTGACCGTAAACAAAGTCAATATCAGCGCCTGCATTAATCGTATCATCACCCGCGCCACCCGCCAGGTTATCAGCGCCCGCAGCGCCGGTTAGAATATCGTTACCTGCGCCGCCGTCAAATGTGTTGCTGTTCGCATCACCAGTCATCGTGTCAACGAAGCCTGTGCCTATAGTTTTCTCGATGCTAATTAACGTATCTGTATTTGCGCTGCCATCCGTGACTTCGCTGCCGACACTCGTCAAATCAACTGTAATACCTGCAATGTCACCTGAATAATCAGCAACATCGGCACCCGTGCCGCCATCTAATGTATCATTACCAGCGCCGCCTGTTAGAGTATCAAGGCCCGCGCCGCCTATTAAGAGGTCATTACCCGCGCCGCCATCCAGTATGTCATTACCTGTGTCGCCGTCTAATGTATCCGCGCCCGCATTACCAACCAGCGTGTTAACCATGCTATCGCCTGTTATCGTATCATTACCGCTACCGCCTGTAATATGCTCAACGTTCGCAAGACTGTCTTCGCCTGCCGCGCCGCCAACGGTTACAGCAACAGCCGTGCTTGTGTTCAAATCAACAACAATTGCGCCTGCATGGGCGGCATAATTCACAGTATCGTTACCGCTACCGCCATCAACCGTATTCGCGGTGCCTTCTGTCAGCGTAATTACATCTGCGCCTATTGAGCCTATAACATCTTCAAAGCCGTTAATCGTGTCATTACCAATATTCGCGCCAGTCGTCAGCGTATTATTGGCAAGATCAATCGTGATTCCGCTTGCCCCTGTATTTGAGAAATCAATGCTATCGAGGCCTGCGCCACCAATGAAGCTGTCATCCGTTCCATCAAGGCTGACAACTACGCTGTCATTACCTGCGCCGCCATCAAGGACTTCCGCGCCTGCGCCGTCAGTAAAGTCGTCATCACCGCCTTCGCCGTAAATCGTAACGCTTTCTGTGCCGCCAGTATATGTGTCGTTCAACGCAGTACCGTAAATAATCTCGACATCTTCTAGGCCAACAGTATCTGTGCTGCCATAGCTATCGGTAATCTGATTCGATGTCAGGTCGATCGTAATTGCGCCGCCGCCGCCATCTGTACGATAATCGATAATATCGATGCCGGATCCGCCTTGGAATTGGTCTGCGCCATCATTACCGATCATAGTGTCGTTGCCTGTACCGCCAATAATCAAATCATTGCCTGCGCCGCCTTCTATGCTGTCATTACCAGCATCACCGCGTAATTGGTCAACACCCGCGCCGCCATATAATTTATCATTATCATCGCCGCCATAAAGCGTGTCATTTTGATTCTCGCCAAACAACGTATCGTTACCTGCGTTACCATAGATTAAGTCTGCGCCATCGCCGCCCCATACCGTATCATCACCGGCCAGTGCATCAATCGTGTTGTTCGCGGCATTACCTTGAATTGAATCATTACCCGTAGTTGCTGTAAGGGCAGTTACGTCAATATCCAGAGTATACGTATCGCCGCCATAGGCTATTGTGTATGTCGTGTCACCGTTATCGGTAACGCCTGTGCCCGTCACATTTTCAACGAAGCCATCAGCCGCTTTGATTGTTAGGGTCTTACCATTGGCCACGCCTGCGCCGCCAAGCAGAGCCTGAATATCTGCAGAACTAATATCAAACGTATCGCCGCCGCTAAAGACCATCGCATCATCAGATAAATCAATAGTTTCAATATTGGTGAAGTAATTGGCAAGGTCAGAACCTTCAAACGTTATATCGCCAGCTGTAAAGCGCAGCACATCACCGTCGCCGCCATTGTCATTGCCGCCATCATATAAATTGGCAACGCCGAGCGTCGCGAGTATTGCCGCTGTCGTCAAGATCACATCACTCTGCGCCGAGGCACGGATACGTTCTACGCCAATCAATGTATCTGTATAATTAGCGCCGCTTTTATCTTGCTGTACGGTGAAGTTATCTTTATCTGCTGTCAGGTCAATTTCAATGTCAGCGCTATCGGCTTCATAGCTTGCTGTGTCCGTACCTGCACCGCCAGTTAACAGATCATTACCCGTACCGCCATCAAGGAAGTCATCGCCAGTGCCACCGTTGAGGTTATCAATACCGCCCTGACCAAAGAAGCTGTCATCGCCGCTATTACCAACCATCGTGTCGCCGCCAGCAGAGCCGTGGAATATTTCAACCCCAGTGACGCTAACGCTTTCGGTGCCGAGATTAATATCATATGAGCCTATACCTACACCTGTAAGCGTGAGCTGTAGAATATCCGTATCAACGAAAGTATCATCGCTCATGTAAAGTGTATCAGTGCCGCTGCCGCCATCAATAACGTCGTCACCCTTGCCACTAATAATGGTATCATCACCAGCGCCAGCAATAATTTGTTCTGTATTACTAGACCCTCTGATTGTGTCCGCAAGCGATGTTGTAATCACGTTTCTAATGCTGCCAGCACCATTTAGATTGTCAGTATTACCGTATGTATCAATAGCATCAGCCGTTACAAAATTGACGCTCACTGCATTGCCGCCAACCTCAGTGCTATAATCAACCCAGTCCAAGCCCGAGACGCCACCAAATGTATCTGCGCCATCTCCGCCTGTCATGGTCACGGCGCCACCGCCGCTTTGGCCATATAGGTAATTCGCGCCGCTATCACCAATAATAGTTAAATTCGCGCCGCCCGCAGCAATGTTTTCAAAGCCAGATATCGTGTCAACAACGGTGCCTAGGTTTTGGTAATCAATCGTCCCTGCGCTCATGTCAATAACAGTGCCGTTGCCACCTGTGCCTGTAATGTACAGCCAATCTGCTGTACCCGTGTCAGTGCCTGCGTCGCCGCCATAGAACGTGTCTGCGTCTGTCGCGTCTAGGCTCATGTAAATGTTATCATCACCGTTGTCACCATAGACAACATCAATGCCAGATCCGCCTGTGACCGTAATATAATCCGTACCGTCCCCACCAGATACGGTGTTAACACCAGAGCCTGCCGTGATTGTGTCGATACCAGCGTCACCATAGATTATATCATCGCCCGCCGCGCCGGTAATAATATCGTCGCCATCACCGCCATAGATCGTATCGTTATTGATGCCGCCCGTAATCGTATCTTGTCCAGCGCCGCCATCAACCCAGTTATTACCGTCGCCAGCCTCAATCGTATCTTGTCCAGTGCCACCAAGAATTGAATCATCGCCATCACCGCCAAATAACTCATTTCTACCGCCGACACCTTCGATGTAATCATTGCCGCCTTGGCCATAGATGATGTTCTTACTGCCTGTGCCTATAATGCTGTCATTACCGTCATTAGCCCATGCACTCATAGTACCTGTCAGCGTAATCATATCGTCATATATAGAGCCCGCAACTTCGTCAAAGTCATAGACCATGTCCGTGCCGCCATCACCATCAGCCACCGTGTTTGTGGTGAAATTAGCGATGATGCCAGACCCTGCATTGGTATAGACAACCCTATCCGCCGCGCCAGAACTTGTACCAATGCCTGATGTTTCCTCACCATAAAGTACGTCATTGCCCGCGCGGCCTTCAATCGTATCATTACCATTATTACCAATGATGGTATTATCACCAGCCGTACCATAGACAGTATCATTCAGGTCATTACGCGTGTCCACATGCTCAAAGCCAATGACACTGTCCGTAATATTTAACGGGTTAGTGCTGTTCTTAAGCGTACCCGCATCCAAATCAATAACAAAAATACCATTAGCGGCATAATTATACAGCCAATCATCATCACTGTCATCGACGCCGCCATCCGTCGCGTAAATCACGTCGGTGCTATTATCATCCCAAACATAAACACTATCCGCGCCCTGTCCTGCATAGATTGTATCCGTACCAAAACCATCATAAACCGTGTCGTTGCCCGCACCTGCATCTATTGAATCATCACCATCAAAACCGCGAATTGTGTTCGCATTTTCATCGCCAGAAATACTGTCATCAAAGTTTGAACCGTGTACATTTTCAAAGCCGCTAATCGTATCCGCGCCAAGGTGCGCCGCGCCATTATCTGTAATGGTTTGCGCCGTAAGGTCAACTGTTACACCGCCTGTGGCCTGCACGGCAGAGAGTGTGTCCGTACCGCCTTCACCGTAATAAGTGTCGGCTGCTGCATCGGATGTGACATAGACCGTATCATTACCTAAACCAGCATAAACGATATCAACGCCTGCACCTGCAAGAATGACATCCGCGCCGCTAAATGAACCTGCAATATCGTCACCATAAATAAGGTCATTACCGCCTGCGCCAAAGATCGTATCGCTGCCAGACCCACCTTCTAAGGTGTTGTTATTATTGGTGTCTGTATCAGTGAACGCGCTTGCGTCCCACTCAATAAAGTAACCCGCGCCGGCGCCATCATTGGTACCTTCTGCGCCTGTGTTATCCTTGTCGATCCATTGGTATGCGTTAGCACCATGCAACAAATAAGGCTGCGTTGCAGTATTTTCTGGCTCATTATTACCATTACTAGCATCATATATGAAGACTTCAACAGCGCCGCTTAAGAATGTATCATCATAAAATGTCGTCCCTGCGCCGCCATTCCATGTCCATGTCCCGTCGCCAGAATTATAATCCGCACCAAGCCATGTTGTCGCACCGACCCCACTGTCAGGGCGATATGATTCAAGCACCTCAGATTCATAGCCCGTATCCATCGTGGCTAAGCGCCCTGCAACGCCGCCGATTAGCGCGGCGCTCGATGCCGCGTCAGCAGCTGTCCATGTCACACTTTCTCTGACTAGGCGATATATGCTGCCTGTACGTACATCGTAATTTAAAGTGCGGTCTTCGGCCAATAACTGACCCAATGTAATCCGTGCATCAATAATATCATCGTCGCCATTACCGTCAATCGTATCGTTACCATCTTGGGTGTAAATTCTGTTGGCAAATTCATCGCCATCTATAACATCACCAGTGCCCGTGAAATTGGAACCGACTACATGGGTAAAGTTTTGAATGCTGTGCGTATCTGCGCCAATCGTTTCAGACACAATGTTATCAGCATTAATTGTATATGTCAGACTAGCCGTTGTGTAATCCTCAAACGAAACCGTGTCATCGCTCACGCCAGATGAACGTGAATATAACGTATCATCACCGCCGCCAGTTTTGACGAATGAGCCACCATAATCAACCCAAACCAGATTGTCTTGTGCATCACCATAAATCGTGTCAAAACCATTTGATGTGCCGTAAACACCTTCAATTTCGGAGAAATTATCAACGGCATTTGCTGAATAACTATCTTTCCATGTGATCGTGCCTGCGCCGAAATCAACAAATGTTTCTGTCCCATAAGTATCATTGAGGTCAGCCACTGTTGATGTAGCACCATCGCCAAGGCGGATAATATCACCATCACCAGATTCGCCGATTTCACCGCCGATAATCGTGTCGCTATCTGCGTCGCGGCTAAGATAGAACATATCATTGCCGTCACCGCCATCAAGAGTATCTGTGCCTGCGCCATCAAAAATTGTGTCGTTGCCAGCTTCGCCGTATATAGTGTCGTCGCCCATATAGCCACGAATAAAGTCTGCGCCGCCGCCGCCATATACTGTATCTGCGCCGCGTCCGGCGTCAATCGTATCTGCGGTAAGATCCAAGCCTGTAATTAAATCATCATAACGTGAACCATGCACACTTTCGAAGCCTGAGATTGTTGAACCTGCGCCAACATCTGCGCCTGCGCTCTTATCAGAAATTGTTTGCGCCTCAAGGTCAATGACTATAGCTGCTGTTGCGTATGAGCCATCGATAATATCGCCCGTGCCTGCGCCGCCAATATATACGCTATCGTCGCCGGTGGTCGCCACATAAACGCGGTCATCCCCGTCGCCGCCGTCAACCGTATCGGCGCCGCCGCCGCCAAACAGCACATCGTTATCTGCGCCGCCATCAAGAATATCATCGCCGACATAACCGAATAAGGTGTCATTACCCGCTTCGCCATAAAGCGTATTGGAATCGGTAGATGTTGCGCCCGCAGTAACGGCTGCGCCTTCCCATTCAGTGATATAAAATTCACCAGTACCAGAATAACCGCCAACCCAGTAGTTATTCGTCGCATCCCAGATAAGCTTATTCTCACCCGATACAATTGTTAAAGGGTTACCAAAGTTTTCATACTCAGAAAGCCAGTGCTGACCTGAACCGTTAGCGCCTTTGCCTGAACCAGTCCAGAACTGCGTTCCTGCATCTGGGCCTTCTGTCCAAATCCACGTACCGTCCGTACCGCCGTCACCGCCGCCAAGGCGAATATTGTTGCCGCCATCAATATAATTAAGGATTGCATCCTCATGTGCCGCGCCATCAGCAACGCCCGTATCGACGATTGTCATGATATGGCCGCCAACGGTACTGCCATTAAGGTAGTTTGTGCCCGCCGCTGTCACGGATTCACTATAGGTCGAGGTTCCCGCTGCACTTAACTGATAGAAGTTTCCAGTATCAACGCTGTAGAATATACCATTATCACCTTCGATGAGGTTATCTGTGCCGCCATCAACATCGTGATAGATAAGGTCACCATAACCATCACTACTTGCATCCAATGCGGTATAGATTACTGCACGCGCATCGAGAACATCATCGCCTGCGCCACCAAAGGCAGTATCGTTACCAGTCTGCACAGCAATACGGTCATTACCTTCATAGGATTTAATCAGCCCATCAATATTATTGCCATAAATAAAGTCATTATGCTGCGAACCGTAAAAACCTTCAACATCCGTTAATGTATCAACATCGACGCTAAGGTAATTCGTCGTATCGGTTAAATATGTTTGGCTGATGGTATAAGTACCTAAAGATTCAGCGCTGAACCACATAACAGACGCTTCAGTGTAATCACCGGAGCTGTAATAACTTGTAACATCAAAGCCATCGCCACCATCAATAATATCATTACCATTACCAGATGCGATGAGGTCGTCGCCAGCATATGCCGTGATCGTATCGTTACCGTCGCCAGATTCAACCTGATCATCGCCATCGCCTGTTGGCACGGCATACATGTTGTCGATAATATCATCGCCTGAGGTACCGGTCGTTGCCAATAGGTTAACGTTAAATGTAATCGTCTCCGTACCGTCGCTTAAGGTGTAGACAATCGCGTCACCAACAACTTGTTCGTCTTGTTGAACTGTATCCGTAATGTTCCACAGGCCTGCGCCATCGTCAAATAAACTGTCGGTAATATCATTGGCCAAATTCGCTTCTTGCCAACCAAAGCCAGCCTTACCATTAATCGTCAAGGTACCTGATACCCCGCCCATATAGGCGACAATATCAGAAAGATTTACCGAGAATAATGCGCTATTACCGCTAGGCCCAGCCACAACCTCTGTGAAATCTATCGTCGTCATGCCCGCGATATTATCGATGAAATCACTAAAGTCGAGGTTACCAAGTGAGCCCGCTTTAAATTTAAACGTGTCATTACCAAGGCCGCCATCATAAATATTGCTCGCCACCAATGCCAGCGCCGCCGTCGTCGAAATAATAAAGGTATCATTATTGCTTGTACCAATAACTTTTTCTACGCCAACAATCGTATCAATATCGCCTGCGCCGTTATGGGTGACGCTAATATCGCCTGCGACGTCAGAGATATCAACTTCGTTTAATGCGGTTGTTTCTTTACCGTAATCAACCGTATCAACGCCGATACCGCCATCCATATAATCGAGGCCGACGCCGCCACGTAATATATCATCATCATTACCGCCATAAAGGGAGTCATTACCTTCGCCGCCTTCGATAATATCATCACCATCATCACCGTGCAGAACATCATTACCTTCATAACCCAGCAAAATATCATTGCCCGCACCAGCGAAGAATGTATCATCACCTTTCAGGGCGATAAGTACGTTATCTAATGATTTATCATGGACAGAATACTCCACGCCGCCAACTTTGTTGTCATCATCCGTACCCCAAACAAAGTCACCTTTGATGGTTAGCTCGATGTTATCATCATCAGCCCAGTCACCATCATCCGCAAATGTGTAAAGCAAATCAGTGCCGCTAATGGTTGGTGCCTGCCCAATCCATGTTACCCCATCGGCAATATCAAAAACCAAAACAGATGTCAGTTCCAAAGTAAAGGCAAGGGTGTCACTACCATTGAGCATGCCTGCAATATCATCGCCTGTAATATTTAATGTATCGCCCGATGTTGCTACCTGCGAGATTTTTAAATACTCAATATTATCAAAATGTAGATCTAAATCAGCGCCGTTAACAGTGCCAATATTACCTGTCAGTTCGACCATGTCATAATCATTACCGCCAAGGCCTATATTTGAACCTTGCGTGCCACCATCATACAGATAGTTTGCATTACCAATCCAGCCTGCAAGGTTCCAGTCGTTGACGGTGTATGTATCATCAGCGTCACTACCAATAATACGCTCAACATTCGTATATGTGTCCGTGCCTTTAAAGCTATCAGATACACTGCCCGCGCCGCCTGCTAGCCCCGCCGTTACACCGCTGCCATTGCTCGCGTAGCTATCATGAGAGTAATCTAGCGTATCAATGCCGTCATCACCATCAATTGTATCCGCGCCGCCGCCCGCGACAATAACATTATCGCCCGTCGTACCAAAAATAGTATCTGTTTGATTCGTGGCAATAAGATTCTCAAAATTAGAGTAAATTTCTAGACGTTCTATATCATCATATATGTTATTGTCACCATCATCCTCCCAGTATGCGCGACCAATCTCAATGCGGCTATAAGGGCCGCCGCCATTTTGGCGGTTACTCAAATCAATTGTATCAGTGCCGCCGCCGCCATTAAGGACGTTTATGCCGCCATTACCACCAGAAATTACGTTATTACCGCTATCCCCTGTAATAGTATCTGAGCCACTTTGTGAACCAATGACATTTTCGAAGTTCAGGGCCGTAAATGTTGTACTGTTCGCAGCAACATTACCCACTGTGTTATTGCTTAAATCCAAGACAATCTTATTCGCGCCAAAATTATTAAAGTTAATGGTGTCGCCGTTAACTTCGCTGCCGCTGCCGCCGTCATAATATGCTGATGTAAATGTTGCATTTGTTGTAATTATAGTATCATCGCCGCCTTCACCAAATGCGGTGTCATTACCTACTCTGATGTTAATGTAATCATTACCATCGCCGCCATATATGGTTTCAGAAACTCCTGTATCCATGTTCTGTCCGTACAGGTTATCATCAAACGCAGTACCGCGCAGCGCTTCGATGCTGTCAATCCAATCAATTAGCTCTGTTGGGCTGCCGTCAAATATGCCGTCATCATCGGCATCTAGCCCGACTTGAACCGACGAATTATTCAGACGGATATCAACAGCATGAATCTCTGCTGAGAAATCAGCCAAGTCAATACCCGCGCCGCCATCAACTGTATCAACGCCATCACCGCTAAAGAAAGTATCATTGCCTGCATTACCATTTAACTGGTCATCGCCTGCGCCGCCAAGAATGACATCATCACCTATGCCGCCGCTAATATTGTCAATATCGTCGCCGCCATCGAGGTAATCATTACCATCACCGCCCGTAAGCAAATCTACGCCTTGACCGCCAATAAAGCTGTCATCACCAACATCACCGTTCATCGTATCGTTGAAATTTGTACCTGTAACAAACTCAACAAGATTAAGGTTGTCTGTGCTCTCTAATGCGGATGTTTCGTACTTCTCAACAGCGCCGGTGCTCGCAGTGTAAATAATACGGTCTGTAAGGCCGCTATAATCAATCGTATCTGTATCCGCGCCGCCATCTATGGTGTGAGCCGCACCATAAGCTCCTGTAAAGACATCGTCACCAGCCTCACCATAGAATATAATGCTCGATGCACCGCCAAGTGTCACGTTATCAGCAAGGTCACCGCCGCGCCATTCTTCAATACCTTTAACCTTATTGACGTCTGTGCTTAATATTTCCGTGTAATCTAAATAGCCGCTGCCATCAAGCCCCGCTGAGAAGTCAATTGTAATGCTATCGGTCGCGCTAGACGCATAAAGCGTATCACTGCCCGTTCCGCCATCAATTGTATCTGCGCCCAAGCCTGCTGTAATCGTATCATTATCCGCGCCGCCAACAATGCTGTCCGCACCTGCGCCTGTACTGATAATATCATTGCCTGCGCCGCCATCAACCAAATCAACGCCCGCGCCTGATGTTAATGTATCCGCGTCTGCGCCGAGTATAAATGTGTTGCCATTATCGCCGCCAACAACTGTATCATCGCCTGTGCCCGACGAAATTGTACCTGCTGTGAAATCAACACTAATATCGTCATTGCCTGAGCCCGTAATCAGGTTATTAATATCCTCGGCGTAATCTTTATTCACCGCGTCTTCTTGCGTAATCACAAAGGCGCCGCTCACATTGGTATAATCAAACGCAATTACGCCTGTTGCCGCGGAATAATCTAATGTGTTATCACCGAGGCCACCTGTGAAAGTGTCGTTACCCGCGCTATAAACGAATGTATCATCACCCGTGAAGCCATCAACCGTATCATCTGTACTTGCACCTGTGAATGTATCATCGCCTTGACCAAGCTTAAGAAGCTCAACCGCTGTAAGGTCATTCGTATATGCGGTGCCATCATTCCAAATTAAGGCTTGGTAAGCGTCAACAACCTCACCATAAGTAATCACTAAATTCGACGTTTGTAATTCAAGTGTATAAATATCCGCTGTGCCGCCACGTCCGTCAAAGCTTGTGCCTAGGCTATCGCCATGGAAAGTATCATCAAACAGGTCTGTACCCGCAACAATTTCTATGTTTATCAACTTATCCATGCCGCCGCGACCATCGTCATCAACTTCCCAGCCATTGGCATCACGGTCTTCCATATCAACGACAATGCCGTTACTTACAGGGGCGACGCGGTCATTATAATAAATTGCTGTATCGCCATTAACGTGCGTGCCACCGTCAAGCGTATCATTACCAGGGCCGCCAGATAGGATATCGTCACCGCCGAGACCTTGTAGGTAATCATCACCTCCTAGACCATAGATACGGTTATCACCAGCATCACCAATTTCTGAGCCATCACCATCATCATCTTCTTGCGGTGGTTTCTCAACGACGACAGTCAACGTATTTACGCCATCATTAAATGTGTATGTCGTTATGCCTAGCGTTTCGTTTTCAACAACGCCATCAAAGTTCACAAACGTTGTACCACCAACATTGACAACAACGGTCTGACCATCTGTTGCTGAAATTGTAATTTCACGGTTGCCTGCACCGCCGCGCATCGCGCTCATTTGGTCGGCATCAACGATGAAATCATCAGATGTTACTGGCGTAGAAGTAGAGATGTCTAAGTAACGTACATTGTCAAATTTACCGTCTAAATCTGTGCCATCAAAATCAAGTGTGCCTGAGATTTCTAATGTGTTTTCGCCTGCGCCTGTACCCATGTCAACATTGACAAGGCCAGCAATCATCGCAGAAGTAATCGCAATTGTATCCGTACCGCTACCTGTTTTAATGCGCTCTAAATTGCTAATAACGTCAGTGCCAATAACAGCACTTGTCGCGGTGCCAGCCCCAAGGTCAATATCGATATCTTCGGTATTTGCGCTTAAGTCAAACAAATCATCATCGCCTGCACCGCCATCTATGGTGTCATCGCCTGCATCGCCAAAGAATGTATCATCGCCAGCGCCACCACTCATCGTGTCGTTACCTGCGCCGTCATAGAATACGTCATCGCCCGCATTACCATCAAAGATATTCGCAGCAGCGCCACTAATGAATATATCGCCGCCCGCGCCGCCTGCTACGCCTTCAATGCTCACAAGGCTATCTGTGAATCCATCATCCGTCTTAACTACGGTATTTGTAGTCAGGTCTACAGTCACTTGGCCTATCTGATGTTCATAGCTAACATAATCAGCCCCCGCGCTACCGCCATCCATTGTCGCATTACCAATCGCCGTAGAGCTTGCTGTAATCGTATCATCGCCAGCTGAGCCAATAACGTTGTCAATACCTGTGACGATGTCACTGCCAACATTCGTACCACCATTATCAGTGGCTGTGCCTGCTTCTAAATCAATTGTCACGCCGCCGCCAGTAAGGGCTGAATAATCAATCCAGTCATCGCCTGTCCCTGCAGCGATTGTATCTACCGCCGCATCATCTTGAATGATAATACGGTCCGCGCCTGTGCCTGCAGTAACTGTATCTGCGCCTGCGCCAACAGTAATTGTGTTGTCGCCATCGCCTGCTGCTATTATGTCGTCGCCAGCACCATCAATAATCACATCATCTGTTGCCCCCGCGACAATGTTATCATTGCCTAAACCGCCGTCAATTGTGTTGATACCAACTGTGCCTGTAACAGTTACTTCATCATTGCCATCGCCTGCATTAATTGAGTTTGCGCCTGTGCCTGCAATAATCGTATCATTACCTACGCCTGCCCCGACAAGGTTATCGCCATTACCGAGAGTAATAATATCCGCGCCGCTATCTGACGTTACCGTATTATTACCGTCACCAGCGGTAATTGTATCCGCGCCCGTGCCTGAGGTGATCGTATTCGCACCTTCACCTGCGTCAACAATGTTCGTGCCTGCACCGACATCAATTGTATCATCTCCAGTGCCTGTTGTAACATCGTCCGCGCCGCCCGCTGCAATAACAATGTTAGCACCGTCACCTGCATTAACAGTATTGTCGCCCTGTGCTGCATCAATGCTGTCATTACCACTACCTGACGTAATGATGTCCTTCATCGCCCCGCCATCAATCAGGTTATTACCGTCACCGGCTGTAATTGTATTCAGGCCCGTACCTGCGTTGATTGTATCATCTCCGCCTGCTGTAACAATCGTATCCGCACCTGTTGTGGTCGTAATATCGTTATTACCTGCGCCTGCATTAATATCGTTATCACCCGCGCCTGCATTAATCACATCCGCGCCCGTGCCCGATGTAATAACATCTGCGCCTGTTGTGGCCGTAATTGTATTGTCGCCGTCGCTCGCAGTAATTGTGTTGTCGCCGGCGCCTGCGGTGATAATGTCTTTATCCGTGCCTGTCGTGATCTCGTCTTTATCATCGCCTGTAGTAACCGTATTTAGGCCATCGCCCGCAGTAATTGTATTTAAGCCCGCACCTGCGTCAATTGTATCATCACCGCCCGCTGTAACAATTGTATCAGCGCCTGTGGTGGTCGTAATGTCGTTATTACCTGCGCCTGCGCTAATATCATTGTCACCCGCACCCGCATCGATAAGGTCCGCGCCCGTGCCCGATGTAATAACATCTGCGCCTGTTGTGGCTGTAATTGTATTGTCGCCGTCGCTCGCGTTGATCGTATTGATGCCTGAAGATGCATCAATAACGTTCTTCGTCGCCGTCCCTGTAATCGTATCAGCTCCTGCGCCCGTATTGACGTTTTCAAAACCTGTGATCGTATCTGTCGCCGCGCCAGCATCCGTCATTGTGCCGGCGTTCAGGTCAATGACTAAATCCGTAGCGCCAATCGCACTGTAATCAAGCAAATCACCATTCGCACCTTCAGTGCCTGCTGTAAATATTTCAGCAATGCCATCATTACCCGTGAATGTATCATCAAAGTTCGTACCAATGACGTTTTCAATGCTGATTAAGGTGTCTGTCGTTGCGCCTGTTACGGTGTCTGTTCCACTAGAGAAGTTGACATAGACATTTGAGCCTTGCGCTGAGTAATCAACAGTATCCTCATCCGCGCCACCATCAATTGTATCGGCACCCGCGCCGCCAATAATTGTGTCGTTGCCAGCTTCTGTCTGAATATTGTCATCGCCTGCGCCCGCTGTAATATGGTCTGCGCCAGCACCTGAAATAATTGTATTCGCCCCAGCCGTACCTGTAATGGTATCCGTACCAGAGCCTGTATATACAGATTCAAGTTCAGCGATCACATCGCCTGTGTTCGTCGTGTTCGCATCAAGGTTTATCGTGATCGCATCATCAAAGCTGCTCATATCTAGCGTATCATTGCCGCCATCACCATCATAAGTATCTGATTCAGCGCCATTATCATCGTAAGCCACGATAATATCATCATCAGCGCCACCGTTCATAATGTCTACACCAATGCCGTCATAAAGCGTATCTGCGCCTGCATCGCCAGTTAACGTGTCGTTACCTGTGCCGCCCGTAAGCGTATCAGCGCCCGATCCACCAATAATTTGGTCATCATCAGCGCCGCCATCAATAACGTCAGCGCCGGCGCCGCCATCAAGGTAATCATTACCCGCAAGGCCGTTAATAACATCTGCGCCATTATTACCCAAAATTGTATTAGCAACAGCTGAGCCATCAATTGTATCGTCACCCGCACCGGCATCGAAGTTTTCAACGTCAATAATAGTGTCTGAGTTACCGCCAGCATCTGTCATCGTCGTTGCGCCAAGGTCAACGATAACTTTCGCCATATCAGCGCTTTGGTCAACCCAATCTTCGCCGCCTTTTGCATCGAATGTGTTGGCTGTTGTATTATCACCTGTAAATGTATCAGATTGCGCGGTTGCGATAATGTTTTCGATGCCAGTAAGCGTATCTGTATCGCCATTTGTATCTGTAACCGTGACCGTGCCTGTGGATAGGTCTACAACTATGCCGCCTGCGCCGCCATCAAGGTTATAATCGACCGTATCATTACCGCCTTCGCCAGCAAGCGTATCGTTGCCCGCGCCACCAATTAATGTGTCATCGTCCGTGCCGCCGTAAATGTAGTCATTACCAGCATCACCGTATATTGTATCTGCGCCTGCTTGACCATATACCGTATCATCGCCGCCGCCAGCTGTGACATAGTCTGCGCCTGCACCTGTATCAATGATGTTTTTAGCTGCTGTACCATTAACCGTGTCGTCGCCTGTACCCGTTGTAATATCTTCAAAGCCATTGATAATA